>ERZ1643251.136-NODE-136-length-126457-cov-16.048947_pt1 | contig 126457 bp, 112 predicted proteins | sample MGYA00579261_ERZ1643251 | MGnify/ENA primary metagenome ERZ1643251 (study PRJEB29033, sample SAMEA4952267) | chicken gut metagenome | biome: Broiler Chicken; feature: Gastrointestinal Tract; material: Caecum | place: Ireland | collected 2018 | study: Broiler... | reverse complement strand
TTCCCAAAGCTGTAGAAGCCGTTTCAAATGCACTAAAGGGTATATTTGATTTTGCCTCGACTGTAAAGTGCGAACAGATAAACACCGAGGTTTTAAATGACAAACATGATGTCGAAGAAGCCAACCGCGACGCATTAAGAGCGTTAAAAATTGCGGACAAATACACAGAATCAATGACTATAAAAGACCGTTTTCTGTTCAGGCACTTTTACAGCAGTTTTTTAAAAGAAAAATAAAATATTCTTATACTGATTAGACCAGGCGCCTCCTGCAATTGCAGGGGGCTTTTTTATTGCAATTTTTCAAAATTATATAAAACCGTCGCCTTGCAAAGCGGGTTTTCCATATACGAGCCGGAGAGGATTGGAAATCTATGCACTTTGTAACGGCAGCGGAAAGCCTCGTTCAATTTTTGTTCCAGAACCAGCAATACTTCAATTCCTGCTTCTTTTTGCAGGAGTTCGACATTGATATTTTCATCGGACATATTCAGGCTTATTACGAGATGGGAAAGTTTGAAACGATTTTTCACAAATTCGCAAACTTTATCGGCTCTGGTTAGCTTTGACTGGTCTATTTTTGTGTAATTTATCATATGTAAATTCCTGATATTTGCATGATATATAAAATGGAATCTTTTGTAAAATATTTTAACCAGTTCAATCTCTTGAAATCTTTTTAAGCAATAAGTTTCAAAACATTATCAATAAAGACCTGACAATCATTGCTTTTGCTGATTTCGTGTAATAGTCTGATGGGTTCTAGGAGTGAACCATTGCCAGCCCCATTTACAAGAAAAGACCCATTAGGGCCTTTTTTATTGTTATCATTGCGTTATTTTGCTTGCAAGAAGAGGATTAAATATGGATAACATAACCCAAATAATAGCAATTTTTATTTTTTCTAGTTTATTTGTGTCAATTTACGCTTTGCATAGATTATTTTTTAATAATTCATATTTTGGATTTAGTGAGCTTATATATGGATATAAACAATCAATAACAATGAAAGCAGTGATTTATAAATTAATAATCCCCATATTTTATTCAATTATATTATATAATATCTGTAAATCAGAGTATATTGTGCTTTCATCGGTTTTTTGGGGAAGTATTTTGATTGTTACGCCACCATTTTTAAACAGAGACAATATAGATTATAGATTTGTAAACAAACAGATTGTCCTTTATTTAATATATATATTATTTGTGGCAACTAATTTTTTAATTACTCTTTGGATGTTAAGCTTAGTAAAACCCATATCGTTTTTATTAAATGGCTATTTATCTCAATTTAAAAACCCACAAATGTTTTTTAATCATATTATGGACACTTTGATACTGCCAATTATTATTGGTGTGATTATAGCTCTTTTTCATCCATTAATTAATTCATTGAACAAGGAAATTAAGATAAATAGTGAACACACAAACGAATAAATGTAAGTATTACGAAAACTTGTTTTTAAATAATTGGAAAAAAATCTGTCAATATGATGAAACAATAATTCAACTTTCTAACCGCTACAAAATTAATAAATATATATTAAAGTCAGTAGTTGTAATTGAACAACTGAATAGAGGTAGTTTGTTGATTTCATGTGTTGAAAAACTCATTACAATTTTTTTTCCAAAATTTGTAATGAGTAAAAATTTTAGCATTGGAATATGTCAAATTAAACCAAATACAGCATTGAAGGTGGGATTAAAGATAAAAGATAAAAATAAACTGATACAAATGCTTATGCTGCCAAAACTCAATATACATGTTTGTGCAAAAATATTAGCTGCTGTAAAAAATGAATCAATACAAAACCAAATTTTGTTTTACGCAACTGGAACAAAAGAATTATTGTATTTCTTTTGTCCCGAAGTTATTTTATACTATCATCTATGTAGTATTTCAACCAAAAATAAAAATTTTGATTTTTGATAATTAAATCTAGTCAAATCGTCCAATTTTTTGCAAAGTAACGCCCATTCTTTACTTTTTAAAACTTCAATAAGTTTTTCAAAGCGTTTGAGCTTTGTCCCATCACCCGCCCCATTTACAAATAGAGCTTCTGTATGAGACTCTTTTTTAATTATTAAGCAACTTTTCCATAATAAAATTAACCAGAATCTCCCCGCCTCGCTCTACTTTCTGCTCTTGACGGACTGTATAACCTCTTTTTTCAAAAAAAGACCTGGCTGTTATTGATGATTCTGTGGTAATCCTCCGAAAACCTTTTTTTAATACATATTTTTCTATTCTCTCCGCAATCAATGTAGCTGTGCCCTGCCCCTGGTAATCTTTATGAACAAATAAAAGGTCAAAATATCCAAAACCATCAACAGAACCAAAACCGGTTATAATACTCCCCTTTTCAGCTACAATTGTGTAATTTTTCGACAGACGCTCCCTCCAAGCGTCTAAATCATATTCTTCGGGCGCCCAGGCGTTTAATTGTGCTTTATTATAATCTTTTGCATTGACAGAATGGACTGTGTTGTAAAACAGTTCAACAATTTTTAGGCAATCTGCGTCATTGTATTTTCTTATTTTCATATTTTCAGAAATACCCATAATTTTATCCCCAAATATTCGTTGCATGTGCAAAGGATATTTTGATAATAGCAATTTATAATACAATTAACAATATAAGGAGAAAATTATGAATAAAATGTTTTGTTTCCAATGTGAACAAACCGCAAAATGCACAGGGTGTACCCAAATCGGCGTTTGCAGCAAAACAGCGGATGTGGCAAATTTGCAGGATGAATTAACAAGTTCTTTGATAAAATTGGCAAACACACAACCCGAAACAGAAGAAAATACAGAAATATTGATAAAAGGGCTTTTTACAACAATTACAAATGTAAATTTTGACGCAAAAACCATTCAGGAAGATATCAATAACGTAATAAATCAAGCCGGCGTAAAGGATTTTGATATTCAAAGCGTATGGAACTGCGAAGAGGACATTAGAAGCCTCAAATCTTTAATATTATTTGGACTCAAAGGCGTTGCTGCTTATGCTCATCACGCGAGAGTGCTCGGTTATAAAAATGCTGAGGTTGACAGCTTCTTTTATGAGGCTTTGCAGGCTATTTCAAAAGAGCTAACAGCAGAGGAGTTGCTTGCTCTGGTGCTGAAAACAGGTGAAATCAACTTAAAATGTATGGAGCTGCTCGACAGGGCAAATACTGAAACTTATGGAAATCCTGTACCTACAAAAGTTACAACTAATATTGAAAAAGGGCCTTTTATTGTCGTAACCGGGCATGATTTAAGGGATTTAGCGTTACTTCTTGAGCAAACCAAAGATAAAGGCATAAATATCTATACCCATGGCGAAATGCTTCCCTGCCACGCGTATCCGGAACTCAAAAAATATCCGCATTTAAAAGGAAATTTCGGGACTGCATGGCAAAATCAGCAAAAAGAGTTCGATAACCTGCCAGGTGCCATACTTTTTACAACAAACTGTATAATGCCTGTAAAAGATAGTTATAAAGACCGCGTTTTTACGAGTTCTGTTGTTGAATACCCGCAATGTGCTCACATTGGCGACGATAAGGACTTTACTCCGGTTATTGAAAAGGCTCTGGAGCTTGGCGGCTATCAAGAGGAACAAAAAATGACCGGTATAAATGGCGGTGATGTGCTGACAGTCGGATTCGGGCATAATACGGTGCTTTCTGTGGCCGATAGGGTAATAGAAGCCGTTAAAAGCGGTGCCTTGAAGCATATTTTCCTTGTTGGCGGCTGTGATGGTGCAAAGCCGGGCAGGAATTATTATACAGATTTTGTGAAAATGACGCCTGCGGACACTCTGGTATTGACGCTTGCTTGTGGAAAGTTCCGTTTTAATGACCTTGATTTGGGAGATATTGGCGGAATTCCAAGGATTCTTGATATGGGGCAGTGTAACGACGCATATTCTGCAATCAAAGTCGCTGTTGAGCTTTCAAAGGCTTTTGGCTGCTCGGTGAACGAGCTTCCTTTGTCGCTGGTTCTTTCCTGGTATGAACAAAAGGCTGTTTGCATACTTTTGACGCTTTTGTACCTCGGAATTGAGAATATAAGGCTCGGGCCGACGCTTCCCGCCTTTGTTTCGCCAAATATTTTAAAAATTCTTGTTGATAAATTCAAAATCAAACCAATAACTACACCTGAAGAGGACATAAAAGCGATTCTCGGCTAAAACAAGGAAACTCCGGCATTAAAGGCCGGAGTTTCTTTTTAAACCTGTTTTCTGTCGGCTCTGTCAGCCAAAAATGTCGCAATAATCGGGATTATTATGTAATAAATCCCTCCGAGAATCAAAACCGGCTTTGCAATTTTTATCCCCTCAATTTGTTTTTCAAGTTTGGGGTCGTTTTTGTTGATTTTTCTAAATTTTTCAATAAATTTTTCAGCCGGCTTATTCAAAGCGCTGTTTGCTGCATAACCGCCCGTCAAACAGAGCGCAGTTGAAATTATGGAGTTGTAAATCAGCGGTTTTTTACGGGATTCTTCTATTTCTTTGCTTTTTGCCGTCTGCTGAACGAAAGAAGCGGTCAAAAGTATATCCGTCATTGAAATAATATGCTGCGCAAAGTTCGTATCCGCAAATTTTTTCGCTGCTTTTTGCACAGGATTTGTGTCAATTAATTTTCCTATCCCTTTTGCAATATTTTCGGTCATTGTGCCGTAAGCACCCTTAAAAGAAAGCGGGGTGTTTGCGACTCTTATTTTTGTTTTGTTTTCATCTTTTTTCTTTTGAAATTTATCCATAATCGGCGGAATAAGCGCGCAGGTCAGGGCGGATTTTGGCACCGCAATAAGAAATCCGAGCCCCAGTTTGAAAATCTGGGTCGCAAACTGGTATTTTTTCGACTTGCCGAGCGTTTCAGCGCCTTCTTTCAGGGTTTTAATTGTGTTTTTGTTCAAATATTTTTTCGGATTCTCATCAATTTTCCTTATTGCCTTTGCAACTGGCGAAGAAGCGGCGAGCATTATCAAATATCCGGCTGCACTGGAAGATAGCGACTTTGCGCAGGCGTATTTTTTGTTTTCTTTGTCGGTTTTCGGGGTTGACCAGATGGCAAGCGGGCGTGCGACTGTTGAAAGCGCTAAAGATGCGGTCGCCCCGAACAGAGAACCGTTTTCAGCTGCAAATTCCAGCCCTTTTTTCAAAAGTCTGGAATCATATACGCCCTTGAATGCGATATTATTATTTGTGTTTGAACTTATTTTCATCTATTTTAATTAGATAACACAAATAAAAAAAAGTAAAACGGAAGAATGGACATAAAAGAGTTTGTAAAATATGAATTAAGCGGCTGGAAAAAAGGCGAAATCGCAGGGCTTTCAATTGTTTTTTTGATAATTTTTATAAACGCTTTTATTGTAAAAGACAGCATTATCGCCGTAATTTCAGCTGTTTGCGGAATTTTATACACAACAATTGCAGGAAAAGGCAAGGTTTCATGCTATATTTTCGGGCTTTGCGGAACTTCTTGCTACAGCTGGCTTTCTTTTGAAAATGCCTTGTGGGGGAACCTCGTTTTGTATATGGGATATTATTTCCCTATGCAGGTTTGGGGGCTTTTTGAGTGGAGCAGGCATTTAAAGCGCTCAACAAGAGAGATTAAAAAAACTCGCCTCACGCTAAAAGAACGTTTGAAGCTCGCTTTGCTGGCTATTGTTGCAATTTCCGGTGCAGTAGCCGTTTTGCAGTATTTTAATGACTCAAATCCCCTGTTTGACGGCATAACAACGGTTCTTTCCGTCTTCGGGATGTATTTGACGGTCAAAAGGTGCATTGAACAGTGGGTAATCTGGATGGTCGTGAACGGATTGTCCGCGCTGATGTGGCTGAACCTCGTTTTGCACGGCGCAAAAACATACTCAACTTTTATTATGTGGTGCGTTTATTTTGTGCTGGCGTTTTATTTTTATTTTTGCTGGAAAAAGGAGATGAAATCTTAGTCTGACGTGGTTTTAGGCGGATTTAGCCCCATTGATAATCAAAATGCCATCTTTCCGGCGTTTTTTTGAAGTCTCCGCCCCAGCGCATGCCGATTGACTTCGCGTAATCTCCGAGTTTTCTGTAATCTTCATCAGTTCCGCCGATTATGTTCAAATCCACTGCTTTTCCCTCGCAATGTGCTGAACGTTTTGCGGCAAGGTGCGGTGTGGTTTTAATCAGGTACTCCTGCTGAGCTTTTGAGCGGTATCCGCTGGTGATTTTTACATCTTTGCCCAGTACATTTTTTGCATAATCAAGCAAATCCATTGTTTTTTCCTGCATTTCAGGATTTAATTCCGAAATCTTTTTGGAATTGTCCGGAGCGTAGCTGTTGTTTGTCCTGTTGTAATCCAGCGGGCGGAAATTCTCCGTAATTTCCGCTTTCGGAATATTGTATTCCATCATCCTGATGGAGTTAAAAAACATATTTTGAAATTCGTCAAAAGAGCTGTCAAAAGTGCCGAATGAAGGCAAAAAGTTCATTGGCGGCATAAAAAAGTTGAAAATCGGCGCAAAACCTGTATTTTGCATTGTTTGCGGCGCTGTTATCTGCGGTGTTTGGTTTAAAAAGTTAATTTTTATTCCTGACATAATATTCCCTTAAATATCCCTTATATTTATAAACAAAATTTTTATGTAGATATTGCCTTTTAAATGTGATATATTAAGATATGTTACAATTGAAATCCCCTCCCTTTGAGAGCACAATATTTATATGAAAAAATTTTGGACAATAGTTTTTTTCGCTTCGCTGCTGATTTTTAACACAAATTCGGCGGTCTTTTCTGATGAAACCGGCTCACAACCCCCGCAGGAGCAGGCTCAGGAGGAAGAAGAGCTTATGTTTGCGCCGATTGATTTGGATTTGAGCCAGGAGCGCGAGGAGGCGGTTAAAAAGTTCAAAATCAGGGTAGAATCGGACAGCAAGCCCAAACAGGTCAAAAATTACCGCAAAAACTGGTATGATTCTAAATTTTACCGTTATCAGTATTATGCGGACTCAAAAAATCTACAACCTTTGATTGCGCCTGCTTCTTACGGTGCATATCTGGAAACGGATTTGGATGATAATACAACAATTCAGGTTGGGCAGTATAATCTTTCCTGGTACGACGGCGGCCCGATTAATTTTATTGGCAAAGCCGAATCAGATTTTGACGTCGGAGCTACAATGACAGGGCATGGACGCAATTTTGACTATGCTGTCGGCATGTACACTGCTACTGATACGTTGAACAACTCCTATGGCGGGATTGTATCGACAAAACCAAAAAAAATCTGGCATTCAAAAGGCGATTTTAGCTTTGGAACCGGACTTTATTCAAATGATTACGGTTCTTATACGAAAAACACCGCAGGTTTCTTCACAAAGTACAGGCGCGGCAAATTCACCGTAAGCGGCCAGCTCGCGCAGAACACTTATTCAAACAATTCAACAAATCCCCAGAGTTTTCATGTTACCCATCAGTATCAAATTAACGACCACCTGATGATTAGGGGCAAAATGGTTAAGGAATTGAACTCTGATTACAGTCAGGATGAGTTGTCGCTTAGATTCAGCCCCTCATTTAAAAATGATGCGTTTTTTGTGGAACTTTCTTCTTCGCAAATAAACACGCTGAATAACAATGTACAGCAGCGTTTCAAAATTATGACAAATATCAATTTTTAAAACCACCGGAAAAGTTTGAGCTAATGAACTCTGCTGCCCGCCGCACTGATGGTGGAAAATGGTTAAAAAAGGTGAACCTTTGGGCTGGTTCGCACAGGCGAATCGGCTAAGGCGCCCCTGAATAGATGCTCCGGATGAAAAATCCGTATATTTTCGCCTAATTAACCGTATTTTCAAAATATTTGATAATATTTTCGTTATACCGGTTGTCTTTGGTTGAAAATGGAAGAACCTCAACGCCCAGCTGCTTTTTCATGCTGCTTATGACCGACATTATTTTGGATTTTGGGGTGAGGTCGATTTTTGTTGCGATTACAACCGAATTCAGCCCGTGAAATTTAATCCATTCGTGCATTTGGAGGTCATTTTTCTGGATTTCATGGCGCGAATCTATGAATTGCACAAGCAGTTTCAACGGTTCGCGTTTCAGCAGGTATTCTTCAAGGTTTTTCTGCCATTTTGCCTGCATTTCTTTTGAAACCGCAGCATAACCATACCCCGGAAGGTCTGCAACCATATATTTTTCGTCAAATTCAAAGAGATTTATGAGGCGTGTTTTGCCGGGCTTGTTGCTTGTTTTTGCGAGCTTTCCCTGATTTGTAATTCCGTTTATAAACGAAGATTTTCCCACGTTAGAGCGCCCCAGAAGCGCGATTTCGGGCATGTTAAAATTAGGGCACTGGGAAAGTTTTTCAGCGCTGATTATAAACTTTGCTTTTTTTACTATCATTGATACATTTCTTTTTGTACAGAACGCTCGTCAAAAGGTTGTAAACCTGAGGCGAATTATAAACGTTAATTTGTGCGGCTTCAGGCGAAAGATTAAACTGAATCCTGCTTTTTAAGTCTTTTTCCGGTGATTCAACATGGCAAATCTGTATTATCCGGTCTCGAATAATACTTAGGGGTTGTGATAAAAACAGTTCAAAAGTTTTAAACACGTTCATTATGTCTGCAATGATAACAGACTAAATTTTTAATTTCAATTGTACGGGTTAATTTTAAATGGTATTTTTTACAATTCAAAAAGAATTATGCGTTGAAGTTCAACGTATGAGCAGATTTAACGTTAGTCTGCAAGAGTTTCTGAATGCTTTCCAATTCAGCTGCAGCTGCCTGCTGTTGAGTTTCAAGGTTTTTCTGTTGAAGTTCAAGCTGCTGATCCATCAATTGCAATCTTTTAACTGCAGGATCAGATTCCCAATCAGCACCGATTAATGAGCTTGTTTGATAAGCTATGTTCTGTCTTTTGTTGCTGATGTTCATGATTGAATACTCTAAATTGCTCTTGTACTGAGTGATAGTGAGTAATCTCGTGTTGATAGCGCAATAAGTTGCTCCCATTTTTTTGCTCTCCTTTGAATTTAGTCTAGTGGTACGGGTTTGTGGTTAAAAGTTAGGTATTTTTGTTTGTCTTTTGAATTTTTTCTCTCTGTATATATATAAAGTAATTTGATGTTATAAAATTGCTATATTTGTTATATATTGATTAACAATTCTTAACATAACAAGAAAACGCCCGTAAAATGAGCGTTTTCTCCTAATGATATTTTGGTTCTATATATACGGTTTTTTGTTTTGATATATGCTTTATCTATATTATTTGTTTAATGCTGCATCAAGAGCCGCTTCAAGGGAGGCAATTTTTGCTTCAAGAACCTCGATTTTTGCGCTATCAGCCTCACTTTTAACTGAAATGTTCTCGTTTTTCTTCTGGTAGGCTTTGCAAAGGTCAGTGACGTTGCTTTTTAGCACAATTGCGTATAAAAAGCCCGCCATGTTGGCAAAAAGCCCCAGCGCAAGTGAAAACACGCCCAGTGATATAGTGTAATTTTCATGATTGAACATGCAGGTGTACGTTACGCTATTTTGGAAATTTGTCCATGCAAAAAGCACAATAAGTGCGTTAAAAACTATAAATAATATCAAAAAAAGGTTTTTCATTTTGTGCTCCTTAAATAATTCAATACTTTAATTATATCATCATCAAAATCAGTGGAAATTGTCCTTTCCTGCCCGTCAGCCGGAGAAACAAATGTCAGAGAATACGCCTGAAGCGCCTGTTCTGTGGTTTTTACGGGGATTTTTGCGCCTCCGTAAAAGCTGTCATTCACAATAGGGTGCCCGATATGCGCCATGTGAACCCGAATCTGGTGAGTTCGGCCGGTTTCGAGCTTTATGTCGAGCAGAGTGTATCCTTTGAACCGTTCGGCGACGCTGTAATGCGTTATTGCAGGCTTCCCGTCGGCGCAGACCGCCATTTTTTCGGGTTTTGAGGGGTGCCTGCCGAGGTTTGTGCTGATTGTGCCTTCTTCATTTTCAAAATTCCCGCTTACAACCGCATAATAGCGTTTTTCAATGGTTCTATTCTGCATTTGCAGCTTGAGATTTTCGTATGAATCGTTTGTTTTTGCGATAAGCAGCAGCCCTGAAGTGTTTCTGTCCAATCTATGAACGATTCCGGGTCTAAATTCCCCGTTGCAGTCCGAAAGCGTTTTAAAATGGTACAAAAGCGCGTTTACAAGCGTGCCCGATGTTTCTTTTGCTGTCGGGTGAGTTAGCATGTTTTTGGGTTTTAGGATTACAGCGCATTTTTCGTCTTCGTAGAGAATTTTAAGCGGGAGATTTTCGGGCAAAATTTCAATTTTAGCCGGCTCTTCGATTGATATATCAATTTCGTCCTCAATTTTTAGTATTTTTGAGGGCTTTGCTACAGCTTTGTTTACAAGAATGCAGCCGTTTTTGATTTCTTTCTGGATTCTGCTTCTTGAAAGGCCGGGATAAAGCGTACAAAGCAAAGAATCCAGCCTTTCGCCCGCTTCTTCCGGTGTTATGATGATTTTATTCCGATTTTTTGTGCTCATTATTGAATAGTATATTACAAATTACGAGAAATGCCCCGATATTGATAAAAACATCGGAAAGATTGAAAATAGGGAATGTTACAAAGTTCAGCCGTATATAATCTGTCACAAACCCGTCAATAATCCGCTCAAAAAGGTTGCAAAATACGCCTGCAAGCATGAAAGCGTACAGGATTAAATCAGGGTACTTAATTTTGTTGATTATCCCAAGGATAAAGCTCAAAAACGCAACCAGAATAACAACCGAAATCACAATCAGAAAAGTTGTATGCTGTTGAAAAAGGCTGAAAGCTGCTCCTGTGTTTTTAACGTATTCTATTGAAATCAGCCCGAAATTAGCTCCGTCAAACCCTAAAATCAAAAAATCCCTCACAGCATAAGAAACAGCCCCGAGAATCAGTATTAATATTAAAAATATAAATATTTTTACATACGGTCGGTTCATTTAGCCGGTTTCTCCGGTATGGAGGGAAGCGAGAGGTTTACGCGGCTTGTTAAAAAGGCGATTCCTACGATATTCACTTCCACATTTTTATTTGTAATGTTTGTTTTGGCGATTCCGATTGAGGCAACTGCATTTTCGTTGTTTTTGTTGGAATTTGCTTTCAAAATCCGCTCCTGAATACCGTCGCTTTTCACTGTTCTGAATACTTCTTCCGCTTTTTGCGCGGGAAAGGTGATTTCTTCGTTGTTTATGGACACCAGAGCGATGTATTCTTTGGGAACATCAATACGTACGATTGAGCTGTATTCCTGAGCCGCATTGGCAAGCGGAGGAGCGTCAATTTTCATTGTAATTTCTTTTGCAACGCCGTATTTTAACGCTGTTTTTTCGTCAATAATATAATCCGAAACGATTTTCCAGCCTGTATAGAACTTTTTCAGGTAATAAACGGTCAACGCATTTGATTCTATGTAGCCGTTTCCGCTAAGGTAGTCAACTTTTGAGCTGGATTCGCCCTCGATGGTTTCTTTTACTAGAACGGTTGCATTTTGATAGTCACTGTTTAAGGAAAGTACTTTCATATCGTATTTTGCATTGGGATATGCTTTCCAGGAGTCGGATGCAAGCTCTTTGAGCTTTGCTTTGTCGAATTTATCCGCGCTCAAATAGCTGTCATCGTACATTTCCATAAGTTTGTCGAGGTTTTTTGAGTTGTTGAGCTTTCCATAATTCTCAAAAAACTCTTTCAACTCGTTTGTTGTGGAATAATTTGCGTTTTCAGCTGTTATAACACCTTTGAGCTTTGCTGCAAAAGCTGGATTCGGGCTGAATACCGGCATAATTAACGCCAGAAGCGTGATTGTAAATATAAATTTATTAATTCTTTTCAAGATTCTCTTCCGTTTATCTGTTTTCATCTCTATTCAATGGTTATTATATAATAAATTTAATAAAAATTCTTTTTTGTTATAATTTTGTTGTAATTAACTGCAAAACCGCGGTGAATAATCTGAATTTAGAGGTTTTTATGCTATTAACAATCGATATAGGGAATACATCAACGACAATAGGCCTGTTTGACGGTGAAAAGCTCGCCGAAACCTGGTCAATAGCCACGGACGCAAGGCGTTCGGAGGATGAAATCGGGATTTTGCTGATTAATCTTTTGCGGTTGCACAATTATGAGGGTAAAATTACCGATATTTCGATTTGCAGCGTTGTTGTGCCTTTGACAGAGCGTTTTAAGAACGCACTTGTTAAATATCTGGGCATAAAACCTTATGTTGTGTCGAACAAAACCGCTAAACTTTTGAAATTTAATGTTGATTTTCCAGAAGAAGTCGGCCCCGACCGGATTGTGAACGCTTTTGCCGCATACAGCCTTTTCAAAAAGACCTGTATAGTGGTTGATTTTGGTACGGCAACATCTTTTGATATTGTGAATGGCAACGGGGAATTTTTGGGCGGTGTAATTTGTGCGGGAATGAAAATTCAGGCAGAAAGCCTGAAAAGTTTCACCTCAAAGTTGCCTTTAATAAAAATTGAGTCTTCAAAAAGCGCAATCGGCAAAAATACCATCGATGCAATGCTTTCAGGAATAGTCAGGGGGCAGGCGAAGATGGTTGAGGGGCTTTTGGCTGATTGTGAAAAGGAATTGGGTGAAAAACCTGTTATTATTGCGACAGGCGGGTATGCTGAGATTGTTTCAACGTACATGGAAAAGAAATTTGACCTTATCAGCCCGTATTTGACGCTTGACGGGTTGAAGCTGATTTATGACAGCCATGTGTCTGTGGGTGCTTAGCGGGAGGGGGTAGATAGTCAGGAATTTCTCTTTTGCGTTCCGATTCCTCCGGGCATTAGCCGTAATATGCTTTTATTGGGGGATTTTTGTGCCCTCCTCCATAGTCACTCCAAAGAGAAATCCCTGACTATCCGCATTGCCGCCTCTTCCGGAGTAAAAAGTAATGAATAATCATTTTTCTAGCTCGATTCACTTCGTTCATAGGCGTCGAAAAATGATTATTCATTACTTTTTACGCTCCATCACCAATCTTAAAAACTTCAAAACGTCAAAAAGCTCAAAAAAAAGAGCCTTACGGCTCAGAATGTTGTGTTTTTTCCTCGTTAATGTGTGGTAGGTTTCTCAATCTCTAATTTTTAGTCCTCGTATATATATAAACAATATATATACGAAATAATTGCCTATTTTGAGGAAAATTGTTAAGAAATGTTAATTATTCTTCGTCTTCGTCAGAATCATCGAGCGATTCTATAAATTCAACGACCTTGTTGAACTCTTCATCATTTTCAATGATTTCAAAGATATATTCTTCACCGTCTTTTGTAAGGCGCATGAGAACAACTTCTTTTTCCTCGTCCTGTTTTTCTTCATGAGGGAGCAGGAGGCCGTATTCTTTGCCTTCAAACTCAACAATGTCGATTAATTCAAATTTTACGACATTGCCGTCTTCGTCGATTGTTTCAATCAGCTGATCTTCCATATCTTCGGGTTTTGCCATTTGTTTCTCGCTTTCTATGCTTTGTCTAAATATTGTTGTAGTATTATGCACGCACTTTTCAGGTCAACAAGACCTTTGTTTTTCGTGTATTTTTTGCCTTGAAGCGCAAGAATGCCCTCTGCCTGGCGGCTGGTCAGCCTTTCGTCTTCAAAAATTATCTCGTAATCGTCTTTTAACAGGTTCGCAAAGTTCATGCAATCCTCTGCCTGCGGGCCGAGTGTGCCGTTCATGTTTTTGGGCAGCCCGATGACGATTTTTTGGACATTATTTTGGGTACAAATCTCTTTTATCTTTGAAATCGCAGCTTTTTCGGGCTGCCTGTCGATAGTTTCGAGAGGCTGGGCGCTGAAAAGCACGCTCAGGGCTATTCCGATTCTTTTTGTGCCGACATCCAGTCCCATTATTCTATTCATGCTCAACCCAGTTTTCTTCTATCTTTTTGAGAATTGATTCTACAAAATTTATGTCTATTTTTTTTCTTTCTTCCTCACGCTTTCTGGTGAAAATCGACGCAGCAGCGCTTTGGGAATAAAATTGCTCTTTTTTGTTTAAAAAATGTTCATAAATGCTCTTTTTAATGATGTTTTCATAGAATTTTGTTAAATATTCGCTATTTTGCGAAAGCGAAAACAGCATATCCGCCTCAATGTCATGCCCCTCGGCCCTCAAAAGGTAAGACATCAGCTTTAAACGGTGGTCAATCGTCTTTTTTAGCTCCGGAGTGAAAATTTCATCAGCGGGGAGCGGATTTTTGAAATATTCTTCGGGATTTTCGTTGAATTTCTCAAGAAATGCGCTGAAAAGCTCGTTTTTATCAAAAAACCACTTCTCAAAATACCCTTTTTCGTAAAGCTGCCTCAACAGAAAGTCATTCAGCCTGATTTTTCGTGCATTTTGCGTTAAATCAAATTCTTTGTACGGAATATCAAAAGTTATCGTTCTCCAGGCCGCATATTCGTAAGGCATTTCATCAAACATCAGGCGGGAGGTTTTTTCTGCATTTATTAGCAAAAATTTACAAAATTCCGGCGAAATTTCAATAATTTCGTCATTAGCAAAGAATTTTGAGGTAATTCTGCCAAATTCCGAATCGGAAATTTCATTGAACCCGAAACAATCCACAATCCCGTCAATATCGTTGATTACAACAGAAAACATCTGGATTAGTTCTTCATCGTTTTTTCTTGAGAAAATAACGCCGATATTTCCATGCCCGTCGGGAAGATTTGTAAAACACTTGTAAACAGGCGATTTTGCGAGGATTTTTGCGTAAAATTCGTCTGTGTTGTCTTCTTTTATTCCGGAAAGTTTTAGCATGTTTATGCTTTTTTGCGCATGTGCCTTGACTTTCAGGTCATTTACGTTTTCAAGAACGTAATTCAGCGTGCGCAGGGCAAGTTCTGATTTTGATTCGCCAATATTCTTTATTGCGTCAAAAGCCAGCTCCGAACAGGGTTTTGCAATGATTAACGGGGCAAGAATATTTGCAAGATTGTCGCCGTCATAGTCGTTATTTAGCGAATCAAGCAGCATTTTCCCCTCTCTGAGCGGCAGCGCGTTTATAAAATCCAGAAAATCAATTTGCGCCTCAGGATTCAATATTGCGCTGGCAAGGAGCCTTGTTGTGTCTGCATCAATGATTTCCTCGGGGTTTTGCAGGTACTGCAGGTAATCATCGTAATTCAAATGGTTGCCAAAAGCCCTTAAAACGTTAATTATTTGTGATTTTATTTTGTCGCTCAGCGCAGGATTTGCCAGTTCAGCCAGCAGGGCGGTTTCTGTCTGGTTTTTGTCGGCAAGTTCATGCAAAAGGCAAAAAATAATCTGGCAGCGTTCTTCGGGATTCTCTTTTTTGAGCTCTTTTGCCAGAATTTCGAGAATTGCCTCCCTGTCTTCAATATCACGCAGCGAATCAATAACCTCCATTGCCGACTGCGCAGAACGGTTAGCCGGATTCATAAGCTCCGTAATAGAGGAAAGAAGTCTTGCGCGAATTTGAAGTTTTGATACTGCCATTATTTAAACTTTACTCCAAAAAGCATCGAGGATTTTTTGTGCCTCGCCCGAGGGCATTTTGTTTTCCAAAATAAGGTACTGAACGGCAATCATCGTGCATTCCGAGCAAATGCTTACGCCCGGGCCTTTTACCATTTTCACAACCTGCGTATTCGGTCGTCCGCAAAAGCTGCAATAAACCAAATCCTGCGGCTGTTCCTCCTCATGCTCGTGTTCTTCATGCTTTTTGCTGCGGCTGTTTAAGGATACAACCTTTTCTTCGTTATCTGACATTGGTTTACCTTTTCTTTTTAAGACTACATCAAATATTGTATCTTATTTTAATCAGGTTGCCAAATTTTTTTATTTTGTATATTATGTTGTAAACTTTTAAACTTATAATCTTCCGGATTTATTTCGGAGCCTCCTGCCAGGCAGGTTGAGAGTGAAGATATTGGAGAGATTTTTCCTTATGAAAAAAGTTATATTATTGATTACGGTTTTGTTTGTATCAGTCATAAGCACAGCTTGTATAAATAATCTGGCTGTTCAGGAGCTCAACAATAAGGCAAAAGCCTACCTTGAGGCCGGTGAAACGGATAAAGCCATCTGCCGCCTGCGCTCAAGCATTGATTTGGACACAAATATCTTTGAAACTCATTATAATTTAGGTGTTGCGCTCATCCAGAACAAGGAATATGAAGAAGCGCAGAAATCTCTCGAAAATGCAATCAATTTAAAACCGGATTTTCCTGATACTTATTATTCTCTGGCGCTTTCTTTGCAAGAACAAGCCTATGCGCTTGCCAATCCCGCTTCAGAGGAGGAAGAAACTGCTGATTTAGCTGAAGAAACAGAAAATACTGATATTTCATCAGAAGAAGCTCCGGCTAAAGAACTTACCGAAGCGCAAAAACAGGAAATCGTAGAAAAATTCAATCTCGCTATTGAAAATTACAATAAATATCTTTCCAAAAAGCCTGACGCAAAAGACAAAGAAAGTGTTGCTTCCCAGGTTGCAACTTTGACGGAAGAAATCAAAAAATACAATTCACAACCGGAAACCGAAGCTGAATAATGCAGTCGCCACCGTCTTCAATAATCTTTTCTATAGGCGGGTTTCATCTTCATTATTATGGTTTGATAATGTTTTTCGCAATTCTCTGTGCTATTTTGACCATGCGATTTGTTGCGAAAAAATTCTATAAAGATGTTGATACCTCGGTTTTGCTGGATATTTTGCCGCCTATTCTCCTTTGCGCAATACTCGGCGCCCGAATTTATTATGTTGCGCTGGATTTTTCTTATTATTCAAAGCATGCGGGCGAAATTTTTGCGGTTTGGAACGGCGGAATCTCAATCCATGGCGCGCTGATAGGCGGAATCCTCTGCGGGGTGTGGCTGGCGCGTAAAAATAAGTTTTCTTTTCTGAAATATGCGGATATTTTTGCTTACGGGCTTTTGATAGGGCAGGCTGTCGGCCGGTTGGGCAACTATTTTAACTGCGAAGCTTTCGGAAAGCCCACGCTGCTTCCCTGGGGGCTTTATATTCCGGAATCGCACAGGCCGTTTGAATATTATCAGTATTCTTACTTTCATCCGACTTTCTTATACGAAATTATCTGGAACCTGCTTGTTTTCACCATGCTGATTCTTCTTACAAAAAAAAGAACATATCCGGCGGGCACGGTGTTTTTCGGCTATCTCGTTTTGTATTCCATCGGGCGTTTTTTCATTGAATTTTTGCGTATTGACAGTGTTTTGAACGTAGGGATTGTGCCTGTTGCGCAAATTGTTTGCGTTATTGCTGCTGTTGCCGGCGTTTTTGGGGTAATCCGGGTCAACCGAAAAAAATAATTGCAACCGATTCTTTTCTTTGTATAATTATTAGGCTAAACGTTTTTACATGCTCTGTTTAGATTTTTGTAACATTAATGACAGGTCTAAAACATAGTAAAATCAATGGTTTTTAAATTTTTTGTTAATTTTTCGTAACATTTGTTGACGAATTTAGCAATTATTTTTATTCACGAGATTTATGTAATCACGTCCCCACATATTAACAAGCAAGGAGTAGGAAAGTCGATGAACATTAAATTAAACAATGTAAACATTCTTGAAAAACAAGAAAGTTTTGGTAGGAAAAACAAAAAAGCTGAAGAAAAGCATTCTTATACAACCCAGCCAAAAACAAGCACATCTCACAAAGTAAGAAACAGTCTTGTTGGCGCTGGTCTTGCTCTTGCTTCTTTAGTCGGTATGAGCAGCTGCTCTGAAACAAATCAGATTGTTGACATTAATCTGGATAAACTTTTTGAATATATTGATTCAATCAATGATAGATTGGACAAAATTATTGAAAAAATGGACAACAATTATGTTGGATTGTTAGAAAAACTCCAGGATATTCTCGAACAACAAAAATTAAACGAAGCTAACCAGGACAAATTCAGAAAACAGTTGATTAGCTTGTTAGAACAATATCATCTGGAAAATTCACAGTACAATCAAGCAATACTTGACATTTTGAACAACAATTCGCTTACTGCTGAACAAAGATATCAAAAGATTATGGAAATGATGCAGCAGATTGTTGACCAGCTCGGCAAACTCGACGGAATTCAAGAATCTATCGATAACCTTGAACAAACAATTACTGTAAATGGTGAGAAAGTTTCTAACCTCATCAAAGAAGCAATTCTTGAATTCAAAGAAGGTAAAATTGAGCTCAAAGAATTGAACCAGAAAATTGCAGAGCTTATTGCAAATTCTGATCTTCAAAACAAAGAAGTTATCGAAAAAATGAACGAAATCCTCAAAGCTATCGAAAACGGTCAAATTACTGATCAAGCTGCACTGGACAAAATCGCAGCTCTGCTTCAAACAATTTCTGATGACGTAAAAGATATTGCCGCTCAACTGAAAGCACTCGCTCAGCTGGTTGAATCAGGTGACAAACAGCTTTCTCAGGATATTCAAAACCTCACAAATAAATATGAACAGGGTAATGCAGATTTGAATTCTACATTGGTTGCAATCCTTGAAAAAGCTGAACAGCAGTGCACAAACGGCAGCACAATTATCTCTCAAATTGAACAGCTCAAAGAATTGATTGCCAATGGACAAATGGGCAGCACTGAAGCGCTTGAATCAATCAAAGACATCTTAAACACTATCAACACAAACATTGAAACTGCTAACAAGAAAATTGATGACGTAATTGCAGCTCTCGGTAAACTTGATTCTAACCTTAGCGCAAAACTCGACGCACTCATCAACAAATATGACCAAGGTCAGATTTCAATGGAAGAATTGGTTCAACAAATTCTTGCTGAATCAGTAAAATCTAACCAAATCTCTCAGGAAACTTTGACTGAAATCCAAAACCTTAAAGCTCAATTAGCAGCAGGTCAAATCAGCATGGCAGAAGCTTTAGACAAATTGACCCAGCTTGTTCAAGATATCAAAGATATTTCACAGGAAATTTTAAACAGCTTGAAAGAATTCGCTGCTCAGTTCCAAGAATACAAAACCGAAAACGATGCTAACTTGAAAAACCTCGGCAACCAGATGAGTCAGGTTGTAAGCGGTGTAGGCGATATCAACGAGCAGCTCAAAAACCTTAACAAAACTGCTGACGCAATCTACGGTTCTGTTACAAAACTCGGCACAACTGTTGATAACATCTACGCTGAATTAGGCGATATCAAAAATGAAATGGGCTCAGGTCTTACTGCTGAACAGTTAGAAGATATTCTTGCTAAGAAAGAACCCGAACTCTACAAACAGTTCCAGAATATCGTTGACGTTGTGGCTCAAGGCAATACAAAATTAGACAATATCATCGACATTATGAACGCATTCAAATCTTTCGGTGACAAACTCGATGGAATGGGTGATAAAGTAAACGAACTGGTTGCATTGATGCAAACTTCTAACGAAACTCAGCTCTCAAATGCACAGGCCATCATAAACGAAATCAAAGCTCTTGCAGCAGGTGGAACCGCAAACACAGCTGAAATCAATGCTAAGTTAGATGAAGCAATCGGCCTCCTCGGCGACATCAAACAACTTCTTGAGGAAATCTCCGGCAAAATGAATACCGTAATTTCCAACCAGGAAAAAGCTCAGGAAAAAGCTGACGCTTATATGACAAATTCAATGAATACTTTGCAGCAGATTCTTGACAAAATGGTTTCCGGCGAAGACTTTGCTTCACTCGTTACGAAATTTGAAAGCTATGTAGAAAATGCTCAGGCTCAATATCAGGTTATCCAGCAGGATAATGCACAATTTAAAGCTTTGCTCGAAGAATTGATTGCTAAACAGGGCAACGGCGGAATGACCAAAGAAGAAATGATTGAAGCTATTCAAGAAGGTCTTAAAGGCTTGAACATTCCTAACTACAGTGAAGTACTTGATGAAATCAGCTCAAAACTTGATGATATCATCGGAAGCACCGGTTCTGATATTACACTCGAAGCTCTTGAACAGCTCTTCCAAAAATATCAGTCAAATGCTGACCTCTCTCTGACAAACGAATTGCTCGACCAAATCCTTTCTGTAACCGGTGCAATTTTGAACCAGTCAGGAATGGGCGGCTCAGGCAGTGTTGATACTTCTGAAATCAAAAGCCTTATTTCACAGGTTCTTGAAGCAATCAAAACAGGCAACACTGATAGCATAGATTCAATCAAGGCTTTACAGAAAACTCTTGCGGAAATCAAAGCTCAACTTGATAATATAGCAAACCAGGGCGGCGGCGAAACTGCTTTTGCAAGAACAGCAATGAAAAATCTTGAAAGAGCAATCGCAAGAATGGACAACTACAACGCTTACGCTAACCTCGTAAGAAGCGAATACAAAGCTAATGACGGTCAGACAGTAAGAACTGCATCAGCCGGCACTTACAGACCCGATACTTTCTACTGGAGAGCGTAATCGGTTCTAAATACCGAAAATAATAAAAAGAGGTTTAAGTTATAACTTAAACCTCTTTTTTGTTAGCGGAATTATTTATTAGTTTTTGGGTTTGTGAGCTTCAAAGAATGCGTGTGAAACTTTTTTGTCGTTTTCGATACAAGGATCTTTTTCCGCTTTGATAATAGCTGCCATTGATTTTTCGTAGTCTTTGATTGCTTCAGCTGCTGTTTTGTTGTTTTTAGCTGCTTCAATATTTGCTGTTGACGGAAGATTGATTGTTTCACCGACTTTGAAACCTTTGAATTTCTTTTCACCGCAGTCATCAGTGAAGTCTTTTACGGGGTTAAGAGCTTTCAATTCATCAACTGATACTCCGTATTTCTTAGCAAGTGAGTTGAGAGATTCACCATTTTGAACTACTACTTTGTAAGGTCTGCTTGCGATTTCTACAGGTTCAATAGTAATAGGTTCATCTTCAATTTCTGCAAGATCGAGAAGATTTGCCGGTTGAGGTACAACTATTTGCGGTTTTTCTTCTTCTTTAGTTGCCAGCTTGTAAATCAAAGCTTGTGCCTCGTCAATGTTCAGAACGCTGTCTTTGCCTGCTGCTTCTCGCATTGCTTTGTTCATTGAATCTTTGTCAAGAGCGCCTTTTTCATCTGTAAAGTATGTTGCGAGTTCTTTCATAACTCTTTTGCCATCTTTTGAAGCTTTGGATTCATCAACGTATTTGTTGTAAGCTTCAGCATTATCGTGAGTTATTTCAACCGAAACTGCTTTTTCATTTCTAAATGCCTGACCGAGCATATCAGCTGCGAATGTTACGCCTGCTGCTGCAACTGCAACCGGAATTGCTGCTGTTTTTGTTACATTTTGTGCTACGTTTACAATGTCGCCTGCTGTGACTGCTTGATTTACTTTTGTTGTGATTAATGCGCCTGCTCCTGCTCCGATACCGCCGACGCCGATTGTTCTTCTTGCGCCCTGTGCCGGATTATACCATTTTTCTTTGTCACCGAGAAGTTCTATGATTTCTTTTGTATCTTTTTTAGAAAATTCTACGCCGTATTCTCTTCCGATTTCGTTCAAATCAGCTCGCAACTGTCTGAATTCTGAGTTTTCGTGGCTGTAATTGATGTAGTTGTCTTCACCGGCTCTATCATTGTACAGTTTTGCTAATCTTTCAACATCCAGATTCCCTTCTGCATCTTTCAAGAAGCCTGCATTCACCAATTTTCTGTAAGTTTTGTTTCTTACATCACCTTCGCCTGCTCCGTTTTCAAGAACTTCAGCCTGTTTGTTTTCAAGAGCTTTTGTTCTGTACAGGTTGTTGTCTTTTTTGCCGAGAATATTTCTTTGGAACCAGTTAGGACGTTTGTCCTCTTTGTCCATTTTAAGGTCATTTTCCTTATAATATTTTTTAACTTCTTTGTAAACTTTTCTTGTTTTTGTGCTTTCTGCATTTTTCAATACATCATAAATCGAAACAGGTGTTTCCTGTGTTTTTTGTGCAAGACCTTTTTTAATGTCTTTTTTGTCTGCTGCGTTGCTGTTTACTGCTGAAACTTCAAATCCCATGTTAATATCCCTTTCTTTATCCCCTGTAATAATATAGATTTCTATGTAAAATCCTCTGTGTTTATATAAACAATTTTTCTTTTCATAAATTGCCTGAAAAAAGAAAAGTTTTTATGAAAAATTTTCAAAAATTCCTGTAAAACAAGGGATTAGGGGTGTTAATATTTCTTAACATTATAAACAACCTCAAAATAGCGGGCAAATGAAAAGGCGGCTGAAACAGCCGCCGGATGTTGGAATATAGTTCGGAGTTTAAACTTATATACGGCTTCCTGCTGCTTTGTAGAGCCCGATGGAATCTACAAGGCATTCAGCCTTTTGCTGTGCAACCAGCTTATCAATTGTGAGCAGGTTTTCCTTGAACTGGATTAAATCCAGCATTGAAATGGTTCCCTGACTGTATTTGCGCTCATTGTAGCTGTAATCTGCTTTTTCCAGAGCAGCCTGTTTTAGCGTTTGGTTCATTTTTTCTTTGTCCAGCTTTACAGAAGCAAGCGTGTCGTTGACCTCTTGAATTGCTGTCAGATTTGTCTGGTAATAATTGTGCAAAATCCTTTCGTATTGCGCTTTTTTAAGCCTCAAATTAGCAATTCTTTTACCTCCGGTGAAAATAGGCAGCATTGCGCCTCCGCCGATTGCCCATAGCATATTTTTTGTTGTAGAAAGGCTTCCAAAGTCAGATGCGTTAAAGAATGCAAGCCCTGAAAGCGTAATTGTTGGCAAAAATTCCTTTTTAGCTACACGAACATCAATTCCAGCTTTTTCAACCATCTTTTCTGCTTTTAGGTAGTCCGGACGCTGCGTTATGATTTCGGATGAGATTTCTGCCGGCAAGTTTTTATGCAGGGCAAGCTCATCAAGCGAGCTTCTTTCCAGATTTTCTGAATTTGCGGGGCTTTCGCCAATCAAAACCGCAAATTGGTTAAGTGTTTTGGTTCTTTGTTTTTTCAGCTCAATCAAATCCGTTTGCGCACTGACAAGAGCCTTGTTTGCTTTGACCGTATCCGCTGTTGAGGTCAAACCTTCGCGATTCCTTTTGAGCATTAAGTCATAAATTTGAGTTCTTATGCTTACGATTTCCTCCTGCAGCGAAATCATTTTGTCCAACTTGATAATATTGAAATAAGTCGTTCCAACAGCCGCAGCAACCGCTATGTACGCCGCTCTTTCGTCAAACTGCGAGGCTTCATATAATTTTTTTACGGATTTTGTCTTGTCGCGGTTTTTCAGGAAAATATCTGCCTCATAACTAATCATTGCCGGCGCAGCAAAGCCCCAATCCGAATGCGAAGTGTAGGGCATTTTGGCGTATCCCGGGCCAAATCCCGCTGTAGCCTGCGGAAGCTGGTCTGCAAACTGCGCTTTTACATTTTGATAATATTCTTCGACATTTATCGTTGCTGCTTTTAAATCATGGTTGTTTTGAACCGCTTTTTCAATATATTCGCTCAAAGTCGGGTCATTGTAGCTTTCCCACCATTCAATATTAATGTAATCAAATTTATAATTTGCGTCTTTCTTTTGCTTTTTCTCCTTTGAAGCATAGCTGCGAAAAACTTTCGGGGTTGCATCGCTTTTTGCCAGTACAGGGAGTAATGTATTTGTTGAAATCAGGCTCAATGCCAGTGCTGTAGCCAATATCTTCTTCATATTTAAAACCTTTGCTTGCAATTTTTATAGTCGTATGTTAGCATATTTGTGTTGTAAATGCAACATGTTTTTTTTACAACATAGCAGTGTATAATATAGTCAAAATAATAGGATATAAAATTGGAAGAAACAAAATTGGTCGAGCACTATACCGACAGCATATATTATGAGCTCGAAAAAACAGCCAGATATTGCCGATTTTTGGGGGTTCAGGTTTTTGATAAGCTTGGCGTAGATATTAACCCCTCAGAATATGCGACTCTCGACACGATTTCTTGCAATCCGGGGCTCTGTCAGCGCGATTTGGCAAAGCTTATCCTGAAAGACAGGGCAAATACAGGCAGAATCCTCGATTCTCTGGAGGAAAAGGGCTATATCAGCCGTTTTAGCGATGAAAAGAACAACAGGCTTATTCGCAGAATAGAAATTACCAAAGCAGGGCTGGCTGAGCTCAAATCAATAACCGAGAAAATCCGCCCTATGCTTATTAATGCAATAGATGCTATTCCCCGTTCTGAAAGCGAGGCTTTGAGGGCATCTATCAGAAAATTCAGAGAAACTTTAAGCAATATTGTAGAAACCCAGATATAAGGAAAATAAAATGGAAGAAGAAAAAATACAACAGGAAGAAAAAGTGGCTAAAAAGCCTTTTAAACGCTATATTTTCGGTGCAATCGGAATTATTGTTGCGTTGATTGGCATTTATCTTGTAATTGACGCTTATCATTTTCAGTCAACGGACGACGCGTATGTAGAAACCACGACTGTTCAGGTTGCGCCCAAAATCACCGGTCAGGTTGTTGAAGTTTATGTTACTGACAACCAGAGGGTCAAAGAGGGCGATTTGGTTGCTAAAATCGACGATGCAGACTACAAAGTCAGGCTTGCGCAGGCCGAAGCCAGGTACGAAAGGGCTCTTTTGAACCAAAAAAATGCAAAAGCAAACCTTTCTGCCTCAAAATCCAATATAGATGTTGCAAAAAAAGATTTGGAACGCTATAAAAACCTCTACGCTGACGGTGCTGTTTCAAAACAAACCCTTGATTCTGCGCAGGCTAAATATGACGCGGCTCTGGCGAATTTGACTTCCTCCGAGCAGGCGGTCATGTCAGGCGGCGGAAGCAAAGTTGCCGACGCAGAAATAAAAGAACTCAAGGCGCTTAAGGATATGGCTGCTTTGAATCTTTCTTATACAAATGTTTATGCCCCCCAGAACGGCACAGTCGCCAGCAGGCGGGTCGAAAAAGGCATGTATGTGCAAACCGGCGCGCCTTTGTTTGTTATAGTTCCTGATAATGTATGGGTAGTTGCAAACTACAAAGAAAATCAGCTCCAGCATATGAAAGTCGGGCAGCCTGTTGATATAAAAATCGATACTTATCCCGGAAAAACCTTCAAAGGGAAAGTTGACAGTATACAAAGAAGCTCGGGAGCCAAATCCAGCCTTTTCCCGCCTGAAAATGCTGTTGGTTCGTTCGTAAAAATTGTACAGCGAATTCCTGTGAAAATTGTGTTTACGGAAAAAATCAATCCGGAAGAATTTAACATTGTTCCGGGGATGTCGGTTGTTCCAAAAGTCAGGGTAAGATAGCATGTCAACGGCTCAAACACAGGAAGAATGGAAACCAACCCAAAATCCGTGGTTGATTACGGGCGCATTAATGCTTGCCGTGTTTATTTTCGCAATAGACGGCACAATCGCAAACGTTGCGCTTCCTCATATGGCCGGAAGCTTTTCTGCGAGCCATGACGAGTCAACATGGGTTTTGACGAGCTATTTGATTGCCAGCGGGATTGTTATTCCGATGGTTGACTGGTTTAGCAGGGTTTTTGGGCGTAAAAACTTTCTGCTTTTGAGCATTTTGATTTTTACAATAGCCTCAATGCTCTGCGGAATGGCTCATTCTCTCATTGAAATGGTGCTTTTCAGGATTTTGCAGGGCGTTGGCGGGGGCGGAATCGTTCCGATTGCGCAGGCAATACTGCTTGAAAGCTTCCCAAAAGAAAAACGTCCGGCAGCAATGGCTGTTTTCTCTCTTGGCGTGCTGCTTGCCCCGATTATCGGCCCTGTTGTGGGCGGATGGATTACCGATAACTGGTCATGGCCATGGATTTTTTATATAAACGTGCCTTTTGGCGCTGCGGCGATTTTAATGTGCAATGAAATTCTTGAGGACCCGCCGTACGCTGCAAAACAGGCGAATGTAAAGACTGACGGCGTCGGTTTTTTCTTCCTTGCAACATGGCTTATTACTTTGCAAATAGTTCTTGATAAAGGCAACAACGCGGACTGGTTTAACTCGACATGGGTGCGCTGGACATTTGCTGTTTCTGTTTTGTCGTGTATTTTGTTCTTTATTTCCCAGTTTAAGAACAAAGAATCGTTGATTGATTTGAGCGTTTTTCGAGACAGGAACTTTTTGAACGGAACAGCAATTCTTGTGACCATAAATCTTATTTTATATGCAGCTCTGGCTATTTTGCCGCAATTTTTGCAGACAATGCTCGGTTATACCGCGTTTTTAAGCGGATTTTCAATGATGCCCAGAGGGCTGGGGTGCCTTGTTTCAGTGCTTGTGTGTGCTGCAATTGCGGATTATGTGGATAACCGGAAATTAGTCGCGGTCGGACTGGTTTTCATAGGGCTGGGCGGCTTTGTTTTCGGTAATTTAAACCTGCAAATCTCAACTATAAATATCCTCATGCCGAACTTTTTATACGGGCTGGGAATGGGGTTTGCAATGATTCCGCTGATTACGCTTTCAAATAACACACTGCAAAACTGCCAGATGACCAATGCCAGCGGCGTGCAGAACATGTTAAAAAATATCGGGGGCGCTGTGGGTACATCGTTCGTCGCAACTGCGATTACAAGGTTTTCGCAGGTTCATCAGCACTATCTCGTTGACCATCTTAACGATTTAAATCCGGTTTTCAGCTCGAAAGTGAGCGCGCTAACGGGTGCATTGTCTTCTTATGCACATCCGTCGATTGCCTCTTACATGGCGGAAAATACGTTGTATAATCAGATGATTCAACAGGCTCATCTTCTGGCTTATATGGATACTTTCAGAATCTTTGGAATACTGGCTATAATCGTTATCCCGCTGCTGTTTTTCATAGATAGTAATGTTCCTGTAAAATCCCGTAAAAAATAGGTTAAGTTTTGTAAAAATATTCCCGTTTTTACTCACTTTTGTAGCATAATAATTAATGCTTTACTATTAATCTATATGTAACTTTTACTGCATATTTTAGTTTGGAAGAAAAAAATGAGAAAACAAACCATTAACGAAATTAAAAAGTATTTGGCTGTCACTATTGCTCTTTTTTCAACATTTACGGGTCTTACTTCAAATGAAGCAAAAGCTCAAAACGGGGACTGGAACAACATAGCAACCAATGCTGAAAATGTCAATTTATCTAACGATGTAACTCTCTCCGGAGAAACTCATTACAGAGAAAATACCGCAAACACAGTAATAAACGGCGGCGGCCATACAATCTCCGGTACAAGAACAGATTCCGGTGCGTCATGGGGACAAACAAATCCTCAGCTTATCACCAATTCAAGCGGCGCAGGCTTGATTATTAACAATACAACAATGACCAAAGGCGGCGGAACCAGCGGTGGTGCTATTCTGAATAACGGCGGCTCTGTTCAGGTTAATAATTCAAACTTCAGCGAAAACACAACTGATTTTATTACATCTCCGGGGCCTGAGGTCGGAAATGGCGGTGTTATTAGCAATACCGGCGCTCAAGGCGGTGTCGTTGAAGTCAATAATTCGACTTTCTCGGGCAATGGCGTCTATAGAGATGATGCCGGAAATTTGCTCTATATCACCAATGATGGCAATATCAGTACGACTGCTTCTGATTCGAACAGTCTTATGACCTCCATGCGAGGCGGCGCCATCTACAACGGAACAAATTCTGTGACTGAAACAGTCGGCGAAAATGTTTTGAAAGTTAATGAATCAACTTTCACAAATAACTATGCACAAAACGGCGGTGCAATATATAATGCCGGTACAGCAACAATCGAAAATTCTACATTTACCGGAAACAAAGCTGTTTCCCCGCTTATCGGCTCTTCACAGAACGATGGAAACAACGGACGCGGCGGTGCAATTGCAAACAGCGGCGGTCAACTTACAGTTACTAATTCGACATTCACAGAAAACTCTGCAACAAAACACTCCGGCGCACTCTACAACTCCGGCGGCACCGTAAATATTGATTCAAATGTAAAATTTGAGGCTAACACTGCACAAAACGGCGGCGGCGCAATCGGTAACTTTAGAGGCGGTACTTTAAATATTGAAGATACAAGCTTTGTTGACAACAAAACAACCGGAATGGCGGGATTTGGCGGTGCGATTTACAATACAAACGTTGAGCCCGGTTCTTCCGAAGCAGGTTCTTCTGCAATATTGAATATCAATCAAAACACAACCTTTTCTAACAACGCAGCTGCCAGCGGCGGCGGTGCAATTTACAACAAGAGTATTGCGCATGTTGACGGTGCAACTTTCGTAAATAACGGTGTTACTTCTGATGAAAGCCTCGTAACTTCCAGCGGCGGCGCAATTTGGAACGACGGACGTAACACTGAATCAGGTGTCACCGGAAATATGGAGATTAAAAATACAACTTTTGAATCCAACTATGCAAACAGCATGGGTGGCGCAATCTTCAATCAGGGTGAGCTTGCTATTCAAAGCAACACGTTATTCCTGAATAACGGTTACAGAAAAGACAGCGATGGAAATACTCTAATTAATTCCGCTAACAGCAACCCCTATATCACGACCAGAGGCGGCGCTATTTACAACACTAAACCAAATGCCGGTGATTCTACTGCAATGACGGTTGATGGCGCTACTTTCCAGGGCAATGCCTCTACTTTCGGCGGCGGTGCTGTTTACAATGATGAAATTGTGACTATTTCAAACTCTGACTTTATCAATAACGGTATTACTGCTGACGGTTTATACAAAACAACTAACGGCGGTGCAATTTACAACAACGACAGAGCCACCATTATTGACTCTAACTTCCAGAACAACCAGGCAACAAACGGCGGTGCAATTTTTGGCGGCGCAGGTTCAACTACTAACCTGAAATCTGTTAATAAGGATGTTTATGTTGGTACAGGCGATAATACCAGCGGTCTTTATGACTCTATTTATCTTGCCAGCAACGGAAATGATGTAGCTAACAGAGCTGTGCTCAATATTTCGGCAAACGAAAACAGAGTTGTAAACATCAACTCAACCGTTACCGGTTCAGATACAAAAGGTGATGTAAATATCAACCCTGATGGTGAGACTGGTAAAGTCGTTTTCAATGGTGCAGTTTCAAACACTAATTTAACTTTAAATAACGGTACTGTTCATTTCACAAATGACTATCACTTAAAATCCAGCGATGTTATCAATCTCAACGGCGGTACTTTCAGTATCATGAACGGCGCAGTTACTCCATTTCAGGCCGGCGAGCTGAATATTAACAATACAACAAATATTCAGGTTGACGTTGACCTTGCTAACCAGCAAATGGATAATTTGCTCTCTGACGGCCCGACTTCTGTTAATCATAATGGCGGTTCATTGAATGTGAACGCAATGCAGGCTGTAACTGACACCCGGGCACAAAGCGTTGCCGTTTTGTTCACTGATTTGCCTCAAATTAGCGGAAATGGCGCGGTTACTTCTGACGGACTTGGAATGATTCAGGGGCCGATTTACAAATATGCCGTATCTCAATACTATGATGACGGCTCTACAGGCAATCAGGCCGGCGAATATTTCATCTTCAACAATATGGGCAATTCAGATTCCTCATTGATTGGTTCTGTTGCTTCACAAATGGGCTTCCTTTTGATGGATAACCTTTACAGACAGTCATTTGCCAATATGGATATGACCATGTTGATGACCAGAGAACAGCGTATGGCTATGAAAATGCGTAATAAATACGCTTCTACCGACGATGTTATCCCCGGACTTTATCAACCGTCTTCAATTGGTGAAGAACGCGACGGACTTTATATAAGACCGTTCTCAAACTTTGAAAATGTGCCTTTGAGCGGCGGCCCGAAAGTATCTAACGTAAGCTACGGTACTTTAATCGGCGGCGAAAGCGATATCATCGAGCTCAAACACGGATGGGACGCTAATTATTCAATATTCGGCGCTTACCACGGCTCGCATCAGGCCTACAACGGCGTGAGCATGTGGCAAAACGGCGGAACACTGGGCGCTGTCGGCACATTATATAAAGGCAACTTCTTCACTGGTTTGACTGCAAACGTTGGTGCAAGCGGTGTTGCTGCTACTTCACTTGCAGGCAGAGAAGAATTCCCGATGTTGATGACCGGTGTTGCTTCCAAAACAGGTTATAACTTTGAATTTAAAAACGGTAAATATATCGTACAACCCAGCTTTATGGCGTCATATACTTTCGTCAATGTGTTTGATTACAGAAACGCATCCGGCTTGCAGGTTGACAGCGATCCGCTTCATGTTATTGAGTTGATACCGGGAATTAAATTCATAATGAACACCAAAAACGGCTGGCAGCCCTACCTCGGCGTAAACATGACCTGGAACATTCTGGATAAATCCAAATTCAGAGTTGCTGATGTGGCTGTTTCAAGACTTTCTGTTGATCCGTTCGTTGAATACGGCGTCGGCGTGCAGAAAAGAGTAGGCGACAGATTCACCGGTTTTGGACAGGCAATGCTCAGAAACGGCGGTCGTAACGGTATCGCGTTGACCTTCGGATTCAGATGGGCGCTCGGCGACTAGGATTTAATACTTGATACGAAAAAAGAAAGCTTTCGGGCTTTCTTTTTTTGCGTGAAATCGCTTATTTCTTGCGTTTATCATAAAAAACTGTATAATAAATACATTATACTTGAACGAAATGAGGTATTGATGGAACTCTGGCAGCTATGGTGTCTAATTGGAATTGTTTTTTGCATTATTGAAATATTTACTCCGACCATGTTCTTTTTGAATCTCGGGCTGGCTTGTTTTGTTGCCGGTCTTGTCGGCTTTCTGGGGGTAAATTTTACCGTTCAGGTGCTTGTATTTGCTGTTTTTGCCGCTCTGTTTTTGATATTTCTTCGTCCGGTGCTGCTCGGGAAGTCTAAAAACGCTGATTCTGATTATGAGGACAAATACAAGGATAAAACCGCAGTCGTAACCGAAAAAATAGGTGCTGACGGCGGAAGAATCGCAATATACGGTGAAACCTGGCAGGCGAAGTCTTTGAACGGCGAAGAAATTGAAAAAGACGCACGCGTTAAAATTGTTAAACTCGACAGCATTACAATGTACGTAGAAAAAATATAGAAAAGAGGAAAAATGCTTATTTTACTTGCACTTATCATTCTGGTGATTGTCTTTTTTGTGAAAGGCATTCAGATTGTCCAGCAGAGAGAAGAAATGATTATTGAGCGTCTGGGAAAATTCGATAGGGTGCTTGATTCGGGATTTCATTATATAATTCCGTTTTTTGAGGCTCCCAGAACAATTTCCTGGAAAGAAACAACAAAAGGCCCCGACGGAAGAAGCTATTCTTATTACACGCAAAAAAATCGCATAGATATGCGTGAATCCGTGTACGATTTCCCCCGCCAGAACGTAATTACAAAGGATAATGTTTCTATCGGCATTAATGCACTGATTTATTTCCAGATTATGGACGCAAAGAGCGCTGTTTATGAAATCCAGAACCTCCCCGAGGCTATTGAAAAACTTACTCAGACAACTTTGAGAAATATTATCGGTGAACTGGATTTGGACGAAACTCTTGTTTCCCGTGACACAATAAACACAAAATTGCGCACAATTCTTGACGAAGCGTCTAATAAATGGGGCGTTAAAGTGAACCGTGTTGAGCTTCAGGACATTATTCCCCCTGCTGATATCCAAAATTCTATGGAAAAGCAGATGAAAGCGGAACGTGACCGCCGTGCTGCGATTCTTGAGGCTGAAGGGCTTAAAAAAGCTGCAATTCTCAAGGCAGAAGGTGAAAAAGAATCGCAAATCAACAAAGCTGAAGGTCAAAAACAGGCTGCAATCCTTGTTGCAGAGGGTCTTGCCAATGCCAGAATTAAACAGGCTGAAGCCGAAGCAACTGCAATCCAGAAAACAATCGAAGCTATTCAGGGCAACGGTCAGCCGGATAAATACCTTATCGCTGTTCGTTACCTCGACACTTTGAAACAGATGGTTGAGGGCAAAGACAACAAAGTCGTTTATATGCCTTATGAAGCAACCGGAATATTGAGCTCGGTTGACGGCATAAAACAAATGCTCGACGCAAATAAGTAACAAAATTCCCAATTAAAAAAGCCTCCTGTTTCGGGAGGCTTTTTATTATGCTTTTTGGTCGAGTTTTTGCGGTTCTTCCGTGGATTTTGCGTCAGGTTTTTTCTCCATTCCCAGCGCTTTCATAATCGGGTGAAGAACAAGGTGGCTCAGCTCCGGAGCGAGGATTGTCAGGCCGATAACAGAACCGATTAAAGAACTAAACTCTATTGCGCCCTTTGCCATTATATATTTGGGCACTTCCGGCTTTTTTAGCTCCGCTTGTAGGGTTTCGGGCAGTTTGTTTATTTCATCTTCGCGCATTTTTTTGCCGTTTTTTTGCAGCTCTGCAGCTTTTGCCCTGAGTTCTTGCGCTTTTTGGGCGTCTTTGACTTTATCTGCTTTTGCGATGAGTTTTTCTGCTTTGTCCAGATTTCTTGAGCCTTTGTCCGCAAAAGTTGCAAGTTTATGATAATCAAGGTATTCGGATGCGTTTTTGAACATCTGAAAATCTTTTTCGTTTTTGAAAATCTTTTTGAAAATCCCGAAAGTTCCTTTTTTGAAAACCGGAATGATTAATGCGAGGTAAATACCTAGGCATAAAGACTGATAAAGCAGCTCTTTTGCGGCAGAATATCTTCTTGTTTTTTCATCAACATTCTTGTCCATCATTGTGAACGCCGGTCTGCCCGCTGCTTTTAAGCCTGTTTCAATTGTTACCGCAGCTTTTGTGTTTTGTGCTGTGGCAATCATTGCGGGGCTGTTTAGAAAATTAAAAATTCCGTTTATCATATCAGCCTCCTACCTTCATGCCGCTTGCAGGCGTTACTGCGGGTTTTTGTATGCTTGCTAAAAGATTTTTTGCGTTATCGCTTAGCACAGGAGAAATTGCCTGTTTCGGGATTGTTTCATCTACGCTGTTTTCTTTTATATCGAGCTGTTTTGGTGCGTTTTCAGGTGTTTGTTTGCCTTTTTGGAGCTTCTGGGCTGCTTCCATAATGGGTTTGAGCGTGAGGTTGCAAACTCCCGGAATTATTGCGACTGCAGCAAGACAGACCGCTATAAAAGAGAGCGATTTTTCTGTTTTATGGATTGCTGAATCCGTTGTTTTTCCAACGGCCTTGCATATGGGTTTTGCAAGCTTTTTAGCCGCAAAAGAGGTGCCCAGATAGCTGCAAAACGCTATTGCCTCTGTCAAACCTTCCCGAAATGCAGCATATTTTTTTCTTTCGGGCTTTTCTTCTTTATCCATCATGGTGAATAAAGGCCTGAAAATGCCTTTAAATACAGCAATACCCAGAACCGCAATTACAGGGTCATTGTTTCGACCCAGCGAGATACATATTCTTTTTAGTCCATCTTTTAGCATATTTATCTTTTCTTTTCCACACATATTAAGTGTAAACATAAAAAAAATTGCGGGTGTAGCCTTTTTTTCGTAACATTTCGTCACAAATAACCGCCCCTGTTTTAAAATCCTCCGGTGTGTCTTATAATCCGGTTATGAAGATTAAAGCTTTTAAGGTCGAAGAGTGGATGAACGCGTATGAAAAAGAGGCAATTTACGATATTGCCGGCACATGCGTTAAGAATTTTTCTCTGGCTGAACTTTTTTCGCTTTGCGGCGTGAATGCGGAGAAATTTTTTGAGGATTTTTCTCAAAAAACGCTTACTTATTTGAATATTCAAGGTTCAGATGCTTACAGAAACGGAATTTCTGCCCTGTATAAAACAATTGCGCCCGAAAATGTCCTCTCTACAACAGGCGCTGCCGGGGCGAATTATCTGGTGTTTTATTCGCTGATTGAACCCGGCGATGAGGTTGTCAGCGTAATTCCCGCCTATCAGCAGCTGTATTCAATACCGGAGTCGCTCGGGGCTGATGTTAAATTGTTGAAATTAACGCCCGAAAACAATTTTCTTCCGGATTTAAGCGAACTAGAATCGCTGGTGACCCGAAAAACAAAGCTAATCTGCCTTAACAACCCGAATAACCCAACAGGCGCGCTTATAAATGACGATTTGCTTGAAAAAATCGCCTCAATAGCAGAAAAAAACGGTGCTTATGTGCTTTGTGACGAGGTTTATCGGGGGCTGGAGCAGGAAAAAACTCCATCTTCTATTGTTGATATTTACGACAAGGGCATAAGCACCGGCAGCATGTCAAAAGCTTTTTCCTTAGCCGGAATCCGCATGGGATGGGTCGCAGCGCGGGACAAAAAGCTTTTTGATACGCTTATGTCGCACAGGGAGTATAATTTGATTTGCTGTTCGGTCTTTGATGAGGCGGTTTCCGCACTGGCTTTGAAAAATTCGGGGAAAATTCTCGCCCGCAACCGTAAAATATTGAGCGAAAACCGTGAAATTTTGCATAACTGGATTTTGTCGCAAAAAAACTATTCCTATGTAAAACCCGCGGCCGGTACCACTGCGCTTATATATTATGACGCAAATACGGGTTCAAAAGAGTTCTGCGACAAGCTTTCAAAGCAAAATGGCGTATTTACAACCCCCGGTTTTTGTTTTGAGCTGGAAAATTGCTTCAGAATCGGATATGGAATGGAAAAAAATGTACTTTTGGACGGATTAGAGCAATTGAGCCTGTTTTTGTCTTAATATTTCTTAATATCCAGCGTTTTCAGCTAAAGTTTTTAGAAAATTCTGCCGATAATACCATCATAGTGAAGATAAGGTATTTTTAAATGTACGGAATGAATTTTGAAGCTCTCGCTGCGGTCGGGCAAAAAAACAACAAAACTGCGGCCTCTGAAAACGGCTACAAAGTGAAAAAAGGCGACACGCTCTATTCGCTTGCTAAAAAATTCAATATGTCCGTTGACGAATTCAAAAAATATACCGGTTTGTCCGGCGGCCCTAAGGCCGGAGAAATTTTGAAAGTGCCGCAGTATAAAATCAGCGCCTCTTTTTCTTCTGTTGCAAAGAAATATAATATTACTTCTGCCGAACTTCTGGAACTTAACCCCCAGCTTAAAAACAATCCTGCAAATGCAAAGAAAAACTCGTTTATTAATGTTCCGAAAGCGCCGTTTGAGAAAACTAAAGTTGAAAAAACGCCCCAAGCCGCTCCCGCTCCGGCGGACGGGGTAAAAAGCGAACCGGTTTCCTCAAATCCTGATGATAGAACAGTTGTTTTGAAAAATGGCAAAAAGACCACCGTTGGCGCGCTTCATAAGGAGATGCTGGCAAAGGCTCCCGACGGTGCTTCCCGCCCGAAACCCGTAATAAACGAAAAGGGCGAAATTACAGCCGAAGTAAAGGTTATTGAACCCCATTCCCGGGGGTATTTGAGCGGCAAAACCATTATTGTGAACGCCGGTCATGGCGGTTACAACCCTAAAAACGGCGCATTTGATGCCGGAACCAGTGCTGAAAATACTTCCGGCAATACCGTAGAAGAATGGGCGCAAAATCGTGAATTTGCGCTGGAATTGATTCCCAAACTTACTCTAAAGGGCGCAAAAGTTATTTTTATTTCAGGAAGTGCTGCAACGGTCGCAGATGCGAAGAAAAAATATAAATCTGCGGACATGTTTATCAGTCTTCACTGCGATAGCAGCCCCAAAACAGAAATCAGGGGGCAGACTGTGCTGTATACCCCCGGTGATGGCAATAACAAACAACTTGCTGACAGCATGCAGGAGAATATCGCAAAACACCCCGCAACTGAGCCGGATTCTTGCCGGGTTCGTCCTGATAACAGGGGGCTTGCGGTGCTTAAGGCTTCTCCTTTGATGCCGTCTGTGCTGTTGGAAACCGGTTTTCAGTCAAATCCCGAGGATTTGAAAAATATTGAGTCCCGTGAGTACAGGAATAAGTTCGCAGAGCTTGTTTCAAAGAGCGTTGTTGATTATTTTGCGCAAAAAGATATTAAAAAGTACAAACTGCTTACGCATGCTGACGTTTTTAAGTTTTCTTCACAAAAAAGCAAAGCCGGCTCAACAAGCAAGGCGGATAAAGCTGAAAAAGCACAGAAATCTGCAACTATCAGGGAAGAATTAAACAAATTCTATTCAAAATTCAAACCGGCTCCAAAACCAAAAGCTGAATTCGGCAAAAGAACCGTGCACGAAGTCGAATCCGGAGAAACTTTGTCCCGTATTGAAGAAGATTATGGCCTGCTTCCGGGCGAACTTGCGGATTATAACAAGCTTTCTTCTGCAAACCTTGCAATAGGCCAGAAACTCAAAATTCCCGAGCATGTCAGGGTTGAAAATATAAAAACGAAGCAGGATGCCGCACGCGCAACCGGTTTGAGCGCAGAGTTTTTGTCAGAGCTTGAGCGGGTTGAGAGCAAAAATTACTCAATGGAGAACGGCAAGCCTACAATTGGCGTGGGGCACTACCCTTTTACTGATTTTGAAAAAAAATATTACCGGAACAAAAATCTGAGTGAGTCGCAGGTCTATATGCTTTTAACAAAGGATATTACAAAGGCTCAGGCAAAAATAAAAGCGGAAATAGGCGAAGAAGCCTATGAAAATCTCACTCAAAAACAAAAAGAAGCGCTTGTTGATTTTGTTTTCAACCGCGGCGAAACAGTTTTTCGCTCAAAATATTGCGCACCGCTTCGTGAAGCGCTTGTTAAGGGCGATTATGACACTGCAGCAATAAATTTAAAACATAATCTGGATTACAAAACAAAACAGGTCAAATGCGGCCTGTGCAGGCGCCGTTTGCAGGAAATGGCGCGATTCTGCGACGGCGATTTTTCACCTAAAGTCATCAAAGGCGCTCAAAAACTTTATGAAGAAGGCTTAAAAGCTGCCCGCCAGGAGGGTTTGCCCAAGCATGTTATTGACGACTATACGCGTGAGGTGCGCGGGTTGTTTGATAATCGTGTTGGAGGTTGATTATGCGGGGTTAAAAGCAGGGAAGTCTTCTTTTCCGTTCCGATTCCCCCGGGCAATTAACGTTGGAAATTATATTTTTTGATTCTTGAGCACTCCTCCATAGTCACCCCAAAGAAGACTTCCCTGCTTTTAATCAGGTATTTATATGCTGTTTTCTTTTTGCAATCATTAAGCTGTCCAAATCCAATCCTCTGCTGCAAAAATGAACCCTCATGCCCGCAAATGAAATTTTTGGTAATATATAAAGCATGAGTTCATTTGCAAAATTATTTAAACAAAGCGCAACTTACAATCTTGGCCGCCTGCTTGCCAAACAGCTTGAGGAGTTTTTTGAAACTCTGGGCGAGATTGGGATTCGTTTCTGGCATGTTTTGAAACTTATTGCCATGGGGCGGCTTAATTGGAAACATATCATTGACCAGTGCTCAAGATTTGCGGTGGATTCTTTGCCAATTACGCTTTCAATTGTGGGAATGACCTGTATTATCATCGCAATGCAGGTTGCGCCGGAAATGGTCAAGCAGGGCGGCGAAAAATACGTGGGCGCGTTGATGGCAATTACAATTACGCGTGAACTCGGGGCGATAATGTCGGGGTTTGCAATTATTTCGATGATTGGCTCCGCATATGCGTCAGAAGTCGCAACAATGCGCGTCACAGAGCAGATTGACGCGTTGAAAGTGCTAAAAGTTGACCCTGTTGAGTATCTTTTTGTTCCCAGAGTGGTTGCGGGCTTTATCATGATGCCGGTTGTGGTTGTTATTTCTTCTTTTGCGGGGTTAATTTGCGGCGGGGTGGCTGCTTACCTTTCTGCCGGCGTAAGTAAGTTAAATTACATAAGTTCCGTCTGGCAGGGGCTTTTTGTCAAAGATATAAATGTAACCCTTTTTAAATCCTCGCTTTTTGGCGCAACAATCGCTTTAATAAGCTGCGTTTGTGGGTATCTTGCTTTTGGCGGGGCAAAAGGGGTCGGATTGGCGACCACAAAAGCGGTTGTATGGTCGTTTGTGGCGATTGCAATTATCGATTATATTATCGCAGCGATATTTTTCTTTTAAAATAAATACAGAGGCAGATTTTTCATGAGCATAGAAGTTAAAAATTTAACAAAATCTTTCAAAGATAAGAAAGTTCTTGACGATGTTTCGTTTAAGGTCGAAGATGGCGAAATACTTGCTGTTGTAGGACTTAGCGGCGCAGGGAAAAGTACTGTTTTAAAGCTCATTTGTGGCCTGACAAAGCCCGATAGCGGCGAAATCATAGTTTCCGAGGGCGATATAGCAATGGTTTTTCAGTATTCTGCGCTGTTTGATTCATTGAATGTTTATGAAAACATCGCTTTTGCCCTAAAAGAGAGAAAAGAGTTCAAGAAAAAATATACAGAAGACGAAATAAAGGAAATTGTTGCAAAAAACCTCAAAACTGTGGGGCTTGAGGGGATTGAAAACAAAATGCCGCACGAGCTTTCCGGCGGCATGCAAAAACGTGTGAGTTTTGCACGCGCAATCGTTACAAACCCGGCAACAATCCTTTATGACGAACCGACTGCGGGGTTGGACCCTGTTTCCTCAACAATTATTGAGGATTATATCGTGCGCCTCCGCAATGAGCTCAACGCAACATCAATAATCGTCACGCACCAACTCTCCACCATAAAGAGGTGTGCCGATAAGGTGATTATGCTGTATAATGAAAAAATCGTTTACTGCGGAACTCCGCAGGATATGATAGAGGGCGGTAACGAATATACAAAACAGTTCGTTAACGCAAGTATAGACGGGCCGATGAAAGCGGCGTCTTCTGACTAGCAACCACTAAGTAATAAGGATAGTTTATTATAATGCGTTTTTCATCTTCATTTAAAGTAGGATTATTAACACTAATTTCATTGCTGATATTGATTTTCGGCATTTTATGGATTAAAGGCAGGGCGCTTTCTGCCGGAGAAAGGCTTTCTGTTGATTTTAAAGACGTAAACGGCATGCGTCCGGGGTCAGGTGTTCAGCTGATGGGGTTCAGAGTAGGTCAGGTTGAGGAAATTACCCCTGTTATCAACGCTGACAACTCCTATGTGAAGGTAAAATTCGTTATAACCGAGCCGGATGTTACTATTCCGCCGGCTTCCACGATTTCTATCCAGCAATCCGGCATTATCGGCGAGCAGTTCCTTGAAATTACTCCTCCGAAAGTGCGTACAATATTTTTACCTATAACAAAAAAATCAAAACTCCTCCATGCCAACGACAATGTACAAATGAAACTCAGCGACAAAATGTATGACGTTGGTAAGGTCAAAAAGATTGAAATTGTCGAAACCAAAACGCTTCCCATGCCGCTTCAGGAGGAAATTAAGACAGAATTTGCCTATAAAATCGGTTATGTGATTACGCTTCCGGGGTTAATTCCTCCCGACAGGCTGCTCGGCGAGATAAAACCCGTTGACGGCAAAGAAAAACTCGTAATCCGTCCTGCAAACAATGTCGCTTTAGCCTATCCGAAAACAAATTCAAAATACACGGTAATAGAACCGCTCAGATTGTCTGATTTTATGGAGCTCCAGTACCGTGCAGCTGCTTCAATGACCGAAGCAACGGAAAAAATGAGCGCGTTTATGTCTGACGATATAATTGCGGATATGAAAAACATCGTCGGAAACATTGATTTGCTTACTGTAAAGGCAAATCAAACGCTTGACAAAACACAGCTGCTCATTGATTCATCAAGAGAGGATTTGAACTCCTTAATGCTCACAACTAACAATGTTTCGGTTAAGGTTATGGATTTGACTGACAATCTTAACAAAATCGTCGGAGATAAGGATTTTAAAGATACTCTAATTGATACAACGAAATCAGTGAACAGGCTTTCTAACAATATAAACAACATTCTTGAAGATAAAAATACAAAACAAACCCTCGAAAATCTTCAGGTTGCAAGCAAAAACATTTCTGAAATTTCAATCTTCGTAAACCAGATGACACAGGACGAAAATCTGAAAAATCAGGTTAATAATACCGTAACCAAGTTCAATGCGGCTCTTGACGACCTGTCGATGACGCTTGAGACGGTAAATTCGCTCACAACCGACCAGAAATGCACAATTACGCAGGCAATTAAAGACGCCGGAGAAACCTCCAAAAACCTGCGCAAATTCTCGGAAAAACTTAACAAAAGATTCTTGCTGTTTAGATTATTATTTTAAAAGGTGAACACAAATGAAATTATTTTTAACAAATTTCCACTACAAACAACACTACAACATTGCAGATTACCCGCTTCTGGCGCTGCTTTTTCCGCTTTCGCTTGTTTACGGGGCAGCTGCTTCAATAAGGAATTTTCTTTATAAAAAAGAAATTCTCAAAACCTACAAATCGCCCTTATATACAATTGCCGTAGGCAATTTGACCACAGGCGGAACGGGAAAAACCCCGGTTGCGGCGGCGATTGCAAAATATCTTGATTCAAAAGGAGAAAAAGTTGCGATTTTGTCGCGCGGCTACAAAGGCTCGCTGGATAATAAAAACGTGAATGTTATTTCGGAAGACGGCATTATAAACCATAATGTTGCGGAAGCCGGCGATGAGCCTTTCTGGCTTGCCAAAAACTGCCCTGATTGCATGGTTGTAACCTGCGCGAGCCGTTCAAAATCCGCTAAATTCGTTGAATCAAAAGGGAATTACACAAAACTCGTCCTTGATGACGGATATCAGCACCAGCGCTTGAAACGCGACATGAATCTTCTTGTTGTTGATGCGGATAAAAAGTTTTCAAACGGCTTTGTTTTGCCGCTAGGAGCTTTAAGAGAGCCAATCCACGAGGCAAAAAGGGCTGATAAAATTATTGTTGTAAACAAAAATTTTGAATCCGAAAAAGCTAAAAAATACTGTGAAGAACTGCGCGAGCGCTTCAAAAGACCGGTATTTTTATGCAATATGGTTCCGCAGTATGTCTATAACATAAAAACAGGCGTATGGCTTGATAAACCCAACGATGTTTTTGCTTTCAGTGCGGTCGGACAGCCCCGGCAGTTCTATGATTTCTTGCAGAATTATAATCTGTGCGGAACAAAAGACTACCCCGACCATCATATCTACACGGAAAAGGATATTGAAGAGCTCAAAAAGCTCGCTGACGGCAAAAAACTTGTTACAACAGAAAAAGACGCTGTTAAACTCCGTGAAATCATGGGCGATGATGTTGAAATTTATGCTTTAAAACTTAAACCTGATTTGGATGTCAAAGGGCTGTTGAACGCATGCTAAAAACACCTGAAAAAATTCTCGTAATCCGTTATCGTTTTATCGGCGATACGCTTCTTACGGTTCCTTTTTTGAGAAATTTGAGAAAGGCAAACCCAAAGGCGCAAATTGACATGCTCGTTGCGCCTGTTTCGGGCGAAATCATTGACAAATGCCCTTATGTGGACAATTTTTTGTATTTTGACACAACAAGAAAGCACCGTTACGAAAACTCAAATCAGGAGAAGAAAAATTTCCGGTATTACGTAAAACTCCTTCGCGAAAAGAAATATGACAAAGCATATGTGCTAAAACGTTCATTTTCAAGCGCTTTTCTCGCGTTTTGCGCCGGAATCCCCGAACGAATCGGGTTTGATACCGAATGCAGGGGCTTTCTTTTGACAAAACGCGTTAAATACGACAACTCAAAGCATGAAATTGACTGCTTTCTTGATGTTCTGAAAGCTGACGGCGTGAAAGAATGCGATGATTACCTTGAAAATTGGATTGAACCAGAGGAAGAGGCTAAAGTCCGCGATTATTTAAAGGCAAAACTGCCGGATTTTGAAAAAAAACGGGTTCTGGTGCATGCAACAAGCGGAAATCACAATAAAGAATGGCCAAAAGACCGGTTTGCCCGAATTGTGGAGTATCTGGCAAACGAAAAGGGTGCCCAGGTTATCTACGCAGGGACAAAAAACGATTCTGCAGCTTATGAATCAATCCACAGCTTCATAAATCAAGAGCTGAAAACGCAGCCATTGAACCTTTGCGGCGAATTTAGCCTGAGAGAAAGCCTTGCACTCACAAAAATGTGCGATTTGATTGTCGGGTGCGACAGCGGGAATCTGCATATTGCGTCCTCTGTGAAAACGCCGGTAATTGGCATTTACGGGCCGATGGATGAGAAAAAATGGGGCGCATGGGGCGAAAATAACAAGCTTTTGACTGCAGACTGCTCCTGCCGCCCGTGCGCGCTGAAGAAAAAATGCAAAAATGAGCATGCCTGCCTTTCAGGAATTGACGTAGAAGCTGTGAAAAGCGCTATTGATAAAATGCTTTGATATAGGGTAAAATAATTTTGTTATCTAATTTGGGGTTAGCGGAAATGAAAAAGACTTTATTATCATTAATTGTTGGTGCGGCTGTTATATTGCCGGTTTTTGCGTTTGAATGGGAAAAACTTGAACCCGTGCCCGGTGTGACAGTTTTTGCTGATTTTGATTCAGTTAAAAAGGAAGAACACGGCACAATTTTTAATATTATGGTAAAAGACCCTGCTCTTGCGGCATACAGGCAGCTTCAGGTGTTGACTGACTGCTCAAATTCAGCACCAAATTTAAAACTCATTGCAAGCGATAAAAATCTTGTGTTTGAGCCCGAAACAATCGCTGCTTTGCACAATTTTGCGTGCAAAACTTCGCAGGAAAGGAAATCTTCCTCAAGTTTTGAGAGCTCCTATCAGGCTGTTTCTGTGAATATCTCCTCGGACGCTCCGAATACAGCGGCTTTCCAGCAATTTATCAGCCTTATGAGCGAAAAAATAAGAGAAAAATGGTTCTATGAAAAAAATATAAACAATGCCTCCGCTACAGTGAAATTTTCTGTAGATAACAAAGGGCAGGCTTCAAATATTGCAATTACAAAAACCTCGTCAAATCTCCAGTTTGACCAATCGCTTGTCAGGGCGGTTGCGCAGGCCTCGCCTTTCGGAAATATCCCCACAAATTTCACAGGACGGCCTATTAATGTGACTTATACGCTGAATGCGTCGCAATCAGCGAACCTTACCTCTTACATCACGTCGCTCCAGAAAAAAGTCAACAATAACTGGGCTCCTGAAAAAATGACAGAAGCGCAATCCGTTGAATTGGATTTTCTGGTCAACGCGGATGGCAGCGTTTCTGATTTAAAAATTGTAAAATCCACTGAAAATAAGGAATTCAACAAATTTGCGCTGGATGCGGTGAATAATTCGGCGCCGTTTGATATTTTTCCTGCCTCATTTAATCAGGAACCTTTGAAAATGAAATTTGTATTTGAATACAACCCGATGACAGGATATTCTGTAGTTTCCAGCTACGGAGCGCGTTCCGACGTTCAGTAAGCTGCGCTGATTTATTGCTGTTGCGGCCCCTTTCCCTGTTTTTGGAAATGGGGAGTGTTAAGTTGTATATAAGCCGCGTTTTTTTATTTGTACAGCACCCGTGTTTGAGATATACTTTTTTTGAACACAAGTAGAAGTGAATAGAAAAAGGAAAGAAGAAAAACATGGTAGATGTTAAAAAAATCGAAATTCCTGTAGGTGACAAAACCGTCACTATTGAAACAGGTAAGTATGCCAAATCAGCGAGTGGTTCGGTAGTAGTAAGATGCGAAGATACTATGCTCCTTGTTCATGCGGTTGTAAGCCCTGAACCGAGAGTGGGTATCGACTTTTTCCCGCTGTTAATTGATTATGAAGAAAGAATGTCCGCTATCGGCAGAATTCCCGGCGGATACAACAGAAGCGAGGGTAAAGCTTCTGATAAAGCCATCTTGATTTCAAGATTAATCGACAGACCAATCAGACCTTTGTTCCCCAAAGGCTACAGAAATGATGTACAAATCGTATCACAGCTCGTCAGCCTTGATGAAAACTGCCAGCCTGATACGCTTGCAATGCTCGGCTCTTCTGCAGCATTAATGCTTACAGGCGCGCCTTTTGAAGGCCCTGTCGGCGCTGTCAGGGTTTCCAGACTTGACGGTCAGTTCATTGCGAACCCGTCTTATGCTCAGGCTGAAAAATCCGACATGGATATCGTTGTTGCAGGAACAAAAGATTCCGTAATCATGGTTGAAGCCGGCTTGAAATTCGTTTCAGAAGACGATATTATGGCTGCTGTTGAATTTGCGCAGGGATTTATTAAAACCCAGTGCGAATTGCAGGAACAATTTGCAAAAGAATGCGGCGTTGAAAGACCCGAGTTCATTAATCCTTACGATACTTCTGAAATTGCCAAAATCATCAACGATATCGCTTATGATACTGTTTTTGACGCTTATCACGATTTTGACAGAGAATCAAGAAAAGCCAAGCTCGACAAGGCTAAAGAAATGGTTAAAGCAGAGTTTGATTCTTACGGCGATGACCATGCCGCAAAAATCATGATGGCTGAAACCGGAATTGACTTTATTGCAGAGGAATTCAAGGCTCTTGAAAAGAAAATCATGAGAGCAATGATTCGTGATGAGCATGTCAGAGCTGACGGCAGAGGTTATGAGGATGTTCGCCCCATCTGGTGCGAAGTCGGCGTTATCCCCAGAGCTCACGGCTCGGCTGTATTCACAAGAGGTCAGACACAAATCCTTTCTGTTGCGACCCTTGCAGGCCCGGGCATGGCACAGGAGCTTGATACGGTTGATCCGCAAACAAAGAAAACTTTCATGCATAAATATATATTCCCCGGCTTTTCTGTAGGCGAAGTTAAACCGCTCAGAGGCCCCGGAAGAAGAGAAGTCGGACACGGACACCTCGCTGAAAGAGCGAATATCCCCGCACTTCCCTCACAGGACGAATTCGGATACACAATCCGCGTTACATCTGACGTTCTTGAATCAAACGGTTCAACTTCAATGGGTTCTACCTGCGGAACCTCAATGGCGCTTATGAATGCCGGTGTTCCGGTAAAATGTATGATTGGCGGCGTTGCAATGGGGCTGATTAAAGGTGAAAACGGCGATGATATCGTTTTGACTGACATTCAGGGCATTGAAGACTTCCTCGGGGACATGGATTTTAAAGTTACCGGCAATGATGAAGCTGTAACCGCTCTGCAAATGGACATGAAAGTCAAAGGTATCTCAAATGCAACCTTGAGAAGAGCGCTTGAACAGGCAAAAAGAGGCAGATTGCACATTCTTTCAAAAATGAGAGAGGTAATCACAGAACCTGCTTCTGAAATGTCACCTTACGCACCGCGAATCTTCACAATGCACATCCCGACTGAAGATATCGGCGCAGTAATCGGACCCGGCGGTAAAAATATCAGAAATATCATCGACTGCTCCGGCGCTGAAATCGATATTCAGGATGACGGCAAGGTTACTATCACAAGCAACGACAAAGAAGGCACTGATATCGCAATCAGAATGATTGAAGAAATCACTTTCAAGCCTCAGCCCGGCATGATTAGAAAAGGAAAAGTCGTAAGAATCATTCCTATCGGCGCATTCGTTGAGCTTGCTCCGGGAAAAGACGGCATGGTTCATATTTCTCAGGTTTGCAACGAAAGAATCGAAACTATCGAAGGTCATTTGAGCGTTGGTGATGAAGTAATCGTTAAGGTTATGAAAACTGACGACAAAGGCCGTGTAAACCTTACTATCAAAGGCGTTTCAGAAGAAGAAAAAGCTTCTGTTCAATAAAAACCTTAAAAAACGGAAAAGGGCTCCTTTTCGGAGCTCTTTTTTGTTACAAGTTTACTTTTATTCGGAATTATTTTAAACTTATAAGTATATACTAGATTTGGATAATTATTTATGGAGAATAAGTACAGAATAATAATAATTTGCATGGTCTTTGTTGTCATGGGCGGAATGCTCTTTGATTTGAGCCACCGTGCAAGCAAGTTTGAGCAACAGAAATTACAAAACGAACAAACAGCAACAAATTCTTTTGTTTCTAAAATTAAAAAAACGGATTCCACTGAAACCAAAACCGATACCAGTGAAATGGAATTCATGGCAATGGCGCAGAACGCCAAAATGAAAGTTACTCCGGTCAGACGTTCTGAAAAAATGGAAACGATTGTAACAAGAGAAGAGCTGGAGAATGTGCCTGAATTCACTCCGGAAACGGCGAATTCCGCAGGACAATCCGCTGTGAAAAAATTTGATTTTCCGCAATACGGGATTTCTGTTCTTCCATCGATGATTCCTGCAAAATACAGAGCCCATGACCTTAACGGGAACAATTATTACTTTCTGCCGGCAGCTAAAGGCACAGATATTCTGGGTTTGCTTGTAAAAACGGATTCATCTGACGCAATTTTATGGACAAAAGCAATAAAATACGAAAGAATTGCAAAACCAAATGTCCGGTTGATTACTTTTGTTTCAAAAAACCTCAAAGTTTATTTCAGCCAGAGAAACGGCATGGGTGCTTATCCAGTAAACCTGAATGCGGCAGGAAGCGTATTGAAAAATCCGTATGCACCTGTTTATTATACAAACCTAGCTCCGGGCAGCTATAGATTTAGTGTTTTGAAAGATTTCACTTATAAAAATAATGTGTATTCAATTGTTTCATTTTTGGACTTGAAAGCTGCACCGAAATCTAATCCGGTATCTGAAGAATTCTATATTTACAAAAATAATGACGGAAACCTTGTAAAACATTATCTGTTGTTTGACAGAAAATTGCCTGTTAATGGTGAAACGGCTCCGGAACCGGAGTTTGATGTTGTAACGGATGAACAGTATCTTTCAATAGTCGCAAAATCACCGGCTTCCTCCGAATTTCCAGCGTTTAACAGGGCTGTTAGATTCGGTGTGGATATTTTGACTGCAAATCTAAAGCCGCCTCAGACATCAGCTCCGAGTGCTGTCGGGCCCGGTGTTTCAATAATTGATATAGAAAAATAGCTGCTTTTAGCATAGTTAAGGAAAAATATGAGTGGTAATTTAAAGTACAAAAGAGTTTTATTAAAAATCAGCGGCGAGGCTTTGCTTGGCGACCAGCAATTCGGGATTGACCAAAAGCCTGTTGAGATGATTGCGAACGAAATAAAAATTGCGCATGACATGGGGGCTGAAATTGCAGTTGTTGTGGGCGGGGGAAACATTTTCCGCGGGATGAAAAACAGCGCAAAGCTCGGAATGGATCAGGCGAGCGGCGATTATGTCGGAATGCTCGCTACTGTTATGAATGCAATTGCGCTCCAGAGTGCGTTAAGGAAATTGAATGTTTCCTGCAGGGTTCAATCGGCGATAGATATGGATAAAATTGCCGAACCTTACATAAGATTCAAGGCAATTCGCCATCTTGAGAAAAATCGTGTGGTTATTTTTGCCGCTGGAACGGGAAATCCTTTCTTTACAACAGATACAGCAGCCGCATTGAGAGCTTCTGAGATTGACGCTCAGGTTATGCTGATGGCTAAGAACGGGGTGGACGGTGTTTACTCTGATGATCCGCGTGTTAATAAAAATGCGAAAAAATATGACAAAATAACTTATGATGATATAATAGTTAAAGGCTTAAAAGTTATGGATACTGCATCATGTGCTCTTTGTAAACAAAATCATATACCGATTATCGTATTTGATTTTGCGGCAAAAGGAAGTATTGCAAGGCTTTTGAGCGGTGAAACGTTAGGTACTTTTGTAGGAGAATAAAAATGGCAATTGACGAATTACTCATATTGGGTGAAGAAAAAATGGAAAAAGCGGTCGGCGCTTTGAAAAAAGAGTTTGCTTCTATCCGCACAGGCAGAGCAAATCCGCTTATTCTGGACAAGGTTGTTGTGGAATATTACGGTGTTCCCACACCTTTAAGACAAATTTCACAGGTTTCTGTTCAGGATGGTCAAACGCTCGTTATTACTCCTTTTGACAAGTCGATTATCAAGGAAATCGAAAAAGCCATGATTAAAGCTGAACTCGGAATTACTCCTAACAGCGATGGCATGGTTATTCGCCTGACTTTTCCGCCTTTGACTGAAGAAAGAAGAAAAGAAATCTCAAAAGATGTTAAGAAAATTGCAGAAGAAGCAAAAGTTGCAATCAGAAACATCAGAAGAGATATGACTGATGAGCTTAAAAAGCTGGAAAAATCAGAAAACCTTCCTGAAGACACAGTAAAAGATTCGCAGGATGAAATCCAAAAATTAACTGACAAATACGTAAAAATTATCGACAGCGTTGCTTCTGAAAAAGAAAAAGAGGTTTTGACCGTATAGTGAGCTTTCTGGAATCAATCAATAAAAATAAGCTAAGGCTGATTACCGGCTTAATAATCGGTTTTACCGTTCTGGGTGCGGTTTTTGCGGGCGGATTTCTTTTAATGCTTGTCGTAATGTACATTGTTTACGCGGGCTCAAAAGAATACGTCGCAATCCTTAGAAATAAAGGTTTTCGCCCGTTCTTAAGGCTTATTATCGCTGTTGATATAGCTTTTGTAATTCTTACAACGCTCCAGCGCTTTGATTTGGTTCCAATGGTGCTGACTTTTGGCACAATCGGGGCATTTATGGCTGTTTTGTTCAAAGGCCGCCAGCCTTATATTGCAAACGTTGCCACTACAGTGCTCGGATTTATCTACGGCGGGTTTTTGCCTTGCTTTTTGATTCTTTTAAGGCAGCTGGAGATGAATTCTCTCGGGCTCATTACGATTAAACTGAACCCGGGGCTTGGATTTATCTTTTTGCTGTTCTTTACGATATTGTTTACCGATGTCGGGGCTTATTTTTTCGGGTCAAAATTCGGCAAAACCCCTCTGGCCCAGGTTATCAGCCCTAAAAAAACCGTAGAGGGTGCGGTTGGCGGAACTCTTTGCGGGATTGCTGTTTCAATGGGAATCGGGTATTTTCTGCATATTTTCTGGTATCAGTCATTGATTGCGGGGCTGTTGATTACATTTTTTGCACAAATCGGCGATTTGGCTGAATCTTTGATTAAACGTGACGCGGGCGTAAAAGATTCGGGAAATTCTTTGCCCGGGCACGGCGGTTTTTTGGACAGAGCGGACAGCTACCTTTTCAGCACGCCGGTTGCGTATTTTTATTTCAAATATTTTGTAATTAACAACCAGCTGGCTCTGGATGTTCTTGATTTGGCAAGAAAGGCGGTTCATGCAGTCGGACTGTTCTAATTTGAGGGATTTTTTGAATTCTGTTGTCGGGTTAGAGCAAAAAGAGGCCCAAAAGCTTCTTGAAATTGCTTTTTCGCACCCCTCTTTGTGCTCGGACGGGGCTGTTCCTTATACAAATTGCTACGAACGGCTTGAATTTCTCGGCGACGCAGTGTTGAAGCTGGTTGCGAGCGACTATCTTTATGCAAAATTCCCTGAATCCCGCGAGGGCGAGCTCTCAAAAATACGCTCTTATATTGTCAGCGATGAAGTTCTGGCAAAAATTGCGCTGAAACTCGGAATGGAGCAAGAAATTCGCATTTCTGAAACGGATAAATCGCTGCATTGCAATGAATCTATTCTGGCATGCGCTTTTGAGGCAATGCTCGGCGCTCTTTATCTTTGCGGCAAAACCGCTGAAATAAAAAGTTTTTTTAAGGCAAATTTTTCGGAATTGATTGACGATATAGCGCAAAACAAGCTGGTAATAAACCCTAAGGCGATTTTGCAGGAGTATACGCAGTCCAAATCCAAAAATCTTCCGGTTTACAAGCTTGTAAAAGAGACAGGCGCGGCTCATGCAAAGGAATTTTTCGTAAATGTGTGCTACGAGGGGCAGATTCTTGCGCAGGGCTGCGGAAAATCGAAAAAGGCCGCACAGCAGGAGGCTGCACTGAAAGCGTGCGAGAATTTGAACCTCTTGCCTGCAAAGGAGCAATCTTAATGGAAAAAGTTATAGTTTCACCATCAATTTTGTCGGCAGATTTTGCAAATCTTGCCAGAGATGTTCAAATCGTTCAGGATGCGGGCGCTGACTGGATTCATGTGGATGTTATGGACGGACATTTTGTGCCGAATATCACAATCGGCGCTCCTGTTGTAAAAGCAATAAAACCTTATTCAAAAGTGCCTCTGGATGTGCATTTGATGATTGATAATCCGCAGAATTACGTCGAGGATTTTGTAAAAGCGGGTGCTGATATTTTGACTTTCCACTATGAGGCTGCTCAGGAGATGACAGAGGACGTAATTTCTCATATAAAATCGCACGATATCCTTGTCGGGCTTTCCATAAAGCCCAAAACCCCGCCGCAGGAGATTTTGAGATATCTTTTGATGGTTGATATGGTTTTGATAATGACTGTTGAACCGGGCTTTGGCGGGCAGAGTTTTATGCAGGATTGTGCGGAAAAAATCCCTGTAATCCGGCAAAATGCTCCTGAAAATCTTATAATTCAGGTCGATGGCGGGATAAATGCGCAAACCGGAAAAATCTGTCGTGATTTGGGCGCGAATTCCCTCGTTGCCGGCTCATACATCTACAAATCCGAGGATTTTGAAGAAGCTATCGAGTCGCTGCGTGAATAACTATCGAAATGGCTTTTATTTTGCCCGCAATTGCCAGTTCAATTTTGCGCAGGGTGCAAAACCGGCATGCTAAACGTTTTTGACAATATTTCTTGTTTGCCAGAGGTAAATATCTCCGCCTAAAAACCCTCCTTCAATATCCTGAGGTTTTCCGAATTCTTTTTCTATTACAAGGGCGTTATCGACAAGTTTTTGCACCTGTTTAAGCAAGTTTTTGTCACTTGATAAATCATTTTCAACAGGGGGTATGTTTACAACATTTAAGTTTTCATCGTAAGTGACAAAAGGGTTGACTAATTGAATAGAATCATAAGTTAGTTCTTTTGTTTTTTTATTATAGTTAAATACGTGCGGTTGAATGTAATTTTCTAAACTATGAAATTTGCCTGAATACATATCAATTCTAAGATTATCTTTACCGTATTCCGTATAAACGGTAAATTTGTAGTCCGGCCGAATCGCATTTTGAATTACTATTGAGGGTTTAATTTTATCATCAGGAATTCCATGCCGCATCCTTGATTCAATGGCTTTTCTTGTATTTTTTGAATTTGCTGCGGATGTAACTGCCGCATATACTTCAAAAAAGTCTTCAGAACGTGCAATATATGTCTGATATAAACCTGCAGCAGAGTAATTCGGTAAATCTTCCCCGTTAAAAGCTGAACGAACCATAATATTTTTAGTATCAATCCCTTTTTCTTCAAGTTTTTTGAGGAAATCAATCATTCGTGCATCATTTTCTTCTTCATTTTTAAAATAATATGTATGAGGTGGAAAATTCTTTTCGATAAAACCGTATGGGAGTGCAACTGATTTAGGAATTATTACATCAATTTTCCCATTATTCACTAATTCTTCTAATTTTCTTAAATTTACTGCCTTTGCGCCGACAAGCTCGGGTGAATATTTATCAGAAGTCAGAATTTCTTCACAGTATTCCATATCTGGCACCTCTATTTTTTGGAATTTTTTGGGTGATGGCACTTTATCTGTTTCACTAATCTCCAAAACATTATCAGCGACCGTTATTTCTACATTTTTACCATTAAAACTTTTTAATTTTTTAATAGAATCGGAATCTAAAACCGCTGCACTAAGTTCAGTTTCGTGTCTTAAATTTGCCGCGCTATGTCCGAGCGTTCCGCTGTCATATTCGGTCATAATAAAACCCAGGATATTTTTATTGTTTAAAGAAGGAATGATTGCGCTTTTTGTTACAATGATAGCCGGCTCGGAAATCTTTTCAAAATCTCTGTAATCAAAATACTCCTTATATAAAAGTTTTCCGACAGCAGAACCTTCATTAAAAGCATGTATTAATGGCTGTTTATATTGATTTCTGAGTATTTTGGTTGCATTTTGCTTTAACGATTCTACAGGCAGAGAATAATCTTTGCCGTCTTTTTTATCAATGGCATTGGTATCTTTGTATTTTATATGGTAATTAAAATTAGGGGTAAAAATATAAGCGTTGGCAGAATATAATCCATTTTCTTTTTTCATTTTAACTTCTTTTTTACCTGAATCCCCATATACTAAATAAGGTTCTTCCCCTAGATAAGGGTTGTTGTCCGTATGTACAACAATTTCACTGGATTTGGGCTCAATATCATAAGTGTGGGCTTTAAAACCCGGCATAAATGTTGTTTTAACGGGCATTATTTTCATGGCAGCTTAAAATCCTGTAAATTGTACTCAAGTTTCTCCAAATCGCTTTGTTTAAATGTGCCTTTTTCCATTTTTTCAAAAATACCGCAGCGTTCGTACATGTTTTCCCGCGCATTATCTACGATAGCGGCAATATCTGCGCCTGTTGCCGAGTTTTTAAACAATTCCCGTGCAAAAATCTCACGATTAAACTCAGGACTGACTTTTTTCGTTTTCAGGTAGTGGTTAAGGATTTCAAGGCAGCCTTTTTCATCGGGAACGGGCACTTCAATAAGATTTCCGAACCGTCCGTTTCTCTTTATTGCGGGGTCAATGTTTTCAGGGCGGTTTGTGGCGCCTATAATCCAGACTTTGTCATTGTTCTTTTCAAGATTTTCCGTCAGCGTCAAAAATTGCGAAACAACGCCGTTATTGTGTACAAAATTTTCGCCGTCTTCTCTTTTGCCGAGCACATTGTCAATTTCATCAATAAAAATTAATGATGGCTGATGTTCTTTTGCTTCTTTAAAGATTTTACGCCATTTTGCTTCGGTTTTACCAACAAGGCTATGCGTCAATGAACTGCCATCCACCTGAATACAGTGGATGTTTTTATCCTGTCTTTTTTTGACTTCTCCGATTATAGCGAGCGCAAGCAGAGTTTTGCCTGTTCCAGGTGGACCGTATAGGATTGTTCCTCTGTTTTTGCTGTCAGGAAACGCCTCCGGATAAAGCATAGGGTAGAGAATTTTACGTTTTACCACTTCAATTGTTTTGCTTAAACCGGCAACATCGCTGAAAGTTCTAAAGGGAATTTCGGGGCGATTTGTTGTTCCGGTTGATTTTTTTATTTTTTGCGGCCGGATTTCGGCAGTTTCATTTATAATTAATCCCCCATCAACCTCAATTCCTTTGGTCAAAAAGCTTTCAACAGGATATTTTTCGTCGTATAAGATATTGTTGGATTCTTTGGGCGTTTTTATTAGTTTAATGCGGGTTTTATTTTCTTTTTCTATTATATCGCTCCATTCTGCGGGTTCATGTTTGTATGGATAATAGTCATTTTTTTCTTTTTTGAGATTTAGAGCCTTGCCGTAGATTAAAAATTTATCATCTACCCCCTTGCCAATCAGCAGTGGGTCAATGCCGGAATCATTTATTACATAAATTTTTTCAATTTTCTTGGGATTTGGCAAAAAAGAGTCTTCTTTTGTCAGCTGACCTTGTATGACAGTTTTGAACATTGCCGAATTACTATCTCCAATGGCAATAAGGCTTTTTTCATCCAGTTGGTGAAGCGTGTCAGCAAGTTTGAGCGAAAGTATCATGTCATTTGCATTTAACTCGGTTTCCTGTGTTGATTTTTCTGCCGGTCTGGATTTTTTTCCCCAGAGTGAATGAAAACTTATATTGTAAACCGGTTTTGTCTGTTGAAAATTCGGCTGTATCTGTGTTGCGTTCTCGTTTTTGGAGTTTTGGCCCGCGATAGGCTGAATGCGGCTGTTTATATTTCCAATTCTCATCAAAATTCCTCAAATAATCATAGTAAATATACAAAACCCCTGAAAATAACTTTTGCTACCTGCACAAAAAAATTTACATGAGCCTTAAAAAAGCAAATTCGGCTTCGGTTTTGTATTTTATTGCTGTTATCCGGTAAAAATTAAAAATTTTCAAGATATTTATCAATATCTTCGTCAGTAATCAATTCCGTTGTGCTGACAAGAATTTTTCTTTCATCAAGCGCAATTCCGCCCAGAATCCCGCTGTTTTTGAGCTTTTTAAGCAAGGATTTTGCGTCATCAACTTCAAATACAAACTCATTGAAGTAATTTTTATTCAAAACCCTGATTCCTCTGTCAGAAAGCTTTTGTGCGAGCTTGTGAGCATTTTTTGCCGAAAGAAAAGCCGCTTCTTTTAGCCCGTTTTTGCCCAGAAGCGTCAAATATACCGTGGCTTGCAGGGCAACAAGCGCCTGATTTGAACAAATGTTGCTGGTGGCTTTTTCGCGCCTGATATGCTGTTCTCTGGTCTGGAGCGTCAGCGTAAATGCCTGATTTCCGTCTGCATCAACTGTTTTTCCGACAATTCTTCCGGGAAGCTGGCGTTTGTATTTGTCAGCGCAGGCCATAAACCCGCCATAAGCCCCGCCAAAAGAGAGCGAATTGCCCAAACTCTGTATATCTCCGACCATAATATCGCAAACCGGCGGTTCAAGAAGTGCCAGAGAGATGATATCCGCGCAGCAGATTTTCAATGTTTTTGCGTCTTTGGTGATTATGTTTTGAGCGTCTTCAATTTCGCCGTAAAAGTTCGGAAACTGGTATAAAACGCACGCATAATCTTCTGCAGCCTCAATTTGCGGTGTTTTTACGCCGTCTAACTCTGCATAATCGATTTTTATGTCCGCAGCTTCGCAATAAGTCTTCAAAACGTCTAAATATTGCGGGTTTAAGCCTTTTGAAACAAGGCATTTGTTTCTGTTGTTGATTCTTGATGCCATCAAAACCGCTTCTGCACAAGCTGTTGCAGCATCGTAAACAGAGGCGTTTGAAATCTCCATTTTTGTGAGATTGCAAATCATTGACTGGTATTCGTAGATAATTTGCAAGGTTCCTTGCGAAATTTCCGGCTGATAGGGCGTGTAAGCTGTGTTGAACTCAAATCTTGAAGAAATTGCCGCTACAGCAGCAGGAATGTACCTTTTGTAAGCCCCTGCACCGAGAAATGACGCATATTCGCATTTATTTTTTGCCGCAAGAGCTTTAATCTCTTTTTGGAGCGCCATTTCAGACAGCGGTTCGGGTAAATTAAGCCCGTTTAGCCTGATATTTTGCGGAATATGTGAATAGATGTCCTCAATTTTTTGCGCGCCGAGCTCTTTGAGCATTGCGTTTCTTATTTCGTCAGTGTGCGCTTCAAAATTTTTCATCTATTCTCCTTTTTAGCGCTTTTGTGCGCATTTTTTGAATTTTTACAGTTCTTCTTTATAATCATCGTATTCAAGCAGGTCGCCGGAATCAGCATGAGCTGTTTCGCTTTCGATTTTTACCAGCCAGCCGTTTTCATAAGGGCTTTCGTTAAGAATTTCCGGATTTTCTACGACTTTTTCGTTGATTTCGATGATTTTTCCGCCTACCGGCATGTAGATTTCCGAGGCGGCTTTAACTGATTCAACTGTTGCAAAAACTTCGCCTTTTGCAAATTCTGTTCCTGCTTCGGGGAGTTCAATAAAGACAATATCACCGAGCTGTTCAACTGCATAGTCCGTAAGACCGATTGTGAAGACATTTCCGTCTTCGAGCAGGTATTCGTGGGTTTTACTGCATAAGATACCTTCTGGCACCATCATAATGTTCTCTCCTTATTAAAATATTAACTTTTTGTTTTGCTTTTTTTCTCAACAAAGGGTGTTTTGACGACTTTTGCGTTGTAAAGCTTGTTTCTTACCATAACCTGAATATCAGAGCCGACAGGCAGCTCTTTTTCAATATACCCCAGACCTATGTTTTCGTTCAAGGTGGGGGCAAAACCGCCGCTGGTAACGATTCCGGCTTTTTCGCCGTGAATATAAAGCTCGTATTCATGCCTCGGGATTGCTCTGTCGGTCATTTTAAAGCCGATTAAATGCTTTGTAACGCCGTTTTTGAGCTGTTCTAAGATTTTTGCTTTTCCGTTGTAGTCAGCTTCTTTATCTTTCGGGATAAACCAGCTCAAACCTGATTCAACGGGGGTTGTTTCTTCGTTCAAATCGTTCCCGTATAAAGGAAGCGCCGCTTCGAGCCTCAATGTGTCGCGTGCGCCCAGCCCGATGGGCTTTATGCCGAATTCTGCGCCGTTTTTGAGTATTGAATTCCAGAGTTTTGCTGCGTATTCGTTCTTCATCAACACTTCAAACCCGTCTTCACCCGTGTAGCCGGTTCTTGCAAGAAAAATTTCCACACCGTCAAGATTTGCCCTTTTTATGTGGAAAAATTTTGGCTGGTCTTGCTCTTTTATGCCCATTTTTTCAATAATTTTCTTTGCATCGGGCCCTTGCAGTGCAAGAAGTGAATATTCCTCGGATTTGTTCTCCAATTCGACGTCGAGCCCGTTTGCATTGCTTTTAAACCATTCAAAATCTTTCTCAATCCCTGACGCGTTAACAATTACGAGGTATTTTTCGTTTTCGAGCTTGTAGATTATTAAATCGTCAATCAGCCCGCCGTTTTTGTTCGGAAGCTGGCAATAAACTGCCTTGAAATCCGTTAGTTTTGAAATATCCTGCGGAACGAGCTTTTGCAGAAGCGTTAAGGCGTCATTACCAGATACAAAAAACTCACCCATATGCGAAACATCAAAAAGTCCCGCGTGATTTCGTACAGTGTTGTGTTCGTCAATGATTCCCGAATACTGCACAGGCATTTCCCAGCCTGCAAATTCAACGATTTTTGCGCCTAATTTCAGATGTTCATCGTAGAGATGTGTTTTTTTGCTCATTTGTAATGTCCTTTGGAGCCGTTTTTCTTGTTATATTTGGCTCACATATACATTTTTAGACTAATTTTCGCAGCATGTCAACAATATTAAAAGTTTTAACCTATAAAAAATCTCCCTCCTCCTTCCCCCTCCCACATCCAAAGCAAAAAGAGTAGAATTTTTATTTTTCGACGCCTATGAGCGCAGCGAATCGAGCTAGAAAAATGAAAATTCAACTCTTTTTGCGCAACAACACCAGGCTTACACAAAACCCCAATCTTTTCTTCACAAACCCAGCAAACTCAGCAAACCCCGCTAATCCCTGCTAAATTCTTTTTTCAAAAGGCCAAATTTCCTTAAAATTATCGCAGAAAGAATCGCACTCATAAACAGGAACGAAACCGCGAGCCCAATCCAGAAGCCCATCAACGACATGTGATAGTGATATGCGAGCACGAACCCGAACGGCAGCCCGAAAAGCCAGTATCCGGAGATAACTGCAACCGAGGCGGTTTTTGTCATTTTCAAACCTTTTAAAATCCCGCTCAAACAAACCTGAAAACCATCGAACATCAAATAAAGCGAGGCAATATGCAAAATAGGAACACCTATTTTTATCATCTGCGGGTTTTTTGTGAAAACATCGAAAATTTGCAGTGGATAAAGCGACAAAATCATTGCACATAAGCCCATAAACGCTACAGAAATGAGTGTTCCTGCGACCGAATATCTTTTTATTTCGCTCAAAATCCTTGCTCCGTTGTAAAAACCGACTTTTATCGCTATTGCGCTGGATATTGACAGCGGAACCATATATGCGCTCGAGGTTATTGTTACTATGATGTTGTGGGTTGCGGCGAGCAGGCCGGATTCTCTGCCGACCATGATTGTTATTATGTTAAAACCTAAAAATTCCAATAGCATTGCAATCCCAATGGGTGAACCAATCTTAAGAAGCTGCTTTATGAACGGCGTATCGAACAGATTTTTGAATCGAACCATCCTTATGCAATATAAAAGCAGCACAAGCCCCATCAATGACCTTACAATAAGCGCTGCAAGCGCCAATCCCACTACGCCGAGCGCCGGAATAAACCAGAATCCGAAAACCAGCGAATATGCAAGTACAAAATTCAAAACAAGCGCCGCAACAAGGATTAAATTCGGGAAATTAACAATTTCATGCGCAAGTAAAAACTCTTTCAAAGCGCTGTACAGATACATCCCGAACAGAGAAAACGAGCAGATAAAAATATACTCTTTTATCATTGGAATAAGCGCTGCCTCAAAGCCCATTTTGTCAATAAACGGCAGCGTTCCGAGGCAAATCAGGCAAAATATCACCGCAAGCAGCATTGAATAGTTCAAAATCGAGATAAGAAAGCGTTTTGTGGGCTTTCTGTTGCCGCGATAGTTTGAAAGTACAATTGAAATTGCCGACATTAACCCCAGCCCCACAACCAGAATGCAAAATATAATGGAATTTGCAATACTAATCGCAGCCAGCGTGTTTGTGGCGTGTTTTGCGGCGATGAAAACATCCGTAGCACCGATTAATATCTGCCCGAGGTTCCCCACGATTAACGGCGCGGAAAGCGACAGCAAATCGGTGAAATATTTCTTGTATGAGCCAATCTTTTTTAATGTTAATTCCATCAGCATTCCATCTTTTGCTTTGCTTTTTCAATTGCTGTATCTACATCAAAAAAGATGTTGTCTTTTGTTATAAATTTTATCAACCCCATACGCAGGAGGTTGACCGCGAGTTTTCTGTTGTTGAAAACCACAGAAACTTTAATCTCGTCGTCTTTTAACCGTAAAATCATCTCCTCGAGCGCAAAAACCGCCGAAATATCAAACGATTTTATGCTCTGGCAGTCGATTATGACGTGCCTTGTGTCAAAAAGATGTTCCACCCTCGCAAGCACCTGTGAAGCCGAGCCAAAGAAGAAAACGCCCTTTATGTGCATTACCATAATGTGATTTACAATGTCTTCTTCGATGGAACTTTCGTTGTCTTCCGTTTTTTCTTCGGGCTCAATGCCTTTAATGTTTACATTCATCTGATTTGAAATGTTATGCGCAAAAAGAACCGAAGAAAGCACGATTCCGACGCCCACGGCAAGGATTAAATCATCAAGAACCGTAATCATAAACACGAAAAACATAACCGCAAGGTCGCTTTTCGGGGCTGCGCGAAGAATTTTGAGAAATTTGTAATCAATTATGCTCACACCGACTTTTATCAAAATTCCGGCAAGAATCGCCATCGGAATCTTTGACGCAACCGGCGCAAAGCAAAGTACAACAAAAATCAGGAAAATCGCATGAATTATCCCGCTCAATCTTGAATTTCCGCCGGATTTTATGTTTATAACCGTTCTCATTGTCGCCCCTGAGCCGGCAAGCCCCCCGAACAGCGAAACAATGATGTTGCCTACCCCCTGTCCGATGAGTTCTTTGTTGGAATTGTGCTTTGTTTTTGTTAAAGAATCCGCAACAAGCGAGGTCAAAAGCGTATCAATCGCACCCAGCACCGCAAGTGTTAATGCAAGCGGAATAACGATTTTTAACTGTGAAAAACCGATTAAAGGAAAGGAAAAATCCGGAAACGACGCCGGAATTTCGCCGATTGTCCTTACATCCATATCCAAAATGACAGAAAGCAGCGTTCCCATCACCAGCGCAATCAACGGCGCCGGAATTTTTGAATCAATCTTTTTGGGTGTGAAAAAAACGATTCCAAGAGTTATTATCCCGAGCAAAAAGCTCTGAAAATCAATAGAATTAAGCGAAGTGAAAAAATGAAGAAGATTTTGCGCCGGCGAACCGTCAAAATCTATCCCTACAAGCGGATTTAATTGCAAAAGAATAATAATTGCGCCGATTCCGCTCATAAACCCTGAAATAACAGGATATGGCACGAAATTTACAAATTTTCCGATTTTTAACAGCCCGAATATTATCTGAAAAATACCCGAAAGCAGAATCGCCATAAAAACAAGCTTCGGATTATGTGTATGAGCCATAACCATTGCAGCGACAACAACCGTTATCGGGCCTGTGGGGCCGGAAATCTGCGTGGGCGTGCCGCCGAATATTGAAGCAAAAAGACAAAGAAGTATTGAACCCCAGAGCCCCGCAGCAGCGCCCAGCCCGCTCGCAACACCGAACGCAAGCGCCAGCGGCAGTGCAATTATGCCTGAAGTTATACCCCCGTAAATATTCCCTTTTAAGTCTTTAAAATTTATCATTTTCCCTCAAATCTTTAATTTATATAGTTATTTATATCAATTTTGAATAATCAGGCACGACAAACGACGCGTTGTTTGCGTCTTTGTCGGTGAATTTTGCGTACGCTTTGAGCGAATCCTCTTTTGCGCTTTCATAAAATGCGTTATCGACATATTTTTTGTAGGTTTCGTTCAAATCGCCGGAATAATTGCCCATAATCCTTGCAAAATCTTTGATATTTCCTTTGTCAGCGCCAGCGCCGTAGGCTTTTGTTTTTGCGTCGGTGCCTGACGGGCGGATTTCGATGAATTTGTCCTCAAATTCCAGATAAGTTCCGTCACCGACGAATTTTACGTCCATAAGGTTTGAAAAATCAAGCTCCGGAAAGGTTGAGGCGAGAATTTCTTTTATCTGCTCAACAGAAAGCTTGTTTTCTGCCTTTGCAACGGCTAACGCAAGGTAAAACAGGTCGTTTTTCGTGCGTTTTGCTTCACCGGCTTTTTTGTCGGCTTTGAGCTTTTCAATATCGGGTTCGCTTTCGTTGTAGTAAGAAATATCCTCTCTGATATCGTATTTTGAGATAATTTCGTTGTTTTCAAACACTTTTTCAAGGTGTTCGCTCATCGAAATTCCTGCTTTTTCGAGGTATGAGGTGAGTGCGGAGGCAACAATGATGGCTTCTGTTGCACTTTTTTCCCGCATTGCGATGGCTTTTCTGCCGGAAAGCGATTCAATGATTGATTCCGAGCCGATAATCATTCCGCCTGATTCTTCTCCGCCGAAAACGAGTTTCGGGTTTGTGCCGAGATTTATGTCATTGTTGAAAATATCGGTTATTATAACTTCTTTTTGCGGGTCATCGGTGATTTGTTTTTCAACTTTTTTCATAATATTTGCGATTTCTTTGAACCCGACGGGCACATTTACGACTTTGATTCCGTTTTTCTTTGCCCATTCGTCCCAGGAACGCGCGGAAGCGGTTGTTTTGATAATGAATCTCGGGTGTTTGTCGAAAAGCCCTTCTTTTTTGAGCTGGTTTGCCCAGAAATCCATAATCATAAGGAAGGATTGGTTCGCTGTAAACACCGTCAAAACCCTGTTTTCGCCGAGTTTTACGTAATCAACTCCGAGTTTTTCCAGCGCTTCAATTCTGTCAGAACTTTCAATCTGCGTGACCGTAAGCCTGTCATGGTCGGGGTCGGTGATGAGAACAACCGTAGAAAGCGGGTAATTTTTGAGTTTTTCGGCGTAATTCATTGATTTTATTACGGGGAAATAGGGATTTCCGGCTTTGTCCTTTGAAATAACCGTTGCATCGACCGAATAATCGTAAAAAGTCCTGTTTCCTTTCGGGTCGTGGTCGTATTTGCCGATTGAGTGGAAAAACGGGTCTTCTTCAATGTTCAGCCAGTCAAAATGCCTGTCAATTCCGAGGACTTTTAAAATCCTGCTCAAAGTTCTGTATGCGGAACCGCCGACATTTTCGATTACGATTTTTTCCTTTAGTTCGTTGATTAATTTAAGGTTTGCATCCTTTGCAACGCCGTCTTTCAGGTACTGTTCATAAAGCGTGACGCCGTCGTTGAGCTTTTTCATGACGGATTCATCAATGAGCGGGTTGTCGTTTGCGGCGATTTTTATTTCGTATTTGCCGTTTTTTCTGACTTCATCGAAAATCCAGCGGATTTTGTTTACAAATTGCATTGATTCTTCGGGAAGATACTGGCTCCCTTGAGAATTGAGGTCTTTTGTTGCGTTTTTGACGGAAATTCCGTGGCTGGAGGTTATGTATTCACCGCCTAGCAAATCGAGCTTGAAAGCCAAAAATGACGCCATCCAGATGGGAATTGTTGCTCTGTTTTCGGGAACAAGCGTTTTTATGCCGTGCGCAGCCTGAATTCTGGCGATAAGCTCCAAAAATTTATCCGAATTGTATCTGACTTCGCTTCCGGCGAGCTTCATTAATTTAGAATCAGGGTAAATCTCCTGCGCAGCAAGCGCTTTTGCTTCTGTTGCGAGCATAATCCCAATCATGTTGATTGGAAAACGCGTGTCATGCGGATAGAGAATATTTTGCGGACCTCTGATTCCGGCTGTTGAAACTTCTGCTTCTTTAGCGTACGATTCAAGCCATTCTGCCAGATTTAGCCCTTCAGGGTTTGTTTCTGCATTGTATGGCTCAAGATGTTCTTTTTTTAGCGTAAAAACGAACTCATTTTTGTTATTTAGGTCGATTAACTTATCATTTTTAATATAATCCGGTGTTTTTGAATCCACAGCTTCAAAAAGCTCTTTCTCAAGCTCGCATGATGGTTTTTTATCGTACGTCATAATTTCGGCTCCTAATACTAACTTATGAACCTATTTTATTATAATCGTGCGAGGAGTGCAATTGTGCTTTAAGTGCCCCGACTTTCGCAGAATTCAGCAACCGGGCATTTTTCGCACATTGGCTTTGTCGGGCGGCAGAGATTTTGGCCGAAAGTTACGAGAATTGTGTTAATATCCAGCCAGTATTTTTCAGGAAGCAGTTTTCTGAGTGCCATTTCTGTTTCTTCGGGCGTTTTTGTTTTTACCCAGCCCAAACGGTTTGAAATCCTGTGAACATGAACATCAACGCAGATTGCCGGAATGTCAAAACCCTTTGCCATGACGAGATTTGCTGTTTTTCGCCCTACTCCTTTGAATTTTACGAGCTCATCAATAGACGCCGGCACTTTGCTGCCGTAGTTTTCGACCAAATCTCTTGAAATATCAAGAATTTGCTGCGCTTTGTTCTTGTAAAACCCGACCGGATAGATGGCTTTTGCTAAAGTTTCAACGTCAACATTGAGAAAATCCTCCGGTTTTGTGCCGATTTCGAGCATTCTCAATGAGCATGGATATGTGGTCAAATCATTTGTTCTCAGGCTCAAAATACAGCAAATCAGCACCTTAAAAGGGTCATGGAAAGTTTCCATCATTTTGACGAAATCCCTCTGGGGCAGATTTGCGTCTTTTAGCGCCTGTATGATTTTGTCGATATTTTTTTGACTTTTGTTCATAATTATATTTAGACAAAAAAACACCCCCGAATCAATCGGAGGTGTTTTTTATGGTTTATTGATTATTCTTCAACTTCAATAACGCCTACAGGGCAGGATTCTGCTGCTTCTTTAACGCAATCTTCGTTTCCTGCTACAGCTGCTTCGTTTACAACTGCTGTGTCTTCGATAGAAAATACTGCATCGCATACAGATTCGCAAGCGCCGCAAGCTATGCAACCGTCATTAATTTTTACTTTCATTTTTTTCTCCTTTTACCATAATTTATAAGTGAAGTTTGTTCACAAGAATTATTATACAAAAAAATTTAAAAATTTCAAAAACTTTCACAATCTTGTCGATGAATTATAATGAATTGCTATTAATATTATTTAGAATTGTAAATTTTTTATATTTGTTTAATAAAAATAATTTTTTCTGAACTTAAATGCTATTATAAGAAAAAGGAGCGATATATGGAACTAGAAGTCGGCGGTGCAAACCGTTTTTTACAAATAAGACGAAATGCCTACTGGGCACATATTCATCTGGATTCAAGGTTTTCACTTTCTGATTCCGCAAAAGACGACATGGTTGGCCATTTGAAGGATTGTATCGAAAATCCAACCAGAGGATTGCTTGCCCGCAGGGAACAGACAGGGAAAAGGTTGAATTATCCCGGTTATTATGAGCTTCATAAAAAACAGATTGCAAAACTGCCGGAAGTTAAGCAGCTGAATGATGTTTTTGAATCAAAACTCCTCACAATGTATCCGAAAACGCTTTCGGTAAGAAATTATCTTATAAAAAATGATAATGTTGTGCTCAATCGAGTTAAAAAAGTTTCAGCAGGGTTGAAACACAGGATTTTTAAATTTCTTTATTTACTGAAGTAATATGGAGCAAAAAATGAAAATAAACGCAATAAATTCGTATAAAAAAGCCTCAAATCCATCTTTTAGAGAGATTCATCCGGCTTATATTGCAAAAATGAGCGAAAGACTGGGCTATGTGCGGCGTGATGTTTTCGACTTGAAAGAAAAAGCCGATGAAGCGAAAAAAAGAGAAGAATTGATTATAAAACAGAACCAGAATATTCTGCATTCTCTTGCTTTGCTGGGTAATATGGTAGCTCATCAAGAGGACTATACAACGAATGAAAAATATAGCAGGGCGAATCGTATAATTGAGTTGTCTAGAGAATATTTATAATTTTTAACAATCGGTTTTTCCGCTTGTCGTTAAATTAAGCTGCTCTTTTATCTCCTGCACTTCGTAGGTGAGCCTGTTTAGCTGGCATTTTACAGGGTCGGGCATTCTGTTGTGCATTAGCTGCCCGTCAACCATTACACGCTGGTGAACAACGCGCCCGGGTATGCCTACAACCGTACAATCCGCCGGAACATCATCAACCACAACCGAACCTGCTCCGATTCTGGAATTTTTGCCTATTGTGAGGTTTCCGAGGACTTTTGCGCCTGCACCGACAATAACATTGTCTTCAAGCGTCGGATGGCGCTTTCCGTGCTCTTTTCCAGTTCCTCCGAGCGTTACGCCCTGATAAAGAAGCACATCATCGCCAATAAAAGTTGTTTCGCCTATTACAACGCCCATTCCGTGGTCAATAAAGAATCTTCGCCCGATTCTGGCGCCCGGATGGATTTCTATGCCAGTAAAAATCCGGCTCCAATAAGAAATCAACCGTGGAATGACAGGAATTCCCCAGTATCTCAGCTTATGCGCAATTCTATGCGCAATCAAAGCATGCAGCCCCGGATAACATAAAAAAACTTCGACAATATTATTTGCCGCAGGGTCTTTTTCGTAAATTGTTTTTATATCCTCTTTAATTTGCGCAATCGCACGTTTTAGCAGCATTTTTTCTCCTGTTTTGGACGAATTTTTAAGTTAATCGAATAATTTTGTTGATAAATACCGTTCGCCGTAATCTGTTATTACTGTGACAATTTTTTTGCCTTTATTTTCGGCGCGTTTTGCAATCCTGAGTGCGCCGCTGACGTTGGCTCCCGAGGAAATTCCGCAAAGCACGCCTTCTTTTCTTGCCAGCAGCTTTGCAGTTTCGATTGATTCGTCCTCTTCTGCCGTTATTACTTCATCAATGACGCTCATATCAAGATTTTTGGGTATAAAATTTGCTCCAATGCCCTGAATTCCGTGCGGGCCTGCTTTTCCCTCTGATACAAGCGGGCTGTCTTTGGGTTCGATTGCAATGATTTTTATATTAGGATTAAGCTCTTTTAGGCGTTTTCCAACTCCTGAAATCGTGCCGCCGGTGCCGAAAGATGCAACAAAAATGTCTATATTCCCGTGGGTATCTGCCCAAATTTCTTCAGCTGTTGTCAAAATGTGGGATTTCGGGTTGTCTGGGTTGCTGAATTGAGCCGGAACAAAGCTGCTTTCGTATTTTTCAGCAAGTTCAAGCGCCATGTCCACCGCGCCTTTCATGCCTGCTTCTTTTGGCGTCAAAACAAGCTCGGCGCCGTAGCCCTGAAGCATTTTTCTTCGCTCAATACTCATACTTTCTGGCATTGTCAGGATTATTTTGTATCCTTTAACAGCGCAAACAAGAGCAAGCCCGATTCCGGTATTTCCGCTTGTTGGCTCGATTATAACCGTGTTTTTGTCGATTTTTCCGAGCTTTTCAGCTTCTTCAATCATTTTCAAGGCTGCGCGGTCTTTTATTGAATGCGCGGGGTTGAAAAATTCGAGCTTCAGGTAAATTTCAGCCTCACTGTCGTTGATTTTGTTCAGCTTTACCATCGGGGTTTTCCCGATTAGCTCCAATATATTGCCGTAAATCTCAGGCATTTTTCAGCTCCATGAATTTTCGTTTTCCTGATTGCAGGATTTGTGATTTTTCTGACGGTTTTACAACAAAAGCCGTGTCGTTGATTTTTTCATTATCAATTTTTACACCGCCTCCGGCAATTAGCCTCTTGGCCTCCCCCTTGCTGGCAACAAATCCCAGCTCAAGGAGCAAATCAAGAATACTTATTTCCGTTTTCAGCGCAAACGATGGAATATCCTCCGGAATCCCTTTGTTTTGAACAACGTTTACAAATTCATCCTGCGCTTTTTGGGTTTCTTCGTTGCTGTGGTATTCGTTTGTGATTGTGTAAGCCAGCTGCATTTTTATGTCGCGCGGATTTTCGGTTTTTAGGCGATTTTCGACTTTTTTCAGCTCTTCGTCCGAAATATCCGTCAAAAGCGTAAAATATTTCATAATCAACGTATCCGGAATTGACATAAGCTTTCCGTACATGTCTTTTGCGCTGTCAGTCAGGGAAATACAGTGCTCGGGGTAGGTTTTTGACATTTTAACAAGCCCGTCCGTACCCTCAATCAGCGGTAAAAGCATTACCATCTGGGGATTTGGCTTGCCGTAAGCGGTTTGTATCTCTCTTCCGAGCAGAACATTGAACCTCTGGTCTGTTCCGCCCAGCTCAATATCCGCGTCAATCGCAACCGAGTCATACGCCTGCATTAGCGGGTAGAAAAATTCGTGAATTGAAATGGGTTTTCCGTCAGCATAGCGTTTTGCAAAGTCGTCGCGGGTCATCATCTGGGCAACTGTCACATTTGACGCGAGTTTTAGCAAATCTGTAAGCTGCATCGGATGAAGCCAGTCGGCATTGTTGACTACTTCGGCTTTTGATGTGTCAAGAACCTTTGACATCTGCTCAAAATAGGTTTTCGCGTTTTCCTCGACCTGTTCTTTGGTCAAAGCGGGGCGGGTTTCGGATTTTCCTGACGGGTCGCCTACCATTGCGGTTGCCCCTCCGACGAGAAGCACGATTGTGTGCCCGAGCTCCTGAAATTTTTTGAGTTTTTTCATAACAACAGTATGCCCGAGGTGCAAATCAGGGCGGGTCGGGTCCATACCGAGTTTTACGCGGATGGGTTTGCCGGATTCGGCTGATTTTTGAAGTTTTATGGCAAGTTCATTAACTCCGCCCGGCAAAAGTTCGGCGCCTCTGGAGATTTCCTGCGCCTGTTTTATAAATTCTTCTTTTAGTATAAATTTTTCTTCCATTATTCTTTCCTTTTTTAATTTTTGTTTTCATTGTAGCAAAAAATCGAATATGAATCATGTTTGAGCGGATTTTGAAGAAAAATTCCTCCCTGTGCGCCTCGGAATCAAGTTCAAAGCGCACAGGGTATCTAACTCCCTGACATCAAACCAGTAGCTGCAGCAATCTTTCTGTATCTTTATCGCCTCTGCCGGAAAGATTAATCACAATAATGTCATTTTTTGAGGTTTTTGGCATAAGTTTTTCAAGATAAGCAACTGCATGCGCAGATTCAATTGCCGGAATAATGCCTTCCAGCCTTGAAAGCCTTGCAAACGCCTGAACGGCTTCGTCATCTGTAATCGGCTCATATTCTGCTTTTCCGCTATCATGCAAATAACAATGCTCCGGCCCGCAGCCCGGATAATCCAGGCCTGCGGAAATAGAATAAGATTCGCCCACATTTCCGTCTTTGTCGCACAAAACATACTGGCGTTTTCCGTGAAGAATCATCTTTTTGCCCTTAGTCAGGCTTGCTGCGGTTTTTCCCGATTCAATTCCTTCGCCTGCTGCCTCAATTCCGATTAAATTCACCTCCGGATTGTCCATAAATGCGTGAAATGCCCCGATTGCATTGCTCCCCCCGCCAATGCACGCCAGAATGTAATCAGGAAGCCTGTTTTCTTTTTCCAAACATTGATGTTTTATCTCGTTGCCGATAATTGACTGGAAAAAACGGACGATTTTCGGGTATGGATGAGGCCCGACAGCCGAACCGAGTATGTAAAACACTTCATCGCTGTGCCGGATCCAGTAATCTATCGCTGCGTCGCACGCGTCAGAGAGCGTTTTTGTTCCCGTATCGACTGAATGAACTTTTGCGCCGAGAAGTTTCATTCTTTCGACGTTCAAATGCTGGCGAATAATGTCTTTTTCGCCCATAAATACTTCGCATTCAAGCCCCAGCAAAGTCGCAGCAGTCGCCGAAGCAACTCCGTGCTGTCCAGCGCCCGTTTCTGCGATAATTTTCTTTGCGCCCATTCTTTTTGCGAGCAGAGCCTGTCCGATTACGTTATTTATTTTGTGAGCGCCTGTGTGGTTCAGGTCTTCTCTTTTTAGATAAATTTTGCCTTTTCCGTAATATTTTGTCAGATTTTTCGCATAATACAAAGGCGTTGGCCTGCCTGAATAATCTTTTAGCAGGTCGTAGACTTCTTTTAAGAATTCTTCATCAGCTTTTGCTTTTTCAAATTCATCATCAAGCCGGTTCAGAACTTTTTTGAAGTCCTCCGGAACAAAAGCACCGCCGAATTCCCCGAAAAACCCCTCTTTGTCGGGAAGATTGTATTTTAAAGCCTTTACGAACATAGTTTTCTCCTTTGTACAAAACTATTTTAACAAAAAGGCAAAAAAAGAGAGCTTTTAAAGCTCTCTTTCTAAAATTTGTTTTTAACAAAAACTAGTTGTTGTTATTATCAGTCAATCTAACTTTTGTTCTTAAACCTTTACCTGACAAATCAGCTTTTCCTTCGTGTGACAACCAGCCGATACCCATATTTACGAAGTTTTCGCTAAGGTCTAATTCTTTTTGAATTTTAGAGATAGTTGCTTCGCTATTTTTTTGATCTGCCAAAAATTCGTAAACTTTTCCAGCTGCTTCGCCAATGTAATAATTCATTCTTAATCTCCTTCTGTTCTTGTTCCTAAATGAATAATTTGATACTATTATTTATAGTATAAATTTTGACATTTGTAAACGGAGTTGAAGATGAATCATACAAAGAGAGGATTTTGTCACAAGTACGGAAATAATGTTGATACGGACGTAATTATTCCGGCCAGATACCTCAACACTTCCGACGAAAAGGAGCTTGCTTCGCATTGCATGGAGGATATTGATAAATCGTTTGCCAATCGTGTAAATGGAGGAGATATTATTGTCGCGGGAGAAAATTTCGGCTGCGGAAGCTCGCGTGAACATGCTCCGATTGCCATAAAAGCCAGCGGAATTTCTCTTGTGATAGCGAAAAGTTTTGCGAGGATATTTTTTAGAAATTCAATTAACATCGGGCTGCCGATTCTTGAACATCCTGCGCTTTCTGATGAAGCAGAGAGCGGCGATGAATTTGAATTTGATTTATCCACCGGAATTGTAAAAAATATTACAAAAAATAAAGAATATCAGTGCGCAAAATTCCCTCCGGCGATTCAGGATTTGATTTCAAAAGGCGGATTAATAAATTACACAAAAAACAAGCTTGGAGTTTAAAATGAAAGATTATAATATTGCAGTTTTGGGCGGCGACGGAACGGGGCCGGAAGTAGTTGCCGAGGGCATTAAGGTTTTGAAGGCAATCGGCGAAAAATTCAGCATAAATTTCAATTTTGAATACGGATTAATCGGCGGAAGTGCTTATGATGTGCACAAAACCCCGCTGCCCGAGGAAACAATAAACCTCGCAAAAAATTCTGACGCGGTTTATCTTGGCGCTGTTGGAGATTGGAAATATGATTCGCTTCCGCCCGGGGTTCGTCCGGAAAAAGCGCTTCTTGGCATAAGAAAAGCCCTTAATCTCTTTGCAAATCTGCGTCCTGCAATAGTTTTTGATGAATTGGCCGGTTCGTCGCCTTTAAAACCCGAAATTGTGCGCGGTGTCGATATAATGATAGTCAGGGAGCTTACCGGTGATGTTTATTTTGGCGAACCCAGAGGAATCGAAACGCAAAACGGGCAAAAAATCGGTTTCAACAACATGATTTATTCAGAAAATGAAATCCGCCGCATTGCTCATGTTGCTTTTGAAACTGCAATGAAGCGTTCAAAAAGGCTTTGCTCTGTTGATAAGGCGAATGTTCTTGATGTTTCGAGATTGTGGCGCGAAATTTTTATTGAAATTTCAAAAGATTACCCCGAAGTTGAACTTTCGCACATGTATGTTGATAACGCGGCAATGCAGCTCATCAGAAACCCGAAACAGTTTGATGTGATTGCGACCGGAAACATTTTCGGTGATATTTTGTCGGATGAAGCGTCAATGCTGCCCGGTTCGCTCGGACTTTTGCCCAGCGCAAGCCTTTCTGCGGCTAATCTTGGCATGTATGAACCGATTCACGGCTCGGCGCCGGATTTAAAAGGCAAAAACGTTGTGAATCCGATTGCGACGATTCTCTCGGGCGCTATGATGTTAAAATACAGTTTTTCGCTCGAAGAGGAATCAAATTTGATTGAGGCGGCCGTGAAATCTGTTCTTAAAAGCGGTTATCGCACAGAGGATATTTATTCTGACGGCATGCAAAAGGTTTCCACTTCGCAGATGGGCGATTTGATAGCAGCGGCAGTGCTTAAAGGTTGATTTCTCATTCCAGAGGATTAATTATAAAGTTAAGTTTTAAATTTTAATCCCGTGATTAAATTATCCTTTCGGGTGGTGAAATCTCATGAAAAATTGCTTATCATGTAAATGGCAAGTGAATCCACACCAGGCACGTTTTTCGGGGTTGCTGAAGAAAAATTTTTTTGGTCTGGTCTAAAAGTAGATTGGCTTGCCGCTTTTTTGTGTTTTTCTGCTTTTATTAATTTTTATGTTAATTTGTTGACAAATTTACCTATAAATTTTATTATCATGAAACTTAATAAGGAAAGCAAGGGTGAAAGTCCCTCACTGGTCCGCAGCCGTAAAGTCGGAATGCTTATTAGGTATTTACCTCGAGACAGGAGATTTTTTTCTAAAAAATACTCTCCTACTTATTGAATCATCTGATTCAATCGATTTATATATTATTTAAAGGGAGCGAGAGAAATGAACAAAACTGTTGAACTCAACAAAAAGGTTGTTGAACTGGCGTCTGTACCTGCAAAATCACCCGTACATTCCAAAAATTATGTTGGGGGGCAGACTTTTTCAGCCGGTTCTTCAAATTCAATGATGGTTGAAAAATACCTGCGAAAACTTGATTGGAAAATTAAAGAAAATTCAAACATGACTTTTTCTGTGCAGGGCCTGAATAATTATATTTCCTCTGAAATTTGCAAAAACTATTGGCTTGAAAAAATTTATGATGAAAAAATAAGAAATGCCCATGAATCCGGGGATTTGCACATACATGATTTGAATATGATTTCTGTTTATTGCGTGGGCTGGGATTTAAAAAATCTTTTGGTTGAGGGGTTCAGCGGTGTTAATGGAAAACTAAAATGCGCACCTCCAAAACACTTTCGTTCAGCTCTCGGTCAGGCTGTAAATTTTCTCTATACAATGCAGGGCGAAGCTGCAGGAGCGCAGGCGTTTTCTAACTTTGATACACTCCTTGCACCATTTATCCGTTATGACAACCTGAATTATACGCAGGTTAAACAAGCAATGCAGGAATTTGTCTTCAATATGAATGTTCCGACACGGGTTGGCTTTCAGTCGCCTTTTACAAACATCACAATGGATTTAAATGTCCCTGATTATTACAAAAATGAAGCCGTAATTATCGGCGGTGAGATGATGGACAAGACTTACGGCGAATTTCAGCCTGAAATGGATATGATTAACAAAGCATTCTTTGAAGTAATGATGGAGGGCGATGCGTCAGGGCAGGTATTTACTTTCCCGATTCCGACTTACAATATCACAAAAGATTTTGATTGGGATAATCCCGCTCTTGACGGGCTTTGGGCAATGAGTGCAAAGTATGGGATTCCGTATTTTTCAAATTTCATAAACTCTGACATGTCGCCGGAAGACGCGCGCTCTATGTGCTGCCGCTTGAGAATTGACAACAGGCAGCTTGAATATAGAGGCGGCGGGCTGTTCGGGTCAAATCCTTTGACCGGTTCAATCGGTGTTGTGACTATAAACCTGCCCAGAATAGGCTATATTGCAAACAGCGAAAAGGATTTCTTCAAATTTTTGAAAGAAAAAATGGAGATTGCAAAAGAATGCCTTGAAATCAAACGGGAATTCCTTGAAAAGCAGACAAATGCAGGGCTTTACCCTTACACTAAATTTTATCTTAAAGATATAAAGGCTAGATACGGCGTTTATTGGAAAAATCATTTTTCAACAATAGGAATTGTCGGTCTGAACGAAGCATGCAAAAATTTGCTTCACAAGGATATTGCGTCGGCAGAGGGTCGTGAGTTCGGACTGAAAGTTATGGACTTTATGAGAAGTGAAATTGAAAAATTCCAGAGAGAAACGAAGCATAACTACAATCTCGAAGCCACTCCCGCCGAAGGAACGTCATACAGGCTTGCAAAAATCGACAAAAGTCAGTTCCTGTCGCCTGCTTTTGCGCTCGGAAAAGATACGCCGTTTTATACAAACTCTTCGCACCTGCCTGTGAACTATACTGATGATATTTTCGAGCTTCTTGACCATCAGGACGAATTCCAGACAAAATATACCGGCGGAACTGTCGTTCATATCTTTGCCGGCGAGGCAATTCAGGATATTTCTGTTATGAAAAATCTTGTTAAAAAAGTTTGTACAAATTATAAACTTCCGTATTTTACATTCTCGCCTACGTTCAGCGTTTGCCCTGAACACGGCTATATTTCAGGAGAACATTCAACTTGCCCTGATTGCGGTGCAGATTGTGAGGTTTTCTCCAGAATTGTAGGCTATTTGCGCCCTGTCAACCAATGGAATGACGGGAAACAGGAAGAATTCAAAAACAGAAAAACTTTTTGTGTCACATGCAAATAGGCGGTATCCAAAAAACTTCGTTCATAGACTACCCCGGAAAAATTGCGGCTGTTATATTCACTAATGGCTGCAATTTTTCCTGCGGTTACTGCCATAATGGCGATTTGGCGCAAGGTTCTTCAGAAAAATCCCTTGAGGAACATGAAATTCTTAAATATTTAAAATCAAGAATTAATAAGCTTGACGCTGTTGTAATTTCCGGCGGCGAACCTACATTGCAAAAGGATTTGGCTCATTTCATAAAAGAAATTAAAGCTATGAGTTTTCCGGTAAAGCTTGATTCAAACGGTACAAATCCCGAGATTATAAAAAAGCTTGTTTCTGAAAAACTGGTTGATTATATTGCGATGGATGTGAAAGCGCCGTTAGAAAAGTACGAATTAATTACTTCTCGCAAAATTGATATTAATAAAATTAAAGATTCAATTGATTTTATAAAGAATTGCGGGATTGATTATGAATTCAGAACTACTGTTGTGAAAAGCCAGCTTTCTTTTGACGATTTTGAAAAAATCGGGAGGCTTTTGAGCGGGTCACGGCTTTATTTTTTGCAAAAATTCAAAAATAACAGCACTCTCAACCTTGATTTTTCAAAAGAAGAAACTTATTCTGATGAGGAATTTTTGAAGATAAAATCTATGCTTGAGAAATATATAAAGAATATCGGGATTCGATAAAACCTAAGCATGTTTTACCCAGGCAACCCTGTAAACGCTTCAGGGTGAAAAATAAAAAAATCCGCCTTATTCAGACGGATTTTTTATCACAAAATTGCAATTATACGTGTTCTTTAATTTCAGCTGCTACGTTTTTGGGATCGAGCTTAATGCTGGGGCCCATTGTTGTCGTAAGGAATACCGATTTGAGGTATGTTCCTTTGGCAGTTGAGGGTTTTGCTCTTAAAATTGCGTCAGCAAGTGTAGAGTAGTTTTTCATCAAATCTTCTGCTGAAAATTTAACTTTTCCGATAGGTACGTGAATCATACCCTGCTTGTCAGCACGGAATTCAACTTTACCTGCTTTAGCGTCTTTAACTGCTGCAGCAACATCGAATGTAACAGTTCCTGTTTTCGGGTTCGGCATCAAGCCTTTGGGGCCCAAAACTCTACCGAGTTTACCGAGCATACCCATGCAATCAGGAGTTGCAATCAATGTGTCGAATTCAAACCATCCGCCTGAAATCTTTTCGATTACTTCTTCTGCTCCTGCTTCATCAGCGCCGGCTTCTTTAGCTTCAGTCGCTTTAGGGCCTTTTGCGATTACACAAACACGGACTTCTTTGCCCAATCCTGCCGGAAGAACGGTGGTTGAACGGATTTGCTGTTCTGCTCTTTTAACATCAATACCAAGACGCATGTGGCATTCAACGGTTTCGTCGAATTTTGCTACTGCTTCTGATATTTCTTTTAATTTAGCAATGGCGTCTGCTGCTGAAGCGGGCTGTTGAAACCCTTCCAGAAGTTCTTCCATTTTCTTTTGTCTTTTTGTTAATTTACTCATTTTTTTCCCTTTCCGTGGTATAACGGGGCATTTTTGAAACGATTCCGGCTAAAAAGCCCTCGCTGCAACCCCTTCCACAATTAGTTATTCTTCTACGGTTACGCCCATTGCACGGCAAGAGCCTTTAATCATTTTTACCGCAGCTTCTAATGTAGTAGCGTTCAAGTCTTCCATTTTTGTTTTCGCAATTTCTTCAAGCTGAGCCTGATTAATTGTTCCGACTTTAGTTTTGTTTGATTGAGCAGAACCTTTAGACAGGTTGAGCGCTTTTTTAATCAATACAGCAGCCGGAGGGCTTTTTGTTACGAATGAAAAACTTCTGTCTTCATATACATCAATAACAACAGGGATAATATATCCTGCCTGTGATTCTGTTTTAGCGTTGAACTGCTTACAGAAATCCATGATGTTAACACCGTGCTGACCCAGAGCTGGACCAACCGGAGGTGACGGATTTGCTTTTCCGGCTTCAATTTGAAGCTTGATTTTTCCTACGATTTTTTTTGCCATTTTTTTCTCCTTTCGTGGTCTGGCAGGGCTTTGAACCCCTTCCACAGGCATCGTGCCTTATTAATTTAGAGCCGTAAGCGCTCTATACTTTCTGAATCTGCTTATATTCCAATTCCACGGGCGTTTCGCGGCCGAAGATTGAAACAGTAGCTCTGAGTTTTGATTTGTCGGGATAAACTTCTGTAATATCGCCGATAAAGTCTGCAAACGGCCCAGAAATGATTCGAACTTTGTCGCCGACTTTGACGTCGAGTTCGATTTTTGTTGTTTGGGTTTGTACTCTGTGGATGATTTTCTTAATTTCAGCGTCTTTTGCTGGAATCGGTTTTTTAGCGGAACCGACGAATTTAGTAACGCCCGCTGTGTGGCGAACTACGTACCAGCTGTCATCATCCATAATCATTTCAACAAGAACGTATCCGGGGAAGATTTTTTCTTCTCTGTCTTGTTTTTTGCCGTCTTTAACCTTGGTTATAGTCTTTTGCGGAACCTCAACCCTGAAAATTTTGTCGCCCATGTTCATATATTCAATACGTTTTTCAAGGTTTACTTTAACCTTGTTTTCGTGTCCTGAATATGTGTGGACAACGTACCATCTTTTCTTTGGTTCTTTGGAAGAATTGTGAGAAGCGTTGAGCTCGGCCTGTTTTTCTTCCAGGAGTTCCTTTTTCTCATCTTTTTCAAGACTTGAAGCGTTTTCCATAACTTCTTCGTTGTTTTCTTTAGTCATTATTACTTCCTGCTTTGTATTAAATACTTATGCCTGTTTCATAATCTCTAGCTGAGATGTAAGAGTTTCAAAATTCCGCTAAAAATAAAGTCCATAAACAAAATTGCAACCGTAAAAATAAATACGATAACAACTACATAAATGGTTTCGACAAAGACCTGCTGCCTTGATGGCCAGGTAATTTTACCCCATTCGAGCTTTACGCTTTTTAAATAAGCGATAAGTTCTTCTTTAAGGTCTTTTTTTTCTTTAGTTTGATTAGCCATTTTTCCCTCTGATTTTATAAGAATCGCGCCCTGAAGGACTCGAACCCTCGACATCCGGTTTTGGAGACCGACGTTCTACCAACTGAACTAAGGACGCTTAATCCTTTTTAATTTTTTGCTATTTGTTCAGTTCGCATGCTGGCGCACGCTTTGCAACTGAACTAAAAAAGCTTAATCCGGCGTAAAAACGCCGGTCAAGACTATTTTGTTTCCTTGTGGTTAGTGTGTTTTTTGCAGAACGGGCAGTATTTGCTGAGTTCCATTCTGTCTTTCAAGGTTTTTTTGTTTTTTGTCGTTGTGTAGTTTCTTCTTGAGCATTCTTCGCAAGCGAGAACTACCATCTTATCGTTTTTTCCTTTGATTCCCATTTTTGCACCTTCTTTATATTATGTCTTTTATTTTTTACAAGGCAAAATTATAGAATGTTATTTTATTTCCCAACATTCTACCTGAATTTTCTTTGCTGTTACTACATATTACTATAAACAAAATATTTTCAAAGCATTTTTTTATATTTCTTAAAATTTCTTCGCTGCATGTAACTTTATATTTACAAAACTGATAAAAAATACTAAATTGTATATAATTTTTATAATTGTAATTTTTTATGAGGATAAAAAACATGCCATACAGAGGAAAAGCGTTTAAATTCGGTGACAATATTAGCACAGACCACATTGCACCCGGAAGATTGTTCCACCTGCGTTCTGATTTGCAGGAATTTGCAAAACATGTGCTTGAGGATGCTGATGAAACCTTTGCTTCGCGCATGAACAAGGGGGATTTTGTTGTGGCGGGTAATAATTTCGGGCTGGGGTCTTCACGCGAACATGCGCCGCAAATCATAAAAATTGCCGGCGTGCGTGCTGTTCTGGCAAAATCCTTTGCAAGAATTTTTTACAGAAACGCGATAAATATCGGGCTTTTGCTCATAGAATGCGACACGGACAAAATCGACGCCGGTGATGAGCTTGAAGTTGATGTAAAAGAAGGTATTGTTAAAAATCTTTCCAAAAACCTTGAAATCAAAATCGCTCCTTTGCCCGAAGTTATGATAAAAATGCTTGAAGACGGCGGATTGATTGAGCATTTGAAAAAACACGGTGATTTTCAGATTTGTTAGAGGAAAAATGAAACTTATCTCCGAAAACCTGCATATTATCTCAAAAAACACAAAAGAAGCGGTAAAAAACAGGGATGAATTTTATATTAAAAATCTCCTTAAACGTCAAATTGCCGCTAATCCCGACTGGATTGACCTCAATATCGGGCCTGCGCGGGGGGCTTTTGCCGGTGCAATGGAATGGATTGTAAATATTGCGTCAGAAATGACGGATATTCCTCTTTCTTTGGACACAACAAATATCGATGAAATCGAATCGGGCTTAAAACTCGCTAAAAATCCCCAAAACTGGATAATAAACAGCACAAGCGCTGATTTTGAACGTCTGGTGGCCGTAACCGATGTTGCTGTGAAGTACAATGCGAATATTATTGCGCTGACAATGAACAGTGAGCTCGGAATCCCCAAAGAATCTGACGGCAGGCTTGAGCTGGCTTTTGAAATTAACGAAAAAACACAGGAAAAAGGCATTGAAAACGAAAAAATCTTTTTTGATCCGTTGATTTTGCCCGTTGCGGTTGAACAGTCGCAGGCTGTTGAGGCTCTGAACACGATAAGAATGCTTAAAGAAAGCTTTGAACCGCCGGTTTTGACTACGATTGGGCTTTCTAATGTTTCAAACGGCGCCCCTGCTCATCTTCGTCCGTTGATTAACAGGGTGTTTTTTGTTCTGGCTGCGGGCTGCGGGCTGGATAGCGCAATTGTGGACAGTTTTGATTCGGAGCTGCTCAGAATAAACGGACTTTTGGAAAATCAAACGCCCCAAAATGCCGCTGATGAGCTCATTTTGTCGATTTATGAAACAATGCGTGATTTTGGGGAAATTGATGATGTTGCTTGTGATTTGTCAGACAGAAACCAGCTGGAAATCTTTAAAACCGCGCGTGTTTTGCTGAATAAAACGGTTTATTCAAATAGTTATTTAGAAATATGAGGAGAATTTTTATGAAAAAACAATTAAAATACATTGCCATTGGAATTGTGGCGGCTGCGGTGCTTGGAATTGTTCCTGCATTTGCCCAGGAGGCTTCCGTGCAGAATGCAGAGCCGGTAATTAAGTATGGTTTTGTTGATGTAAACAAAGTTGTTGCTGCTTCAAAGGCTGTTGAGAAAGCGAATAAGGAAAGAGCTGCCGAAAAGAAGAAAATTATCAAATTTATTGAAGAATCAGCCAACAAAATGAACAAAGAAGAGGATGAAAAGAAGCGCGAGGAGATGAAAAACCAGTTTGATTTGGATTTGACAGCAAAAAAATCCGAAATGAATAAATCTTACGGCGAAAAACTCATGAAAATAAATAACGATATCAACGCGGAGCTTATAAAAATCGCAAAAGACAAGGATTATCAGCTTATTCTTACAAAAGACGCTGTTCTGTACGGCGGAGATGATTTAACACAGGATTTGATTAAAGTTGTCAAATAATATTCAACAGGAAAAAGAAATAAACGAAACTTTAAAGCCGATTTTTAAAGATATGGCAAAATACGCGCCATCAAAGCTCTTCGGGCTGCTGGGGAATGCGCTTATCGTGCCTGTTTATACAAATCTGCTCTCCCGTGAACAGTATGGGATTTATACTGTTTCACTTGCGGTTTTGAGCTTTTTGTGTATCTTGTTTTCGGATTGGGTCGGGCTTTCAGGGCTGCGATTTTTCAGGCAGCACCAGATTAAGCTGGAAATTCCCAAATATTTATCGACGCTTGTAATGCTTTTAGCGAGCAATGTTTTAACAATGTTTCTTCTGGCGTTTCTTTTTAAAGGATATTTTTACAGCTTTTTCAAAATCCCGCCTAAAATTTTCTTAATAATTCTGATTTTGATTATTCCTGTTGCAATCAGGGCGCTATTGTTCCAGATTTTAAGAGCGCAGATAAAACCCAGCGCTTTTACGATTTCAACAATAGCAAACCAGATTATGACCATTGTTTTTTCTGTTTTAATAATAAAATACCTTCATCTTGGCGGAATTTCGATACTTCTGGGGATGTTTGTTTCAATTTCAGTTATTGATATTGTCTTGATGTTCCAGAGTAACATTTTCGAGTATTTCAAATTTGAAACCCCGAAACTTGATACGCTAAAATCCCTTTTTATCTACGGAATACCCATTGCAATCGCGTCAATAAGCATGTGGGCAATAAATCAGAGCAACCGGTTTATTCTGAGGCATTTTAACGGGTTTGAGGATGTAGGATTGGTGGGTGTTGCTTACGGATTGAGCTTTCCTCTGCTCATGACGCTGTTTTCAATTATTACGGTTGCCGCATTTCCGCGTATTATTAATATGTTTGAGGATAAAAAGGATGTCCGCCCCGTAATATCAAGGTTAACAGGGTATTATCTTCTGGTTGCGCTGCCTCTGGTTGTGTTAATGGCGCTTTATTCAGTTGAAATTGTTGATATTTTTGCAAACTCAAGGTTTATTAATGCCTCTGTAATCCTTCCTTACCTTTCAATCTCGGTGCTTTTTATGGGTCTTGCTGATTATACGACAATGCAATATCATCTTGCGAATAAGATGTACATAAACACAATATTAAAGGTTTCCGCAGGGGGGCTGGGGCTTATTTTGTATTATTTTCTTATAAAATATCATGGAATTGTCGGGGTCGGGATTGCAGCTTTGATTACGAATTTTGTATATTTTGCCCTGAGCGTTATTGTTACTGTTAACGGGTTAAAATGGCAGGTTCCATGGACAAGAATTTTTCAGCTGGTGCTTTCTTTTGTTCCTTTTGGTGTAATCTGGGCTGTTTTTCGTAAAAATCCGGTTTTGCCTCCGGTTTATGAAATGTTAATTTTGCTGGCGGTATATTACTTTGCTTATTTTGTACTTTCCTTTGTGAGAGTAAGGCGCATAGGCGGGATTAAATAAATATTAAATATATACGTAACAATTATTTAAAAATAGTTTACCTGATTACTTTATACCGCTAAAATTAGTATATCTGTGAAGTATGTAATGTCAGGAGAAATATATGCACTTTTTGAAGTTGAAATCCAATGTTGAAAAGCAGGCAAAAAGGCTTTTGTCTTCATTTCTTGCTTTTTCAATGCTTGTAATGCCCGCTTTGGGCGCTGTGGTCGGTGCTGATGGCAATACCGGCAATATAGTTACCAACGGTGATGTGACGAACATTAACGGCGGGTATGTCAGCGGAAATAACACTTTTAACCATTTTACCGAGTTCGGGGTTGACGCAGGACATACGGTAAATCAGTATTTCAACACAAATAACGCAGTAAACATGGTAAACAGCCAGGTTAATATTCAGGGTATATATAATTCCTTTATGAATGGCGCTGCGGGTGCCGGTAACGTCGTATTTATTTCCCCTCTGGGCATGATTGTCGGCGCCGGAGCTCAGATGAATGTGGGCAGTTTGCATACTATCGTTCCGACTCAGGCTGCATATGACAATATGACCGCTAATTTCCAGAATCTGATTAAAAACTACACTATGCCGACCTCCGGCGCTTCAACTGATATTCCGGACACCGATTCTAACTGGTCTGCATTCAATACTGACTTTACAAATCTTCTTAACGGCAATAATATAAGCACTTCGGCCGGAGTTGAAATTGCAGGTACAATCACTGCCTCAGGGCTTGTTAAAATTGACGCAAACTCAATAGAATTCGCCAATACAGGCTTGATAAAAACCTCAAATATGGGCGGTGTCGAGCTTCTTGCGAACACCGGAGGCATTCAGGGCAGCGACAGCGTAAATATTGACGCAGCCGGCAATATAACTTTGACTTCCAAGGGCGGAAATATTGGTTCAACAAACGCTTTAAAATACAAATCCGGCGGAACCTTGAGCGCTTCTGCTGAAAACGGAAGTATTTCCATCGCAAGCAGCGGTGCAAATGCTCAACTGGGCAATATAACCGCGAAAAACGGAATCAGCATTTCTTCTGACAAAGGTATAATGCAGACGGATTCTTCCGTAATCAAAAATACTTCGTCAGGTGTTGTTTCTCTTGCAAATACCTCAAATGATTCTGTTACTTTGAAAAATGTTTCTAATTCGTCGGGGAATATTGAGGTGCAGTCCTCAGGCGATGTTCTTTTGAACGGTTTGTTGCAGGTTACTGCCGGTGATGTACAAATTCAATCTCAAAACGGCAATGTTCTGTTTGCAAATAATGCGCAAACTTCCGCAGCTGGCGATATTACTGTTTCTTCGGGCAAGAATATTGAACTTGGCGGTTCTTATGCCGGCAAAAATCTCTCTTTCACTGCTGCACAAAATATTGATGGCTCAGCTTCCTCAATGACTGCTGACAGTCTGGCTCTGGCGGCAACTTCGGGCAGCATTGGTTCATCTTCTGCTCTTGCGCTAGCAGGAACAATCTCGGAAATTTCCGCGGAGGCAGCTTCTAATATAAACATTACAAAAACAGGTGATTTAAACCTTAAAACAGTATCTGCAGGAGGAAATGCTGCTCTTGCAAATACCGGTTCCGGCAATGTTAAAATTTCTGACAGTGTTTCCGGAAATACCGTAAATATTGTGAGCACAGGTGCAATTCAACATACAGGCAGCGGCAGAGCAGTTAATGCAAGCGGCGACATAACCCTCAATTCTGCGGGAACAATCTCCGGCGCTGACGCATCATCAAATTTCAATGTAAATTCAACTAACGGTAAAGTTAATATAACCTCAGGCGGGGCTGTCATGCTCGGTACAAGCGGTTCTGATGCCGTGAAACTCGGAAATATTTCTGTTTCAGGCTCTGATTTTGATTATTCAGGCAATGACGTCAAAATAGACGGAAATATTACTGCTGACAATGTGAACTTTACGAATATTAATTCTTTCACCCAAAATGCAAACACTACCGTAACGGCTTCAACCGGAAATATTGTTGTTGATACGGCGGGGAATGCCGTTTTAAACGGTTTATTGCAGGCAACTTCGGGTAATGTTAAGGTGAATGCCTCAAATATTACCTCAAATTCCTCAAATGCAATCACTGCCTCAACAATCGAGCTTGTTGCAACAAACAGCATAGGCTCGGAGTCTTCTGCTTTGAATTTCACCGCGACAGGCAGCGTAAATGCCCAGTCAGGAACGGGCATGAATCTTAATTCCGCTTCAGCTGTTACTTTTGGCGATTTGCTCAACACTTCCTCCGGAAATATCAAAGTTTCCGCCGGCGGGAACGCGCAATTTGCAAAAGTAACAAACACAAACGGCAATATTACAATATCTTCAACCGGTTCGGCGGCTTTGTCTGACAAAGTGCAGGGTGTTGACGTCACATTTAACACAGGAGACATAATTGCCTCCAATGCAAATTCATTAATCAGCGGTACAAATATAAACCTGACATCCTCGGGCTCTGTGGGCTCATCTTCGGGTGCTGTTGCTGTTGAATCGGCAAACGGAATCAATGCAGCGGCAAATAACGGCAGCATTTATCTTGCAGGTACAGGAGCGACTAAATTTAATAATGTAAGTGCCAAAAACGCGGTAGAACTTTCCACCAAAGCCGGAATTCTTGAAACAACAGGCGCTATCAGCGGCGGAACCGTAAAAATCACCTCTGCTGCAGATACAGTCGTAAATTCAACCGTTAAATCAACCGGCGCAACGGAAATTATTTCCGCCGGCGAGCTTACAATCAATGCTGCAAGCGGAACTACCGCCATAACCTCGGGTTCCACTGTAAACCTTTCGGGAACTAACATTACCCAGTCAGGTCAGGGCACTGCAGTAAGCTCTTCGGGCAAACTCACGCTGAATGCAGGCAGCGGCAGTATCAAAAACAGCTCTGCGGATTCGGCATTCAATGTAAATGCTCCGAATATGGAAATAAACGCTGCACAAGCGGTCAAATTGAACTCGCTTGCTGAAAACAGCGTTCTTGACTCAATTTCAACCGCTAATGCAGATATTACCGCGAAGAATTTGACAATAAATTCTTCGGCTATGGGTACGGCGCTTATAAATGCTTCAAAAGTTGTTTTGGGTGCTGATTTGACCACTCAAAACGGTCTGACAATCACAGCAGGAACGATTGACGCGACAAATCACGCAATCACAAATGCTGCTGCAAATGAGATAAATATTACGGCTTCAAACAGCGCAAATTTAGGCAATGTTACAAATTCAGGCAGAAATATAGTTCTTAACGGCGATGGCGCTTACACTTTAAACGGAACTGTTGCCGGAGCCGATGTTTCAATTAGTGCAGGTTCAATTTCCGCAGGCGCTTCGGGCTTGATTGATGCAGCTACTGTTTCCCTTGCTTCAAAAGGGGCAATCGGCTCTGAGTCTGCTTCGATTAAGGTTACAAATTCATCCGGCGATGTTAATGTAACCTCCGCTTCTGCGCAAAACGGCGGATTGTACCTTTCTGCTGATAAAAATGCAACTTTTAACAATGTTTCTTCTACAGCAAAAACGAGCCTGACAACAACTTCCGGCACGCTTTCCGCAACAGGTGCTTTGAGCGGTTCGGAGGTGCTGCTGAGCGCTGCTGATAAGGTAAATGCGCAAAATTCCTCTATTTCCGGTAAAGTTAGTGCAAATGGCACCAATGGCGTAACTTTGAACGCTTCTTCCGGAAATCTTGATATAAAAGATGTAAATTCTTCCTCAGGTGAGGTCAACATTACGGCGGCTGCCGGACAGGTCGGGTTTAATTCCGGTTCTTCAATTTCCGGCACTAATGTGGCCGTAAGTGCGGCTAACGATGTTGTTCTCGCAGGCACATTTAACAGCGGAAACGGAAATATTTCGCTCAACGGCGCAAATATCACCGGCAGCGCGGACATGACCGCCAATAGCCTTGTGATGAATGCTGTTTCCGGTTCAATCGGTTCATCTTCTGCATTGAATCTTTCCGGAACAATCGGTGAAATCACCGCAACCGCGCAAAATTCCGTTAATATTTCCAAATCCGGCGACTTTAATATTAAAGATATTAACGCAGGCGGAAATATCTCGCTCGCAACAACAAATTCCGGAAATATCGGCATAAACGGTACTGTATCGACCACTTCCGGAACCGTAAATATTGACAGTGCCGGCAAAATCACCCAGACAGGAAGCGGCAGAGCGGTTAATGCGACCGGCGACATTACGCTGAAATCGGCCGGTGAGATTGCCAATGCGGATTCTTCATTAAAATTCAATGTAAATTCGCCCGGAAAGGTTAATATCGAATCCGGCGGCAATGTAAACCTCGGCACGCTGGCAGGTGACAGCATAAAACTGGGCGAAATCACTCTGAACTCGTCAGATTTCAATTATTCCGGCTCCAATATAGTTATTGAAGACAATATTACTGCTAATAATGTAAGTTTTACCGATTTCACTTCATTTGAACAAAAAACCGGCACAACTGTTAAAGCAAATGGCGCGTCAGGAAATATCCTGCTTGACGGCACAGGAAATGCTGTATTAAACGGACTTTTGCAGGCTACGAACGGCAAAGTCACGGTAAATGCCGGAAATATAACCTCGACTGCGGCAAAAGCTATTGACGCAAAGTCAGTTGAGCTCATTTCGACAGGAAGTATAGGCTCGGGTAGCGCGTTGAATATTGCGGCTTCTGATTCAATCACTGCTCAGTCAGCTGCGGGCATGCAATTGAACTCGCTTTCTTCAACAACCAGCTTCGGCGAACTCAAAAACACGACCTCCGGCGATATAGCCGTCACAACCGCAGGAAATGCAACTTTTGCAGCTGTTACAAATACAAACGGCAATATTTCGCTCGGTAAAAACGGTTCAACCGGAAATTATACGCTCGGAGGCCTTGTTGACGGCAAAAATGTTGCGATTACCACCGCAGGTGCCGTAACTTCGGCTCTTGCTAAGGCAATCAATGCAGAAAATATCACTATTGCAGCAGGCTCTGTCGGTTCGGCTTCTCAGGCGTTGAATCTTGCGGCCGGCGGTTCTGTTGACGTCACAGGCACTAACGGAATCAATATTAACAGCGTTGACAGCAATATTAACGTAACAAATGCTGTTTCTTCCAACGGCGCTGTTACAATTACTGCTTCCGGCAGCGATTCAAACATGACATTTGAAAATGTAAGCGCAAAAGAGGACATTACACTTACAAATAATACGAATGGCTTGATTACGCTGGGTGATTTGGCTGTAAATTCGGGCAAAACTGCAACAATAACAACATCTGCCGGCGCAAATTCCGGCGTAGTTCACTCAGCCGGCAAAACCATTACGAACAAAGGTACGCTTAATATCAACAACAGCGGCGATAAGGGGGTAAATATTGCCGGTTCGTTCAACAACTCAGGTACAGCCCGAATAACCTCCTCAAACGGGGTTGCAATCTCCGGCGCTGTCACAACTGCGGCAAATTCCCAATTGTCTGTAGAAAATACAAACGGAAATCTCAATATTTCTTCAACTTCTGTTGATAATTCCGGAAAAATAACCCTGAACAACTCCGGAAACGGCGCAATCAACCTCACCGGCAGCGTTGAAAACAAAAAAGGCGCCATCTTTGAGGCAATAAATAACGGTACGGGCGGTTTGAACTTTGCTAACACCGCTGTTATTAACAACAACGGCTCACTTCACCTTGCAAACAAGGCAGGCTCTTTCAACATGGATGGAACCGTAAATATGGCTAAAGGTTCTGAAAACACCTTTGAAGACGGAACTGCAAATGACTTCACTATCAGCTCCGACCTTACGAATGACGGTGCAGTTGTTTCTTTCCTCCAGACCGGTACAGGAAATCTTGTTGTTGAAGCCGGAACAAGCATTACCAACAACAATTCCGGCACAATTAACCTCACAAACTCAAACGGCGGCTCGTTTGAACTCCGGCAGGGGGCGGTTTTGAACAACAATTCAAACTCAACTCTTAATATTACCAACTCCAGCGCGTCCGGAAATGTAAAAATTGACGGACAAATCACTGCTGCAAACGGCTCAACAAATAACAAAGTCAATATAACAAACAGCGGCGTAAATGTTGATGTTGCAGCAAATACAAACATCTCAAATATCAGCGATTTGAGGATTACAAACACGGAAGTCTCAACAGGCAGCCTCAATATCAACGGTACATTAACAAATAACCATAATGTCACGCTTGAAAACCTCAATAACGGTGCGACCGGCATAGAAATCGGCTCAAACCCGCTCTCAACAACAGGACTTTTGTCTATGACAAACTATGGTCAGTCAGGGCTTGTGGTGAACGGTGATCAGATTTCTTCAACAGGCGGTATTCACCTTACAAGCAACAACTCAATTACAGTAAACGGCACGCTTGTAAACAATGAAACAACCACAAATAACGGTTTGCAAATTACCAATATTGTAAATGACGGAACTGTTAATAATTCGGGAATTTTGATTAACGGAACCGTTCAAACAACTGCAAAAGCTGATTCTCAGGGCAATAATGTCAACAAAATTGTTAATCACAACACTGACGCTGCTTCTGCGGTAAATATTGCAGAAACTGCGCAGATTATTTCTGATGGCGGGATTGATATTGTTTCTGACGGCGGACAGGGCGTTATCCTTGACGGAACTGTCCTGAATACGGGTAATTTGGGCGGAGATATCAATATTACCGCAACAAATACCTCAATTGACTTAAAACATTACGATTTCGACCCGAATTCGCAGGATTATGCAAATACTCCCGTTAGAGTTAAGAATGAACAGGGCGATATCTCTGTAACAGCAAAAAGCATAACAAACAGCACCGGAAAAGAGGGTGTAAGCCTTATTGCGACGGGCAATATCAGCCTGAATGCGACCGGCGGCAGCGTAGGAACCATGGACAGCGTTGTTAATAATTCCAAAACAGATGGTTTTGTAAATATTGATGACACACTGTCAGTAAATGTTCTTGCGGGCGGCAAAACTTCCGCAAGTGCAACCGGCGATGTTAATGTTCGTGGTTATAAAATGGTGAACGAACTTACAACAAAAAATATGGAATATGGCTCTGTAAATGCAGGTGCAACAGCGTTTTTACCTGCCGCAGATGGCTACATCAAGGCTGACAGCGTTGCTGCAGTTGACGCATATATTTATTCCGGCCAATCAAAGGCTGACGGCGGTTTTATTGAAATCGGAAAAGTCACCATGAACAATGATTCCGGATATTTCTCGCTGGAGGCCGATGGTGACGTGGTAGTAAAAAGCTCTGCAGCCAACAAGCCTGTTGATTTTGATTTTGTGATAAGCAAATCAGGAAAAGTTGATTTGGCGTTGAACGGAGATTCCTCTATAAACACGGTTACAGCGCCCGAATCTGTTAAAATCCACTCCACCGGTGACAATCTCGGTATTGAGTATCTTGGCAAATTCGTTGACGATGACGGAAATGTAATTGCGCGCGGTGAGGGGATTATTCCGGCAACTCTCGATTTAAAAGTTACCGGAACCGAGTCCGGCACAAAAAACAGCACTCTTGGCATTATGCATGCTTATGTTAAGGATTCTGTGACAATGCGCGCTGACAATATTTATGCTTATGAAGACGCTGCGGAAGGTTCTACCGGTTTCCACAGTGCAAATGAAAAAGGCGAGTTGATTACTTTTGATATTCAGGGTGTAAACACGCCTCAGTATGATAAATTCTCGCCGATTATCGACTTCGGAAACCCGAATTACCATCCTGAACCCGGTGACGCAAGTGTCCGGAATTTGAAATTGACTATCGGTGATGTTGAAAACCCTGACGCGCTTTTCGGGGCTCAATTTGATAGGGTTTACACTGAAAATGCCTATATCAATGCGACTTCTAAAGTAGATGCAGATACCGGCCTCCCCGTTGCTGCAGAAATGGATTTCAAAAACATCACTGTTAATCAGAAAGGTCGTTTGCAAAATAACAAATATACAATCGACATAAATAACGTCGATAAAAATTATGATTACAGTGCGGATGCGACATTGTATACAAAATTGACCGGTTCATTCCAGACTTATATGGGTGAAAACGTTACAATAGACACAACTGCGCCGATTGTTGTTTACAATCCGCACAGAATCTTCAATCTGCCTCAGACAGAGAACAGTTTCCAGCGTTTGACCAACAAATCGAACAGAATCGAGGAGGAAACGACACTTTACAGGTTCCGTGACGGAAGAAAAAACACCAGAACTGCAAAAGACAGAAAAGATATTCGCTGGACAATCAGCGACAAGGAGCACAAGGTTCTGGGTTCTTCCACCAGTGAGTCAGGAGCAATAATTACGGATATTCTCGACATATCCAAAGGCGGTATGCTCGTAGCAACCAACAATCCGCTCAAAAAAGGCGAGTTGCTCAATGTGAACTTCATGTACAAGGGTATTCCTTTTGATGTTCAAGGCGAGGTTGTAAGGGTTGAAGAAAACAACCGCGCGGGCGTCAAATTTGTGGATATGGACAGATTTACGTCTAATATTATCCTTTATATGGCTATGATGACGGAAAATCTTTAATAAAATCAAGTAAATTTAACTGAAAAACAGGTCTTGATAGGGCCTGTTTTGTTTTTATCGGGAGTTGTTTGGCCGGTATGGAGGAATTCTCTTTTCCGTTCCGATTCCTCCGGCATTCGGCGTTAAATGTAAGCTCCCGGGCCCTTAGAAGCCTCCCCCATAGTCACTACAAAGAGAATTCCTCCATCCCTCGTTGGAAAAAGGTGTTTCACTCCGAACCAGACGTGTGGCGGGGCTGTGTCCCTAAGCAACCACACCAATCGTGCAAAAACTGCTCCCATCTTCCGCCCCAATGTCAAAACCGCACCAATATAACCGACGGGGCTGTGCCCCTAAACAACCACACCAATCGCGAAAACCCCGCATCCATCTGCCGTCCTATATAAAAAACAAAAAAAAGCTCTAATCGAAACGATTGGAGCAATACTTTAATAGGAAGGGAAGGTTAGGAAGTTAGGTAGGTTAGTGTGAAAGTCTCATCTTATTTAAATCTTTGTGTTTATTTAATGCTTGGTTTGTTTTGTCTTACGTATATATAAAGTATATACGAAACTAAAAATTGCAGACTTTAGTATATACTGTTACAAAACTTTACATTTTCATAATAATGGCAAAAATTTTATTTACGTGTTTTAAGTCAGTATGAAAATTCTGCCGGTAATTAATTCCCACTTTTTAATAAAACCGCTATCTGCGCCCACATTTCCAGCTCAAACCATGCCAGAGGGCAAGGAACTACTGCTGCCTGCGGGATATTATAAACCTGTTTCATTTGGCGCAATGGTCAACCCCGAGTTTGAAAACGAATTGAAAGCGCTGCATGATGTAAGATGTCCTGTGTGCAGCAAAAAAATGCTGTCCTATGAGGATTTGCAGTATATAGGAATCGAAATCTCCAGAGTTGAAACAGCAGAGGATTTTTTGAGGGTGTTGAAAAACCATCAGGAAAATATCCCTGCATTTGCAGAACGCTTATTGCGCAAGGCTGATGAGCTTCTCCAAAAAATGCCGGAAATTGAACCAACTGGCTTTGCGAATATTCTTAGCGGAGAAGCATCGAAAAAGATTGATTTTGCTTTGCGTGATGGTATTGCTCTGATTAACGAAAAGCAAAATCAAAAAATTTTCTCTGACAGCGATGAGGTCCTGGCTGACGAGTGCAAAATGAGGCTGGCTGAGCTCACGCAACAGCGGGATAAACGCCGAGTCGTTACAGATGTTAAAAAAATCCTCGGCGAAACCGTTGCAGTGATGGAAAATCCTGAAAAATGGGAAATTTATGACTCTATTAAAAAAGAAATAATAAAACGTTCAAATTACAAATCTCTCTTCCGCTATGGTGCTTTTGATTCCGGTAAAAGACTGAAAATTATACTTGAAAACCTCTTTTCAAACTCTGAAATCAACCTGCGGAAAGTGCAGGAAAAACTCCCGTTTGATAAAGAGAAAAATTTCAATGTAATTATGTTGTGCAAGGGCTGCAACTTCGATAAACAGGCGTTTCTACGGGCGCTTTATAACGGAAATGAACAAACTGATGAAAATTTTAAAGCATATCTCGCTGATATAACCCGTGAAATTGTTAAGGGGAATATTTCTGCTAACAAAATGTATCCTATTGAACTTAACGGTCTTCTTAAAAAGCTCTCTAACGGGCGCCTCGTGCCTTTTGAAGATGAAAAATTAAAATTTGATATAAAGATGAAAAATTTTAGGGATTTTCATGAAGAAATTGACTTTAAACCTGTCAAAATAAGCGGCATACCCTGCGCTTGCTGCGGAATATCAACAATTACCCACGAGGAAAAATGCGCTTTGATGGAGAAAATTAAAAATGCGCCTGATTTAAAAAGCATACTTTCGATTATGAACGGGGTTAGCGGATTTATTCATGAAAAATACAGGCCGCTTTTGGAGATTGCTGAAAACGGGGTTAATGAAAACCTTACTGAAAGGGAAATTCTTTTCAGAATGAGGCTGTATGAGCAGCAGAACCTGAATAATGCGCTGGAAAAGGCTGCTGAAAAACTGGAAAAAGTTGCAGAACTGAGGAAACTTCCCCCGTCGTATTCCGCTCATATCGAGGAGTTTAGGGAACTTATTAAAACCAAATATTATGACTACGACTACCTGAAAGAGTTTCCTTATGAAGAATATAAAAACGATGTTAAAAATATAGTGCGAAAACTCGGGCAGTATGATGAAAAACGCATCCGTTCAATGGCAAAAGAACCTGTACGTGCCGCGTCTTCAGAACAATTGCTGCTTTTCCCGCTGGGTTCAACAACCTATAAGGTCGGCTCTGCCTTAAAATGTGTTATGCAGGATATTTTGAAACGCTCAACGGCTACAATTGACCATCTTCAGCCAAAAAACAAAGGCGGAAGTAATGAAATTGAGAATCTTGCGGTGCTTTGCGATGATTGCAACAAGCGCAAATCAGATTACGAATTCCCGATATGGCTGAAAATCAATCCCCGCATGAAACACAACTATAAAAAATATTTTAATAAAATTGACGAACTGGTAGCCAGAGGCGAACTAAAGGGGTACGAAAGCTACCTTGCAAAACAAAAAAAATACATAAAAGACCTTACCGGCTGGCTTGTGAATGCTCAGGTGAAATCGGATTATGCTTTTAAAAGCGATTCGACTTCGCGTTTGTAGATTTTTACGTTGGGCTGCTCTACTTCCGGCAAAACTTGCGGATGTGCGGCGCCTTTCAGGCTTCTTGAGAACATTCCGGTGTAAATTGCTTCAAAATGCTTGAGTTCAACGTATTCTCCGATGGTTTCGGGTGAAAAATCCTTGAATTCTATTACAGAAACCGGATGGCGCTGCGAATATGCTTTTAAACTGCCGCCAACAAGGGCATTGTATGCTTTGTAATCATTTGTGCCGCCGTTTTTGATTGTGTTAAAGGTGTAAAATGAGGTTGTGTTGCCCGAATCAAGGTCGCTTTCTGTGGAATTGTGCAGGAATTCCGGCCCGATTAAATCTGCAGGCTTGTAGAGCGCTTTGTGCGATTCTTTTTTCATCTGCGTGTTCCAGAGCTTTGTTCCCTCAAATCTGTCGCCAAAATAGTAATCATACTGGTTTGTTTTGCCTTTTAAAATACAATCTGCGTTAAAAAGTGCCCTCTGCGCTGCCGGATTGTTGTTTATGTCGGCAGATAGGAACTTTTTCTGGGCTTTTTGAGCGGATTGCAGCATTTTTTTCATGTCTTCTTTGCTCATTCCCGCATACGCAAGCGCTGTAAGCGCATGGTCGTCAAAGGCGCCGAATCTTCCGCCGCAATCGTCATGAATAACCCCTGTTTTGTATCCTTTTTCTTCTGAAATCTTTCTTAAACGGCTTGCCTGGGGATTTTTGTCCGTAATGCTCACAAAATGCTTTGCTGCTTCGGTTTCTGCGGCTTTTTGAGCTTCGTTTTCGTTCAATCCTGCCGCAATATAATCATTTTTGAACTTTTCAACGAATTTTTTCTCAACATATTCGTAACCTGTGGATGGTTCAAGCGTTGTGCCGGATTTTGAGGCTATCATTATGCTTGCGCCTTTTAAATCGCCTAATTTTTCGACGAATTTGTCCATACTTTCCGGATCTACCGCAGAAAGGAAGATAATATTGTCGGATTTTCCATTGAGCGAGAGTAGGTTTTCGATAGTGTGCTTTGAACCGCCGATTCCGATTATTCCGAGCTTTTTGCCGCCGTTTTTCTTCATAGAATCCGCAAGTGCATAGATTTCATCCAGCCTTTTCAGCTGTTCTGCGGGGAGTGATTCTATCCAGTTTAGCACCTGCCCGGGTTTTGACGCTCTTTGCGCAAGTTCTGTTATGTCTTTTCGGGCAATTTCCCCGTATTTGCTGTCTAGCTCCGATATTGAGGGAGAATTGTAGAATTTTATGTTTAATGATTGGGTTTTTAGCGATTTTCCAAGCATATAAGCTAAAAGTGTAGGCGCCGGCACGGGTTTTTGTTGAAGATTTGCGGCAGTTGCGGTTTTTTGCTGCTCCGCTTTGAACGATTGCGGCTCAAAACCTTTATTTATGCTGAAATTTGGTGCTATTTTCATAAATTTACCTGCATGCCGTGTCTGACATAATTATAAACCTCCTGACAATGAAAATGTGCCTGATAGCAGTATGTTTTTTCATATATTTTAACAATTTTAGCGAAAAAGTGCAGTGTTTAACCCTGCCCGATATTCTAATGAAATAAATTTCAAAGATGACAAAATGAAAAGGTGCCTGATGGCGCAGAAATGAAAAAGACAGGAGAAAAACATGAAAAAGATAGCTTTATTGACCGCTTTGACGGTCGTTTTAGGAACTTCAAGCGCATTTGCAATCTGCAACTGCCCGAATCCGAACCCTTATGCTTATGATATGAACAGAGTTAGTATTGCAAGACCAGTTGTTGTGGTTCCTGCGGTACAAAACCCCTGCTGTAACCCTTGCTGCGGAGAAAAAAAGGCCGAGAAAAAATCTTTCTTCACACGTGTTTATGACGGGACAAGAACCGTTTACCAGAACACTTTCGGCAATTTCTTTACATCAATGGGCTTCTAATTTCATAATTCACCCTACGGCTCCCCGATTTTGGGGAGCTTTTTTATCTGATTTTGTACAATTTTGTCCTGTCAGCTGTGTTATCAATTACTTTTCCGCTTGCGAGGTAATCTATATAAACTTCATCAAAGGTTTTTCCTAAAATATTTACATAATGATTTGCATAAGGATATTCGCTAAAATCAACCTTGTGCCTGTAGGGGCCTGCGTAGATTGGCATTTGGGGCTGCCCGATTTCGCGCGTGAGTTCTTTTGCATATTCAATTATTGCGTCTTTAATTTTGTCGTTGTACTGATATTGCGTTTCTAATTCAATATTATCAAGCACAAGAGCCGGTTTTTCATCAACTTTCGCAATGTAGCACATTGTGTTTCCGACAAATTTGCTTCCGTCTTTGATTTCTATGCTCGAAATGCATTTGTTCATAATATAAGCGGGTGCGCTCCAGGAGTTTATGCCCGTGCCTATTGCTGTGCAGCAGCTGGCATCGTTCCCGAGGAAAAGTGAGTGAGAAATGTCATTCATGTCGGTTTTTTGTACTTCAATCTCTGCCGTTTCGTCTTGTTTTAGCCTCAGAGCGTTTTTGTAGTCGTTTTTTCGCAGATTTAAAAGGTGGTTCAGGATTGTTTGCCTTGCATTTTCTACTTTTGGGTCGTTGTTTTCAATATTCCAGAAGTCTTCTTTGTTGAAAAATTCTTTTATTGCGTGTATTGCGGTTTTCAGATGTGCAAAATCCATTGGCTGGCCGGCATAATATAGATGTTTCCTCTTATTTTGGCCGGTTATGAACCCGTCTTCATCGTAGGCCAATTGAGTTTTTTCTATAATCTCAATTCCTGCATTTTTCAGCGCATTGAAGAATTTTTCCGCTTCTTTTTTGGGGATTTGCGCAAAAATCGGGTCGTTAAGGTCTTTTTCAAGGTTTAAAACTGCGGATTTTCTGGCTTTTTCTGCATTTTTCTGTACTTTTACCCTGACGAAAGAATTTTTATCGGCTTCAACCCACCTGTCGTAGTTTATACCGTGCTCCTCAAAGATTTCCTTTGTTAAAATGTTCTGTTCAAGCGAATTGAAAATATCCTTGTTGGTTTTTTGGGGATTTTCTCTGATGAGGTCGTACAAAATACCGAAATACTCACGAAAATCAAGAGAATCTATATTTTCCATAAAAATATTCGCAAAATACTTACTTTTTTCCAGTCCGAGCCTTTCTGCAGCCTTTTTGTCGTATTTACACCCAAGAAAATCATACAATTTTTGAGAAACATAATCTTTAAATTCGGCTTTTTCCTCCGGCGTTTTCGTGTTCATTTTTTCAATAAATTCCGAGTAATCTATGCCCTTAAAACGCAGCGCAGAGAATATCATGAGCTTTTCAATGATATCCTGCGGGTCTTTAATCGCATTTTCGCGTAGAATTTTTTGCTTATTTTGCAGCGAGTTTATTTCTTTTATTGTATTTTTGATATCCTGAGGCGTTTTTTCATTTGCAAAAGGCCGCAATTCCGCTTTGATTGCGCCAATTTCATCCAGCTTTGCCTTGATTTCCTTTTTAATCGCATTTTTTTGCATATCTGTCGTTTCGGATGAAGAAAGCTGTATTTTTAGGCTTGAAATTTCATTTTTTAGCCTGTTTATTGTTAATTTTTTCTTTTCTTCGGTGCTTTTTTGCTCATCAGTTTTTGAATTTGTAATTTTTTGTTTGAGTTTGTTGATTTTCTTCTGCAATGTTTTGTATTCATTAGATTCGGTCGGATTCGCAATCTTTAAAAATTTTTCAAGCACCTCTTTATTGCATCGCAAAGCCAGGGTTGTGTATGCTTCTGCTACACAGTCCATTGCCTGTAAAAAATTGTCGATTTTCAGCGAAAAAGCGCTGACAATCCCGTTTATTCCTATAAGTTGGGCTGCATTTGTTATTTCACAATACTTTTCAATGAAATTTTCTGCTAGTATTTCATCATTCAGGTCGTCAGCCGCACTTCTCAACTCCTGTTTGTGCAATTTTGCTTTGCTTAATACCTCATAAAAATTGTTCATGTCTTCTTCGTAAAAGATTTTGTCATCGTTATCGTAGGATGAGCTCAGGATTTCCAATAAAATGTGCGGAGTTTCATTCGCTGCAATTTCTTTTATCATCCGGAGCGCTTTTTCATTTACTTTGCCATTTTTACGGTCGTTTATGCAGCCGGCAATGAGGCTGAAAACCTCCGGTTTTCTTTTTAGTTTCGGGTTTTCTATGAATTCTTGCAATTTTTCAAAAACCTTTAAATTTAGCCTTCCATCTTTTTTTGAGCACTCTTCAAGTATTTTATCGACTTCTGAATCCTCTATATTGCGTTCTTTCAGGTAATTTACCGCTAAATTTTCCGGTTTTCGGGTATTTTTTGCTTTAAATGATGGGTTTAGCGGCTTTTGTGTGCGGATAAATTCATCACGTCCCGTAGTAAAGGGGCATGATGTGCGGCTATCTCTGATTTTGTAATTAGGAAGTATAAAAATCGGCGCTATCTTCATACTTTTCAAAAACATCTAAAAAATTTTTTTGTCATTTAAAAAGAAAGCCCCCGTTTTGGAGGCTGTTTTTATTTACTTCATACACACTTTCGAGGAATAATTAATCATTTTTATTAAGCATATTTAGGAGCGGACTCTTTTATGCCCTGTTCTTCTGCTTTTGTTACACTTTCCATTTCTGCTTCGGCAGCTTTGAGCTGTGTTTCGATTTGCAGCTTTTCATTCTGGATTTCTGTTTCCATTTTCTTGACCTGCGCCTGCTGAGCCTTGCCCGCAGCGTCAAGAGCCTGTCTGAAGAACGAATTGAATATAAAGAATTGATTCATATTAATCGAATTCGGGTTCGACGGGTCAACCGCCATTCCATATTGGCCGCCTGATTGTGCGTTCATCTGCATCATATTATTCATGTACATCTGTGTGGTCATGCTGGCCTGGAAGAGTGCTTTCGGAATGCTGCTGTTCAGGTAGTTTTGCTGAACCCCGAAAATGCTTGCCGGACTGCTCATAAATTCGCCCGGTGTAATCACACCGTCTGCAATATTTGCTGCATAAGCGGCTAAATCCTGTAGCCTTTGTGCCAGCTGCATCTGCCTGTATTGAAGCTGGTTGATGCGCTGAGTCAATTGCAGTTTTCGCATTGTAAATATTGCGTACACTTTAGTTCTCCTACCGTAACCAATTATTCTAACCTTACTCTTATATAAAAACATTTTTTAAATCAAAATTGCGCAAATCATCTTTTATTTTTCATGAAAAATGCAAAATGCCTTCAAATTAAGTCAGAACAAGCCTTTTGGGACTTTTAGAATGCTCAAAATATATAAAAAATCTATAATTATTCATCACAAAATAAATATAAAATAATGAACAATTAGATAGAAACTTTTTCAAAATTATTAAGAAATATTAAGCGCGGGTAATGACTTTGTCAATCAAACCGTATTCAACAGCCTCCTGAGCTGACATGTAGTAGTCGCGTTCGGTGTCCTGCTTGATTTTTTCAATAGGCTGCCCCGAGTTTTCGGAAAGTATGCCGTTGAGCATGTTTTTCATTCTTATAATCTCTTTTGCTTCGATTTCAATATCGGTAGCCTGCCCCTGTGCCCCTCCTAAAGGCTGGTGAATCATAATTCTTGAGCTCGGGAGCGAAAGCCTTTTGCCTTTTGTACCTGATGAGAGCAAGAATGAGCCCATGCTTGCTGCTTCGCCTATGCAAATTGTGCTTACGTCGCATCTGAGGCTTTTCATCGTGTCATAAATCGCCATTCCAGCAGTAATAACGCCGCCGGGGCTGTTTATATAGAGCATAATGTCTTTTTCAGGATTTTCCGAATCGAGCAGCAAAAGCTGCGCTACAATCGAGTTTGCCAGCTCGTCATCAATTTCTTCGCCCAGAAAAACGATTCTTTCTCTTAAAAGTCTTGAAAAAATATCAAAAGAACGTTCACCGCGTGATGAAGATTCAATTACCATAGGTACATAGCTTAAAACTTTTGAAAATTCCATTATTACTCCACAATTTTATTAAAATTTCTTAAAAAAATTATACGTTTAATGCTCCTATTTTTCAAGTGTTTGCAAATAGCGCGCCTTTTATTTTATAATCTTATTACACGTAAAATTAATAAGATTGGGGAGATAAACAATGAATATCGCAAGCATGATGAAACAGGCACAGCAAATGCAAAAGAAATTGCAGGAAGCTCAAACCGAACTGGCAAATACAGAATTCACTGCTGTGTCAGGAAACGGGGCTGTAACAGCAATTTGCGACGGTCAGGGCAAATTTAAGGCTTTGAAATTAACAAAAGCTGCTTTGAACCCTGAAAATCCGGATTCTGTTGATGATGATACGCTCGAAATGCTCGAGGATTTGATTGCTACTGCCATGAAACAGGCTACAGAACAGGCTTCAACAGCAATGGAAGCTAAAATGAAATCGCTTACGGGCGGTATTCATATTCCGGGACTGTTTTAATGCAATACACTAAACCTTTAGCCAATTTAATCGACTTTTTCCAGCGTTTTCCCGGGATTGGGCCGCGTTCTGCGCAAAGAATTGCTTTCCATCTTTTGAAAATGCCAAAGCATGAGGTGGAAAAATTTGCTCAGGCAATAATTACCGCAAAAGAAACAATTCACTATTGCGATATATGCTTTAATATGTCGGCAACAAACCCCTGTGAAATTTGCAGCTCAAATTCCCGTGATAATTCGATTATCTGCGTTGTTGCCGAGACAAAGGATTTGATTGCAATCGAAAAAACCAATGAATACAAGGGAAAATACCATGTTTTGCAAGGATTGATTTCGCCTATGGACGGAATCGGCGCGGAGGACATAAGAATTAAAGAGCTTTTGCAAAGAGTTGCGGATACTGAAATAAAAGAGGTTATTCTTGCGCTCAGCCCTTCTGTTGAGGGCGAGGCTACGGCTTTGTATCTTACAAAACTCCTAAAACCGTTCAATATTAAAGTGAGCCGCATTGCTTTCGGGATTCCTATCGGTTCTGACATTGAGTTTGCCGATGAAATTACGCTTGCAAAAGCTATCGAATGCAGAAGAGAGGTATAAAAAAGAGGCATTGTCGAAAATGCCTCTTTTATTTATATATTTTTTAATATTAGCTGTCAGAAGACGGGAAAAGCGCTGAAAGCGTGCTTTGCAGCTGTGTGAATTGCTGGTTCAGTTTAGCTATCATCAAATCCATATTTGTGTATTTTTTTGTTAAGTTTGCTTTGTAAGTTTCCAGCGCAGAATTTTTATTCTCAATATTAGATGCAATATTGGAAAGTTCGCTGCTCAAAGAATCGCTGCGGGCTTTGAAATATCCTGATTGAGAATCCAAAGCAGGTTTAAGTGCGGTTTGAAGCTCCTGCATTAAGCCTGTTGTGCCTTTTTCCGTGCTGCCGACAAGAAGTTCTTTAACCGCGTCAGGGTCAGCCTCGAACGCAGCTTTAAATTTTTCTTCATCAATAACCAGCTGGGAAGTGTCAGCATCTACGCTGGCGCCGACAGCACCGGTTGTAATGCCGATATCTGCAAGCGATTTGTATTTTCCGCTGCCAACATTGCTTGTGATGAGGGTTCTTAAATCATTTCTTATATAATTAAGCGATGATTCGCCGTTAAGGTCGCCTCCGACAGCTGTAGCGCTGTCTGTTTTTGAAATAACGCTGTTAAAAGCGCTGACAAATTCGTCTAAAGCTGTTTTAACGCCGGATTCGTCAGCTTCTCTGGAGATTCTAAGCGTTACAGGGTCGGTTGTTACTGAATTTAATTCAATTGAAAGCCCTATAATGCCTGTGTCGGAGCTATCGAGGCTGTTTGAGGACGCAGTTTTCTGTTCTCCGTTGATGGTATAAACTGCGTTGTCGCCGATTGTCTGGTTTTCTGTTTTGCTAAGGCCGACAGCATCAGCAAAATCGCCGGAAATTGTCATTTCTTTTGCGCCGTACTCTTTGTTTTCAAGAACAAGCTGGCCGCCTTTTAAATAAGCGTTGACGCCGGCACCAGAATTGCCGATTTTATAGACAAGTTCGCTTACTGACATATCATCGGAAACAGTAATGTCAGTGCCGTTTATGCTCAAAGTTCCTTTTCCGGAAAAACCGAGTTCTGAGAGCTTGTTGGATGCATTTTTCCATGCGTCATTTTTATCTGTAACCGTGGAAGTCTGTGAAGCCAGGCTTTCTACAGTTATATCAAATTCGGACGGTGTTGAAAGGTTTGTCACTGTTGCAGTGATTGCCTTATTTTCTTTTGAATCCTCGGATGACTTAACAGTGACTTTTGAAAATAAGTCAGAAGTCGGTCCGAGAAGAGAATCTGTCCATTTTGTTGCTGTTGTTTCCAGTGTTGAATATAGGGATTTTAAAGAGTTCAGAGTCGAACTTTTTGTTTGCAAAGTGGTCTGCTTTGCGGTCAAGTTATCGATAGTTGCTTGTTTTGAGCTGCAAAGAGCTGTAATCCATTCATCTATCGGGAGTCCTGAACCTAATCCTGAAAAACTTATTGTCATGCTATTTCACCTCAGTTGTTTCCTTAACAAATTGTAGTGCACTCCTTGCACAAAGTAATCCTACATTAACAGTAGTTTACATATTTATATAATACCACTTTTTTTCAATTTTTAAACCCGCAATTCAAACTTTATTAACAAATATAAAGATTATATAACTAAGTTGCCTGTATTACTAAGCGGTGTTGATACTTTTTATTTTTTAAGGTTATAATATTTAGGAAGAGGTTCACAAATAGGAATTGAGAAATTAATACTTTTGGGAATAATATAAAGACAATATCAATAGCTTTGGGGATTCTTATGATGCTGGCTGCGCCTGCATTTGCCGAAGGGGAGGATTCTCCGTCTTCGCGCGGCTCAATTTTTGGTGATTTGAACACCGAATCCCTTTTTAACACTGCATATCCCTCCTCCGAAGAGCCTCAACAGGAAGAAGTTAAGCAGGAACTTCCGAAATCTGCCGTTTACATTAAAAACATCGAAATTACAGGAAACAGGCTTATTGACACTGATACGGTTTATCGCCAGATGGAGTTGAAGCCCGGTGACGCTTTCAGCGCGGAAGTTGTCCAGCAGAACCTCAAATCTATCTATAACATGGGCTATTTTAGTGAAAAAATCAAAGCTGTGCCTGTGAAACTGGATGATAACAACATAAAACTTAAAATTATTGTCGAGGAAAACCTGCCTGTTACTGATTTTATGATTGAGGGCAACGAATCAATTTCAACCGGCGAAATTTTGAAAATACTTGAGCCCATGCTCGAAAAACCTCAAAATATCCATGATTTAAATGACGCCATCGAACAAATTCAGGATTTATACGCAAGTCAGGGGTATATTCTTGCGCGCGTAACGAATGTTACTGATGATCCGGACGGAACTGTTAATTTAACCATTGATGAGGGCACGATTAATTCGATAATTATTCAGGGCAACAAAAAAACAAAAGAGTTCGTTGTGCGAAGAAATGTTCTTACTCAGCCCGGCACGGTTTATAATGAAAATCTCATAAAAATGGATTTAATGCGCCTTTACGGCACTCAGGCATTTAAAGATGTCAAGCGCACAATCGAAAGAAGCGAGGAAAATCCCGAACGTTATGATGTAACGATACATCTTGAGGAACAAAGAACGGGAACTATTTCAATAGGCGGCGGTTTGGATACGGCGACGGGGCTTTTCGGTTCTGCGGGCTTTACTGAGAACAATTTCCGCGGCATGGGGCAGAGAATTTCACTTAACGTCCTTGCCGGTACCGGTGTAATCATGGCAGACAGCTCAACTCTTAACAGAGCTAATTTGCAGGCCGAAATCAGCTGGTTTGAGCCAAAACTCAAGGGTTCTGACAACTCTTTAATGGTAAAAGCGTTCGGCAGGGATTTTGCCAGCTATCAGATTCCTCTTGCTATTGAGCAGCGTTATGGTATTGAGGCGACTATATCCCATCCGTTTAAAGAGTATAAAAATCTTAGCGGTTCTTTTGGAATCGGGCTCGAAAATGTTGATGTAAAAGAGGGGGATTACAACCAGATTCTCGGTTTGTATAATGCCCACAGAATTCCTATTTCCGAGCGTGCAAAACAGCTGCAGGGCGGCGTTTTCCTGACGCTTTCACCCAGCTTGATATATGATACAAGAGATAATCAGACAAATCCGAGAAAAGGTGTGTTTGCAACTGCAAGATTTGACGAGGCAATTGCGCTTGACGGGTTTGAAAACACATACGGAAAGCTTACCGGAAGCATTAAACGCTACTATCCTGTCGGTAAAAAATCGACTGTGTCACTTGCTTTCAGAGCCGGCGGAAAAGTTCATGGCGACAGCATGCCCGAGGTTATGGCATATCGTTTAGGCGGCCCTTATACGGTTAGAGGTTTCAGAATGAGCGGAATCGGTACAGGTACCGGATTTATGATGGGTTCTGCTGAATTCCTGACGCCAATTCCGTTTATTGACAGATTTACCGAAGCAAAATTCCTCGAAAACATCAGACTTGCGGCTTTTGTTGACGCAGGTCAGATTTACGGCTCAACAGTTACAAACGAAATATACAACCGTCCGCTCCATGCCATCACAGCCGGTATAGGTGTAAGAGTATTTGTTCCGGGCGTCGGGCCGCTTGCCATCGACTGGGGCTATCCGCTCACAGGCGTGCCTGAGGGCACCAGCAAAGGCGCTTTCACGTTTGGTGTTGGCGAATTCTACTAATAAGGATACTACGGCTTAATCGGTGCTTTAATAAAATCTGCAATTTTTACCAAAAACTCATCTGCCGTGTATTTTAGCCTGTCAATAAGCGTGTAGTTCGTGATTCCGGTCTTTTTATCAAGGGTTGTGACAAGAATTTCTGAAGAAAGCCTGTTTTCTATTGTGGCGGAAGCAAATTCATCACCCCTTATGAGGGCTCTTGCGTCTTCAAACTTGACATTTTTGTCGGCTTTTTTTGCTAAGTCATTTATCGGGTCGATTTTGTCTCTTAATTCCCAGTATGAGTTTCCTGCCATAGTGTGCGGGTCTCTTATCTCAACATTGCTGCGTTTTGCGACAAAATCGCGGCTTGTTTCTTCAAGATATTTTGCGTATCTTGCGCGTGTTTGGTTCATTTCCTGATCTATTGTGCGGATTGTGCTTTTTAAGGGTTTGAGGTTTATTTTGAACATTTTCTTTCTCCCTTTTTTATGATTTAAGTTCATAAAAAAATTTTTTTGCTGATTTTTATTGAAAATTGTAAAGTTTTGCAACTTTATTAAACTTTTAATAAGATTAGGCCGATAATGATAGTGTAAGTTTTGATAATTTACGGCAGAATGTAATAAGAAGTGAGGTTGTGATGGAAAACCAGAAGCTTAAATCAATTATGCAAAAAGAAATTTTTGAGCAGCCTTCTGTTGTGCAAAAATTGCTTGGCATGTACGTTACAGATGAAAATCACATAAATATTGCGCTGCCGGAAGATATAGACAACATCGTGATTTCAGCGAGCGGCTCCTCGTACAACTGTGCGGCAATCGCAGCGCCTTTATTTAAAGAAATGGTGGGCGTTCCTTGCGAATACGAGTATTCAAGTGAATTTATTCTTCAAAAAAATCATTTTGTAACCCCGAAAACGCTCTTCATCTTTATTTCCCAGTCAGGAGAAACCTCCGACACGCTCAACGCGCTGAAAATTATCAAAGAAAAGGGCGGAAGAACCATGTGCATAACAAACGCCCGAAATTCCACCCTCTGGAACGGCTGCGATTACAAAATATTGTCCGACGCGGGCGTTGAAAAGAGCATTGCCTCGACAAAAGCCCTTTGTGCGCAGCTTCTTTGCATGATTTTTATTATTTTGAAGATAAAAGAATTTCGCGGCGAGGATTTGTTTGTTGATTTGAGGGCTTTGCGCCGCTTGCCGCTTTATCTTGAACGAATTATCGGAAATGTCGAAAAAATCAATGAAGTCGCCAAAGAAGCCTCGACCCACAGCAATATTGTTATTCTCGGGAACAAAAATTACTACCCCGTGGCAAAAGAGGGGGCATTAAAAATCAAAGAAACCTCCTACATAAACGTCATGGCGTATCCGTTCGGTGAATTTATGCACGGGCATGTTGCAGTGCTTAATAACAGGGCGTTTGTTATTACAATTATTGATGACGAAAACGAAATTTCGGCAAAACGAAATATTCAGAAAATCAGAGCGGATTACACGCCGGAAATCGCCTGCATAACCTCTGTGCAGACGGCTGATTGCGGGGATATGAATATATATATTAAGACCAGCAAAAAAATCAAGGCTATTTTCGGCTCGCTCATTACTTTGCAGCTTATTGCATGCGAAATTGCAAATCTCCTGAAAAGAAACCCCGATCAGCCAAAAGGGCTGAAAAAAGTCGTTCTTGATTAGCTTTTAATCGCTTTGAGCGTTCCTGAAAAGTCAAAAATAACCGCGTCCGCTTTGGTTTTTAGCTCTTTGGGGTCGAGTTTTTTGAGTTTGTCTATTTTTTCTTCCAGACATTGCGTGTCGTTTAAATTTGAGCAGGGAATTTCAAACCTTTTTGCCAGTTTTTCGACTTTTTCGTCATAGCTCAATGCAAGTGTTTTTATTCCGTATTTTAGCGCCAGAAGGCAGGCATGATATCGCATGCCGATGAGATAATCCAGATTTGAAAATGATTTCAGCACTCCGTCAATGCTCAAACCGCTGATAATTTTCGTTTTTATTGCAGGATTTGCGAGTTTTAAATTACCCTCAAACTTTTTGCAGATTTCCAAATCCAGCGCGTCCTGAAAAGAATATATATATATTTCTTTGTCGGAAAAATTCATTGCAACCTGACGTGCAAGCGTAAAAAGGTACTTTCCGCTCAGGCTTTTCCAATCCCTGAGCTGTATTCCGACCCTGCCCATAGGAATTGCCGGATAAAGTGGCATTCCCCAGACCGGATCATTTACTAAATCAGCCTTTGCGCCCCATCCTCGCACCCTGAAAAGGCTTTTTTCATCTCTAACAGTGATATAAGTGCATTTTTTAAGTACAGACTTTGTCAGAAGCCGCCCGAAAAGGTTTTTTATGGGGCCAATGCCCTGAGCAAAAATTATAACCCTTTTTTTATAGTGCAAAGCCGCTGAAATAACAAAAAGGTAATACAAAAGGCTTTTCAGGCTTGTTGCGTCCTGAAGCAGGCTTCCCCCGCCGCTTATAAGCACGTCGGTATTTTTTAAAACCTCAAGTATTTTTTTGATATCAAAAGTGCCTACCGACATAACCCCGAGATTTTCCGAGGTTTTTGGCGGATTTTTTGAAAATACGGTGATATCTATGTCGTTTTTCTTCAATTCGCTGACAAGCGAGCTTAAAATCGCTTCGTCGCCGAAATTGTCAAAACCATAATATCCAGAAATAGCCGCTTTGATTTTTTTATCCATAAAATGCCGAATATACCTGCTCTTTGTAAGGAATTGATTTAATTGCGCCGATTCCCTTGCACTGCATGCCCGCAACTATTGACGCAAGCCTTGTTGATTCAACAGCCGACATTCCGGAGCTCATCGCGTGGATAAATGCGCCGTTAAACGCATCTCCCGAGCCCGTAGAATCAACAATTTCCGTTGACCAGAAACCGATAAAGTTAATATCGCCCGCATAACCCACATGATAGCCGCCGTCTTTGATTGATTTTACAACGACCGTGCTAACGCCTTTGTCCCAGAAGTGTTTTATGATTTTTTCCGGCGATTCCAGCTCAAAAAGCTTTTGCGCGTCATATTGGAGGTTCAAAAAGAGAATATCTGTAAAATCAATAATTTCGTCCAGTTCCTCTTTAGCTTCTTCAATATTGTGCAGCCCTGAATCGTAATTCGGGTCGTAGGCTGTTGCTATGTTGTGTTTTTTGGCGAGTTCAAATGCTTTTTTAACCGCTTCTCTTGCAGAAATTGAAAGTGCCTGCGTTACGCCCGTCGAATATACAATTGAAGCGCTTTTTATGTATTCTTCGGATATATCATCCACTGAAAGTCTGGTTGCAGCTGTTTTTTTGCGGTAAAAAGAAAATTCCTTGTCGCCGTCTTCGGGCAGCGCAACAAAATATATGCCGTTTATCCCCTCAACAAGCTTTACCTGCGATATATCCAGCCCCTCAAGCTGCCAGCTGTCCAAAAGGAATTCCTTAAAATGGTCGGTTCCCACGCGGGTTATATATCCGACTTTTGAGCCGAGCCTTTGCGCAGCAACCGCCGTGCAGAGCGTATCTCCTCCGTAATATTTATCCAGCGTTTGCGCATAGGTAAGACTTTTGTTGCTCGAAAGCTCTACCAGCCCCTCTCCTATGGTTATTATATCTAAATTTTCTCCCATAGCAAAAATGTATCACAGATTGCTGTTTTGTTCAAATTTATATGAAATATTAAGAAATGTAACGCAAAGTATATACAAAAAGGCAATTTTTGAAAAGTTATATACTTATTATATATACAGATATATAAAACGAGGTCGATATGAGCGGAGAAGTAAAACAAAATTTAACTAAAAAGGCAACAGCTTCTAATAGCTGCTCGCCTGCATATACAAGCCTCGGTTCTAATGCGGCTAAGATAAATATTTGGGCGCAGCCTTTCAATGTTTCTAGAGTTTCCCCCAGCAATTTGAATGTTGGCAGGGATGTATCAAGAATTGATACAAAATCAGCAGATGTATTTTCACTTGCTTATGGAAAAGATTCTTGCAAATACTTCAACACAGGTTACAATCTCAAAGATTTATATCCTACAACAAATTATGTTTCTAATTACAGAAACAGCGGAAACGGATTCTTAAATTTCATTACTAAAATGTTTGGAGTTTTTGGTATTGCAACTGCTGCTACTTCAATAATCGGTTCTTTGAGCAACCTTTTTGGCAGCAAAAAAACAAAAAACGATAATGAAACAAAAGTTAAGGTTGAAAATTCTTCAAGTTCAGCTCCTACAGTTAAAAAAGGTGCAACAGCTGAAACTACAGCTATAGATGGCGCAGTAAAATCATCAAAAGCACTTTCTGATTCTGAAAATATTGATGAAGTTAAAGCTGGAGTTGACAAACTCGATTCAAGTATTGCCGCTGCTGAGCGAGAACTTGCTGATATTGATAAAGACATTGATGATAAAACAAATGAAGTTCTTGAAGCAAGACAGGGCGAAGAAAAAGCTGAAAAAGCGGTAAAAACAATCGATGATTCAGTAAAAATTAAAGACAAAGAATCCCAAAAGCTCAACGACGCATTTGAAAAAGCAAAAGATGATGAATCTTCGGCTATGGACGCATATACAAACGCAAGCTCAAAATATGATAAAGCAAAACTTGCTTTGAACAAAATGCAAACTTCAGACCCGGGTTATGCTGATATGAAAGCAAAAGTTGACAAGCTTTACGAAGAAAAAGTGAATGCAAAACAAAAATATGAAGAAGCTGTACAAACCAGAATCAAAGCTCATAAAACTTTTGGTGAAGCAGCTGCAGAGGTTGAAAAACTTAAACAGCAACAGGAAAAAATCCACAAAATCTACGAAAAAAGAAAATCAATAACTACAACAAAAGAAAATGAGCTCAAAGCTCTTCAAACTAATAAATCCAAGCTTCCGGCTAAAATTCAAAAAGCTAAAAACGAAAAAATTGAACTTGAAAACAGACTTGAAGCTCTTCAGCTCGGAAAAGACATCGAACTCGGATTGGACGAAGAAAATGATGAAGAATAAAAACTCCGTAATTGGCGGAGTTTTTGTTTTTGCGTTTGATGAGATTAAATTATAAATTTTTTGATACAAAACATTGCAAAAAATTTGTATTTCGTAAATATTTCATATATCCTTTAAGAAAGAGAATGGTTAAAGGATTTATATGGAAAACAGTTCAACGGAAAATTTGTATGTTATTGATTTAACTTATGCTAAAACTCCGGCGGATGTTGTATTTGAGCTAAGTACAATAATCGACGCGGAGGCAGCTCATAATCAAAAAGTATTCTTAAAACTAGGCGGAGTTGACCTCAACCAATCACAGCTTTTGAGCATAAACTCGCTTATAAACAGTATAAATTCAACACTTTCTGTTGTTTCCTCCGAATCAAAGCAAACAGAGCTTGCTGCGGCAACACTGGGATTTTTAATTAGCAGTGCAAATCCGGAAGATAGCACAGAAGAAGAAAAACCGGTTTCTCAATATGTTCCGATGACAGAACACCTCGAAACTGCGGAACAGAAACTCGAAGAAGCCATCGAGGAATCTGAGGAAGAGGCTGAAAAGGAATTTGAGGTTTCTGAGGAAAAAATTGAAGAGGATTTTGAAGAAAAAATGATGCTTGCGGCTCAAAAAGCTAAAGAAAAAATCTTCGGTGAGAGCGCAAAACCTTTTGAAACACAGCTGGAGGTTGCAAAGGAAGAAAAAGAACCCGAAACGCCTCAAGAAGCCGCAGAAACGGAGACTGTACCCGAAATTTCCGATGATGAAATACAGGATTTTGCGCCTGTTGCTGAAAATGCAGAAAACAGCGCTTCTGATTTAGAAATTACGGCAAAAAGCGAGCCGGAAGAAAAATCCATACAGGATGAATTGGACAGCATTTTTGATTCTGAAAACAAACTTGAAAATATCTTTGCGCAGGAGGCTAAAAACTTCCCAGAAGCAAAAGAGGGCTTTGAAATTGAGATTCCTCAGGAAGAATTGACCGAAGAGGACTATCTGATTTTAAAAATGCCCACAAAATACATAAAACAAACAGTTCGTTCAGGTCAGGTTATAAAAGCAGAGGGCAATCTTGTTATTATCGGCGACTGCCACCCCGGTTCAGAGGTTCATGCACAGGGAGATATAACAGTTTGGGGCGCTCTGGGCGGAATTGCTCATGCAGGCAGCGAGGGAAACAAAAAGGCCAGAATCCGCGCTCTCCAGCTTAACGCAATTCAGCTTAGAATCGCTGATTTCTTTGCGCGCAGGCCTGACGCCTCCAATATTGTTTATGTTGACAAAAGCAACACGGTAATGCCCGAAGAAGCACGCATTGTCAAGGACAATATTGTAATTTTAAAATTAAACGATTAAAAATAACCACATAAAAGGAGCAAAAATAATGACAGGGCGAGTAATCGTAATTACTTCCGGAAAAGGCGGAGTAGGAAAAACCACCACAAGCGCAAACATCGGCACAGCGCTTGCTAAAAACGGTGCAAGTGTTGTTTTGATTGATACTGATATAGGTTTGAGGAATCTTGACCTCCTGCTGGGGCTTGAAAACCGCATTGTTTACACACTTGTTGACGTTGTTGAAGAACGCTGCAAACTTAAACAGGCGCTTGTTAAGGATAAAAAGAATCCGAACCTCTGTTTGCTGGCTGCTGCGCAAACCCGCGACAAATCTGCTGTTACGGCGGAACAGTTGAAGGCAATATGTGAAGAATTGCAGGAAGAATACGATTTTATCCTCGTTGACTGCCCCGCAGGCATTGAACAGGGCTTCCAGACTGCTGTTGCAGGCGCTTCTGAGGCGATAGTTGTTACTACGCCGGAAATGTCGGCTGTTCGTGACGCTGATAGAATCATCGGGCTCCTTGAAGCAAGGGAAGAAATCAAATCTTACAAACTTTTGCTCAACAGAGTACGCCCGAACCTCATTAAATCCAACGATATGATGAGCGTTGAGGATGTTGTGGATATTCTTTCGTGTGATTTAATCGGGATTATCCCCGAAGACACAGGAATCATCACTTCCACAAACAAAGGCGAACCGATTGTAAATGATGAAAAATCTCTTGCCGGAAAAGCCTATTTGAACGTTGCAAAACGCATAAACGGCGAGGATGTTCCGTTCCTTGATATAGATGAACCCAAAGGATTTGCCGCTTTCGTTGCGAAAGTGAAAAAAATCTTCGGGGTTAAGGCATAGAAAGGGGCAGGAACGATGAGAGATATTTTTACGGGATTGTACAACAAAGTTTTGGGCTTCTTTCAGGCAGATAGAGCCGAAAACTCCAAAGAAACCGCTACTAACAGATTAAAACTCGTTCTTTTGCACGACAGAACGAACCTCGATACGATTACAATGCAAAAATTGAGAGAGCAGCTCGTTGCTGTTATTTCAAAATACATTGAAATCGACAACGAAGCCCTTGATTTGAACCTTGAGGGCGAGGGTGATTCAATTGCGCTTATGCTGAATATACCTGTTATCAAGGCAAGGACAAAAGAAGAAATCGAAGAGCTCGAAAAAGCCGAAGAGGAGGCTAAAGCAGCTGAAATCAGGGCCGCTATTGAAGCTGAAATGGCTAAATCGCCGGATTCTGAAGAAGATGGCGCGCAAGAAGAAGAAACTGCTGATTCTGTGCCTGAAACTGCCGATGAGGAGGCTGAACCGGCTGAATCTGATGAACCCGTGAATGAAGAAACGGAAAAAGAGGCTGAAACTCCTCCGGAATCGGAAAATTCCGATGAGGATTCGCAGCCTGAGGACACTCCAAAGAAAAAGAAAAACAAAAAATAAGATAAAAAAGCCCGCAAGTTTATATTTGCGGGCTTTTTAAATTTTTAACGTATTTTTCTTTTTAAACGAGCAGGAATCGTCCTCCATATCAATTTTCCCGTCAAAATCGTTGTCAATTCCGTCAAAACAGGAGTTTATCGAGTCTTTTGACTCGGCTTTAGGGGTTTTGTAAAGCCATTTGTCCGGAATTGTCTTCCAGAGATAGTTGAAATGGCTCTTGAACTTTGCGCTCAATGCGGGATTTGTTATTATCAGTATATTTTCGTCATTGTAGCTTTCGCCTGCTTTGGAAAAATTCATTGAGCCTATTATTGTGTATTTGTCGTCGATAATCATCGTTTTCATGTGCATTTTTCCTGCGCGGTTCTCGACTTTTAAAGGAATTCCGGCGTTTCTTATCATTTTTACGGGTGAATATTTGTTCGCGGCGCCGGTTGCGTCCAGTATGATTTTTACGTCAACACCGCGCTTTTTCGCAAGAATTAATTCGTTTATTAAATTTTTATGAGTTATTACAAAAACCGGCACATAGATGTATTTTTTCGCATTTTTTACCAGCGGAATCATCTCTGTTTCAATTATTTTGTCGGATGGCGAAAAATAAAGTGATATCGTGGAATTCCCTGCTTTGTGCGTTCTTGGGGCGTTGATTTTTTCTTTAAATTTGTGATATTTTCCGTCGTACATCTGCTGAAATTCTTCTTTGTAAATTTCTGCAATTTCTGGGGAATTTATCAGCGCCGCTGCATTTGAATTAAAGCCGGACATGTCAGTTTCGCTGATATTTGCCGAACCTGTCCAGACTTTTTTGTCATCAAAAATGAAAAATTTGTTGTGCATTATGGAATTTGAATATTTGCTTTTGTTTTCGGGGGAAAAATAGTCGCCCGATGAATTTTTCAGCGCCGAAGCAAGATTTTTTGTATCACTATAGATTGATTCGCCCTTTGCGTCTAAATCATAAACCCATCTGACGTTTACCCCTCTTTTTTGGGCGTTGAGCAGCGCGGTCATTACCTCAGGCTGCGAAGAAACACCGTAAATCGCAAAATCTATCGAGTTTTTCGCCGAATTTATCTCCCTTAAAAGCGACTGGCAGGCGGTTACGACGCACTTTGAGGAGGGATAATAATATTTTGTAAAATCGCTGATATATAGCTCGATTTCTGCGTCTTTATAGGCCGGCGAATAGTTTTCATGCTCTATTCTCGGGTATTTTTCGGGTTTCGGGGGCTCTTCTTCTGTTATATGGCAAATTTTGCAGGGAATTGACGATTTGTTTAGCTCTGAAAACGGCAAAATAACAATTGTTGCGCCCTGAAACGCATATTTGCAATCCAGCGTGTGATATTTTCCTGAAAATGGATTGTAGCTTACGAGATCTAGCTTTTCGGCGTTTTTAAGCTCTTTTTTTATTGCGGTTTCATCATCTTTGTATGCGGATTCGACCGATTTGTTAATCGTGCCCAACCCGTGCTCCAAAAGCAGCTTTCCGTACTCTTTATGCCCCGCGTAAACCCTTTTAAGCCTGTGTTTTTCGTCATAAACAAGAAATGCGTGCTTGTTTAGCAGAGCTTCAGACGCAAATTTCCCCGCGCTGTAGCTTAACATTGCGGATTCTTTTTTTGTTGTGTGTTCTGTTGCAATATTTGGCTCAAATCCCCTTACATAATACATTTCGATGAGTTCGTCATCGTCGGGCGAGCCGTTTTCGTTAAAATCCACATAAAAAGCATTTGCTGATTTCACGGCAATTATCCTGTGCCGTTCGTCTTTGGGTCTGAAGCATACACAGATAATTACGAGCAAAAATAATATAAATACAATGGATATCTTTTTCATTAAGTAAATTATATGATAATAATTTGCAAAAAACTCAAAATACACTAATATTAATATATGAAAAAAGTTTTCGCATACGCACACACCCACTGGGACAGGGAGTGGTACAGAACATTTGAGGATTTCAGGGTTAGGCTCGTTGATGTTTTTGACGGTGTTTTGAAAAAACTTGAAAAAAACGAGCTCAAAAGCTTTTATTTTGACGGTCAAACAGCGGCGCTGGATGATTATCTTGAAATTCGGCCTGAAAAAACGGATTTGGTTAAAAGTTTGGTTCGTGAAAAACGCCTTTTTATCGGCCCTTATTACTGTTCAACCGACAGTTTTCTCGTGAATGCGGAATCCTTAATCAGAAACCTGCAAAAAGGCCTGAAAACCTCAAAAGAGTTCGGCTGCGAGGATTTTATCGGTTATCATGCCGATACTTTCGGCCATAGCGCGCAAATCCCTGAAATTGTAAAATATTTTGATATAAAATACGGAATTTTCTGGCGCGGATGCGGTGAAAACCCATCGGAATTTGAGTTTAACGGCTTAAAATCCGTTTATTTGATTCAAGGCTATTTTCAGGACTTTTTCTCAATGAAAATTTCCCCTGAAAAGAAAGCGGAATTGCTTGAAAAGACGCTGGAAAAAATCGCAAAATACAGCTCCGGTAAAATTCTCCTGCCTCTGGGGGCTGACCATCTGGCGCTTTTTGATGAGCCCGAAAAACAGGTCGCTCAGGTCAATAAATTTTTAAAAAACTATGAAATTGAGCTGACTACGCCCTTTGAATACCTGAAGCAGGTTAAATTTGAAAAGAAAATTACCTGCGAACAAAGGTCAAACGCAAGAAATTTCATTCTTCCGGGCGTTTATTCCTCCAGAATTGACCTGAAACAGGCGAATTCGGCCATGGAATGGGATTTGTACAGAATCACCGAACCTTTGAATGCGATTATGGCTTATCTGGGAAAAACAGGGAATTATCAGGCAGTTTTGGAATATGCGGGCGATTTGCTTTTAAAAAATCATCCCCATGACAGCATTTACGGCTGCAGCCTTGATGAGGTGCATGCGGAAAACCTGATGAGGTTTGAAAAAGTAAAACAAACGCTAAATTCGGTTAAAAATTCGATTTTCAGGGGGATTTATTCAGAAAACAGCATAAAAGTGCTCAATTTCTCGAATTTTGCGCAGTCAGGCGTCTTTAAGGTATGCTCAACTAAAAAACTTGACGCGCAGCTTGTCGGAAAACACAGGAATTTTCCCTTTCTCAAGGTTTATCCGACCGACGCAATCCCTGTTACGGAGGACTTTACACAGATATATGAATATTTGTTCTTTGCCCGTGATGTTAAGCCATTTTCCTGCGCGGAGCCGTCAAATCCCTGCAATGATTTGATTACCGGCGATAATTTTATCGAAAACGACAATCTAAAACTCGAAATCTCCGGCGGAAAAATAAATATAACCGACAAAATCACCGGAAAAACCCATCCCGACTTCATAAAAATCATCGACCGTGCCGATATTGGCGACAGTTACAACTTTGGCGCACTAAAAGGGGATAAAAAAATCCATGCGGAGATTGTCAGCACAAAAATTGTTGAAAAAGGCCCGTATAGAGCGGCAATGGAGCTGAAATTATCCATTAAAATCCCGAAAAACTCAAACCGGAACGGCCGTTCAAAACGGTTGATTAATCATTTGATAAAAATGACCGCTTATCTTGAGTCGGGTGCTGAATTTGTAGAATTTTCGCCCGAATGGGTCAATAAATCAACTGACCATATTTTGCAGGTTGAATTTAACCTTGAAAATTCCGTTGAAACGACGATTTCCGATGATTTAACGGGCGTTGTCGAAAGAAAATTTGATCCTGATTATGATATTTATAAATACGTTCCGGCGCCGAGGGGGCTTGAATTAAAATACAATATTGCACCCGCGCAGAGCTTTGTTTGCGCGCAAAATACCGGCATAATTTCCGACAGAACGCTGGAATATGAGATTTTTAAGAACAAAATCGCCCTCACCCTGCTCCGTGCGACCGGAACAATTTCAAATCCGTACAATCCGACCCGCGGAACGCCCGCAGGGCCGCCTTTGCCGACGCCGGATTTGCAAATGTGCACAAAACGCGCTGACAGGTTTGCTGTGACGTTTAAAACTGAGAAAATATATGCGCTTTCTGAAAAATTCAAAGGGGCGCTGGTCGGGATTCATTCTGATTTTACGACAGAAGGCCTATTTTCTTCGGGAAATGAGAAAATTCTTCTGAGTGCGATGAAAATTAACGACAAAAATCAATTAATATTGCGCTTCATTAACATTTCTGATGAACCGCAATATTTCGATTTCGTAACAAAACTTCCTTGCAAGCAAATTAATATTCTGAACGCGCTTGAGGAATTTGTTAAACCTTATCAGCCATTAAAACTTGAAAAGCATGCTATTATTGCGATTTCAGTTTCTGCTTAACATATCTTTACAAAACATAACTCAAAAAGGCAATTTTTTGAGAGTATATACCTTTATATATATGTAAGATATAAGAAATGTGGAGAGAGCAAAATGGCAATATCAGCAATGACCCAGATGAATAACAACAGAGGCGGAAACGGGCAGTTCAGACCGATGGCAAGACGCCCCAAACAGCTTGAAACTGCTCTCACTGCTATTGATAAAAAAGATATCAGAATGAGATTCAGAAACTCAAGAGATCCGATTTATATCGCATTTGATTATCTTGATAAAAGACCTGTTCAGGAGCTTGCAGTTGACTTTGTTAAAGATTCAATCTACGAAATCATGAACTTCATTTCTTTCAAAAAATAATTTTCACTTTAGAGTGTCCGAGAAAAGTTCGTGCTAAGGAACGAAGTGACGTGAACGAACTTTTTGAGTGACTACTTGAAAAGGTGAGCTTTGGGCGGTTCGCGCAGGCGAATCGGCTAAGGCGACACTAGATTAGATATAAAAACCGTCCGAATTCCGGGCGGTTTTTAAGTTTTGTTAATGCCAGAGTTTATAGTACAATGATTCTATGAACAAGCCGATACTTTCAGGAATGAATATTGAACAGCTTACGGAATTTACCGACTCAATCGGTGAGTCAAAATTCCGTGCAAAGCAGCTGCATAACTGGATTTATCTTAAATCGGCAAAGGATTTCGATTCAATGACGGATTTGTCGAAAAAAACGCGTGAAACCCTTAAAGAAAGCGCAATTTTGACTTCCTCAAAGATAAAACAAAAACAGGAAAGCTCGGATGGCACGCTGAAATACTTAATAGAGTATCCGGACGGAAATTGCGTTGAAACAGTGCTTATGCGCTTTGATAACCGTTCAAATCTGACTGCATGCGTGAGTTCTCAGGTCGGATGTGCCTGCGGATGTAAGTTTTGTGCTACTGCAAAGCTCGGCTTCATCAGAAATTTGACGCCGGTTGAAATTATTGAACAGGTTTTGACTATTCAGCGCGATACAGGGCTGAAAGTGACAAATATCGTCTTTATGGGGCAGGGCGAGCCGCTTTTGAACCTTGAAAACGTTCTAAAGTCGATTGAAATCTTTAATACTGATTTTCAGATTGGAATCAGGCGCCTTACTGTTTCTACATGCGGGATTGTGCCGGGGATTAACAAGCTTGCGGGGATGGATTTTCAGCCTACGCTCGCCATTTCGCTGCATGCGCCGGAGCACGCTTTGCGCGAAAGTTTGATGCCCGTTGAGAAAAAATATCCGCTTGAGGTGCTTATTCCGGCACTGAAAAACTATACGGAAACGACCGGACGCAGGATAACCGTGGAATATACGCTCATAAAGGACTTTAATGACAGTGTTGAAACAGCAAAACAGCTTTCTAAGCTATTAATGGGGCTAAAATGCAATATTAACCTTATTATTTACAATCCTAATGACGTTGATAAATACGAAAAGCCCCTCAAGGATTCCATCCACAAATTTAAATATATTCTTGAGCAATCGGGCAAAAAAGTTACAATAAGGCTGGAGCGCGGCTCTGACATTGACGCGGCGTGCGGGCAATTGAGCAATAAAATGAAACATGGATAATTTTTTAGGCAAATTGCGGGTTAGATGAGGGCTGTGCGTTTGATGCTGCTGCGTTCAAGGCAAAATAATAATTTTAAAAACCTGAGCGCTGCGCTATACGGTTTTAAAAATCATTATTTCGCCTAAACTTTGAAAAATAAATGCAAATAACAAAGCCCAACCGCTTCTGTTTCCCAAAATAATTCCCGAATTCCCCGAATCCCCCAAAGTTCAAATAGAAATAAGTTTATTTTTTGACCTATTCCAGCGCAGCGAATCGAGGCAAAAAATAAACTTATTTCTGTTTGAACGCCACCACAAACCAACCCCCTTTTTTCTCCAAAAATTTCCCCTTAATGCAATTAGCACAAACTTAAATTGCTTTTAACTTAACATTTTTGGTATTTTGTGATTTTGATTCAATAAGCTTGGTTATTCTGTGCTTAATCTTAATATTGTGCGCAGAATGCGGCTTTTTCTCCATATATGATTTGTAATAGTGCACTGCGCGCTGCTTTTGCCCCATTTTGTCAAAACAGATTGCGAGCCCGAGATGAGCTTTGTGATAATCGGGATGAACTTTCAAAAGCTGCGAAAAAACGAGCCCTGCGGACTTGAATTCTTCAAAATTCATGTAAATTGCCGCAAGATGGTTGTATGCGCTGATAAAAGTCGGGTCGTTTTCAATGATTGTTTGATAAATAAGGATTGCCATGTCGTATTCTTCAATAAACTCATGCGCAATTGCAAGCTGGAGCTGCGCATTGAGGTTGTTTCTGTCGAGCATGATGGCATTTTTAAGACTGTTCATTGCCTCGCAGGGACAGTGGGAATACAAATAGCATATTCCGAGCTCAAAGTGGATATCCGGGGTAAAATATGACATTCTTTTTGCTTTTTCGAGCGCGTCAATGGCTTTTGCGTATTCTCCCTGCGTTTTGTACGCAATCCCGAGCCCCAGATATGTTTTGTAATTGTACCTGTCAATCATCAACGAGGAAAGATAGTATTTTATTGATTCTTTAAAGCACGCAGAATTGCGAAGCAGGTCAGCTTTTAAAAACATTCTTGCCGCTTCGGCTTTACAGGCTGATTTTGCGCGTATTATGAATTCTCCCAGTCCTTTTGGCGAACTTTTATACTTAATCCCCAAGATGTACCTCTATTTTTCTCTTCCGTACTAACATTTTAGAGAATTTTATAAGAAAAGTTATTAACCCGCGGGTTTATCTTTCTAGTCCATGTGGTCAGTTTAATGTTAAAATGTTACCGGAGGCAAAATGGAGAGTTTTTTCAAGGGAAATTTGGCTTTAATAAAAAATTACAACAAAGAGCTTGCAAAAAAGCTAGAAAATGCCCCATTGCGCAGTTTTGAGCTCAATACGAACCTCGCTGGTGAATATAATCTTATTCTTGATTCAAAACCTGTCCATTCTGTTACGGGCGCGCAGGCTGAGGCGGATGAGATATTCAAAAATATCGGGCATGACACACGCAATGATATCCATGTTCTTTACGGAATGGGGCTGGGGTACCTTTTTGATAAATTCGCGCTCAACGCAAAGGGTGATGTTGTGCTTTTTGAGCCGGATTTGGAGCTTTTGCGCTTTGTTTTTGAAATTATCGATATGCGTGAGCTTCTTCAGCGCCCGAATGTTTTTGTTGCCTCTGATTTTGAGGAATTGAGGGCGATTTGCACCTCTTTGTACAGGTACAAACGCAAAATTACAACGACTGCACTCGATTTCTATAAATCGAGCCGGCATGAAAAGCTTAACGCTTTTCATGCATATCTTAAAAATCTTTATGAGGAACTTTATCGCAATCATTATTATCAAACCAATCGCATGCAATGGTTTTTGCCCGAAATGCTAAAATCGCTCAATTTTAAAGCAAAATTGCCCCTTTTTCAGAATCTTAGCGGAAAATTTAACGCTGTGCCTGCTGTAATCGTTTCTGCTGGCCCGTCGCTTGCGGAAAATCTTGAGGTTTTGAAAAAAAACAGGAACAAAGTCCTTATTTTTGCTGTCGGAACTGCCCTGAAAGTTCTTCTGGATAACGGAATTGTGCCTGATTTTGTGAATTACATCGAAACCCACTCCTCAAAGAGCTTTTTTGACGGCATTGATACGGAAAAATTGAACCTCATTGCCGAGCCTTGCACTGCGGAGGATGTTTTTGAGCGAAAATTCAAAAATATTTTTCTTACAACCTCCTATGAATCCAATGTGAACCATCTTTTTGCGCAAATCTGCGGTTTTGAGCTGCCGTATTTTGAGGGAAAAGGCACGGTTGCTTATCAGGCGCTTTATGCGGCGAAAATTGCCGGCTGCTCCCCTATTGTTCTTCTCGGGCAGGATTTGGCCTATACTGACGGGCAGTGTTATGCAAAAGGCTCAATTTATGAGGATTTGAAGTGCGTTGCGTCGCCCGATGGCTGCAAAATCGAGGTTAAAGACAGAGAAAAGCTGAAAAAAGCCTTTTATTCCTCATGGACGGACAAAACTGACGCGGAAAAAGAAGCTGTATTGAATAAAACCCTTGAAAACCTCAATTCCTCGCTGTGCACTGTCAAAGATGTGCTTGGCCGGCCTGTTCCGACTTCTGCCGAGTATAAAAATTTCATTTCATTTTTTGAGTATTTTGCTTCGCAAAATAAGGGCATAAAACTCTACAATGCGTCGAATGGCGCTGATATTAGAGGTTTTGAGCATAAATCCGCGCAAGAAATTTTCGACGGGTTCAGTTTAAGGGTTGATATTTCTTCAATATTGGACAATTTGCGCTGCAAACCCTGCGCAACAGGCGCTTTTCATAAAAATTTAGAAAAAAATTACAACGATGTGAAAAATGCTGCCCGCTTTTTGAAAGAATTTCAGTTGTACGCAAATTCTGAAAACGCTGATATTGACGGGCTTATTGACCGGTTTGAAAAATACAAAACCATTCGTAACAGCTCTTTGATAAACAGTATTTTAACGCTGAGATTGTACAACGAAACGGAGTTTTTGCTGCGTGATAATGCAAAATTTGTCAATCCGCAAAGGCTGATGCAGGTTTTAAAGGCGCTGCCCGGCGATGGATTGTATTATGCGGCGCTTGTGTTGAATAATATTGAAGAAAACCTGAGGAGTTCAAAATGAAAGCTGTAATCCAGAGAGTAAAGCATGCTTCTGTAACAATTGACGGGAATTTGTATTCAAAAATCGGGCATGGGCTTTTGGTGCTGTTTTGCGTGGAAAAAGGCGATACAAATCAGGAGCTGGAGTGGATGTGCAGGAAAATTCCTGCTTTGAGGATATTTGAGGATGAAAATGACAAAATGAACCGATCGTTGCTGGATACAGGCGGCGAAATCCTTGCTGTATCGCAGTTTACGCTCGCCGGAAACTGCAAAAAAGGCACCCGCCCGTCATTTGATAACGCTGCTGAACCCGCTTTTGCAAATCAAATGTATGAAAAATTTTGCACCGGGCTTGCCGAGGGCGGAATCAGCGTGAAAACTGGCGTTTTTGCTGCAATGATGGACGTTGGGCTGTGCAATGACGGGCCTGTAACGATAATTTTAGAGAAAAATTCTGAAAAAGGGCTTGCCTAATATTACATTTGCGGTTATTATATAAATTATTAAAGGATTAAGCCACTTTATTATTTGAAATTATTCAGTATATTAAAATTATTATTAACACCGAGGAGCTAAAAAGCCTTTCATTAAAGGGTCAAGATTATGTATGTAAATAAGTGTACCAAATGTGGAGCGGAATTTGAAACTAAAAACCCGAAAAGGGTAATTTGTCCTAATTGCTTATACGCAGATAAAAAGAATGGTTCTGAAGAGGCCGAACAACAGGAAAAACCGGCATCTTACAGCGCAGGAGGATATACCTCGGGCGGTTATTCGGCCGGCGGTGATTCTTACGGCGAAAGACCCAGATACAATCAGGACAGACGCTATGACGGGCAAAGAAATTACAACAACCAGCGCCCGTACAACAACCAGCAGCGCCAATATAACAATCAAAGACCGTATAATAATCAACGCTATGATAACAACCGCGGCGGATATGATAATCGCGGTTATGATAACAGGGATAGAGGCGGTTATGACCGTCCGCAGCGTCCTTATGACAGAAATCAAGGCGGCTACAACCGTCCTCAGGGAAATTACCAGCGTCCGCAGCAGGGCGGGTTCAATAATCGTCCGCAAAGACCCGGATTTAATAAACGCCCCGGCGGATTTAACAACAGGCCCAAAAAACCGGCAAAACAACTGCTTGTAAATAAAGAGCAGCTTGCGCAAATTGAAGAACTATACAAAAAGATGCTTCCGCTTCCGAATCCGGATGCGCATGAAGTTATCGGAGAACAAATCGGACTTGAAGCAAGAAAAGTCTTTTTCGGAATTAATTTAATCAGACAAAAAATGATGCTTCCGAAACTTCCTTATCCAAAACGCAAGCTGGCTGTTTCTCCCGACCAGTTGACGGCCATAAAAGCGCTTTATGAACCGCTTTTACCGCTTCCGCCTATCGGCTGCCATAAAATTATCGCTGCGCAGCTGAAAATTGATGAGTGGCGCGTGCATGTGGGTATCGGGCTTGTCAGAAAGCAGATGGGCATGGACAGATGGAACCCTGACAGAGAAGATGCGCCGGAAGAGTTTAAAAACAAGCCGGAAGAGGCTCCTGCAGCAGAAGAAAAACCTAAAAAAACGGCTAAAAAATCTGCTAAAGCTGCAGCCGCGGAAGAAGAACCTGCCGAAGCGGAATAATTGCTATGAACAGACTTATCTCCATCGGGAAGATTGTTAATTTTCACGGCATTAAGGGCGAAGTCAAAATGGGCTTTACTGCCGGCAATGAGCGGTTGATTAAGTCCTTAAAAACTGTTTATCTTTTTCAAAACGACCGGAAATTCCCTCTGGAAGTTGAATATGTCCGTTTTCATAAGAATTTTGCGCTTGTTAAGTTCAAGGGGCTTGATTCTATCAACGATGTAACGGATTATAAGGGGCTGCTTGTGCATGTTTATGAAGAAGTTGTGAAAGCGGCTCTGGAACAGGATGAGTACCTAATCAGCGACCTTACGGGAATGGATGTTTTTGATACGGAGGGCAATAAAATCGGCGTAGTTGACGTTGTTGGTGAAAATCGTGCTTCTGACTTGATTTGTGTCAAAAAACCGGATTCAAAAACCTTTATGGTGCCTTTTGTTAAGGAACTTGTGCCTGTGGTTGATATTGCGGCAAACAAAATTGTTGTGAATATGATTGACGGGCTGGACGAATGAGATTTGACGTATTAACGCTTTTTCCTGAAATGATTGAGGGCGCATGCTCGCATAGTATTATTTCAAGGGCGCTTGAAAAAGAGATTATCAGCGTAAATGCAATAAATCCGCGCGATTTTTCCAAAGATAAGCACAGAAAAGTCGATGATACGCCATTCGGCGGCGGTGCGGGGATGGTTTTGATGTGCCAGCCTTATTTTGACGCGTTTGACAGCATTGAAAAGGACGAAAACACGCGTGTTTTGCTAATGTCGCCGCAGGGGCGCCCTTTTAATCAAAAAATGGCATGCGAACTCGCGCAATGTGAGCATATTGTTATTATGTGCGGGCATTATGAGGGTTTTGACGAAAGAATTAAGGAATATACCGCTGCCGAGGAGATTTCAATCGGCGATTTTGTGCTTACGGGCGGCGAATTGCCTGCATTGTGCCTGATTGATTCTATTTCGAGAAATCTTGACGGTTGCCTCGGGAAAATTGATTCTGCGCACTTTGATTCGTTTTCTGACGGGCTTCTTGAGCATCCGCATTACACAAAACCCCGTGAATATCAGGGCATGCCAGTTCCAGAGGTGCTCTGCGGCGGCAACCATGCTCAAATCAACCGCTGGCGAAGAAAGCAACAAATGATAGTTACAAAGAAAAAACGGCCGGATTTGTACGAAAAATTCAAAAAAAACTGCAAAAATAAAGAAGATTTAAAGCTTTTGAATGAGGTCGAAAAGGAAAATATTGATTATAATTTATGAAATTAGATTATTAAGGGAAATCGGGATAGAAAAATGCACCTGAACGACGAACAATTAAAAAAATTGATAGATTTATCAGAAATCGGCATAGATTATGCTGTTGCCGGCTCGGATGACATCAGCAAGGCGCTTATTGCCATAGAAAGAAAACTTCTCTCTTTCAGCGCGGCTGATACAGCTTTGAAACCTATGGATTTCAATATTTTGATTGTTGATGATTTGGAGCTTTCAATTTATCAATTCAACCAGATGCTCAAGAGAATCGGCATTGTTCCGACCGTTGCCCGCACAAAAGAAGAGGCTTTTGCCGAGCTCAAGAAGAAAAAGTTTGATTATATTGTCGTTGACCTGTTTTTGCCTGACGCAATAGACGGAATTGAGCTTATTCAGGAGTGTTTGAAGCTCAAAGACGAAAACCACCTGAACAAAATCATCGTAATGTCCGGCACCGACGACAAATCCCTGATTGAAAAGTGCTATAAGCTCGGAATTGACGAATTTGTCCCGAAAAGTGCAAACTGGCACGAGCAGATTCTGAAATTTATTACATCTTCAATTTCAAACAAGCAGCATAACGATTTTCTGAAATATTTTATCAACGAAACGATTGTCTGCTACACGCTGAACAAATTTAACACCCCGAAATCTATCGAGGGGCTTGTGAAAGACGTTACAACGACCGTCTATACCGGCTATAAAAACATAATATTCAACATGGAAAACATCAAAATATTTGATGACGACTATACAGGCGTTTTTGCTGACCTTTTCCGCCTTGCTCAGGAAAATGGAGGGTCGTTTACGCTCGTCAACATTTCTAATTCCCTGAGAACTGCCCTTGCGGACGCGTTTTTGGATACACTCATCCCGATTATGCAAAATGTTGATGCTGCGGTGAGCAAGCTATCTGCAAACAGCTAGTTATTCGGGCAATTTTCGCGGCAAAACCGCTTTTTACGGCGTTTCAAACATGTCAACGCGTCTTTTGTGGCGCCCGCCCTCAAAATCTGTTTTTAGCCATGTTTCCACGATATCAAGCGCCAGATATTCGCCTGTAATCCGCTCTCCGAGGCATAAAATGTTCGCATTGTTGTGGGATTTTGACATTCTTGCGGTTGTTGCGTCAAAACATGTTACTGCGCGGATTCCTTTGACCTTATTTGCAACAATGCTCATCCCCAGCCCCGTGCCGCAAACAAGAATTCCGTTATCAAAATTGCCCGCTGCAACTTCTTTGGCAACTTCTTTGGCGATTACCGGATAATCGCAGGATTCGATTGTATAAGTGCCAAAATCCTTTACCTCAATCCCTTTTTTGCTCAAATATTCAATAATTTTGTTTTTAAGATTAAAGCCGCCGTGGTCGCAGCCGATTGCGATTTTTTGTTTCATATATAACTCCTTGTCTAATGATTTTAGCATTTAATGGCGGATTTGTTATGTAAAAAAATGTTAAATACTCACTAAAATCTCTAAAGTCATGCCGCCTCCCTGCCGATATAAGAAATATGAGATACAAACGAACAGGATGTGCGAAGTGTTAAACGAAATTTTAAACGGTGTGAACGAACTCGAAGAAATGATGGTTGAATATTCGGAAATAAACAGTTTTCTGTTCAGCCACAACAAAATGTTTATGATTGCAAGCGAAAACGCCTACAAAACGCCGGAATACAATCATCAGCCCTATACTTTTAAATACGGCTCGTATGACATGTCAAATTATTTAAAAAATTACGTATAATTCCCCTTGTTTAAGCCAGAAACCAATCCTTTATGTTATCTGCAAGCAGTTTTGTTGCTGTTTGCAGATTTTCATATGTGGAATTGTTCTCAATGACGTAATCCCAGTCTTTTACATCATCAAGCTCGGTTTCTGTCCGGTCGTTTTCGCTTTTGAGCACGCCGCGTTTTGCACGGTTGTCCCTGTCGCATTCAACGCGGATTTTGAACGCTCCTGCTTCTTTAAAAAACTCAAGTTCGCGCTTCATTCGCACATCGGGAACGATAATATTGCCCTCAAGCGCGATAACCTTTTTGATCCAGTAATCAGAATCCTGTGAGCGCCTGAAATTTCCCAAATCAATCAAATCCTGACGGTAAAGAGGTTTGTGCTTTTCGATTTCCTCCAGCGAAAGCCCCTCTCTTTCGCCGTATTCGAGTTTTATGGCGTCGCCGAGCCCGATTCTTTGAAAGTCCGGAAATATTTCAAGTAAAATCTTTGCTACGGTGTCTTTTCCGCAAAACTGCTTGCCTGAAAGTATGATAATTTTGTCTGCCATAATAATCCTCAAAAATTTTGTAAAAATTTATTTACATTTTACCATAAAAAGGGTTCAAAAAAATCTTTTTTTGCGTTATAACTAATATCCCACTGTTTACTTTACCTATTATAACGAATAGAGAAAACGCATGAGAATTAATAACATCGAAAGCAGATTGAACTGGGAAAGCTCTTATTTGAGAAGCAACCCGACAAACTACATCAAGGCAAGACAAAAATACCTCGATGCGGCTTATTCTGTGGATACAAAAAACACTCTCAATTCGTCCAGCGCAATCCGTGCTAATCAATCATTAAGAGATTTAGGTCTGTTTTAAATTTTTCCTCCATCTCGGCTTTTAGCGGTGATTGGTTTTCATAAGCGCCGGACTCAACGAGCGCAAATGCCTCTTTTCTTGCGAGTTCAAGGATTTTTGTGTCTTTAACAAGGTCGGCAAGCGCAAAATTCAGCATGCCGCTCTGCCTTGTGCCCAAAAATTCGCCCGGGCCGCGCAGCTGCAGGTCTTTTTCGGAAATTATAAAGCCGTTATTGGTTTCTTCCATTACTTTCAGGCGCTCAAGCGAAACCTGATTTGCTTTTTGCGGAACAAGCACGCAATATGACTGCAATTCAGAGCGCCCGACGCGTCCGCGCAGCTGATGAAGCTGCGAAAGCCCGAATCTTTCGGCATTTTCAATCGCCATGACCGTTGCATTCGGCACATCCACGCCAACTTCCACAACAGTTGTGCTGACGAGAATATTATATTTTCCCCTCTTAAAATCGTCCATAACTTCGTCTTTTTCCGCAGGAGTGAGCTTTCCGTGCAGCAAACCGATTTTTAAATCCGGAAAAACCTCTTCAGAAAGCCTTTGCGCCTCGATTGTGGCGGCTTTTGCCGATAAAGTTTCGCTTTCATCAATAAGCGGATAAACAACATAAGCCTGATGCCCGTTTTTAACCTCATCTTTGATTAATTTGTAGAGCTGTTTGCGCTGTCCGGGCTTGATTAACGCGGTTTTAACCGGTTTTCGGTTTTTGGGCATTTCGTCGATTATTGAAAAATCCAAATCGCCATGTGTTGTCAGTGCAAGGGTTCTCGGGATTGGCGTGGCTGTCATCGTGAGCATTTGCGGGTTTTTGCCTTTGGAAAGCAGTTTTGAGCGCTGTTTTACCCCGAATCTGTGCTGCTCATCAATTACAATTGCGCCGAGATTGTTAAATTGAACATTTTCCTGAATCAAAGCGTGCGTTCCGATTGCGATATTTATCTGGCCGTTTTTGAGGTCGGTTTCGAGCTGTTTTCTGAGCTTTGTGCGGTTTGAACCAATGAAAAGCCCCGCGCTGAGCCCCAGAGGAGCAAGCCATTTTACAAAATTATTAAAATGCTGCTGCGCGAGAATCTCTGTCGGGGCCATCAAAACGCCCTGATAACCGTTTTCAACCGCAGAAAGCAGCATTGCGCACGCAACAACCGTTTTTCCGCTTCCGACATCGCCCTGCAAAAGCCTTTGCATAGGCATATCCGACGCAATGTCTTTTAAAATCTCTTTTAGCGCCTTATCCTGCGCGCCTGTGAGCTCAAAAGGCAAACTATCAAGGAATTTCTTCACAAGCCCGTTTTTCTTGATTTTCAGCGGGATTGTTTTGATGTTTTTTGCGTTTTCTTCCCTGATTGTCGCAAGTTTCAGCTGGAGCAGGAAAAATTCTTCAAAAACTATCGTAAATCGCGCCCTTTCAAGCAATTCTTCATTTTCCGGGAAATGAATCTGTTTAAGGGCGGTTTTTCTGTCGAGAAGATTGTTTCGTTCTTTTATTGCGTCCGGAATCACTTCGGGAATCGCGTCTAGGTACTTTTCGAGCGCATTAAAAATCGCCCTGCGCAGGAATTTTATGTTCAACCCCTCAACAAGCTGATAAACCGGCACAATTCGCCCGATATTCAGGCTGCTTTTTTCCTCAAAATCGCCGGAAAGAACCTGATATTCAGGACGGTCGATTGTGAAAATGCCTGAAAACTTGTCGATTTTCGCTTTTCCGGAAATTATTATGTTTGAACCCCTTATGAATTGCGATTTGTAGCGTTCCATGAGGTATTTGCTTGCTTTTGCATAAAAGAAGTTTAATTTCACCAGCCCTGTGCCGTCAGTGACCGATAGGCTTACGATTCCGAGCCCTTTTGCGGTATTGTAGGCGCTTATGCTTTTTATTTCGCCGATTACCGTGCAGTCCTGCCCCTCTTTCAGGTTTCTGATGAGCGTTCTGGAGGAATAATCGATATGGCGTTTGGGAAAGTAAAACATGAGGTCTTTTGCGGTGAAAATTCCGAGTTTATTCAATAAATTAGCGACTTTCGGCCCGACACCCTTTACATAAACAACATCGACTTCTGACGGGTTGTCTGTTTTTTCAACAGGGACAATTTTGGGCGCTTCAATCTCTTTTCGCAGGGTTATAACCAGCCTTTGCACGGCTTTTCGCCTTGAGGGAACGGAGGCCATCGGATATGTTTCAAATTCTTTTGAAAGAACGAGCCATTTCGGGTCGCGTTTTGATTTTTTGTATAATTTGTTGAGCTCTTTCAGCACAAAGCCGGAAAAAGTCGCCATTTTCCCGCGAATGTCGATATAAAGATTCTTTTGTTCGACTTCAATCGCCTGCCGAATCTGTTCCAGATTCTCAATCTGAACCAATTTCCCGCCCTCAAATCTCTTACAGAATAATTTTAACATATTTGGCGATGTTTAAATATAGTGGTTAAAATTGTAAACAAATGTAACAATCCCGCCCCTCAAACTACTTCCCCCAAAAAACGCACCCCAAAACTTCACCCCAGCCTTCCCCTTTAGGCCAGCCCTCACCCGTCCTGCTGGCACCCTCTGTCTTGAAATCGGACGCTACGGGCTCCCTGAGCGTGAGCCCTCCGCAAGGGGCGTTCCTCTGCGCTCCAGCCCCGTCCGATTCCGCTGTCTTGAATACTCGCGTTAAACGGCGTTACGCGATTCGCCTACGCGAATCGCTCCAGCCTCAGCTCGCATTCGCTCCCATCGGAGAGGGGAAAATACAACCCCAAAATCCCCCTCCGGGCCCCTCCCCACCCTAACCCTCCCCCAGCCGGGGAGGGAAAACCTGCACCACAAAGAATCTCCCGCCCCAAGGCAAACCGCACCCACCATGTGACGGGGCTGCCCCCCTAAGCAACCACGCCTAATGTG
>ERZ1643251.132-NODE-132-length-128686-cov-10.529880_pt1 | contig 128686 bp, 105 predicted proteins | sample MGYA00579261_ERZ1643251 | MGnify/ENA primary metagenome ERZ1643251 (study PRJEB29033, sample SAMEA4952267) | chicken gut metagenome | biome: Broiler Chicken; feature: Gastrointestinal Tract; material: Caecum | place: Ireland | collected 2018 | study: Broiler... | reverse complement strand
TTTTCAACGGTTGTAGCGCTTTTTTCTTTTTGAATGTGTCAAAGACGAGATTATAGCATGCACTGTGCTCATTGTCAACTTTGTTTATTTTTTATTGCTATGCTTGCCTTCTTCTGTATATTTTTACTATTTCATATGGTTTTCCAAAAATTTTTCTTTGTCAAAGCCCTCTAAAACTTTTTATAAATATTGTCAACCCACTCCTTTTTCATTATTTTTGTGCCGCCAGCGCTTCCAGTTCCCTCTTCCTATGTTAAGGATGAGCATAGTAAAAAGAGGGCTGCGCGCCAATCTGGCGCGCAGCCCCTCTTATTTTCAATGTTTATATTGATTACAGTCTTGCCACTCCGGTCTTTCTTGCAGCCTCCGCTACTGACGCAGCCACTGCTTTACCGACTCTCGGATCGAATGCCTTCGGGATGATATAATCCTCGGTCAGCTCCTCATCGGTGATCAGATTTGCCAGCGCTTCTGCCGCTGCCAGCTTCATCTCATCGTTAATGTCCTTCGCACGCACATCGAATGCTCCGCGGAATACGCCCGGGAATGCCAGCACATTGTTGATCTGGTTCGGGAAATCGCTTCTTCCGGTAGCGATGACTCTTGCGCCGCCTTCTTTCGCCTCATCCGGGAAGATCTCCGGAGTCGGGTTCGCGCATGCAAAGATGATCGCATCTTTATTCATGGTCTTCACCATATCTACGGTCACAGTCTTCGGAGCGCTTACGCCGATGAATACGTCGGCGCCTACCAGCATATCCGCCAGGCTTCCTGCCTTCTTCTCCAGATTGGTAATCTTAGCCATCTCTTCTTTCACCGGATTCATGCCTTCCTGACGGCCCTCGTAAATCGCGCCTTTGCGGTCGCAGAGAGTTACATTCTTGCAGCCTGCGGTCAGGAGCAGTTTCGTGATGGAGATTGCGGCTGCGCCCGCGCCGTTCACCACGATCTTCACATCTTCTTTTTTCTTGCCTACCAGACGCAGCGCGTTGGTCAGTCCTGCCAGCGTAATGATGGCGGTTCCGTGCTGGTCGTCATGGAAAATCGGAATATCGCATTTCTCTTTCAGCTTTTTCTCAATCTCAAAGCAGCGGGGAGCGGAGATATCCTCCAGGTTCACGCCGCCGAAGCTTCCGGAAATCAGATAGATCGTGTTGACGATCTCGTCCACGTCATGACTCTTGATGCAGAGCGGGAACGCGTCCACATCTCCAAAAGTTTTAAAGAGGACACATTTTCCTTCCATAACCGGCATTCCTGCTTCCGGTCCGATATCTCCCAGTCCGAGCACCGCACTTCCGTCGGTCACTACCAGACACATATTATGACGGCGGGTCAGGTCGTAGCTCTTTTCCACATCCTTCTGGATCTCCAGACAAGGCTGCGCCACCCCCGGAGTATAAGCCAGAGACAGATCTTCCTTGGTCTTGACCGGAACAGTCGCCACCACTTCAATCTTGCCCTTCCACTCTTCATGAAGTCTTAAAGATTCTTTTGCGTAATCCACTTTTGTATCCTCCTGTTTCAGATAAATTTAATATGAAATTTCAAAGCCGCGAAACGGCTGTACAAACAGAAATCTCCTACTTTGTTAAGAATATATCATTCCCTGTTTACTGTCAATACCCTTTTCTGCAGCATACTTACCTGGATTTTGCCATAGCAAAAACCGCAAGCACACCGGCCCCGGTATGAGCGCCCACCACAGGCCCCACAAAGTTGATCATAGTCTCTTCCACACCATATTTTTCCATTAATGTATCGCGAATGGCCTCCGCTTCTTCCAGACAGTCCCCGTGGCTGATAAATACTGTCTTTTCACCGTCCTGAATCAGATCCATCAGTTTTTCGATGATCGTCTGGACTGCTTTTTTCCTTCCGCGGGCTTTTCCGATCACTTCCAGTTTCCCTTCATCATTGATGCGGATCACCGGCTTGATGCCGACCATGCTGCCCAGGACCGCGCTGCTCCGGGAGATACGTCCTCCCCGGTATAAGTGGTTCAGATCATCCACAGTTACATAAGAAGCGATCTTCATCTTATTTGCTTCGCACCACTGCGCCAGTTCGTCCAGAGGCATCCCCGCCTCTTTTTTCTGTACGGCCCTGTACACCAGAAGTCCCTGTCCCATGGCCGCCAGCAGCGTATCCACCACCACAATCCTGCTGTCCGGATACTCTTCCATCAATTCGTTCGCCGCGATCACCGCGCTCTGACAGCTGCCGCTGAGGCCTGAAGAGAACGCCAGATGCAGCACATCGGTTCCTTCTTTTACATATGGTTCAAAAAGCGCGCGCGCCTGTTCCGGATTCACCTGCGCCGTAGTAGGCATAGCGCCTGCCCGGATCCTCGCATAGAACTCCTTTACCGGAAGAGGATTTTCTTCATTATATATTTCCCCGTCCATGAGACAATTCAGAGATACCACACCGATCTGGTGCTCTTTCAGATAACTGTTCTCCAGGTCCGCGCTGCTGTCTGTTGTAATTACATATGGTCTCATTTGATCCTCCTTAATAATTTCCCAGAATTTTAAAGTTTACCGCTTCTTCCGCGATACCCCGTATGGCGTTTTTTACCGCGCCGTCATCAAGATTTCCCTCAAAATCCACAAAAAAATGATATTCCCAGTTGCGTTCCGGAATCGGACGGGATTCGATCTTGCACATATTCAGATCATTATATATGATATGGGAAAGAATATTGTAAAGACTTCCGCTGACATGGGGCAGTTCAAAGCAGATACTTACCTTTCTGGCGTCTTTCTCATACATTTTCCGGTTCGTAACAATGATAAACCGTGTAGAATTAAACCGGCAGTCGTTCACCGGCATTTCCAGAATCTCCAGACCGTAAAGCTTTGCCGTAATTTCTCCGGCGATGGCCGCCTGACTCTTATCGCCGTCCTGAGCCGCTTTTTCCGCCGCAACCGCCGTATTGGAAAGGCTGATCTGTTTCCACTGAGGATGCCGGCTTAAATAACCCGCGCACTGCATCAATGCCTGCGGATGGGAAAATACAGTCCGGATATCTTCCAGTTTTGTTCCCGGTACGCCAAGCAGCGCATGCTGAATCTTAATAATCTGCTCCCCTACAATATAATTCTCATATTCTTCCAACAGGTCATAGATATCGTTCACTTCTCCTGCCGAAGAATTTTCTATGGGAAGCACCGCGTAATCCGCCATCCCTTCCTTGATGGCTTCCATGCACTCTTTCCAGGTATCCATATGGAACACATTCACATCTTTTCCAAAGTACTCCAAAGCGGCCTGGTGCTGATAAGCGCCTTCTACTCCCTGATACACTACCCGGCAGTGTTTCCGGTCGATATGATCGATCCGCGTAAACGGCAGGCTTCCGGACACTCCTTCTTTTTCCAGCAGCTGATACTGCAGCTTGCGGCTCATGGCCATAATCTGCTGAAAAAGCTCCCGGATCCCATGCCGGTTAAAATCATTGTGCGCCATCCCTCCCAGCGTATCCAGTTTTTCCAGTTCCCTGGAACGGTCCAGCACTTTCTTTCCATTGGCGATCTTATATTCCGCCACCTGGCGGCAGACGTCCATACGCGCTTCAAACAGACGGACCATCTCCTGATCGATCTGGTCGATCTGTTTTCTCAGTTCCTGTAAGTCTTCCATCTACTGCCTCCTCTTCTGTATATATCCGGCCAGTTCTCCCAGATAAGACAGGGAGCCGAACGCCAGGATGACGTCATCTTCTTTTGACGCATCCAGAGCCTTTTCCACCGCTTCCGGAATATCTGCGCATGTCTGTGCCGGAAGTCCGTGTTTTTCAGCCGTTTCAGCCAGAATCCTGGCCGAAAGCGCCCTCGGATTCTCCGGCGGCGTCACTGTAAACACCCGGTCCAGACAGGGCGCCATGGTTTCTGTCACCCGTTCATATTCTTTGTCCGACAGCATCCCCATAATTCCAATAATACGACGGCCTTTCAGCGTAGTTTCCACCGTACGGCGAAGTTTTTCCGCAGCGTCCCGGTTATGGGCTCCGTCAATAATAAAAAGGGGACAATCGTTCAACACCGTAAATCTGGCAGGCCAGTATGCTTTCTTCATACCGCGGTACACCGCTTCATCCGAAATCTCATATCCCATGCCGCGCAAAGCTTCCACGGACTCCAGCGCAAGAGCCGCATTGCCAAACTGATACTCTCCTGCCAGGGAAATCTCCATGTCTTTCCATGTTTTATAATCAAAACGCTGACTCCGGATCCCTCTTCTGCGGTTGACCGCCCGTTCCGGATCTGCCTGCACTACCGGACATGAAAGCGCTTCTGCTTTTTTGCGAATCTCGCGCTCCGCTTCCGGCTCCTGTCTATATGTAACTACCGTACAGCCCGACTTAATGATGCCCGCCTTGTTGGCGGCAATCTCGCCCAGTGAATCACCCAGCACCCCCAGATGATCCAGACTGATAGAAGCAAACACTGTCAATCTGGGATGTTTTACCACATTTGTGGCGTCTGTCAGACCGCCTCTTCCGCACTCCAGAGTCACCAGGTCACAGCCCTGCTCTGCGAAGTAAAGAAAGGCGAGAGCCGTCTCCGCTTCGAAAGCGGTAGGATGTCCATACCCTTCCTTCAGCATCTCTTTTCCCGTCTCACGAATCCGTTCCGTCAGGCGTGCCAGATCTTCTTCGGGAATATATGTGCCGTTCACCTGAATGCGTTCCCGATATTCAAAAATCGTGGGAGAAATATAACGTCCCACACGGTACCCCGCCTCCTGAAGAACCGAAGATATAAATGCCAGTGTGGAACCTTTCCCGTTTGTTCCTGCGATATGGACCAGGGAAAGCCTGTCCTGCGGGTCTCCCAGACGGCGCAGCATCTCCGACAGCGGACCAAGCGAAAGCTCTTCCCCCGCATACCGGTTGCACCCTTCCAGAAATTCCCTTGCTTCTCTGTAATTCATCCTTTTTTCACCATCCTGCATCTGTTGATAGCCGTATACAGTATAGTATATTTCTGTTTATATTTCAAATACTATGCCTATGATGAAACAAAATTTTTTTCGATGCGGAATCCTGGGCTGGGCCATGGAAATCTTCTGGACCGGACTGCACTCCTTCCGTGTGCGCGACCCGAAACTTACCGGGACCTCCTCTCTCTGGATGTTCCCGATCTACGGATGCGCCGCCTTTCTGGCGCCTCTGATGCGGCGGCTCCGCCGCTATGCTTTCTGGCAGAGGGGCCTGATCTATATGTCTCTGATCTATCTGGCAGAATACATCAGCGGCAGTCTGCTGAATCTGCGCGGCATGTGTCCCTGGAATTATGGACGGAGTCCATTTCAGATCCGCGAAGTCATCCGTCTGGATTTTGCCCCGCTCTGGTTTCTGGCAGGTCTTCTGTTCGAGCGAATGATAAGTCCTTCAAAAACAAGTTGAATTTTCCTCCTGTATCGTGTATTCTTATGGGAAGGGCCCGGCCCCTGTCCGTAAGACTATATTAATTTCATACAGGAGGTATTTATGAGACATTTAATGAGTCCGCTGGATTTCAGTGTCGAAGAGCTCGACCAGCTTCTGGATCTGGCTGTCGACATTGAAAACCATCCGGAGAAATACGCGCACGCGTGCGACGGCAAAAAACTTGCCACTCTGTTCTATGAACCAAGCACACGAACCCGTCTCAGTTTTGAAGCTGCCATGATCAATCTTGGAGGCAGCGTTCTCGGTTTTTCTTCCGCGGCCAGCAGTTCCGCATCCAAGGGGGAAAGTGTTTCCGATACGATTCGTATGATTTCCTGTTACGCTGATATCTGTGCTATGCGTCATCACAAAGAAGGCGCTCCTATGGTAGCCAGCGCCGTTTCTTCTATTCCTGTCATCAACGCCGGCGACGGCGGACATCAGCATCCCACCCAGACTCTAACCGATCTGCTCACTATCCGTTCCCTCAAAGGACGACTGGGGAACCTTACGATCGGTTTGTGCGGAGATCTGAAATTTGGCCGTACCGTACATTCTCTGGTAAAAGCGCTGGCGCGATACGAAGGCGTAAAATTTATCTTCATCTCTCCGGAAGAACTGCGCATCCCCAGCTATATCAAAGAAGACGTACTGGAATCCCATCACCTTCCATACCAGGAAGTGGAACGCCTGGAAGACGTCATGGGCGACCTGGATATCCTGTATATGACCCGTGTTCAGAGAGAGCGTTTCTTCAATGAAGAAGATTATATCCGCCTGAAAGATTTCTATATACTGGACTGCAAAAAAATGGGACTGGCAAAAGACGACATGATCGTCATGCATCCCCTTCCCCGTGTGAACGAAATATCCGTGGAGGTGGACAAAGACCCGCGGGCGGCTTATTTCCGCCAGGTACAATACGGCGTTTATGTACGCATGGCGCTTATCCTTACACTTCTGGAGGTGAAAGTATGTTAAATATCGGTGTGCTCCACGAAGGCTTTGTGCTGGACCATATTGAGGCAGGCAGAAGCATGGAAATCTATAAATACCTGAATCTGGATAAATTTGACTGCTGCGTGGCAATCATCAAAAACGCCCGCAGCAACAAGATGGGCAAAAAAGATATTATCAAAATCGAGTGTCCGATCGACCAGATCGACCTGGACGTATTGGGATTTATCGATCACAATATCACCGTCAACATCATCAAGGACGACGCTGTAGTTGAAAAGAAGCGTCTGTCCCTGCCGAAAGAAATTAAAAATATTGTCAAATGCAAAAACCCCCGCTGCATCACTTCCATTGAGCAGGAACTGGATCAGATCTTCGTCCTGACCGACGAAGCGCGCGAGATATACCGCTGCAAATACTGCGAAGAAAAATACCGGCGCAAAAAAAAATAAAGATCCTTCTAAGAGCGCAGACCCGCATCCGGCTGCGCTCTTTTCCTAAATGCCATATCGCTTAGACATTTACCAAAATATTACTGCCGCTATGCAGACCAGCGCAATTATGGTTCCTGCCAAAATCCTCAGCGCTGAAAAATGATACAGGTTTTCCGGCTGTTTTATGTCATAACGTACTGTAACAGGAGTCCCCACCTGCGCCCACATCGGCACCTGGACACGGTTCCGGGAGGTATAGGTGCGTCCGTCAACTTTATATGAAACCTGTGCCCACTTAGAATTACAGCGTTTTACTCTCTCCGGACCGGGAGACATAAGCGTGACAACTGTACCTTTCGTACAGGCGCTCCTATGATACATGCACGCCATAGATATTCCGTTGTAAATGACGAAAGCCAACGACAGCGCCGCGATCACACAGAGAAACATCTTTTCATAATTCATTTGATTCCCGCCTTTCATATTATTGTATTAATTATCTAATGCAATAATATTATTAAAAAGACGTTTTGTCAAGCCATGAATCTATTATCCCTCCAACGCGTCCAGCAGTTCCCGGGCCGTGCGGTTATACACCGGATGCCTCGCATACGGGGCAATCTGACAGAGAGGTTTGAGCACAAAATCCCGCTTATGCATCTCTATATGCGGAATATGGAGATCCTCATCATCCAGGATCAGGTCGTCGTACAGCAGGATATCCAGATCCAGGGTCCTGGGACCCCAGCGGAGGATTCTTTCCCTCTTTGCCTCCTGTTCTATCTCATGCAGACGGGCCAACAGTTCCCTCGGCAAAAGCAGCGTGCGGATTTTCATGACCCCGTTTAAGAATTCGTCCTGGTCTGTCACTCCGTAGGGTTCTGTCACCAGATAATCCGAGACTGTCTCCACCCGGCATCCCTGCGTTTTCCGGAGTTCTTCCACTCCCATATCCAGATACGCTTTCTTGTCTCCCATATTGGAACCGAGAGCAATATACGCCGTATGCCATCCCCTCTCGATCTCCACAGAAACGGTCTCCAGGGGCAGGCAGACAGGAGCCCACGGTTTTTTGATCTCGATCTTTATCTTCTCCAGATGTTTTGTCTCCAGAAGCAGCTGCTCCGCCAGCTTTTCCGCCGCCGTCTCCAGCAGCTGAAAGGTATGTTCCTTCAAGAAGGAATCTATCTGACGGCTGATCTCCCCATAGTGGATCGAGCAGGACAGATCGTCCGACTTTCCGGCTTCCCGGGTGGATGTATAAAGAGTCGCGGACACCAGAAATTTCTGTCCCAGTACATTCTCCTCGGGAAATACTCCATGATGCGCAAACACTTCCAGATTTTTGATGTGTATCTTATCCATCTTCTTTATTCCTCTCCGGCCGCCAGGATCGCTTCTGTCATCCTGACCGCTCTGGCATTGGCTTTTACGTCATGCACTCTCACAAACGCATATTTTTTCATAACCGCCATCACGGTTGTCACCATCGTGCCTTCTTCCCTCTGATCCGCCGGAAGATCCAGCGTAAGTCCGATAAAAGATTTCCTGGAAGTTCCCAGAAGCAGCGGATATCCCAGCGTATGGAAACGTTCCATATAATGAACGGTTTCCAGATTCATGGCGCAGTCTTTGCCAAATCCCACGCCGGGATCCAAAATGATCTTATCCCTGGCAATCCCCGCTTCCCGGGCAATCCTGACACACTCTGCCGTTTCCTGCAGGATGTCCGGGTAAAAATTCTCATACTCCGCCTTATCTTTATTGTGCATCAGGCAGCAGGCGACCCCGGCCCCGGCGATCAGGCCCGCCATCTGCGGATCATATTTCAGTCCCCAGATATCATTGACCAGGTCGGCGCCTGCCTGAATCGCGGCTTTGGCCACTTTCGCCTTATAAGTATCCACGGACACCGGTACATCAAAGCGGGCTTTTACCGCCCGGATCACCGGCGCCACCCGATCAATCTCTTCTTCATCTGAAATCTGCCGGTGCCCCGGCCGTGTGGATTCCCCTCCGATATCTATGACAGCGGCTCCATCCGCGATCATCTCTTCCGCGTGCCTCAGAGCCGCGTCCTGGTCCTTCCATTTTCCTCCGTCCGAAAAAGAGTCGGGCGTCACATTCAGGATTCCCATAATGTATGTCTTATTTTTTACGTCAAAATCTTTATTTCCGATTCTCATGTCAACGATCCTCTCAGTCTTTCACGGATGCATTTCGTGTCAGCAAATGATATTCCGGTTCTTCTTTTCTTCCGGCCAGTCGCACCGTTCTCTCGCCGGACAGGCAAAACAGTTCCGGGACAATTTGTCCGCGCGGTAAAACAGTCCCTTCAGATCTTTCCTGTCTGATCTCGTCCGATGGCTCAGGATCAAACTCAGGATCTCCTCACTTTTTTCGGCTGTAAACCCGCAGTCCTGCAGAATACCTTCCGCTATCCGGGCGCTGGCCTGCTCATGGGGAATTCCCTGCCGGTACTGCAGATGGCGTCCGATGTCGTGCAGCAGGGCTGCCGCGTATACCGTCTCCCGATCTGCCGGAATTCCCTCTTCATATGCCAGCAGGCAGGTAATCCGCGCCACATCCAGAAAATGTTCCGGCGTATGGCGGCAGAAGATCCTCTCCTTCTCACAAGCACGGATTTCCTCCAGGCATGCCTGATATTCCGGGTGCCTCCAGATCCGGTTCACGCGCTCCATCATTTCCCGCATAGCCCTACCCCTGCCTCACCATGGCAAGGAACCGGTCCTGAAGTTCCGGATTTTCCAGAAATACGCCGGTCGCTTTTAACGTCACCGTCCTGCTGCCCGGCTTTTTGATGCCGCGCATGGTCATGCAGGTATGTTCCGCCTCCAGCATCACGATTACGCCCTCAGGATCCAGGCTCTCTTCCAGCGCCTCCGCGATCTGCGCCGTCATCTTTTCCTGAATCTGAGGCCTGCGGGCAAACACGTCCACGGTACGCGCCAGCTTGCTCAGCCCCACTACTTTTCCGTTCGGGAAATATCCGATATGCGCTTTTCCATAAAAAGGGAGCAGATGGTGTTCGCACATGGAATAAAACGTGATATCTTTCTCGATGACCATTCCGCTTCCTTCCGCCGCGAACTGTTTTTTCAGATGCACTGCCGGATCTTCGTACAGTCCTCCGTAGATCTCCGCGCACATACGGGCGATCCGGTCCGGCGTCTCCAGAAGCCCTTCCCGGTTCACATCTTCTCCGATACCTTCCAGCATCAGGCGGACTCCCTCTTTTATTTTTTCATAATCCATAAAAAAAGCACCTCCTTATCTTTGTGACAGAACATATGACGAAATATCCCTTCACAATATGAGATGCTATCTGATATTGCTGCAACGGGTGCGGTCTCCATATCGTAAGACAGGCTTTTCGTTTCGGCGGCAACTCCCCATCCACCGAACACTTGACGCATGGAAACCTATTTTGCATATTATTCTTTTGTCCAATGATAGTAATATAATAACACACAATGGCAGAGATGCAAGATGCATTCATAAAATATTTGCTATTGCTGTAAATAAGTATTTATCGTTCTCTGCAGAATCTTCAGACTGCTGTCCACCGTCTTGTCATTTTCCAGGATACTGCTGACCTCGCTGTCAGCCAGAGACATGGCCTGTTCATACTTTTTGAACTGAGGCTTGATTCTCCCGGTTTCAATTACCTGGCCCAGCAATTCTCCGCTGATAACCGTGTCGCCTTCCTCCATATCTTCCTGGACAATACTCTCCATTTCTTCTGACTGCGTCACTTCTTTGAGAACAGACGCTCCCTGGGAAGACCGGAAAATCTCCATCTGAATTTCTTCATTGTAAGTAAGCAGCTTCAGGAATTCCCACGCCAGTTCCTCGTGGCGTGTATTTGCGCTGATTCCCATTAACAGCGTGTCTACCTGAGACAAATTTTCTCCCTGCCCGCCTGCGGGCATCGTAATGCAGTCCCACTGAAATCCCGTATATCTTTTAATCCTGTAAGGATATGTTTTATAAGTACGGTACTCCGCGAAGGTCAGAGGCATAAACGCCACATCGCCCGCGTTAAAATCCTCCTGCGTCACATTCTGCCCCTGGTAAAGATCGTCGATCTGCCCGATAAATTTCACAGCTTCCACCACCCGGTCGCCGGCAAGATAGCATTCTGACCCGTCCGACTCAAAGATCTCCGCCCCGTTTGTATATACCGCGTCCAACCAGTCGTAATTATATGTACCGAACTGGTCCAGAAGGCCGTCGCCATCCACATCCTTCGTCACCTTCTGGCAGATTTCGTACAAGTCATCCCAGGTCCAGTTTTCGTCCGGCATGGCAATCCCCTCTTTCGTCAGAAGAGACTTATTGACGAACATCAGCGTGGGGACCACCTCGTAAGGCAGCGCGTACTGCTTTCCTCCATACTGGCCTGTCCGAAAAGCGCTGTCGAAATATTTTTCAGGGTCGAAAGAAGCGTCTCTCTCTATCAGCGGTTCCAAATCTTTCATAACGCCCATAGAAGAAAACTGATTAAAATCCGTTCCCAGCACCATAAATACGTCCGGTTCCTGACCTGCCAGCAACTTTCTGGAAAACCACTCGGAATAATCGTCTTTGCGCACGCCGCTGTAATAATGGATGCGCACGCCCGGATGTTCTTTTTCAAAAAGTTCGATTGCCTTATCAATAATCACAAAACTGTTGGCATTTGCCACATCCCAGTTGCTGCCCGCAAACATCCCGAATTCCAGCACGGTTTCATGCTGCATATTGCCCGCGTACGCGGCGATCCCTATTCCGCCGAAGACTGCGGCCGCAGCCACTCCAATCAGAATATTTCTCTTTTTCATCCGTCTCCTCCCCGGATCACTCGTCCGGACCATAGCCCGCTGCCCGCGTCTGCACCGCCCAGATCGCAAGCTGCGTACGGTCTCTGAGATCCAGTTTCCCCAGAATCGTGCTCAGATAATTTCTCACCGTTCCGTCAGACAGGCTCAGAGCTTCGGCAATCTCCTTATTGGTAGCTCCGGTTGCCACCTGGCCGATGATTTTCCATTCTGTCTTCGTCAGCTCTTCCACGCCTTTGTCTCCCACAGGAATCGTATAATCCGCTTTCGCCATCCTCGAAAACAACTTCAATACTTTCGTGGCGATATCCGGGTTGATCATCGCCTGTCCCCTGTGCACCGTTTTTATGGCATTCTCCAGTTCATCCATAGATACGCCTTTTAAAAGGTATCCGCTGGCTCCGAACTTCAACGCGTTATATACATATTCGTCATCATCAAACGTGGTCAGAATGATGATTTTTATCTCCGGATAATTTTCCTTGATGATTTTGGTACACTGTACGCCGTCCATTTTCGGCATCCGGATATCCATCAGGATCACATCCGGCTTCTGTTTCCGAATGCAGCGGATTACTTCCTGTCCGTCCGCCGCCACATCGCTTACTTCAATATCCGGTTTGCTGTCCAATACTATCTGCAGACTCTGACGGATCAGCTCCTGATCGTCTGCAATCAATACTTTAATCATACGTCTCTCCCCACCGGATCGGTATCCGCGCGGTTACGGTAAATCCATTGCTTCCGTCGAAAGTCACCGTACCTCTCAGCATCTCGATCCTTTCTTTCATATGTTTTGTCCCAAAACCGCTCTTGATTTCTTTGGCGCCGATTCCATCATCGCGGATCACCAGAATAATCTCACCGTCCACTTTTTTCAGAGTGATCCAGATCCGGTTCGCTTTTCCGTGCCGCACCGCGTTTGTAATTCCCTCCTGAATCACCCGATAAATCGCGTTTTCTTCATCTTCATCAAATTTCAGGTGTTTCTCATCTGTTTCAAAATATATTTTCACATCAGACACCTGACTCATCTCCGTGACCATTTTCCGAATCGCCACCTCCAGGCTAAGCCGTTCCAGAGAATCCGGACGAAGTTCGTTGACTGAACGCCGGATATCCTTGATCCCCTCTCTGCTTACCTTGGACAAAAGTTCCAGCTGCTTTTTGGTCTGTTCCGGGGAAATATCCATCAGCGCCAGACAGGCATCCAGTCCGGTGGCAATCCCTGTCAGCGTATGCCCCAGCGTATCGTGGATCTCCCTCGCCAGGCGGTTTCTCTCTCTGGTCTGGGCCATCCGTTCCGACATGTCCGCATACTCATGAAGCTGTTCATTCGCCGTCTGCAGTTCATGATAGAGCTGGTTGACCTCCTCGATAGTGCCTCTCTGGCGGTTGATCACATAGATACAGTATGCAATGAACAGGATCATATTCAAGGACGCCATAATACTGTTGATGCTGGACAGATACTGCTGCGTATTGGCCGGATAATAGCGGATATAGTCGACCACGCGGTACAGGGGCATGTAAATGGACAGAAGATTATAATCCGCCACCAGATAACCGCATACCGCCAGTATTACGAACAAAAGCTTTATCTTGCCGTCCCGCACATAGGCAATGACATTGGCGAAGGCCAGCAGCAGAAGTCCGTTATAATTAAAATCCAGCTGATAGATCACCGCCGCGCATACGACAAAATCCACAAGAAGCGTAACTACCGTCCAGGAGTTAGAAAGGCTGGTCCAGAAATGACGGATGGCGAACGTCGCCACCAGTATCCCCATCAAAGACAGGCAGATAATCAGATTCATCCGGGGATCCGCCGGAATCGTCACCACACCGTCCAGAAACTCTCTTGCGTCGTAGCGCGCCCGGATCCTCTCCGTCGTCATATAGATAAAAACGCAGATAAAAGAAACCATGGCAAAATTAACCGCGAGCATCGCCCCCTGCAGGACTGCTACCCGGCGGTCCGCCGCTTCGCTATCCATATTCTGATTTTTACTGCCATTCATTGATTTCGTATTCATCCAGATTTTCCCTTGTAATCAAGTATGGTTCAATGCTGATATACGGTTCCACTTCCTCGCCCGCCAGATACTCATAGGCCGTCTCTGCCGCCACGGTTCCGATCGTTTTGGGGCTCTGAGAACTGGTCGCCGTCACATATCCAAGTTCCAGCATGGATTTAAAATCCGGAGACCCGTCGATCCCATAGATCAGAATCCCATCCTCCATTCGGTATTGCTGAAGGGCTGCCAGCGCCCCCAGCGCAGACGGATCGTTCCCGCCCAGAACTACATCGAATTCAATTCCTTCATCCAGGACTTTCTCCAGGAATTTTGCCATCACTTCCGCAGACACCTCAATTTCCCCGGCTCCGATCTCGGTATCGATCACCTGGTAATTGGGGTTGTCCCCGATTGTATCCATAAATCCCTGTACACGGTTGGCAATCGAAGTCTGTATGGGATTGTCGATGACGACGATCCTGGCGCTGTCCACTCTGCTCATCATATCTTCTGCGCACAGTACGCCTGCCTGATAATTGTCTGTTTCCACGATGGACACTACATAGTCTGTATCCTTTACCACCGTATCGATATTGATAATCACTACGCCAGCCTCCCGGCATGCTTCCAGAGCCGGCTTCACTTTTTCCCAGTCCACCGGATTTAAAAACAAGACCTCGATTCCTTCCTCGATCATCTCCATGATCTGCCCGTTCTGCTTTTCCTGATCCTGGCTGGGATCCCTGGAAATCAGGATATCCCCGTTGCCCTCCACCACTTCTTCGATGGCTTCGTGGAGCACGTCGAAATAGGGATTGTTTCTCGTCATATAAGTAGCCCCGAAGATTCTGGGCTCATGCGCGTCTTCCGGGGCTTCCGGCATCCTGCACCCGGAAAGCGCCCATACGCAGACCGCCAGCAATATCGTCCACGCGTATTTTTTCATTTCTCCTCCACAGCGCAAAAGCCTCCTTGGCCCCGAAAGGCCCAGGAGACTTGTATACTGCCTTATATTATCTTCCGGCTTTCTTGTTACGGATGAAGTCCACATATACCGCAAGAAGGATAACCAGACCCTTTACGATATACTGCCAGTTGGAATCCACGCCCATCAGGTTCAGACCATTGTTCAGCACGCCAATGATCAGCACGCCGATCAGTGTTCCTCCGATCCGTCCGGAACCGCCGCTCATGGATGTACCTCCGACTACCACCGCCGCGATGGCGTCCATCTCGGCGCCGTCTCCTGCAGTCGGCTGGCCGGAATACAGACGGGAAGCCACTACCACTCCGGCAATACCGGCCATAATTCCAGTATAAGTATATACGATAAACTTCACTTTAGAAACATTAATTCCAGAGAACTTTGCTGCCTGCGCGTTGCCGCCCACCGCGTAGATATGGCGGCCGAGCTGCGTCCGGTTGATCATCAGCGCCGCGATAACAAACACGATCAGCATCAGGATAACCGGCGTGGGTACCGGACCCACATAACCGGCGCCCGGGAATTTAAATGCGTCCGTCATACAGCGGATCGGAGCGCCCTGGGTATACACAAGGGCGATACCTTTCGCGATATTCATGGAAGCCAGGGTTACAATGAAAGGCGGGATATCTGTCTTGCAGATCACCAGTCCGTTGAACATACCTACAATTGCGCCTACCAGGATAGCCGCCAAGAATCCTACCGCTTCCGGAAGTCCTAAATTAACCACGCAGCCGGCAGCCACGCAGCCGGACAGGGCAATGACGGAGCCTACGGAAAGCTCGATGCCTCCCAGGATGATGACCATCGTCATACCAGTGGCCAGGAACAGGTTCGACGCGTTCTGACGCAGGATATTGAACATATTGTTCGGGGTCAGAAACGTGGTTCTCGTCGTCGGGAAAATTACCAAAAAGATACACATTGCAAGCAGTGCAATGATGATACCGATATTGTCTTTGAAATATTTGACAACTCCATTACCAAATCTGGATGCCATATCTTCTCCTCCTTCGCTCTAACGCTTACTTTGCAGCCAGCTGCATAATGCCTTCCTGGGTCACAGACTCATGGTCCAGGCATCCTGTCACGCGGCCGTCATTCATCACATAAATCCTGTCGCTCATATTGATGATCTCCGGAAGCTCCGAAGAAATCATGATGATAGACATCCCGTTCTTTACCAGTTCATTCATGATGGAATAGATCTCCGCTTTCGCGCCCACATCCACGCCTCTGGTCGGCTCGTCCAGGATGAGGATCTTGGGATCTGTCGCCAGCCAGCGGCCGATCATCACTTTCTGCTGGTTTCCGCCGGACAGGTTTCGGATCACCTGATCCTGGCTGGGGGTCTTCGTTGCCATCAGATCAATGTATTTCTGCGTAATCTCCTCTTCTTTTTTGGAATTTACGCGAAGTTTGCTGATAAACTGCTCAAGAACCTCTATTGTCGTGTTGAATTTCACGCTCTGTACCAGATACAGGCCTTCTTCCTTCCGGCTCTCAGGCACCAGCGCGATTCCGTATTTCAGCGCGTCTATCGGGGATTTGATCGAAACTTTCTTGCCTTCCACATAGACGTCTCCCGTCATATGAGGCGCGAGGCCAAAGATCGCTTTCATCGTCTCGCTCCGTCCGGCGCCTACCAGCCCGGCGAATCCGACGATCTCTCCTTTGCGGAGTTCGAAGCTGGCGTCTTTCGCCATCTTCCCGTCCGAGATATGTTCGCATTTGAGGATTACATCTCCCGGTTCCTGATAGTCTCTTGTATAATAATTTGTCAGCTCACGTCCTACCATCAAGGCGATCAGCTCGTCGGTACTGGTCTCTTTGACCACTCTCGTACCGACTGTCTGGCCGTCGCGCATGACGGTTACGCGGTCACAGATCTCTTCCAACTCGCTCATCTTATGTGAGATGTAGATGATGCCCACGCCTTTTTTCACCAGCGAGCGCATAGTCTCAAATAAGAAGCCGACCTCTTTATCAGATATGGACGATGTCGGCTCATCCATAACCAGAATCTTCGCGTTCAGGGAAATCGCCTTCACGATCTCCACCATCTGCTGCTGCGCGATCGTCAGCTTTTCCACCAGCGTGTCCGCGTTGATATTCATCTCATAAGTATCCAGAAGTTTCTGCGCTTCCACAGACATCTGGCGACGGTTAATATTCATTTTATTTCCCGGCTCCCTGCCCAGGAAAATATTCTCCGCAACCGTCATATACGGAACCAGTACCAGTTCCTGATGTACGATGGAGATGCCTGCATGACGGGCTGCTACGACGCCGTCGATCTCCACCTTCTTGCCGTCAATATAGATTTCTCCCTCTTCTGCATGGTAGATACCGCCCAGAACTTTTATCAGGGTGGACTTTCCTGCGCCGTTCTCTCCAAGAAGCGCATGGACTTCGCCTGCCTTCAGCTGAAGGCTCACATCCTGAAGGGCTTTGACGCCAGGGAAGGATTTACTGATTCCTTTCATCTCCAGTAAGTACTGTTCACTCATAAATCGCCACCACCTGTCTTCTTTCCAACGGATTGCCCGTGTAAGGAGAAGGGCCCTGCTCCGCTTCAGGAGCAAAGCCCTTCTATTCATATGCTTATCTGATTAATTACTGCCATCCATCGGTTCCGTATTCGTCCACATTGTCTGCGGTGACAAGGAATGTCTCGATCGGGATGTAAGATTCTACTTCTTCGCCGTTCAGCCACTGGTAAGCGGTCTCAGCAATGGTCTTGCCGATGGTGATCGGGGACTGAGCTCCGGTACCTTCCATCATGGTATCTTTCAGAAGTGCTTTTACGTCCGGGGATCCGTCTACGCCGTAGATCAGAGGCTCAAGTCCTGCCGCGTCTGCCGCAGTGTAAGCGCCCAGAGCGGTCGGGTCGTTGCCGCCGAAGATAGCTACTACATCCGGATGAGCGGTCAGAAGGTCTGTCGCCTTCTCGTTGGCTACCTGCTGGTTGCCCTGCGCATCCTGCTGGCCTACGATATTGAAGGTCACGCCGGACTCTTCGATCGCATCCAGGAAACCGTTGGTACGGTCAGTTACAGACTGCATGGTCGGGGAATCCAGTACCAGGATATCGCCGCCTTCCGGGATCTTCTTGGCAAGATCTTCGCCGCATACATAACCTGCGTTGTAGTTATCAGAGCCTGCATAGGATACCAGGTAGCTCATATCGCCTACTTCGGTATCGAAGCCGAACATTGGGATCTCAGCCTGTTTCAGCATATCCAGTGCCGGGATAATGCCGTCCGCGTCTACCGGGTTCACGAACATCAGTTCAACGCCTCTGGAGATCATATCCTCGATCTGGTTAACCTGAGTGTTGGAATCGTTTGCCGGGTCCATGGAAACCAGGGTGTCGCCGTTGCTCTCAACAACTTCTCTGATCGCCCCTTCCAGAGCTACGAAGAATGGGTTGGTACCATCCATGCAGGTATAGCCAAAGGTTCTTCCACCCTCGGATGCTGCCGCATCGTCTGCCTCTGCGGTGTCTTCTGCCGGAGCTGCTTCTTCCGTCTCAGCGGACTCTTCTGCAGGCGCCTCCTCGGTCGTAGCCGCGTCAGCTGCTGTGTCTTCGGTGCTGCTGCCGCATCCGGCTGCCATTGCTGCAACCATAGATACGCACAGAAGCACGCTCAAGATTTTTCTTTTCATGTCTTTTTCCTCCCCTTCTTGGTGTAGGTTTATTTGGTGATTACATCATAAATAAATTCTGGAAAAAGTACATCTGTCCTTTGTCACGAATTCGAGATGACATTTGTCACGTTTGCCGCAAACCATGCGCGGCCTGGCAGTCAGTCCATAAACGCGAATGTCTTCATAGCTTCTTTCAGATTTTCTTTCATGGCTTTCTTAGCCTCGATCTCTGCGTTCAGGAAGAACGGCGGCTGTCCCTCTTTCAGAGAATTTGCCCACTCTACCACAGCGGTTCCTGCCGCTTTGTCCATATATGTGAAATAATTGATCTTACGCACTCCGGCGCGGATCGCCGCATGAAAATCTTCCTTGCTGACTCCGGAACCGCCGTGCATAACCACCGGGATTCCTCCGGTCTCGCGGCGTACTCCTTCCACCACCGAGAAGTCCAGACGCGGTTTGGTCAGATAGATTCCATGGGTTGTTCCGAATGAGCATGCCAGCGCGTCTACGCCGGTCCGCTCCACAAAATCCTTTGCCTGAACCGGATCCGTATAGATCTTCGTATCATCTTCGCTTCCGTCGCCCGCGCCGGATTCATATTTACCCATGCTTCCAAGTTCCGCTTCCACACTGGCTCCTCTGGCTTTTGCCATCGCCACCGCCTTCCTGGTATTCTCTACATTCTCTTCATATGAAAGTCTGGAACCGTCGTACATGATGGAAGTAAAGCCCATATCCAGGCATTTCTCCACGTATTCCAGCGTCTCGCCGTGATCCAGATGCACGCACATGGGAATCTTCGCATTCCTTGCGAACTGCATCATCAACGGTCCCATAACCTCCACCGGATTATAGATCTCATGGCTCTGCGCGAACTGGATCACCACCGGCAGATCCATCTCTTCCGCCGCCGCGGTCACAGCCTGCAGGCTCTCCAGGTTGGGCGCGTTGAACGCGCCGATGGCAATCTGTTTCTCTTCCGCTGTTTTCAGGATTTCTTTTAATGTTACCAGCATCTTGTTCTCTCCTTTTCTTTCTTTAATCTCTCTGTTTCCAACCGGAACGGATCTTCTGCTCCAGTTCTTCCAGCGTACGCACTCCGGTCAGGGCGTCAAACTCTTCCACACAGGAAGCGCCCTCTGCCGCTGCCAGCCTCACGCACTGTTCCGCAGGATATCCCCTGAGCATCGCCAGCAGGAAAGCGGCGATACTGGTATCCCCCGCACCGGTGCCGGAGCGTACCCGATCCGGTATAAAACTCTTTACAAATCCTTCTTTCCGGCACCATGCCCCAAGTTCAAGACCGGCACCCGCATAGCTGCCCATCCGGTCTTCCGGCGCGGTCCGGTAATACATTCCGGACACACCGCATTTCAGCAGCATTACTCTGGCTCCCAGATCCATGGTCTTCTGCGCCAGCGGACGGATATCTTCCAGGGTCAGGACTTCCGTCACGTCACGTCCTGCCGCGCGGGCGGTCCATTCCTCATAGCGCGGACGGTCCAGCATATAACAAAGCTCTTCCACACTGGGTTCAAAGAAATCCACATAAGGCAGCACATCCCGCAAAATCTGCTCCCAGTCCGCTTTTCCTGCCTCAGAGTCCGGATCCACAGAGGTCATATCCATAGAAACCATCACGCCGCGCTCCTTGGCTCTTCCAAACAGTTTTAAGAGTTCCCCGCTTCCGTTTTCATAAAATTTTTTCATGATCGGCGGATATCCAAAATGTAAAACCGACGCTCCTTCCAACAGTTCATCCGGCACGTCATCGGCGTCAAAACTGTCGTTTGCCCCCGGATTATGCAGAAAGATCCGGTCAATGCCCGGCGGTGCCAGCGCGATGGTATAGGAAGTAGAATCGTCCGGATCTATCAGGATATCTCCGTCCGCGTCATGCGCTTTCATCATATTCCGCACCATTGTGCCGAACGCGTCATCCCCTACCTTTCCCACCAGCCGAACATCGGCGCCCATCTTTTTCAGCGCCAGTCCGGTGTTGGAAACCACTCCTCCCGTATGTACCGTGGCAGGTTTCATCTGCAGAAGCTTCCCGGGCGTCAGAAGTTCGGCGATAGGCTTCTTCTTTCCCTCCGGAAATACCGGCGTGATATCCACGCAGAGATGGCCGGCAACTACTATTTTCTTTTCCATGCAGCTTCCCCCTATGCTTTCGGATACTCGTTGCAGAGATACCGGTAAGGTTTCTCATCCTCCTCAATCTTCGGGAATCTTCCCATCTCGTCATAGAACCGGTTATCATGCTCGTCGTCATTGCACATGGAGACTTCGCCCAGAAGCACCGGCCCGCCCTCTTTCGGGACCACAAAATCATGGTACAGATACGGAGTAATCGTGATGCTCTCTCCCGGAGACAGCTTGATCTGCGTACCGGCCGGAACGACTCTCTTCACGCCGTCCGTCGACACCTCCACATCCGTATCCAGCCTGCTTCCGTCTTCCGCTCCGTTATACACGGTAATGTAAATATCATTGCCTCCCCGGTTGATGATATCTTCCATCTTGCTCCAGTGATAATGCAGCGGAGAAGTCTGTCCTTCATACAGCATCAGCAGTTTCTCCGCGTACGGTTTCTTGTAGATCGGATTCTTCACATTGCCGTTGCGGATCGTGATCAGCGCGAAGCCCACCTCGTCGAACCTGCCAAGTCCGTAGTCCGTGATATCCCAGCCCAGCATATTGTCGCGGATCTCGTTGCATTCCGGCCCTTTCTCCGCCCACTCTTCCGGCGTCCATTTGCAGAACGGCGGGATCTCAAAACCGTGCTCCCTGGCCAGCGCCTCCATGTCTTTGATTACCTGATTAATTCTGGAACGTTTCATATACAACCCTCCTGTATATTTGATTGTAAATTTATTTTACTAACATTTTAACATATCGCACAAAATTGTCAATTCAAAAGCGGATCTAAACCAAAATTTTTCCCGAAAACACCCGCGCAAGAATATTGGCGGCAGCTCCTACCAGCTGGGCGTCCGCCCCAAAATATGCTTTCTTCACGACCGTCCTCTGGCCGTCCCGGATAAATTTGCGCTGATTTACCAGTTCTTCCAGATATCCCACATATCTTTCCGGCAGGTACACCGCTTCGTATCCCAGTACAATCAGTTCCGGCTGCAGAAGATTCACCGCCGACACCAGCGCCACCGACAGGTCCTCCATCATCTTCCGGAGCGCCGTGTCTACTTCTTTCCTTTCCCACATCCTGCACAGTTTCTCGAAATCCGCCCGGATCCCCAGTTCCCGGCAGAGCCGCCCGCTCACAACATTGGCGTCCGCGTACAGTTCCAGGCAGCCCCGATTGCCGCAGGAGCACAGTTCCCCGTCACCATGAATACTGATATGGCCGATCTCCGGAGCGTATCCCCGGCTGTTGTGAATGACCTCTCCGTTGCTGACGATTCCGGAACCGATTCCGTCGGTCACTTCCAGGAACAGGAAATCCTGCACTTTTTTTCCTACTCCGAACAACTTCTCCGCCTGCGCCGCGCTGTTGCTGTCATGATCCAGGCAGACAGGCCACGGATATCTTTTCCGGAGTTCCTCCACCACAGGCACATGGCTGATGCCGAAGAATCTGGGAGGATTCAGTATCATGCCTTCCTTCATGTTGACCGGTCCGATGCTGGCCACTCCGATTCCCAGGATCCGTTCCTCTCCCGCGCTGACCTGATCGATCAGATCGCAGGAACGGCTGATCAGACTTTCCCTGTCCAGTTCGGTGAAATCCCACCGGGCCCTTCTGAGAATCTGCAGACGAAGATCACAGAGCACAGTCTCCAGCCGGCTGCGGAAGATCAGCAGACCGACGATCTTCGGCGCAAGTCCGGACACCTTAAGGCAGATGGGATTTCTCCCGCAATTCTGCGTCAGCTTCTCCTCGCACTCTTCCAGAAGCCCTTTCTCAAGAAATTCCGACACAATATTGCTGATGGTCATCTTCGTAAGCCCTGTCTGCCGGGCAAGTTCAATCCTGGTCACCGCTTCCCCCGTGGCCGCCAGCTGAAGCACCAGCCCCCGGTTGTGGGCGCTGGACTTTCTGAGATTTTCCCCTGATTTCTTTCCCATACTTCTGATACTCCGCTCTTTCGGAAACATAAAATGACATTTTTCTGTACAATGATTTCATTTCCGTATTATACTGATAAGTATAAACGAAAACAAACCATCAGTAAAGGAGTTCTGAACATGACGACTGTACGTTTGGGAAAAACTGAGATCACCGTAAACAAGAATGGATTCGGAGCGCTGCCGATCCAGAGAATTACAAAGTCCGAAGCGGTATATCTGCTCCACAAGGCTTTTGACGGCGGCATCAACTTCTACGATACTGCCAGAGCTTATACAGACAGCGAAGAGAAACTGGGCGAGGCTTTTGACGGCCGGCGCGACCGCATCCGGATCTCATCCAAAACCGGCGCTCAGACCGCGGAAGGATTCTGGAAGGACCTGGATGTCACCCTTCGCAACCTGAAAACCGACCATCTGGATATCTACCAGTTTCACAACCCGGCTTTCTGTCCGAAACCGGGCGACGAAAGCGGGCTGTATGACGCCGCCCTGGAAGCGAAGAAAAAAGGGATGATTCTGCATATCGGAATTACAAATCACCGTTTGAATATAGCCCGGGAAGCTATTGAAAGCGGGCTCTATGAGACACTTCAGTTTCCGTTCTGCTATCTGTCAGGGAAACAGGAACAGGAGCTCCTGGAGGGATGCCGCAGACAGGACATGGGATTTCTGTCCATGAAGGCCCTGTCCGGCGGACTGATCACCAACGCGGCCGCCGCCTATGCTTTTCAGGCCCAGTATCCGGAAACTCTGCCGCTCTGGGGCATCCAGAGAGAAAACGAACTGGATCAGTTTCTATCCTTCATCCAGAATCCCCCGGTCATGGATGAAGAACTTTCTGCCGTCATTGAAAAAGACCGCAGAGAACTTCAGGGAGATTTCTGCCGCGGCTGCGGCTACTGCATGCCATGTCCCGCCGGCATCGAGATCAACAACTGCGCCCGCATGTCGCTGCTTCTGCGCCGGGCTCCTTCCAAAGCGCACCTGACTCCGGAATGGCAGGAAAAAATGAAGAAAATCGAAGACTGCAGGCATTGTGGATCCTGTAAGAAAAAATGTCCGTACGGCCTTGATACCCCTGAGCTGCTTAAGCGGAACTATGAGGATTACAAAAAGGTCCTGTCCGGAGAGACAAAACTGTAAAAACCTGAAAACCGGCTGCAGGGGCAGGCGCGGCTTCCGATCAAGCCATGCCTGCCCCTGCGTGGGTATTTTACATTCAGATACTTCGGAGCTTACAGATTCGTATATCCCATCAGCGCTTCGTCCACTTCCCGCGCCGCGTCGCGTCCGTCTCGGATCGCACGCACCACCAGGGACTGTCCGCTGTGCATATCTCCTGCCACAAATACATTCGGCACATTGGTCAGATGTTTCCCCGGTTCGGTCGCCACATTGGTTCTGCCGTCCACGTTTACGCCGAACGCTTTCGTCACATAGTCCTGGCTTCCCAGAAATCCTGCCGCGATCAGCACCAGATCCGCATCCACGACAAACTCGCTGCCTTCTACCGGCATCATCGCCATACGTCCGGTTTTTTCATCTTTTCTGCTCTCCAGACGGACAATCCTCGCCTGTTTTACGCAGCCGTTCTTATCTTTGATAAATTCCTGCACCGTGGTCTGATAGATGCGGGGATCACGGCCGAATTTGGCGATCGCTTCTTCCTGACCATAGTCGGTCTTGCAGACTCTGGGCCACTCCGGCCAGGGATTGGAAGGAAGACGGTCGTCCGGCGCCTTGGGCATCATCTCCAGCTGGGTCACAGATGCCGCGCCCAGGCGGATCGAAGTTCCCACACAGTCATTGCCGGTGTCTCCGCCGCCGATGACCAACACGTTCTTACCTTCTGCCGGGATAAATTTTCCGTCTTCAAAATTGGAATCCAGAAGACTCTTGGTGGTGGCTTTCAGGAAATCCACCGCAAAATAGATTCCCTTGGCATCCCTTCCCGGCGCCTTGATATCCCGGGCATTTTTCGCTCCTCCGCAGAGGATCACTTTGTCGTATTCCTTCAGGAGCTGATCCGCTTTCACATCCACGCCCACATTGCAGCTGGTGATAAACCGGACCCCTTCTTCTTTCATGATATTGATTTTCCGGTCAATATACTGTTTCTCCAGTTTCATATTCGGAATCCCGTACATCAGGAGACCGCCTACCCGGTCGTCTCTCTCATATACAGTCACCGAATGACCCCTGCGGTTCAGCTGGTCGGCCGCCGCCAGCCCCGAAGGGCCGGAGCCGACGACCGCCACTTTTTTGCCTGTGCGTACCTTGGGAGGTCTGGCGTGAGCATATCCCATACGGTAGGCATTTTCAATAATCGCAAGTTCATTGCTCTTGCCGCCCACCGGGTCGCCGTTCAGATTGCAGGTACATGCCACCTCGCAGAGTCCCGGACATACCCTTCCGGTAAATTCCGGAAAGTTGCTGGTCTTGACCAGACGGTGGTAGGCCTCTTCCCAGTTGCCCAGATACAGAAGGTCGTTCCACTCCGGGATCATATTCTGCAGCGGGCATCCGGACATCATGCCTGAAATCATGACGCCCGCCTGGCAGAACGGAACGCCGCAGTCCATACATCTTGCGCCCTGCTTCTCCTGCTCTTCTTTAGACAGCGGAGTATGAAATTCATTAAAATGTTTGATTCTATCCAGAGGAGCTTCCGCTTTCGCACTCCTGCGCTCATAATCTAAAAAGCCGGTCGGTTTTCCCATCGCTTCGTGCCTCCTATCCTCTCTTGATGGTATAAAATGCTTCGATCTGTGCCTGTTCGGTATTCATTCCCTTTTCCTCCATCTGGACGATCAGGCTCAGCATACGCTTGTAGTCGTTCGGAATGATTTTCTTGAACTTCGGCAGATAGTGTTCGAAATCGTCGAGGATCTGTTTGCCCTTTACGGAGTTGGTATAAGCCACGTGGTCTTTGATCATGTCCTTCAGTTCCTGGACGTCGTATTTGTTTGTCACCTGTTCCAGAGTCACCATAGTCTTGTTGATCTTGGTATACAGATCGCGGGTCTCATCCAGCACATAGGCGACGCCGCCGCTCATGCCGGCCGCAAAATTCTTGCCCACATCGCCCAGAACCACCACGCAGCCTCCGGTCATGTATTCGCAGCCGTGATCGCCGACGCCTTCCACTACTGCCCGGACGCCTGAGTTGCGGACGCAGAATCTCTCTCCGGCCACTCCGTTGATATAGGCTTTTCCGCTGGTGGCCCCGTAGAACGCCACGTTTCCGATGATGATATTCTCATCCTGTCTGAAAGTCACGCTCTTGGGCGGATAGACGATCAGCTTGCCGCCGGAAAGTCCTTTTCCGAAGTAATCATTGGAATCGCCCTCCAGTTCCAGGGTCAGGCCCTTCGGAATAAACGCGCCAAAACTCTGTCCTCCTGCGCCGTTGCATTTCACTGTGAAGGTATCTTCCTCCAGCCCCTCCGGATAACGTCTGGTGATCTCGGATCCGAACATGGTCCCGAACGCGCGGTTCGTATTGCCCACATCCAGTTCAATGCTTCTCTTCTGCTTCTTATCCAGCGCGCCGCGCAGTTCCTTTAACAGAACTTTTTCATCCAGCGTCTTCTCCAGTTCAAAGTTGTATACCTGCCTGGGATCAAAGATCACCTTCTGCCCTTTGCCCGCATACGGATTCTCCAGGATACGGGTCAGGTCTATAGTGGCCGCGCGTCCTACACGGTTTTCTTTCACCTTCAGCAGATCCGAGCGTCCCACCAGTTCATCCACGGTACGGATTCCCAGTTTTGCCATGTATTCGCGCATCTCCTGCGCGATAAATCTCATAAAGTTGATCACGTACTCCGGTTTGCCGCGGAAGCGTTTCCGAAGCTCCGGATTCTGGGTGGCCACGCCCACCGGGCAGGTATCCAGGTTGCAGACGCGCATCATGACGCATCCCATGGTCACCAGCGGAGCCGTCGCGAATCCGAACTCCTCTGCTCCCAGCATGGCGGCGATCGCCACGTCGCGGCCGCTCATGAGCTTGCCGTCCGTCTCGATGCGGACTTTGTTTCTCAGGCCGTTTCTCAGAAGTGTCTGATGGGTCTCGGAAAGCCCCAGTTCCCACGGAAGTCCCGCGTTGTGAATGGAGCTGGCCGGAGCCGCTCCGGTTCCTCCGTCATAGCCGGAAATCAGGATAACCTGAGCCCCTGCCTTTGCCACGCCGGCAGCGACAGTACCTACGCCCGCTTCGGATACCAGTTTCACAGAAATCCTTGCTCTTGGATTCGCGTTCTTCAGGTCATAGATCAGCTGCGCCAGATCCTCGATGGAATAAATATCATGATGAGGCGGCGGAGAGATCAGACTTACGCCCGGCGTGGACATCCTTGTCTTGGCGATCCACGGATACACTTTTCCGCCCGGCAGATGTCCGCCTTCGCCCGGTTTCGCTCCCTGGGCCATCTTGATCTGAATCTCCTGGGCGCTGACCAGATATCTGGAGGTCACACCGAAACGTCCGCTTGCCACCTGCTTGATCGCGGAGCATTTATTCAGGCCGTCCGGTCCGACGGTAAGGCGTTCGATGCTCTCTCCGCCCTCGCCGGTATTTGATTTGCCATGGATGGTATTCATGGCTATCGCCAGACATTCATGGGCCTCCTGGGAGATAGAACCGTAAGACATGGCTCCGGTCTTGAAACGGGTCACGATGGAATCCACGCTCTCCACTTCTTCCAGCGGAACGCCCTTCTTCGGGTATTTGAAATCCAGAAGCGTGCGGATCTGCCCGTGGTTGTTCTCTCCGTTGATCAGCGCCGTGTACTGCTTAAACAGTTCATAGCTCCCTTCTCTGGCAGACTTCTGCAGGAGATGGATCGTCTGCGGATTGTACAGATGCTCTTCCCCGGCGCTCCTCTCTTTGTGAAGTCCCAGACTGTCCAGAGTCAGGCTGGTGTCCAGTCCCAGCGGATCGAATGCCGCCGTATGCAGCGCTTCCACCTGTTCCTCGATCTCTTTCAGGCCGATGCCCCCGATGCGGCTGACCGTGTTGGTAAAATATTTGTCCACCACTTCTTTGTTGATGCCGATCGCCTCAAAAATCTTGGAACCCAGGTAAGACTGGATCGTAGAAATACCCATCTTGGACGCCGTCTTCACAATACCGCCGATGACCGCCTGGTTGTAATCGTTTACTGCCGCGTAGTAATCTTTATTCAGGATTCCCTTATCGATCAGGTCCCTAATGCTCTCCTGCGCCAGGTACGGATTGATCGCGCAGGCGCCGTATCCCAGCAGCGTTGCGAAATGATGTACTTCCCTGGGTTCGCCGGATTCCAGGATGATGGATACGGCGGTACGTTTCTTGGTCCGGACCAGATGCTGCTGCAGCGCGGACACCGCCAGCAGAGACGGGATCGCCACATGGTTCTCATCTACGCCCCGGTCGGACAGGATCAGGATATTTACTCCGTCCCGGTAAGCCCGGTCAGCTTCCACAAACAGCCGGTCGATGGCACGCTCCAGACTGGTATTTTTATAATAGGTGATCGGAAGCACTTCCACCTTGAAGCCTTCCTTCTTCATAGTCTTGATCTTCAGCAGATCTGTGTTGGTCAGGATCGGGTTGTTGATTCTGAGCACGCAGCAGTTCTCCGGTTTCTCTTCCAGCAGGTTTCCGTCCTTGCCCACATAGACTACCGTGGAAGTAACGATCTTTTCACGGATAGCGTCGATAGGCGGATTGGTCACCTGCGCGAACAGCTGTTTGAAATAATTGAACAGCGGCTGATGATGGTCGGACAGCGCCGCCAGCGGCACGTCGATTCCCATGGCCGAAGTAGCCTCGGAACCATTGGCCGCCATGCTCATGATAGATCCTCTTACATCTTCATACCGGTAGCCGAATGCTTTCTGAAGGCGCTCCAGTTCTTCCGGCGCGTACTCCTCGATTCTCTGGTTGGGAATCTTCAGTTCAGAAAGACTTACCAGGCTGTGATCCAGCCACTCACCGTAAGGCTGGCGGTTCGCGTAAGACTCCTTCAGCTCATTGTCGTCGATGATCCGGCCCTGTCTGGTATCTACCAGAAGCATCTTGCCCGGGTGCAGCCGCTCCTTCATTACGATCCTGGACGGGTCGATATCCAGCACTCCCACCTCGGAAGAAAGGATCAGCTGGTCGTCGGTAGTCACATAATATCTGGACGGACGCAGACCGTTGCGGTCCAGTACGGCGCCCATCACATCGCCGTCGGTAAACAGAATCGAAGCAGGACCGTCCCAGGGCTCCATCATGGTCGCATAATACTGATAAAAATCTTTCTTTTTCTGGGACATGGTCCGGTTGTTCAACCACGGCTCCGGAATCAGGATCATGACTGCCAGCGCCAGATCCATACCGCTCATCACAAGGAATTCCAGCGTATTGTCCAGCATGGCCGAATCGGAACCGGAAGCACTGATCGCCGGAAGTACTTTGTGAAATTCTCCTTTCAGACAGTCGGATTCCACCGTCTCCTCGCGGGCCAGCATCTTGTCCGCATTTCCCTTGATCGTATTGATCTCGCCGTTATGTACCAGGAAGCGGTACGGATGCGCGCGTTCCCAGCTGGGAAGCGTATTGGTGGAGAAACGGGAATGCACCAGCGCGATGGCGCTCTCATAATCCGGGCTCTGCAGATCCGGGAAAAACTGCCGCAGCTGGCCTACCAGGAACATGCCTTTATAAATCAGCGTCCTGCTGGAACAGGATACTACATAAGTGTTGTCGTTGGACTGTTCAAAAACCCTGCGGGCAATGTAGAGCTTCCGGTCAAAATCCAGACCGCATGCCACATCATCCGGCTTCGCGATAAATGCCTGAAGGATCGCCGGCATCTTCTCCAGCGCCTTCGATCCAAGCACTTTGGGATTGGTAGCGACTTCTCTCCATCCCAGAAACTCCATGCCTTCCTTCTCCACAATGATCTCAAACATCTTTTTCGCCTGATTGCGCATCAGCTCATCCTGGGGAAAGAAAAACATACCGATGCCGTATTCTCTCTCTCCGCCCAGCTGAATGCCCAGCTTCGCGCACTCTTTTTTGAAAAATTTATGGGAGATCTGTACCATGATTCCCACGCCGTCGCCGGTCTTGCCTTCCGCGTCTTTTCCGGCGCGGTGCTCCAGATTCTCTACGATGCTGAGCGCATCCGCTACAGTCTGGTGGGATTTGATACCTCTAATATTGACCACCGCGCCGATGCCGCAGTTGTCATGTTCAAAACTGGAATCATACATGCCCTGCACGGGACATTCCATCTTCTTTTGATCTTTCATAAGCGGTAACCTCTCCTTCGCCTGTTCGTTTGCTGTTGTTGGTTTTAAGTTTACTCCTGTTTTTTTTATTTGTAAATCCCGTTTTTCATCATAATCGTCAGATTATCTGATAATTATGGGATTTCAATCAATATTATTTTGTTTTATGCAATAAATTTTTCAGTTTGATTATTTTTTTATTCAATTTAAAGTTAAAAAATCCCATTTTCCAGAAAAAACTTCTTCGTTCTCATTCTGGAAATGGGATTTCTGTTAAATTTTCAAAATTTTCACATCATTTATATCGCTCTGTTCTCTCTGAAACAGACTGTCCGGACACCCAGACCAGAAGCAGGGTCAGAGCCGCGGTCAGACCGCCGGCCAGAACCGCCAGAATTGCCAGAAAAGGTCTTTGCAAAAGAAAATCCATTCCTCCGGATTCACTCATAAAGATGACGGCAATGTTGGCGCACATATGGGCCAGAATCGGTATCCAAATGGTCCGGAAACGCTCCTTCAGGCACGCCAGAAGACAGCCCATCAGAAAAGCGTAGATTCCCTGCACCAGATTGCCGTGGCACATGGCGAAAGCCAATGCGCTCCAGAAGACAGCCCTTCCGGACTCCATCATCTCCCGGAGTCTTCCGTAAAAAAGCCCCCTCATCAGGAGTTCTTCCATGACAGCCGCAGCCACGCCGGACACTGCCAGTTCCATCCAGATACTTCCCTGATAAAGCGCCTCCTGTGTCTGTTCAAAGCCCGCCGACCAGCCCGGCAGAGGCGAAGCCAGAAGCAGCAGGTTCAGCGCCAGCGCCAGGCACACGCTGCCCGCCATGGCCCAGGCCGCCGGCCGGACCTCCAGTACGATCACCATGCTCCGGAAAGAAAACCCTTCCCGTTCTCTTAAGTCCCTGTAATACAGCCAGCCAAAAGCCGGAACCGCCACCGCCGCCGTCAGCAGAACCATCTGGAGGATTTTCCCCGGATATTCCTGTAAAATATAATCGTAAACGTCTCCGCTCCCCGATTCCAGTACGGCAAAACCGGCCTCCAGCGCCAGAATCTGCATACAGATAAAGGACGCAGCGGAAGAGATCAGATAATACAGCGCCAGCGGCGCGCAGGCATGTACCAGATTCCCGGCGGTCAGGGACCTTCGAGACTCTTCCATGCTACATTCTCTCCGGCGCTTCAAATCCAAGCATATCGATGCAGGTTTCCAGCACTCTCTTCGTCAAAGTCAGAAGCCGGATACGGCTCTTCTGCAGCTCATCCTCTTCGGTACCCAGAATTTTTGTCTCGTGATAGAATTTGTTGAACGCGTTAGCCAGGTCATAAATATACGCGCAGATCTTATGGGGAGCGATTTCTTCAAACGCGGTTTCCATGACGCTGTTGAATTTTGTCAGTTCCAGCATCAGGGATTTTTCGCTTTCGTTGCCGCAGGGCAGGACCCTGGCGTCTTTTGCATTTCCGCCCTCTTCCTGATATTTTTTCAGGATGGATTTGATACGCACGATCGTATACAAGATATAAGGCCCCGTATTTCCCTCCGAGGAAGTAAAGCGGTCCACGTCAAAAATATAGTCTTTGGAAGCCTGGTTGGACAGATCTCCGTATTTCAGCGCCGACAATCCCACGATCTTCGCGGTCGCTTCCGCTTCTTTTTCCTCCATAGGACGGCTCGCCTGTATCTTTTTCAGCATCTCGTCATTAATATCCTTGATCAGATATTCCAGACGCATGACCCCGCCTTCCCTCGTCTTGAAAGGCTTTCCGTCCTTACCGTTCATGGTGCCGAATCCCAGAAATCTCAGCTTTGTCTCTTCTTTGACAATACCGCATTTCTTCGCGCAGCGGAACACCTGAATAAAATGCATTTCCTGCCGCTTGTCCACCACGTAAATAACCTGATCCGGATCATACAGTTTTCTCCGTTCCACCAGCGTCGCCAAATCAGTAGTCGTATACAGGGAAGCCCCGTCGGATTTCAGAATCATGCAAGGCGGCACTTCTTTGGTGTCAGTGTCCTCTTTCACATCCACCACCAGCGCGCCGTCGCTCTCGTAGGCATAACCCCTGTCCTTCATCTCCTGAACCATGGCGGGAATATAGGGCTGCGCGTCGGATTCGCCTTTCCACAGGTCAAATTCCACGTTCAGATTCGCGTAATTGCGTTTCAGGTCCGTAACCGACACATTCAGGATATGCTGCAGAAGCGCCTGATATCCCCTGCGTCCATGCTGCAGCTCGTAAGTTGCCTGCATGGCTTCCTCTTTGTATGCCTCGTCTTCTTTTGATCTGGCGCTGGCGGTCGGATAGATTTCCTCCAGCTCCGCGATCGTAAACGGAGCCTCCTCAGGATATTCTCCCTCATATGCCTCGTCAAAATAAGGAAGCTCCGGCTGACGGTTCCTAAGTTCCACAATGATCAGTCCCATCTGCAGTCCCCAGTCTCCCAGATGCACGTCCCCGATCACATGGTGTCCCATGAAGCGTCCCATCCGTTTGATGCTTTCCCCTATGATGGCCGAACGCAGATGGCCCACATGCAGCGGTTTTGCCACATTGGGTCCGCCGTAATCGATCAGGATCGTCTCCGGACGCTCTGTACGGTCGCAGCCCAGTCTATCGTCTCTCTCCATTTCATTCAGATACCCGCACAGAAACTCCGGCGCCAGTTTCATGTTGATAAATCCCGGCTTCACCGCCTGTACATCTTCGAATACGGGAGATTTACGCAGTTCCTCTGTCACCGCGTCCGCGATCATGGCCGGCGCTTTGTGGTATTCCTTTGCGGCCGCCATGGCGCCGTTGCACTGATACTCGCACAGATCCGGCCGGTTGGACAGGCTGACCCGCGCATATTTTTCATCATATCCTGCCGCCGCGAACGCCTTTGCGGTCTCCTGCGTCAGCAGATCCAGTATTTTTTTCATATATGTTTCTCCTTCTCTATATCCTGTCTTATTATACACATCTTTTTCGCCGGAATCTACTCTGTTTTTCTGTTCTCTCCGGCTCCTCCCCGGGGTTCACCAAAGTCTTTCTCTCCGGGAGCTGGGCCAGGATGATCGCTCCGAACATGAGCACACACCCAAACAGTTCCCTGGCGCTTAAGGCCTGTCCCAGGATCACCCAGCCCGCCAGCACGGAGAATACGGACTCCAGGCTCAGAAGCAGCGACGCCACCGTAGGATCCGCGCCTTTCTGACCCAGAATCTGCAGCGTATACGCCACGCCGCAGGAGAGCACGCCCGCGTACAGGATCGGAGCCCATGCGGTCAGAATGACTGCCGGCTGCGGTCTCTCCCAGAGAAGCATAGGCACGGAGCACATAAGACCTGCCACCAGAAACTGGATCGCCGACATGCGCACGCCGTCTACCAGCGGCGAGAAATGATCAATGATCAGGATGTGAACCGCAAACGCCGCCGCGCAGAGCAGCACCAGAAAATCTCCCGTGCTCAGAGTGAATCCATCGGTCATGCAGAGAAAATACAATCCCGCCACTGCCCCGACCACGCAAAGGCCGATCACCGGGCGTACCTTTTTCCCCGCAAAGATTCCCAGCAGCGGTACAATGACAATATACATGGCCGTGATAAATCCTGCTTTTCCCACAGTCGTATATTGAATGCCGATCTGCTGAAGGCTGCTGGCAACGCCAAGAGCCATGCCGCAGCCAACGCCGCCTAAAAGCAGCGTCTTTCCGCCGCCTTTCTTTTCCCTTTTTCCGTTCTTTCCTTCCAGACGGTCCATCAGAAAAATCACCGGCACAAGTACGGCGGCACCGATCAGACATCTTACCGCGTTAAACGTAAATGGCCCCACATAATCCATGCCAACGCTCTGTGCCACAAACGCGCAGCCCCAGATCAAGGCGGTCAAAAGCAGCAGCACATTATTTTTCAGACGTTCCATTTCATAACTCCTCCTCGCACAAAATATTAGCTTTTTTTCTTTCTTTTACGGATCCGTTCCCTGATATCTCCTGTATCGTCAAACAACGTCATAAACCGGGCTCTGGGGCTCTGCAGCAGCGGACGCTCTCCTATACGGGACATACGTTCTCTGAGCTGCTCCAGGCGTTCCTCCAGCTGCGCCGTCTCCAGAACGGAAGCTGTCCGGCCCGCGATACGGTCTTTTGACTGGAGCAGAGCTTCCTTGCGGTTTTCAATGGATTCTTCCACAGCTGCTTTCGTAAAAACAGCCGCCGCGTCAAACAGACGTTTTTTCTCTGCCGCTCTGCGTTCCAGTTCCATACGGATTTGTTCTGCCTGCAGCAATACCTCCCGCAGATCCATGGCTCTGCGGAACGCGGCTCCTGTGTCGCACGCCATGCATATGGCGACCGTGAAAGCCAGCACTGACCGGATTTCACCGGGGATTCTGAATACCAGCAACGCCACCCGTTCATGAACCACATAAACCATCAGAAGGCTTAAAAAGCCCCAGACAACAGAAGAACTCAGACAAATATGCCCCTTGTACTGAAACTTCTGATTGCTGTAATCCCAGTACCGGACTTTGAATAAATGGACCATTGCCTCTCCGGTCACATATTCCAGCGCCGTCGCTCCCAACGCTCCCACCAGATAGACCATGAACGGATGCGTACGGAACGGAAGCGTCAGCCAGAGCACCACAACCGCGCCGCTTCCATACAAAGGGAGCCAAGGTCCCTTCAGAAAGCCCCTGTTTACCGGACGGCGGCTGACAAGAGATACATATGCCGATTCAAAACACCATCCAAACACACAATAAAAGCAAAAAAATATCAACCATTCCTGAAAATGATAGGTATACATGACTTTTCCTCCATTTTTCCGGACAAACCATATCCTTCATAATGCCACAAAAATCCCTTTTCGTCAATTATCCTTGATTTTTCCCCTAAAATCTACTATGCTAAAAAAAATACATTGAAAAGAGGTACATTCCATGAATGAAACGACTTTGAAACCCATCAAAGAAGGTAAAGTCCGTGAAATCTATGATAACGGCGACAGCCTGATTATGGTGGCGACCGACCGGATCAGCTGTTTCGACGTGATCCTGAAAAATACTATCCGCAAGAAAGGTACTGTACTGACCCAGATGTCCCGCTTCTGGTTTGATCTGACTTCCGACATTCTTCCGAATCACATGATATCCACAGATGTGAACGATATGCCGGAATTTTTCCGCCAGGAACGGTTCGACGGCAACAGCATGATGTGCAGAAAGCTGAACATGCTGCCGGTAGAGTGCATCGTCCGCGGATATATCACCGGAAGCGGCTGGGCAAGCTATCAGAAAGACGGCACGGTCTGCGGCATCCGTCTTCCGGAAGGGCTGAAAGAATCCGACAAGCTTCCGGAGCCCATCTATACGCCGTCTACCAAGGCCGAGATCGGAGATCACGATGAAAATATCTCTTATGAACAGAGCATCGATCACCTGGAGAAATGCTTCCCCGGCAAAGGAGAGGAATACGCTTCCAAGCTGAGAGACTACACCATCGCTCTCTACAAAAAATGCGCGGATTACGCCCTGGAAAAAGGGATCATCATCGCGGACACCAAATTTGAATTCGGCCTGGACGAAAACGGAAATATTGTCCTGGGCGACGAGATGCTGACGCCGGACAGCTCCCGTTTCTGGCCGGCGGACGGTTATGAGCCGGGGCATTCCCAGCCGTCCTTCGACAAACAGTTTGCCCGCGACTGGCTCAAAGCAAATCCGGATAATGACTGGACCCTGCCTGACGAGATTGTAGAAAAGACGATCGAGAAATATCTGCAGGCATATGAGATGCTGACCGGGAAGAAACTGTAAAGCCCGCCATACAGAAAGCTCCGCCGGGAGCGCGCCTCTTCGCGCGTTCCGGCGGAGCTTTTCATATCACATCTGACTACACGTTAATCTCCGACTTCATGCCCAGTACGTCTTTATTGGCTTCCAGGACAGGATTCACCACATCCCGCAGGAACATCTCCACCTGCCGCCCGGAGCGTCCGGTATAGCGGGAGGGCTCCATGCAGGCTTCCAGTTCTTCCAGCGTCATGTTGAAGGACCGATCCGCCGCGATCAGCTCCAGCAGGTTGTTCTCCTTACCTTCTTCCTTCACCGTCTTTCCGGCTTCCATGGAAAGCGTACGGATCTTTTCATGCAGCTCCTGGCGGTCTCCGCCGGCCTTTACCGCGTCCATCATAATATTCTCTGTCGCCATGAACGGAAGCTCGCTTCTTAAATGTTTCTCGATCACTTTCGGGTAAACCACCAGACCGTCCACCACATTCAGGCAAAGATCCAGGATGCCGTCCACTGCCAGGAAGCCTTCCGGAATAGAAAGCCGTTTATTGGCAGAATCGTCCAGGGTACGCTCAAACCACTGGGTGGCGGAAGTGATGGCAGGATTCAGCGCGTCGATCATCACATATCTGGAAAGAGAGGCGATACGCTCGCTCCTCATGGGATTTCTCTTGTAAGCCATGGCAGAAGAACCGATCTGGGATTTCTCGAAGGGTTCTTCCACTTCCTTCAGGTGCTGCAGAAGACGGATGTCATTGGACATCTTGTGGGCGCTGGCAGCGATCCCTGCCAGCACATTCAGAACCCTCGTATCAGTTTTCCGGGAATAGGTCTGGCCGGATACCGGGACGCATTTCTCAAATCCCATCTTTTCCGCGATCATGGGATCGATCTTGTCGATCTTCTCCTGATCTCCGTCAAACAGTTCCAGGAAACTGGCCTGCGTTCCGGTGGTTCCTTTAGAACCCAGAAGCTTCATGGTCCCAAGAACATGATCCAGATCTTCCAGATCCATGCAGAATTCCTGCAGCCACAGTGACGCGCGTTTGCCAACCGTAGTAGGCTGAGCCGGCTGAAAATGTGTGAACGCCAGCGTGGGAAGAGCCTTGTACTGGTCGGCAAATTTTGCCAGCTCCGCGATCACATTGATGAGTTTTTTACGGACCAGTCTCAGTGCTTCGGTCATCACAATAATGTCGGTATTATCCCCTACGTAACAGGAAGTCGCTCCCAGATGGATAATTCCTTTGGCTTTCGGGCACTGAACGCCGTAAGCATATACATGAGACATCACATCATGCCGCACTTCTTTTTCCCGTGCTTTCGCCACATCATAGTTTATGTCATCCGCATGAGCTTTCAGCTCATCGATCTGCTCCTGGGTAATCGGGAGTCCCAGTTCTTTCTCTGTCTCCGCCAGAGCGATCCACAGTCTTCTCCATGTGCGGAATTTTTTGTCCGGAGAAAAGATATACTGCATCTCCTTGCTGGCATAGCGTTCTGACAACGGACTGTTGTATCTGTCTGTACTCATCTTTGTTTTCCTTTCCCTTTCTCACTAGTTTATGGTTCGTAACTGCCCCGGATATCCTCCGTGGGAGGCTCCAGGGGATATTCGCCTGTAAAGCAGCCCTGGCAATGAGGCAGGCCGCCCACGATGTCGTTCAGCCGTTCCAGCCGGAGATAGGCGAGTGTATCGGCCCCTATGATCTTCCGGATATCTTCCACGGAACGGTTGTAGGCGATCAGCTGTTCCCTGGCCGGGATGTCCGTCCCGAAATAGCAGGGATATAAGAATGGCGGCGAACTGACCCGCATATGCACTTCCGCGGCTCCGGCCTCCCGCAGCATCTTCACGATCCGGTCGCTGGTGGTTCCCCGGACGATGGAATCGTCTATCATGATCACCCGTTTTCCCGCCACCGCTTCTTTCAGCGGGCTAAGCTTCACGCTGACGCTGGATTCCCGGCTGCTCTGTTTCGGTTTTATGAAGGTGCGTCCGATATAACTGTTTTTCACAAAACCGGTCCCATAAGGGATACCCGACTGCAGGGAATATCCCAGCGCCGCGGCATTTCCGGACTCCGGCACACCGACCACCAGATCCGCGTCCACCGGACTGTCCATGGCCAGATATTTTCCCGCCTGGATCCGGGAATTATAGACGCTGATTCCGTCCATATAACTGTCCGCCCTGGAAAAATAGATATACTCGAAGATACATCTCGCTTCCTTTTCTCTGGGAAGACAATGGCTCCGGTCCGATACAATCCCGTACTTCGGAGATATGCTGACAATCTCCCCCGGCTCCACATCGCGGATAAATTCTGCCCCTATGGTCTGGAGCGCGCAGGTCTCCGACGCAAGAATATAAGTGTTATCTCTCTTCCCGATACAGAGCGGGCGGAATCCGTAGGGATCCCTTGCCCCGATCAGTTTTCTCGGGGACATGACCACCAGAGAATAAGCGCCCTGGATCTTGTCCATGGCACGGGACACAGCTTCCTCCACCGTCCCTGTTTTCAACCGTTCTCTGGCAATATAATACGCAATCACTTCCGAGTCGATCGTTGTCTGGAAAATCGCCCCGCTGTATTCCAGCTCATGCCGGAGCTTTGGCGCGTTGATCAGGTTCCCGTTGTGGGCCACCGCCAGCGTACCTTTTACGTAATTAAGCACCAGCGGCTGCGCATTTTCCCGCGTACTGCTTCCCGCCGTCGAATATCTGGTATGCCCGATGCCGATATCACCGTGCATGCTCTCCAGGATCTTTGGCGTAAAAACTTCATTTACCAGACCCATATCTTTATGGTTCACCACCCTGCGGGGGCCGTCCGTATCCCCCACCGCGATACCGCAGCTCTCCTGACCCCGGTGCTGCAGCGCCAGCAGTCCATAATAGACTGTAGGCGCCACATCTCCGCCGTCAAAATCATAGATGCCAAAAACTCCGCACTCTTCGCACAGGCCATGATTCTCTTCCCCATACTGATTCTGTACATTTAAAATCATCTGATGCCACCTTTTTTATTTAGAAATTATCCCTGATTGAAACGGGACAGAAATTGTCTGGTACGCTCCTCTCTGGTATTTCCGAATACTTCCTCCGGCGTTCCCTGCTCCAGAATATATCCGTCATCCATAAAGATCACATGATGCGCCACGTCTCTGGCAAACGCCATCTCATGGGTGACGATAACCATGGTCGTCTGCTGGTCGGCCAGCTCTTTGATGACCCGGAGCACTTCTCCGGTCAGCTCCGGATCCAGCGCCGAGGTAGGCTCGTCAAAGCAGAGGATATCCGGCTTCAGCGCCAGAGCCCTGGCAATGGCCACACGCTGGCACTGGCCTCCCGACAGCTGATGCGGATAATTGCTCATCCGGTTTTTAAGCCCCATCTGCTCAAGCAGTTCTTCCGCCAGCACGCGGATCTCCTCATGAATCTCCTTTTTCCTCGCCTTATAATCCGGCTGCTCTTTTGCAAGCAGTTCCTTCGCCAGCATCACATTCTCCAGCGCCGTGTACTGCGGGAACAGGTTAAAAGACTGAAAAACCAGCCCGAAATGGAGGCGCTTCCTGCGGATCACGGAATCCGGATCCGGACTGGGATTTCCCGCGTCCAGAAGCACTTCTCCGTTGACCCGGATGATTCCGCTGTCCGGGCGCTCCAGAAAATTCAGGCAGCGCAGAAGCGTAGTCTTGCCGCTGCCCGAAGAACCGATGATGGAGACCACTTGTCCCTGATTCAGGGAAAAGCTGATGTCTTTCAGCACTTCCGTGCGCTCAAATGTTTTGCATAAATGTTCCACTTCCAAGATAGGCATGTTCTTCCCTCCTTTACCTGAAGAAATTCAGTTTTTCTTCCAGCCTTCCCAGCAGTATGGTCAGGATGCCGCTGAAAACCAGATAATAAAGCGCTGTAAAGAACAACGGCCAGATCTGTCCGGAGATTCCCTGGGAACCTTTCAGAAACGCCTGTCCCGCCCAGATAATCTCCTGAAGAGCGATAATCCTGGCAAGAGAAGTATCTTTTACCAGCGTAATGATCTCATTGGACATGGGAGGCACGATCCGTTTGATCATCTGCAGAAGCGTAACCTTGAAAAAGATCTGGCTTCTGGTCATGCCCAGCACCAGACCGGCTTCTTCCTGCCCCGCCGGAACACTCTGGATGCCTCCGCGGTAAATCTCAGAGAAATAACAGGCGTAATTAAATATAAACGCCACCGACGCCGCCAGAAAACGGCCGCTCTCCCCGCCTCCCCAGATGGGATTATTCAATACCAGCCCCGGAAAATAGTAGATAATCAAAAGCTGGATCATCAGCGGGGTTCCTCTTACAATCCATACCACGATCCGTGTCACGCAGCTTATAGGCCGGAACTCCGTCAGCCATCCGGGCAGCCCCAGCTGTGCCAGACATTTGAGAGGCCGGAAGCGGGACATCGAGCCAAATGCAATGACCAGGCCCAGCGGGAGCGCGCCGGCCAGGGTCACAAAAAACAGTTTCAAAGTCTGTATAAAACCAATATTCAGCGACCGAATGACAATCGGCATCTGCTCCATGATCAATTCCATAGTTCTCCCCTGTTCTTTCCTGTCGTATTCCGTAAAATCAGCGGACCGGGGGCTGCGCCCCTGATCCGCCGACGCTTAAAATCTGATGTTCTGTTACTGCTCGATCAGAGCTGCCTGTACTCCGTAAGTCTCTGCAACAGACTCCATGGTGCCGTCCGCATAACTGGATGCGAAGAAATCATTCAGCGCTGCCGCCAGATCGGAACCTTTGCGGAAGCCCACGCCGTACTCCTCGCTGTTCAGTCCGATAGTATAGGTCAGCTCCTCATATCCGGTACCCTCTCCTACCATGGCCGCCGCCATCAGAGAATCAATCACTGCCGCGTCAGAAGTGCCTGCCGCCACTTCCATCAGAGCGTCCGACTGTGCCGTCACCGGCGTATAATTCAATCCCAGAGCCTGTACCTGCTCTTCTCCGGCGCTGCCTGCCTCTACTGCAAAGGTCAGATCTGCAAGGCTCTCTTCATCCTGATACTGATCCGCCACATCCGCCGGCACGATCACTACCTGCGCGTTGTTGCAGTATGCGTTGGAACACTCCATGGCGCTCAGCACGTCCTCGGTCAAAGTCATGCCGTTCCATACGCAGTCGATGGTTTTTCCATCCAGCTCCAGGATCTTGTTATCCCAGTCAATCTCTACAAACTCTGCTTCCACGCCCAGGCTCTCGGCAAATGCCTTCGCCATATCCGCGTCAAAGCCGATCCATTCGCCGTTCTCGTCTTTATAATCCATGGGAGCGAAGTCGGTGATGCCAACTACCAGCGTACCTTTTTCCTGTACGTACGCCATATCGCTCTCTCCTGCGGCGCTGTCTTCCGCTGCCGCATCTTCCGAAGCCGCGTCAGAAGCGTCTGTCTCCGCAGTACCCGTCTCTTCCGCCGGTGTTTCCGTCTCCGCAGTGCTTCCTGTACTTCCGCAGCCGCCAAGAGACGCTGCGGTCATCATACCAGCGAGCATGACTGCCATCCACTTTTTCATATCCAAGTTCCTCCTCTTATTTCCTTTGGTATCACATTAGCACGATAAAGTGCTCTGATAACGCCAAAATCATAACAGACGGAGAGACATATGTCAAGCTTTTCATTTCTGTCTCATACGGTATTCCTTCTCCCAGCGGAGCAGTTTCTTCTGCGGAAGCACATCCTCGGTCTTTTTTTCCTCCGGGAGAGGTATTTCTCCTCCCGCCAGCTGTCTGGCAAGATCTGCCTGACGTTCCACTTCTTCGTCCGGAGCATATTCGCAGGATGTCTCAAAACAGTCGGCAGCCTCCTGAAAAAGGAACTGCCTGGCATAACAGACCCCCAGGTTATTCCATACCGCGCCATAGAAAGCCATGCCCAAACGGCTGTTTTGATGCATCCGCAGGATATGACGGTATTCTTCCATGGCCGCCCACTCATTGCGGTTATCCAGCAGTTCATCCGCCCGCATCTTAAGACGTTCCTGCTCCTGCAGCGATCCCAGTCTTTTCAGCCTCTCCCCGAGCTCCGAGAGTTCGCGGCTGTCATACAAGTCCGCCGCTCCCACCACCGAAAGAACCAGATTCTGGAAACTGCTGCCTGCAGCGATCCCGGCCTGAATGCGGCGGGCAAGATCCGCGCAGCCGGCCTCTTCTGACAGCCAGCGGCATAACCGGTCTCCGAACATCTGCCGGTCGGCCAGACATATATTATGGTATAAAAACCATGCCAGCTCCTCCAGGCTGTACAGGTTGATCCCCGCCTGTTCGATGAAAAAAGGCGTGGATGTTCTTTTATATTTGCAGATCGTCACCAGCCCCATAAGAATCCTCCTCTTCCAGCCAGAACGTTTCTTTCCAGTACAGATCCGATGCCGGATAAAGTTCTCCAAACCCCAGGTCCGACACCTTCACTTCACATTGCCGCGGGCCGGAAAACCACATTTCCACCAGCAGCCTTCCCGCTCCCGGAGGCCTTTCCGGAATATCCGTAAGCAGCAGTCCCTCCCGGATGGGCTCTCCGCCCAGCATAGAAGAAAATACAAACTCCAGCAGCGGTTCCTCCAGCAGAAGAACTTCACAGGAGGCCTTTGCCTCATACCAGCTGCAGCCGGCGCTGATCAGCGTATACAACTGCTCTTTCCCTGCCCGGCGGCTCCGGATATTTACATTATAGCGCAAGGTCTGCTCATTCAGGAACAGATAAGCACGGCTCTTGCCCGCATCCCCCGCCGCCACGCACGCGCCTCTGGCATAGATCTGCTCCGCAAGAAACACCCTCCTGTGAAAACATATTTCCTCCCGGCTCCTGCGGTACTCTCTGGCATTCAGGTCTGTACCCGTCAGGAACACCGCAGATACCGGCATTTTCCCGAATCGCTCTTTGACTGTCTCCGCCAGCCGTTCGTCCCGGCTCCCCTCCAGCAAGTTTCCCACATGCCAATATTCCGGTTCCTGCGTCTCGACCAGCAGGGGCGTCATACGGCGGTTTATTTTCAGGAAGGTGGCCCGCACCTCCTCCTGTCCGAATTCCAGAAACCATACTCCCTGCTGCCAGATATCCGCCGTCTGATGCATGGTAAAATGCACTAAACTCTCCGCCTCTCCCAGCACCTGAAGCTGTCCCCGGTCAAATCCAGCCTCGCAGGCTTCTTTCAGATACAGCCGTACCGTCTCTTCTTCCGTATCGGGAAGCACCACTGCCGCCTGGAGCTGTTCTTTCGGCGCAAACTTTTTCAGCGCCGAAAGGATCTTGCGAAACATCCCCTGTCTTCCGCTGCATGTTCTAAAATCCAGCGGGAGAGCCTCCGGCTCTTTCATCTGTTCTGTCTGGTAACATACGCAGGGATATACCTCCCTGAAATCAATTCCTGCTAAAAGCCGAGCCTGTCCATTCGTCATTTTCATCCCGTTCCTCCTTTTATTTTCGGTGGAACTGAGTCTCTGCCAGATCAGTCAGTTCTTCATATTCTGCCATCATTTTTTTCAGTTTCCGGTCCTGACGGCAGTCCAGCGCCTTCTGCATCTGGCAGAGCCTCTGATATCTGCCTCCGCCCAGGATCTGTTCTTCCCGGTTTTCCTGAGTCCGGCATTCTGTGGATACAGACGATCCATCTTCCCGTTCTTCCGTAAAAAACCAGGTAAGACGTTCTCCGTAAAACAACACGAAGCCCCGGCTGAACACGCCCCCGCAGACGGGGTAGATACGTTCCGTCATATAATCAAACGTCTTTTTCCCGTGGTATTCCAGTACATAATGGAGAATTACCCGGTGCGCCGGATTGCAGCGGTATTCCACCACCGTCAGTCCGTCCGGCATCACCCGTTCCGTCAGGAACGGAGACAGTTTCTGCATAAAAGCAAAATACCGGCGCTTTTCTCCCAGCTCTTTCATCATCTTACGCACCAGCTTTTTCTGCACTTCTGTCAGGAGCAAAAGCACCGAAAGTTGTTTCAGATAAGAAAGCCCCGCCGCTTCCGACAGCCGGTCTTCCCAGATGAAATGATGTTCCAGACTGGCAAACAGCCCTTCGGGCACCTCCTGTCCTCTGACAAAATCCAGCCAGCCAAGATAGTTCAGGCAGGCCATACACAAAGTCCGGTCTCCTCCCCGATCGTCCATTGCTTCAAATACCGGAAAAACCTGACATACATGATGCTCCGTGAACAGTGCCTGGGCCAGGATCTGTTCTTCCAGCGCCGGAAAACACAATCCGAAATCCTCCGCCGCTTTCCAGACCGCCAGCAGTTCTTCCACGCTTCCCTGCCCGTATTCTGCCAGCAGAGCCAGGATCTGTTCCGTATAGACTCCCTGCCGGAAGACCTGAACCGCGAACGGTATCAGAGACTTATGGTCTCCTCCTTCTCCCAGTTTCCAGAGGATCAGGCGCAGCAGGCTCCGGGCATTCATGCCGTCCGCTCCATACTGTTCCAAAAGTTCAAAAGCTTTGCCGCGATCCCCGGACGCAGCCAGGACTTCCATATAAGAAGCCCTCTCTTCTCCTGTCAGCATCCCAAGCTCTGCATCTCCCAGGCTCAGCCTCTCATCCAGTTTTTCCATGCGTCCGTGTTTCCGCTCATATTTCAGCAGCTCTATTTTCAGACGGCGCCGCCAGCTCTCTTTTATGCGGCTGTCTTCCAGCAGCCGGTACGCGGTCTCCGCGTTTTCGCTGTTCAGCCGGTGCTTCCCCTTCCCTTCCAACAGGTACAGATTCAGACCCGTATGATGTTTCAGGCCGGACACGCAGGCCTGCATAAATCTGGGTTCAATCAGGACCTTTTTCAGGCTGTACGGCACGGTGCGCCGGTATTCCCGGCCTTCCTCGTCTATGAGCACAATCTGCGCTCCCGGTGTGTAGACCGGCACATAGGCCTCTCCCCCTGCAAGGGGAACCCGGATCCGCTCTTCCAGCTCTTCGTAACGGACCTCCACCTGGCGGAGCCTTTTCTCCTCACAGGTCAATTTCCTCAAAAACAGCACATCTGCCAGCGCCTCCAGCAGATGTTCCTCCAGAGTATCCGCCCGCAGGCACCGTTCATACAGCCATGCCAGATCTTCATTGACTTTTCTTTTTGACAGCTGCTCCATCAAAAACTCCTGCAGCGGCCTCCGGTGCGCCTCGCACGCCGGATCCTCTCTGGACCCGTATCTTGCCAGATTACAGTAAAACACCGTCTTCTGATGGCTGGTAAGCGTATTATGGTAGCTGAAATACAGAATCACCTGTTTGGGAAGGATCCTTGAATAGTTCTCCGGCAGCGCGTACATAAAATACTCGTAAAGATTCGTAATCCTGGCATCCAGTTCCACGCCTTTCTGATACCAGACAAACGCGTCTGAATCCGTTCTGTGCCCCCGTATATAGATAGAACAGACAGCTCCTGCCGTCTCTTTGCAGGGCTGAACCTGATAACAGGCTTTTAAAAGCTTCGCGGACAGCCATGACCAGTTCTTCAGCCTGGACGCCTGCCGGGCCGCCGCCTGAGCCGCTTCCGGCGTAAGCAGCCCTCTGGAAGCAGCCCAGTAAAGTGTCTGCAGAGTAAATGCGTCCAGCTTCTCAAAGAGCGCCGGATCCCGGCTTAAAATATTCCACGCCTCCTGATAGAGCAGCCGGTTCCGGGTTCCCATTCGGAACTGACGCTCCAGTACCATATAACGGGTGCGCGTATTCCTGGAAAGCTTCGGATCCAGTTCGAGCAGGCAGGCAGTCACCAGCCAGTTTTCCGGATATCTCTGGTAAAGTTTCTGCAGCTGTGCCACCCCGGAGGAATTTTTCTCTCCCTGTCCCTGGTACAATGTATTTACATACAGAAACAGAGCTCGCACGGAGACTTCCCTCTGCTGAAACAGGCGCGTCCGTTCATACTTGCGGAGGATCCAGCCCGCCTCTTCTCTCCGGTCCTCCCGGATCATCACCCACGCATCCAGCAGCAGATAAAAAGCCGACTCCGCGTCCGCGCTGCGCAGACGGTCCGCCAGTTCCCGGAGTCTTTTCACCGATTCTTTCGGAGTGCATGCGCCGCGCCGTTCCTTTTCCAGCTCCCGTTCAATCTCAAAAAGGGCCTCCTCCTGCTTTCGCATTTCTGTCCACGCGGCGCTTCTTCCTCTGCCCTTCCGGAAAGGAGTTTCCTCGGGCTCCTTCTCCGGAAGAGACGGCAAAGGAATCTCTTCTTTTTCCGGCGCTTCCTCCCGGCTGCGGATCCGGATCTGCACCGGGATCTCATATTCTCCGGCGCTGGTCAGAAACAGGAGCCTGCCCGTCTTCTGTTCTCCCGGCCGGATCCACCGCGGCGTATAGCTGAACTCCACCCTGGCAGCTCTGGCGAAGAAACTGTTCCCATAAAGCGTCATGCCGGGAATCTCTGTCAGCACCGTTCCCTTGACCCTTCTCTCATCTGAGGAAGAGACACGGATGCTTCCGCGCGCCTCGTCGCCTTCTCCCAGTTCCATCTCCAGTTCCGACGGTTCCAGAATCAGCTTCGGCTGTTCATATGTGAATTTCCCATTTGAAAAATCAATGATTTTTTCTTTCATGCAGATCCCGCCCCAAACCTGCCGGCAAAAAGCCGGCTTTGACTATTGTTATTTTCCTGATTAAAGATTATACTAAGGTACCGGAGCCAAAAGTTATTTTGACCTCAATGGTATTATTATACCACTGACGCGGCGCGCCGTGCAACTGCGGCGCATAAGAAGACAAGCGAGGAATCTTTTATGAATACAGCGAAAGAAAAGCTGCTGGAAGCCAAAGAGCATTTTCACGGCAGCGACCTGGAAAAAATCGAAAAATATTTCGGAATTCCCAAAGACCGGATCACCGCCTTCGGGGCCAATGTCAACCCTCTGGGGATCTCTCCCCGTATGCGCAGAGGACTGGCGTCGCATATCGACGCGGTCTCCGCTTATCCGGATCCGGAATACACGGAACTTCGCGGCCATATTGCCGCATACGCGGGCTGCCGGCCCGAAGAGATCCTTGTGGGGAACGGATGTACAGAGTTAATCTCTTTGTTTATCCAGATCCATCCCCCGGGGAAGGCCCTGATCGTCTCTCCCACTTACTCTGAATACGAGCGGGAAATCCGTCTGTGCGGCGGATCAGTCCGGTACTACGCGCTTCAGGAAACTTTGGATTTCCAGCTGGACACAGAAGATTTCTGCCGGGAACTGTCCGCGCAGAAGCCGGATATCTGCGTGATCTGCAATCCCAACAATCCTACCTCTACCGCGGTTCTCCCCGACGAGATGCGCCGGATCCTGGACTGCTGCCGGAAACTGGGAACCTTCGTCATGATCGACGAGACTTACGCGGAATTCGCTCCGGAAAATGCCGGCGTCTCCGCTGTAGGGCTGTTAAAGGAATATAAGAATTTCGTCATTCTGCGGGGAGTATCCAAGTTCTTCGCCGCGCCCGGGCTGCGCCTGGGCTACGCCATGACAAGCAACCTGGATCTCCTTGCCGAGATCCGCGAACGGAAAAATCCGTGGACGCTCAACAGCCTGGCCGACGTGGCAGGCAGCCTGATGTTCACAGACCGGGAATATATCGAACAGACCAGGGAACTGATCTCTTCCGAGCGGGAACGCGTCTTCCGGGAGCTTGCATCCTGGAAAAATGTAAAAGTCTACCGTCCCTGGGCCAACTTTATCCTGGTGCGCATCCTCAAGGAAGGCGTCACCGCATACGACATTTTCCTCCATGCCATTCGCCGGGGCCTGATGCTCCGGGACTGCTCCACTTTCCCGGGTCTGGAAGACGAAACCTTTTTCCGTTTCTGCTTTATGATGCCGGAGAAAAATACAGAATTGATGGAATGCCTGAAAGAACTGCTGGGATAATCCCGAAAAGAGCCTGCGCAAAATCTGCTGTCAGATTCAGCGCAGGCCCTTTTGTCAATCTTCCGGAAAATAATTCCGGTACACTTCAAAAAAGGAATCTGTCTTCACTTCTTCATAATCCGCCAGATTCACCCTCTCCCACAATTTTTCCTGATATTCGGACAGAGTATCCGCCATCAGGGTATTATACGTCTCCCGGAAACCTTCTTCTTTTCTGGCCTGTTCCAGCCTGGACTTATTCGCTTCCGATTCGTCTTCCATGTAGGTATTGACACATTTCAGGATGTAGTAGCCTCCGTCGTCGGCAAATACATCGCTGACCTCTCCATTGTCCAGATTAAACGCCACTTCCTCATAAGTCTCGTCCATATCTCCGCGGGCAATGGATACGGTAGTCTGAGATGCGCGGGAATAATTGGCCGCCAGACTCTCGAAGTCTTCTCCTTCATCCAGTCTGGATTTCAGTTCGCCGGCAAGCCGTTCTTCCGGCACCAGTATCTGCTGAATCTGGATAATCCTGGCTTCATCGTCGCTGATCTCCACACTGACGGCCTCCATAACCTGGTCATAAGCTTTCTCGGAGAGGCAGTAATCCTCATACATCCCTGTCAGATCTTCCTGGTCCACTTTCAGGAGCGAAAGTTCCTCTTCACTCAGCGCGGCATAATAATCCTCAGCCGCCTGCTCCGCCGAAGCGGTCTCCTCATCAGAAAGAGTGATCTCCTGTTCCTCCGCCAGCAGCACCATACTTTTCACCTGCGCCAGCTGGGAGATCACCTGGTTCTTCAGATATTCTTCCAGCGTAATCCCGCCGAAGTCATGATCCCAGACTTCCACTCCGTATATGTTTTCATACTGATTTTTCTGATTATTCAGATACACCAGCGCCTCCGGAAGCCTGCAGGATACTTTCCCGATACGGAACAACTCATCAGCCCCCAGCCCGGTTGTCAGCACAATCCGGGTATTGCCGCAGCCTGCCAGCGAGATCCCCATCACTGCCGCCAGAACCGCGGCCGCATATCTATTTTTCTTTTTCATGTCTGACCTCCTCCAGCAACTGCTTCAACATCTGAAGCACGCCGTCTTCTTTATAGGAATCCACCTCATACCGGGCCGCCGCCCTGACTTCCGGAGCGGAGCCTGCCGGCGCGTAGCTTCTGTCCGCACACTTCAACATGGAAATATCATTAAAATTATCGCCGAATACCACGGTCTCCGCCGGCGTCGCGCGCAGTTCGTTCTGAATATAGCGGACCGCGCCTCCCTTGGTGGCCTCGGGGCTGTTAATATCCAGCCACTTCTCACCGGAAATATTGATGGAAAAGACATCCTTCCACCTGTCATAGAGCTGCTCTCTCAGTCCCTGAGAACCGTTATCCCCGTACAGGCTTACTTTAATACACTGATCCGTATACCGGGACAGATCGTCCGTCACTCCGCCTGTGCCTTTATACTGCCCAAATACCAGTTTCTGAAACGCTTCATCCTGATCGTCTGTATAATATCCGTCCAGAGTGGACAGAAGCACCCGGCATCCGGGCAGGTTCCGGGCTTCCTCCAGAAACTGCTCCAGCTTTTCCCTGTCCATATATATTTTTCTCAGCGGAATTCCATTTTTCTGTATAAACCCGCCGTTATCCGACACATAATAAATCATGCCGCATATTTCATGAAACACTGCGTCCACGCTGCTCTTCTGGCGTCCGCTGGCCGCCGCAAATGAAACGCCAAGATCCGCCAGATCCCGGATCACTTTAAAATACTCCGGATTCAGGGCCGTACATCCCTCCGGCACCAGAGTCCCGTCTATATCGCTGATAATTAATCGAACCATTGTTTTTCCTTTATCGTTATATTTGAAATTACAGACGCGCGAAAATGGCAAAAAGCCGCCTTCCCGCCGCATATCTTATAGTGTAATAGAAAATACCGGAAAGCTCAACGGATAATTTCTTAAAATTTAATGATTTTTATCTTTCCAACCAGGTCTATTTGATATAAAATAAGAGGAAATAAATGTCATGATGTAAAGGAGTGTTCAAAATGAAAAAACTTTTGAAAACGCTTATGACTCTTTTGGCGGCTGTATGCGCTGTCATCGGCGGTCTGTATGTTTACCGCAGATTTTTTGCAAAAGACGAAGAACTGGATGAAGTCTTCGATGAAGATAACGCTGCTGACGACGATGAGGAAGAAGAAGTCAGTGCCTTCGATACGGAGGAAGAGATCTTCGAAGACGAAGATATCCCTGTCCGGTCTGCGTCCGGTGAAAAGACATCCGACGATGCCTCCGCTCCGGAAGAAGAAATCACAAAAGAGTAATCCGATTAAAAAAGGACCGGCTCCGCCGGTTCTTTTTTCATGTTTATCTGGAACAGTTCAGAATGTCACGCTTTCTTCCTGTCCCTGTTTTCCGCCGCCCTGGACTGTTTATATTCCATTCCAGGCTTCCGCCAGCAGGCGCACCGCTTCCCGGATCCCGTTTTCTTCCATACCGGCATATCCCAGCAGGACTGTCGGCGGATGTTCCTGCCGATCTATACAATACTCTGAAAGCGGGTAGACGCGGACTCCCGCGCCGGCAGCGCCTTCCACCAGTTTCTTCTCCGATCTGTCCGCGGAAAACTGCAGCAGAATGTGTACCCCCGCCCTTTCTCCCAGGACTTTACGGACTCCGCCGATCTGCCGGATCTCCGACAAAAGTATATCGTGCCTGCCTTTATACACGGCGCGCATCCGGTTCAGATGACGTTCAAAATATCCCCGTTCCATAAAAAGCTGAAGCATCTTCTGATCCGTACGGGATACCGTACAGGAAAAACTTCTTCCGATGCTTTCATATCTTTCCGACAGTTCCGGCGGCAGCACCAGATAACTGATCCGGATGGCCGGGGCGATGGATTTGGAAAATGTTCCCATATAAATGACTCTGTGATTCCTGTCTATGCCCTGCAAAGCAGGGATCGGTTTCCCTACATAGCGGAATTCGCTGTCATAATCATCTTCCAGAATATATCTCCCCGGTTCCGCTGCCGCCCAGCGCAGCAGTTCCTGGCGGCGGCGGATGGGCATCACTGTCCCCAGCGGAAACTGATGGGACGGCATCACGTACGCGATGTCCGCCCCGCTCTCCCACAGTTCCTGCACATTCATCCCATGGCGGTCCATGGATACGGTGCAGCAGTCAAACCCGAGACTTTGAAATACCCGGTAAGCGTGGCGGTATGTGGGACTCTCCATGGCGATCCGGTACTCTCCTCCCAGAAGACTCCGAAGAAGCATGAGCAGATAATCATTTCCCGCTCCGACCACGATGCGGGACGGATGAACCTGCACGCCTCTGGCCTGGTGCAGATAACTGCCTATGGCATTCCTTAGCCCCTCTTCTCCCTGGGCGTCACCCAGCCTGAGAAGTTCTTTCTGATCGTCCTGCAGCACTTCTCTGTTTAACTTTCTCCAGGCAGGATAAGGAAAATGCTTCAGATCCACTCCATTCGGAGAAAAATCATACTTGTACATTTTCCGTTCCTGCCTTCCGGAATCTGCCTTCTCCGGCACCGGCGTATCCAGTTGGTACAGCTCTCCAACCTGACATACATAATATCCCCGGCAAGGAACATTTTCCACATATCCCTCGGATACCAGCTGCTCATAGGCCAGCTGCACCGTCGTGCGGCTGACCTCCAGCCTGGAAGCCATCATACGGGTGGACGGGAGCCGCTCTCCATGACGGACAGCTCCCCGTTGGATCTCATCCTTCAAGTATTCATATATCTGCTCATACAGAGTCTTTTCCCCATGTACGTCCAGATGCAGTGCGATCTCATACATATCCTAATTCTGCTTCGGCAGTTTGAAGGAACTCTTCAGCGACACGATCCGGTTGAATACCAGCGCGTCCGGCCTGGAGTCCTTCGCGTCCACACAGAAAAATCCGTTTCTCACGAACTGGAAGCTCTCATAAGCCTCTGATCCGGCCAGCGCAGGCTCCACTTTCGCCTGCGTCACCGTCAGGGAATTGGGATTGATGTTCATGCTGCCGTCCTCGTTATAAACGCCCTTTTCTTCATCGATCAGATTCTCGTACAGACGTACTTCCGCATCCACGGCGTACGGCGCCGGCACCCAGTGGATCGTCCCTTTTACTTTCCGTCCGACAAAGCCGCTTCCTGCCTTCGTCTCCGGATCATAGGTACAGTGTACTTCGACGACCTTTCCGTTTTCATCCTTTACGAAGCTCTCGCATTTCACAAAATATGCGTGCATCAGGCGCACCTCATTGCCCGGGAACAGACGGAAATATTTCTTCGGCGGTTCTTCCATAAAGTCATCCCGCTCGATGTACAGTTCCCGGCAGAACGGAATCTTCCGGGATCCCAGTTCCTCATTCTCCAGGTTATTGGCGGCATCCAGGTACTCTACCTGACCTTCCGGATAATTGTCGATGACCAGTTTGATCGGATCCAGCACCGCCATCATACGGGATCTCTTCATCTTCAGATCCTCCCGGATGCAGTACTCCAACATGGCATAATCCACAGAACTCTGGCTCTTGGATACGCCGCAGAGATCCACAAACATCTGGATCGATTCCGGCGTGAATCCCCTGCGGCGAAGCGCCGCGATGGACACCAGGCGCGGGTCGTCCCAGCCGTCTACCACTCCTTCTTCCACCAGCTTTTTGATGTATCTCTTACCCGTCACCACATTGGTCAGATACAGCTTGGCAAACTCGATCTGCCGCGGCGGATGGGGATACTCCAGTTCCCGCACCACCCAGTCGTACAGCGGACGGTGGTCTTCAAATTCCAGCGTACAGATGGAATGCGTGATGCCCTCGATGGCGTCCTCGATGGGATGGGCAAAGTCGTACATGGGATAAATGCACCATTTATCGCCGGTGTTGTGATGCGTCATGTGCGCCACACGGTAGATGACCGGATCGCGCATATTCATATTGGGAGAGGACATGTCGATCTTGGCGCGCAGCACCTTCTCTCCATCCCCATACACGCCGTTCTTCATGTTTTCGAACAGTTCCAGGTTCTCTTCCACGCTGCGGTTCCGGTACGGGCTGTCCTTGCCCGGCTCGGTCAGCGTGCCGCGGTATTCCCTGATCTCCTCCGCGCTCAGGTCGCAGACGTATGCCTTTCCCTTTTTGATCAGCTTCACCGCAGCCTCATACATCTGCGGGAAATAATCCGATGCGAAGAACAGCCTGTCCTCCCAGTCCGCGCCCAGCCACTGGATATCTTTCTTGATCGCCTCCACGAACTCTACCTTCTCCTTGGTGGGGTTCGTGTCGTCAAAACGCATATTAAACTTGCCGTTGTACTTTTTCGCCAGCCCATAGTTCAGCAGGATGGACTTGGCATGTCCGATGTGCAGGTAGCCGTTGGGCTCCGGCGGGAAACGGGTGTGCACGGTGTCGTAGACGCCTTCGGCAAGGTCTTTTTCGATCTCTATCTCAATAAAGTTTTTGGAAACAGTCGTATTTTCCATAACAGGGTCCTCCTCGTGTAAATTATGGTATATCATAGCATAGATGAAACGGTAAATGCAAGGGGCACGAAAAAAGCGGAAATACTGTCATCCTCTTATTTGTACATCCGTCAGCCAATCCAATAAATACTGTACCCGGATCCCATTGTAATTACCGGGAGTCAGACGATCCATTGTCAGGATCATCTTCTCATAATTGTCCCGAATATTTTCAAGCGGCCTGATCTCCCGCTCAAAGGTTTCCTTTGCAGTCATGTCCGCTGTAACCTGAAAATATTGATATGCACCCTGCTTCTCAGCAACAAAATCCACCTCGGTATTTCCGAGCTTACCGACAGTCACTCTGTATCCCCGACGCAAAAGTTCAAAATAAACGAGATTCTCAAGTGAAAAACCGAGGTCATAGTTTTTGCGCGGAAGGATATGATTTCTCAATCCCAAATCGACAATATACATTTTTCGGTTTGCTTTTAAAAGCTGTTTCCCTACAATGTCAAAACGCTCTGCCGGATAAAAGATAAAGGATTCCGTTAAAGCTTCCACATAATCTCCCACTGTATTGGGTGAAATTTTTCTCCCGTTTGAGACCAGATAATCCGTAATACTTCTGACAGATACCGGATTCCCGACAACGCTTGCAAGATACTTCGCGATCGTCTTCAGCAGCGCGATATCTGTGATTTTCCGCTTGGAGGGATCGTTTTCCTTTCTTGCCTGTCTGTCCTCAATATCTTTTACGATTACCGTATTATAGATTCCTTCCAGATAGGTGCTTACTTTTTCGTTGGTCCGGTTCATGGCAGCAATATACGGCATGCCGCCGTTTCTCAAATATTCAGAAAAGCCCTGTTCCGGTTCCAAACCGGTCATGGAAAGGAACTCCCGAAAAGACAGCGGCAGCATTTTGATTTCCACATACCTGCCTGTCAAAAGTGTTGCCAGATCTCCCGAAAGCATATACGCGTTAGAGCCCGTAATATATAGATCCACATTCGGCTTTACATATAAACTGTCTACAACTTTTTCAAAATAAGGAACTTTCTGAATCTCATCGAGAAAAATATACGTGGTTTTTCCGCTTGCCAGATTTTCTTTAAGGTACCGATGCAGCTTTTTATAATCCAGCAGATCCTCATATTCCAGTTCCTCAAAGTTGACAGAAACAATTTGCTCCTCTGTAACTCCGTTTTCTTTCAGCCATTGCTGAAACTGTATCAAAAGCGTAGATTTTCCGCAGCGGCGGATGCCCGTTACTACTTTAATAACCTGTTCATCTTTCCAGTCAATGAGCCGATCTAAATATTCTTTTCGCTGTACCAATGAAATCACCCCTTTACCAGTGTTCTCATTTTAGCACACATTATTCACATCGTCAATTTTTCGTTCTCATTTCGGAACAAATATTAAAAATATATACATTTTGTTCCGATTATGGAGTTAATCAATTTCTGATTACCTCATGATTTCGGACATTAAAAAAAACCCTTGAAAATCAAGGGTTTCTTAAAGCTGCTGACGGGAATCGGACCCGTGACCTCCGCACTACCAATGCGACGCTCTACCGACTGAGCCACAGCAGCCTGTCGTGTCGCTTTTGCTCGCGACTTGATTATATTATCACAGGCTTATCCCAGTGTCAACACCTTTTTAAACTTTTTTACAAGCGTTTTTTGCAAACGCTTTTTTAAAACTATCCTCTTCTCTGCCTTACGATCTCATAGGCCAGCACACCCGCGGCTACAGAAGCATTTAAAGAATCAATATCTCCCTTCATGGGAACCGAGACCTGGTAATCGCATTTTTCCCGGATCAGCCGGCTGACCCCTTCGCCCTCATTGCCGATCACCAGCCCGATAGGACCTTTCAGATTCACGTCATACATGACCGTCCCGTCCATGTCCGCGCACACAAACCAGATTCCCTGCTTTTTCAGTTCGTCAATCGTGGTGCCCAGATTGGTCACTTTCGCCACCGGCGTATAATTCAGAGCGCCTGCTGACGCCTTTGCCACCGTGGCGGTCAGCCCCGCTGCGCGCCTTTTAGGAATGATCACCCCATGGGCGCCCGCCAGATTGGCGGTTCGGATAACAGCTCCCAAGTTATGCGGATCTTCAATATTATCCAACAGGATCAGGAATGGCTCCTCCCCCTTCTCCCTGGCCGCCTGCAGGATATCTTCCACCTGTGCGTACTCATAGGCCGCCGCATAGGCGATCACTCCCTGATGTTTCCCGGTCTCGCTCATATGATCCAGACGCTCTCTGGGTACGTAGCTGATCACCGTATCCCGCTTCCGCGCTTCCCGCAGAATGCTGTTTATAGGGCCGTCCTGACATCCTTTCAGGACAAACAGCCTGTCAATAGTCCTGCCGGACCGGAAAGCCTCCAGTACGGCGTTGCGCCCTTCTATCGTCAATTCTTCATATCTCACGGTGTACCTCCCGTCTTCTCCAGACCCAGTTTTACCAGATCTATCATTCTTTTCATCTGATCCGTCAGATACAGATAGCCCATCAACGCTTCAAAACCTGTGGCATGACGGTAATCATGCATGGTGGCATGCTTCGCCATACTGACTGTCTTGGCATTGCGCCCGCGTTTGTAGACCTGCATCTCGTCCTCTGTCAGATCCTCCTGCAGTGCCTCGATCATCGCTGCCTGGGCGGAAGCTTTTACATAACTGCTGGCTCTTTTGTGCAGCGTATTGGCCTGACGGCCTCCTCTGCATACCAGTACGGTCCGGATCACCAGCTCATAGACCGCGTCTCCGATATAAGCCAGCACCACAGGAGAGCAGGTGCGGATATCCAGCTCTCCCAGTTCAAACTGCTCTTTCAGGTATTTTATGCTCTCTTCCATTTTACTCCTTCACGGGTGTCTTCCAGAACAATTCCCTTTTCCAGAAGTTCTGCCCGGATCTCATCTGCCCGCGCGAAATTCTTTGCCTTTCTGGCCGCCTGACGCTCTTCGATCAGTTTCTCGATATCCTCATCCAACAGTTCTTCTTTTTTCTCGGTGATCAGTCCCATGATATCGCACAGTTCCTGGATCTTTTCACGCAGCGCCTCCGCGTAAGCTTTGCTGCTTTTCTCGTCCGCAGTGGTATTGGCAAATTTCACCAGATCAAAGATGGCTGCGATGGCATCGGCTGTGTTAAAGTCGTCATCCATAGAATCGTCAAAGGCTTTTTCATATTTCGCTGTTTCTTCCGCCTTTGCCGCTTCCTCCGGAGTCATCTCCTGCATGGAAGCATGCTCCGCGAGAAACTTCAGATTATCCACTGCCGTCTGGATTCTTTCCAGCGCATTTTTGGAAGACTCCATCAGTTCCGCGCTGAAATTCAGCGGGCTGCGGTAGTGGGCGTTCAACATAAAGAAACGGAGCACCTGAAGGTCATATTTCTCGCTGATCTCTCTTACCGTAAAGAAATTTCCCAGAGATTTGGACATTTTCCGGTTGTCAATATTCAAAAATGCATTGTGCATCCAGTATCTGGCAAATTCCTTTCCCGAGCAGGATTCGCTCTGGGCGATCTCGTTTTCATGATGGGGGAAGATCAGATCCTCTCCGCCGCCGTGGATATCGATCTGCTCGCCCAGATATTTTTTAGACATGACAGAGCATTCAATATGCCAGCCCGGACGTCCGTCGCCCCATGGAGATTTCCAGTATGGTTCTCCCTCTTTTTTCGGTTTCCAGAGCACAAAATCCAGCGGATCTTCCTTCTCATCTTCGCCGGATACCAGCAGCGAACGGTTCCCTGCCTGAAGATCATCCAGATTCTTATGAGACAGTTTTCCATAATCCTTAAACTGACGGGTCCGGAAATATACCGTGCCATTCACGGCATAGGCATCCCCTTTATCGATCAGTTCCGAGATCATATCGATCATCCCGTCGATCTCCTGAGTCGCCAGAGGATGGGTCGTGGCAGGCTTGATGTTCATACCTTCCATATCCTTTTTGCACTCCGCGATATATCTCTGGGAGATCTCCTCCGCGCTGACGCCTTCTTCATTGGCTTTTTTGATAATCTTGTCGTCCACATCCGTAAAGTTGGATACAAAGTTCACTTCATAACCTTTGTGCTCCAGATAACGACGCACCGTATCGAATACAATCATCGGACGGGCATTACCGATATGGATAAAATTATAAACGGTCGGTCCGCACACGTACATGCGCACCTTTCCCTCTTCCAAAGGGATGAAATCCTCTTTCTTTTTGGATAATGTGTTATAAATACGGATCATTCTGCATTTCCTCCTTTTAACGTTTCTTTTAACATTTCTAATTCTTCCCGTAATTTCCTGTTTTCTTCCCTGAGTCCCTGGATCGCGTCCAGCACCGGGTCCGGCAGGTTCACCTGATCCAGGTCATTTCTGGGAATACGGACATTGTCCTTTTTCACAATACGTCCCGGCACGCCTACTACCGTACAGTTGGCCGGTACCGGCCCCAGCACCACGCTTCCGGCTCCGATCTTGGTATTCTCCCCAATCGTAAAAGAACCCAGAATCTTGGCTCCAGCACTGACCATTACATTGTCCTCCAGCGTAGGATGGCGTTTTCCATGCTCCTTTCCGGTGCCGCCCAGAGTCACTCCCTGATACAGGGTTACATTGTCGCCCAGGATCGCAGTCTCGCCAATCACTACCCCTGTGCCATGATCGATAAAGAGTCCTTTTCCGATTGTAGCTCCCGGGTGAATCTCGATCCCGGTTTTGCGCGCTGTCCTCTGGGAAATCCATCTGGCCCAGAAATAATGTCCTTTTTTATAAAGCTTATGAGCAAGCCGATACTTTAAAATTGCATGAAAAGTAGGGTATAAAAACACTTCCATGTTGGACTTGATCGCCGGATCCCGTTCCCGTATCACGGCGATCTCTTCTTTTACATATTTAATAAGCCCCATATACTTCCCTCCAGAAAAATAAAACCTCCGTCTCCAAAACTAGAGACGAAGGTATCCGCGGTTCCACTCTACTGAAAGGCATCCCGCCTTCCACTCGATACACGTAACGTGTGTCTCCGTACAGGAATACTCGTATGCCTTTCCTCCTGTCTGCTCCCGGATGCACTTTCCTCTTCCTCTGCCCGGGACCGCTTTCAGCCGGTGACGGTCCCTCTCTGATGGTTTACAGAAGATTACTCTATCCGTTCCACGCATTTCACTATATGCTATAGAATATGGGATTCTTAAACTTTTGTCAAGTCCGTCAGACAATTTCCGACAAACAGATCCGAAACTCTCCGAACACCATAGAGGCCAGTTCCCCGACCGTCAGTTCCAGATCAGTCCTCTCCGGCGGCTGTGCCAGCTTCTCTGCTTTGCTAAGATCCGGCGCTGCTTCCCAGCAGAACCAGCCGTCATTTTTCTGAATGATGGGGTCATGGATCTTCAGATATAGTTTCTGCGCCTGCCTGGTATTGACCATGCGCAGCATCTGGCTTACATCTGTGATGCGCGCCATATAAGGAGGCATCTTCCCCGACGGCATCTCGCCTTCTTCCGCACGCTTCTCTGCTGCAAGATTTTCCAGATATACCGCGTCCCTTTTGCAGAACATCTGATAACGGGCAGCCAGGTACCGGTTCTGGTCTGCCGCATCCATGCGCTCTACCCGGGGAGACAATTCTGTATACGGGCATATCCAGACAAAATCAAATGGCGCGTAAATACGTTCGCTGGCCGGCATCAGAAAAGTAAAGGGCATATTCCGGGCAGCCATATCCTGTAAAGCGCGCACCAGGAGCAGACGCATATATCCACGATGACGGTATTCTTTCCCGGTAGCCACTGCCACAATATAATTCACCGGTGTTTCAAACCCATTTACAATCATTGTATACGGATTCAGATGCACCATGGATACCAGCTCTCCATCCTGCTCCAAAGCCAGGATCTGGTTATCCCTGGTTTTACAGGTATAATAAAAATCTACAAACTTTTCCGTATCTTCCGGAAACGCCTCTTTATAGAGTCCCCTGGACCTTTCTTTTTCATCTTCCGGCAAGTAGAACGGCTCCGGCATTATTTCGTCCATCAGGTTTCCTTCGGGCATCCGGCACAGCCTCCACATATATTTTTCGGCATCTCAAGATCCGCATCCAGATAAGCAGTAATCGGAAGCAGCGAGCAGATCGCCTGAGAGGAAATGCCTTCTCCATTTCCGGTAAATCCAAGACCTTCCTCTGTCGTCGCCTTGATGTTTACCTGACTTTCGTCAATCTTCAATGTCCGCGCCACATTCTGAATCATCTGCGGGATATGAGGCGCCATCTTCGGCTTCTGCGCGATAATCGTCGCGTCAATGTTTACAATCTGGTAGCTTTCCTGTTCCAGAAGTTCCCCGACATGTTCCAGAAGCTTTATACTGGATGCTCCCTCATACTTCGGATCCGTATCCGGGAAATGTTTTCCGATATCTCCCATGGCCGCCGCTCCGAGAAGAGCGTCCATGATCGCATGCAGCAGCACGTCCGCATCCGAATGCCCCAGCAAGCCTTTCTCATACGGAATCTTCACCCCGCCGATAATCAGATCCCGGCCCTCTGCCAGACGATGAACATCATAGCCGATACCAACTCTCATATGCTTGCCCTCCTATCCTTTTATTCTGATCCAGCTTTCCGGAATAATATCCTGCTGATCGTCTTCCGTACCGTTCTCCCATTTCTCCGGAGCTATCACAATTTTCTCAGGATTCTGATTTAACCAGGCTCCCCACCAGCTAAACGAGCTGTTTGCGATAATATGATGGCTGCAAAGGCTCATCAGCTGCATATCCCGATAACTTTCAGCCCCTGTATTGCCTTCCACAAAACAGCAGTCATCTCCCTGAAAATGCTCCTTTGCCCAAGGCATATCATTTGTAAAAATAAAGAAACGTGTCTCTCCCGGGAACTTCTCTCTGAAAAGTGCTATTGCTTTCTGATAATATTCCAACGTACAGATATTCTGATACTTTGGAAAACGCAGGTAGTCTCCTCTGCGGACGTGAAGGCTGACAGAGCAGCTGTTCTGCATCTGTTTTACCAACTCACAATGATGACAGTCTGTCAGTGCAGGGAATGTATATATCTTTTTTATCCTATCCTGAATATCTGCAAAATATTTTTCGCTCTGCCAGTATCCTTCCAAATAATATCCATCCAGTTCTAATACATGGGCATCATAGGAAAACGATTCATGAGTATAAATCGTCTTTTTGCGAAACGGTGTCTTCTTCAGAAATTCTGTCACATGATTCGCTTTGCGATATCCTAAGCTCCGAATCTCACGAACAGATGCGAACGGGCAGTCAATGCCAAAAACTTTGTCCAGTTCGAAATCATTGTGCACATGGTGTTCCGCATATTTTGTTACATCAATTTTTACTTCACGGCCAAGACTTTCAAGTTTCAAAGCCAGTGCATACTGAAACATCTGATTGCCAAGTCCCCCGTCGATCCATACAATATTCATATATGGTTCTCCATCTTCAAATACGTAGTCAAATACCCCGATGCAAGCATGCGGGGTTTTTGACCCTCGCGGCAGTCGCCAAATGGACATGCAAGCATGTCCGCTTGGCTCGTTGCTCGCGGGAATAAAAAAGCTTCCCGGCAAAACACTAGGAAGCAAAAGTAGCGAAGGGGGGACTCGAACCCTCGACACCACGGGTATGAACCGTGTGCTCTAGCCAGCTGAGCTACTTCGCCATATTTATTTTAATGGGACCTACAGGGCTCGAACCTGTGACCCTCTGCTTGTAAGGCAGATGCTCTCCCAGCTGAGCTAAGATCCCATTTTCTGACCGGTTTTTCAACCGACTTCGTTATAATACCAAAAGCGAAGCCGGTTGTCAACTATTTTTTTATTTTTTATACCAACCATTTTCCGCATACTGGTATTTTCCGGATAACCCATGTAAATGCTAAACTGATAATAAAAGCGAGAACTGAAAACAGTATAATTGCAATAATAGTTGGGAAATCATCCTGTACCAGACCAATACGCCGAAAAACCTGCTCAATAAAAAAAGTATGCATCAAATAAATTCCCAATGTACATTCAGATATTTCTCTGACAATTATTTTCTTTCTCTCACTAAGTATTACTCCTTTAAAACTCTGTAAAAGAAATAAGAACAATGCAATCGCCGAAGCTAATACTCCAAAGTTCAAATATCCATATGTGACAGATAAAGATATACCGCATACCTCCGAGCACACCATATTGACACCTGCAATGAGTGCAACAGCACTTCCATATATCAGAAGGCATTTTTTCCTGGTAAGCAATTCCATCTTTCTATATAAATAATATCCTAATACAAAGTAGACAATCCCTACAAAACCAGTCGGTATCGCAAGATCATTCCAGATATCATCCCATACAGAAGATGTAAGAAAAGGATCCACCGTTTCTTTTAAAACCAATCCAAACAGTGTCAGGGCTCCCAAATATAAAACCAGCGTTTTATCCAGAACATGTACAATCTCATGTAAAAGAGGATATGATACATATGCCGCCAACAAAGAAGCCAAAAACCACAGATGATAATGTCCCAGAAAAAATCTTTCGGCAAAAAAGAAAATGGAATTTCCACCATCATTCAAATAAGCGATATAATCAATGCATGCGTAAAACAATGACCATACTGCCCAGACCGCCAGAATATGACTAATATATTTCTTGTATAATTTTTTTATGGAGATTTCCCTGTTTAAGAACAGAATCCCACTTAACATGAAAAATATAGGAACCGTACATCTCGCCATGCATACAACAAGATTTCTTATCTGCCAGTTTAAAGTCTTAGGATCCATGATTTCCATGCCGTATCCTGCCACATGAATTATCACAACCAATACACAGGCTATGATCCTGATCAAATCAAGATCCCATTTTCTTTCATTCATACCTCAATTCTCCCCCAATATTAATCTTTTGTAATTACCTCTGATCGGACTCTTTCAATATCTCTCCTCTCTTTTCACCTTACTCCATAGACTCAATTTTCCATCCATCATCGTATACCAGCACAAACCTTCTGACAAATGATCTTGATGCATATGAATAGTAAATTTGCCATACTTCCCGACCATCTGTCTGTTCCATAAGTTCCATATCATCCAGATTAGAAAAAATCATATTCTCTGTATTCAACAATTCCGGGATATATTCCGGCGTATCATTATAGTGCCGGGCCGCCCATTCCAGACTGTTTTGATCATAAAGCAGCATTTCATAATACATATTTTGAAGAACTTTAGCTATATCATTTTGCCTGGAAAGCTGTTCCAAAGTAATTTTCTGCTCATTATCTGTGCTATTTGATGTAAAATAAGACATAGCTGACAAGCTGTCGTCTCTTTGAAAATACAAAAAGAATCTCCTCAATAAAGTCTCCGGATCCTCTTCCCCTTTGCTTTCCAGAATATAATAATTCTGAGGCAAAATCACGTCTGCTGCCGCAGACTCATCCCATTGATCCTCAAATGTTCCGATTTCTGTATCCACATTCTGAATATATGGTCCTCGATCCGGATAATCTTCCAGATAACTAAATTGCAGGATTTTCCAAAAACGTCTGTATCTCCCCAAAGAAAATCTCATTTCATATGTTGTATCATCCACGCTGACATATGCCTTTACTTCACAGACGTCTCTTGCTCCCAGAATAGTACTGATCTCATCACGCCTTATATAATACATACCATCCGGATTGTCCGGCTCATTTATCTGAATATTCAATATTTCCAACGTATGCCCTTCCGGAATCATACTGCAGCAGGTTTCAAAAAAGTTGCCGTATTCGTAAGCCATACGATTCCGTATAATTTCAATATATGCCTGATTCTCCATATCAGGCGGAGGGAGAAATTCCACTCCTTCAAATTTTTCTGTATCTTTCAGATATGAAGCCATGTTAAAATATTCTGCGACATCTCCAATTGCACAAATTCTAAGTGCCGCATCCAAATCTTGCTGCTGTATCTGATATAACAAATACCCCACCGCCGCTTCGGGTTCTTCATATCCTTCTATTGTGCAGCTCTGCGCCTCATCTGTTTCGAGAGGTGAAACCACGCCTTTAAGCGCAAACACTCTCTGATAAAATAAAAGCCCCGCACAAAGCAGAAATGCGCCCCCTATTCCCAAAATTTTCCGCAAATCACATGACCTCCTGTACTTACACAACAAATCCCTGAACGGGCAAAACCGTTCAGGGATTCGTTAAACAGAGCTGCCGCTCATCCATTATCCATATAAAAATTTTTCAAAAATATTATGCCTTTTTCTTACCGCAGCAATATTTATATTTTTTCCCGCTGCCGCACGGACAAGGATCGTTTCTTCCTACTTTCGGTCCTTTTACAATCGTACCTGATTTTTTCTGCTCCAGATAGAGCTCTTTTCTCTTTTCTTCATCAAAGATCTTCTCCCACTGGGGCAGGTTATATAACCAGTCTGCTTTTGCGTCTACCATGTTCTTGTAGAGCTTTTCTTTGTCAAATCTCAGGCTGACTACCGTATCCTCCTCCATCTCCTCGATCGGATTCGGCTCTGCCAGGCTGTCATTGATCCCATCCAGAAAACCAGTCATTTCCATAATGCTGAGACCGTACTTTTCTGCCAGTTCTTTCACGGTTCCTTTTACTTCCGTATCCGGCTCTTCCAGAAGTTTTTCATATACTCCTTTTTCCAGATTAAAATAATTCGCCCAGAATCTCTGAAGCGTTCCTTTGTCCTTTGTCTCATCATAGGCAATCTTCTGCCACTCTTTTAATAATGCCATTTTATCATCCATCCTCTTTCTTCTAATTCAGCATGTACAGTTAATATAGCTTATTTCTTCTTATTTTTCAACCTTTTTCAGCCATTTAGTCAACAGGCCGCTCAGGCGGCATGCGTCAAACACTGAAAAAAACTCCGCTCTCTCATAATCTCCCACACAGTCCCTGGCATACAGGCAATCCGCCGCCGCGATCCAGGCTCCCACCGAGCGCGCCTCCAGAAGCGGCAGACCGATGGTCTCGATATAAGACGGAAACACCAGCACCGACCTGGCATACAGGTCAAAAAGCTCCTGCCGGGGCATCGAACCGCGGAAGCGGATCGGAAGCCCCAGTTTCTCCGCTTCTCTTCGGATCCCCCGGATCCCGTCATTCTCATCCCCGGTTACTGTCCAGATCACCTCATAATTCTGGTATCCTTCTTTTTGCAGGAGCTTACACGCCTCCAGAAATGTCCTGTGGTTTTTGTAGGCTGACGCATTTGCCGGATAGAAAAATACGGGACAGTTCTCATCCAGGCGGTACGGCCCTGTCTTCAGCATCTCCACCGGCGGGAACTTCACTTCCACTTTGTCTGCCGGGATCCCGCACTGGCGTACGATCTCCTGCTTCATCCAGTTGGTCTGCACCAGGACCTTTTCCGCCCGGCGGATCGATCCTTTCATCATGCGCCCCAGGATCTGCTGGGTCATCCAGGGACGCAGCGCCTCCCAGGGTTTAAACCGGTATTCGGAAAAGGGCAGCGCATTGTGCTCATACACGATCTGCGGCACTCCCGCATGAGGCAGTTCTATATTCTGCAGGGACAATACCTTGTCCGCGTGATACCGTTTCACCAGACGGTGCGCCGCAAAGTGATCGAAATACATCCGGTGCAGGGGGCTCTTCTTCACCCATGGGAAATTCAATACCCGGATGTGATCCGTTTCCGGAAGTTCATATACACTCAGGACAAAGAGATACTCATTCTCTGTATCCTGCAGGAATTCCTCATAAAAGCTTTGCAGAACAGTAGCCGCCCCGCCGCTGTCGGCGGCCACATCATAGACCAGAATCCTCATTTTTCCTTCACCGTCTGCATGGCGCGGATCAACAGTTCCTGTCCCCGGAAAGCATCGGCGATCGTGTCATTTTTCGCCTCTCCTTTCAGGACAGAGCAGATATATTCATATTCGGCCTTGATTCCTTTATCCTGCTTTAATTTCTCCTTCACGGTCTTTGTATTGCCATATTTGCGCAGACGGATAAAATTATCCATCTCATAGACGGAACCGTTGGAAAATACCCGCAGCTGTTCTTTTGGATACTTTTTGGATCCCATCGAAGAATAGATGATATTCCCCACAGCGCCGGAAGCGAAACGAAGCGTGATCAATACGTTATCATTCATCGGGTAAGCATTGTTTTTCGCAGCGGTCACTCTCAGTTCCTGGAGTTCGCTTCCGTCCAGGTACTGGATCAGATCCACGAAATGACACGCCTCTCCCAGGATCCGGCCTCCTCCTGCTTCTTCATCATGTACCCAGTGATCCTTGGGAATAAATCCTGCATTGGCTATGAAATCATAGACTGCGGGAACCTGGTCCGTCTTAAGCTCTCTCTTCAATTGTTTGATCAGCGGAGCATGCCGACGGTTCAGTCCGCAGAACAATTCTCCCTCTGACTCATCGTAGGCTTTGCGGATTTCATCCAGTTCCTCCAGCGTCAGGCACAGCGGTTTCTCACAGTAGACGTTTTTATTGGCCTTCAGCGCCTCCACTACAAATCTTGCGTGGCTGTTATGCTGGGTGGAAACAGCGATCAGATCAATCTCCGGATCCTCCAGCAGTTTCTTGTAATCGTTCGTTGTATAGGCGAAAGGAGTCCCGTCGTTTGCCTGGGCTCCGCCTACGCCTCCGGTAGTAGCCAGTCCCCGGAATTCAAACTTACCGGTCTCTTTCATGATGGGCAGCATGGTGCTCCGCACAAAATTTCCCGCGCCGATCAGCCCCAGACGGATCTTATCTCTTCCTGCTGCCTTTTTGGCTGCCTGATTTTCTACTGTCTCTCTCCATTTTTCCTGGTTATCGCTGTATTTCAGGAGAACGCCGATATACCGCTCATGATTCGGATTCTTTGTGATCATTTCATAGGCGTCCGCCGCTCTCTCAAAGGGAATCTCATGAGTGATCAGATCCGCGAAGTCTGCTCTCTTCTGAGCGATCAGACGCACAAACTCTTCAATGTTGCGGCCCTCTGTAAAGCGGACGTAACCGATGGGATAATCGATACCTTTCTGTTCATAAGTGCTGTCATAACGTCCGGCGCCGTAAGAACGGGCGATCCGGAAAGACAACTCACGCTCATAGTAAGGTCTGCGGTCAATATTCATCTGGGTCACGCCGATCATACAGATGATACCCCGGTCTCTGGCAATCGCCGCTGCCAGATCCATGGGCTGATTGGTGTTGGCCGCCGCGGTGATGATCACCTTATCCGCTCCCCTTCCACGGGTCAAAGCCTTTGTCTTGTCCGCCGCGTTGTCGTCATTGGAATTGATGAAAGCTTTCAGGCGTGTCCCCGGCATGGTCTTGTCCACCACATCGTAGGCAATCACATCGCATCCGTAAGCGTCCAGGATCCTGCAGAGTATATGTCCCACAAGTCCCAGGCCGATCACAGCCACGGTCTCTCCCGGCACTACTTCCGCCTGATGAATTCCTTCCAGCGCAATTCCTCCCAGCGCGCAGAACGCAGCCTGCCGGTAATCCTCCAGTTCCTCCGGCACTTTCGTCAGCATCGTACGGCTGACGCGGTTGATCTCACAGTGATATGCGGTGCCTACCATCGCCACCAGATCCCCTGCCTGTACTTCTGTCACGCCTTTACCGCAGGCGATAACCCTTCCTACTCCGGAATAACCCATGGGCATAGGCTCCGCCAGCTTATTGAACGCGCTCTCCATCGTGGTGACAATGCCGTCCGTAGAAAGCTTTTCCAGCACCTTCTTTACCTGGTCCGGACGCTCCAGCGCCTTTTGGATCAGGTTCTTGCCTCCAAAGGAAGTAAGTCCTCTCTCCGTTCCCGCGCTGACCACGGTATACAGGCTTTCCACCAGCGCCATATTCTCTTTTACCGCCGGCATGGGCTGATCCAGCAGCTTCATGCTTCCGTCCTTTACGTTCAGAAATAACTGTTTCATATTCTTCTATCTCCTGACCTTCAAAATCTCAGAACATTTTGCTTTTTATCCTGCCTTACAGTATAATACCATACCAGAAGGAGTTTTAATATCATGAATATTTTATTTTTAAACACCACTTATATATGCGGAGGCGCCGAATCCGTCGCCAGCCAGATCCTGCAGGGGATGTCTGCCCGGGGGCATCATGTATATGAGATCGTCAGCTACCACAAACGCCCGGAGCCTCTGCCCGGCAACGTTTCAGCGATTTACGACACAAAAGCGCGCCTGCTGCTGAACCGTCTCATCACACATAACCACGGGAACGACAGCCTGACCATCCCTTACAGCCTGCGCAAAATATCCGCTTTTATCAAGGATAAACACATCGACGTTATCCATCTTCACAACGCGCACGGCAATTTTCTCGGCATCCGCGACATCCGGAAGCTGAGCATGCTCTGTCCGGTTGTCTGGACCGTACATGATTTCTGGCCGCTGACCGGTCACTGCGCTTCTCCCACAGGCTGTTCCGACCTCTGGAAAGAAGGGTGTTCCTCCTGCCCTCACCTGGATAATTATCCACCGCTCCGCCAGGATAAGGCCGCCGCGCTTCTGAAAGAAAAAGAGGAATGCTTTAACCGTTCCTCTATCCTGTACACGGTTCCGTCCCGCTGGATGGAACAGCAGTTCCGGCAGTCTGTGATCGGCCGGCAAAAATGTATCTGCATCCACAACAGTCTGGACACAGATCTGTGGAAACCCATAGATAAGAGCTCTCTGAGGGAAAAATACGGGCTTCCGGCAGACAGGCATATCCTTGCCTTTGTTGCCGCCGATCCGCAGAAAAAGTCAAAGGGTATGGATCTCCTTCTCGGCGCTTTGGAAAAGCTTCCCTCCCCGGAAAATTATCTGCTCCTGATCGCGGGACGCGAAGGCGGACTGGAAAAGATCCGGCAATGCGGTTTCGCAGCGCGGCATTTTGGATATATCTCAGACCAGGAAAAAATGAATGAATTCTACGCCATGGCCGATCTGCTGGTCAATCCTTCCCTGTACGAGACTTTCGGCCTTGTCAATATCGAAGCCATGTCCTGCGGAACGCCGGTTATCGCTTTTCCCATCTGTGCCATGGAAGAGATCATCGCCGATACCGGATGGTGTGTCCGAAGCATTGACAGCCAAAGTCTGGCGCAGACGATTGAAAAAGCCTTTTCTTCCGTGGACATTCTGAAGAAAAAATCTCTGGCTTCCCGCGAACGCGCTGTCCTTCATTTTTCAGAAAAGCAGATGCTGGACGCATTTGAAACCGTATATAAGAACGCCATGGCTGCTTGGCAGCCATGACGTCACCATCCTACAGCCTGTACACCCCGTCCAGGAAACAGATATGCCTGGTATCCAGCACCACTTTTCCTTTCAGCTTATCCATATTCTCTTTGATCTCATCGTGTCCCACCAGGAGCACCACAAAATCCACATCCGCCAGAAACGCATCCAGATCGTGATATTGGTTGGGAACCATGTCCTTCGTCACAAAAGGATCATATACTTTAATCTGTCCGCCGCACAGGTGCCGCTCCATGCTTTCCAGCATCTGAAGCGTGGGGCTTTCCCGCACATCGTCCACATTTTCCTTGTAAGTCAGACCATACAGGCCCACGCGCCCCACATCGGTCATGCCCTTTTCTTTCATGATATTGTGGATCCGCTCCAGCACAAAGTCCGGCATGGAATCGTTGATCTTCCTGGCGGCCAGGATAATATTGGCAAGTCCCGGATAATCCCCTACCAGGAACCAGGGATCCACGGAGATACAGTGGCCTCCTACTCCGGGCCCGGGCGTCAGAATATTGACTCTGGGATGTTTGTTGGCGATCCGGATGATCTCGTACACGTCCATATTGTCAGACCGGCAGATTTTTGCCAGTTCGTTGGCGAACGCGATATTGATATCGCGGAACGTATTCTCCACCACTTTCGTCATCTCCGCAGTACGGATATCGGTCACCACGATCTCTCCTTCACAGAAGGAAGCATACAGATTTTTGATCTTCTCTCCGATCTCCCTGCTGTCCGCGCCGATCGTCCGGGAATTGTGCTTCAATTCATATACCATATTTCCAGGTATGATCCGCTCCGGAGCATGCGCCAGATGAATATCCCGGCCGATCACAAAACCTTTTGCCTCCACTACCGGACGGACGTATTTGTCAATCGTACCGGGGGACACGGTAGACTCGATCACCACCGTGGCTCCTTTCGGGCACACTTCCATGACATTTTCCACGGCCGCCGCCACATAGCTTGCGTCTACTTTTTTGCTTGCTTTATCATAAGGCGTCGGTACCGCCACAATGTAAACGTCCGTCTTCTGATATTCATGTGAGAAACGGATCCCTTTCCGGACCGCTTCCTGAAACAGTTCATCCAGACCGTCTTCTTCAAAAGTGGTCTTGCCCGCGATTAATGTATCCACTAGGGCTTTATTATAATCCGTACCGACCACTTCCACTCCGTGGGAAGCAAACATCAGCGCGGTGGGTAATCCGATATATCCCAAACCTACTACGTTAATCATATATTTTTCCTCGTTTCTGTAAAATTCAACTGTATCATGTGTTCTGACCCGTCCGCCGTCCAGGAAACCTCCAGCACCTCTGCCTGCTCAATCCTGCCGAACTCCGGAGCGTAAGAGCAGATCTGCCCCTGACGGTGCACCGTGATATGGTCCCCCGGCGTGACCTGTACCGTACAGATCAATTCTCCGGCTTCACTCCGAATCCGCACCTTCCTGTCCTGCTCCTCATAAAAGAAACCCGGAGCCAGATGGAAATAAGCCTGTGCCAATCCATGAACCTGATCCCAGATCTCCACACTCTGTCCGTTCCACTCTATGGAGCGTCCCTGGGGTTTTCCTGTACAGGTAAGGAGCTTCCCATGGATCCGTCCTGGCCCGGCCTGTCCGGATACCTGGCTTATCCTCCGCGCCACCCGGTGCTCTCCCCAGCACTCGGACTGTTCTTCTCCATCGATCACCACAGTGTTATGGGCTGCCGTACTGCGAAAATAAGGTCTCAATTCTCCCTGGTACAGCCCTGTCCCGGAATTGACCAGGAGAGGCTTCCCGCACCAGGACAATTCAAAACTTAAGGCATCGCAATGTCCGTGTCCCGGCATATAGGACGGGGCGATCTCTCCCGCGTCCATAAGAATTTTAATATTCTTGCCGTGCAGGCAGTAATATCCCGCGTCGGGAAACGCCTGTCCGGGCACCGGTGTGATCAGAAATTCTTCCCTCAGCGCCGCCAGCAGGCTTGTCATACTCCGGGCCACGTTATCTCCCGCGTCATTGAACAGCGGCGTGCGCCCCAGTCCTTCTTCCAGCGAATACATGGCATCGGCCATCTTCTGAATCGTGCCCAACAGTTCCTGATACAGGAGACGGTCTGCCGGTTTTACCGCTTTCGCAGTGCGCATCAGATCCTCCAGAATCAGTTTATGGTACATAAGACTCCGCTCATAGTGTACCCCGTCCGGCAGAATCTGCTCCGCGATTTCATCGCCCAGCCTGATCTTATACGCGTCATATACGCCCGGCTCTTTAAAATACAGCGCGCCCAGCATAACTGCCTTCAGATTCTCAAAATAATGATTCCCCAAAAGATGCAGTTCCAGTCGTTTCTGGAGATGCAGATACTGGGCATACATACTGTCATTCAGCTGCCGGAAAAATTCCTTATCCTCCCTCACCACTTCTCCGAATCCATCCAGGCAGATCCACAGGTTCGTAAGTCTCAGAGAAATCGTATAAGGATGCCAGCCGTCTCCCGTGCCCTCCCGGTTATCCTCTATCCATCTGCGGCAGTAATCCCGGAAACATTCATAATATTTCCGGTCCGGCTCCTCTCTCCAGGCGGCCGCAAGAGGAATCAGGAATTCCAGATAATGCAGATTAAAATTCCACAGATGGGATTTCTCCGGCTCCCGCCATCCTGTTCCCCCGGGATGGCCGCTCTCATGGAGCAGAGTAACCTTTCCCTCCAGCAGTTCCTCCACCGAAAACCGCTTCCGGTAATCAGGATGCTGGTCCAGCCTCGGTATCCAGAGCGGCAGATCCCCGTACGCAGGAGCCTGTGCAGACGTCGCCGCCTTCTTTCTGCCGGTCAGCCGGTTGCAGACCAGGTATCTGATCTGGCTTTTTTTCAGATATTTTAATGTCTGATAATATCGGTCAATCTTTTTCCACACTTTTTATCACCTGATATAAACGTTCCGTCAACACAGAAAAATCGAAATCCTTTGCGCCCTCTCTGGCATTTTCCGCCATCTGTGCATACGTATCTTCCGGCATGTCATGAATCTTCAGGATCATATCCGCCAGAGCCCGCGGCGTACACTCTTCCAGAGAAAGCCCGCACTGGTATCTGTCAAGGATGCAGTACCCCATCTTCACCGTAGATATGATCGGTTTCCCGCTTGCCATATACTCAAACAATTTGTTGGAACTGTTTCCCCTGGACCAGTTGTAATGGGACTGTGAATAATTCAGAATATTCACGGAAGAACGGCTCAGGATATAAGGAATATATTTCTTTTCCACATATCCCTTCAGCTTCACATTATAAAGATGCTCGTCTTCCGCGCGTTTCTTAAGTCTCTCCAGCTGATTTCCGCTGCCGAAGATCAGAAAACGGATGTCTTTATGATCCTGCAGCAGTTTTGCCGTATCCAGCAGATTATCCACATTGTTGACCGGACGCAGAGTCCCTGTATAGACCACCTTGAAGCTGTCATCCTCCAGGTCCGTATCCGGCAGGACGTCCTCCTGAATACTGCGGTAATAATCATCCAGTTTCACGCCGTTATTCACATAATGGCATTTCTCCAGGTCAATTTTCCCGCCATGGGCCGTATCCCAGCCCATCTCTTTGATATGGTCCACATCCCCTTCTTTTGTAAACACAATGGCGTCCGCGTGTACATACATCCATTTTTCACCGGCGCTTAAAGCCCTTCCGATCAGACTGTCCATCTTCACTTTCCCGAATGAGAAGATCGCTTCCGGCCACAGGTCCCGCACCTCTACAATCACCGGCACATGGAACCGCCTTGCGACCAGGATCCCCGCGATGCTGGTCAGCGGATGGGCGCTGGATCCCATGATCAGATCCGGCTTTCCGTACTGCCTCGCGTATTTTTTTGAAATGCGCAGCAGTCCGAAAAAGAACGACAGCATGTTAAAAACCCGGGAAATTCCATTTCCCCGGTATTTGCTCGTTTTAACAAACACAAAGGGAACCCCCTCCTCTTCGGTGCGAAGATAGGGCTTTCCCATCGTATCTACCGACGTCCCGGTCTGATGCAGCTCATTCGCCGCAAAGACCGTCGTCTCCATATCCTTTTCTTTTAAATATTCCGCGAAATAATAATGCCTCAGAAGCGGCCCTGTCTTAGGAGTCGTGGCATAATGATTAAATATCCAAAATCTACGCATGATTCTGCCCTTCCTCTACGCCTTCCGTACTTTCTTTCGTAAACATGATCTTCAGCGTCAGGAAGATCAGCCGGATATCCTGCAGGATCGAATAGCTCTCGATGTACATCAGATCCATCTTCAGCTTGTCCAGCGGCGTTGTATTGTACTTGCCGTATATCTGCGCATAGCCGGTCAGTCCTGCCTTCACCTTCAGCCGGTAAGTAAATTCCGGCGTTTCCTTGCAGAACTCGTCGATATAGGTCTGACGCTCCGGTCTCGGGCCCACGATGCTCATATCCCCTTTCAGGATATTCAAAAGCTGGGGCAGCTCGTCCAGCCTCAATGCGCGGATCACTCTGCCCACCTTCGTGATCCGGTCATCATTCTTGGAAGAGAATCTTGCGCCCTGCTTCTCCGCGTCCACGATCATGCTGCGGAATTTATAGATCCAGAACTTTTTCCCGTTCAGGGTGACCCGTTCCTGCTTGTACAATACCGGTCCGTGATCCTCCAGCTTGATCGCCAGAGCTGTCACCAGCATAAACGGGGACGCCGCCACCAGCATAAGCGCCGAAAGCACAATATCCATCAGGCGTTTGATCAGTTTCTGTTCAAAAGAAAGACCGTAATTGCGAAGCAGCAGAAACGGCGTGTCGAAGGAATGCAGGCGGTCCGCCCCCCGGAGCAGGATATCCGAGATCTCCGGCGCTACGTAGATGCGGATGGATTTCTCGAAGCAGTACTTCACCAGATCGTTGCGCTTCTGCTCTTCAATGCCATAGAGCATCATGGCGTCACAGTCCTGTATCTCTTCCTTCAGACGCTCCAGCGGTTCCTCCGCCGACACACATTTGGACACTTCATACAAGTCTTTTCTTCCCGCGATCTTCCGGAGCAGGTTTTCCTTATTTTTCAAATCACAGATCACCAGTAGTCTCTTGGGCGGAAACAGTCTGTGAAACATCCGGTCCGAGATCTGATTCAGGATCACGATCACCACAAAATCCACCGCGCTCGCCAGCAGCATAGGCCACACAATCGGAAACGGGAAAACGCCGAATGCTATGATAATCTGCACATACATGACCGCATTGGCAATCAAAGTGCCCAGCGTCTGAGACAGGATCAGCTGTCCTTTCCGGTAATAGGCATATTTGGTTCCTCCGTACAGATACACAAAAACGATCAGATACAGCACATAAAATCCGATCATCATCCAGTGTCCCTTGTTTTCAAAAGGCGTGACCATCCTGATATTATATATTTCAAGCCAGATATATCCAAAAAAAACCGCTTCAATTAGGATCTCCAGGCTGACCACTCCGGTGCGGATCAGGCGTTTATACTGGTTAAAGCTGTCCATGGGCATGCTACCTCATTTTTCTATAATCTTAAGTATTTTATCACTTTCCATCCCTGTTTACAAGGATTCCAGGCTGTAAATCTTAAATCCGGGTATATCGTCCACCTCCGTACACTCCACATTCGGATAAAGACTGACCAGATATTCCAGGCCTTTATCAAAACTGCAGATTAAATATACATTATTCCTTCCGTACAGAGCCTCTTTCACCGACTCAATCCCTTCCTGTTCCAGCTTCTTCTTCCAAATAGGACTGAAACTCATCCAGTCTCCCAGAGACATATAGTTCATCACATACGGCTGATCCCGCCACAGGCGGACATTATAGGTCGTAAACGCCAGCGATGTGACATCGTTAAAATAGAAGTTATCGGGATGTTCCATACAGTATTCTTTCAGCGACTCAATATTCTGGTTCCACCGGCTCAGCTCCTGATTTTTTCCGCGAAACTTTGCCGTCTGCGCTCCTGCCAGATAGCAGAGAAGAAACATGCATGCCACGACTCCGGCCTTTCTGGCCGCGCCGGGCAGAGAAATCCTTGGGAAAATTTCCCTCCACAAAAGAAACACTGTGACCAGCAGCATCAGGTTCATACTGTAGATCACCCGGTCCGGAATCCGCCCTTTATAAAGTAAATAGATCCACATGATCCCCTGGATTCCCCCTGTGCAAAGCGTCTTTGCCAGCAGGCCCCACTCTTTTTTCCACAATGCCAGGATCACCAGCCCGGCATACATGGCCAGCCCCAAAAGATGCTGCATATAAAACCGATTGTCCCGGACTCCTTTGAGATAATCTTTCACGCTCTGTATCAGTCTCTGTACAACAGTCTGTTCAGAAGAGTACATCTTCTGATACGCTTCAATATAATCGCGAAAGAACTCCGGCGTAATCTGGTCATCCGCGGTATAGTTGTAGTTAATCAATGTTCTCGCCCGGCTTTTTGTCTCTATTCCGACGCTGCTGTAAAGTTCCTCCGCCCCTTCATATTCGGGAAATGTATAATCCGGGAAATCATAGATCGCCGTACGGCTGTTATCATACGATTTATATGCGCGCCACTCGGCGCTCCCGTATCCGGCCAAATTTCCCAGCATGGCAAGCGTAAGCACTACAAGCGCAGCCGCCGGCATCAAAAACTGTATCCGCTCTCTCTGCCCCTGTACAGCCACCCGAAAAATCCAGAGCACCGCGCATACCGGCACTGTCATACAAAAAATATCAAAGCGTACCTGGCTGGTCAGAAAAAGCAGGAAAAAAAGAAACGCCGCGTCTTTCCACTCTAATTTCTCCGCCGTAGCGTACAGAAAAACAACCGTCACGCCCAATACTGCGGCTGTTGTAGTGAAAGACAGCTGGACAGTCGCCTGTACGCCGAACGCCGCAAATGACGACAATGCCAGCACCGCGCACAATACTTTCTCCCATTTCCTCCCCCGTTCTCTCACCAGCCGGAACAGGATCAGGATCATACACATTGCCTGCATCACGATGTAGTAAAACGCATACCAGTCCACATTGGGAAGCACCGTATACAGTCCCGTCAAAAAGAGAGAATACCAGTATCCCATAAAAATTGTGTGCGGATCCGGCATCCCCAGGTACTGCCCTGACACAATCTCCATCATGGACCGGTCATCAATGATACCATAGACAAACGGGATCAGGTTCCACAAAACCAGTATATAAACTCCCACGCACACAAGAGTAAAACAAAAATCCTTTTTAAATGCCTTCATATCCATACCTTTCTGTCTGTTCAGCTTTATTTTACCCTACCCGGCGTCATTTGTCTATTATTCTGTCCTCGGCGGGACTTGCTCTTTGGACCTTTATCGCCTATAATAAACCATCATATACGAAAGGAGACTCTTTTATGTCTGCCCCCGTCTTATCCGTGATTACTGTCTGCTACAATTCGTCCAGTGTTCTTCCGGCCACTATAGACAGCCTGCTCATACAGACCTGGACGCAGTTTGAATACCTGGTCATAGATGGAGCGTCCAAGGACGAAACCGGCCCGCTTCTGGATCATACACACACTCTCTTTCTGGAAAAGGAAATCCCTTTTCGTTCTATATCAGAGCCTGACAAGGGCATCTATGACGCCATGAACAAAGGAGTACATATGGCCCGGGGAAAGTGGCTCCTTTTCCTGAATGCCGGCGATCTTCTGGCCTCCCCTGACACACTGGAAAAGATCTTTTCTGTACCCCCTCGGGGACAGATTATCTACGGAGATACCATATGTATTTATCAGGGGCGCAGGAGACTCTATCCCGCTCTTCCCCTGGAAAATCTGAAATGGGAAATGGCTTTCTGTCACCAATCTGTCTTTGTAGAACGCCGGCTGCTGGCAGATCACCCCTATGATATCTCCTACCGGGTCTGCGCCGATCATCACTTTTTTCTGTCCATGTATTTAAGAGGAGTCTCTTTTGATTACCGCCCCTGTCCGGTCAGCATCTACGAAATTTCCGGATACTCAGACCAAAATAAACTGCTCTCCCATCGGGAAAAGCACCGTATGCAGAAAGAACTGGGCGTTTTTCGCCCTTCCCCCCGGTGGCTGCTGAGAGAATTAGAATTCTATGTAAAGGAAGGCATTAAGCGGCTTTTTGGTCAAAAGCTGACGGACAAAGTGCGGAAAAGCCGCCTGCGCTGACGCAGGCGGCCATCTATTCCGTTTTTTCTTCATGATATTCTTTTTCAGTGTTCACATTCCAGATATTATCCCTGGATTTTTCACCTGACAAAATATTCTTTACTGTTTCAAACGCCGTCACCATAGAATGGTCCATATTATTATAACGGTGCTGCCCGTTGCGTCCTACGCAATACAGATTTTCGAATCCATTCAGATACTCAATCAGTTGATCAATCTGACCGTAAGTGTCAAAATAAGCCGGATATGCTTTTTTCACTCGTTCTCTGTGAGAATCCAGCACATCCTCTTTCCTGCTGATGACTCCCATGCGGATCAGTTCCTCCACCGCCAGGCGGACGCACTTATCTTTCGACAGATTCCAGAAATCATCTCCCTCTTTGCAGAAATACTCCAGTCCGATCCACACCTTGGAGTCCACATCTTTCACCAGATACGGCGACCAGTTGTTAAAAATCTGGATCCGTCCCAGTTTGACGCCTGTGTCCTGTACATAGATCCAGCAGTCCGGGACAATATTGTTCAGCGTCCGGATTTTCGTCAGATTTTTCAGGTTCAGATGATCTACCAGAAGGCCTACCGTTACGAAATCACGGTACGGAAGCCCTTCAGCAATCGCCTGAATATTCTCCGGAACACCGCCCCCCATCCCTTCTACCAGATCTTTCAAAGGCATAGATGAGATGAAGATGTCGCCTTCCACGGTCCCTGTCTCCCCATTTTCTCCAAGCGTCTCCAATGCCGTCACTTTTCCGTTCTCGGTCCGGATTCCGGTAACTTTACAATGTTTTTTAATATGACCGCCCATCTTTTCAATCTCTGCCGCCGCTGTCTCCCATAGCTGTCCGGGACCATATTTGGGATAGATAAATTCTTCAATCAGAGAGGTTTCTACCTTCCGTCCCTTTTTACCAGGCAGAATCTTCTCAAACATATCTTTGACCACCGCTGTGATAGACAGGCCTTTCACTCTCTGGGCGCCCCAGTCTGCCGAGATCTCTCTGGGATGCCGGCCCCACAGTTTTTCCGTATAGCCTTCAAAGAACATTCCGTAAAGCACCCGGCCGAACCGGTTTACATAGAAATTTTCCAGGGAATCTTCCGGCAGTTTGTGTATACAGGATCCCAGATAACTGAATCCCGCCTTCATCGTCTGAGTAAATCCCATATTGATAAAAGTCTGCGGCTTCATGGATACCGGATAATCAAAAAATTTCTTCTTGTAATAAATCCGGGACACTCTCTGGCGCACCAGCATGACCCGGTCCTCTTTCTCCGGATCCGGGCCGCCTTTCACCAAAGGTTTCTCTCTTCCCAGTTTTTTATCATCGTATGATGGTGCTCCCTGTATGGGCATCAGTTCTTTCCACCATTTCATGACCTCCGGATCCTTGGAAAAGAACCTGTGTCCGCCAATATCCATACGATTATTTTTATATTTCACCGTTCGTGAGATCCCGCCGATCTCCCCGCTCTCTTCCAGGATTGTCACATCATACTCCTGCGGCGCTCTCTTTTTCAGCTCAAATCCTGCAGTCAGGCCAGCCGGTCCGGCCCCGATAATTACTACTTTCTTCATTTTTGCGCTTCTCCTTCCATCCTCTCGTTTAGCTTCCTTTCACGTAAAATAGAAGCCAAAAATACCAGACCAGCAAATAACGCCACAAGCTGCGCACGGTAAGTATACCAGTAATGAATCTGGGAATGGTTGGACATCACCAGATACCAGATATATGGATACGCTGCTACGAACAGGATCGGCAGATATGCGCCGACAGCCTTCCAGTCTTTCAGTTTTCTCCAGATGATCAGCACCACCGCCACAATCAAAATCAACAGCGCGATTTTACTCCAGGAAATCACTCCTCCGTCCTGTACATTCAGCCACGCCTTCAGATTTCTCTGAATCGTCCCGATCCGATCCAGAGGTTCTTCCTCGCTTCCTTCCAGCCGGTACTGCACCACGCTCATGGTCCTCCAAAAATACCGGACGCCCAGGATCGCGGCAGAAAGCAGCCACTTACTGATCCAGGTCAGCGCATACCCGAAGAACCAGGACAGCGAGGCTTTAAACATAAACCAGAAATTGCCTCTGAAGTCCGTCCGTTCATCTCTTACACGAAGCCACAGCAGCAGAACCAGCGGAATTCCCAGCGTAAGAATCGGATAGGTCAGAAAATCAAAGAAATTTTCCACCATACCTACAACAAAGAAATATAACATCCACTTCACGGCCGGCAGCGGTTTATTATTATCATATCTGCTCAGAAGAACGATCAACGATACAAACAACACCAAAAACGTTGTCAGGAACTGGAAACACACAGGCAGAAATACAACATAGCCGCTGGCCACCGTCAGCACATAAAACATTGCGTACAATGGCTTTGTCTTCTTTGCCATCAGCCAGGCGCTCCAGAAAAACAGCAGGTGGAAAGTAAGCATGCCCAGATATCGCAGCTCCTGCACCTGGAAAACCACTGTCAGGGGCCGGAGAAGCACCTGATATCCATGCCAGTAACGAGGATACTGATTGATGCTCATGGCAGCCTGAATCGGGTTGTAATAGTCCCGGTTCTGAATCAGACTCTCGTACATCAGTTTATCCGTATGAATATCAATAATCGCGCTGTGACGGTAGAAAAAATACATGGGATATTCGCCCTCTCCTTCCATCACTTCTAAGGACTTCTCCACATTTCCCTGTATCCAGGAAGTAGGAATACAGTATACCAATGTCATAGAGACAAAAAAGACCGCGATCAATATAAAAAAAGTCTTCGCGAACGGCTTCAGTTCTTTTATTCTTCCCATTTCCTTGTATCCTGCCCTTCTTCATAATTTACATCCACAAAAATACGGAACTCGCTGGTCGTCCCATACTCCCGGTATCCGTAATCCGCCCAGTCCCCTTTATAAGTACGGCTGAGAGAAAAAACCAAGAACGTACATCCCTGCTGTCGGGCAAGCGGCCCCGCCACGTCCACGTGAATTTCATCCTCCTGTACCGCTTTGTACAGATTGGCCGTCGGCCCATATACCTCTTCCATTCCGTTAAAACTCAGCGCGTTTCGGGCATATTCCAGAGTAATCGTCGGATCATACAGCCTTACATACGGCGTCAGCCGGTTGGACATGACTGCATGAATGTTTCCCGGAAGCAGATCACATACATCCACCACATACTGCGGGATCTTATATACATTGGTGGAGGCTTCAAACCATTCCGTGGAAAGTACCTGTTTTCCCCCCAGCGCCAATACCGCCAGTAATCCCAGGAAAGCCGCCTGACGCCGGATACCCGTCAAGCTTTTCAACAGCAGGCATCCGGCGTAGGGAATCGTCACCGCCAGAAGAATCAGCCACAGGACTCTCCAGTAAACTTCGTCTCCCAACAATCTGATAAACAGAAGCCCCGACAGCGGGCACCAGTACAGGAACAGAAAAGCCAACGGCAGTATTCCAAAAAGAATTTTTCTGATCCAGTCTTTTTCCCTGATCAGGATCCATATTATGGCAGCCAACAAGATCGGGAATATCCATCCTCCCTCAAATGTGGCCAGAAAATCTGTTTTTGCGGTTTCAAAAAATTCCAGCATAAGGATCCCTTTCTCTTAATGTATCAGACAAATATAATAGATACCCAGAATCAGGCACGGCGCGCACGCCGCCAGTCCACAGACAATATCCATAACTCTTTTTTTTCGCAGAGTTGTCAGCAAGACGGACGTTCCGATAAAAACCGGGACCAGCATGATCCCCATGGAAGACAGAAGACATCCTCCAAGTCCGGTAATCCCCATCAGGATCCAGTCACCCGGACTTCCTTTTTCTGACGCCCTGAAAACCATATAAAACAACATTGGAAGCAGGACTGCAGCAAGCACTCCTTTTCCCACCCACGGAGTAATGCTCAGAAAAGTAAGTCCGGAGGTATGCTGCCCGCTCATGAACAAATGGAGAAGGACTGCCATAGCCAGAAACATTCCCTGCATCTGACTGTCCTTTGGGAACAATCGCTTTCCTATTAAGCCATAAATCATATATGCCAGCGGAATGATCAGCCATGGCAAAATCGTATGCGCCATAACCGTCGGAATCACGCCGATCAGCTTGGAAAGCCAGGCATAGAAAATCGGCCACAGGGATAACACATATCTTTTGTCAAAATCTGCAAACGATCCTGTCTCCGGATAGACCCAGTAAATCTGGTTAGAATATACCGCTTCATTGGCCAGGTTTACATAATACGTATCGTCCCACTCCAGGTACATATGATGATGGATAAAATACAACTGATAACAGATCAACGCCAGCGCTGCAAGATGCCCCAGCGTCAGATACTGTCTTCCGTCTCTCACCGCCGCTTTTCCATCTTCCAGAATATCTCTCCAGCAAAAAAGTCCCAGCACAGACAATCCGGATACAATCAGGCTGTATAGCCAGACAAATGACTGAAAAGAGGCATGCATCATCGTCATCGGCACCAGAATCAGTTCCATCAGCGCCCACCACAGCATGGTTCCGGAAACGATCGAAAAAAGAAATCCCTCGTTCTTCAGTTTCAACAGACGCCGCAGTACATATCCGCTTAAAAATGTTCCTCCAAAAAACAGCACTGCCGTTAATAAAATTTCCAGACGCATAAATCTCTCCCGCTTAATCCTGCATTTCAATCCGCCACAATTCCTGATCCATCACATTATCATGGTAGATCTTCCACATACCCTCTTCATAGTTATAATAATCGTTTATCTTTTCCTGATTAAATACAGATATATAAGGATAGGTCCCGAGAGTCACCCCGTTCTGCCGATAATAATAGCCTTCGGAAACCATCGCATTTAAATTTTTGATTCCCATCACCAGCGTCAGGGCCAGGAAAAATACCGCTCCTATTTTCGCGATTTTATCGCGTTCAGATATCAGCAGCACAACCAGCGCGCATTCCAGTACTTTAAAAATCACGCAGTACCGGCTTGCATAATAAGAGCTGCCGCACATCAGCATGTAAAAACACGTCCCGCATAAATAGGCTTTCAGAAGAAGTGTCGTCCTCTGCTCCGGCTGACCGTCCTTTTTCTTTTTCCAGAAATACAAAATCAGTATTGCCGCAGCGCTGACCAGTCTCTCCCCCACAGCGAAAAGACTTACCTCGCCGTCCAGCAGAAACTGCTTTACATGATACATAGGCAGAACATTCGTAATCAGCTGCTCCACCGCTCCTACCTGCAGGACCAGTCCTCCCGCGATAGAAAGGCCGAGCAAGGCCAGGATTACATATACCGGCAGATAGTACACAACGGGAAGCACCAGCCACGCATATCCCACCCGGTGGAATGACGCCGCGATCAGCACGCTGACTATATACCGCACCCACTTCTTCTCAAGGTAAAACGGAACCGCAATCCCCAGGAATATGCAGATCGCCAGTCCCTGGCGAAGTCCGGACACCAGATAGACCAGATACAATACCGGATAAGAGAGAAACAGCCCTGCTGTTCTCAAAGGGACATATTTATTCAAAAACCGGTGCAGCAGCAGCATATCCGCCAGCCCCAGGGCAAAAGTAAATACCCAGAACGGGGCATGGAACAGTTTGAACACCGCCGATATGAGACGCCACCCGATCTCCGGATAAAATCCGCAGATATATCCCTGCGACAGGTCAATATAGGCCGGGATGGTTTCATAAAGCCCATGATACGTCACATAATCCGTACCCTGCCCAAACCGCAGGCACAGACAGGCGGCAGCCAGTCCCCAGCAGCACCAGTAGATATATTTTCCATACTGCGGCCGGAACCATTCCCATACTGCTCCCGCAGCAAGGATCAAAAATATGATCAAATATAAATTCATGCTTTTCCTTCCAAGATATCTGCAATTCTCTTCGAGGCAAATCCATCACCGTATGGATTGCTCGCCGTACTCATTTTTCTATAAGCTTCCTGATCTTCCAGAAGCATTTTGAAGTTCTCATAGATCGTCCCTTCATCTGTGCCTACCAGCTTCAGGGTTCCCGCCGCGATCCCTTCGGGACGCTCGGTGGTATCCCGCATCACCAATACCGGCTTGCCCAGAGACGGCGCCTCTTCCTGTATCCCGCCGCTGTCTGTCAGGATCAGATAGCTCCTGGCCAGAAAATTATGGAAATCCAGCACATCCAGCGGTTCTATGATCCGGATCCGTTCGTCGTCTCCCAGGATGGCCTGGGCAGTCTCACGCACTGCCGGATTCATATGAATCGGATAGACAGCCTTGATATCAGGATGTTCGTCACAGACCCGGCGGATCGCCCGGAACATGTGCTTCATGGGTTCTCCCAGATTCTCCCTGCGGTGCGCCGTGATCATAATCAGCCGGCTGTCTTTCGCCCACTCCAGAACCGGATGTGTATAACCTTTCCGCACGGTAGTCTTCAGCGCGTCGATGGCGGTATTGCCCGTCACATAGATGGTCTCCGGCTTCTTTCCCTCTTTCAGCAGATTCTCCTTTGACAATTCTGTGGGCGCGAAATGATAGGCAGCGATGATCCCCACTGCCTGTCTGTTAAATTCCTCCGGATACGGAGAATAGATATTATAAGTGCGCAGTCCCGCCTCCACATGCCCTACCGGGATCTGAAGGTAATAACAGGCCAGAGCCGTCACAAACGTGGTAGAAGTGTCCCCATGTACCAGCACCACATCGGGACGCACCGTCTCCAGCACCTCCCTGATCCGGTTCAGAATATTCGTCGTCACATCGAACAAAGTCTGACGGTCTTTCATGACAGACAGATCATAGTCCGGAACCACGGAAAAAGCCTCCAGCACCTGATCCAGCATCTGCCGGTGCTGACCGGTCACACAGACTACCGTCTCTATCTCTTTTCTTGTCTTCAGTTCATTGACCAGCGGACACATCTTGATCGCCTCCGGCCTGGTCCCGAATACCAGCATTACTTTTTTCATGCTACCCTTCCTTCAGTTCTTTTCTGATCTGCTCTGCCAGTTTATGATTATTCTTCTCCACATGCACTCTGGAGATAAATCTGTCCACCTGTTCCGTCCACCTGCTGTAATCACCCGCAAGCTTCCTGACCGCTGAGACATAATCATCCGAGGCGATTCCTATGCCATACTTTTCACAGAGTTCCTTAAGAGGAGGATTTGTGGAAGCAAGCACCGGCTTTCCCTCGTACAGGAATTCAAAGATCTTCCCGCTGGCACAGTATTTATTGTTAAGATCCCGCTGATGATAGGCCACAAAACCGATCTGACAGTTCTCAATAAAATACTTCAGATGATCCTGATCCATGCGGGGCAGGATTTTCACATTCGTAAGCCCCAGTTCCCGGATCGTGGCGCCTGCCAGGATCTCGTCTTCCTCGTCATTTTCGCCGACCAGAAGCAGTTCATATTCTCCGCCCAGTTCCTTCATGGCTTCCAGCAGTTTGCCGGTAGTCCGGCTCATATCGCAGCCTGCGGTGGAAATAATACGGAATCTTTTCTCCCGGAAAAAATCCCCGTTTTCTTCCTCCATCTGTCTCTGCTTTCCTGCCTCCGTATATTCCAGTCTGCGGATATTTTCATAATTCAAAGGCGTTTTCTTAAGCCCGAACATTTTTACCATGATTTTAGCACGGAATGGATTGGCGGCGATGACCACATCCGAATGCCTGGTAAAAATTTTTTCCATAATGCAGCCGATCTTCCCCGGAATGCCGGCTGCACTTTTCATATCATACAATTCTCTGCAGTCCTGTACCACATATCCGGAACCGCAGATGCGTTTTGCCAGATATCCGGGCAGGATGCCTTTCCGGTTATCGATAAAGATCAGGTCCGCCTTCCCCAGCCTTCTGGCCTGAAGGCAGCAGAAACGGATGAACGCCGGATATCCATGATCCGTATAAAGGATATGGCTTTTCTCCTGCGGTTCTTCCCCGTCGGAACGGCGGGTGATATAGGTCACCTCGCCCAATTCTTTGGCGACTTTAACCAGTTCCCGAAGACGCCCATCATATTTCCAATGGTCATAGGAAATCAACAATATCTTCATATATCTGCTCCTGTTTTCTCACGGATCAGCCGGATCACTTTCGCCTGATCCTCCTCTGTCAGATATGGCGATAAAGGAAGCGCCAGCACTCTCTGACATACGCCTGACGTCACCGGGAATGTTTCTCCATACAGTCTGCATCCCACGAACGCCGTCTGCTGGTGCATTCCTCTGGGATAATAAATATTCGTGGGCACGCCGTGCTCCTTCAGGTATTCCTGCACTGAGCCGCGCTCTTCCCCGTCTTTTAAGAGGATGCTGTACTGTGCCCATCCGGAACCATATCCCTCCGGTATCTTCGGCACTTTCACACAATCTGACAGTTCTTCCTCATACCGGGCTGCTATACGGTCCGTATCCTTCAGTTCATGCTCCCGGAACGCTTTCAGCTTTACACGCAGTACCGCTGCCTGGAGTGTATCCAGGCGGGAATTCATCCCGATCCGGACATTGTCATATTTGTCCGTTCCCTTTCCATGGATCCGCAGAGAACGGATCAGTTCCGCCCATTCGTCATTGTCCGTGAAGACGGCGCCGCCGTCTCCATAGCATCCCAGGGGCTTGGCCGGGAAAAAGGATGTAGTCGCGATATCGCCGAAACTTCCTGCCCGTCTGCCACGGAGACTTCCTCCAAATCCCTGGGCCGCGTCTTCCAGAATATACATGCCATAACGGTCCGCAATCTCCCGGATCCGCTCATAATCTGCGGGCAGTCCGAAAAGATCCACCGCCACGATTACCCGGGGCTTCAGTTTCCCTTCTGCCAGTACCGCCTGCACCGCCCTCTCCAGACTGTCAGGATCCATATTAAAAGTATCTTCCAGGATGTCGGTAAATACCGGCGTCGCGCCTTCATACGCCACGGTCTCGGCAGAAGAAAAGAAAGTAAAGTCCGGCACAAAGACCGCGTCTCCCTCTCCGATCCCCCATGCCATCAGGGCAAGGGTCAGGGCGTCCGTGCCATTGGCGCAGGCAATACAGTGTTTCACACCCACGTACTCCGCCAGTTCTGCTTCCAGCTGTGCCACCGGCTTTCCGCCGATATAGGCGGACTCTTCCAGCACCTGTCCGATCGCGGCGTCTATCTCAGGCTTCAGCACCTGATACTGCTTTTTCAGATCACGAAATTCCATCTCACTCTTCCTCTCTGATCCGTTGGATCAAATTCCAGATCCCCTCCGCGGAATTCAGATTCTCCGGCACGATCTCCTCTGCCGGGATCTCTACCCCGAACTGATCTTCGATCTCTGCGATCAGGGTAATCACGTCAAAAGACTCCAGCAGTCCGTCATCAATCAGTTCTTTTTCTGTTTCAAAATCGATCTCAGGCTTCAGGGCCTGCAGAAGCTCCATTAATTCTTCCATTATTACAACCTGCCTTTTTCATTCTTTCTCAATTTAGTTATTTTAGCATGTCCTGTAAATGATAGCAAGCCACTCCCCGGATATTACTCAAATATCCGATAGACCCTGCAGGTAGATGTTTCAAACAGAATCTCCCACCAATTCAATTTACTGCCCGATATCAGACTGGCCTCCATTTCCTCAATTCGGTTGTAGCTGTCTTTATCTACATAAACGATAACCTCGGTTGTTCCGGGTTCCAGGATCCGATAAAGCTTGGAAATCTCATTTTCATGAATTCTTCTGATCTTTTTATAATTGGCAACTTCTAAAATATCCGCAGTAATCAAATAGTCATATCTGGAAATATATACACAGTCTAAATCCCCATAAGCCGCGGCAGTTTCCAGGTTCTGCGCCTCCCCCAGGTAAAGATAATTAACGCCTGCCGTACGATATTCCTGTACAAGCATGGCTCCTGCTGCCACTGCCAGCGCTATGCACACACCTGCAGCTGAAAATTTTAATGTTTTTAACAGTCTTCCAAGGAAGGAAAACATAACTAACAGCGCAAACGGATAAATACAGAATATATATCGATCTACCTGATATGGTGCAACCAACGCAATGATCGATGTATACCCGGCAATCATTATGACCGGCACCGTTAGAAAACTAAACTCTTTCTCTTTTATCCAGCCTAATGATTCTCTCCTTCGAATCAGGCAAAACAAAAAAATAAGGATCAGAAGCAATACAAATTCTTTCAGAAAATTCCCAAAAATCTGCTGACCTAAAATTGCAATATACGCGCGCAGCTTTCCCCACAAGTTTTCATGGGCTTGTAAGGCATCATAGGCTTGAACTCCGCGGTCCGTGTCCAGACCAAAGATTTTCCAGAACGAGAGCGGGAAGCATAAAAGAATGCCTCCCAGCGAAAGAAGATTGGCCGCCGCAAATCTGTACAACAGTTTCCGCCGGCATCGGTCTGTCAAAAGCATCAGGGCAAGCGCTCCTCCAGCAAAAAACACCGCAATATAAAAATAATAATGTGTCATATACCCTAAAAATGTGATCAGCGCAGTCCATCCATATACCCGGATGCCCAAGGGACGGTCTGTCCAAATTCTCGCATACAAATACAAAAGGATCACCAACCACATGGTCATCAGCATATACATACGGATATACACCACACAGCTGACTGCGCCTGCACTGCATGCCCATACCAGCATGGTGATAAACGAAATTCTTTTGGAACCTGAAAGCCTTCTAGCCAGCAAATACAAAAATAATCCCGTCACTGCATAATAGATTATATTGGGTACAATCCCGTACCATTTACTGAAAGTTCCCGGAAACAGAGAACAAACCGTATGCAGTATAAGATAAAAAAGAGGTGGGTGGTTATCCTGCGTCTGATTATAAATCACTGTTCTGTAATCAAACTGCTGCCCTTTTTCCACTTCTATATAATTCATATAGTACTCTGGGGTCTGCCATTTCTGATCCCATCCCTGTATTGAATAGATATGCGGGTATTCTGTACTGTTTGCCAGTCCATAAGACCAGAGTTCATCAACAAAATATCCCTCTTTTTTATCACCGTAATACCACACGAGCAGCATCGGCAACAGACAGATTATAATCAATAATCCTTTTCTCAGATATCTTCTGTATTCCATTTCCAAGTTTCCACCGCTTCCCGAATCAGCCTCTCACCAGTTGTCTTCCCATATAAATAGATCTTCGGCATCCTGCGGCTCAGGAACAGATAGATCCCTTCTGTCACGGAATAGGCCCCGATATTATGGAATACCAGGTAATCCCCGACCCTTGCATCACAAAGCGGCAGCTTTTTCAGAAGAATATCCGCCACCGTACACAGGGAACCATAGACCGTCCATTCCTCTTCCTTCTCCTGTTCCAGCGGATGCTGCGGGAAGTAAGAAAGGATCGGCGTCTTCATGGCCATATTCTGGCCGTAGTAATTCACATGATTGATTCCTCCGTCCACAATGCACACATTAACCGCGTCATTCCTCTTCTGGTCCATGATCTTCGTCATATAATATCCGCAGGACGCAGTCAGATAACGTCCCATCTCAAACGTCACTTCATAAGGCCTCTTCTCCCGGAACAGTTCCATGAATGCCTCCAGAAGGCTGCGGTCTTCCGCGAAATCGTCCTTCGTAAAATACGGGACTCCCAGCCCGGGACCGAATTCCAGTTCCCTGGTCACAAAGCCTTCCTCTTCCTCCAGGCGCCGGATCAGTTCTTCTATATATTCCACTTCTGCCGCGATCTTTTTGATTACTTTCTTCTGGGTGCCTGTAAAATACTGAAGTCCGCAGATATTTACATATGGATATTTGTCTCTTTCACCGATCAGCTGCCGCACGTCCTCTTCACTCATTCCAAACTGGTTGCCGCTGGTCACCCGGAGGAGGATCTCCACATGCCGGTCCAGTTCTTCCGCGCAGCGGCTCACCAGATAAAACTGCCCTCTGGACTCCGCGGTATAATGTACCACGCCCTGCTCCATGGCATAGCGCATATCTTCATACTCTTTATTTACACCGGACAGAACAATTTTCTTCATATCCAGCCCGTTCTGTACGCAGATATGGAATTCCCCCGGAGAGCACACTTCGTACCTCTCCACATATCCGTCCAATACTTTCACCAGGAACGGGTTTGCCTTCATGGCAAAACACAGCTTTGCCGGGCGGATCGTATCCGCGATCCACCTGGCACGCTCCGTCAGAATATCTGTATCAAATACATAGGACGGCGTATCCAGCGATACCGCCAGTTCCCGCAGCTTTTCCTCGTTCATTTAAGCCTCACTTTCTGTACTCCGCCATCAGGGCCTTCCTGTCAATCTTGCCGTTCTTGGTCACCGGCATCTCGTCTACCCGGTAAAATACGTTAGGAATCATAAAGCGTGGCAGTTTTTCTGCCAGCCCTTCAATGATCTCTTTCGCTTCCGGCGTGCCCACATAGAATCCTAGGATCTTCGTATTTGGCTCGTCATAGATGCAGCATGCGCGCGATACCCCGTCCAATGCCTGAAATACCGTCTCGATCTCTCCCAGTTCAATCCGGTGTCCCATATGCTTGATCTGGAAATCTTTCCGCGTCACATAATAAAGTTCTCCCTGCTCATCGTAGCGTCCCAGGTCGCCGGTGCGGTAGACCGGCTCCAGATAACGCCGGTTCAGCGGGTTCTGTACAAATACCTCTTCTGTCTTCTCCCAGTTTCGGAAATATCCCAGCGCAAGCGCCGTACCCGACACGCAGATCTCCCCCAGTTTCCCCGGTTCCGTCAAAAGCCTGTCTTCTTCATCCAGAAGGAAGACTCTCTCATTCGGGAAGGCCTTCCCGATGGGCAGTACCTCATCTTCCGCAAATTCTCTGTCTACGATATAATACGTACAGTTGCAGGTAATCTCGGTAGGTCCGTACAGATTTACATAGAGCGCATCCGGCAGATAACTTCTCCAATAGTTCAGATGTTTCACCGGCATCACTTCGCCGCTGAACATGACTCTGCGGATCGTCTTCGGTACTTTATACCGGAATCCTTTCAACATAGAGATGATGCACAGCGCGGAAACAGCCCATGTAAGATTTGTCACCTTTCTGTCATCCAGGAAATCCAGCAGTTTCTTCGGTACCGAGAAAAATTTCTTTGGAATCACTTCCAATGTAGCCCCTGTCTTCAGCGCAGGAAAGATATCTTTCACCGAAACGTCAAAGTCAAAAGGAGCCTGGTTGGCAATCACATCATCCCTGCCGATTCCGAATATTCTCACAAAATGCTCCGTAAAATCGATCACAGACCGGTGGGATACGACCACTCCTTTCGGCGTCCCGGTGGAACCCGAAGTAAAATTCGTATACAGAGGGTCCACATCGCAGAAAGCTTCTCTCCTGGACTTCAGCACAGTCTCACAAATCTCATGCTCCGCCAGGTCCTCGGCCAGCAGGATCTGTCCGGGAAATCCCAGTTCCCGCACCTTCTGTTCCAGCTTCCTGCCGGTCACCAGCACGTCCGCCTCCAGGGTGGACAGGATCGTCAGGATCCTCTCCGCCGGCTGTTCCGGCTCCACCAACGAATAAAAGCAGCCTGCATAGACTGCTCCCATAAATACATTCAGTGTCCACGCCTCTTTTTCCATCAAAACCGGTACCGGCGCATTCTGAGGAAGCACTGCCGCCAGGGCACTGCCGATGCGTTTTCCGTATTCTCTGACCTGCGCGTACGTATAGCTCTGTTCCAGATCCTCAAACGCCGTCTTATCCGGGCACTGCGACGCGCTGTTCTCCAGATAATCCAGGATATTCTGAACCATATACTCTCTCCTGCCTTCACATTTATTTCTTTTTGATCTCCAGCACCTTCCTGGCCGGATTCCCAAACTGCTTCTCATCCTCCGGCACATCCTTGATCGCCACTGCTCCGAGCCCCAGATACGCATGATCCCCGACCTGTATCCGGTTCGTCGTCACCGCCATAGGCGCCACATACACCTGATCACCAATACGACAGTGTCCTGAGATGCTGGCTTTTCCGCTGACCAGGGTCTCTTCACCGATCCGGCAGTTGTGTCCCACATCTCCCAGAAGGCCGATCATGGATCCTCTTCCAAGCACGGTCGTCCTGGTGTCCCCTGCCGCCAGCACGGAACCCGCCAGCAAAAGGCAGCCATCCTCGATCACCGTTCCGGCCAGATGGGGCAGCGTCCTGCAGGCCCCGTCTTCTGTCCGGTATATATCCGCGTCTTCCACGCCTATCAGGCATTTTTCACGGATCTGCACGTCTCTTCCGATCCGCACATGATCTCCGATCACGGTTCCGGCTCCGATCCGGGTTCCGGCTCCGATTACTACATCCCGCCCAATCACGCAGAATGGACCGATCTGCACATCCTCACCGATCCGTACGTCTTTACTGAAAATGCTCCCGCCTTCCATATACTGCTCTGTACATGGGAGAAAAGTTTTCAAACGTTCCAGCAATTCTCCGTACAGATTTTTTGGATAATCACATTTCAACTGTACGCAAGACGGGTTCAATGTCAGATCCGTATCCTTTCCTGTGACAAAAATACATTCTTTCACATTACAAGCATCTTCTGCCAAAACACTTTTTACAAAGATAAGAGAATGATCTTCCGGTTCTTCCGGGTCGGACACACCAAATATTCGCCCTTCTCTCTCTCTACATTCCGGGTATCCGCTCAGCAAATCCCGAATTCTGATCTCACATATTGGGAACATTGTTATCTCCAAAACTCAAATAAATATTTTAATCTCGTATAAATTTCCAGATTACTGTCAAACACGTCATATATGTCGTCTGTCCACAGCATTAAAAAGCTCAGAAAGACCGTCAATACCGTCAGGACAATAACCTGATTGCGGAATCCGATTTCACGTCCTTCCTCTTTCAGCAGTTTTTCCTTTGCCGGAATCCGCAAGAGTACAATCAGATATAACATCCAGACAAAATCAGACTGATAGCGCTCTAAAATTCCACCCATGTTAATATCTGCAATCAACACCAGCAAAGTACATAACACAGCACAGATAGAAACACGTTTCCAAAGCACTGTTTCCCCGCTTCCCGTCTTCTTATCCCATATCTTTCCAAAAATCAGGAAAAACAAAGGATTATACCACAAGACCCCGCCAAATCTGTGTTCGTAGATCGTCAGGCCAAGATAAGAAGTATTTATCTCCTGGAAATTGACGAACGGGAACTGGGTCCCGATATTCATGGGACGCAATACATACTCATAGATTCCGTAAGCGATCCGGTCAAAGTTCCATCCACGGCGCGTTACATCATTAGTCGTCAGGTTGTAGGTAGAACCAAATTCAAATATAGAATCAAACCGCACGTAATTATATATCATTACCGCAGTCCCCACAACCAGGAACGGAACACACAGGCATAAAATTTCTTTCCAGTATTTTCTTATCAGACTCTTTCCGGCACTGAAAAATCTGGGCAGAAACAGTACCGCGCCAAAAAACATACCAATCAGGAACTGTGGACGGCAGGCCGCCGTACAGGCCACACACAAGGCCCCAAGAAACAGTTTCCAGAGAACCAGCCTGTCCCCCTTATCTGCAGAAATCCACAAACCAATGCCGAACAGAACAAAAAGCAGGCCGAATCCGATACACACTTCATATACGCTGGATTTCCGCATAAGCGTGGTAAGACCGCTTCCAAAAACAACGCATACAGACAGTACCGGGTAAAGCACATAAGGACTGCTCTGAAACCATCTGCGAAAAATCTCTCTCACAAGATAAAACGCAGAAAAAACAATTCCCAGTGCCGCAACTCCCATAGCAAGATCTGTCCTCAGCATTATACCTGTCAGCAGATAAACAGGAAGATAAAGGATCAGCACCGGAAGGGCTCCAAAATAAACATAATACTGACCGTTATAAAACGCATAATCCCACAGTACCGTTTCTCCATTTTCGGCCTCAAGAGCCTGTCTTGCATGAAAATCGTAAGGATTATCCATCTCCAAAAGAAATTCCGGCGGTTTTTCATCTACATAAAGCCGTCCATACAAAAAAGCTTCCGCCAAGTCCTGATGAATCGTATCTGCAGGGGTATCCAGTTTCACCATTCCTGCAATACTAAGGCAGAGAGCTAAGCACACACACCAGGTCGCTGCCCGGTATTTCCTGCTTCCTTCCTGAAAGTTGACCGACCAGATCCGGCTTTTCCCACGAAGCAGCCAAAGCAGAATCCCCAGGAAATACATCAGCCCCATCCGCATCCAGCTTATAAAAAACGGCTCCGGATCATTCAGGCGAATCTCATTTATATACAATTCTGTATTATATCGCACATGAAATACCAGTCTGATATTTTCCGCCTTACCATAAAAATGAAGCCTCATCCAATGGCTCTCTTCGAATCCCTGAACCAACGTCCGGGATCCCATCAGATAGTATTCAGAATTTCCTTCATCTGACCCGTAAATGTCGACCATTAAATACTCTTTTGCTTCAGCATCCGCATCGACATACAAAGTGCAGATCTCCTCGTTAATTCCATTCAGATCTACATAGCATCGTTCTTCGTTCGTACATAAATAGCCGCCGTCTTCCTGCTCCAGCAAACTTTCAGAATGAGTCAGCACATATTCCGCATGCGGCATCTTCCCTGCACGATCCATCCATGCGTGAAAATGAAATACAAAGATCTCCAGCAGAACCGGCAGCAAGAGCAGAACAACAATCTTAACTTTTTTTTTCATGTATCTGCTCCCTTAAAATGTGCCCGTCATATCTGTACTTTCAAAATCTTTCAACGGCAGCTTCACCGGCGCGCCCTCTTTCTGGCTCTTGTAAATGGCCAGCACAAGTTCCAGGGCATTTCTTCCTGCCGCCGCGTCCACATACGGCTTCCGGTCATGCTCTATCGCGTCTATCATATCCGCATACAGACTGGTATGGCCGTTCCCGTAGACATTGCTGGTGGCCTCTTTAAGTCCCTTATTGGCGTCATCCCGGGCTTCTTCGTCCGCAAAGTCCCACACATCAATGTTATTTGTGGACTTTCCTCCGATCTTCACAGTTCCCTTCTCTCCGAAGATATACAGAGTCTCTTCCAGGTTCTGCGGATATACGTTGGTCGTCCCCTCTATGGTGGCAATCGCGCCGTTTTTAAACTTCACCACTGCCATGCCCACATCCTCTGCTTCCAGATAGTGATGGAACTGCTGGCGGGTCTGTCCGTAGACTTCTTCCACTTCATCCCCGAACATCCAGCGGAGGAGGTCGATGCCGTGAATGCACTGGTTCATCAGCGCTCCACCGTCGGAAGCCCATCTGCCTCTCCAGGGAGCCTGGTCATAATAAGTTTTATTTCTGTTCCATCTTACATGAACAGAACCGTGGGATAGCTTCCCGAATCTTCCTGCCTCCAGCGCTTTCCTGGTCTCCTGCACCGCGATGTTGAACCGGTTCTGATGGCAGGCGGAGACTTTCACACCTTTCTCTTCGGAACGGCGGACAATCTCATCCGCGTCCTTCATGCTCATGGCTATGGGCTTCTCAATGATGCAGTTCACTCCATGATCAATACAATACAAAGCGATCTGCGCGTGCACGCCGCTCTCTGTGGCGATTCCCACCAGCTCCGGCTGTACTTCTTCCACCATTTTCCGGTAGTCTGTATATCTGGCGATAGAATGATCCTTCTCCAGTCCATGCTTTGCCAGCAGGTTCTCCATCTGCTGCTGATCCACGTCACAGACCGCGGCAAATTCCAGCCCGTTGTTCAATATCGCTTTTACATGATTCGTGGCGATGCGTCCGCATCCGATCAACGCGTATTTCATCACAATACCTCGATATTCTCTCTGTTTTCTATGTTTTTCATGACGTTCTTGGTGTCAAAGACAGCTTTTGCATGCCGCTGCACCAGTTTATAATCCACGTTGGTATGGGCTGCCGTGATCATGACCAGATCCGCGCTCTCGATCAGCTCCGCGGTCAGTTCCGGCTCGCTTACGCGCTCCTGTCCCTTGAATCTGTACTGTCTGACCCAGGGATCATAATAGATCACATCCGCTCCTGTCTTCTCCAGTTCCTCGATGACGCGCAGGGCCGGACTCTCCCGGTAATCGTCAATGTCCTGCTTGTAGGCCACGCCAAGGACCAGCACTCTGGAACCGTTCAGGGATTTCCGGAAACGGTTCAGGATCTTTCCAGCCCGTTCCACGCAGTATGCCGGCATCTTATCGTTAATCATCATAGAACTTTCAATCATGGAAGTGTGGAACCCGTATTCCCGCGCCTTCCAGGACAGATAATAGGGATCCAGAGGAATGCAGTGGCCGCCCAGCCCCGGTCCCGGATAAAACGGCTGGAAGCCGTAAGGCTTCGTGCTGGCCGCGTCGATGACCTCCCAGATACTGATGCCCATCTCATTGCAGAGCATCGCCAGTTCATTGATCAGGCCAATGTTGATGTTCCGGTAAGTATTTTCCAGAATCTTCTCCATCTCTGCGATGGCCGGGGAAGACACCTCTTTCACATCGCTTTCCAGGACCGCCCGGTACATGGCCGCGATGACTTCCGTGGCGTCTTTGCCCACGCCGCCGATTACTTTCGGAGTATTCTTCGTCTTATAGATCAGATTGCCCGGATCCACGCGCTCCGGAGAAAATCCCAGGTAAAAATCTTCGCCGCATTTCAGCCCCGATCCTTTCTCCAGAATCGGCTTCACCAGTTCTTCCGTAGTCCCTGGATAGGTGGTAGACTCCAGCACGACCATGGTATTCTTCGTCAGATATTTCGCGATATCTCTCGTGGAATTCCGCACACAGCTCAAGTCCGGCTCCTGATGGACATCCAGCGGCGTAGGCACGCAGATGGCGATAAAATCCACATCCTTGATAAAACTGAAATCTGATGTGGCGGACAGCATCCCTGCCTCCACCAGACGTTTCAAGTCCTTGTCTACCACATCTCCAATGTAATTGTGTCCCTCATTGACCAGCTCCACTTTGTGCGGCTGTTCATCGAAACCGATCGTCCTGAATCCGGCTTTTGCTTTCTCCACCGCCAGCGGCAGACCCACATAGCCCAGACCGATCACGCCGACTACGATCTCCTTTTTCGCGATTTTATCCAATAGTAATTGTTTCATGTCAGCACCTCACCGCTTTATTAAAATCTGCTCCAATTCATCCGTCAGATTCTTGAAGTCATATCTCTTTACCGCTTCCCTTGCGTTTTGACAATATTCTTCATAGTCTTTTTTATCCATCTCATAGAAACGGACAACCGCTCCGGCCATCGTGTCCGGATCGCCCGCTCTTACCGTCACGCCGCTGTGCGTCTCTTCCAGAATGTCAAACTTCGTCCGGATATTCGATACCGTCGGCTTTCCGGAAGCCATATAGTCAAACATTTTATTCATACTCAGGCCATAATCCGAAACCTTATCGCTCGGCGCAGTCATAAGATTCAGATCGCCCTTTGAGAGAATATTCGGAATGTACTTTTTATCTACTTTGCCTTTAAAAGAGACATTTTCCAGATGCTTTTTCCGGGCGTATTTTTTCAGATCATCTTCCAGATATCCTGCCCCAAACAGCAGGAAACGGATATCTGCCCGGTCTTTTAATTTTTCTGCGGCATCCAGAATATCAAACATAGCATTTGCCTGGCCCATGGAACCTGTATACATGACCTTAAACGTATCTTCCTGATCCAGCTCAGGATCATGAAAAACATTTTCCTGCTCCTGTCTGTGATAAACCTCCAGATCTACTCCATTATTGATATAATAGATCTTGTCAAGAGGTACATCTTTTTCCCAGCCCTGATCTATGATGTATTGTTTTCCACCTTCCATCGTAAAGATTACCGCGTCAGCTTTCTTATAAATCCAATGCTCCAGCATATACAGAGCCTTTGTCATCAGCTGTTTTTCTTTCAGTGCGCCATATTCGACCAGAGTCAGCGGCCAGAGGTCCGCGATCTCCACCACGCAGCGGCAGCGATATTTCCTGGCCAGCAGTATCCCGGCCACACAGGCTAAAGGATGCACCGACGTAGCTAAAATCACATCCGGTTTATGGAACTTCCGGGTCTGAGTAAACAAACGCACTGTATAATCGAAGAAATTAAGAATACGCTGAATCCCATTGCCCTCATAGTTTCTGGCACGCAGAAATACATAACGAAGCCCGTCAATCTTCTTCGCTTTCATAGGCGACCGGTCAATGATCAGGTTCTGCTTCGACAAATGCACAGAACTGGCAGCAAATATGATCACTTTATGTCCCTTTTCCTGCAAATGTCTGGCAAAATGATATGGTCTGGCCAATGGATATAAATTGGGCGGAACCGCGTAATGATTAAAAAACCAGATATTCATTTTCTGCATCCTCGTTTCTTATTTGTTTAAAAAAGTACGATGTATTTCTTCCTGCCGCAGCGCGCACCAGATCTGATACATCCATTTATTTTTTTCAAAACGCTTTATCATATTTCGAAATGGGTAAAGCACAGATATCGCGAAACGCATCCATGGGCGGTACTTGATATGAAGTCTGCAATATGCTTTCCGGAAACCGAAATTCTTCTCCAGATATTCCTGATAATTTGAATCATGGATCATAGTCCGGTAACCGCCCAGGATATAACGTATTCCCGGCTTCATATACCTCTCAAGCCCATAGTAGACCAAAGCCGCATTTACCTGTGTGTTCAGATACTCCGGATCTGTCTTCACCACTGAATATTCGATCCAGTCCTCATACAGATAATAGATACTGTAACCGATCAATGTATCCGTATCTTTCAAAAAAGCCCCGAGATACTCTGTATTTCCCAGTGTCTCCTCTGTCAGCCCCGAAAATTCTTCCGTCAGTTTTTTTCGGTCGTCTTTTTCCTGATAGGACTCATCATAGCTTTTCCATGCTTTAATCAGCACATTTGCCATCTGCTCCGCGTAATCCGCAGGCACGATCACTTTTACGTCGACCCGTTTTAAACCGCGGGTAATAAGGCTTCTCCGATTTGATTTCAGAGACATAATATCAAACGGGGTATCCTTGATCAGGCACCACCATTCCGTTTCATGTCCGCAGTCAAAATCCGTAATCCATCTGGCAAGCAGGGACCGCTTTCCGCCTGCCAGCTTCCTCCACTGACCGGCATCATCCATCCAGGAAGTGTCCGGCACTATATGGGGGGCCGTAGTCGGGACCAGCGCATGATTATAATATTCCCATTCCTGACTCATTCTGCTGTTCCTCTCATTCATTTTCCGCGCAGATTTTCCTTGCGATCCGCTGCTTTCTCTCATAAGTCCGCCGGTCTATCTGGCCGGTTCTCAGAAGATAATCTCCAAAATCCTCAGCCGTCGCCATTCCTTCTGTATTGATATCCTCTTTTTTCAGCACCTGGAAAACCGTCCGGAAAATAATCTTCAGATCTCCCAGAAAAGTGATGTTTTTTACATACTGCTGATCATACGCCAGCTTGTCTTCCCATGAAATGTTGTTCCTGCCGTTCACCTGCGCAAGCCCGGTCAGCCCCTGGGCGACTCTGTGACGCCTCCGCTGAGCTTTTGTCATGAAAACCATGTCACGAACCAGCTGGGGCCTTGGCCCTACGATACTCATATCGCCTTTTAAAATATTAAACAATTCCGGCAATTCATCCAGACTGGTATTTCTTAAGAATTTCCCGAATTCTGTCAGACGCATCTCATCCGGCAAAAGATTTCCCTGCGCGTCTCTTTCGTCCGTCATGGTACGAAACTTGTACATTTTAAAGATCTTTTCCCCTTTTCCCGGACGAAGCTGCGTAAAAAGCACCGGACTGCCCAGCTTTTTATGAACCTGCCATGCCGTCCATATCATGAGCGGGCCGGACAAAACCAACGCTGTAACGGATATCAATACATCCAATTCTCTTTTTATGCATCTGGCATAAATTCCCTGTCTCATCTATCTCCACAATCCTCTGATCATCCCGCAGACTCTCTCCAGATCCGCTTCCGTCATCTTGGTATCGCTGGGCAGGCAAACGCCCCTGTTAAACAACGCCTCCGCCACGCCGCCATGGTCAATATAATCACATCCGGAAAACACAGGCTGGAGATGCATGGGTTTCCACACCGGACGGCTCTCCACATCTCCCTGTTCCAGCGCCTCCATCACATCCAGAGGCTTCACCGGGCAGTCCTCCGCAATCTGGATCACGGAAAGCCAGCAGTTGGCCCGCTCGTCCTCATGTACGGGCATAAAGGAGATGCCTTCCAGATCTCCCAGATGTTCCTGATAATACGCGAATATCTTCCGCTTCTGCTCCACTCTCTGCTCCAGCACCTTCATCTGCCCGCGGCCGATTCCGGCCAGGATATTGCTCATACGATAATTATAACCGATTTCTTTGTGTTCATAATGGCGCGCCGGTTCCCTTGCCTGGGTCGCCCAGAAACGTACCTTCGCGATCCGTTCTTTCGCTTTTTTCTCCTCCAGATTGCAGACCAGCATGCCTCCTCCGGAAGTGGTGATGATCTTGTTTCCATTAAAAGAAAAAGCCCCGTAATCTCCAAAAGTTCCCGTATACTTCCCATGATAAATGGTGCCAAGACTCTCCGCCGCGTCCTCGATCACTGGCACGCCGTATCTTCGGCAGATCTCCATGATCCGGTCCATATTGGCCGGATTGCCGTACAGATGTACCGGCATGACCGCCTTCGCATTCGGATACTTTTTCAGCGCGTCTTCCAATGCCTCCGGAGACATGTCCCAGGTCTCATAATCACTGTCCACAAATACAGGCACTGCTTTCTCATACGCCACCGGATTCACCGTGGCCGAAAACGTCAGATCCTGGCAGATCACCACATCCCCCTGCTGCACTCCTGCCGCCTTCAGCGCCAGATGGATCGCCGACGTGCCGGAAGAAAGGGCCGCCGCGTCAGAAGCTCCCACGTAAGAAGCCAGCTCCTTTTCGAACTCATTTACATTTTTCCCAAGAGGAGCGATCCAGTTGGTATCAAACGCCTCCTTGATGTACTCCTGTTCATAGCCTTCCGCGCTCATGTGCGGGGAAGCCAGATAGATATGTGCCATGTCCATGCCTCTTTTCCATCAATTCTTATTCATGTGATAAGTGGGGACAACCTCCATCACTTTCTCCTTGATCAGCGGGCTGTCTTCCCTGGACAGCCGGTCCAGTTCCTCCAGCTGATCTATGAACAACTCTTCGTCAAATTCTATGGGCTTTCCAATATGGATCAGTTCATTGGCGGTACTCTGCAGGCCTTCTTCATCCATCAGAAGTTCCTCGTACAGCTTTTCCCCGGGGCGAAGCCCGGTAAACTGGATATCGATATCCTCATAGGGCTTGTATCCCGACAAACGGATCAGGTTTAACGCCAGATCCAGGATCTTCACCGGTTTTCCCATATCCAGCACAAAGATCTCCCCGCCTTTCGCAAATGCCCCTGCCTGTAATACCAGAGAAACCGCCTCCGGGATCGTCATGAAATAACGAATAATATCAGGATCTGTTACCGTCACCGGACCGCCCTCTTCGATCTGTTTCTTGAACAGTGGAATCACGCTGCCGTTGCTCCCCAGCACATTTCCAAAGCGGACCGCCACGAATTCCGTTTTGGACCGGCTGTTCATCATCTGGATCACCATCTCGCAGATGCGTTTGGAGGCCCCCATGATATTGGTGGGATTCACCGCTTTGTCCGTGGAAATCAGCACAAAACGCGATGTGCCGTACCTGTCGGCAGCCTGGGCGGTCTTATAGGTACCGAATACGTTATTCTTGATCGCCTCATTGGGACTGTCTTCCATCAGCGGCACATGTTTGTGAGCCGCCGCATGGTACACAATCTCAGGACGATAGGTCTCAAACACACTGTTGATCCGATGCGTGTTCCTCACCGAACCGATCAGCACGACCAGATCCAGTTCCGGATACTCATGCTTCAGTTCCTGCTGAATATCGTAAGCGTTGTTTTCATAAATATCAAAGATAATCAGCCGTTTCGGATCATGCCTGGCAATCTGCCGGCACAATTCGCTTCCGATGGAGCCCCCGCCTCCGGTGACCAGCACGGTCTTTCCCGACACATATCCCATGATGCTGTCAATCTTGGTATTGATCGGCTCTCTTCCCAGCAGGTCTTCGATCTCTACATTCCTTAACTTGGAGACACTGACCTCTCCATTGGCCAGCTGATACAGCCCGGGCAGCACTTTCAGTTTACAGCTGGTCTGACTGCAGATGTCCAGAAGTTCCTGTGTCTCACTGTGGGATGCCGAAGGAATCGCGATCATGATCTCGTCGATGTCGTATTCCTCCGCCAGGCGGCAGATATCGTTCCGGGTCCCCGCCACAGGGACGCCGCGCAGATACTTTCCCTGCTTCCCCGGATCGTCATCCACCAGACAGCATACATACTGTTCGCTGAACCGGCTGTTCTGAAGCTCTTTCAGCAAGGTATTGCCCGCTTCCCCGGCGCCTACGATCATGGTATTTTTCTTCCCGGTGCGGATCAGGCCGTCCCTTTTCTGCTGGATATATCCCAGAATCCGGTACATAAACCGGAATATAGAAATCCCAAAGGTCAGAATAAAAAAATACATGAAAGGATAACTTCTCGGATAATCCAGACGCATCAGGCTCATGCCGATTGCCTGCGTCACGGCCGATATCAGACATGCAATGATAATATTAACAAGATCCGAAGCGCTGGCATATCTCCAGATCCCCTGGTACAGCCGGAAGGCATAGAAAGCCGCTATTGTAATAATTAAATTTATAGGAAGATAGCGAAAAATATTTTCGATAAATTCAATTGCCCGTGGCTCGAAGAACAGATTATAACGCACATAGATCGCCAGCGGACCGGATAACGTAATGATCAGGACGTCCATCAACACGAGCAAAAGAATCCGATAAATCATCTTTCTGCTTTTATGTCTAAACATGCTATGCTCCTAAACTGATTTTGTACATATTCTGTAATAGTGTATCACCTTTGCCTTTATTTTACAAGTATGGCCTAATCAACGGCGCAATAAATAACTGTGCCTTCCTCTTCTATTTTCTTATATTCATGTTCTTCAATTATTTCTTTCAATACACCATATACTTCCAGATTTTCTCCTTCGTATAACCCTACTCCATGCGAACTAAATCTCCAAAATTCGTAAGTATTTACAAGATCGGATATTTTTACAATCACATTTGGAATCTTGTCCGGGTTTACATTATAATATTTCCGTAACAAGTCATCTCCATCACTGACCTGCCATGTCGTATACGCGCCGCAGGATGCCTGTGTGTCTAAATATACCCATGGATCACAGCCAATAGTTACTATTGTATCCGAAGGATCTGTATATCGTCGCAACATTTCAACTGCATTTTCATATGCTTCCGCCCTGTTTTTTTCTGTATATAATCCTTTCATTACTCCATGCTCTACCTGTGTATTTAACTGTGTCAATGCCCCGTCTCTGTAAATATCCAGCAAACGCACTCCACATAAAACACAAAACATCAGACAAACTGGAATCTTTGTACACACTTTTCCAAATTTCTTATCTTCCCAAATACCCCACGCAAAAGGAACTGCCCATAAATTCATAATTAAAAAAGACATGTTAATCACTCTCTGATCAACATTGGAACCAGCTATCCATACAGCTCCATATATCAACCCTGGAATTATAAAATATTTTTCCAGTAATCTTTCCCGCTTATCTGGGAAAAAGATTTGCAGCTGCAATATAAAGAAAAATGTTGCAGCGATGATTCCACCTTCGAAGTAGCCCCTTACATATATCGCCTGTATCAAAAACTCTCCCAGCAACACCCATGGCATTATTTTTATGACTGTTTTATTTTTTATTTTCCCTAATCTAGTTATACATACAGTCAAAAATGTTGCCATATAAATTGGCCATGTATATTTCATAAAAACAACTACCATATATATAAGAAGATTGATTAGCTGCTTCAAGAAACTTTCTGATTCCATCCCTGGATCTTGAAACACAATCGACAATAACTGAGGTAATTTTGTCCACGGAACCATTGGAGAAAAGCACAGCAAAAACACTGCCGCGCTAAGCAAAACTCCTCCCGCAAAAGAAACTATTCTAACAAAACAAGTATTTTTTTTCGTACATTTCATATACACTCCAGCCAAGAGTATTAAAGGAAATACAACTGCCATATAAGGCATGCATAATACAGAAACCGCAAAGCTAATTCCTGAGCATATTAACTTCCAAATTTCCTTTTTTTCTTTCTTTGCATCCATCCACCATAAAATAGCGAGAAGAAATGTATAAAACCCAAGGCTATAGTATGAACATGTAATAATATTTCCTCTGACATAGACCAAAATACAAAGAGAAGCCAAAAGAGAAGCGCCAAATTTTTTTGTGTACTGATATAAAACTTTATATGTAAATCCAGCAACAAATAGCGCTATAAAAACAAATAAAATGCGGGCACATAAAATTATTCCCTCATTATTTCCTGTAACCATTAAATAAAAATAATAAAACGGCATCATAACAAGACCAAATATCTGCCCTGTATTCCAATCGTTCTGAAACAATAAATCCCCCTCATAAAATCTTTTTGCCGTTGCCAGATAAAAAGTCTCATCTGTTGTATCCATCCCATAAAAAGCACGGTAAATCAAAAGTATTCCTATAATTATAAAAGCAGTTCCTGCGGCAATCCATCTTTTTTGCTCTTCCCTCATTATTGTCATAAGCCTTTCTACTGATTATAGTAAATTACTACAACAGGTTTTTTATAAGCACTCAAAATTAATTGTGTATTATATTTACTCTCCGGCATACAATAAGCCGCCTCTGTATATCCCAATTTGGATTCCATGTTTTCTTTTATCAGTGTTGAATATCCATACACGTGATAATCTGCCTTTGCACATTTTTCAGTTTCCGGTTCCGCAATCTCTATTCGCGCCTTTTTATCCGGATGAAGCACCTCCCAGGCCTGTTTAATTCCAAAATAGCAATTTAAATTGTCCGATGAAATCAGAATAGTATCCCGCCCATCAATTTTCAGAATTCTCTCCAACGCTTCTTTATAATAATCTGTATTTATATATTCAAATCTTTCTGCTACGTTTCTTCCCGCAAGCGCATTAAAATAAGTCGTCTGAAAAGGATGACCGGTCCAAATCAATACAACACAGGCTATTATCTGCAGTGTCAGCCCTGCCTTAATCGCTTTGTCCATCCACTTTTTTCTGCAGAGTCTTTCCAATGCATATACTGCCATAAAAACAAGCGGCGGATACATGAACAAGAAATGTCTGAATGTTACATTCGCCCCTTTAATTATATAAAACAGCATCGGAACCCATATGATTATCGCGCAAATTATAATATATTTTAGTTTTTTCCATTCTTCTTTTCTGTCTTTAAACGCCGCTATACACCCTACTTGGCCAAATATAATTGATGCCAAAAACAGCAACGGAGTTGTAATTCCAAAGTACACAAAGAAATAATGCCAGGGAAGAGAATTTTCCAAATATTTGTATAATTCCCCACAGTATAATTCCCAGCCGTGCCATCGAAGGAAACTTGTTGAACTAGAAATTGTATAGATAAAGTATCCTGAGAGAGAATACCAGGTTGCCGGTGTAATCGCAATAAATGACATAACCATTACAACAACAGCTATTATTCCATTTACAAATATTTTACGGTCTTTCATACCGTTACATATAAATTCTGCCAAATACAAGAAGCCAAAAAGCCCTGCATATGCAAGTCCAATGATTCTCATATTCACACAAAACGCCGCAGCGATCGCCCACAAGACACTCCACTTCCAGGTTTTCTTCTCTACAAATTGAATTCCTAGCCAAATACAAATAGAAGTAAGCGAGAGCATAACCATATCTTTATTGTTTATAAATGAAAGGCCAAACAAAAGAGGATTCAGTCCAATAAAAGCGGACGCAGCAACTCCAAATATCCGTTTTCCTGTCAAAAACTTTCCTACATTGTACGCTGCCAAAAGTCCAAATAAAAACCATACATAAAGGTAATAGTGGTACGCCAGCATCCCCAAGTCAGTCCGACCCACGGCCCGAAAGATAGACACCACCGCCACAATCGGATATAAAAGCGCCTCTCCATGATCGATTTCTACGGAATCCATAAGATCGCCGATTAATCCATCCATATATTGGAACAAACGGCTGCTTTCTCCCAAAAACAGCCTCACATATTCTTTCAGATCCATTCTGGCAATGTCAATCTCCGTATTTTCATCCACATTGATACCATATCCGTTTACCGCAACCAAGCCAATCAGTAGTAAAGCAATAAATATAAAACCTATTACTTTCTTCTCTCTTTTATCCATAAGAATCATCCTCGCAGCCATTTTCTTATTTTTCGATATATCCGAACTATTTTCCAAGGGGGATTCACTCCAGAATCATATCGGTCAAATTCATAATCTCTAACTACGTGTTCTGGATATTGAAGAGGGAATTGAAGAACTCCTGTCTCGCCATTATATGACCCTTTTTCATGCGTGTGTGTGGCCTCGCTTCCAAACCCCTCATTTTTAATCAGGTTTACTTTGGGTACAGCACAAAGTCCTCCCGCCCCTATGCATGTTATCCACCAAAGATAATCCCAGGGGCATTGCCCTTTTTTGAAGTAATAGTTCAATTCTCTGCAAATATAGTATCTGGAACGCATCCCATATGTTTTTCGCAATATTCCTTCTCGTCGGATACGCTTCCACTCAGAATCATCGCCGCAATAATGATCCCAAGCCCGCTTCCATGTTGCCCATCCCCAAGTATATGTGCGCGCGGTAAAACAACAGCTGTTCTGAATCCTATATGAAGAAACCATATTTGATCCCGCGACCATCATTACCTTTGGATCATCCTGATATTTCATCAGCATATCTTTGGCATACAGAAAAAACTGCATTGAAGGTATACAATCATCTTCCAATATGACAGCATAGTCTACATATCGGAAAACCCAGTCTAATCCCCGGGGAACTCTCAGATCACACCCCATATTTTCGTCTGCGTAATCTTTGAACACCTCACAGGGCCAGGATACATGTTCAAATAAGCTACGTACTTTTTTTACACGTTCCTCTTCTCCGGATACATATTTTCTTGCGCCATCGGAGATCACAAATAATTTTGATGGTCTGACTTTTTCCAGGACTCTGAACAATTTCTCTGCCATAGATATCCTGTTAAATACCACTATCGCAACCGGAATCGAATATTGTTCCTGCATAAATTTTCTTACCCCCTCCAGTTTTCCTTCATCCAGACTATTCCTTCCCTCCAGCTATGAAAGTAAAAGGCAACAAATGAACGGGTTTCTTTCCATACCAGCGGAGAAACCAAAGCCACGACAATTTCTGCAACCAGCGTACTGGCTGCCGCTCCCTGTATTCCCCATACCGGTATCGTCAAGTAGTTCAGTACTAAGTTTACAACACTTCCACAAATCGTATAATTTTTAGAAAAACGGTTTTTATTCTCTGCCAAGCTCCAGATATTTCTTGCAACCCCTATCATTGCGAAAGAGGTAGACCACACCAGCAACTTTAAAACAGGCACTGCTTCCAGATATTGTCTTCCATATAAAATATACACTGCTAATTTTCCAAAAATCTGAACCGCAATGCCAACCATAAGCCCCATCACACTAATTAAAAAGAATAACAGCTTTAACCTTTTCTGATACTCTTCTTCACTGGTCGTCTTCTTTTCCAATATTACTGCGCTGGAAGAGTTGATAATGGCCTGAGGCACAAATTCCCACAGCATAGCTATTGTCATAGCCGCCGTATAGTATCCCACCTCTGTTTCTCCAAGCATTTTTCCCACCATTACTTTATCCATCTGTGTGTAAAGTGCCACAGCAATGCCAGCCAACACATAGTGTATACTTTTGCTTAATAACTTCCTGGCAATCTCTAAAGAAAAACCCATTTTAAAATCTTTCAATTTTAAAAAAATACTGCTGATAATCACACCACAGACTAAAGCCTGGATTGTAGTAGATGCTCCAAACCAGAGTACAGAAGCCCCTCCGGCTATCAACACCAGTTTCCAAACTGACACTGCCGTCTGTCCCGCGATATTGGCTATCACATAATATTTAGAATTTAACTCTGATAAAAACCAGCAATTTAACAGTTCATACCCTCTACATACAACAGCAAACGCCTGCAACGCAGTAATTATCCACAAAAGGTTATTTCCCGGTTCTATTATGGCAACCATGATCAAAATGCAGATAAAACTGATCACAGATGCCGGAAGGCGCATCCAAATCGCCGTCCCAATAATCTTTCCTTTTTTTTCAGGATTCGTGACTATTTCATTCACAAGGATACTATCCAATCCTAACTGGCTGACTGAGGCGAACAGGTTAACCAGAGACGCTCCATAACCGATCAATCCATAATTTGCAGGCTCAAGATACCGTGCAGAAAGCGCCCCTACAACCAAAGAAAGTCCCATAGAATAAATATTCTGAAAAATAAGCCAGTTTATATTGGCTACAAATTGATTATGCATTAATATATTTGTTATTCTTTTTATCATAACTGTTTCAGCTTTTTATAATACTCATTTAATCTGCAATACCATCCGACATTCACCCGGCACAGCAGCGCCCGAAACGCGTTCCATGCAGTCGCCGGTCTTCCCCCCAGGAAATCCTTGTCCAAATATATGCGGTATTCCGATCGGTCCATACGGGCTTCCTGCACCATATTCAGGTAACTGTTCAGCACCTCGTTCAACATCCATTTTTTCATTTGGGGGCTCTGCCGCGCCGCCATATGGCTCTGCTCTCTTAATACACTGAACAAATCCTCAATATTCTTTCTTTTATCACTGGTCGTACTGATAGAGCCTTTCCGGATTTTATAATGATAAAGAACATCCGGTACAGACAGCACCCGTCTGGCTTTCAATAAAACACGGGGCATAAATTCCACATCTTCATGCAAGATACCTTCTTTAAAGCGCAAATGTTCACTGTCCAGAAAATCTTTTCTGAACGCATACATCCAGACCTGAACATTCACATTCCGTTTTTTGTATCCTTGCAGGAGATATTCCCTTCCCTCAGACACGTCTGTCTGATCTGTCAGAATTCTGCGCATATGTTCGCAGCTGTCTCCGTCTTCTCCCAACGCGTCAAACGATACCAGATCCACACCTTCATAATGACACAGTCTCTGCTCCAGTGTTCTGCACATATTATTATCTACACAGTCATCCGAGTCAACAAATAAAAGATACTCTCCCTTTGCCTTCTCAATTCCCAGGTTCCGGGCCGCAGACAGTCCTCCATTTTCGGTGTGAAATGTACGTACAAATTTATTTCCCGCGGCATATACATCACACATATCACCGCTTCCATCCGTACTTCCATCATCTATCAGGATCACTTCATATGCCCCATATTCCTGACTCAGCAGGGACCGGACACACCGATCCAGATACGGAGTCACATTATATACCGGTACGATGACAGAGAACTTATATGTTTCCATCCGCCTTACCTCTCAACTTCTTTCTCTCATCCTGGATATACCCATCTTCAATCCTGTGATCCAGGAAAACGGAATCAATTTCTGCACTATTTTGCAATTACAGATCTTACCGATCACTCCGTGATAATAGCTCCATCTTTCAAACGCAATCGTATCAAAGCTTCCCGCCGCCCAGGCCAGCTGATCTTCGGTGGGTTCAAGTCCAAAATATTCCGCGCCTTTGCGCATGCCCTTCAGAGTACGCAGACGGTACATCTGCGGATGATAGGTCATTACATAATTTCCATAAGTTTCAAACTCACTGAATCCGGATCCGGGAAGATTTTCGTCCGACACAGCGCTTAAGATTCTTTCCCAGAACATATCGCCGGAAAGCCCCGGCTGAGCAAGGATCCGATCCAGCATCTCTTTTAAAGTCTCCACATGGAAGATCATATTCTCGCAAATAAACGAAAAATCTCCGCATCGTTTCACTTCTCCGCCGAACAGCCGTTCTAATGTGTCAAAATAAGCAGGTTCCATCTCTTCCTTTTTCGTAAATACGGGATGTCCATCCAGCAGGTGAGAAATGCGGTGCAGCGGCACCGTATCCGCGTCCCAGACAATATAATATTCATCTTCACAACAATAACAATACGCAAATTTTAAAAACTGCTGGAAATACCATCCTGCGCGTCCCGTCTCTCCGATCCGGTTCTTTAGATTATTTCTGACGCTGTCCAGCGTCATCCCCGGGAACAGACTGTCTTCATTCAGAAAATCTACCTGCAATTCTCCGCAGGCCTCTTTCAGCCCTGACGCGCCTATAACAATGATCCTTTTCCACGACAGATTTTTCTTCATCCATTCCACATTCATCCGAAATACCGGCAGATTAGCCTCTGTCATCGGCACAATCACATCGTACAGCTCTTCTGTCATTTTCATTCACCACCCTTTCTGAACCGGCCTGCTATTGTCCTGATCAGCCCCATCATATAAGCAAACCCGGATGTTCTGCAATAGAACAGACTTACCATTCCTGCACTGAGCAGCACCAGGATTCCTCCATTCACAATAAACGAGAGCCAGCTGTAGCCCTGGAAAAGCTGCGAAATAATCCATTTTCCAAGAACTGCCGTTCCTGCAAAAAGCAGCAGGCCTTTCAGCTGTCCGAACCAGTACTCCGCAATCTCCTTCTTGTCCAGCATCAGTACCCGGCGAAAAACAACCGTACTTTTGCCGATCCACAGCACGATCTGGCAGATCACCGTTCCCACCAGCACACCATAGATCCCGATCACAAACACACCCGCTACGGACAGCACAATATTCAGCGCCGCCGCCAGCAGCATGATCCGCTTTTCCTGCGCAAACAGCCCTTTCACCTCGATGTATTCTCCTGTGGGGCCATATACGATGGATATATATGTGTCCGCTACCAACAGGCACGTGATCCACGGCGTCATAACACATTCCGGGCCAATCCATACCGCGATAAAATTATCCGCCAGACACAGCGCCGGCACCAGAAGCACAAATGCGAAAAAGTAACGCACAAATGTATAGTTATGAAAAAGTTTTTTCGCCCGGTCCAGTCCTTCATCCACCAGATAATTTCCGATCATGGGCTGAATCGGCATCATCATATAATAGACAATACTCATCAGGCAGTCTGTAATGTATTTATAACTGGACAGATATCCTACGGATACGGTGCTGATCAACGCTGAAATCACCAGATTGTCTGTGGAGCCATATACATAGGTAGCCAGCTTCCCTGCAAATACATTCTTGACATCTCCAAATAAATTCCGCTTCAATTCTTTTCCTACCGGAGCTTTCACATTCAAAAAGCGGTATTTTCTCCTGCAGATCTGATGAACAATCAAATTAGATATCACATTCTGAAGAATCTGCACTCCCAGATAGACAAAATAATTCTTCGCGATGATAATTACCGCGAATTTCACCAGCGCAAAACATAAATTGCAGGCAATATCGACCAAAGAGCAAAGATATTGTTTCTGATCCGCATACAGAAGCGTTCTTTTATACGCCAGGAAATAAGTAGATGCCGATACCAGCAGCTGAAGAAAAAAAGCAAACCGGATGTAGGCCATGCTGTAACTGACGTCTGTAACCAAAAACGGCAGAAAAGGCATACAACAAAGGCCGCCCAGTATGATGAAAGATCCGATTGCCCAGTATACTTTCCGGAAAAGCGTAATGATCTCATTCACTTCCGCTTCCCGCCCTCTGGCCAACGGTTCGTACATTCGAAACGTAATCGCGGACTGCACTCCCAGATCCGCCAAAGACAGGGTATTTAATACATCTGCCAGCACTCCGTTAATTCCCAGGATCTCCATCCCGAAATATTGGATAAAAAATCTTCGCAGCACAAAATTGACCAGCAAATAGATCATTTGTGCCGCCATGCTGACGGCGCTGCTCATCAGCGCCAGTTTATTTCTCTTTGCCATCTGTTTCCTCTGCTTCCTTTTGTTTCCTCTTCTTCCCGCCCAGGTCTGCAAAAATCAGCAGCAAAAACGGGAAAAATGCCAATTCCAGCAAATGCTGTTCAAACAAACCGTGAACTGCCGCCAACGCCAGAATCCACATCAGAATCCATTCCTGCTTCTTCCGGATCTTTTCCCCCGCCAGCCAAAACAGAATCAGAACCAGCCCCAAAAATACCACTCCATAGAGAAGGCTGAACTGCAGGTAGGAGCTGTCAATATAGAAATATTTTTCCGGTGCTGCGGATTTACTCCCATTGCCAATCATAGGGATATCCGAGCCCCACAGATTGAACCCGTAAATATCTATCGCGCGTTTTGCCAATGCCAAACGCTGGCTTAATAAATTATCCAGCCATGACAGGAAACGGTTTCCGGAATCATATAATATGCTGATAACATGAATAAATACGGCGCATAAAACGGGAACCGCTTCCAGCAGTCCCACACATACTGGATGCGGCCGATACCCTGCGTTTTTTTTCTCTTTGAACCGGCAGTATCCCATCACTCCGCCCAATAAAAGCAGCATAGCAGTAGAAAAACGCGCTTCACAGAATACGTAGACAAATACCCCCAGTCCGGCAGTCAGCAGAGCCTCTGCATATGTCAGTTTTTTTCCTCTCAGATACCACCAGCAGAAGCATAAGAATAGAATATGGGACGCAAAATCTGTCGGATAGTCAAAACCAAACGCAATCCGGATATTGCGGTATGTCACATCCCACACATGATTATCCACCAGTCCCAGCTGCGATGCCGCCACCGTAACGATCAGAATTGACACGCACAAACAAAAGTACATCCGAATCATTTTTCGGAACGGTATCTCTTTCGCTCCCAGAACAAGCAGCACATATACCAGGATACTGGCTTCCCCATTCCGGAAATAAATAATAAACGCACATATACCCGCAATCAACGCGGCCGCGTATCTTTTCCAATCATATTCCCTGCTGAACGCGTATCTCAAAAAGACGATTGCAAGAAGGATCCACTGCGGCTCTGTTAAAAACAACGATATAAACAGATGTGCCGCAGTCCCCTCTTCCAACACCGCCAACTCGTCCACGGGGAACTCCGTCGTCATCAAAAAACGATATCCTGCCTGAACCAGAAACATCGCCAAATATGCCGCACCGGTAATTTGATCCATATATGCTGCAAATTTGATCCAAGCTTTCCCTTTTTGCATCTCCGGTCTCCTCTATTCCAGATTACTGTAAGCCAATTTCTTTCAAAACTTTATACAGACTTTCCGCCGATCTCTTCCATGAAAATCGGTTTAAAATCCTTTCTCCGGATATCTTTTCTTTTTGCCCTTCCAGATTGTATTCATACGATGACGGATTAATATACTCTGCCCCACCCCCAAAGACCTCATGCATCACATCCGTATCTGACACTATAATCCGTCTTGCGCCTGCACACAGCGCTTCCAGCGGGGGAAGGCCGAACCCTTCATAAATCGTAGGAAATAAGAAAGCTTTGCAATCCCTCATCAATGTTTTTGCCTCTTCATCACTTACATAACCAAGAAGCCGCATATTCGAAGGGCACGCAAACCCCAATCCGTCGGCAAATATCTTTTTATTCACGGATCCGGACACTGCAAAAATCTGATCCGGATTTCTTCTCGCCGCTTCCGCCACCCATTTAAAATTCTTATTGGGTTCCAGACTTCCCATTGCGAAATAATAATGATCTCTTTTCAGAGAATATTTTTCCAGAGTACTTTCATTATAGTTAATCCGTTCATAATGCTGCCATCCGGGATAGATCACCTGTATTTTATGTGCAGCTAGAAAAGGATAATATTTCTGTAGATCTTTTTTCGCCGCTTCTGAATCTGTCAGGATGAGCCGCGCACGTTTTGTGGCATTCCAGAATAACAAATTATACCATAATAAAAATATTTTACTGAAAAATTCCGGATGCACCTTGATCTTCGCATCAAACAGGCACACAATTCCCGGTTCAGGCAGCGGGGCCACATTACAAAGATTTAGAGAAATCCCATTCTTTTTTTTCACATAGCGCGGAAATGACAGATGCTCCCATAGACGGTTATTCAATCTGCCAACCTTAATAATTTCTATATTTTTATAAACCGGCAATTCTGTCGCATCAGGCGGGACTGCCATCTCGATTTCGCCTGGCGCGGCTATCTTATCTAATTCTAATAAAATCTCCCTTGCGTATCTTTCGACGCCGGTAATTTGATGAATCAAAAATCTGCCGTTAACAATTATTTTTTTCATTACTACAATTCATTGATGAGCTTTTTTAAATTTTTTTCAAACATACGGGATGTGAAATTATCCATAACCCTCTGTCTCGCAGCTCTGCCATACCGTTCCCGCAATTCATCGTCCGTACACAGTTTTTTTACCGCTTCTGCATAAGCTTTACTGTCACCATTCGGGCATTCTATCCCTGTGACTCCATCTAGATTCACATAATTTACTCCGCTTCCCGGAATTGTAAAAGTGACTGCCGGTTTTCCAAAATACATTCCCTCTGCAAGCGCCAGGCCAAATCCTTCATTTCTGGTTATCGAAGGAAAACAGATCATATCACAGGCATACAAATAAGAACGTTTCTCAGAATCTGCAATCTTTCCGAGGAATTCAATCTTCGGATCGCCGCTCGCCTGTTCTTTTAATCCATCCGTCAATTCTCCAAATCCGGCGATATAAAAATGAATCTTCTCATTACCAAGCATTTTGGAGGCTTTGATAAGATATATCAAGCCTTTATATGAGACATGCCTTCCAATAAAGAATCCTATTTTCTCTCCTCTATGTTTTTCCCTTATATCCGCAGCATACTTTTTTTCTTCTTCTGTGAGCGTGAGCTGTTTCTCATCAATCATATAGGGAAAGACCTGTTTCTTATCTTTAAAATAGGGAGTAAATTCTGACTCATTCAAGTGTCTGGGAGTTGCTCCCAATATCTTATCCGCCCGATCTATCAATTTTATATTTTGAACATAAAAGAAGCGTTTCAACAACTTCTGCTTTGTTATATCCAGATGCCAGTATATAACCAGTCTGAATCCACGCTTTTTATACTTTAACAGGAAATGTGCGGCAAATGGATTCGGGTAATGAAGAATCACCACATCCGGCCTGAACTCATCCATAACTTTTCTCATTTCCTCGGAAAAAGTTGTGGACAGAGCCTGAGATGCAAGCTTCCACCGGCATCCACAGCGGATCACTTCCACGCCTCCGACCACCTCATGCCGGGTATCGCCTCTCTTACAGGTGATCATCCCGTCAGAAGCATCTTCATTAAAACAAATAATTTTCTGTTCTACATTATCCATTCTGAGCATAACGTTTGCCATATCTCTGGCTACTTGCTCGGTACCTCCCAAAAACGGATAATAATACTTTGATATCTGTAAAACTTTTTTCATAGCATCATACTTTTTATCTGTAATTTAGCTTTCCAGATGAAATTTTTTCTTGTCATGCACGCTGATTTCCTTTCCCAGCTGCACCTCTATAATCTTTAAGTCCGTATCGGCAATTACTGTATGTCTGCATCCGGCTTCCATCGTAATCACATCACCGGCCTGCACCGGCTGCTCCATACCATCTACAATCGTCCTGCCTTCACCGGAGATGATATTCCATACCTCATCGCGTTTTTCATGGCTGTGATAATGCATTCTCTGTCCGGCCCTCAGCGTCACCTTGATTGTCATACTCTGTTCTTCGATGTCAAGAACACGGAATTCTCCCCAGGATTTCTCCGCAAACATGACCTGCTGGTTAATCTTATCTACATACGGCTTAATACCGCTGGACTGCTCCTTATCAGAGACCAGAATGCCTTCCGGACTTGCTGAGACTACCACATCTTTCAGCCCCATACAAAGAACCGGCACATCCAGTTCATTCACCACATGGACATTTTCACAACTTTCGCTGAACATTGCTTTCCCGATACTGTCATCCGTCATTGCTTCCGTCAGCGTATTCCAAGTCCCCAGATCTTTCCATTGCCCTGAGAAACGCGTAACCAGAATATCCGGCTCTTTCTCAGCCACCGCATAATCAAAGCTGATCTTTGTAAGAGTGTCATACTTTTCAAACAAGTCCTCATAATCAACAAAGTCGATCAGATCATGCGCCCGGTCCAGCATATATTTTAATTTGAACGCGAAGACTCCGCCGTTCCATAAAGCTCCCTGCCGGATATATTCTTCCGCAGTTTTCTTGTCCGGCTTTTCTTTAAACGTCCTGACTTTACTGATCTTATCCTTACTTTCCGGAATAATATAACCATATTTTTCACTTGGATACGTAGGCTCAATTCCCATCAATACCAGGTTCGCCCTGCCTTTCTCTGCGAGGCTCCCCAGTTCCTTCAGCGCTTCAAAATAATCCTTCTCCACATATGGATCCACCGGGCATACCACGACTGCTTCTTCTTCTCCCACACCTTTGCAATCATGCAGATAAGCTGCCGCCAGAGCAATGGCAGGGAAAGTGTCTCTCCGGCATGGTTCCACACATACCCCTACTTCCTCGCCTAACTGATTATGAATAGCCGACACCTGTGTTTTTGAAGTGGCAATCGTAACGGTAGCTTCCTGATCCACCGAACGGATCTGCTTATAGATCCGCTGTACCATAGATTCATATTCGCCATCCGATTTTTTAAATATTTTAATGAATTGCTTGGAACGGATATCATTGGAAAGCGGCCAAAGCCTTTTACCTGAACCTCCCGACAACAGTACAATATTCATCTTTCTGAAATCCTTTCTTTCATGTATAAAAAGGCCGTTTAACGGCCTTTTTACCATTTGTTTTCATCATTTCTGCAGCGCTCTTTCCACAGCCGCCTCTCTTCTGGCCAGGTCCCTGTCATGCTCTGCCATGATGCGCACCAACTCTTCGTAACTGGTTTTCTGCGGGTTCCATCCCAATACGGTCTTCGCCTTAGTCGGATCTCCCCAAAGGTTGTCCACATCTGTAGGGCGAAACCATGCCGGATTCACACATACCAGCATCTTCCCGGTTGCCTTATCATAGCCTTTTTCATCCACGCCTGATCCTTCCCAGCGCAGCTCGATACCATTCGCGCGGAAAGCTCTCTCAGTAAAATCCCTTACTGTATGCTGCTCACCGGTAGCAATGACAAAATCCTCCGGCACATCATGCTGCATAATCATCCACATGCATTCCACATAATCTTTCGCATATCCCCAGTCCCTCAGGGAATCCATATTGCCCAGTTCCAGATGATCCTGAAGGCCTTCTGCGATACGTCCTGCCGCCAACGTGATCTTTCGGGTCACAAATGTCTCCCCGCGGCGTTCCGACTCATGGTTGAACAAAATGCCATTCACCGCAAACATACCATACGCTTCTCTGTACTCTTTCGTGATCCAGAAACCATACTGTTTCGCTACTGCATAGGGGCTGTACGGATGGAACGGAGTCGTCTCTTTCTGCGGTACTTCCTCTACTTTTCCATAAAGTTCTGACGTAGACGCCTGATAGAATTTCGTTTTCTTTGTCAAGCCCAGGATACGGATCGCCTCCAGAATGCGCAGCACACCTATGGCGTCCACATCTCCGGAATATTCCGGCACATCAAACGACACCTGCACATGGGACTGTGCCGCCAGGTTATAGATCTCGTCCGGCTGCACCAGACCGATGATACGGATCAGGGAAGAAGAATCCGACAGATCCCCGTCATGCAGCGTCACCGCATTTTTTGCGATCAGATGATCAATTCTGGCAGTATTAGAAATGGAAGCACGTCTGGTGATCCCATGCACCTCATATCCTTTTTCCAATAAAAGTTCCGCAAGATAAGAACCGTCCTGTCCTGTAATACCTGTAATTAATGCTTTTTTCATCTTGTTCTCTCCATTTAATTTTTATTTATAGTTCAATAATAGAATCTTCTATCATTTTACCCTTCTTCTAATAAGTTATTGATGTTTAACACGGGCATAACTACACATTCCATACCAGGCTGCGCCGTCAGCAGCGAGACTTCACTTCTCAAATATGGCATTAAAATAGCAGTCGCATTTTTTGCGATTAACGCATTCTTAAGTTCTTCCGTCAACTCAGAACTTTGTTCGATTGAAAAATAACCTGTCAAACTGATTTCAAAAACGTATTCTTCTGGTTTATCTCCATATAGCGTTAAATTGATTCTATATACATCCGCATCTTGTCTTTGGGCAATAGATGACTGAATTTTTAACTCGAGTTCACACTCTGATGAAATGCCTAATCTCTTAAATTCAATTTTATCAAAAACAAGCCTGTTTAAACGCAAAACACTTTGTATATTATTTTTATTTTCCATATTTTCCCCTTACGCCGCTACATTTCTAGTTTCATCGCTTAGCCATCCTATAAAAGCATCTGCGTCTGATAAAGAACGATTTACTGATTCCTGAGAAACATATCCAGCCTCTGATTCCATCATTTTTGCCAATTGAGTTTTTACATATGCTTTTGCCGTATAATCACCCAGATCTGTAAAACGCTCTATCTGCTCCGTCAACACATCTTCCGCAGTACTTTCGTTTACAGAAACTTTTATATCGCTCTTCCTGAAAAATTCTCTGCTGAAAAAAAGGCTGTCAAACATATGAACATATGATTCCATCTCTTTTGTAAGTATTTTGAAACAAGCACCTTTCTCAGGAAGTATTGATCGGTCTAAACAGTCCATATTACATTTCTCTACAGTGTCTGAATGAATGTTTTCTCCTGATATTATACGCCAATAACTTCTTTGTTTTGTAATTGTATCTCTCATAGGAATATTTCCATGCAGCAGTTCATAGACATCCGCAACTGAAACTTCTACTATTATATATTGCAATTCATCCAAGTCGTAGCATAATGCTATATAATATTGCTGATTGCTTTTACAGATAAAGAAGATAGGAATATCCATGTAATCAACCAAAACTTGTTCCAGGTACAATTCACTTCCATCAATACAGAAACATAGCTCTTTACTCATCATTTTAACTTTCCTCTAACTTAAAACCACTTACATCTGTGTCTTCATAAAGCCACCAACATACATGTTGATCTGTTGTATCCTGTGGACCTCCTTCCATATAAACATATCCCTTTGCCAGTTTTTTATTAGGATTTGGGAATTTCATGATCTGTTCTACAATTTTTTTATCCAAAAAACTAGATACACCATAATAGTGTGGATCCTTTAAAATATCCTTCTTCATTCCTCGCGGACTTTTAGGCAACTTATTTAATTCAAAATATGATCTGAAATCTTCTCGTGTAATCTCATGGTAATCTTCTTCTCTTCTTTCCACAGCCCTGTATGTAAGCACCGGGTCATATTCGAGGCACGCGGTATCCGGCAATTCTATTTCTTTTTTTAAGAACTTTTCTCTTAAAACCACCGGAAATTTCATATACTGTTCTTCTTCTAATATCATGAGTACATTCATCTCCTGCATCTTAACCAACCGCATTTGTATATACGCAATAAGCATACCATATATTTTACAAGCTGAAAAGGGGGAAGCCTAAAAATCACCCGCCGGCAACTTCGACGCATCAAACCCACCGATTACACTCTCCCAGCTTCCGATCCCGATCAGCCCCAGGTACTGATTCATGTAGTTTAACGACTGGTCTGTATCCAGATTCTGATATACATCATAAGATATCTTTGCCGTTTGGCTGCCGTCATTTCTTCTCAATCCCAGATGCAGCCCGGTACTGATCTCTGCTGGATCATCCAGATAAGCACGGATAATATATGCATCAATCCGGGTATTAAACATGGCTTTATAATATCCATATCCCAAGGCTGCAGCCTGTTGATTTTCCTGACCACTGTTTCCGCCAGCGGCTGAAAAGCCCAATTCTCCTATAATTACCCGGATAGATCCGCTTTCTTTTCCATACTGCGTCTCAAGCGTCCCCAGATAATCTGTCAGAACCTGAATATTCTGCATGGATATATATCTTGTATCTGCAGAGTCCGTCGTATTGGAATAATCATTCCAAAAATCATTTCTGTTCAATGGCTGTGAATACGGATGATAGTTTACATTCCACTGCATAGATGGCGCTGTTTTATTCATGTACGCCGCAAACGCATCCAGATAAGCTTTCCCGCTGTGTCCTGCATCTGCCGCTGTCCAACAATGATCCAATGAAATAAAGATCCGGGAACTTCCGGCAGTCCGCTTCACTCCCTGATAAAGCAGCTGGAATGCTTCCGCATAGTTCTCCACACACTCTTCCAGAGACATAGAACCAGAATAGTTCCAGGCCTGACAGCTGTTCACTTCATTGCCAAGCGTCCAGTTTGTAACCCTTTCCTTATACTGTCCCAGTTCCTCGCCCATATAACAGAACAGTGCTTCAAATGTATTCCTTGCACGCTCTTCCGTCATATTTAACGCATAGTACGATGCCGCCCCCTTTGACCTTGCTGACGGATGAATCAAATAGGACAGGCTGTCATCCCAACTAAGCAGCAGATTCAGCGTGACTGCTCTGGTATGATTTTCTCCATAGGCATTACCGTCTGTGCTTCCCCATCCATGCAGATCGTAGATGGTATCTTTTAACGCGATCAAATCCTGAAAGTAATAGGTCTGCCCTTTGTACACATAAGAAACATAACCTGCCGCAGGCGACGTGCTGACCATATCCGCGATATCCACATTCAACAGTATATGCTGAACCCGCAAGTCTTCTGTATACGACATGGATACACCCTGAATACCTTTTTTAGACGTGATCTTGTAGCCTTCATAGTATCCCATATATTTGTCCTTGAAAGATTCTTCTTTGGATGCAAAAATATCCGGGTTAGAGAGATATCTTGCATTGCTGATCACGGTAATCGACGATCCGTTTTTCACCGCAATGGCATATTTCCCCATGGCGGCAGTTCGGAAGCTGTCGTCGGATGTAAAACTGGCGCTGATTGTCAAATCTCCGGACTTTGCAACCGTTCCTTCTGACCAATCCAACAAATCTGTTCCTGAACTATTTAACATTACTATCCCATAAGTTCCCTCTAAGGTTTCCAAATTACTATCTCTATTCGTCCGAATCGCAATCGTTAAATCAGATCCATTATAAGAAGCAGCCACGCATTCTGCCTGCTGTAAAAGCGTTCCCTGATAAACTTCCAGATATTCGCCTTCTGTATCACCGCTTCCATCACGGCCTTCGTTTATGCCGCAACTCAAATAGTGCAAATAATATTGTCTTAAATCACTTCCAAAAGCGCTCCGCAGATCCACATATTTTTCCCGATATGAAAAAACGTTAAAAGAAGCATTTCCGCGACGGCCTTCCGACATTCCGCTCTGCACAAAATGCTGCAATACGCTCATATCGTCATCACCAAATGCATTTTTTATATCCGTATAGTTGGCCACATAGTAATAAAAATCATATACGGGAGAATAATCCACACCTTCGTATATTGTAATCGGATCATTTACTGCAGAACTTCCTTCTCCGCTGCGGCCTTCCACAATGCCGCAAGTCAAATAATGCAGGTAATACTGACGTAAGTCATTACCAAAAGCCCGTCTCAAATCTCCATAACGATTTTTGTATGTATACACATTAAAAGAAGCATTTCCACGACGGCCTTCCGACATTCCACTCTGCACAAAATGTTCTAACGCCCTTTCATCGTCACCACCAAATACTGCTTTTAAGTCATCATATACACTAATATAGTAATTATAATCATACACTGCAGCATAATCTACACCGTCATAAACTGTATCTGGATTAATTACCACAGACACTCCCTCACCGCTGCGGCCTTCAGATATTCCGATGCCAAGATAATGCATAAAGTAATCTTTTAGATTATTTCCAAAAGCTTTCCTCAGATCGGCATAACGGTTTTTATATGTATATACATTAAATAGCCCATTCCCCTGACGACCTTCGGACATACCACTCTGTACAAAGTGTTGAAGCGCACCGATATCATCGCCCTCAAAGATATTCTTCAAGTCTGTGTAGCTATTCAAATAGTATTCATAATTATAGACTGGAGAATAATCTACGCCTTCATAAATTGTAACAGGAGCCTCTAAAGATGATATTCCTTCTCCACTGCGGCCTTCTGTAATACCAGAGTTTAAATAATGAAGATAGTATTGGCGCAAATCATTTCCAAATGCCGCTCTCAAATCCGGGTATCGGTTTTTATACGTAGTTACATTAAATAATTCACTGCCCTGACGGCCTTCAGACATCCCCGTTTCCAGAAAATGTGAAAATGCTTTTTCTTCGTCATTTCCAAATGCTTTCTTTAAATCCTGATATGAATTCAAATAATACTGCGGATCAAATACCGGTGAATAATCTATGCCTTCGTATACCGCTGAAAATTGATCATTTTGCACTAACATTCTGCTTTGAATTGGCAAGGAGACCCGAATTTCAGGCTGCGTCAACAAGATATCAAATGAGACCTCACTTTCTCCAATATTATTAATATTATCAATAGTAATCCCGCTATTACTGCCATCGGCATATACAAGTGCTCCATCTGATATGCCTGCTTTTAGATCAGCATTCCCGTATATGTCTGAAGGTTCAAACACAAAGGCGTTCCATTGGATGTTTCCCCCTTCTTCCTCTCCTGTTTTACAAATCCTGTACACAAAAATATCCGGCTCATCCCCGGATTGCGTATCCAGTTTTAATGGATACCCGTACTCCACCACAAAAAATTCAGTATCCGAATTGGGTGATCTGAGTATCACTGCCTGACTTTGGCTGTTGTCATCTGGAGTTTCATAAAGTGTATATCCCACTTGATCTTCTGTAACTTCCGGGATATTCATCCACCCACTGATCACATCCCGATAAAAAGCCAAAGGGATAACTGCGTCTGTTTCTTCCCCCTCAATCTGAATATCAGGATATCCAAAAGATTTGAGTACGTTTCTTAAAAGCTCCTTAGGCTCATTGTATTCTGTCAGAAGCGTATCAGCATATACAATCTGGTAACGTCCTATCCCTATATCTTCCAATCCTGTATTTCCCCATACGTACTCACCGGTTCCAGGCAGGATAATAGTCAAATAATCCCACAAACCATCTCCATCCTGATCATAATCTTCACTGACTTTACCATTTTCTGCAAGCTGAGCCACAGCTGCGCGGATTATCCCCTCATTTTCAAGGTAATCTCCATCCATCCCATCCAATACATATGGAACTGCTTCTACGCCATCATATTGCGGAAAAATATTATCCACCTGCAGCTGCCCACCGGAGATTCTTTCAAAATAAGGTTTCATAGCATTTTGATGTTCTTCATCCCCGTCAAAAATATCCAGATACTTCTGAATATCTTCCTCTCTTATAATTTCCCTCTCATTCGATAATTCAACAAATAAAATTACATGTGTAAAATTTCCTGCTGTCTGAATCGAGAAATCTTCTTTTTCTTCTTCGGCAGATCCTTCCAACGTTTGAACTTGATTATCAACAGATCCGCCAGCTATATTTTCTTCTATTTTATTCGGTTTCTCTAATCCTTCCGTGTCTTCGGAAAGTTCATTGTTATTTTCAGGCGAATCAACGCTCTCTGTTTCATTTAATGCATTTGTCTCTATTTCCTCAGCTTCTATTTCAGGCGTACTTTCCTCTTCGTCAGATACTTGCTCCGGAATCTGAGCTTGATTATCATTCTCAGTTTCGTTTAATGGGTTTGTGTCTACATCTTTAACTTCCGTTTCAGACTCGTCTCCCTCTTCACCATGACTATCCTGCAATTCCTGTTCTTCTATCTGTTCCTTATCTAACAGAGTATCATTCACGGTCGGTATCCCACCTATATCTTTTTCTGTCTGCGCAGCGAAAGCTGAAATACTTTGAATATTTAATTCTGTCATTAATATAGCAGCAAATAACAGTACTGATATTATTCTTTTCATGTGTTTTCTCCATATACATCTATAATATCATTTACACCAGAAGGAACCGGCTCATCGCCCGTTCCTTCTGATTCCTCATTATTCACATAGTCATCACTTTCTAGCTCTGTATCTTCCTGTTCTTCTTCAATATCTACTATATCTTCTTCAGGGATCGCCTCATCATTTTCCACATTACTGCTCTGCTCATCAGCAGTCTCTTCTGTTCCATTAACTTGCTCTGTCTCTTCTATCGCATTTGATTCCTCATGCTGCCCCGTCTCCTCTAACGTATTTTGTTCCTCAATCTGTTCCTCTTCTTCAGAAATATTTTCTGCTTGTTCTTCCTCTGGAATCACTACAGCGTCTTCCTTTATTTCTTCGTTATCTAAAGATTCAGATTCTTCTATCAATAAGGGCTCTACCGGCATAACTTCTTCTGCCTGTACGTGTACTTCAATTGCGCCTCCATCTCGGCCCTCCACTTTTCCGCATGTAATATAATGCATATAATAGCTTGCCAGATCTTCTCCAAATGCCGCATTTAAATCTCCATACCGGCTTCGATAAGCATCAACATTAAATTCTTCATTTCCCTGACGGCCTTCCTTCATCCCCGCCGTCACAAAATGTTGTAATACTAAAAAGTCATCATCACCCAATGCTGTCCTTACATCATTGTATTTTTTCAGGTAAAATTCTTTGTCATATACTGCCGAATAATCTATCCCTTCATATATATTCTGAATTGCATCCGCCTTTGAGGTATCTTCTCCTGTCCTTCCTTCCTGCTTTCCACAGGTAATATAATGCACGTAATAGCTTTTCAGATCATCACCAAAGGCATTTTTCAGATCATCATATCTGTTCCTGTAAGCGTATACATTAAATTCGCTGTTGCCTTGGCGTCCTTCTGCCATTCCATTCAGCACAAAATGCTGGAGAGTAGCGTAATCATCATCACCATTTACAGCTTTTACATCTTCATTATTCGAGCTATAATAAGAATAATCATAAACAGAAGAATAATCTATCCCTTCATAAACCGTTAACGCTCCAGCCACTTCAGATGTTCCGCTTCCGTTCCGTCCTTCTGCCTTTCCACAGGTAATGTAATGCAGATAATACTGTTTTAAATCATTTCCAAAAGCGCTTCTCAAATCAGAATAACGGTTTTTATATGTATATACATTAAACTCTGCACTTCCTTGCCGCCCCTCTGTCATGCCTGATGTCACAAAATGTTCCAGCACAGCATAATCGTCGTTTCCCAGAGTCTTTCGAACATCTGTATTGTTAGTTAAATAATAATTGTAGTCATACACCGCGGAATAATCCAGTCCATGATAGGCAGTCACACTGCCAATCACATCCGACACACCGCTTCCGTTTCGTCCTTCTGCCTTTCCACAGGTAATATAATGCAAATAATACTGTTTTAAATCATTTCCAAAAGCACTTCTCAAATCAGAATAACGGTTTTTATAAGTATTGACATTAAATTCAGCGCTGCCCTGGCGTCCTTCTGCCATACCAGATGTCACAAAGTGTTCCAATGTTTGGCTTTTATTTCCATGAAAAGCTTCTCTAATATCCTCATATGCAGCAATGTAATAATCGTAATTATATACTGCCGCATAATCTACTCCATTGTAAACTGTATCCGGCTCTTCATACCAGAAATTACAATCCACATAACCATTGATACCATTCACATGTCCTCTGCTACTGTACTGCCACACATCGTAATAACCGTTATATGAAGTACTTGTCGTATAATTGGCCAGCCAGACTTTATATTTATCACTTAATTCAGCTGCATCTAAGTTATTTTCCAGCATCGATTTATTCGCATAGACCATTGCCGTATAGCCTTCTTCTTCGACTATCCGGCAGAACGCCTTACAAACTCTGGTGGCTTTGTCCACACTTAAGTCAGCATTATATAAACGTCCTCCCAACCCAGAACCTGTATCCGCATATTCAAAATCAATTACAACAGGCAGGGTTATATCATAATCCCTGATTCTTTCTATCACATAGTCCGCTTCATCTGATGCCTCCTGCTGGTTAACTGCTTGTGAAAAGAAATACACTCCAACATTCAGGCCCGCATCCAGCGCGCCTTCTATATTCTGTCTATAATTCACATCTTCATTTAAAGAGCCTGAGCTTCCATACCCACGATAACCGACCCTGATCATTACGTTTTGAATCCCGGCATTTTTAACCGCATTCCAATCAATTGTTCCATTATAATATGACACATCTATTCCATATGTAATTCCATTGTCCGCATTTGGATGATTATGAGTATACACAAGACCCGTGTATGGATCTGCATCTAATGAGTATAATGCAATCCCGCCTTCATCTTTTTCCTCATTACTCATAGAAGTCCCTTTTTGAGGGTCATCTTCTCCGTTTGCCGCGTATACTGAAAAATTAAAAATCCCAACCGCTAGCAATATGCCCAGAAGGCCTACCAAAAATCTACTATGTCTCATTTTGCACCTCTTATGTAAAAAAGTATACTTCTTTTCCGTATATTTTGATCTATTTCTTTTCTCTTGTCAATGACTATATTTTTACATTATAAATAAAGCCATTTAGATATTATGGTGCGACGGAGCCGCCAGTCCGGTGTGGCGAAAAAATCCGGACAGGTGGCTCAAAGAGCCCAGAAATAATCAGTCTATCTCTTTTTTATAAACACAAAGAATTTACTGAACATATAATTCAACACAAGCACAATGAATTGAACTATGATTTTAGCCACTTTATCATTTATTTTTAGAACACTGACCATCACTGCCATACTGCCCATGTCAATGAGCAATGTGGTAACACGCGCCCCAAAAAACCTGGCAGCCTCTTGTATGCTCTGTTTCTGTTTTACCTCAAATACAAACTTTCTATTCGTAAAGTAGGCAAAAATTACCGCACATATCCAGGAGATGATGTTCGCCGCTTGAAGTTGAACAGGATCTTGCGGATTTAAAAGTGTCAGCACACAGACATAGTAACTTCCCAAACTGACTACTGTAGTTAACCCGCCAACAATAATATAGCTGATAATCTCTCTGTACTTTATTATGATATTTTTAAGCATTTTTTTCCTCTACATCAAAATTCAGTTTTTCGTCCACAATGTAGATCGGCCGGTCTTTTAACTCCGCAAACAGAACTGCAATATATTCGCCAATCACACCAATCACCACAAACAGAACTGCGAACAAAAAACAAATCAATGTAACAATAGTTGCATATCCACTCGGAGCGTTTTGGTATGTGCATAAGGTGTATATAAGCACAGCCATTCCAAGCAATGCACTGCCCCCTCCCGCATATATCCCCAGTTTCAGAGGAAGATCCGAAAACAAGACAATCGTACTGACAGAAAAATGCCACAGCTTTCGTAAATTGTAATGACTCGTTCCACCGGCCCGTTCGGCAGCCTCATATTTAATAGCAGTTCTTTTGAACCCAACAATCTGCACATAACCTCTGAGGAAGCGGTTCTTCTCGCGATAGTTTTTTCGCAGGATAGCAGCCACTCGGCTGCTGACTGCAAAAAAATCAGAAGCATTTTCTTCAAATGAAGTGTCGGACAAAATGTTTACCACCTTATAAAATACCTTCGACGTGATATTTTTTAAGATACCAGCCGATTTGTTGGACACCCGAATCATATTAATAACTTCGTATCCTTCCTCCAGTTTTTCTATAATCAATGCTAAACACTCCAACGGATGCTGCAGATCAGCATCCATACAGACGATCCCGTCTCCCTGCGCATAATCAATCCCCGCAATCATTGCAGCTTCATGTCCAAAATTTCGTGAAAAGCTAACGATTTTTACTTTACTGTTTTTTTCACTGATCTTTTTCAGGATCTCAAGACTAGCGTCCTGACTTCCATCGTTTACAAAAACAAGCTCATAGTCCCATGACAAGTCGGGACTTATCTTCTCAAATCTTTCATAAAACCTATAAAGAACATCCTCTTCATTGAAGACAGAAACCACAATTGATATTTTCTTCATTTTGCTGTCACCTACCCTTATTTTGCTTCCTCTATATCAGCATCTGCATATTGTACAATTTTGTATACTATCTGATTTAATTCAATATTTTCCTCACCAATATTACTGATTACAAACTCAGCATCTGCCACCGGTTCATCAAATGTAACGTAAAATTCTGCCTTTTGATCAGAAACATTCAATTGTTCCAGCGCCCATTCCACCACTCCGCTTTCAGAATGACAGGAAAACAAACATTGATCCAATCCCTTGCCTTCAATTGAGATATAATATGTTCCAGCGGTCATATAATTATATGGACCATATGAAACGCCGTCCGGATAAACCGTCCTTATTTGTTTCTCTAAATCATCCTTACCTTCAGTTACCGCAAACCCAAGGGATGGGTCAAACCATGTCTCAAACATGCCCAATTCTTCCCTAGACATTGCAGAACTATTTTTTAACGCCCTTTTTATGCCTACTGTATATTTCCCTGCGTCATAGGTATTTAATGAATAATCTAAAAATGCTGTCTGATCCAATTTGGGAAGTAAATATGCTGTCTGTTCATTAGCATTTTCAATATCCTCTATTGCATTCAAATCTTCCTCTGTTCGCCCTACTCCATGAACTGTCACAAAACGATTCACTGTTTTACCATATGTGACAGCAAATTGTGCTATATCATAATAGGGTGATTCGCCATTCAAAGATTTTACTATATTCAAATGCCCAATTTCAGTGTCCTCAGCAATTTCCATCATGCTTTCTGACTGGCTTAATTCATTTTCATATTTATATTCTTCAGTGTAATAAATATATTTCCCTTTAATTGCACCAGACAAATCTAAAATCTGTATGCAAAAACACATTCCTAATATACCTATTTTAACATTTCTATTCCAGACAGCACTTTTCCCCTTATACATACTCAATGCACAGATAGCAAAAAGGAACAATAAATAGAAACAAACCCAGGAAACTCTTCCTGAACACCTAAAAATTCCCAATAAATCGACTATTTTCCCCGGTAAAGGTATTTTAAACAGAAGTTTATCATTCAGCGTAACATTATTAGAAAGCGCATAAATAAAAGAAACAACTGCTACAGAGATTAAGACCGCCAGCTTCTTTCTGTTATATATTATTATATTGCCATTTATAGTCAATATGGAAACTATTAACAGCAAAAGTATCATTCCCAATCCAAGATATGCATATCCCTCGTTCTGTGCTTCTACATAATTTGGCAAATTTATAAGAAATTTCGAATTTCCACCCGAATCAATGAAAGTATTCAAGTTTGAACTATAATATCCATATCCGTCGGCAGATTTGTCTCCTCCCCCAAGTCCGCCAAGAGAAAAGACAGAAACCAATAAAACCAAAAAATAGTCCAGCACAAATGCAACTGATCTGACTATCTTTTTAGTGATCAGATAATCATATATACAATAACCAACTAGAAAAAATAAACAAAACAAAGCAAAATACAGATGGATATAACAAGACAAAAATGAAACCGCAGCCCATAAAATCATACCGCTCCGTATCTTATAAAATTTTTCATGATAATATACAATGCTTAATAAAGCCAATAAAATAATCCATTGACCTCCTCCAAGCGCTTCATGCCCATACATTCTAAACAGAACAGTCGGAGAAAACAAAAAAAATCCGCAGCCCAGCAATACAAATAACTTTGATTTTGAATATTTTATCAAGATCAATGCCGCCATAATTCCCATCAAAATATAACTGATAAGGCCAAATATACCCCAGTATTGAAAAGTATCCGGCAAAAAGGGTGATACCGCTTTAAATAAAAGTGCAAAAAGAGGTATCGAATCTGTAAACATTATAGAAATATTTTCCGGATATGTGAGCGTATTAAATACAAAAGGAAATTTCCATGGGCTGTTTCTGAAAGCTTCCCAACCAATATAATGTTGTGACAAATCGCCCCCTACCAATAACCAGTCATCATAGGTAGGATCAAGTATGTGAATGCCATACGTCATTAAAAATGAAATAACGCTCAAACATATTACCATTGAAAACAGTATTTTTTTACTTTTCATTGCCATCCTTATATGAAGTTTACAGATTTACCGAAACCTCTTTTCCTTTCCTTAAAGTTCAATCATTTTTAAAATTGGATATACCGGTGCGCTGAAAGCGCCTGTCCGGTGTTTTGGAAATCACTTGTCCGGAAAGAGGAAATCACTGTTCCGGACAGATAATAAATGCGGCGGAGCCGCCATCCTGAAGGATAGAGCCGCCAGGATGGGGGACGCCAGTTAGCTGATAACGATTATTCGCTCAGCGCCGGATCCAATCCGTATACTTCTCTCATAGAGCGA
>ERZ1643251.131-NODE-131-length-129546-cov-102.711617_pt1 | contig 129546 bp, 121 predicted proteins | sample MGYA00579261_ERZ1643251 | MGnify/ENA primary metagenome ERZ1643251 (study PRJEB29033, sample SAMEA4952267) | chicken gut metagenome | biome: Broiler Chicken; feature: Gastrointestinal Tract; material: Caecum | place: Ireland | collected 2018 | study: Broiler... | reverse complement strand
TCGTTGGCGTGCTCAAAGTGGTCAAATTCACCTTATCAGGGTGGTGCTCTAACCGACTGAGCTACAATCCTATATTAAATTTTATTTGTGTTAAACATTCGCGCCCTTTTGCAATTTTACAAGCGCGAAGAATGTAAAAAGGAGGTGGTGCGCTTGTAAAATGGGCATAAACTTGGGATCCAAGTTCGTGGTGGAGGTAATCGGATTCGAACCGATGACCCCCTGCTTGCAGGGCAGGTGCTCTAGCCAGCTGAGCTATACCCCCACGGAATGCTCTAATATATTAACAAAATAAATTTATATTGTCAACAATTTTTTTAAATTTTTTTGCATGTTTAAAAATTATTTTGCATATGTTAAAAATAGTGGTATTATATTTTTAAGGAGGGGAGATATGGCAAAAAGTTCAAGCACGGGAGATAGAATTATTCTATTTATAATCTGCCTTTTCTTGGGTTGGTTTGGAATAGATAAGCTCTATATGAAAGGTTCTTGGAAAATCGCTTTGGTTAAATTCCTTTTGTGCTTCTTAATCATTGGCGAAATCTGGAACATTTACGACATGGTTTGTGCGCTTCTTGGCCGCTACAAATTAAACCCATTAGACTAAAACAAAGCTCTCGCAAAGGCGAGAGTTTGTTTTTTTAAGGGCAAAGCTTTGCCTGTTTTGCTTGCGCATTAAATAACGTTTACGGCGGAAAGCATAAGGTCGTTAACTTTAGAGGAGGAGAGGGAATAGAGGATGATTTTTCCCTCTCTTTTGCATGTTACAAGGTTTTGGCTTTTTAAATATTTAAGCTGGTGGCTTATTGTTGTTTGGTTTATGTTTAGAATTGTTGAGAGGTCGTTAACACACATGTCGCACATGGCCAAGCATGAAATTATTTTTAAGCGAGTTCCGTCAGAAAAGTTTTGGAAGAAAATGGCAAGCCTTTCAATTGAATCGTTGTTTGGAAGATAGTTTAAAACTTCTTTTTTGCTCCTTTCCGTTAGAAGAAGATATCTTTCCATGCTTTGCTCCTTTAACAAAAGATTTTTTTCTTTCATATATAAATTTGACTACTAATTGAATTGTAAATTGCAAAAGAAAACCACCAAAAGAGTTTTTTGGAGGTTTTTGACGTTTTTAAAAAGATTTTGGCAAAAGAGAGGGGTAAAATGAACTTTTCAAATGAAATCTTACTTGTTATGTTAATTGGAATTATTGCCGCCGCAACAGACACCGACCTTGCGACTAACACCAACATACTTCTGCTTCTTCTGTTAATTTTGCTCTCCAGCGGAAGTTCTTGTGGAAGTTGCTGCTGTGGTTGTGACAACAACGGGAATTTGAGAACAAGTTTCTTCTAATTTCTAACCTCTTGGCCAGACCTGATTTTTATTATCTTAGAGTTTTTAATTTTTTCTGGAATGTCGGTTGAGCTTATGAAGGTTTGAGTTGAGCCGCAGAACTTTAAAAGTTTTGTTCTTCTTCCCTCGTCAAGTTCGCTTAAGACGTCATCTAGAATTAAAATTGGCATTTCGCCAGTTTGCTTGTTTATTATTTCAAGTTCAGCAAGTTTAAGCGAAAGGGCAGCCGTTCGCTGTTGGCCTTGGCTGCAAAAGGATTTTACATCTATTTTGTTGATTAAAACCTTAATGTCATCCCTGTGGGGGCCAACGGAAGTGTAACCAAGCGCAAGATCCTTTTCAAGGCTTTTTTCGTATAGCGCAAGATATTTTTCCTTAAACTTTTCAACAATTTCATTTCCGTTTAAAACGGAAGCTTCAACGGGGAAGGAGGTTTGATATTCAATTTCAAGTTCTTCAGCGCCGTCTGTTAAAAATTCGTGTGCGCGCTTTGCATAGGGCGCGAGAGAGACAATTAAATTGTTTCTGGAAAGCGAAATTTTTGCCGCGCAATCTGAAAGTTGAACGTCATAGACGGAAATCATTCTTTTAAAGTCTTCCAAGTTTAAGGTTGAGAGATTTGATTTTTTTACAGAATTTTTATCTTTAAAATCCTTAATCAGCTTGTTTCTAGAGCGAATTATTTTGTCATATTTATTTAAGATGTTGAAGTAAACTTTTGAAATTTGAGAAAGGCTTATATCCATAAACCTTCTTCTGTCCTCCGGGCTTTCTTTAATCAGCTTCAATTCGTCTGGAGAGAAGAAAACACACCTAAGTTCGCCCAAAAGTTCGCCCGTTCTTCTAATTGGAAGGCCGTTTATTTTTATTGCTTTTTTGTTTTTTAAAAAATATATCTCAATTTTTGTCTTCCCAAATTTCTTTTCAACTTCAAGCTCAATCTTGGCGTTTTCTTGGCCAAAGAGAATAACTTCGCTGTCTCTTGCCGCGCGCATGCTCTTTCCAATTGCGCATGTAAAAATCGCCTCCAAAAGATTTGTTTTTCCCTGGGCGTTTTTCCCAACAATTATATTTGCTCCCGAGGAAAAAGAAAATTCAGCTCTTTGGTAGTTTCTAAAATTTAAAAGTTTAATTTTTGTTACTCTCATGCTTTTTCCTCTTAAAGGCCACGTTGTATTTGACGTTTATGACAACAAGATGTAAAACAAGCGTTAAAAGAGACAGGACAAGGCCAATTCTTACAACATATGGAGTTAGCGCGCCAATTCCAAAGAACCCTGGCATGATCAGCCCTGCGGCAACTAAACAGATTGCCGAGAAGCAAACGATTGCAACTTTGTACTTCGTGTATGGAAAGCAAAGAGAGAAAAGGTTTAAAAACCCAGAAATTGTCAGCATCAAAGTTGTTAATGTTTGATTTTCTGCAGGCGAGATTACATTAAATTTCCAAAGCAGGGTTATTGTTATAACATTGAGGAATATGACAAGGCCATATGGAATTCCGCGCTTTAGAACATATTTGATAAATCCACCTCGAATCAAATCCTTGTTTGGTTGAAGGGCAAGGAAGAAACTTGGAATTCCAATTACAAAAAGTTCTAGAAGGAACATGTTCTTTGGATAGAAAGGATATTTAATTTGAATTGCAACGCAGAAGACGGAGAGCAAAATTGCTAAAACCGTTTTCATAAAGAAAAGCGTTGAAGATTTTTGAACGTTGTTTATAACCTTTCGCCCTTCTTCAACAACGGATGGAAGAGAGGAGAAGTTTGAATTTAAAAGAACAAGGTGGGAGATGTTTCTTGCAACTTCGCTTCCGTCGGCCATTGCAATTGAACAGTCTGCTTCCTTTAAAGCAAGGGTGTCGTTAACGCCGTCGCCGGTCATTGCAACAACGTTGCTTTCCTTTAGAGATTTTATAATTGCGTGCTTTTGCTCTGGAGAAACGCGCCCAAAAACTGTGTATTGTTTTGCAAGAACTTTAACCTCTTCAAGGCTAACACCTTCAAGATTGATGTATTTGTCGCTGTTTTCAATGCCAACGCGGCCGGCAATTGTGCTAACAGTTTTTGGGTCGTCGCCTGAAATTATTTTAATTTCAACGTTGTTGTTCTTAAACCATTTGATTGTTTCAATTGCATCTTTTCTAATTGTGTCCTCAATTAAAACAATTGCAACAACCTCAAGGCCGTTTGGGAGTTTTTCGCCAGAAATTTCACCCTTGCCGCGGGCAACCGTTAGAACGCGATAGCCAGCGGAGGAGGCGGAGAGAATTTCTTGGCTGATCTGTTCGGAAATTTTAGCTTTAATATATTCGTTTGCGCCAATAACATATGTTTCGCCGTTAGAGAAAGAGGTTGCCGTGTATTTCCTGTCGGACGAAAAGGCAATGTTTGCAGTCGAAGTTAAAATTTGCTCTGTTCCAAAGTGTTTACAAAGCGCCCTAGACGTTGAGTTTTGAGTTGGCTGGACGGCCATCATGCTTGAAATTGCATCCTTAATTTCCTCTTCCTTTGCGCCGTAGCAAACAACCTGTTTAACCGTCATTGTTCCGTCTGTTATCGTTCCTGTTTTATCCAAACAAAGAACATTAGAGCGTGCAAGCATTTCAATGCTGTAAATATCTTGAACAAGGGTTTTCTTTTCGCTAAGCCTAATAACGCCAACCGTTAGAGCAACGGAAATTAAAAGAAACATTCCCGCAGGAATCATTCCAACCAAGCTTCCGCATGTACTGCTAATTGATTCCGCCAAATTGCCAACTGAAGACGCCGGCGCCCCAGAGGCAGTTTTTGCCCAGAAATAGTTGTTGCAAAAGACCAAAGCACCAATTGGAATTATGAAAAGGCCAATTCCTTTGATGATTTTGTTTAAATCTTTGAACAAGTTTGAATTTGGTTGTTTAAAGCTTTTTGCGGCCTTTGCAAGCGATTGGATATAGTTGTCGTTTCCAACTTTGTCGGCGCGGGCATAGCATTTTCCGCTTGTTAAAAAACTTCCGGCAAGCAAAGTTTGGCCACTTTCCTTTTTTATTGGTTTGCTTTCTCCTGTTAGAAGGCTTTCGTTGACGTCAACCGTGCCGCTTAAAATTACACAGTCCGCCGGAATTTGATTTCCAGTTGAAAGAACCAAAACGTCGTCTAAAACAATTTCATTTGAAAAAATTTCCTCTTCCTTTCCGCCTCTGACGACTGTTATTTTTGGAGCAGTTATCAGCGAAAGTTTTTCAACAGTTCTCTTGCTTCGAATTTCTTGGAAGATTGCAATTGCGGTGTTAAAGACAATGACTATGATGAAAAGAAGGTTTTCATAGGATTTGACAACAATTAAGGCAATAAATATTGCAAGCCAAAGCATGTTGAAAAAGGTAAAAATGTTATCCGTAAAAATTCGCAGATAACTTTTAGAAGTTTTTTGTTTTGTGTTGTTAACAAGTTTTTGAGAAATTCTTTTGGAAACTTGCTCCAAGGAAAGCCCTTCGCTTTGGCTTGGAGAAAATCTTTCAACTATCTCATCTTGTTTTATGTTTTTTCGCATTATTGTTTAGTATTTCCTTAATTACAATAATATTACTATATTTATTAAATAATTGCAACAATAAATTGATTTACTTGACATTATTTTTAGATTTTTGCATAATAATTTTGTGGAAATTGAAAAGAAAAAATTTGAAGAAAAACTTGAACAGCTTTTAAAAAAGTTTGGAAATAATATTGAGATTTTGGGAAAGGACATTTCCGATGCAATTTTGTTTTTAAATATTTATGGTGGAGATCAAAAAGTTGTTGCAAACGAAGTTCAACTTAAGTTCTTTGGCCTTCAATCTCCAAAAGTTTTGAAGGGGCAATACACAAAAACCGGAAGCGAAGCAAAGGTTAAAAGAGAAGGAAACCAAAAGGGAACTGTCTACACAATAAAAAGCTATGATAGCTCAATCCAGCTTTCAGTAACACTTTCTAGAACCTACTTAAAAATTGAAAAGCTCTATGACGGGGACTTGAACTATTATCTAGCAGAATATGTTTTTGACGAGGAAACAAATTTTGTTAGAAGGGCAAAACAAAAGTCAAATCCGCTTGGAAGAGAACTTGACTTTTCAGAAGTTTCTCAAGGGAACTTTAAGCGCGGCGTTTGCTACAGCAAAATAACAGAAAGTTCTCAAGCAATGGAAGTTAAATTTTTTAAAATTCCAACGACGAAAGGTGAGGAGCTTTATTACTCCTACTTTGCAAAGCCGGACCTGTTTTTTCAATTCAAAACTCCAAAGTTCATAACAACAATTCCCTCAATAACCTCAATTGGAATGAAGGCCCTAAACGAACTTCTTGAAAGGCAGTTTTCAGAGGATTTTATTAGAATTGAAGATCAAACTCTTTTTAAAAAACTTGAAGAAATCTCAAAAAACTTCTTAAATGAACAAAAAAACTTGAAATAGCTTTCAAGTTCCAATAAAAAAAGGCCGCGTGGCCTATTTTTTTTCAATGTAGTTTACAATATCACTAACAGTTGTTAAATTCATTGCATCTTCGTCTGGAATTGAAATTCCAAATTCTTCTTCCATCGTCATAAGCATTTCAATCATGTCAAGAGAGTCCGCCCCAAGATCTTCAACAATTTTTGACTCTGGAGTTATTTTGTCCGGTGAAATGTTTAGTTGAGATGCCAAAAGCTGTTTAACTTTTTCAATCATATTAACCTCCACTAGCCGTAGTTTAACACATTTTTATTTTATTTCAAAGAAAATTATGATATAATAATTTCCATGGACGAAAGAGCAACAAAAATTTACAGCTATTTAAAGGAAAAATTTCCAGAGCCAATGTGCGAACTAAATTTTAAAGATCGCTATCAGCTTCTGGTTAGCGTAATTTTGTCTGCCCAGTGCACGGACAAGCGGGTTAATACTGTTACTAAAGATCTCTTCAAAAAATATCCAACCGCAGAGACGATGGCAAAGGCAAATTTGGAGGAACTTGAACAAGAAATAAAGCCGTGTGGGTTCTATCACAACAAGGCAAAAAACATTCTTTCGGCCTGCCAAAAAATTGTTTCAGATTTTGACGGCGAAGTTCCAGAAGATTATGACAAGCTCCTAAGTCTTCCAGGCGTTGGAAGAAAGACTGCAAACGTTATAACCTCTGCAGGCTTTGGCGGAGATGCAATTGCCGTTGACACCCATGTTTTTAGGGTTTCAAGAAGGCTTGGGCTTGCAAGCGGGAACACACCAGAAAAAGTTGAGCAAGAGCTTATGAAAGCTTTGGACAAAAATGTTTGGAGTGAAAGCCATTTTTTGATGGTTCTCTTTGGGAGATATGTCTGCAAGGCCCAAAGGCCGCTTTGCGAGGAGTGTGGTCTTAAGGAATATTGTAAATACTATAAAGAAATTAAAGAATAGGTGAAAAATGTTTTTAGATGTTGCAAAAATTAAAATTCAAGCTGGTTGCGGCGGAGACGGCGCCGTTTCATTCCACAGAACAAAGTTAACCATGAACGGCGGGCCGGACGGCGGAAACGGAGGAAAGGGCGGCGATGTTTATTTTGTTGCAAAAAACGATTTAAACACCCTCTATTCCTTTAAATTTAAAACGAAGTTTAAGGCAGAGGACGGCGAGCGAGGCGGAAAACAACTTTGCACGGGAAAAGATGGAGAAGACCTTTACATTTCTGTTCCATGCGGAACCGTTGTTAAAGATTTTGAAAGCGGAAAAGTTTTGGCAGATTTAACAGAGGAAAACAAACCCGTTAAAGTTTTGCGCGGCGGAGGCGGCGGAAGAGGGAACAACTTTTATGCAACGCCAACGCGCCAGGCGCCACACTTTGCCCAAACGGGCGAGAAAACAAAGATGTTTGAAGTTGTTTTGGAGTTAAAGACAATTGCAGATGTTGGGCTTGTTGGCTATCCAAATGTTGGAAAGAGCACCCTTCTTTCAACAATTTCAAATGCGCGTCCAAAGATTGCAAACTATCACTTTACAACGTTAACTCCAAATTTGGGCGTTGTAAGTTATTACGACAATTCCTTTGTTGTCGCAGACATTCCAGGGCTAATTGAAGGCGCAAGCGAAGGGGTTGGGCTTGGGCATGAGTTTTTAAAACACATTGAAAGGGTTAGGCTGATTGTCCACATGATTGACATCTCTGGTTTCGAAGGGCGAGAGCCATATCAAGATTATTTAAATATAAATTCAGAATTAAAAAAATATGACGAAAAATTGTCAAAATTGCCTCAAATTATTGCGCTTACTAAAATTGACCTTTTAACAGAAGAAAAATTAAAGGAAAATGTCAGCGAATTTAAAGAAAAATTGGGAAAAAATTTCAAGGGAGAAATTGTTTTAATTTCTTCAATAACACAAAAAGGTCTTGAAGAGCTAAAGGGGAAAATTTGGGAAATTCTTCAAAAAATTCCAAAGGAAAAGACGGGGCAAGTTGAAACCTTTGTAATTGATGAAAGAGATAAAACTTCGCTTGAAATAACAAGGGAGGAAGATGGAGCATTCCGCGTTTCTGGCGGCCTTATAGACAACATGATTAGGGGAATTGTTCTAAGCGACATGGAATCCTTTGCCTACTTCCAAAGAAGGCTTGAACAGGACGGAATTTTGGAAAAACTTAGAGAAAACGGCGCAAAGGACGGAGACACAATTAGAATTAAGGACGTTGAATTTGTTTTTACTGATTAATAAAAAATAATTATTTAAAAAAATTTTTAAATATTGTTTAAAATTTAATTAAAAAATTAGTAAAAAAATAAAAAATTGCAACAATTTATTGCAATTTTTTTAAATTTCTTTATTTGGCCTAAATTCATAGTCATAAATGTCTTCAACTTCAAAAAGTCTTGAAAGACTGTCTTTTTGCGTTCTAAGCGCGTAGCCATCAATTGGGGTTCTATCCATAAAAAGTGTCTTTGTTGAGTTTTTTGAATAGGGGAGATAGGAGAAAAATGGAGCCACGCCAACGCCGCAGAAAAGTTTAAACCCGCTGTCTAAAAGCATTTGGTGTTTTGTCGTCGGCGTCCCATCTTCATTTGTAAGTTCCCATTCTCCGTATGGATAGACATATATGCTTGTTTGGCCAATTATTGGTTCAACCTGTGTTTTCCAGTTTTCAAGCTCTTCCTTAAACTTCTCGTCGGAGATTTTTGTCATGTGGTAGTGGCCAAAGGAATGGCAGGCAAAGTTCCAACCCTTTTCTAAAAGCTTTTCAACAACAATTTTTACGCTGTTGATTTCCTGAATTCGGTTTTTCGTGTTTCTAAGGCTTGTTCTATATCCCAAAATTCCGTCAAAGCCGGTTAAACAGATTGTTGCCTTTGCGCCATCAATTGAAAAATCTGGGTGTTTTTCAACAAAATCTTCCAAGATTGGAATAAATTCATTGTCATATGAAATTTCAACGCTTGGCTTTGTTGACCATGTTATTTCGGTTTGAGAGGCAAGTTTCCCATTTTCGTCAACAATGATTTTGTCAACCATTCCGCTCTTCATTTTTCGCTGGTCGTAGACGACGTCGTCAAAGCTTAAAACAAGCGGCTTTTTGCCCTCCGGAACCTCAAGCGTTGCTTTAACAACTTTTCCGTCCTTTTCTTCAAAGAGTTTGTTGATGTCAATTAACGCATAATTATTTTCATAAAGTTCTTTTAAAAGCGCTTTAAACTCGTTTGGAGTTATGCAGTCGCGGTCATAGTCGCTTTGCATTGGGTTTTCTTCTGAAAGGGCAAGCGCCGGATAGGCTAAAAGGCAATGGGTGAAAAGGTGTTCAACTTGGCCGGTGTAGAGAACTTTGTTTGAAGAAATTGAGGTTGGGCTGCTTGGAGAGGTTGAGTAGGTTAGCGGAAGCGCGAAAGCAATTCCAACAATAGAAAAAAAACATATTAAAACTATAAATTTCTTCATAATTTTAGTATGTTTTCTTTTGGTGATTTAATTCAAAAGTTATTGCTGTTGTCCTTCGTTGTTCTTTGCAATTGCATCGCTTGTTGCCTGTTTTAAAACATCTTTGCTAATGTTGCCAAGGCGAACTTTCATTGCGTCCTCTTCGTTCATTCCGTCCCTGTAGGCGCCAAGAATTAAGTTTTCAACCTTCCTTGTTTTTAATGTTCCGCTTTTATATTCTTTTGTTGCAAAGTCTTTAACTTTTCCAACTGCGCTGTAAACTGCGGCCTCATATGAGTTGTTTAGATATTTTTGGAAGGATTCTGAACCCAAAAGTTTTCTTCTTGATCTTGGGTTAACTTCGCCCATATATTGCTTTGGATTTAGTCCAACAGCATAGACAGGAATTGATTGCTCGGTGTCTCTCTTTTCCTTTTGTCCGCCAACAAACAACTTGTCTCTTAAAATTCCTGGAGCATAGCTTTCAATTTTCTTTAAAATTGTTTCAAGCCTAATTCTTCCGCAGCTGGCAGCCGCTGCAGCAAGAGCATCTCTTGCTCTTGGAAGGGCAGAGCCGCTTTCCGAAGGCGCTTCCATGCTTGCCGCCTCTCTAGCAGGCGCTTCGCTTGCATAAACCGGGCTAAGAGCAAAGATTTTTTTCAAGTTGTTTGCACAACCTAAGACTATTTCAGATTGTTCTGGAAGGGCAGAGCCCTCATATTCAACTTCAAAGCCCAAGTTTTCCAAGTTTTCAATTGTTTTAAGTTTGAACTCTTTTAAAGCTTGATCGTCAAAAGATTTGCCAAACAATGAATCAATCGCTTCCTTAACAGCAGAAGAAATTTTGCTTACACAGTCCCTTCTTTGGCCGTTTAAAAGACCAAGCGCTGTAAAGAAATCTAATTTTAATGCTTCGTCAATTTGATAGGCAAATTTTGCCTCTCCAAGGTCAAAAGAGCGGGAGAGGCCAATTGTTGCCAATTTTATTGCAACAATTCGTTCCTCGTTTGTTAAATTAGCGTCTTTTAAAAGTTTTTGAGCCGCAACATTGCATGCAATTGCAAACGCTTCAAAGTCGTTTGAATTTATGTTTAGGTTAATTTGAAGAGAATCACTTTTCTTAAGTGGATTTCTGGAAATTTTATATGTTGTTTGGCCATATGTTTCGCTAACGGAAACCTTTATTCCAAAAAGATCATTAAAAAAGCCCCAAATTTTTCCAATTCTGTCAATGTTTTGCCCAGGGAGGCCAACCCTTTCTTTTCCTGAAAAGTTTATTCTTAGAGGAACAATCATTTTTGAGTAAAATTCCTTATTTGACGATGGAGCAAGGGCATAACTTGTGTATTCGCCATTTGCAGAATATGGTTCTATTCCCCCTAAAACATTCCCATGCCAGTTTCCAGAAACTTTTTCCCATTCAGATTTTGTTCTTAAATCTCCAAGTGTTTCTGGGGTTGCCAAGCTTTGAGCAAATTGAATCAATTCTAAAACAGTTTTCTCTTCCGGATTAAAGAAAAATTCGCCAACAGAATCACAGCTGTGATTGTATGCGGCTTCAATGTCCTGCTTTGTTCTCTCTGAAAAATCAAATTTACTGAAAAGTTCTTCCAAGCTTTCTTTGCTTACCATAAAAACCTCCATTTTCACTAAAATATTATCATATATCCTTTAATTTTGCAATAGGCAAAACAAAAAAATTTGGCAATTTAGGCCAAATTTATCTTTCAAGAAAGTAGTTGACGGCGTCGCAAACAAATTTTTCTTGAATTTTTGTAAACTTTTCCGTTCTCCAAACCCATTTTTCATCTTTGGAAAGCGGGTGTTTATCCGAACAGAAAAAGGCTGCGTAATGCTTTACGCCAAGAAACTTGCAGGTTGCCAAAAAGCCGGCTCCTTCCATTTCAACTCCAACAAGCCCCTTTTTTCTCCAAGCCTCTTCCTTTTCAAAAGTTTGCCTAAAGACAGCAACAGATGTGACCATATTGTCATGTGTGCAATTGTGGCCATTTCTAATAAAGTATTCTTCCATGTCCGAATAAATGTCTGGACAAGGGTTTTCAATATATTCCTTTGCTTCGCCATAGTGAAAGGAAACTCCGTCTTCCGCATAGACTCTGTTTGGGAAAGTTACATCTCCAATTTGAATGTCCTTCGAAAAGCCGCCAATCATTCCATAGAGCATGAACTCTTCAACTCCAAGCGCGCGAAGAGTTTCAACAACATCTGCCGTTTGAGGCGCGCCATATCCGCCATGGAGAAAACAAACGGTTGGATTGTCTTCAATTACAACAACTTCCGAGCGGGTTATGAAGCCTGGGAGTTTTTCCATTATTGTTCTTGTTTTGAAATATTTTTTAATTATTCCCATTGCCTTTCCCATGCAGAACAAAACCGCTCGCTTTGGAACAAGGCTTTCGTCAACATTCTCTCTGTGGCTGCTTTTTGAATGTTCCTTTGCGTCGAAAACGCTTTTTGATTTGTCTTCTGGATTGAACCATTTAATTTCCATGCTAGCTCCTTAAAATAGGATAAATTTTTTCCATTGTAACATATATATTGAAAAAAATCCATACTTAAATGGATTTTTTTGAGTAATTTTGGCTAAATAGTGTCAAAGAAATTTAAAAAAACATAAATAACCCTATGAAAGATTGCTCCCCAGAAAAACTTGCGCTAATTGCAACTCAAATTGCAATTGAGATTTCAAGGGGGAAAAATATTGATCAGCTCAACACAATCAAATGTTTAATTAACCAGGTTAGTTCTGTTATTTCAACAATTATTCTTCAAAGGATTAACAACAAATTAAATTAACATTCATAAAGGCTGCTTCCGCTTGAAACTTCAACAGGAAGGGGAACAGAAAGTGAAACAACGCCTTCCATCTCTTTCGAGAGTATTTTTGAGACCTCAGAAACTTCGTCCTTTGGGCAGTCAACAACAAGCTCGTCATGAATTTGAAGGACAAGTTTTGCCTTAAGATTTTTGTTTTTGATTTCTTTATAGACGTTTATCATTGCAAGTTTGATTATGTCAGAGGCTGTTCCTTGAAGCGGCATGTTTATTGCAACCCTTTCTCCAAACTTTCGAATTCCGCTGTTTGAAGAGGAGAGTTCGGGGATGTATCTAATTCTTCCAAAAAGAGTCTTTGCATAGCCATTTTGCCTTGCAATTGCAATTGATTCGTTCATATATTCTTTAACGCGCGGGAACCGAGAAAAATATTTGTTCATATATTCAGTTGCGCGAATAACACTTGTTCCAAGGTTTACAGAAAGGCCATATTCGCTTATTCCATAGATTATTCCAAAATTGACGGTTTTTGCAAGCCTTCTTTCATTTGGCGTAACCTCGCTTAGCGGAACGCCAAAGATTTCAGAAGCTGTCCTTGCGTGGATGTCCTCGTTTCTCCTGTAGGCCTCAATCATCGTTGAATCCTGGCTGTAATGAGCCATAAGCCTAAGTTCAATCTGGTTGTAGTCTGCAGAAACCATCTGACCACCAGGAAAGCGGGAGATAAAAAGCTTTCTAAGTTTTCGCCCCTCCTCATCGCGGATTGGAAGATTTTGAAGGTTTGGCTCACTTGAGGAAAGGCGGCCGGTTGACGTTAGCGTTTGGTTAAAAACTGTTTTTATATAGCCGTCGTTTTGTTTTGAAAATTGGCAGAAGGCCTCAACATAGGTTGAGAGAAGCTTTTGAATTTTTCGATAGCGAAGAATTTGAGGGACAATTTCGTGTTGGTCTTCAATTTGTTGAAGAACCTCAACGTTTGTTGAAAGCTTTGTGTTTCGTCTTGCCTTTAATCCAAGTTTCTCAAACAAAATTGCGGACAGTTGCTTTGGCGAGTTGATGTTGAAATTTTCACCCGCAAGCTCGATAACTTTTTTAACAATTTCGTCAAGTTCAACTTCAAGCGAGGATTTTAACCTTAAAAGCTCCTCCTGGTCAATCAAAAGTCCGTCGTTTTCCATTGAGAAGAGAACGTCAACAAGCGGAAGTTCAATTTTTTGATAGAGCAAGTTAAGGCCAAGCTCTTCCATCTTTTGCCTAAGGCTTTTTTCCATGAAGAAATAGTAGGTTGGTTCATCTGCGGCGTCCTTTGTGCTTTGCCCAAGAAGATATCTTGCAATTACAATGTCAAAAACTTCGCCAAAAATTTGAACATTAAATTTATCTAAAATGTGTTTTTTCTCTTTTAAACCAAAGCAGATCTTTTTAATTGACGAATTTTCAAAAACTTCTTTTAATCCGCCGAACGCAGCTTCAATTGAAAGCCCGCTTTCAAACATTGAAATTTCGCTTTCAAAGGTGTAGAGAATGTTTGGGGTGCAGGCGATTTTTAATTTGTCTGAAAAATCGAAGGCAAATTTTCCCTCGGCTTTTATATAGCCAACAATTTTATCGAGCATCTCTTTTGAAGAAACTTTTATCGTTTCAAACGGAAGAGCTTCTTCTTTTGCAAGAGAGGAGGTGTTTTCATCAAAGATGTCCGTTCTTCTTATCAGGCTTTTAAACTCATAGTTTTTAAAAAATTCATATGTTTCTTTTGAATAAGGGAATTGATAGGTCAAATCCTCAAGTTTAAACGAAAGAGGAACATCTCGATTGATTGAGGCAAGGTGGCGCGAAAGATAGGCAAGGTCGCGCCCGTTTAAAAGTTTTGTTCTTAATTTTTCGTTAATTTTATCCAAATTTTGATAAATGTTATCTAAATTTCCAAACTTTAAAAGAAGCTCTGTTGCACCCTTTTCTCCAATTCCCACAACTCCGGGAATGTTGTCCGAACTGTCGCCCCTAAGCGCTTTGTAGTCGACAATTTGGTTTGGCAAAAGACTCATTTTATCCTTTAAATTTTGGGAAGTTACAACGTCAATTTCGCTAACACCTCTCTTTGGAAACCAAATTATAGTTTGGTCGTCTAAAAGTTGGAACAAATCTCTGTCGCTCGAGAGCAAAACTTTTTCAACGCCCTCTGTTTTTGAAAGCGTTCCAATTATGTCGTCCGCTTCAATGTCGTTCTTTTCAAAATATTTTATCTTCATTGTGTCTAAAAGAGTTTTTAAAATTGGCATTTGGCTTGCAAGCTCACTTGGCATTGGCTTTCGCTTTGCTTTGTAGTCTGCATAGAGCGCGTTTCTGAAAGTTCTTTTGCTAACATCAAAGGCAACGGCAATATATTTTGGTTTAAGGTCGACAATTGCCTTTGTTAGCGAATTTACAAAGCCATAGACTGCGTTTGAATATTCGCCCCTGCTGTTTGAAAGGAGAGGAAGGGCGTAGAACGCGCGATTTGCAATGCTGTTTCCGTCAATGATTAAAAATTTTTCCATGAAAATATTATACCAAAACTTAAAAGTTTTTCATAACAAAATTGGTTTTTCTGCTATTTGTTTGACAACGTGGCAAATAAATGCTATGTTAAATCTATACATTTTTAAGAGGCAGAATTATGGTTGAAGCAACAAATTTTATTGAAGAAATTATAAATAAAGACCTTGCAGACGGAAGGGTTAAGGCAATTCAAACAAGGCACCCGCCAGAGCCAAGCGGCTATCTTCACATTGGCCACGTTAGGAACATTGTTTTAAACTATGGAATTGCAGAAAAATATGGCGGCGTTTGCAATCTTAGATATGATGACACAAACCCAACAAAGGAGAGCCAAGAATTTGTTGATGCAATTCAAGAGGACGTAAAATGGCTTGGATATCATTGGAATGAAATCCACTATGCAACGGACTATTTTCAACAGAACTATGAATACGCAGTTAAGCTTATTAAAGAGGGAAAGGCCTATGTTTGCGACCTTTCTCCAGAAGAGCTTTCTAAAACTCGCGGAACGCTAACAGAGCCGGGAGTTGAAAGCCCATATAGGAACAGAAGCGTTGAGGAAAATCTTGAGCTTTTTGAAAGAATGAAAAGCGGCGAATTTCCTGCCGGGGCAAGGTGTTTGAGGGCGAAGATTGACATGGCAAGCCCAAACATGAACATGAGAGACCCTGTTCTTTACAGAATTCAATATAACCACCATCAAAGAATTGGAGATGATTGGAAAATCTATCCTTCCTATGATTTCTCCCATCCGCTTGATGACGCATTAGAGGGGGTTAGCCATTCAATTTGTGGCCCAGAATTTGAGGACCACAGGCCGCTTTACAACTGGGTTGTTGAAAACTGTGGAACAGAAAACAAGCCAAGGCAAGTTGAATATGCAAATCTTTACATCAAGGGTGCAATTTTAGGAAAGAGATTTATTAAAAAACTTGTTCAAGACGGCGTTGTTATGGGGTTTGACGACCCAAGGCTGTATTCTCTTCGTGGGCTAAAGAGAAGAGGAGTTTTGCCAGAGAGTTTGAAGGACTTTGTTATTGGCGCTGGAATAACAAAGAGCAACGCCCTTTTAGAGCCAGCTTTTTTGGAACACTTCATTAGAAACACTTTGAACAAGGTTTCAAGAAGAGTTATGGCGGTTTTAAATCCAATTAAACTTGAAATAACAAACTATCCAGAAGGGAAAGAGGAGGAGGTTGTTTTAGAAGACTATCCTCAAAACGAGGAAAAGGGCGAAAGGAAATATTATTTTTCCAAAAACCTTTTAATTGAGGCGGAAGATTTTATTAAAGAGCCAAATCCAAAGTTCTATCGCCTTTATGTTGGCGCAGAAGTTAGGCTTAAAGGTGCATATATTGTCAAATGCACAGGTTTTGAAACGGACGATGATGGAAACGTTGTCAAGGTTCTTTGCGAGTATCTTCCAGAAACAAAATCCGGAAGCGATTGCACAAAGAAAGTTAAGGGAACAATTCACTGGATAAATCCAAACCACAGCGAAAAAATTGAGGTTAGGTTGTTTGAAAATTTGGTTGACGAGGAGAGCGCAAGCGAAGTTGAAGGCCAAGAAAACGCAGTTTCGGGCTACAAAATCAACCCTAACAGCATTGTTGTTTTAAATAATTGCTACATTGAAAGCGGGCTAAACTTAAACTTTGATGAAAGATATCAGTTTATTAGAAACGGCTATTTTTGCTTGGATAAGGATTCATCGGAAGATAAAAAAGTTTTCAATAGAACAATAACTTTAAAGGAAACCAAGAAGATATGAAAATTAGAGTTTGGGAAATAATTGTCTTCACAGTTTTAATTGTTTTGGCAATAACGTTTTCTCTTCTCCAAGGCGTTTGGAGTGGTTTTAGCTATTTTTCTTCTTCAATTTTCCTAATATTTATGATTTTCTTTATCAACAACAGAATTTACTACTTGAGGCTTTTAAAGCAAAGATATGACGACGGGCTTGAAACATATTTTGTTGAGCTCTATAACAACGGCCTTATAACAAAAGATCAGTTTGAAAACGTTGATGAAGCAATTGTCAAGGGATATTATAAAGATTACAGGCGCTATCGAACAATGACAATTCTTTTAATTGTTTGCTTTGCCTTAATTTTGGTTTCAGTTGCTTTAGTTCTTTTTGGCCTTTGGTAATAAAATTTTAGATTACGAACAAACTAACACCATGAAAAAGTTTTTTGTGGTGTTAGTTTTGTTATTGTTCTCATCAACAGTTTTTGTTGGTTGTTTTGGAGATAACGAGGGAGATATAAAAGGAACGCCGGACGTCAACATAAACATGACGCCAAGGCAAATTGTTGCAAGTTCGCTAACAAATTTTGAAGACATTGTTGAAGCCGTTGCTCCAGCAGTTGTTGGAATTAGTGCAGTTTATGGAAACATTGAAAGCGTTGGAAGCGGCGTTGCCGTTGCAGACGGCGGATATGTTTTGACAAACAACCATGTTGTTGAAGATGCAAGTTCAATTTCCGTTTATTACGCAAACAAGACGAGCGGCTCGGCCAAATTAATTTGGGCAGATCCGTCAATGGACCTTGCAATAATTAAAACCTCAGTCAACATGCCATATCTTGAAATGGGGAGCTCAAGTTTGGTTGAATCGGGTCAGGAGGTTATTGCAATTGGAACGCCGCTGACGCTTCAGTTTAAGCACACTGTTACAAAGGGAATTATTTCAGCAACCAATAGAACAATTGAAATTTCAAATGACGATGGAACAACAAGCTATCTTCAAAACCTTATGCAACACGATGCAAGCATAAACCCCGGAAACAGCGGAGGGCCGCTAATTGATTCTTCGGGAAGAGTTGTTGGAATTAACACACTAAAAGTTTCCGAAGCGGAGGGAATTGGCTTTGCAATTCCAATTGAGGTTGCAAAACCGGTTATAAACCACGTCGTTTCAGATGGAACTTATCAAACGCCATATTTGGGGATTTTTGGCTTCGACAGCGAAATTGCTGTTTTCTATGGAAGAACGCTTAACAAAAGCGGAGTTTACGTTGTAAATGTCGATTCAAGTGGACCTTTGGGTAAGGCCGGAATCAAATCGGGAGACATCATAACAAGCGTCAACAGCGATGAGGTTGTTACCATGTTAGACCTCAGAACATTGATCTATAACTATAAAATTGGCGAAACAATTTCGGTTGGCCTGATTAGAGAGGGAAGGGAAATCTCCCTTGAAGTAACGTTAAGTGAAAGGCCTTAAAAATTTATGAAAATGAAAAAGAGCCCTTGGGGGAAGGGGCTCTTTTTTTATGTAGATTAACCTCTGTTTCCACATGGTGAGCAGATGCAAGACAATAGTAAAATCCAGATTAAGCAGTCGCAGCCGTTTCCAAAGCCTTCACCATTGCCGCAGCAGCAGGATAAGAGTAAGAGAAGGATTATAAGTGTGCAGCAGTCCATTCCGCAGCCACATCCATTTCCACCCATTCCTCCGAATCCGTTGAAGAAATTCATGATATGTACCTCCTATTTAAATTTTGCATATGTATTTTTTTATCTTTTGTACTTCAGGGTTTTTTCTTTGGCTCTCACTCCATACTATTAAGAAAAAAGTTAAAATGTTACAACCAAGAAAATCAAGAAAAATTTTGCATAATCTCTTGGCGCTTTAAATATATTTAAACTAAGCGAGGGGCCTATTCGACAAATTCTGAGTTAATAGCCCCAAATTCAACACATTATACCTTTGCACAATTTTTTTGCTTTGGTATGGTTAAAAGCGAGGAGAAAATGCCATTTTATGTTATTAAGTCACGCACCTTAAAAATTTGCTTAGCAGTTATAATTGTTTCAATTTTGCTGGCCGTTAGCATCGATGGAGTTAGCGCAGCCCAAGTTTACTTTGGCTATCCAAACAGAAAAGTTCCCGTTTACTACGTTCAAACGGAGGAGAAGCGCGTTGCAATAAGTTTTGACGCAGCTTGGGGAGCAGATAAAACGGAAGGAATCATGGAAATTTTGCAGGAATATAACTGCAATGCAACCTTCTTCCTTGTTGGATTCTGGACGGATAAATATGGCGACATCGTCAAAAAAATTGATGAAAATGGCTTTGAAATTGGAACACACTCCAACACTCATCCCGACATGACAAACCTCTCTCAAGATCAAATTAAGCTTGAACTTGAGGCGTCAATTAAGCTAATTACCGATATAACGGGAAAAGAAGTCAAATTCTTCCGCGCTCCATATGGCGCATACAACAACACCCTTTTAGACACGGCACAAAGCATGGGGCTTACGACAATTCAATGGGACGTTGACACGTTGGACTGGAAGGGGCTTTCAGGAGAGGAAATTTGCACAAGGGTTCTAAGCAATGTTAGGCCAGGAAGCATAATCCTTTGCCACAACAATTCAGACCATATTCTAGAAGCTCTTCCGCTAATTTTGGACAGGCTTATCAAACAAGGTTACACGGTTGGCGCGGTTGGAGATTTGGTTTTAACTGAAAACTATGAAATAGACAGAAATGGAATGCAAAAACCAATTGCATAAAGGAGAAGAATATGAACTACGAAATGATGAACAACAACAAAGTCTTTTTACTTGGAAAAATTGAAACCGAGCCCAGTTTCAGCCACGAAACTTTTGGAGAAGCTTTCTATGAAATTATGATGAGCGTTCCAAGACTTTCACAGCATTCGGACATAATTCCAATAACAGTTTCTGAAAAACTTTTGACAAAAGACCAGTTTAAAATTGGGAATCAAATTGCAATCAAAGGTCAATTTAGAAGTTATAACAAAATTGTTGACGGCGTAAGCAAGCTTGTTCTAACAGTTTTTGTTAGGGAAATTATTGAAGTTGACCAAAGCATGAATCCAAACATAATTGAAATTGTTGGCTATATCTGCAAGCCTCCTGTTTACAGAACAACGCCTTTTAAAAGGGAAATTTGCGACATCTTAGTTGCTGTCAACCGCGCATACAACAAGTCTGACTACCTTCCTTGCATTGCGTGGGGGAGAAATGCAAAATATATCAAAGACGCAGAAGTTGGAACCCAAATTTCAATTGTTGGCCGAATTCAAAGCAGGGAATATCAAAAAAAGATAAGCGAGGACGAGGTCGTTACAAAAACTGCATATGAAATTTCAGTTAACAAAATTCAAATCAGCGGCCAGGACGAAATTGCCTCAGACGAAGATATAATTTAAAGAGGAAGACGTTCTTCCTCTTTCTTTTTATAAGAACAAAAAAATTGTTGACAGAATAAAATTATTTTGATATATTACTATCGCACACTAAGAAATTGTGCGGGAGTGGCTCTAGTTTTAGAGCGTCGCCTTGCCTGCGGGAGAATGTAAGGAAAGCAGGTCAAGAAAGCGCATCAATCTTGCATTCGCCCTGTCACGGCGAAAAAAACAAATGCGGGAGTGGCTCAGTGGTAGAGCGTCGCCTTGCCAAGGCGAATGTCGCGAGTTCGAATCTCGTCTTCCGCTCCAAAAGAAACTAGCAAACGGCTAGTTTTTTTTATAGAAAAAGGCTTGCGCGACATTCGTGTTAATGGGGCCCCCAAAAATATACGTAAGGAATTTTTGGGGAGCGGAGAAATCTGCGGAGCGAAAAAGTCCTTTGCGAAAGCAAAGGCAGAAGCGGAGCACGATTGCGGAGCCGTCGCGAGTTCGAATCTCGTCTTCCGCTCCAAAAGAAACTAGCAAACGGCTAGTTTTTTTTATAGAAAAAGGCTTGCGCGACATTCGTGTTAATGGGGCCCCCAAAAATATACGTAAGGAATTTTTGGGGAGCGGAGAAATCTGCGGAGCGAAAAAGTCCTTTGCGAAAGCAAAGGCAGAAGCGGAGCACGATTGCGGAGCCGTCGCGAGTTCGAATCTCGTCTTCCGCTCCAAAAACAAAAACCCCTTTTGACGGGGGTTTTTTATATGTCATTTTTTGCTCTTATTATTTTTTAATAAACTCAATAATATTTTTCTTTTTGTTTGTTGGCAAAGATTGAATTAAGAAAAGAGAAAAACGAGAAAATATAAAATAAAAGAACAAACAAAAAATCCAAGAACTATGTTCTCGGATTATTTTGTTTGGTGCTGGTGGCCGGACTCGAACCGGCACGGAGTTGCCTCCGAGGGATTTTAAGTCCCTTGCGTCTACCATTCCGCCACACCAGCTTTTGGAGGTACCACCCGGATTTGAACCGGGGAATGAGGGTTTTGCAGACCCTTGCCTTACCGCTTGGCTATGGTACCACAACCAAAAAATTTGAAGCATGGATATTTTAGCAAAACAAAATAATTATGTCAACGATTTAAAGCAATTTTGCTCTTTAATATTTATGCTAAACCCATGTTGGTTGTTTAATTATCTTTGAAAAATTATTTTTCAAATTGTACGCTTTGATTTTTAGAATTGTCAAACTTTGAAAAGCAATCTGAAATTTCCGAAAGCTTTTTGCCAAGTTCAAGCGATCTTGAATATCTTGAAACAATTTTCTCTTTTGGAACGTCGTGGCCGCCCTGTTTTGCGCGGGAAGCAACCCTTTCAACGTTTATCTCTGGGTTAGTCGTGTAAACAAAAGTTGAAACAATTTTGTATCCATGTTTTTTTGCTTCCTGAAGCAGTTCAATCTTGCTTGGGTGGGAGAGAACGGTTTCATAGCAAAAGGACTTCCCCTCTGAAATATATTGCTTAACTTTGTCCGTTGTAAAGAACATTGCCGCCTTGTTTCTTAGCTCTTCGTCTTGAACATCTTTAAAAAATGTGTTGCAATAGACATCTGCGTTAATATATTCAAGTTTAAGTTTGCCTTCCAAATAGAGGTTTGCAATTAAAGTTGATTTTCCGCTTCCATTTGGGCCAGCAAAAACATAAATTGTCCTCTCTGGGGATTGAGTTGGTTTTGCCGAAGCTTCTTCCAAAATCTTGTTTGTTGTTTTAAAGTCAAAAACTTTCATATTGAACATTATACACGCTCTTTTTTGCAAAATCAAGGGAAAATCAACTGAGGGAAGTTATATTGAATGAAAATTTGCTAATAATTTTTTTATGTCTAGTTTAAAGGAATATAAAAGCAAGAGAAATTTTGATAAAACAAATGAGCCCTCTGGGGAAAAATCCAGTCTAAAGGGAAGAAAGTTTGTAATTCAATATCACGAGGCAAGGGCCAAACACTATGATTTTAGGCTTGAAAACAAAGGAGTTCTCTTAAGCTGGGCCGTTCCAAAAGGGCCGTCTCTTTGCCCAAAGGACAAACGGCTTGCAATTATGGTTGAGGACCACCCGCTTGACTATGCAAATTTTGAGGGGACAATTCCAAAGGGAGAATATGGCGGCGGAACGGTCATGATTTGGGACGAGGGAACTTGGGCGCCCTTTGGAAATGTTGAGAGAGGTCTTAAGGCAGGGCAGCTTAAGTTTGAGGTCTTTGGGAAGCGAATTTTTGGGAAATTTGTTTTGATAAAACTTGAAAAAGACAACTGGCTTTTAATCAAGGAAAAGGACGAGTTTTGCAAAAAAACAAGCGGAATTTCCGCCTTTAAAACGAGCATAAAAACGGGAAGAACAATTTCCGGAATTGAAAAGGGAGAGAAAATTTTGGCCCCATTTAAATGGGCGGAGCCAATGCTTTGTCTCTTGCAGGAGTCTGTTCCGAAGGGCGAGGAATGGGTTTATGAGGTCAAGCACGACGGCTACCGAATGATTAGCTTTTTAGAGGGCGGAACGGGCGCCCTATATTCGCGAAACCACGCTAGCTTCAACAAAAAATTTCCAGAAATTTTGCGCGCGCTTGAGAATTTCTTTAAAACTAAACAAGTTGTTTTAGACGGGGAAGTTATTTTGGCTGATGAAAACGGAAAAAGCGATTTTGGTGCATTTCAAAGGGCAATTAAAAGCAAAAAAGAAGAAAACCTTGTTTATGTTGTTTTTGATATATTGGCGCTTGATGGAAGAGACTTGAGAAACCTCCCTCTAATTGAACGAAAGAAAATTTTAGAAAATGTTTTAAAGGGCGCTCCAAGCGAAATTTTGGCTTGCCAATTTGTTTCGGGAGACGGGGAAAAATATTTTTCTGCCGCAAAAAAAATTGGTCTTGAAGGAATTGTTGCAAAGAAGAAAAACTCCAAATACACTGGTCTTCGAGACGGAAACTGGGTTAAGGTCAAATGTTATATGCGGCAAGAGTTTGCCATTTGCGGGTTTTCTAAAAAGAAAGGGGGAAAGAGCCTTAGTTCTTTAATTCTTGGCGCAGTTGAAAACGGAAAATTTGTCTATGTTGGAAGAGCTGGAACGGGATTTTCCGAAAGAGACGCAAGCGCTCTTTTAAAAAAGTTTAAAAGCCTTCTGTCAAAGAAAAATCCGTTTAAAGTTAAAATTGAAGAGGAAAAGGACGAAAAAATTTTCTTTTTAAAGCCAAAGCTAGTTGCAGAGGTTCAATTTGTTTCCTTCACCAAGGACGGCCTTTTGCGCCAGGCAAGTTTTAAAGGGCTTAGGGAGGATAAGGCGCCTTTGCAAGTTGAGCTTGAAAAACCAAGCAAAAAAGATGATAAAGTTGTTGTTTGCGGAGTTGAAATTTCAAGCCCAAACCGCGTTGTTTTTAAGGACAAAAAAATTAAGAAAATTGATGTTGCATATTACTATGATAAAGTTTATGAGCGAATTGCGCCGTTTTTGGAAAACAGAATTTTAAGCGTTGTAAGATGTCACGATGGAAACATGAAAAACTGTTTTTTTAAAAAACATCCAGATTCAATCTCGGAGGGAACAAAGGAAATTTCCGTTAGCGGAGGGGAGGAAAAGGAAAAATACTTTTATATAACAAACAAGCGGGGGCTGATTTCCGAGGTTCAACTTGGAACGATTGAGTTTCATCCTTGGGGAAGCACGGTTAAAAACCTTGAGAAGCCGGACGTAATGGTTTTTGACCTGGACCCTGATGAAAAACTTGGCCTTGAAGAAGTTAGGCGCGGCGCGTTGGACCTTAAAAAGATTCTTGACCAGCTTTCGCTAAAAGCTTTTTTAAAGACGAGTGGAGGAAAGGGTTATCATGTTGTTGTTCCGTTTATTGCCTCGGCAAATTGGGAAAAATTCTATGAATTTTCAAGAAATATTGCAACTCTTATGGAAAACCGCTGGCCAGAAAGATATACAACAAATGTTAGAAAGAACAAGCGCAAGGGGAAAATTTTTATAGACTTTCTAAGAAACAACCGCGGCCAGACAAGCGTTTGTCCATATTCTCTTCGCGCAAGAAAGGGCGGAAAAGTTTCTGCGCCAATTTCCTGGAGCGAGCTTTATAAAATTTCTCCAAGCGAAATTGACATTGATTCCATGCTTTTAAGAATTAAAAAGAGCGACCCGTGGAAAGATTTCTATAAAATTAAACAAAAAATTAAATAAAAACTTAGTTTTTCTTTGTTTTTTTAGCGTTTTTTATAAAAATTGAGTTTGCAAACATCTTGCCGGGCCTAATTTTTTTATTTGAAAAAATATGAATTTTTTTAGTTTCTCCGCCAGACCTTATAACAATTTCATAGTTGGAAAAGCCAATTATATTTAAAAACGGGTTTACATGGAAAAGGTCGTTTCTAACATAAACAATTCCAACCATTGCTAATATGAGCAGATATACAACCGACATACTTATAAACTCCAAATCAAAGGCAAGAGCAAAGAGAACGAAAAGTGGGAAATATGGCAAAAAGTTTTGACATGTTAAATTTTTTGCCTCAATTATCTCAACCTCTTGATATTGTTCTTTCTTATAGGTGTACAAAATTCCAACAAGGCCAATTATTATCAAAGCCAAGTTGACAAGAAGCATCGTTGTGTTTGTTACATTAAAAGTTAAATTTCCGTTTGCAATTTCAACAAGCTCTTTTATTAGAATTAGGAAATAAAGCGGAATGTAACTGCTTATGTAAACGCAAATTTTTCTAAAAAGGTCCATGTTCTTATTTTTTGCAACCAAAAAACAAATATACTATTGACAGCGCGATATTTCGCCTTTATAATAAAGTTGAGGTGGAAAAGTGTCAAACAAATATAACTCTAAGAAAAAAGGGCTTTTAGGAAGCTACATTAAGACAAATTTTGAAGGAACGCAAAAGGGAAAACTTAAGTATTCAAACGTTGATGACAAGTGGCTTGAAAAAGAGGAGACAAAGGCCCAGAGAGAAAGAAACCAAGATTTATTAAAATTTGCATATCTTGGAGACAAGAGAAGGGTTAAAATTGCGCTGACCTATGACAACGCGGCAAACATAAATTCAACGGACAAAAATGGGAACAACGCATTAATTCTTTCCGTCTATTCAAGAGAGGAAGAGGTTGTTAAATATTTGGCGAACTATCACAAGGACGAAAAGGGGTGGGAAATTCCCGGAATTGTTCCAATCGACTTAGACCATGTCAACCAAGATTGCGTCTCTGCGCTCCACCTTTCGTCAAAGCTTAAGAACCACAAAATTTCAAAGATAATTCTTGCAGCGGGAGCAAACCCAAATGTTTTAGGAAAATTTGGCGAAACCCCAATTTTTGAAAGCGTTAAGGAGGCGGACCCAGACGGAATTGAAATTCTATATTCCTTTGGCGCAGATTTAAACCACAGAAACAGAGAGGGCTTCACTCCGGCAATTGTTGCATGTCAAAACAGATTTAGGCAAGAGGCGCTTTTAAAGCTTAAAAAACTTGGCGCGGATCTCAGAATTAGGGACAAGGCAGGAAGAACAACTTTGATGCACGCGGCAAACAACGACAACGGCGCAATCATGGACATTCTTTTAAAAGAGTGCGGTGAAAAAGAGTTTATAAATGCTTCGGATAAAAACGGAGTTACAGCGCTTATGATCTGTGCGAAGAGAGGAAACAGAGAGGCAACAAGGGTTCTTCTTGCAAGGGGAGCAAACCCGTTTGCGCTTGACAATAAGGGCCTGGACGCAATGGATTATGCATATAGATATCAAAATCACACTTGCGCAGAAATAATTGCAAAAGCCCAAAGAATTTATTTGCAGGCTCAAGAGAAATTCCAAACTCCAGACCAAAAGGCAAATTACCTTTCCGCTCAGCTTGAAGCAATTGGGAAACAAAACAGAATTCAAAATTCTTGCTCAAAATAAAAAACCTTATTCAATAAGGTTTTTTTCTTTTAATTTTTTAATTATATCTTCAACTATTTCCTCGCAGGATTCAATGTTTCCGTCTTTTATTTTGAATTTAATTTTATATTTTTTTAACTCTTTTAAAATTTTTTCGCCAAGCAAATCTGCTTCTTCTTTTGTTTTTTGAAGGCGGCCGCTAGGGTTATAATCTGCAATCCTATTTATGTAATATGTCAAATTGTCGAAGGAATTGTAGGTCTCAACAACCAATTTGTCAAAAGTTTTGCCCATGGAAGCCTCGCTGCTATATTCGATATTGTATACAAGCGACATAAAAATTGGCGAGTCCGTTACTATGACATCTACCTGATCTTTACAGCAATTCAATTTGTAATATTGTTCTGCGAAGATGTAAAGTTGGTTTCTAATTGCAATATAGTTTTTTTCATAAACTTTGTCCTTTGCAAACTCTGTTATAAATTCGGCGTTTATTCCCATCATTTTAAGCTTGGAAAATATGTATGCAGCGGCTGTGCTTTTTCCTGCGCCTGGGCCGCCCATTAGATTGACAACAAAACAACTCATTTTTTTCTCCTTCATGTCTTGAAAAAAAGTGGCTAATTGCCACCTTTATTTTTCTTCTTTTTGAAAACAATTTCCTTCCATAAAAGCGGAAGCGCGAACGTTGTTGAAAGAGCAACAAAGAAAATTCCAACCATAACAGGAAGCGCAAATTCTCTAATTGGAAGAACTCCAAAGCCTGTTAATAGAACAAGGCAAATTAAAGAAACTGCTAAAATTAAAAGTGTTGCAGGGGCGCTTTGCTTTGCAGAAAGGTTTGCAACCTCTTCGCGAGAAAGCTCCTTTTTGACGCTGTTATCTCTAACTTTGTCCAAATAAATTAAGTTTGAAATAGCTGAGAGAACAAAGATTGTAAACACGCTTGCAATAAACGGAACGTTGACCGTTATTCTGCAAATTAAAACAACTGCAAATGCAAGCATGACGTTCAGCAGTGTTGAGATGAAAATTGAAAGCCCGCCAGAAACCCCAAATCTAATCAATGCGCCAATTGCAAGAAGAACAATTGCAACGCTTAGGGCAATTGAAGAATAGACGGCAACATCTGACTTTGTGTCGCCAACAGTGTAAACAGAAATGTAGTTTTGTTGAAGCAGGCCGTTTTGGTCATACTCTGAAAATTTTTCATAGAGCATTGTTTTGATTGCGTCAAGCTCTTCTTGAGTTGGTTTTTCGGAAGAGAGCAGTTTGTAGACAACAGTGTCCCCAAAGCTTCCGTTTTCTGTTTGGACTGATGCAAGTTGCATGTTTCCAATTTCGCTAAAAACTTCGTCCAAATATTTAATTGTTGTTTCCTTGTCATAAGGAGAGCCATTTTCATAAGGGTTCCCGTTTGCATCAAATTCAACGCCATAGACAACTTCAACAATTGTTCCGCCGGTGAAATCAAAGCCAAGCTTAAAGCCAATTACCGATACGATTATTATTGCTGAAACCAAAAGGGCGGCCATAAAGACCAAATAAATTTTCGCACCTTTACAATAGTTGACATTGGAATTTTTAAAATAATTTGAAAGTTTATTGGATTTCATCTACTTCTTCCTCCCTTGAAAAGTTTGCCCTGTTTCCATTTTCAGGATTTAGCGCAGAATAGGATTTGTTTAAATGATATGTGAAGAAAAGTGTTATCAAAAGGCTTAGAAGAGAGCAAACAATCATGATCATTGAAAAACTTTTCATTGCGCCTGTGCAAATGAAATATGCAACAGTGAAAATAATTGCAAGCGCGCCGCCAATTTCTGCAATTATTGCAGCAGATTTTTTATATCCCGTTTTAATTGAAACATTAAGTTTTTTTCCAAGCGCATATTCTGCTCGAATTTTCTCAAAGAGAATAAAGTGAAGCGCGGCAATTAAAATTAATCCAACAAGCGCCCCTCCAAGACTTGCACTTGAAAGCGTTATGATTGGAACTGCTTGCATGAAGAATATAACTGCGCCAATGTAAAGCAAGATTGAAACAATTGCCATAAGGCCAAATTCCCTGTAAACAATTGCAAAGACAACCATAATTAAAAGCGCTGCAACTCCAGCTGCAATTGAAAGGCCCAAAAGCGCTTCGTTTCCTGCGCTTGGCGAAATTTCTCCAACAGAGCCGTTAATTGTTAAAATTGTGTCATAACTTCCCGTTTGAACTTGAATTGCAAGGTTAACAGCTTCTGTGCTTGTCATGCTTCCAGTTGAAGTTGAAATGAAAAGGAACGAATTTGTTACGTGGCTTGAAATTGGAAGATAGAAGAAGTAGCTTGTTGAATCCCCTCTGTAGAAATACAAATAAACAGGTGAGGAGCTTGTTGCATCTTCAGTTAAATCTGAAAGAATTTCTGAGCCCTCTTCGTCAAAACCAATGTATGTTCCCCAATAGTATGTCGTTGGGTCTTGCATTGCAAAGGCAGAGGTGACATTTGAGCCAACAAGAACCGCCTCGGCATCTGCGCTTGCAGAGGTTTTGATTTTTAGCTCTCCGCTTCCAATCAGCGCCAAAATGCTTGCAGCGTCATCTTGGTTTGGGCTTTCAATTCTAATTTTGTTGTCAGAAGTTAAATAAACCCTTGCGTCCTCATAACCTTTTTGTTCAATTAGCGAACTTACGCGGTCGTAAGTTGAGTTTATTGCCTCTTGAAATTCCTCGTCCGTCATTTCGCCAATTTTAGATGGCGTGTAGTTGGCGTAGATTCCTCCCTCAAAGTCCATTCCCTTTTCAATTGCGCCAGCAAAACCAGCAAAGCCGTTCAACGAGCCGGCTGGCATGAAGCTGATTATTGAAAAGACAATTAGGAGAACTGCCAAAAGTGAGATTAAAACAATTTTTGCTATTGCCTTTTTCTTTTCCATTTTTAAATTCCTTTTAAATTGCTAATTGATTATATTAAAACTAAAACTTTAAGTCAACTAAATTGCTCAATTATAAAATTTTTTGTTTTTCCATAAAATATTAGCGATATGAGCAAAAAGATAGTTTTATATTGCCTAATTTTTGTTTTTGCAGTTTTGGCGTGTTTTGGAATAATTTTTGCCTATAATAAGGTTACTTATCCGCTTAAATTTGAGGAGGAAATTGTTGAATATTCCGCGGCGTTTGGTGTCGACCCCGCGCTTGTTGCAAGCATAATAAACGCCGAAAGCGGATTTAGAGAAGACGTTGTTTCCAAAAAAGGGGCTGTTGGCCTTATGCAAATCATGCCAAAAACTGGGAAGTGGGCGCTTGAAAGGCTTTCTGGGCAAAGCGTTGAAATTGAATTTCTTTCAAATGAGAAAGACGGAATTTTATTTTTGCCAGGGGAAAACATTAAAATTGGAACATATTATCTTTCCTATCTAATTGAAAAATTTAAAGATTTAAACTTGGTCATTTGTGCATACAATGCGGGGGAGGGAACGGTTTTTTCTTGGCTGAAAAATCCGGCTTATTCCCAGGACGGAAAGAGGCTAGAAAAAATACCATATAAGGAAACGTCAGCATACCTTGAAAAGGTTTTAAGAAATTTTAAGGTCTATCAAAAAAAGTTTTAAAAGCACCTTTAAAAATTCTTTACTTTTATAATTAAGTGTGTTATACTCTTGCAGATACTTCATACAAAGTTGTTCGCGTATGGCCTCCGCCTACTTTACGACATGCTTTGTTTGGAGCGAATTTTTTAGTAGGAGGTTTAAAAATGGAAAAAAGCGTTAAGAAAGAAATTATTGAAAAATATCGTCTTTCTGAAAGCGATACTGGTTCTCCACAAGTTCAAATTGCTCTTTTAACAGAAAGAATCAACCACTTGACAGAGCATTTGAAGAAAAACCACAAGGACAACCACTCTCGCCGCGGTCTTCTTCAACTTGTTGGCCAAAGAAAAGGCCTTTTAAAGTATTTAGAAGAGAAAGACATCAATGCTTATCGTGAACTTAAAAAATCGCTTGGAATTAGATAGGCAACAAAAAAAATAAAGGGAAGAAAATTTAAGGAGAAGTTTTATGTCAAATCAAAACGCAACAACCTTTGAAATTGAGGTTGGCGGAAGAAAAGTTACATTTGAAACTGGAAAGTTTTGCGAACTTTCAAGCGGAAGTTGTCTTGTTAGATGTGGCGAAACAGCAGTTTTAGTAAATGTTAACATGAGCGAAACCCCAAGACCGGGGATTGATTTCTTCCCTCTTGGGGTAGATTTTGAAGAAAAAATGTATGCCGTTGGAAAAATTCCTGGCGGCTTTAAAAGAAGAGAAGGAAGGGCAAGCGACAAGGCAATTTTAACATCAAGGTTAATTGACAGGCCTCTTCGCCCTCTTTTCCCAAAGGGTTTTTACAACGACGTAACAGTTGTTGCAACGGCGCTTTCTGTTGACCCAAACATTGCGCCAGAACCTCTTGCAATGCTTGGTTCAAGCTTTGCGCTAAGCATTTCAGACATTCCGTTTATGGGGCCAACAGGCTCTGTTTGTGTTGGCTTGGTTGACGGAGAGTATGTTATAAACCCAGACCTTGAACAACGCGAAAAAAGCCTTATGCACCTTATGTTAAGCGGAACAGAAGAGGCAATTTTAATGGTTGAAGCAGGGGCAAAGGAAGTTTCCGAAAAACAAATGTTAGACGGAATTATGTTTGGCCATGAAGAAATCAAAAAGATTGTCAGATTCATTAAAGATGTCAAAACCAAAATTGGAAAGCCTGTTAGCGAAAAAGTTGTTTATGAAACAATTGACCCAGAACTTGAAAAAGATGTTAGAGAGTTTGCAACTCCATTGATTGAAAAAGCTCTTTGTGAATTTGACAGGCAAAAGAGGCAAAAAAATCAAGACGAGGCAAACGAGGAAATTTTGGCTCATTTTGCAGAAAAATATCCAGAGCAAACAAAGCAAATTGGCGATGTTGTGTATAAGATAACAAAGGAAACAGTTCGCTCTAAAATCTTGAACGAAGGCGTTAGGCCAGACGGCAGGAAGACAACAGAAATTCGCCCAATTTGGAACGAAGTTGGCGTTCTTCCAAGAGTTCACGGAAGCGGCGTGTTCACAAGAGGGCAAACCCAGGTTTTGACAACGCTGACCCTTGGAACAATTTCAGACATGCAAAAGTTGGAAGGTCTTGACGAAGAAGAAACAAAAAGATATATGCACCACTACAACATGCCAGGCTATGCAACCGGAGAGGCAAAGCCTCTTAGAAGCCCCGGAAGAAGAGAGATTGGCCACGGAGCGCTTGCAGAAAGAGCCCTTGAACCAGTTATTCCTTCAGAGGACGAATTCCCATATGCAATCAGGCTTGTTAGCGAAGTTCTTTCCTCAAACGGCTCTTCATCCATGGCAAGCACCTGCGGAAGCACACTTGCGCTTATGGACGGCGGCGTTCCAATTAAAGCCCCTGTTGCAGGAATTGCAATGGGCCTGATTAAGGACGACGAGAGCAAAAAAGTTGCCGTTCTTTCAGACATTCAAGGCCTTGAAGATTTCCTTGGAGACATGGACTTTAAAGTTACAGGAACATCTAAGGGAATTACCGCAATTCAAATGGACATTAAAATTAAGGGAATTGACGAGCAAATTTTAACAACAGCTTTGGAACAAGCAAGACTTGGAAGGCTTTATATTTTGGACAAGATGCTTTCAGTTATCGACAAGCCAAGACAGCAGCTTTCAAAATATGCTCCAAAAATTATAACATTCTCAATTAATCCAGATGCAATTAAAGATGTAATTGGTTCTGGCGGAAAAACAATCAATAAAATTATTGACGAAACTGGCGTTAAAATTGATATAACAGACGAAGGAAAGGTTTTCATTGCAACCCCAGATTCAGAGATGGCCGAAAAGGCAAAGAGAATTATTCTTTCAATTGCAGAAGACTTGGAAGTTGGAAAAATCTATTCCGGAAAAGTTGTGAAAATAATGCAATTTGGTGCCTTCGTTGAAATTGCGCCGGGAAAGGAAGGAATGATTCACATTTCAAAACTTGCCTCCAAAAGAGTTGAAAAAGTTGAAGATGTTGTTAAAGAGGGAGACGAGGTTGAAGTTGAAGTTATAAAAATTGACAACAAGGGAAGGGTTGACCTAAAACTTGTTAGCAAACAACAATAAGGAGGGAAAAAATGAAAGAAAATATCCACCCAAACTATCATCAAATCAAAGTTACCTGTGCATGCGGAAACACTTTTACAACCGGCTCCACATATGAGGGAGAGGAAATGAAAATTGACATTTGCAACAAATGCCATCCGTTCTTTACAGGAAAACAAAAGATTGTTGACACAAGCGGTCGTGTTGAAAGATTCAACAAAAGAATTGGAAAATAACAAAAAAAACAAGCAATTTGCTTGTTTTTTTTTATAATTTTCACAAAAAAATTTCTTATAGACGGTTGTAAAGCTCTGCTGCATGGTTTGAAACATTTTGGCTTACTTCTGCTTGAAATGTTAAAGAAAATGCAACACATGCAACAATTCCTTGCAGAAGAGAAGTTGCAACTGTTTTAGCAATGTTTGTTTTTTCATCTAAAAATTTTCCCATTATTGTTCCCTCCAAACGGAGTTTAACACATTGTTTTGACAATGTCAACCCTTGACATACTCGCGGCGTTGAGATATAATTTTAAACATGGAAAATACAGTTAAAATTGGAGAAGTTGAAATTTTAGAAAGGCTTGAACCGTTTGATGAAAACGGAAAATATTTTGCTCCAAAATTCAATGTTAAAGTTGGCGAAAAAGAAGTTTGTTTTGAGTCAATCAACGAATTTGTTAGCAAAACATTAATTGGGCTTAACAATTGGTTTCTTCTAAGGCGCGAGAAGCTTTTGGATTGTCAAGATGAAAAGGCCAATCAAGCGGCGGAAAGATTGTACTATGTCTTTAAAACTTTCGAAGATGGGCAAATTGACAGAGAAGTTTTTTTAAAATTGATGAGTGAAGACCTTCCAAAGGTTATCGATTACGCTCCCGTTGAAAATTTTGGATTTAAATTTAAGGAAGTTTTTGGTAAAGCCATTAATAATTTGGGCCATAGCAATTTTCATATATTTTGTCGAGGTTTTGTGCGCAGCCGCTTTGAAGAGCCAGTCTGTGTTCCACTCTATAAAAATGGAAGCGAATTTAAGGAATTAATTGGAAACTATATCTGCATTCGCTTGTTTAAAGATTTTAAACATTCTGTTGTGAAAAATCTTGAAACCTTCAACGAAGCTTACATGAGGAATTTTATTGAAAAAAGCCCAAGAAATAACAGATTGAAATTGTTCTACGACAAGATTTCGGGAAATTATTATGGCGATTTTTTTAGAGAGGAATTTTTAAAGGAATTTAAAGGAATTAAAGAGGATTTATATGATGCTTTTAAAGAAATGCAGATAAAAACCTTTACTGACATAAAAGAAAGCCTTTACAGCCTGGACGAAAAGGATGTTGACCAGGAAAAATCAAACGAGCTTGGCGTCAAGGTCTATGAAATTGGAGATCAACCAAAGAAAATGCTTCTTCATGTTACAAGGATGCGAAAGAGAGAAACTATCAAGAGAGACAATTTGGCCGAACTTAAAGAAAGATTTCTTCCCCAGGAGGGAAGGGCGGGCAAGGCAAACGACCATATTTCTCTTTCATACATTGACAATTCGGATATCAAAGCTTTCGAATCGCCAAATGACTATATTTCAGTAATTTATGGAAGCGACATTCCAAGCGACCATTTGCTAACAATTAGCAATAAGGACGCTTACACCGAGAGAGAGGAAACGCCAGAGGAGGCGCCATATAGCAGTCAAGTTGCATGTTATCTCTCAGCAAAAGATTTGCTTGAAGAAACAGCTTTTTTCAATGAAGTTGCAATAATTAAGGCTGATGAGGTTGGGGGGAAAGGTGAAAAGCCTAATTTTCCAATTGCAATTTTCTGCAACGGAGATATAACTGAAAAGGATGTTGATGCTGCAAAATATCTAAATTTGCCAATTGTCCACTCAACAACAAAGAAGATTTTGGCCAATATTTATGCGGCATCTGGAGTTGGATTTCTAAACGCCGATGCCTTTGAGCAAGAGTTTTAGTTCGACCTTGACATTGCGTTTTATGTAGGATATAATTAAACAGATGATAAAAAGCGGCGAAGAAATAATATATAAAATTTTTAAACAGCCAGTTCAGCAGTTAAGGCTAAATTTATTGATCCACAGATTTTTAAGAGGCCAAAATCTTTTGGCAGAAACAGATTTTGAAAAAGAAAGAGATGTTGACGCTCTTTTAAATTTATTGGATCAAGACCTAACTAGAAATGAAAACAGACAAAAGTTAAAACTTTATGAAAAAAGCCTAAAAAAATATTGCCCAGTTGAAACTGTTCCTAAAAACATTAAAAAAATTGTTTTCGTCGCTTTTTCGCTTGAAAATGTGACATATGCAAATCAGCCAATAGTATCTAGATATAATGAAAATTTTTTAAATTCAAATTGTATAATAAATATAAAGAATTTTTCTGGATTTTACAGCCATTTTTTAAAAAATTATATAACAATCAATCTTTTTAACGATTTTTATGAAGATGTTTTGGTAAACCTTGAGTCGTTTGTTTATTCATATAAAAAGGGCCTTTTAAAAAAGTCTGAGCGAAATGACAGGCTTCAAAGATTTTATAACTTACTTTCTTCCAAGGACGGCGAAATTTTTTCGGCGGACCTTTCAAAGTTCGTTGGAATTAAAGAGGACTTATATGATGTCTTTAAGGAGATGCAGCAGGTTGCTTTTAACAGCATAAAAGAAAGCCTATATCTTCCAAAGCAGGAAGATTTGGACCAACGCAGGACAGAGCGCTTTGGTGTTAAAGTTTACAACATTGGCTCTTCTCAGAAAAAACTCTTGTTGCACGTAACAAGTTTTAGTCGAAAATGGAGGAGAAATTCTCCAGAAAAGCTAAAAGTTTTTAGAGGCAAGGGCCCTGTTTCAATTAAGCATTCAATCCTTCCAGAAAGGGGAAGAAGAGGAAAGGCAAACGATTTTATTTCGCTTTCCTATGTTGACAATTCAGATCTTAAAACATTTAGAGATATCGGACATTTTGTTTGTTTGGTCTACGGGAACAACATTCCAAACGACCACTTGATTACAATCAGTAACATGGACGCCTTCACCGAAAGATCTCAAACAGCAGAGGGAGCAGTTTTTAGCGACCAAAAACCCTTCTATTCTTCCGCCGACGACCTTTTGGATTCAACAAAGGTTGTAAACGAAATTGCGGTTATAAAAAGAGACGATTTTGGGGAAGAAGTTGGAGAGCCAAATCTTCCAATTGCGGTCTTTTGCAATGGTTTTATAACGGAGGAAGATGTTAGATGTGCAAGACGATTTAATGTTCCAATTATCTTCTCTGAAACATATAAAAATATGGAATGCGAAGGCTACAGTTTTGAAGGAATGGTTTATTTCTATGATTCAGATTGTATTGAAAGCGAGGCGGTTTTGTGAAAATGAAATATGATTATGATGAAAGAAGAAGCAACCTTATAACAAGGCAAGAAATTGCTTGTTTTCTGTTTGCACTAAAAAATAAAATTATTCCAGAAGATGAAACAACGGAAATTTTAAAACAAAAATTAATAGAGGGGCCAACGGGGTTTGACAAAAATTCACTGAATGCTTTTGCAAGCAAAAAGAAAAAAATTTTAAAAAAATTTAAAGAAATTCCTTTTTCAAGCTTTAAAAATGCGCCAATTGAGGTTTTAAGAGAAGTTTTTTGTGTAAAAATCTTTCAGGATTGTTATAAAAACGTTATGACAAATTTAAAAACTTTCAACGAAGCTTTTCAAAAGGGATTTTTAAATGAAAAAGACAATTTTAAAAGGCTTGGAGAAGTTTTTAATTTGTTAAACTCAAACAAGGAAATTTTAAACAGTGTTAACCTGGAAAGATATTCCGGCTTAAAAGAAGTTTTGTATGACGCCTTTAAAGAGATGCAAGAGCAAACTTTTTCCGACATTAAAAAAAGCCTTTACACTTTGGAAGAGGCGGACATAGACCAAAAGCTTTCAGAGAATTTGGGCGTTAAGGTTTACAAAATTGGAAAGCAGCCAAAGAAAATGTTGATGCACGTTAGTTGGATTGAAAAAAAGAACATGCAAATCGAGGGGGATTATTTTGAGCCAAAGGGAAAGAAAAATGTTTTAAGCGAATACATTGCGTTAAGTTATGTTGAAAACGGCCATTTAAAAACCTACAGGAATTTGGACGATTATATAACAGTTATTTATGGAAGAGATATTCCCCAGGACCACCTCGTTGCAATAAGTGATAGGGACGCCTTTGTTTCATATGAGTGGCCAAGCGAAGACGTAAAGGAAAAGGGCGAAGAGAAGGGGCTTGGAACAACGGTTAGCAACCAAAAGCAGCTTTTTCTTGGCGCGAAAGAGCTTTTGGAAAGAACCCAGGTTTTTAACGAAATTTCAATTCTAAGGCAAGACGCTGCTTCTCAAAATCCAATTACAACAAGGCCAATTGCAGTTTTTTGCAGAAGGGAAATTTCCGACGCAGACGTTTCGTTTGCAAAAAAATATGGCCTTCCAATTGTCCTGTCCAATGCAAATTACAGCTATAAATCCCAGTGGACGGATAAAACGCGCTTTGACAACACGGACTACTTGGAGATGTAAATTAATAAAATAAAAAACAAACAATAAAAAATTTGTTTGTTTTTTTGTTTTAGTGTCAATAATCTAATCATGACATCTTTTCCAGTTATCAATGGAAGCGCAATAGCAGATGGAAAGAGCAGGGCAATTGCTTGGGTTAATCCAAGGGGAAAAATTGACCTCGTTTCTTTCAAGGACAAAAAGAATTTTATGGGTTCAAAAATTCCCTTTCTGAGGGGAATTGCATTTTTAATTTTTGGAATTTACATTTTTATTGCTTCGCTTGGAAAAAGTCAGCTTGGAACAAAGACGGGAAAAAGCGAGGAATTTGAAGAAAAAATTGCAAAAAAACTAAAAGTTTCACCAATTGTTGTAACTTTAACAATTTCGGGGGCAATTGGAGCGCTTGTTGGCTTTTTGGGCTTAATTTTGATTCCATATTTCTTTTTCTCAATGCTTTTAGATAAGGGCCTGGACTTATATCTGGTTGCATTTATCATGGCTCTTTTAAGAGTTGGACTTTTAATTTTAATTTTGCTTTCTCTAAGATTTATTCCATCTATGAGGCAGCTCTATCGAAATAATGCCGCAGGGAACCTTGCGGTTGCAAGCCACGAGGGAAAGCGCCTTGACTCTCACTATCTCTCAACAAATTTTTTAAACTTTGTTGTTTGGGGTTTTATTCTTTCATTTTTTGTGGTATCATTTGTTGTTGCAGAAATTAATTTCTTTTTTAAGTTTTTAATTAATTTAGCAGTTACATTTGCGGCTTTTTCGCTTGTTTATGAATTTTTAAAGCTTTTTGAGTTCAAAAACAATTTATTTGCAAAAATTGTTATAAATCCAATTGCATGTTTGACAAGCGAAATTCCAACTCAAACGGAAAGAGAAACGGCGTTTTCTGCGCTTAGCGAGGTTGTCTTGATGGAAGAAAATGAAGAGAGAATTGTTGGAAAAGTTGGGCCCGGGGTTGCCTTTAGCGTTGCCTACAGCGAGGTTAAACAAAGGCTTTTGGACGCGGGGATAAGTGAGCCGGCCGAAGCGGACTGGCTTATTGCAAGCGCTCTTAACATTGGCCGCGGCGAAGTTAAAATGCTTACAAATTTAACGTCAGAGCAATATAAAAAAATTAAAAACGCTCTAGCAAAACGCGAAAAAAGAATGCCAATTTCAAAAATTTTCAATCTTGCTTGTTTTTATGGAAGAGATTTTTATGTTGACAAAAATGTTCTCTCTCCAAGGCAAGAAACAGAGCTTGTTGCAGAAGAGGCCATAAAGGAGGCCAAAAAGTTCTTAGACCAGCCAAAAGTTTTGGATTTAATGACGGGAAGCGGAGTTATTGCCGTTACTGTTGCGCTTGAAACAAATTCAACAGTTTTTGCAAGCGATGTTTCAAAGGCTGCGCTAGAGGTCGCAAAGAAGAACGCAAAGGCAATTGGCGCAAAGGTTAAGTTTGTTGAAAGCGACCTGTTCAAAGCCTTTAAACGCGAAAAATTTGACATTATCGTTTCAAATCCGCCATACATTGCGTCAAAGGAAATTTTGACGTTGGATGACGAGGTTAAGAAATATGACCCGTTAATTTCTCTTGACGGCGGAGAAGACGGCCTCTATTTCTATCGCGAAATTGCAAATCTTTCGCCCAAATTTTTAAAGGAGGGCGGCGAGCTGATTTTGGAGATTGGAAGTACCCAAGGCGGAAGCGTTAAAAAATTGTTGCAAAATAACTTTAAAAATATTAAAATAAAAAAAGATTATAGTGGTAACGACAGAATTGTTGTTGCAACAAAGAAATAGATACACAGGGAAAATTTTATGATTGAAAAAACAGTTAATTTGAAAAAGAGGTTTGACGAGCTTACAGACTTAATTTCCAAACCGGAAATTATTGCTGACCAAAAACAGTGGAAAAAATTAGTCAAAGAGAGGGCAGGGCTTGAGGACATTGCCGCTGCTCACGATCAACTTGAAAAGCTTTTAAAGGAACTTGATGCAACAAGGCAAACGATTAAAACTGAAACAGACCCAGAAATTGTTGAGCTTTTTAAAGAAGAGGAAAAAAATTGTAAAAAGCAAATCGAAGAGCTTGAAGAAAAAATTAAAATTTTGCTTTTGCCAAAGGACGAAAACGACGATAGCAACGTCATAATTGAAATCCGCCCGGGCGTTGGCGGCGAGGAGAGCGCGCTCTTTGGCGCAGTTTTGTTAAAGATGTATTGCCGCTATGCAGAGCGCAAGCATTGGAAGGTTGAAATTGCAGATTTGAGCGAAACAGAAATTGGTGGCGTTAAGGAATGTTCATTTATAATTAGCGGAAAGGGTGCATATTCAAAGTTAAAATATGAAAGCGGTGTTCACAGGGTTCAGCGCGTTCCAGAAACAGAATCCCAAGGAAGGGTTCACACTTCAACTGCAACAGTTGCAGTTTTGCCAGAGGTTGAGGAAGTTGACTTTGAAATTTTGGACAAGGACCTTAGAATTGATACATACCGAAGCAGCGGCGCGGGCGGACAGCACGTTAATAAAACGGATTCAGCGATTAGAATAACCCACATTCCAACGGGAATTGTTGTTGCCTGCCAAGATGAGCGCTCTCAAATTAAGAACAGAGAAAGAGCTTTTCAAATTTTAAAATCAAAGCTTTATGAGTTTTATAAATCTCAGATAGATAAAGAATACAGCGAAAACAGAAAAAACCAAGTTGGAAATGCTGAGCGCTGTGAGAGAATTAGAACATACAACTATCCGCAGGGAAGAGTAACCGACCACAGAATTAATTTTACGCTCTATGCGCTTGACGATTTCTTGGATGGAAATTTGGATGAGATGATTGAAAACTTGGAACTTGCAGATCAAAAGAAAAAACTTGAGGAGGCTCTTGGGGCAGAATAGTTGCTTTTTAGGCTAAATTTTGGTAAAGTTAAATTGATATGGAAGAAGTTTTACAGGAAGAAAAATTTGAATATGTAAATCGAGAAACAGGGCTTGTTTTGACAAACCCTGTTGATATTGCATATTACAAAAGCATTCAAAATGATGAGATCATAGACAATGGCCTGCTTGGAGGTTTTACCAAGGAGGGCAAATATTCAATTGAAAAAAGGTTTTTAAGAGAACTTGTTGAAATAAGAAAATATGTTGTTGAAAGTTTTGAATATAGGTATGTGTTAAACACAATCCTTGGAGGGGATGAACTTAGGTTCACTCTTGTAATTGAAGATTTAATTTCAGAAGAAAAAAAGCTTGCAACATTAAGATTTATTGAAACAGTTAGAAAAGAGGACGGAAGCGAGGAGCTTTTAAAGACAATTGTTGCAACGTATAAAGATGACCCAGACATATATTTCGTAAAAAAAGCCTTTAAAGTTTTTAACATTGTTGAAAAGGACGAAGTTGAGGGGAAGTCGGACAACGAAGAGCTACTTTCAATTTTGAATCGTTTTAAGGAAATAAAAAGCTTAAAAGCTAAAAGAATTTCAATGTTAGATTTTATTTCAAGCGCATATGTAGATGAAATTCTTGCAATTTTGCGCGCAAATCCTTGCAAATTTTCGGAGTTTGTTTTAAGAAAATATGGCGAAAGTTTGGTTTTGCTTAAAAATAAGATAACCTCGGAGAATTATTACATCTTAGTAAGGCGAATGTTGGATAAAATTTTAGATGGCGCAAAGGTTCAGCTTAAAGATGAAAACCTTTCATCTCAAATTTTAAAGGCAAAGCAAAATTATGTAAACAATTATAAAAACTTACATGAAGAGCTTACAGCAGCGCCAAAACAAGAGGAAATAAAAAAACAAAACAAATCTTCCGAGGCGGCGCCAAAGCCATCTGGCGGCGGCGGAGCAAAGAAGAAGGCTAGCCCAAAAGTTAAAAGCGCGGGCAAAAAGCCAGCAAAAAAGGCAAGCCCTAAAAAGTCGGCAATATATTTTGATAAATCTATGAGCGTCTATCCAAAAGAGGAAAATAGGGAAGCAAAGCCCAAACCTCAGGAGAAAGAGGACAATTTCTTTGCCTCATTCATTGACGGAAAAGTTGGAAACATTTTATCTAAAAGAGCTGTTGCATCAAAAAGCTTGAAAAACAAAATGGACATGGGAATGGAAATGAATTAAAAAAACCGCGGCTATCGCGGTTTTTTAAAAGTCTTGCTGCTGTGATGTCGAAGGAGTTTTTTGCTTTTCAGTTACACATTTGTTCATGTAGCCAAGCAATTTTAAGAGGGTTACAGATTTTTCTGATTCAATTGCCAAAACTTCTTTTAAAGAAAAATCCAAGTTTCCATATTCATATGGAGCCCTAAGAGCCTTTAAAAGTTCTCCAAGTTGAATCAATTGTTTCCCCGTTAGATCCATTTCAAATTTGTCAATCAAATTGCCAGCGAAATTTTTAAAATCGTTAAAACGAGTTACTCTTTCTGTTTCGCTTGGATAAACTTTTGCTGTGTTAACTTGAAAATCGATTGATTTTGAAAGATCTGAATTGTTAAAATTGTAATGCAAAATTGCCATGTTCAACTCCTTAAATCCTATTTTCATGTGAATTATAAAATAAAATATTTGTTTTGTCAACACCCTATGTTAAAAATTTTTCTTGCAAAATCGTCTATAATAGTTTATAATTTGAAAGAGGTGAAATATGAGCATTTTTCTAGGAAGCTTTTTAAACGATTGGTGGGACGCAATTTGCAAGTTCTTTAAAGGCCTAAACAACACTGTTTCAATTTTAATTGTTGTTTTTCTTTCGCTTTTAACGCTACTTTGTTTAATTCGTTTCATAAAACCTATGTACAGCGTTGATAAAAACAAGATTAGAATAATGCCGCTCATATTTTGTATTCTTTTCGGAGGTTTAACCGCTTTGGTTTGCACAGCAACTTATGCTTAAAAAGTGTTTTGACATTTTTTCATATTGTGTTATAATTCCAAAGCTTTAAAGGAGTTTTTATGAGGTTTTTAGGTTTAACACCTGCTTGGATTACAGATTCTTTTCCAATAATTAGATATGTTTTGATGTTCATTGTTGCCATTGCTGCAATAACTTTAATTGTAACAACGCTAATGCAAGAAAGCCAGGAGGGCGGCGCGAACGCAATTACTGGAACGCAAGAAAGCTATTATTCTCAAAACAAGGGAAGGACAAAAGAGGGAATTCTTAAAAAGATAACAATTGCAATGGCGTCAATTATTGCAATTTCAATCGTCCTGTTCTTTGTAACAATAATAATTGAAAATGCTTTTTAATTTTGAAATTACACTTTGTTATGTTAAAATTTGCTTATGAAACTTCATGAGCGAATTTTTTTTGAAATAAAAAACGGAAATCTAAACTATAAAAGTTTTTCCGGACTTTTTCAAACGCTTTCCAAAAAGCTTGATGAAAGCGTTGAAAATGTTGCAAGATGCGTAAACAAAATGTTAAACGATGGCGAACTTGTTGAAAACTCAAGAAACCAGCTTGTTGTTCCAAGCGAGCTTGGTCTTTACAAGGGCGTTGTAAACGGGAATCCAAAGGGCTTTGCGTTTATTTCGCCTTCGCTGAAAGGCCTTATGGGTTTTGAGGTAAAAAAGGGAGAGGCAGAAGACATCTTTGTTCCTGCAAGCATGCTGTTTGGGGCGCTTGACGGCGACGAAGTTCTCTATCGAAAAGAGGGAAAAGACAGCGGCGTTGTTGTAAAAATTTTAAGGCGCGGGAACAAGGAGATTGTTGGAAAAGTTGTTTTGGGAAACAATTCAATTTTTAAAGGAAACAGGTTGGACAGCGAGGATTATTACTTAATTGCGGACAACCCAAAGTTTTCAAAACCTGTTTTAATTCCAAAAAGAGAACTTAAAGGTGCAAAAGATGGTGACAGGGTTGTTTTAGAGCTTACGTTTCAGCCAGAGGGAAAAGGGCTTCCGGTTGGCCGCGTTAGAGAAATTTTGTTTGGTGACGATGTCGAACAGGGCGTTGTTTCAATTCTTTGCGAAAACCAAATTCCAAGCCAATTTCCAGAAAAAGTTTTAAGCGAAGCAGAAGGACTTTCTGTTGACTATGAAAGTGAGCGCAAAAGGCGCGTTGATTTAACCGAAAAAACAATCGTAACAATTGATGGCGCAGATGCAAAAGATTTGGACGATGCGATTAGCCTTGAAAGAGAGGGCGAAAATTATGTTTTAGGTGTTCACATTGCAGATGTTGGCCACTATGTAACGCGAAACAGCGAGATAGACAAGGAAGCTTTTTTGAGAGGAACAAGCGTTTATCTTCCAGGAAGAGTTTATCCAATGCTTCCAAAAAAACTTTCCAATGACCTTTGCTCGCTAAATCCAAATGAGGAGAAGTTGACTCTTAGCGTTGAAATTGTTTTAAATCAGTTTGGAGAGGTTGTTGGAAGCAAAATTTTTGAAAGCATAATCAAAAGCTGTGGAAGGTTGACCTACACCCAGGTTCAACAGGTTATAGACGGTCAAAACGTTGAGAAAAAAATCCTTGGGCCAGAGGATGTCAAACAGGTTTTGGAGGGGGAAATTAAAGAGCCCGTTAGATCAATGCTGCTTGAAATGGAAGAGCTAAGCCAAAAGCTTTCGCGCTCTCGCGAAAGGGCTGGTGCGCTTGACCTTGACCTTCCAGAAACATATTTTGAAATTCAAGACAATAAAATTTTAGACGTTAGAAAAAGGGAGCGAACAAGTTCCTACAAGCTTATTGAAAATTTCATGGTTTTGGCGAACAGAGTCGTTGCGGAAACATTCTGCAATTTAGATGTTCCTTTTGTTTACAGAATCCATGGCGAACCCTCTCGTGCAAGAATTGGAGAGGTTGTTTTGGCGCTTGAAAGCCTTGGAGCCCAAATTAAACAAGAAAAGAAAATTACTCCAAAATACATTCAAAAGATATTAGAAGCAGTTAAGAAAACGGAGTTTTCAGAGGTTGGGAGCAAACTTGTTCTTCGCGCGCTTGAAAAGGCAATTTACAGCGAACAGTGCTTGGGCCACTTTGGTCTTGCCCTTCAATTCTATTGTCACTTTACATCTCCAATTAGAAGATATCCAGATTTGACAATCCATAGAATTATCAAAGAGGCGCTTTCTTGCTGCGAAGGGAATATATTAATAAGTGAACATATTCCAACAAATTCAATTGTTAAAAAGTTTAAGGGGAATTATGACCTTGAAGAATTTGTTATTGATTCCGCCCTTCAATCAAGTGAGCGCGAGAGAAAGGCCGACCAAGCGGAAAGAGATGGCGACGACCTTTTCAAGGCAAAGTTTATGGAGGACAAGATCGGCCAGGAATATGTTGCAAAGATAAGCGGCGTTTCAAGCTTTGGAATTTTTGTTGCCCTTGACAACACGGTTGAAGGTCTTATCAAAATTGAAAATCTTCCGCCAGATGACTATATTTATGACGATAAGAAGTTTGTTTTAAAGGGCAAAAAGCGAAAATTTATCATTGGACAGAGTTTAAAAGTTAAGCTTATTTCTTCGAATGTTGTGACGAGAAAGATTGAATTTTTGTTAAAAGAGGATTAAAAAACGCTTAAAAACGCAAAAAAAACGTGATTTTTGTTAAAAATTTTAAAAATTTTTTAATTTTGGTATTGATTTATATAAAAACTGGTGTTATAATGGAGGGGAGAAATGAAGATAATAACTAACAACAAGAAGGCATATTACGATTATTTCATTTCGGACAACCTTGAAGCTGGAATTTCATTGCAAGGAAGCGAGGTTAAGTCAATTAGGGCTGGAGGAATTAGTCTAAACGAAAGCTATGTTAAAATCATTGGCGACGAAGTTTTCTTAATCAACTGCTACATAAAGCCCTTTGAAAAATCTTCGGCCTTCGTTCCAGACTCCAAGAGAATGAGAAAACTCCTTTTAAAGAAACAAGAAATTTCAAAATTGAAACAAAAAGTTTTGGAAAAGGGGTTGACAATTGTTCCACTTAAGGTATACTTAAAAGGAAGTCTTGTTAAAGTTGAAATCGGAATTGGAAAGGGAAAGAAACTTTTCGACAAGAGGGCAACTTTAAAAGAAAAAGCTGTTAAACGAGAAATTGAAAACGAAAGCAAAAATTTAAGAGTTGGCAGCTAAACCATTTTCGCTCCTGGGGGCGCACTTGGTTTCGACGGGGAAGACCTTTTTGGGGCATAAAGCGTGTGGTAGCCGGTTACCATAAAACGGGTTAAAAATAAACGCAGATAATAGAAATCTTGCTGTTGCAGCTTAACAAATAGCTCAACTGTTCCGGTTAGATTCCCACAATTTAACAATGGAGCATCAAAACAAGTGGGGAACTTTTCAAGAAATGCCCAAAGCCTTGAAAAAGAACAAATTGGGCTAGTTCAATTTAATTTTGTTTGTTGAGTTAAATTGAATTAAACAATTTTCAATAAACTACACACGTAGAAAAGCGCCACAAAGCTTTTTCGGACGTGGGTTCAATTCCCACCGTCTCCACCAGTTGGCCAAAAGGCCAAAAAAAAGCCGCAATGGCAAAAATTAAAAGAGAGGTAATTTTATGGTATTCTTAGGATTCGTTGATGCTTTCTTACAAGTTTTGGCTATCATAGGAATCATAATCGTTGGAGGTTTTGTTATCTTCTTCTTGGGAGATATCGTTCTTTCGATTTTAGATCCAAACTATGTTCGCTTTGGCCAAAGAAGAAAGAAAGAAGAAAAAGAGGAAGATGTTAAACAAATTGAACACACGAAGGAACAACCAAAAGAATTGGAGTTCAGCTTTGAAGATGCAGACGAAGATGCTTTTGTAAAAGCAGACGAAGTTAAACCTGTTGTCATTGAGCATCCAGTTGAAAAACAGGAAGAAGTTAAAGAGGAGCCTGTTCAAGCTGAGCAAGAACCTGAAGAGGTTGACGAGCTAAAGATGGCTGAGGAAGAGTTCAAAAAGAACATGCTCAAGGACATTGAGGAAAGACAAAAACAAAAAGAAGAGGAAGAAAAAGAAAATTACAATGGATTCTTCTTCGACGATGAAGACATCAATGTGTTTGAAGATGAGCCAATTGAAGGCCAAGAACAAATTGAACTTGAAGCTCCAAAAGAGGAAGAAGCTCAGCAAGAAGAGCCAGCAGTTGAGGAAGAGCCTGTTGAAGAAGTTGAGCCAGAGGAAGAAGAGGCAAAAGAAGAAGAGGTTGTCAGTTCAGAAATTGAGGACCTTAAAGCTCAATTTGCAGCGGAAATTGCTCGCCTTCAAGCAAAGAACGAAGAGCTTGAAAAAGAACTTGCAACGAAAGCAGAAGTTGGCCCAACAATGGGAATTGAAGAGTATGAGGCAAGGCTTGAAACTCTTAAAGAAAGACTTTCCGCAAACGAAAAAGAACTTAGAAAAGTTAAGAAGGAATATATTCCTCTTAGAAAAGTTAACAGAACTCTTGAAAGCGATGAGAGAAAGCTTAGAAGAAAAGAAGCAATTGTTGCTAAACAAAAAGTTGTTCTCTATGGCGTAAACAACATCGCAGACATCGACGAGGAAAAAGCAAAGAAACTTTCAGAGGAGTTAGACTTGCTTGAAGGTCTTAAACTTTCTGTTCAACACTGCGAAGAAGTTATGGCTGCTAATAAAGACAGATATCCAATTTTGGAAAACACATACAACATTTTAACGAACAACAACGAAGCTTTAAAGGCGGACATCAAAGCAACTGAAGAAGCAATTGAAAAGCTTAAAGCAGAAGCAGAGACAGAAGAAGTTGACGTTGAAAACGGTTCAGAAGAATAACCATTTTAACAAAAGCCCATGAATTTCATGGGCTTTTTATATTTTAAAAAGTGGCGCTTTTGCCGCTTTTTTAATTTTGGAAATTTTTTAAAAGGGAATATAATATAAATATGTTTAACATGTCAAAAATCTTTGGAGATAGAATTTCTCTTATAAAGCACAAAAGGGTTAAAATTGGCCTTGCGCTTGGCGGAGGAGGGGCAAGAGGCTTTGCCCACCTTGGCGCAATTAAGGCCTTTGAGGAATATGGCCTTAAGTTTGATTTTGTTGCCGGAACGAGCGCGGGTTCGCTTGTTGGCGCTTTTTATTGCAATGGTTGGACTTTTGAAGAGATGTATGAACTTTCAAAAAACTTCAAGGAAAAGGACATAAGGAAATCCAAAATTCCGCTAATGCCTTCGCCAACAGACGGAATTGAGGAGATTATTAAAACAAATCTTGGCGACATTGACGTTTCAGAGTGCAAGCTTCCGCTTGCCGTTGTTGCCGTTGACATTCTTTCAACCAACGAATGTGTTATAACAAAGGGAAAGCTTGCAAAGGCAGTTGCTGGAAGCTGCGCCGTTCCCGCTGTTTTCCAGCCGGTTAAATTTGAGGACCGTCTTTTATTCGACGGTGGCCTTCAAAACACCCTTCCTTCAAACGTTCCAAAACTTTTTGATTGCGACTATGTCGTTGCCGTCGACGTCAACCCATCGCGCAATTATGGGGCAAAGTCCTCAAAATATTTCGATGTCCTTGGCGCAACCATCAGAATTTTGATGAAAAAAAACGCCGAAATTGGCTATCAGTTTGGCGATGTTGTAATTCAACCTGAAACAAGGCGCTTTAGATCGACGAAGATGGAGGGCTTTGAGGACATGATTGAAGAAGGCTATCGTGCAACAATTGATAAAATGCCGGAGATTCTTGCGCTTTTTAACAGGAGACCTCTTTCAGTTAGAGCGAAGCAAAAGTTTAAACACAACGTTGACATAATTTAACAGAACAAAATTTTAAATGTCAGATAGTAAAGCGCGTTTTCTGCGGTCATCTTTCCGTTTTTGAAAAGGCTGTCTGTTTCTTCCAAAATTTCCAAAATGCTCTTTAGCTGGGCCTTTGAGAAAAATTTTGATTGTTCTCTTGCCTTTGCAATTGCAAACTCTTTTACGGAGAATAAGTTTGCAAGCTCTTGGTTTGAAAGGTTTGAAAAGCTTGAGTGGGCAATTCTCCTAAAATGATTAGAAATTAAACTGAAAAGAACTTGAAATGGTTCTTTTTTTTCAAGGAAACTGGAAAGGATTTGAAGGCTTTTAAGAGCGTTCTTTTTTCCAAGGTTTTCGCTTAATTCAAAAATTTGATATTCATTGTCCTTTGTCAGCAAAACGTCAATGTCTTCGTCTAAAATTTCATCGTCGCTGTAGGAAAGAAGTTTTTTTAGTTCGCTGGAAATTTTTGTCATGTTGAAGTTGCATTGGGCCATCAACTTTAAAACAGAGCTGTCCGAAATTTTCTTTTTATTTTTGGAAACTTCAACCTTTACATATTTTGAAATTAAGTCGCTTCCAAGTTTGTTGCAGTCAACAACTTCTCCCTCTTTCAAAAATTTCCAAGCGTCGGTATATTCTATTGCAACTGTCGTCAAAGGTGGAAGAGAAGAGAGCGCGCTTGCAATTTTTTGCTTGTCGCCCTCAGGAATCTTTGTAACACTTTTAACTAAAACAAACTTTCTATCATTGCCAATTGGGAGCATTTCACAGGCCTCTAAAAACTTTTCTGCGCTGAAATTTTCGTCCGTCAGAATTGTTTTGTTAAAGTCGCTCATCTCATTTCCGCAGGCGTTTGAAATGTGCTTAATTGCGCTTTTTACAACAAAATCGTCCTCGCCTTTAATTATGTAAAGGTTTAGAACTTGCTTTTTTAAACTTTGTGGAAGATCAATAAATTTCATACTCATATTATACCCCTTTTAAAAATTTAGACAATAGAAACCAAGCCAAACATAAGACAAGTTGCAAGTGTTAGGCTAGATGACGCCAAAAGCTTTGTTTTCTTATTAACTAAAACAAGCCTGCTTGAAACAAACATCAAGGCAAGGAAACAAACAAAAGCTGCAAACACAAGTTCGAAGTTTGGAATTATTGACCAAGTTTGGCTTGCAACAAAGTTTGCAATATCGCCAATTGCTTCCAAAAGTAAGCTTGAAAACCAAAGAACATTTCCCATAAAGCCAAAGACAAAAATCAGAGGGGCAGAGATAAATGTTAAAATGAATGCAAAGTTAAAGATTGGAATTACAATTATGTTGATGAAAATTGAGAGAAAGGAAACCCCATCAAAAATTGAAATTAAAACCGGCAAAATTAGAAATTGAGCGGCAATTGTTGTTGCCAGAGGTTTTGCCAAGAAATCAGGAAGAACAAATTTTCCAATTCTCTTTTTTAAAACCTTGTAAACGCTTCTGTAAAAAATTGCAATTCCAATAACGCAACCAAAACTTAGCTGAAATCCAACATCAAAGGCATAGAGAGGTTTGAATAAAAGAATTAAGAGGCCGGCAAAACCAATTGCGCTAAGGCTGTCATAGCGCTTTCCAAAGGTCGTTGCAATTAGAAGGCAGCTGCTCATAATAATCGATCTTACGACGCAAGGGGCAAAGCCGCAAAGATAGCCATAGAAGATTAAAACGGGAACAATAATTACAACGCACAGCCAGTTCTTAGCCTTTAGCTTTCTTAAAATCCAATAGAGAAAGCCAACAACAATTCCAAAATGCAAACCAGAAACGGAAAGAACATGAACAATTCCGCTTACGCGGTAGTCATATTTTGTTTGCGAGTCAACGTCAGACTGGTCGCCAAAAAGCATTGCAAAGGCAAGGTTTGTATTGTCTTCTGTCATATTTTGCAAAAGTTTTTCTTTGACAGCGTTCTGAATTTGATCTGAAAGACTTTGCTCACTTCCAACAACGACAATTCCCTGCGCGTTCGAAGAGTAGTAATAGCAGTTGTTTTTGTAGTAGGAGGCTTGAACGCTCATGTTTTCATCAAAAGCGGAAATTGGGGTTAAAGTTGCCGTTAGAAGAACTTTGTCCCCAGCGCTTAGGTATGGCGCGCCATAGACAACCAGGTAGACATTTTGAGAAATCTCTTCCCCCTCAACTGAAACGTCTTCTAAAATTATGTATTGCCTGTTTCCATAAGTTGCACTTCCGCTTCCAACGCGGCCGGAAACAAGGGTGTCTTCTGGGAAATATTTTGGGCTGAACGCGTTGATTTCAACTGCGTAACTTAAAATTCCCAGAACAATAAACAAGAGAATGCAGATTGTACTTTTAAAAGCCTTTCTCAAAATTCCAATTGTTGTTATTGTTCCAATTAAGATTATGAACAGGGCAATTATCAGCCAATTGCTAAGAAAAATGTATTTTGCAAACAAAATCGCGCCAAATAGAGCGATAAAACAGTAGAATAATGGTCTAAAATTTACAATTTTCTTCATTTGCATCAAATTTTTAACAAAAAGGTATTGTATTTTTTTTAATGTTGTGTTAAAATACTAAAAGTAAAAGGAAGGGAATTTATGATTAATAATTTTATGTTGGCCGCAGTTGATTTCACAAACTTTGTTGCTAGAATTCAAAAACCTCATGTCATTGTTGGCTTAATTTTGGCTGTTTTGGGCTTTGCAACAATTCTTCTGGCAAGGCGAATTGCAAGCGTTGCAAGAAGAGAGGAGAACAAAGACAAGCCAGTTGAAAACGACAACAAAGTTTACATCCTTTTAAAAGCTGTTGGCTTGGTTATGCTTTTAGTTGCTTTAATTATACTTGTTTTTGAATAGAATTCAAAGAAATTTTGCTTTAAAAGGTGCGCAGAAATTGCGCACTTTTATTTTTGAAAAGTTCTGAAAAAACCTTGACAAAAAAATTAAATTAGGCTATATTATTCAATGTCTAATTGCTTGGGCAATATTTTTCTTTGCATTGCTAGCCCCAACTGCAAAAAATGTTGCAACAAAATTTGGAAAGTTTTGAAACTTGCGCGAACATTTTTCAAAGCGATAAGAATTTTTTAAGGAGAAATAATCAATGAAAACCTATATGGCAAAACCAGAAACTGCCCAAAAAGAATGGTTCGTTGTTGATGCAGATGGTGTTCCATTTGGAAGGCTTGCAAGCCAAGTTGCCCACATTTTGCGCGGAAAACACAAGCCAACGTTTACTCCTAATGTAGACACTGGCGATTATGTAATCGTTATCAATTCGGACAAAGCAGTTTTAACTGGAAAGAAGTTAACTCAAAAATATTTTAAAACATATTCTGGCTATCAAGGCGGGCTTAAAGAAACCCAATTTAAAAAGATGATGGAAGAGAAATCAGATGTTGCACTTCTTCGTGCAATTAAAGGAATGCTTCCAAAAAATGCTCTTGGAAGAGCAATGGCAAGAAAAGTTAAAATCTATAAAGGTGCAACCCACCCACACGAGGCGCAACATCCAACGCCAATCAAAGTTAAGGGAGGAAGAGATTAATGGCAGAAGCTAAAAAAGCGGTAAAACCAAGCGTTAAGGCAAAAGCAAACGCATATTGGGCAACCGGAAGAAGAAAGAAGGCAATTGCAAGAGTTCGCCTACTTCCAAACGGAAAGGGAACAATTACAATCAACAAGAAAGACATAGACGAATATTTTGACCATGAAACTCTTAAATACATCGTTCGTCAACCACTTGAACTAACAGAAAATCAAACCAAATTTGACATTTTTGTAAACGTTGACGGAGGAGGCTACACTGGCCAAGCAGGCGCAATTCGTCTTGGAATTGCAAGAGCGCTTGTTCTTTCAGAGGAGAACCTTAAACCAGAGCTTAAAAAAGCAGGCTTTTTAACAAGAGACTCCAGAATGAAAGAAAGAAAGAAATATGGCCTTAAAAAAGCAAGAAAAGCCCCACAATTTAGTAAGAGATAATAAAAGCGGAAATTTCCGCTTTTTTTATTTGTTAAATATAAAAAAATCTCTTGAAATCAAGAGATTTTATAAATCCATTTCTTGGCCACCACTTTGTTTTGAAAAGGCGTTTTCTTTTGCAACAGAGTAGGCATGATATGCGGCAATTGCCCTTTTGGGATTTCCGTTTAATGTTTCTTTAATGAAGTTGTTCCAACCCTCTTTTGCAGCAGGAGTAATGTTAAATGGCATTTCTTGCGGGCTTTTATAGCGTTGCATGTTCACCTCCAATTGCCTCGATAACTTTATCCTATGTTTTCACATTAATATTATACATTTTGGAAATCGATTTGTAAATAGAAAATGGCAATTTTTTTGGGATTTTGAAATCTTTGTAATCTTTGACCAAAGTTTGTTATTTTGTTAATTTACATTACAAACAAGGCTTCTCTTAATATTATATGCACTTAACTGTTAAAACTGCCAATGCAACACTTGCGCCAACAATTGGATTGTTTCCCATTCCAATAAAACCCATCATTTCAACGTGGGCAGGAACGGAGCTGCTTCCGGCAAACTGGGCATCGCAGTGCATTCTTCCCATGGTGTCTGTAAGGCCATAGCTTGCTGGGCCGGATTTGACATTGTCTGGGTGGAGCGTTCTTCCCGTTCCACCGCCGGAGGCAACGGAGAAATATTTTTTCCCGTTTTCCGTGCACCATTTTTTGTATGTTCCCGCAACTGGGTGTTGAAATCTAACTGGGTTAGTTGAATTGCCAGTGATTGAAACATCAACACTTTCATGTTTCATAATTGCAACACCTTCGTTAACATCATAGGCGCCGTAAATTTTAACATTTCCGCTTGTTCCGTTTGAGAAGCGTTTTTCACCAACAATTTTAAGTTGGTCTGTTTCTTGATTATATTGCGTTTCAACAAATGTAAATCCGTTTATTCTTGCAATTATATATGCTGCGTCCTTTCCAAGGCCGTTTAGAATTACTTTTAGGGGAGTTTTTCTTACCTCGTTGGCTCTTCTTGCAATTCCCATTGCACCCTCTGCCGCGGCAAAACTTTCGTGGCCAGCTAGAAAGCAAAAACACTTGGTTTCCTCGGAAAGGAGCATTTTTGCTAGCACTCCATGGCCAATTCCAATTTTTCGTTGATCTGCAACAGAGCCTGGAACGCAGAAGGCTTGAAGGCCCTCTCCAATCGAGTCGCAGACGGATTCAATTGATCTTTCGCCTTTAACAATTGCAATTGCAACCCCAAGAGTGTACGCCCAAACAGCGTTGTCAAAAGCGATTGGTTGAATTCCCTTGACAACTCCTTCAACGTCAATTCCCTTTGAGTTGCAAATTTCTTTAGCTTTTTCTAAACTTTCTATTCCATATTTTTTTAAACAGATGTCGATTGCTGGTTTTCTTTTATTGTTCATATTCCTCCCTCCACTATTCCTTCCTTGGATTGATAACTTTAACTGCATCGCTGAACCGTCCATATGTTTTTGTGCTTTTAGAAACTGCCTCTGGAATTTCCATTCCGTTTTGAAGGTTCATCATAAGCGTTCCAAGCGAGATGTATTCATAGCCAATAATCTCTCCGTTTTCGTCCAAACCTTGTTTTGTTATATATCCCTCTGCCAAATTTAAATATCTTGTTCCAATTTGGTCGTTTGAATAAACTGTTCCAACTTGGCTTGACTTGGTTTTTCCAAGGTCTTCTCTTGCCGCGCCAATTTCAAGCCCGCCTTCACTGAAAGCAGACTGGCTTCGGCCATAGACAAGTTGAAGGAAAACTTGCTTCATTGCAACGTTTATGGCGTCGCAAACAAGGTCTGTGTTGAGTGCCTCTAAAAGAGTTTTTCCAATTAAAATTTCGGCGGCCATTGCGGCAGAGTGGGTCATTCCGCTGCAACCAATTGTTTCAACAAGCGCCTCCTTAATTATTCCGTTTTTAACATTTATTGTTAGCTTGCAAGCGCCCTGCTGGGGAGCGCAAGTTCCAACCCCGTGGGAAAAACCGCTTATGTCCTCAATTTTTTTTGCACTGACAAACTTTCCTTCCTCTGGGATTGGCGAAGGGCCAAAAGAATTTAAGTTTTTTACTTTACAGAAATTTTCTTCCATATTTTTCTCCTTTTTATTATCTTACCAAAAAATTTAAAAAAAACATAACTTATTAGTCAAAATCTAAAAAAAAGAAAATTTATTGGAAAAATTCAAAAATTTTTTAACAAAAACATCAATAAAATTAATTTTTTTTAGTTGTTGACACTGGAATAAAAATGTCCTATAATAATTCCAGTTGGGAAGGCTTATTATTCTTTTAAATTAACGGTTTTCCGACAATTTATGGTAAAATGGAACTATGAAAATATTACTTACAATTAGTTATAAAGGAACCGGCTATGTTGGCTGGCAAAGACAAAAGAATGGAACAAGCGTTCAAGAAACAATTGAAAAAGCAATTTCAAAATTAATTGGAGAAGATGTTGAACTGACCGGAAGCGGAAGGACAGACGCCGGAGTTCATGCCTTTGGCCAAACGGCAACTTTTGAGGCAACTTCAAATTCATTCTTTTCTAATTTCACAAGCAAAGGCTCAAGAAAGCCCTGTTTAAATTCAACAAAACTTGTAAGCGCAATTAACGCCTATCTTCCTTCGGACATTCACATAACTTTTGCCAAAAAAGTTTCTGAAAGTTTTCACGCAAGATATTCCGTTAAGGAAAAGATTTATGAATATCATCTTCAAGTTGGAAGAAGCCCAATTTTGGAGGGGCTTGTTGGCGAGTTTAAACAGATGCCAGATTTGGAACTTATGAAAGAGGCTGCGCAACATCTTGTTGGGACGCACGACTTTTCTTCTTTTTGCAGCGCCAAAGCAGAGGTTTCCGATTATGTTAGAACGGTTAACTACATTAAAATTTACATGACAAAAGCAGACCAAATTATCTTCGAAATTTCTGGAAACGGCTTTTTGTATAACATGGTTAGGATAATTGTTGGAACGCTTTATGATGTTGGAATTGGAAAGATAAAACCAGAAGAAGTTAAAGAAATTCTTTCCGCAAAGGATAGAACCAAGGCGGGAAAAACTGCGCCAGCCTCTGGGCTTTACCTTAAAAAAGTTAGATATTAAAACCCTTTTAGGGTTTTTTATTTTTTTAAAATGTGTTAAAATATTTCCATGAGCGAAGTTAGAGTTAATGGAATTGTTATTGGCGCAAAAGATTTTAAAGAAGCTGATAAAATTATAACAATTTACACGCTTGAGAGGGGAATTGTTTATGCAAAGCTTGCTGGCGTTAAAAAACCAAATGCAAAGTTAAAGGCGGCAAAGGAGCTGTTTTGTTTTGCCCAGTTTGATTTGGTTTCCAAGGGGGATTTTTTCTCAGTAACAGGCGCAAATATAATTGAATCCTTCTTCTGCCTTTCCCAAGACCTTGAAAAATTTTATGGCGCTTGCAATATTTTGGAAGTTTTGAAAGTTGTTGGGCGCGAGAACGAAAATAACCAAATTTTGTTTTTGGAAACGTTGAAGGCGCTTGATTCAATTGGCTTTAAAGGTTCCGATCCAAAGCTTGTTTTAGTTAAATTTTTAATTAAAATTTTTGAGGCTCTTGGATATGATCTTTCGCTAAATAGGTGTGGAAAGTGTTCAATGCCTTTTAGCGGAAAGCGCTTCTTTTCGCCCGCGGACGGAGTTGTTACTTGCCTTGCTTGCAAGGGGGCGGGCGCGGTTGAAATTTCGCCGCAGGTCCACAGCGCTATGCGCCTTTGCCAGATTACAGATTTTGACAAACTTTCCTCGCTAAAACTTCCAGCCCAGGCGGCGGCGGAGGCGCTTTCAATTTTGACTAAGAATTTTGAGGATAAGTTCGACAGAAAGATAAATATAACCCACTAAAGCGGGTTATATTTTTTTTATCTTAAAATATCAATAGATTGAGGATGGTTTTTAATCCGCGGCAAAAAAGGAGGAAAATGGAAGATTTGGCCGACTTTTTTGTTTTTATTGCTACTTTTGCAAAAGTCAAAAATTGGAGCAAAAGCTAAGGTAGAATTTAGGCAAAGGAGGGGCTTTTATGAAGCTTGGAGATTTGCTTTTTGAAATAGATTTTGAAGGAGAGGCGGTCTTTGATTTGGAGATTGAGGGAATTTTCTATGACAGCAGGAAGATTGTTCCAAAAAGCCTTTTTATTTGCCTTGTAGGAGAAAACACAGACGGCCACAACTATGTTAAAGAAGCCCAGGAAAGAGGGGCTGCGGCAATTGTTTGCCAAAGGAAAACGGACGGAATTACAGTTCCACAAATTGTTGTTAAAAATTCGCGCGCGGCCTATTCAAAAATCTGTGCAAATTTATATTCAAATCCTCAAAACGAGCTTAAAATGATTGCAATTACCGGAACAAATGGAAAGACAACAACTTCCTATCTTCTCGCTTCAATTATTTCAAAAGCGGGATTTAAGGCTGGACTGATTGGAACAGAGGGAACATATATTGGAGAGCAATTTTTAAAGACAGATTTGACAACGCCAGACCCTGAAACATTGTTTAAAGTTTTGAGGGAAATGGCCGATTGTGGCGTTGAATATGTCGTTATGGAAGCTAGCGCCCACGCGCTTTATTTGGACAAGTTGGATCCAATTACATTTGAAATTGGAATATTTACGAATTTTACCCAGGACCATTTGGATTACTTTCAAACAATGGAAAACTATAAACAGGCAAAGTTAAAGCTTTTTTCAAAGGTTAAGGCGGCCGTTTTAAATGTTGACGACCCAGTAGGCTACCAGCTTAGTTCAAGCCTTCAAATTCCAATAATCACATATGGCTTAAAGGCGCCGTGCGACGTTTTTGCCGTTGACATTGTTAAAAAGCCAAATAAAACCTCGTTTGTTGTGAATTTGTTAGACGATGTCTTTAAAGTCCAAATAAATCTTTTGGGAGAGTATAACATCTATAACGCGCTTGCTGCGTCGTCCGCGGCGGCGGCAATTGGAGTTTCGGCAGAAGAAGTTTCCCGCGGCCTTGCGGCGCTTAAATCCGTTCCGGGGAGGTTAAACAGCTTTTTGCTGTGCAACGGAGCAACTGCAATTGTTGATTTTGCTCACACGCCGGACGGAATTGTTAAAGTTTTGTCAACTTTAAAACAAATGCCTTTCAGAAGGATAATTACAGTTTTTGGCTGCGGCGGGAACAGAGACAAGAAAAAACGTCCACTTATGGGAAGAGCTGCGGAAAAGTTTAGCGATTTTGTTATTTTAACAAGCGACAATCCAAGATATGAAAATCCAGAATTAATTTTGGACGATATTGAACATGGAATGAAAAAAAATGGGCACACTAGAATTGTAAACAGAGAAATTGCCGTTTGCCACGCACTAGATCTCTCTAAAGAGGGCGACGTTGTTGCAATTTTGGGAAAAGGAGCAGAGGAATATCAAGATATAAACGGCGTTAAAGCGCCATATTCCGATTTGGATGTTGTTCATTTAAAAAACGAAGAGATGGCGGTTTCGAAAATTGTTAATGGAGGAAAAATTTGAGATATTATCTTCTATGTTTCGTTGTTTGTTTGGCGATTTCGGTTGCCGTTTCGCCATTTATCATCAAGGCCTCAAAAAAGTTTAAGGCCTCTCAAACAATTCTCCACTATGTTGAGGCCCACAAGGGAAAGGAGGGAACTCCAACAATGGGCGGCCTCATCTTCATTTTAACCCTTTGCTTTGCCTTTTGTTTCTTTACAAAAAACTTCCAACTTGCAACGATTTCACTTGCAGTAATGCTTTCCTATGGCGTTTTGGGCTTTTTGGACGATTTTATCAAAATTAAATTTAAACAAAACCTTGGCCTTAGGCCATATCAAAAGATAATTGGACAGTTTGGAATTGCAACAATTGTTGCATTCTATTGCTATTATTCAAACCTTGTTTCAAGCAAAATTTTTGTTCCCTTTACAGATTTAACAATTGACCTTGGGTGGGCTATCATCCCGTTTATAATCTTTGTTTACTTGGCAGTTGTCAACAGTGTTAATTTAACGGACGGGCTGGACGGCCTTGCCGGCGGCGTTTCTTGCGCATATTTAATTGGGTTTATTGGAGTTCTTCTCATCTATCAGCAAACGGCAATGACGCCAGCAATTAGCGGGGAATTTGAAAACCTTTTAATTTTGTGTTTTTGCGCGCTTGGCGCTGTTTTGGGCTTTCTTTGCTTTAACGCTTTTCCGGCAAAGATTTTTATGGGAGACACCGGTTCGCTTGCACTTGGCGGACTTTTGACATCAGTTGCCGTCTTTTCAAGAACAACTCTTTTAATTCCTTTTATTGGAATTATGTTTGTTGCTTCCGCGCTTTCTGTTTGCATTCAGGTTCTTCACTTTAAGCGAACGAAAAAAAGAGTCTTTCTTATGGCGCCAATTCACCACCATTTTGAGAAAAAGGGCGTGCATGAAAACAGAATTACATTCGTATATATAGTTATAACAATTGCCATGAGCGCATTGGTAATTGCAATAACTCTATATGCGGGTGGATTTTGAGATTTTTTGCCAAAAATAATCCATATAAGGGAAAACGAATTTTAGTTTATGGCCTTGGCAAGAGTGGGCTTGCGGCAAAGGCCTTTCTTTCGTCTTGTGGTGCAAAAGTTCAAACTTTTGTTGACGGCGAAAAGAACAAAAAAATCAATTTTGAAAAGCTTTCAATGGCAGTTTTAAGCCCGGGAATCAGCTTGGACTGCGAACTGGTTTGCCAGCTTAAAAGGGCGGGTGTTCCAATTTTGGCCGAACTTGAACTTGGATATTTAAATGTTAATGGAAATTACATAGCAATTACAGGAACAAACGGAAAGACAACAACAGTTTCGCTTGTCTATAAAATTTTAGAAGGGCAAAACACCTTTCTTGCGGGAAACATTGGAATTCCGCTTATTTCACTTGCAGGAAAAACGGATTTGAAAAGCATAATTGTTTGTGAGGTCAGTTCCTATCAGCTTGAAACTTGCAAGCAGTTTAGGCCAAAGATTTCTGCAATTTTAAACCTTGCGCCCGACCATTTGACAAGGCACAAAACATATCAAAACTATTGTAATTCCAAGACAAAAATTTTTCAAAATCAAACAGAAAACGACTATTGTGTTTTAAACTATGATGAAGAAGAGGTTCTTGCTCTTTCAGAAAAGTGTGTGGCAAAAAAATATTATTTTTCCAAATTCGATCAGCTTTCAAATCCAAATTTTAAAGGCGCCTATCTTTCCGGCGAGGAGATTTATTTTAAAGAGGATTTTTACAATGTTTATATAATGAACAAATCTCAAATCAAACTTGTTGGAGAAAAAAACCTTGAAAACGTCCTTGCCGCAATAACAATTACAAGCCTGTGTGGGCTCAGCGGCGAAAAAATTTCATCCAAGGTTTCAAGTTTCCTTCCGCTTCCAAACCGGCTTGAAATTGTTTTAAAAAGGGGGAAGATAACTTGCATTAACGACAGCAAGGCAACAAACATTGCAAGCGCACTTTCAGACATAAACGCAACGGGCGGAAACATCGCTGTTCTTCTTGGCGGAAGCGACAAGGGAGAGGACTTTAAAAGGCTTTTTTCGCCTTTAAAGGGCGCCGTTAAGCGTGCAATAATCTATGGGGCCACAACTGAGAAGATGGTTTGCGCAGCAAAGGAAGCTGGCTTTGAAGAGTTTTCTCTTGCAAAAAATTTAAAAGAGGCAACAGCGCTTGGAATTAAATTTTGCAGGGAATTTGACGGCGAAATAAATCTTCTTCTTTCTCCTGCATGCGCAAGTTTTGATGAATTTAAAAATTTTGAGCATCGCGGAAATTATTTTAAAAAATTGGTTATGGAGGAATTAAAATGAAAAAAAACTCCATAAAATCAAAAAATTTACTGTTAAATTTTAAAAAAAATATTAATTTTAAAGAAAATTTATTTGTTCGCGAAAAAAATTTCAACAAAATTAATTTAGCAATTTTTTTAATTGTTTTAGGGCTTGGAATTTTTGGCTGCATTATGGTTTACAGCGCAAGCAGCTATGTTGCTCAATATCGCTACGGCAACCCATATTTCTATTTGACAAAGCAAATTGTTGGCGTAGCGCTTGGCGCAGTTGCAATGTTTGTCTTTTCAAAAATAAACTATCAAAAGCTTAAAAAATTTAAATGGGCGGGAGTTATAATTTCAGTAATATTGCTTGCCCTTGTTTTCATTCCTGTTGTTGGCGTTGAAAATTATGGCGCAAGAAGGTGGATTAACCTTGGGTTTTTCACAATTCAGCCGAGCGAATTTGCAAAATTTGCCTTTGTCTTGTTTGCCGCGGCCTATCTTTCCGAAAACTATGAAAAAGTTGGAAAGTTTAAAACACTTCTTCCGGTTTTGGCGGTTGGAACGCTCTTTTGCATTTTGATTATTTTAGAGCCGAACATGAGCATTACAATGTGCATGGGGCTAATCATGCTCTTTATGCTCTTTGTTGGCGGGGCAAGAATGAAACATTTCATGATTCTTGGCGTTCCCGCGGCGGCCGCTGTTCCCGTTTTGATTTTAATTAAGCCCTATCGAATTCAAAGATTCATGGCCTTTTTAAACCCGTGGGCAAATCCTCAGGGCGAGGGCTTTCAGCTTATCCAGTCGCTTTATTCTCTTGGAAGCGGAAACCTCTTTGGAGTTGGGCTTTTTAATTCAAGACAGAAATATATGTTTCTTCCATTTTCGGAAAGCGACTTTATTTTTTCAATAATTGGAGAAGAGCTTGGCTTCTTTGGGGCAACTGTTCTAATTTTGGTTTTTGCAGTTTTAATTTTCCTTTTGGTTAAGGTTGCAAAAAACAGCCGCGACAGGTTTGGCGCGCTTTTGGCGCTTGGAATTGCAAGCGTTATTGCAATTCAAGTTATAATCAACCTTTGCGTCGTAACGGGAATGATCCCACCAACAGGTTTGCCATTGCCTTTCATTAGTGCAGGAAGCACTTCGCTTATCGTTTTTATGTCGGCAATTGGAATTTGTTTAAATGTTGCGAAACAGAGCGTTAGACTATAAAAACGCTTTACAGAATATAATTTAATCATACAGCAAAAAATTGACAATTTTTTATTAATGAGCTATTATATATTTATGGAAGAAATAAAAATTAGATTTACAAATAAAGATGATTTGAAACAGTTGCCATGGTTATACAGACAATATTATAATGGCGACACCAAAGTAGAAACTGACTATAATGGCATGATTAAAGAATATGATAAACTAATTAAAAATCAAGATTATAAGTTTGTTTCTGCGGTGCAAAATGATAAATTAGTTGGGTTTTGTTCGATTGTTATAAATCATGATATTGTTGAAAAACAAAAACCTATAATCATGTTGTGGAATTTAAGAATTCATCCAGATTATAGAAAAAGGGGCATAGGAAAAGAAATGATTTCTTTCATAGAAGAATTTGGAAAATCAATAAACGCAGATTTGGTTTTTTTAACATGTGACTATGAAAACGAAGGAGCACAAACCTTTTATAAAAAAATAGGATATGAAAAAGATTATGCTTTTTATAAATATCTATAATTTGGCATCAAGTTAAAAGCAATAATAAATATTTAAAAAATTATTAAATATTATTAAAAATATAATAAATAAAAGTAATATTATAAAAAAAATAAATTATTTTAAACAATAATTTATTTTATTTTTATATATTTAAAAAAGAAAATAAAACAACTACAAAAATAAAGATTATTGCAATAATTATTTTGCATTTTCGTATATAATTTTTGCTATATTTTTGTTTGAGTTTTTTAAATTTGCTTTTTTTATGTTATTTTCTATATTTTTTATGTTTTTTTCTAACACATTAAGACTTTTAAGCAAATTATTTCCATTTAAATTTTCTTCTTGCAAAACTTCGCACATTCCTTTTTCTTTAAAATAATTTGCGTTGTCAATTTGGTCGCCTCGGCTTTCTGCTTTTGAAAGAGGAATTAAAAGCATTGGCTTTTTGATTGCCAAAAGTTCAAAAATGCTGTTGGCGCCAGCGCGGCAAACAACAAAGTTTGCCGCGTCAAAATAATTTTCAATTTCGTTTGAAAACTCTTGTTGATGATAGTCTGGCGCGGAAATTTGTTTTCCCTTTCCCTTTCCGGTTAGATGGAGGACATTGTATTTCCTAGATAATATTTCAACGTTGTCATAGACAAATTGGTTAATTGCCTTTGCGCCAAGGCTTCCACCAAAGAAGAGAACCGTTTTTTTGTTTGGGTTTAGTTTAAACGGAAGATTTTCCTTTTTCCCGTTAAAAATTTGCTGCCTAACTGGGCTTCCAACATAGAGAAAATTTTTTTTGTTTTCGGCGGTTTTGCTAAAGGCGGTTAAGGTTAAAACGCTGTAGTGGGAAATTATTTTGTTTGCAAGGCCAAGCGAAAGGTCGGACTCGTGGGTTATAACGGGAATGTTAAGCCGCTTTGCCGCAATTGCAACTGGAATTGAAACATAGCCGCCCTTTGAGAAGACGACATTTGGACTTATCTCCTTTAAAACTTTTTTTGCAGCCTTAATTGATTTTAAAAGCAAAAATGGAATTTTTAAGTTTTTTAAAGAAAGGCTTCTAACAAGTTTAACCGCGGGAATTTCTTTAAATTCAAGGCCAAAATCTTTTGCAAGCTGTTTTTCCATTCCGCCGCTTCCAACATAGACAATTTTTTGAAAATGTTTTTCAAGCTCGCTGCAAAGCGCAAGGTTTGGTGTTATGTGGCCGGCCGTTCCTCCGCCAGTTAGAACAATTGTTTTGCTTTGTTTCATTAATCCCTCTTCCTTCTATCTTGTGCAAAAATTGTTATTTTATAAATTATTCAATTTTTTTATAACTATCAATTGATGGAAGGCTTTTTTTCTCCTCTTGCTTTGAGAAAAGAGAAAGAATTTGGCCAAGGTTTGAATTGCCCGAAATCAAACTGGAAAGATTTGAGTTCTTTCCAAAAATTAGGCCAAGAAGGGGGAGGATTGAGGAGAGGTTTGAAAGAAGGTTTTGACCTTGGAAATTTTGGTTTTGAACATTTTGATTTTGCCCGCCGAAACTTTGGAAGTTTTGGGTTTTGGCCGTTTGCGCAGGCCCGCTTGTTATGTCCTCTGGGAAATAACGAACAGAGGGGTTTTGCTCGGAAGAAGGCGGCATGTTTTGGACGCCAGAAAAATTCTGGCCAGGCTGAGGATTGTTTTGGTTTGAAACAAGATTTGACAAAGCGCCAAGGCTTGACAAAAGATTTTTAAAATCCATATGTATTTTCCTTATAACAATATATATATATGAACTCATATAATAATTTAGTTAAAAAAAGTTTTTGGAGGCTTAGGGTGGGAAAGAGTTTGTTTGAATTTGCTGGCGAAAAGAGGGAAGGCCCAAAAGTTGAGGCAGGGGCCCAAACTTCCCAAGAAGATTTAAAAAAGACGTTTGACAAATATTCAAAACTTTCTGAGGGCGAACTTATGGGCGAGCTTTTTAGCCAGGTTGGAAAACAAAAGAGAAACGGAACGTTCAACTTTTCCGAGCTTGCGGAAAAAATTGAGGCGATTAGGCCAATGCTCTCCGACGAGCAAATTAAAAATTTGGATAAACTCCTAGATCAAATTAGATAAAAGCGGGTTACATATGAAAAATAACAAACTAGACAAAAGTTTATTGGAAGTTGTTTCAACGTGTTCTAACAGAGAAATTGAGTGTATTGCCTATGTTTCAAACATTGAAAAGGCAAAACAGTTTTTTTCCGAAAGAGAGCTTATTTGCTCCCTTCCCTTTATTGGCGCAGTTGGGCTAAAAATTAAAACCGAAAAGCTTTTGGAATCAACGAAAAAAACTTGGGTTAGAACAATAACAAAGCAGTCAAGCGTTATGGCGCTTATGGACGTTGCAAGAAAAATTTTGGGCGCGGGCGAAAGATTTGGAAGAGATGTAACAATTGCATACATCGACACGGGAATTGCGCCCCACGTTGACTTTCTTCTTGGAAAGCCAAGAATTTGCGCCTTTGTTGACCTTGTTTCGGGAAGGAAAAATTTCTATGATGACAACGGCCATGGAACTTTCGTTAGCGGGGTTGGAAGCGGAAACGGGGCGGCAAGCGGGAAAAAATTTATGGGAATTGCGCCCCAGTCCAACATAATTTCAATCAAAGCCCTAAACGAAAAGGGCGAAGCAAACGCTGTTAGAATTTTGGAAGCAATGCAATGGGTTTACGACAATCAAAAGAAATTTGACATAAAAGTTGTTTGCATGAGCTTTGGAAGTGAGCCGCTTGGCGCAAGCGACCCAATTATGAAAGGCGCAGAAGTTCTTTGGAACAGGGGAATAACAATGGTTGCCGCCGCGGGAAACAGCGGGCCAGAGTTTGAAACAATTAAAAGCCCGGGAATTAGCCCAAGAATAATAACTGTTGGCGGGCTTAAGGACAACAGAAAGGACGGCTCTTTTAGCCCAAAACAGTTTGAAATTGCGCCCTTTTCTTCGCGCGGTCCAGCGTTTAGACGATTTAAGCCAGATTTGGTTGCCCCAAGCGTTAACATAACCTCTTGCTCTAACAGCGCGGAAAATCTTTACACAACAATGAGCGGAACAAGCGTTGCAACGCCAATGGTTGCCGGCCTTGCCGCGTTAATTTTAGAAAGTGAGCCAAGCCTTTCGCCAGACCAAGTTAAGTTTAAACTTATGTCCCTCTCAAGAGGAATAACTTTTAATCGGAATTTGGAGGGAGTTGGCTATCCTCTTCTTTCATAAAATATGAAAGCATCTTTGTTCCATATTTTTTTCTTGAAATAACTTTAAAACCCGAAATTTCAAATGGGCTTTTTGCCTCATGTTCACATATGAGCATTCCACCATTTGAAAGCAGGTTGTTTTTTAAAATTAGGCTTGCCGCCTCCAAATAAAAGTTGCTTTTATATGGCGGATCTAGAAAAATGAAGTCAAATTTCTCAAAAAAAGTTTCAAGCGCGCGCTTAAAATCCATTTGAACAATTTCAAATTGACGGAAATCCGTAGCTGTGCTTGCAACGTTTTGTTTTATAATTTTAATTGCAAGCGGGCTTTTGTCAACAAAAACAACTCTTAAAGCGCCGCGAGAAAGCGCCTCAACTCCAATTGCGCCGCTTCCCGCAAAGAGATCTAAAAATCTTTTACCAGAAATTTCAAATTGAAGTTTTGTAAAAAGCGCCTGGCGAACCATGTTTGCCGTTGGCCTCAGCTCTTCGTTTGAAACAAAACTAAGGTTTTTTCCCTTAAATTTTCCAGAAATAACTCTCATGGCTTAATAATACCATTATTTTAATATTTTTAGAAAAAATTTTTAAAAAACATGTAAAAAAATTGACAGGGGGGGGGCAGAAGATATATATAAGCTTGTGGGATAAAAATTTTTTAAAGAAGAAAAATAAAAAGGAGAAAATATGGGAACAAAATTAAAAGTAATGTTGTTTTGGGTTGTTTTGGTCTTTGCCCTTGTTCTAACGCTTGGGCTTTCTGCCTTTGTCTTTGCCTTGCCAAACGAAAGCTTTAATTTAAGCGGAAAGCTTTCCTATGAAGGCGGCCCTCAGGTTGTTAAATATTATTGGTCGGAGTTCGTCCCCGGCGGCGGCACGGCTGATGATCTAGTGAGCCAAGATCTAAAACTTTTTGATGACGGAACGCTGAAATATGAAATGGAAATGACCGAGGGTTCGCAAACAATGGGAATGACCATGGGCGCAACTTACACAAAGGGCGAAATTGCCTACCTTTTTCAACCGACGTCAGTCTACAGTTATATGGCAGTTGATGGGGTAATTTCAGCTGAACAGGAATGGAGCGAAGAAGACGGAGAGAACGAGGTTTATGAACAGGTTGAACGTCTCATGGAGGAGTTTCAAATTTACGAGCACGTTGCCCATTACAACGACTTTGGCTGGTTTTTTGAGGACGGCTATGTTCCTTCGGAAACAGACCAACCTTTGAGCGGCTTTTTTGCTGATGATATAGATGCTAGATCATATTATTTCACTGGCCTTACCGGAACAGAAACTTTTGGGGGGATTCGTTCGAGCTTTTTTAGTAGCAGGCTTACCTTTGTTTTGGATAAAACAGATCCAGATTATCAAAACATTCCGGAAGTTGTGAACGGGGTCGGCGGGTTTCAAATTCTAAAGTTGGACGGCCAGGGTGCAACGGACGACACGGTCGTTTCGCTTGGCTATCACACAGCGGAAGTTAGCTTTGAATATAATGGCCAAACATATACAATGTTGGTTGATTTTGTTACAACAAATTAGTTTTCTAAAATCGTTGACAACTTGGAATTTTTGTGATACAATTGCGCCAGCAATTTGGCAAAGTTTGCAAGTTGAACTGCGGAAATTATCCGTGGGAAGTCGAAAGACTTTGGGGTTTTAAGGTTGAGTCTTCGGACTGAATTCAAATCTGAAATCCTAAAAGTAATTTTTTTGACGTTATTTGGCTTGCAAGATGCAAGCCATTTTTGTTGCCAAAAGGCGAGTTTGGGCTTTGCCCTTAAAAGGAGAGTGTTATGCCAACAATTAACCAACTTGTTAGGAAAGGAAGGAAGAGCTTTGACGACAAGAGCAAATCTCCGCTTCTAGACGAATGTCCTCAAAAGCGCGGTGTTTGCCTTTCGGTTAAAACAACTTCGCCAAAGAAACCTAACTCTGCGCTAAGAAAAATTGCAAGGGTAAGGCTTTCTAACAAAAGTGAAGCAACGGTCTATATTCCAGGAATTGGCCACAACCTTCAAGAACACAGTGTTGTTTTGGTTAGAGGTGGAAGAGTTAAAGACCTTCCAGGTGTTAGATATCACATAGTTCGTGGAACACTTGACGCGGCAGGCGTTGCAAAAAGAAATCAAAGCCGCTCAAAATATGGCGCTAAACGCCCAAAATAAATTTATTAAAAGGAGAAAAATATGCCAAGAAGAAATAGTGCTGTCAAAAGAGATGTTCTTCCAGACCCAATGTATAACAGCAAACTTGTAACAAAACTTATCAACCAAGTTATGTTAGATGGCAAGAAGGGCTTAGCGCAATCAATTGTTTATGGCGCATTTGACAGAGTTAAAGAAAAACTTGGTCTTGAACCGCTTGACGCTTTTAATCAGGCGCTTGAAAACACAAAACCTCTTCTTGAAACAAAGGGAAGAAGAGTTGGCGGTGCAACATACCAAGTTCCAATGGAAATAAGGCCAGAACGCCGCCAAACACTTGCAATTCGTTGGATTGTAACTTTTGCAAGAAAGCGCAACGGCGAAAGAACAATGGAGGAAAGGCTTGCTGGCGAATTAATTGATGCATACAACAACACTGGCGCGGCTGTTAAGAGAAAAGAAGAGATGCATCGTATGGCTGAGGCTAACAAAGCTTTTGCTCACTACCGCTGGTAAAACTTCCTTAAATTGGTTTATACTGCGTCGCTTCGGTTTTTTTGAACTCTCATGTAGCAGTACACATCAGTCCAAAAAACCCTGTGCTCCTTGTCTAAACACAATTTAAGAAAGTTTTAAAAATAAGGATTTCCTTAAATTGGTTTACACTGCGTCGCTTCGGTTTTTTTGAACTCGCATGTATTAGTTATACACATCAGTCCAAAAAACCCTGTGCTCCTTGTCTAAACACAATTTAAGAAAGTTTTAAAGTCTAAGGAACCCTTAAATTGGTTTATACTGCGTCGCTTCGGTTTTTTTGAACTCTCATGTTTTATTCATACACTTCAGTCCAAAAAACCCTGTGCTTCTTGTCTAAACTCAATTTAAGAAAGTTTTAAAATCTAAGGACTCCTTAAATTGGTTTACACTGTGTCACTTCGAGTTTTGAGCTTTTGTGGGTTAGTAACAAACATTGGCTTTGAAATTCTAGGTTTAAACACAATTTAAGAAAGTTCCAGGAGTTTTAAAAGTTTTGAGGCAAAGATTTTAGGCAGATGAGAAATTTTTAATAGTATTAGCCTAAGAAATTTGGTTTTTCAAACTTTTAAGATGAATTTCCAAGCTTTGGAAATTAAGTGGAGGTTTTAAGTATGTTTGTTGAAAAATTGGAAAGAACAGACTTAGAAACTTTTGGCAAAGATTATTTAAGTTTGGAAGTTGATGAATTTGAAAAGCTTGACGAAAGCGTTTATGTTAGGTTTGACGAAGTTTTTGGAAAGATTTTTGAGTTTACATTTTCAGATTTTAATTGCTTTGGTCAGAACGATTTTTCAAAAAAGGAAGAAAAAGGCGTTCAAAAGATTTACAGGCAGTTTATGTCTGAAAAATTTGGGGATTATAAAGCCCAACTAACAAATTCTGCCGAAAGGCAAATTGAACTTTAAAAATTAATTATAAAGGAGAAAAAAATGGCTGAAGATTTACGTTTGACCAGAAACGTTGGAATCATGGCACACATCGATGCAGGAAAGACAACAACAACAGAAAGAATTCTTTTCTACACCGGAAAGAGCCACAAAATTGGCGAAGTTCACGACGGCCAAGCAACAATGGACTGGATGGCTCAGGAACAGGAAAGAGGAATTACAATTACTTCTGCCTGCACAACATGCCAATGGAATGGTCATAAAATCAACATCATCGACACCCCAGGCCACGTTGACTTTACAATTGAAGTTTTGCGTTCGTTAAAGGTTTTGGACGGTGCTGTTTTGGTTTTGAGCGCAAGAGATAAGGTTCAACCTCAAACAGAAACTGTTTGGAGACAGGCAAACGAATGTAAAGTTCCAGTTATCATCTATGTTAACAAAATGGATAGAGATGATGCATATTTCGACAAGTGTGTTGACAGCGTTAGAGACAGGCTTCACACAACGCCGCTTCCTCTTCAAATGCCAATTGGAATGGCTGAAACATTTAAAGGTGTTATCGATCTTTTGAAGATGAAAGCATATATTCCAGAAGACGATCTTGGAAAGATAATTGACGAGGTTGAAATTCCAGAGGAATATAGAGAAGAGGCAGAGAAGAGAAGAAATCAACTTATTGAAACAATTGTTGAAACAGATGATGCGCTCTTGGAAAAATATTTCGAGGGCGAAGAAATTTCAATTCAAGAATTAAACAAAGCAATTCGCGCGGCAACAATTTCAAAGAAAGTAACGCCAATGCTCTGCGGTTCTTCCTATAAAAACAAGGGCGTTCAAAACCTTTTGGATGCTATGGTTGAATATCTCCCATCACCTCTTGATATTGAGGCGATTAAGGGAATTAACCCAGAAACTGGAAAAGAAGAAACCAGAGAAGCAGACGTTAACGCACCTTTTGCAGGCCTTGCATTTAAAATTGCAACAGACCCATTCGTTGGTGGATTGACTTTCTTCCGTGTTTACAGCGGTGTTTTGAAGGCAGGGTCATATGTTTACAACTCAATTACAGGAAAAACTGAAAGAGTTGGAAGACTTATCAGAATGCACGCAAACAACAGAACAGAAATTCAGGAAGTTGGAGCAGGAGACATCGCAGCAATCGTTGGTCTTAAGGACACAATTACCGGCCACACACTTTGCGACGAAAAACACCCAATTCAACTTGAGAGCATGAATTTCCCAGAGCCGGTTATTCAGCTTGCAATTGAGCCAAAAACAAAGGATATGCAGGAAAAAATGGCGCTTGCGCTTGCAAAGCTTTCCCGTGAAGATCCTTCATTCAGAGTTTCAACAAACAATGAAACAGGGCAAACACTTATTGCCGGAATGGGCGAGTTGCACCTTGAAATTATCGTTGACCGTTTGCTTCGTGAGTTTAAAGTTGAGGCAAATGTTGGTCAACCACAGGTTTCTTACCGCGAAACTATTACAAGGCCAGTTAAGGCAGAGGGAAAATATATCCGTCAGTCTGGTGGTAAGGGACAATATGGTCACTGCTTGATTGAGATGGAGCCGCTTGAAAGAGGCGCTGGATATGAATTCGTTGACAAAACAGTTGGCGGTTCAATTCCAAAAGAATATATCCAACCAATCAACAACGGAATTAAAGAGGCAAAAATGTGCGGAGTTTTGGCAGGATATGAAACTGTTGACTTCAGAGTTACTGTTTATGACGGATCTTTCCACGAAGTTGACTCCTCAGAAATGGCCTTCAAAATTGCCGGTTCAATGGCATTTAAAGATGGCGCAACAAAAGCCGGCCCAGTTCTGCTTGAGCCAATTATGAAAGTTACTGTTGAAGTTCCAGATGAATATCTTGGAACGGTTATGGGAAACCTTACAAGCCGCCGAGGAATCCTTCTTGGGAACGACACAATTCCAGGCGTTCAAAGAATCAACGCAGAAGTTCCTCTTGCAGAAATGTTTGGTTATGCAACAGATTTGCGCTCTCAAACTCAGGGACGTGGAACTTTTGTTATGGAGCCTCTTAAATATCAGGAAGTTCCAAAGTCAATTACCGACAAAATTGTTGGTGAAAGAGCTAAAAAATAGGTTAAAATCGTTTGCAAAAATTTTTTAAATATGTTAACATGCAATCGTATTAACAAAATACAAAATATTAATAAGGAGAATTAAAAATGGCAAAGGAAAAATTCGACAGGTCTTTAACCCACGTTAACATTGGAACAATTGGCCACGTTGACCACGGAAAGACCACACTTACGGCTGCTATCTGCCGTTACAGCAACATGCTTGGTCTTGCTGATGCTATGAAATATGATGAAATTGATAAGGCACCAGAAGAAAAAGCAAGAGGTATTACCATCAATACTGCACACGTTGAATACAAAACAAAAAAGCGCCACTATGCACACGTTGACTGCCCAGGACACGCTGACTATGTTAAAAACATGATTACTGGTGCTGCTCAAATGGACGGAGCTATTTTGGTTGTTTCAGCAGCTGATGGCCCAATGCCTCAAACAAGAGAGCACATCTTGCTCGCTCGTCAGGTTGGCGTTCCATACATCGTTGTATTTATGAACAAAGTTGACCAAGTTGACGATCCAGAACTTTTGGAACTTGTTGAAATGGAAATTCGTGACCTTTTAACAGCTTATGGATTCCCAGGAGACACAACTCCAATCATTAAGGGTTCTGCATTAAAAGCAAACGAAGCTTGCGATGCAAACGACATCAACAGCGAATGGTTAAAGCCAATTCAAGAACTTCTTGACACAATTGACTCTTACATTCCAGACCCTGTTCGTGAAACAGACAAGCCTTTCTTGATGCCAGTTGAAGACGTCTTTACAATTACAGGACGTGGAACTGTTGCAACAGGAAGAGTTGAAAGAGGAGTTGTTAAAGTTGGTGACACAGTTGAAATTGTTGGCCTTGGTGCACAAAAACAAACTGTTGTTACAGGCGTTGAAATGTTTAGAAAACTTCTTGATGAAGCTCAAGCAGGAGATAACATTGGTGTATTGCTTCGTGGTATCACTCGTCAAGAAATTGAAAGAGGACAGGTTCTCTGCAAACCAGGTTCAATCCACCCACACACAGAGTTTACAGCAGAAGTTTACGTCCTTAAGAAAGAAGAAGGCGGACGCCACACACCATTCTTCAATGGTTATAGGCCTCAGTTCTACTTCAGAACAACAGACGTTACAGGCACAATTGAACTTCCACAAGGAGTTGAGATGGTTATGCCTGGCGACAACGTTAGCATGACAATCAAATTGATCTCACCAATTGCTATCGAGCAAGGTCTTCGCTTCGCTATCCGTGAAGGCGGAAGAACTGTTGGAAGCGGTGTTGTTGCACAAATTATCAAATAATTATTTAAAATCTAACCCAAGCAGACCGAACGGCTTGGAAACAAAAAAAACCAGTTGACCGAACGACTGGTTTTTTGTTGCAAGTTTAAATAAATTCATGTATAATATAGCCATGGATTTTAAAATAAAAAAAGCAAATTATAATAGTCTTTCAGAAGAAAATTTTAAACAAATTTGTGAAATAGAACAATCTGCTGGAGGCTATTTAGATTTAATATTTGATAAAAATGATATGAAGTATTTTCTACGAAGTGAAAGTTATACAAGTTATATTGTTCTTTATGAAAACTCTGTTATTGGTTTTATTATATACAATCAAGGCTATTATCTTAATGATGATATATATATAATTGATGTGGGCGTTGCAGAAAGCTATAGGAAAAGAAATATTGCAACAAATTTAATTGGAATAACTTTGCAACAGCTAGTTAAAAAAGACAAGTCAATAAAATTTTTAACTTTAGATGTCGAGACAACAAATGAGAAAGCAATTAAACTATACGAAAAAATCGGAATGAAAAAATCAGCAATAAAAAGCAAAAATGGGGAAAATAATTATTGTATGATTGGGGAAATTTCAGAAATTTTGAAAAACATTGCTGATATAAATGAAAAAGTTAAAAAAAAGAGCCCAGAAAAAGAACATAAAAATATAAAAAGAAAAACTGGTGAGGTAGAAATAAAATCTGAAGACAAAAAAACAAAGAATGAAGATTTTGCTTTATAAAATAGAAAAAAAGTTGCTAATGCAACTTTTTATTTTCTCCAATATTTTTTCTTAAAATTTTGTTGTTTGCGCCAAATAGAAAGAAAAACGCCAGTTGGTATAATTCTAGTTAAAAATGCCATAAATTTAGTTGTTATCCCATATAAAGAAAATCTTTTTCGTTTTTTGGCACATTTTAACGCATATTTTACAACTTTTTTCGCCTCATACATAACTTGATAGTAGGTTATAACATCGTTTTGAGTTGATTTTGCGCGGTTAAAGAATTGGGTTTTTGTCCAATATGGGCAAACGCAAGTTACGGAAATTTTTCTTGGAATTAGTTCTTCTCCAAGAGAGACGGAATAGCTTTTTAAAAATGCTTTGGTTGCAGCATAGACGTTTACATATGGAATTGGCGCAAACGCTGAAATTGAGGCAATTTGAACAATCCTTCCAAGCCTTGGGATATAGGGAAGTGTTAGTTCTGTCATTCTAACAGTTCCCTTGCAGTTTAGGTCTATCATGTTAAGCGATTGCTCAAGCGGAATTTCGTCATACCTCCCAAACTTTCCAAAGCCGCTGCAGTTGATTAGCAAGCTGACTTCGGGCTTGCTGTTTTCAAGCATTTTTTGATAGGCCAAAAAGCTTTCTTCCTTTGTTAAATCCAGCGCAAGAGGAACAACCTTTGTTTTCATTTCCTTACAAAGAGTCTCCAGCCCCTCCTTGTCGAGCGCAATTCCCCAAATTTCATCAAAGCCATAGTCATCAATTTGTTTTGCAAATTCCCTTCCAATTCCAGAAGATGCACCAGTTACAATTGCAATTTTCATAATTTTCCCCCTTAAAAGATGTTTTATGGAATTATTATAATAAAAAAATTAAAAATTAAAAAACAATTGGTAAAAATTTTTAGAACACTTGACATATTCGGCTATATTTAGTATTCTATATTTAAGTAAGTTTGCCGCGGGCAAGTTTACTTTATTTTTAAGGAGAAAAAAATGAAAATTTTAGTTATAAATGCGGGAAGCAGTTCACTTAAATATCAACTTTTCGACATGGAAAAAGAAACTGTTTTGGCGAAGGGAAATTGCCAAAAAATTGGAATAAAAGGCTCTTTTATAACTCACAAATATGGCTCAAATTCAACAAAGATTGAAATGGAGCTTAAAAATCATGACGAGGCAATGCAAAAAGTTTTAAGCTTGCTTACAAGCGGCGAGTTTGGCGTTATTAAATCATTAAACGAAATTTCAGCTGTTGGCCACAGGGTTTTGCATGGCGGCGAAATTTATAAAGATTCTGTTTTAGTAACAGACGAGGTTATGAAAAATCTTGAATTGTTAAAGCCGCTTGGCCCGCTTCACATGCCGGCAAATATTTCAGGGATTGTCGCTTGTCAAAAAATTCTTCCGTCTGCGCCTCAAGTTGCTGTTTTCGACACGGCTTTTCACGCAAATATGCCAAAAGAAGCGTTTTTATATGCAATTCCATATGAAGCATATGAAGATTGGAGAATTAGAAGATATGGTTTCCATGGAACAAGCCACAAGTTTGTTTCTGGCGAAGCTGCAAAACTTTTGGGAAAGGATTTAAAGGACGCAAAAATTATAACAGTCCACCTTGGGAACGGTTCAAGCGTTGCAGCGGTTAGTGGCGGCCACAGCATTGACACTTCAATGGGTTTCACTCCGTTAGAGGGGTTAATTATGGGAACGCGAAGCGGCGATGTTGACGCCTCTGTTGTTTCCTTTATTGCAGAAAAGCTTGATTTAAGAGGCGACGAAATTGCTCAATATTTCAACAAAAAATGTGGGGCGCTTGGAATTTCTGGCGTTTCAAGCGACATGATGGACATAAACGAAGCTTCTGAAAATGGAAATGAGCGCGCAAAACTTGTTGTTCCAATGATGGCCCACAGAATTAAGAAATACATCGGTGCATATGCTGCGCTTTTAAATGGAGTTGATGCAATTGTTTTCACTGGCGGAATTGGCGAAAACCAGGCGGATTTAAGAGAGCTGAGCCTTTCTAACATGGAATATCTTGGCGTTGAGTTCGACGAGGAAAAGAACAACAACCTTCCAAGAGGAACGGTTGAAGAAATTTCAAAGCCAAACTCGCGCGTTAAGGTTTTTAGAATTCCAACGGACGAAGAACTTGTTATTGCAAGAGACACGCTAAATTTAATAAAATAACAAAAAAAAGTTGACAAAAAAGCGCTATGTGATATAATAGCCAAGCAAGATTTTAAAAAATTTATTAGGAGGAAAAGAAGATGGCAGTTCCAAAGGGTAAGGTTTCAAAAGCTAGAAGGAATTCAAGAAATTCGGCAAATTTTAAAGTTTCTGCGCCAACATTAGTTGAATGTCCAACTTGCCACGAACTTAAAGTTCCACACAAAGTTTGTAAAAAATGTGGAAGTTATGATGGCAAAAAAGTTATTGAAGATAAGAAAGAAAAAAAGGCCCAATAATTTGGCCTTTTATTTTTTTGCAATTTATTTGCAGTTTTTTATGCAATTCCAAAGAGTTTAACGAAATCCGCTGGAAAAACGCTTGAGAAGATGTAGAAAAACGCCATTGCAAGGAAAATAAGCAGGAGAACAATTTTTATAATACTTTTTCCAATTAAATTAACAACAACCATTGCGCCAACAATCGTAAGCGCGCCATAGTTTACAAGGTAGTCAACCAAGCCCTGTGCGTTTGCAATTGCTTCGTCCATAAAATGAAGATGATTGTTTAAAGATATTAAAAGCAGAGCAATTAAAAGAAGAAAGCCCGCGATGGATACAACCCAATTTAAAATTCTTTTTAACATAACAGCCTCCTTAATATATTTATAGCATATTAAAAAAAAGTTTGCAATATGTTTAAAAAATTATGTATAATTTGCTTATGGTTATTAGCAGTGCGGAATTTGTTAAAAGTGTTTCCAAATTTGAGGATCTTTTAAACCTTGGTGCTCTTGAATTTGCATTTGTTGGAAGAAGTAACTGTGGGAAAAGTTCCTTAATCAACATGCTAACTTCGCGAAAAAAACTTGCAAAAACATCTCAAACCCCTGGCCACACAAAACTTGTCAACTATTTTATAGTTAACAAGAACAAGCAAAATATGTTTGTTTTGGTTGACCTTCCAGGCTATGGGTTTTCTAAAGCAGGTAAAGAGCAGAGCGAAAATTGGAGCCCGCTGATTGAGGGCTATTTGCTAAATGGAAAAAATTTGAGGCGGGTTTTTGTTTTAATTGATTGCCGCCACAAGCCAACAGAAAATGATTTGCAACTTATCGATTTTTTATATTACAACCAAATTCCTTTTTCCGTTGTTTTGACTAAAGTTGACAAACTTTCAAAGGCTCAGCTTTCAAAAAATCTTCCGCTGATTACGGCCACATTAAAACTTGGGAAGGAAAATTTGATTAAATCATCTTCTCAAACTGGCCAGGGCAGGGAAGAAATTTTGGAAATAATTGAGAGAGATTTAAGTTTTATTTAGAAAAACCATTTGTTTGTTCAACATTGTTATGTCCAGGCGGCGTTTGAGCTTTTTTAAAGTCAAACATATCTGAAATTGAGTATAACCCGGGCGACTTAAAAGCAATATATCTCGCACATTCAAGCGCGCCAAGCGCGAAAACCTTTTTATCTATAACCCTGTGTTTTATGCTTAAAATTTCCCCTTGGCTTGCAAAGGAAACCTCATGCTCGCCAACAACTCCGCCAAGGCGCCTCGATGAAATTGAAAGATCGCCGCTTTGCCTTCCGTTTTCAAAGCTTGTAACTTGTTTTAAAGAGGGCGCAACCGACAAAATCGCATTTGCAATTGCAAGAGCTGTTCCACTTGGGGCGTCTTTTTTTTGAGAGTGGTGGGTTTCCGAGATGTCAATTTCATAGTTGTAGTCCAAGAAATATTGCGCACCTTCCTTTGCAGAGTTAATTAAATATGCCGCGCCAAGAGAGGTGTTTGGGCAGAGCATAATTGGGATTTCGTTTGCAGCGTTATGAATTAAAATTAAATCTTCCGTTGTTTGCCCGGTTGTTCCAATTACAAGCGGGGTTTTTGTTCTAACAGCATACTCCAAAAGCTCCTTTGTCATCTCTCTGTTTGAAAAATCAATTAAAACATTTGTTTTATAATTTATATCTTTTAATGTGTAAGACAAAAAAATTCCTTTAACAAGTTTTTCTGCGCGCTTGTCTATGCCAAGATTAACGGTGAAATCTCTTGACTGCTTAGCACATTCAAAAACCAAACTTCCCATCTTCCCCAATATACCGCAAATTCCCAAAAACATAAAAATCCCCTTAATTTGTGATTGCGATATATTTATATGAAGTTTTTTGTCGCTAATGTTAAATAAAAGAAAAAATTCAGCCAAGCTGGCTGAATTTAAATTTGTTGACTTTGCTCCTGAGGAAGCTGTATGTTTCCGTTGTTTACATTGTGAACTAAGTAAAGCAGAGTTTGGGGGCAAATTAACGGACAAGGTTTTTTCTTTTTTTCAATTTGAGTTTTTTGCGCATTTTTTAAAGTTTTAGAAATTTGGCTTTTAAAAGGCGAGTCCGTTTCAGATTTTAAAAATAGTTCAATTCTTTGGCCAAGTTCATTGTTTAGCTCTTCGCTAAATTTTTTTGAAGCTTCGTTAAATTTCTTTCTCTCTTCTTTTGCTTCTTCTGAAGCGGCCTGTGCTTGCGCAACTTTAAGCTGCTCACTTACGGAAGAGATTTCTTGGTCTAACTTGGCCAAAAGTGTTCCTGTTTCATTTGCACGCTTTTGGGCGGAGGAGAGGAAGCGGCCGGCCTTTTCGCTTGACATATTTTTAATTGGAAATTTTCCTTCAACCCAAATTGCTCTTTCTGTTTGGCAAAGTTGAAGAGTGTTTACTTTAACTCGGTAGTTTGGAGGTATTACAATTTCTCTTGTCAAGTTGTCAACAACTCTGTCGTTAATCATCCTGTTAATTGTGTCCTCCCGGCGGTAAAGGTTATCAACATGTTTTTCAATTATTTCTGCAAGATTGTGTCTATTATCATAGGTCAACATGTTGATGTAATCTTTAAAGCAATTTACTTCAAGGCTTTTTCTAATTCCATAGCTTATTTTAAGTTTTTTTTGTTCGTTTAATTTTGCAAGCCTTGCCTTGAGCTTTGAAACTTGTCCATCTTTAGTTGAATAGAATTTTGCTAAAAGTTTTTTATATTCCTTTGCTGCAGCAGCAAGGGAAAGTGCAATTTCATTAGAAGTTGCCTTTCGCATTTCAAGCGCAATTTTCCTGGCTTCGTCAACATATTGCTTCTGTTCGCCTCGGCTCATGTTATAGTAGCTGTAAGGGCTGTCAAAATCCATTTTACCCTCCTAAAAATTTGTCTAACTTATTTTAACTTAAAAAAGTCAATAAATCAATAGATTTTTTAAATTTGTCTTGCTAAATAGTGTATTTTGTGTTAATATATAAGCAATAAGAGGAGGTTTTAGATGAAAAAGGTTAATAGAGGCTTTTTAACATATTTCTTCATCTTTTTGGGAATTTTGCTTGCGGCCTTTTTAATTTGTGTTGTAATTTTAATTTTCAGTCCAGGAACAAGCATTTTTGGATTAAAATATTTTAAGCAAGATGTCTCGGTTGATTATCAAGAAACTGATGTTTATGAATATAATTCAGACATTTCTTGGCTAGTAGAAAACGGAAGTTTCAACCCAACAGTTGTTAATTACACTTTAAAAAATGGCAAACAAGGCTCCTACTTGTTTGTTGATCTAACTTATCAAAGTGGCGGCAGCCAAGTTGAAAACACAGCAAGATTTGTTGAACGTGAAGAGGAAAAGAACGTCTATCTTCACTCGACAAAAATTGAACTTTATTCTGAAGGTGCATTGATAAACGCGCCGGATGAAAGCTATACAATCACTGACAACAGAATTTCCTTCAATTCACCTGGAGATTATTTCATATATTATGGTGAAGTTCTCGATAGAAATTACACAAGATTTTATAGAGTAAACGAGGACTTAAGTTATAGTTATTACGAGTATGACGGAACATGGATAACTGGTGCAGATGGAAGAACAAACGACGAACAACAAACAATCACGAGAATTGAAGTCCCAGGAGTTTATGTTCTTGAAAATGGAATTTTCTCTCCAATTGCAACAGGAGATTACATTTTAAACGGAATAACTTCCGAGGGAGAACAAGACACATACAAAGTTGTTTTAACAAACCATGGTCAACAAGTTTATAAAGTTGTAACAGAGCCAACAGGGATAACAAACTTTGTAATTGATGGCTTTGCAGACACCTCTTCCATTGCAACTTTGTCCGACGGCAAGTTAACATTTATTTCCGCTGGGGCATACACGCTTAAAGCGCAAACAAGTTCTTCAACAACGACATATAGGGTTGAAGTTGGAACAGATTTAACTGTGACATATTATGTCAACTCTGAAATTCCAAGATATGTAAGCCAGGTTTCAAACGGCGGGCTCACATTGAAGGCGGGATATTACTCATATGTTACTGACACCCAGCTAACAGACTTGGACATTGAAACAGTTAAAGTTGTTTCAAACAGCCATTCAGTTCAAGTTATAAGAGCAACGCCAACAGATGAAAACAGCGGATATATGAGAGTTTTTGTTGACAATAAAACAACAGGTTTCACAACCGGCGACGTTGTAACCTCATCGACAACTATCAAATATTATAGAGATACAAAAACTCTTGAAATTACAGCAAACATCCCAGAAGGTTTTTGGGTTACATCAAATTCAAGCCAAATTATTGTTAGACTTCCAAACACCTCACTAGAAAACATGTTAAAAGATTTCAATTATGACATAGACGCTGGAAAGGGAAGTGTTTCAATTGGAGATGAATATAGCCAATCTAACTTAACGCCAAGTTCTCTTGGAATTGCGGGGCTCAACGTCAAAACAACCGGCTCACTTGGAATAACAAGTTATGTAACATTCAACACAAGCAATGCCGAGCTTTCAACGCTTGGGGCAATTAATTTGGAAGTTGGCTCTGCTTCAATTGCAACAACAATTAAGGCAAGTTCTGTCAACATTAAATCTAGCGGGAATTTAAACCTCAATCCAGAGGGCGTTGCAATTGAATCAAACGGCGATGTCAGAATTGAAACCACAGACAGCTATTCAAGTTATGGCGACATTAAAATTTCAGATTTGGCTTCAAAACTTTATTTAAGCAATGTCTATGGCCAGCAGAACTTTGCCTCTGTTGAAGGAGATGTTGAAATTTCACAGGACAGCAGAAATTGTGACTATTCGTTTAAAAATATCAACGGAAACATAACCGCTGGAAAAGCGGCAACAGAAACAGAAGAGGAAGTTAAAATTAATTGCAATATAACAATTGGAACGCTTATTGGAATTAATGATATCCACACAACCGGAACGGTTACAATTGGTTAAAAAGGAGTTAAAAACTCCTTTTTTTTAATAAAAAAATAAAAAAAGAGCAATAAGATGCTCTTTTTTGGTGACCCCGCCGGGACTCGAACCCAGAACAAAGCCTTAGGAGGGCTCCGTAATATCCGATTTTACTACGAGGTCGCTAACTAGTTGATAATATATCACAAAAAAAAATTAATGTCAATTAGATTAATTTTTAGTTTGGCGAATTTTGAAAATAAAGTTATAAATTATATAATCTACATATGAGAGTCGTAACATATAACATAAATGGAATTAGAGCAAGCGGAAGAAAGGGGATTGAAAACTGGCTTATTCAAACCTCTCCGGAAATTGTTTGCTTTCAAGAAGTTAGAGCAAGCGAACAGCAGCTTAGGCAGGTTCTTTTTAATTTTCTTTTAGATTATGAGCTTTTTTTCAATCCGGGGAACCGCGCGGGATATAGCGGCGTTGCAGTTTTGATTAAAAAAGGTTTTAAATATGAACTAAAATGTGTTAAAGGCTCGCTTCCAAGCTTGAGCTATGATTTAGAGGGCAGGGTTTTAGTTTGTGATTTTGGAAAGTTTGTTTTAATCAACGTCTACGTTCCAAATGGCTCTAGGTTGGAATATAAAATGGAATTTTTAAGAAATCTTAAAAATGAAATAAAACAAATTTTGAGCGAAGGGAAAAAATTGATTGTTGTTTCAGATTTTAACATTGCCCACACAGAGGAGGACGTTTCATTTCCAAAAAGTGCAAGACTTAAAACCGGTTTTTTGGATGAAGAGCGACTGATGTTTGACGAGTTTTTAGATCTTGGCTTGGTTGACACATACAGAATGTTTAACAGCGGAAACGCATTTTCTTGGAGCAGTTATCGAGCAAAACAGGGCTTTAAAAACGCATGGACTTACAGATTTGACTATATTTTTATCTCTGAAAATTTGAAGGATTATGTTAAAAATTCAAACATTTTTCTGGACGTGTTTTGCTCAGACCATTTTCCAGTTTATTGTGATTTTGCATTGTAAAAATTTGTTTAAATTTAAGAAAAATAACTTGCAAAACCAATTTATTAGTGCTATATATATTCTTTGTAACTATAAAAATTTTTAATGAATATACTTATACTCTGGGAGATGGAACTGTGCTTAAATTGTTAAAATATCTTACTAAAAAAGAATGGCTCTACTGCGCAATTAGCGTAGTCTTAATTGCGGGAACAGTTTACTTGGAACTTGAACTTCCATCATATATGTCAGATATAACAACTCTCCTTACAACTGGCGGGGCGGTTAAAGAAATTGTTATAAAAGGGCTTATAATGCTTGCCTGCGCGCTTGGAAGCGCCGCGCTTTCTGTTATAATTGGCTATTTCGTTGCAAAGGTTGCGGCGGGTCTTTCGGCAAGGCTTAGGGCAATTATCTTTTCAAAAGTCCAATCTTTTTCCAGCGCTGAAATTAGAAAATTTTCAACGGCAAGTTTAATTACAAGAACAACAAACGACGTAACCCAAATTCAAAACTTGGTTTCTTTTGGAATGCAGTCAATGATTCGCGCGCCAATTATGGCCGTTTGGGCAATTGTTATTATCCTTGGGAAAAGCTGGGAATGGAGCGTTCTTACGGCAAGCGCAGTTGGGCTTTTAATGGTTGTTATTTTAACTCTTGTTTTATTCGTCATGCCAAAATTTAAAAAGCTTCAAACTCAAACAGATTCAATCAACAGAATTGTGCGAGAAAATTTAACTGGAGTTAGAGTTGTTAGAGCATATAACGCAGAAGAGTTTGAGGAGAAGCGCTTTGGCCAAGCAAATGAGGATTTGACAAAAACCCATCTTTTTGCAAGCCGATTTATGGTTGTTTTAAACCCTTTCATGAACCTGGTTATGTCGGGACTCAGCCTTGGAATCTATTGGCTTGGAGCGATTATAATTCAAAATGCGAATGTTTCTCTCAAATTGACAGCTTTCAGTGATATGGTTGTTTTCATGTCATATGCAATGCAGGTTGTTATGGCCTTTATCTTGCTTACAATGATTTTTATCATGCTTCCAAGGGCAACAGTTTCTGCAAAGAGAATTAACGAAGTTATTTCAACAAAATCTGCAATTTTAGATGGAGAGGGGGCAGAGCCAATTTCAACTGGCGAAGTTGAATTTAAAAATGTTTCATTTAAATATCCGGATGCAGATGAATATGTTTTACAAGATATTAGTTTTAAGGCAGAAAGAGGCCAAACTGTTGCATTTATTGGTTCAACAGGAAGCGGAAAGAGCACGCTTATTAACCTTGTTCCAAGAATTTATGACGCAACAGAAGGAGAAGTTTTGGTTGACGGCGTAAACGTTAAAGATTATAAACTCAGCCAGCTTAACGACATTGTTGGATATGTTCCTCAAAAAGCTTTTCTTTTCAGCGGAACAATCAAATCCAACCTTCAATACGGCGAAATTAAAGGAGAAAAGGCAAGCGAAGAAAGCTATGTTCGCGCGGCCAAAATTGCCCAAGCAAGCTCTTTCATTGAGAAGAAAGAGGACAAATATGACAGCGAAATAACCCAGGGCGGAACAAATGTTTCGGGCGGACAAAAGCAAAGGCTTGCTATTGCAAGGGCAATTGCAAGAAATCCAGAGATTATGATTTTTGACGACAGCTTTTCTGCGCTTGACTTTAAAACAGACAAGCGCCTTAGGCAGGCAATTAAAAGAGAACTTAAGTCGACAACCAATTTGATTGTTGCGCAAAGAATTGGAACAATTAAAGACGCAGATTTAATAATTGTTTTGGACAACGGAAAAATGGTTGGAAAGGGCAAACATGAAGAGCTTATGAAAAAATGTAGCGTCTATCGTGAAATTGCAACCTCTCAGCTTTCAAAGGAGGAGCTAGCATGAGAATGGGAGGAAAAGGTCAAAGTTTTGATAGGGCAAAGGACTTTAAAAAATCAATTAAAAAACTGATTATTTATTGCAAAAAATATGTTTGGGCAATAGTTGTTGCGCTTGTTTTAGCGCTTGCCGGAACAGTTCTTTCTTTAATTGGGCCGAACAAAGTTGGCGACCTTTCAAACATAATTAGAGATGGAATGTTTGCAGAGACTGGGATTGACATGGCGGCAATCACCAAAATTGGCCTAACACTTGTTACAATATATTGTTTGAGTGCAATCTTCTCTTACGTCACATCATTCATAATGGCAACTGTAACTCAAAAAGTTTCAAAGAGGCTAAGGGGAGACATCTGCCACAAAATCAACAAGCTTCCGCTTAAATATCTAGACGGTCACAGCCACGGAGACATTCTAAGCCGAGTAACAAACGATGTTGACACAATTTCTCAGAGTTTAAACAACAGCGTTGCAAGCTTGGTTACGTCTCTTGCAATGCTTTTTGGCTGCACAATTATGATGTTTTTAACCAACTGGATTATGGCACTTTCTGCAATTGTTTCGGCGCTTATTGGTTTTAGCGTTATGGGCGTTATTATGATGAAATCTCAAAAATATTTTAAAGCGCAACAAGACAGCCTTGGAGATTTAAACGGTCAAGTTGAAGAAAACTACACGGGTCACAATATTGTTAAAGCTTTTAATGGAGAAAAACAGGAAGAGCAAGCTTTTTCAAAGTTGAATAAAAAGCTTTACACAAACAGCTGGAAAAGCCAATTCTTTTCTGGAATCATGCAACCGCTTATGAGCTTTGTTGGGAACCTTAGCTTTGTTGTCGTCTGCGTTGTTGGCGCCGTTTTGTGTTCAAATGGAATTATTGAGTTTGGTGTTATTGTTTCTTTCATGATTTATATAAGGTTGTTCACATCGCCTCTTTCTCAGCTTGCTCAAATTGCAACAACGCTTCAGTCAACGGCGGCGGCAAGTGAAAGGGTTTTTGAGTTCTTGGAAGAAAGAGAACTTGAAGATGAAAGCAACAAAACGCTTGTTTTGGAAAATGTTGTTGGAAAAGTTGAATTTAAAAACGTTGTGTTTGGCTATGACGAAGGGAAGACGATCATTCACAACTTCTCAGCAAAAGTTAAGCCGGGAGACAAAGTTGCAATTGTTGGGCCAACTGGGGCGGGGAAGACAACAATGGTTAACCTTCTAATGAGGTTTTATGAGATTGACAGCGGCGAAATTTTAATTGACGATGTTCCAATTTCAAGTTTGACGAGAGAGAACATTCACAAACTTTTTGGAATGGTTCTTCAAGACACCTGGCTTTTTGAAGGAACGATTAAGGACAACATCAGATATAGCAAACTTGATGCAACGGACGAGGAAATTGAAAATGCTTGCAAGGTTGTTGGAATTGACCACTTTATTCGAACTCTTCCAGAAGGGTATAACACAGTGTTTAGCGATAACACCTCAATTTCCGTCGGCCAAAAACAACTTTTAACAATTGCGCGCGCAATGGTTGAAAACGCCCCGATGTTAATTTTGGACGAGGCAACAAGCTCTGTTGACACAAGAACAGAACAACTAATTCAAACCGCAATGGATAAGCTTACAAAGGGAAGAACAACTTTTGTCATCGCCCACAGGCTTTCAACAATTAAAAATGCCAACTTAATTTTGGTTATGAAAGACGGAAATATAATTGAAAAGGGAACTCACAGAACGCTTATGAAACAGGGCGGATTTTATAAAGACCTTTATGAAAGCCAGTTCACAAGCAAACATGCAGAAGTTATTGAAACATAAAAAAATTGGCCAAAAATTTAAAAATTTTGGCCTTTTTTTATCGAATTTGTTGAAATTTTTTTGAAAATAACTTTAATTTTGTTAAAATCTCAGTTGGAGTTTGTTATGAAAAAATATGATTTAATTATTGTTGGGGCTGGGCCAAGCGGCGTCTTCTGTGCCTATGAATTAATTAAGAAAAACAAGTTAAAAAACGTTTTAATTATTGAACAGGGAAAGAGAATTGAGGACAGATTTTGCCCAATTGAGAAGGCTGGAAAATGTTTGCATTGCAAACCTTTTTGCAGTATAACAAGCGGTTTTTCGGGCGCCGGCGCATTCTCAGACGGAAAATTAAATTCCTATCATCTTTCTCTTCACAACCAAGAGGGGGATTTATATCTTGGCGGTAATGGCGGAGGATATATAAAACAATATATGTCTTCCGAGGATATAAAAGATTTGCTTGCCTACACGGATGAAATCTATCTTTCCTTTGGTGCAGACCCACACCTTCATGGGATTGATCACCGAGATGAAATTGTTCGCCTTCAAAGGAAGGCCAAGGAAAATGACCTTATGCTTGTTGACTTTCCAATTAGACATTTGGGAACAGAAAAATCCCACGAACTTTATTCCAAAATTGAAAAATTTTTGGAAGAAAACGGGGTTGAAATGATTTTCAACACCTCTGTTTTGGATTTAATAATTGAAGACGGAGTTGCGAAGGGAGTTGCCGTTTGCGATGTTTTGAATAAAAAATCCTTTGAAATTTTTGCAGATAAAATTGTTTTGGGAATTGGAAGGAAGGGCGCTGGTTGGCTGAGCGACATTTGTCAAAAACACAAAATAGAAACCGCCGTTGGTTCGGTTGACATTGGGGTTAGATATGAACTTCCAGATGATGTTATGAAGGAAATTAATACATATCTTTATGAGGGAAAGTTTATTGGCCGACCAAAACCTTTTTGCGACAGAGTTAGAACCTTTTGTCAAAACCCAAGCGGATTTGTTTCGGCAGAGGTTTATGACAACAACCTAACGCTTGTGAACGGCCATTCATACAAGGACAGAAAGAGCACGAACACAAACCTTGCAATTCTTGTTTCCCACAATTTTAACACGCCATTTAACAAGCCAATTGAATATGGAGAAAATATTGCAGAAAACGTCAACCGTCTTGCAGCGGGAAGCGTTTTGGTTCAGCGCTTTGGCGACATTTTAAATGGAAAGCGAACATGGGAGAGGGAACTTTTAACAAACAGCGTAAAACCAACGCTTAAAAGCGCCGTTGCCGGAGACATAACTTATGCAATTGGCTTTAGAACCATGACAGACATCATTAACTTTATAAAACAAGTTGACCATGTTGTTCCAGGCTTTGCTGGAGAAGACAATTTGCTTTATGCACCGGAGATAAAATTCTATTCAAACACAGTTGTTGTTGACAAAAATTTTCAAACAAGCGTTAAAAATTTGTTTTGCATTGGAGATGGAGGTGGCCTTACAACAGGGCTTATGATGGCAAGTGCAAGCGGAGTTAAAATGGCGCGCAATTTAATTTCGTTAGAAGATAAAAATTAATTTGAAAATGTTTGTTTAAGGTGTATACTAAAACCATGTATCAGGCGCTTTATAGAAAATATCGCCCAAGAACTTTCGACGAAGTTGTTGGCCAAAAACACATAACAAAAACGCTTTCTAACCAGGTTAAGAAAGGCGAGATTTCTCATGCATATCTCTTCTCTGGAACTAGGGGAACGGGAAAGACAAGCATTGCAAGAATTTTTGCGCGCGCGCTAAACTGTCTTTCGCCGGTCGACGGTTCGCCATGTTACAAATGCGAAGTTTGCAAGGCGCTTTCAGAGCCAAACTGCATGGACATTTTGGAAATTGACGCAGCCTCCAACAACAGAGTTGACGAAGTTAGAGAAATTAGAGAAAAGGTTAAGTTTCTTCCAACAAATGGAAAATTTAAAGTTTATATCATAGATGAAGTTCATATGCTTACCGACAGCGCCTTTAACGCTCTTTTAAAAACGCTTGAAGAGCCGCCTGCCCACGTTGTTTTCATTCTTGGAACAACCGAGCCACACAAGCTTCCCCAAACAATTCTTTCTAGATGTTTAAGGTTTGATTTTAAACTTATTTCTCCAACGGAGTTAAAACAACATTTAATTTCAATCTTTAATAAAGAAAACATAAACTATGAAGATTCGGCGGTCGATTTAATTGTCTCCGCCGCTCAGGGAAGCGTTAGAGACATGCTTTCAATTGCAGACGCCGTTGTTTCGCTTGGCGGGGGAGTTGCAAGCTATTCAAATGCGCTGAGCATTCTTGGCGCAACAAACCAGGAAAAGCTTTTCAAGTTTGCAGACCAAATTTTGTCCGGGAATTTGGGCGGCGCTTTTGAGGTTGTTGACGAGGCTATTAAGGGCGGAATTAACATCTCTGTTTTTGCAAAGGATTTGACGGTTCATTTTAGGAATCTTCTTGTTGCTAAAACGTGCGAAAATTGCGAGGGAATTTTAAACCTTCCCGCCGATGTTGTTCAAAAGATGAAAGACCAGGCAAAAGATGCAAGCGAAGAAGAGCTTATGTTTTTGATGAGAAACTTTAGCGAAATTGAACCAGAATTAAAATATTCCTTGAGTCCAAGAACGCTTGTTGAGGTTGCTTGCGTTAAGGCAATTTCTGGCGATGGCTCAAAAAAAAACTAAAAATTAAGGAAAATTTGCCTCAACCAAAGCAAATTTGGGGAAAACTTTTAACAAGGCTTAGAGAAAGCGGAGAGGCGGCGCTTTTTGTCTCCTGCGGGGAAATTGCTGATGTTGCAGTTGAGGATGGAACTCTTGTTGCAAGGACGGACAAGGAATATATTTCAGACTTAATTTCAACAAATGAAAACATTTTAACAATCAAACGCGCACTAAGGTTTTTGGGCTTTAATTTGGATTTTAAGGTTGTTAAAACGGTTTCAAAAGATGCAGACGAAACTTCAGACATTAATTTTTTAAAGGATAAATTTGATAATTTAGTTGTTGAATAGAAATTTTGTTGAAAAAATTTGAACATTGTGTTAAATTTAAATTACTTAAAGGAGGCTTTTTATGGGCGGATATAGAAATTTTGGTGGCGGTGGATTTGGCGGTGGCTTCAACATGCAACAGCTTATGAAGCAGGCCCAGAAGATGCAAGAGAACATGGAAAAGGCAAAGCAGGAATTAAATGAAACAAAGTTTTCTGCAAAGGCCGGCGGCGGAATGGTTGAGGCAGTTTTAACAGGAGACAAAAAGATTGTTTCTCTAACAATAAAACAAGAAATTGTTGATCCTGATGATGTTGAAATGCTTCAGGATTTGGTCATTGCCGCAGTTAACGACTGTGTCAGCCAAATTGAAAAAGTTGAAAAGGAAAATGGGCCAGGCGCTCTTGGGCTTATGTAAAGATGAATCAAATTGAAGCTTTGGAAAATCTTGTTGCATATTTTAGGGCGCTTCCAGGCGTTGGCTTAAAAACGGCCCAGAGATATGCATATAAAATAATCAACTCCGAAAGTTCCTTTGCGGAGGGTTTTTCAAATGCAATTTTAGATGCAAAGAAAAAAATTGGTTATTGCAAAGAGTGTGGGAATTTTACAGACAGGGAAGTTTGTGAAATTTGCAGCGAAAGAAATCCAAAGGTTATTTGTGTTGTTAAGGAGCCAAAGGACGTTGTTGCAATTGAAAAGGCAAAAAATTTTAACGGTGTCTATCATGTTCTTCACGGAACAATAAGCCCGCTTGAAAACAGAGGGCCAAACGACATTAGAATTAAAGAGCTTTTGGAAAGGATTTCAAAATATCAAACTCAAGAAGTAATCATGGCAACAAACCCCGATGTTGAAGGCGATGCAACTGCGCTTTATATTGCAAAGCTTTTAAAACCGCTTGGAGTTAAAGTTACAAGGCTTGCTCAAGGCGTTTCAATGGGAAGCGAACTTGAATATGCAGACGAGGTAACGCTTGCACGAGCAATTGAGGCAAGAAGAGAAATTTAAGGGAACAATTTATGAAATTTTTGGAAGAAGTTGAAAAGGTTTTAGGGGACGAGATAAAAAAACTTGACAGCAAGGCCGAAGTTGGCCTTTCTTTTTCCGACAGGCCGGAACTTTCAAATTTTCAATCTAATGTTTGTTTCTCTCTTGCAAAAACGCTTAAAAGGTCGCCGCTTTCAATTGCAGAGGAAATTTCAAGCAAAATAAACAGCGAAAAGTTTGAGGTTTTTGCTGTTGCACCTGGATTTTTAAACGTTAAGTTAAAAAATTCATATTTTTCAGAGATTTTTGAGAAATTTTTTAATGACAAAAGGCTTGGAATTGAAAAATTTGAGAGAAGAAAGATTGTTTTTGATTACGGTGGGCCAAACATTGCAAAGCCGCTTCACGTTGGACATTTGCGAAGCGCAGTCATTGGCGAAACCATTAAAAGGCTTTCAAAGTTTATGGGAGACGATGTTGTTTCCGATGTTCACCTTGGAGACTATGGCCTTCAAATGGGGCTTACAATTGCCCAAATTATGGACGAGACAGATTGCAGCTATTATTTCACTGGCCAAGGCGAAAGGCTTAATTTAACAGCCAATGAACTTGAAAAGTTCTATCCAAAGGCCGCGGCAAGGGCGAAGGAAGATGAAACTTTTAAAAAGCGTGCCCAGGAAATAACTGTTAAACTTCAAAAGGGTGAGAAGGGTTACTTCGACATTTGGAAGGAAATTACAAAAATTTCTGTTGAAGATGTTAGAAAGATTTATGATATATTAAATGTCAGCTTTGACAAATGGTATGGCGAGAGTGACAGCCAAAAATTTGTTCCAAAAGTTTTTGAAATTTTAAACGAAAAAGGATTAATTGAAAAGAGCAACGGGGCAGAGATTGTTGATGTTTCTGAGGACACAGACGACAGCCCGATGCCGCCTGTTATTGTTAGAAGCAGCGCTGGGGCAGAGCTTTATGCAACAACAGAGCTTGCAACAATTGTTTCAAGGCTTGAGGAATTTGCGCCAGACGAAATTTGGTATTTAACAGACAACAGACAGGCGCTTCACTTTAAACAAGTTTTCAGAGTTTGCAAAAGGGCAAAAATTGGCGAAAATGTTAAATTCTTGCATTTTGGCTTTGGAACAGTAAATGGCTCAGACGGAAAACCCTTTAAAACGCGTGAAGGCGCGGCAATGAAATTAATTGATCTCATTGAAATTGTTAAAGACGCCTGCAGGAAAAAGATTTTGGAAAGTGGAAAACTTTCGGAAGATGATGATATTGACGCTCTTGCAACAGCAATTGGCGTTTCCGCTTTAAAATTTGGAGATTTGATAAATTTTCCGCCGAAGGACTATGTTTTTGACCTTGAAAAGTTTTGCAGCTTTGAAGGAAAAACTGGGCCATATATGCTTTATTCAATTGTCAGAATAAATTCAATTTTAAATAAGGCAGGAAATTTTGAGCCATGTTTTGAAATTGGAACGGACTTTGAAAAAGAAATTTTAATTTCGCTTTTAAAGTTTAAAGAAGACGTTGCCTTGGCGGCAAAAAACCACGCACCAAACATCTTTGTTCAAAGCGCATATAACCTTGCCTGCTCATTTAGCGCGCTTTACACTTCAACCAAAATTTTAACCGAAACAAACGAAAAAAGAAAGGCTTCTCTTCTATCTTTAATTAAAGTTGTTGGCCGCGCGCTTGAAATTTTTGCAAAGCTTTTAGCAATTGATGTCCCAGAAAAAATGTAAGAAATTTTCTACAATTTTTGATAAAAAAATTTTTAAAAAAACTATTTACAAAAGTCAAATTGTATGCTATTATATCCACGAGCAATGGAGGAGAAACATGAGTTTAGATCGCGGATCAAAAAAGACAAGAAAAGAATTTAACAGAGAACTTAGCAAGTTCAGAGCAATAACCGCAGCAACAATTGTAATTGCTGGCGAAGATGGCAACAGAAGGGAAATTGCTGGCGAAGAAATATATGTTAAGTCTGAAAGCAGAATTTCAAATTTCCCAGCTTTTAGCGGCGAGCTTAAAACAGCGCTGGCTGGAGAGGGGCTTGCAAAGGCGGCAATTGAATCTTCAAACAACGCAAAGGTTAAAATTCTTGAACAAGAAATTTAAAAAGCTAAAACAACAAAAAACGGCATAAATTGCCGTTTTTTTTATTTTATAAATTACATTAAATTTTAAAATATTCAAATTAATTTTGCCTTTTTCATGAATTTTGATATATTATTTTTGGAGGACTTTTTAATGAAAGTTGTAATCGACACACTTGGGGGAGATTATGCACCAACCGAGATAATAAAAGGCGCGGTTGACGCCCAAAAGAAACACCAAGATTTGACAATAATTCTCTGTGGGAAACCCGAAGAAATTGAAGGCGTTTTAAAAACGTTGAAATATGACAAAAGCAGAACAGAAATTGTTTCTGCGCCAGATGAAATTTCAAACGACGAAGTTCCAACAGTTGCAATCAAGGAAAAGAAAAATTCTTCGCTTGCCGTTGCCTTTGACATTTTAAGAAAAGACGAAGACGTTGCTGGCCTTGTTTCCGCCGGAAGCACAGGGGCAATTTTGGCCGGAGGGTTTTTGAAAATTGGGAGAATTAAGGGCGTTTCTCGCCCTGCGCTTTGCCCATTTTTGCCAACAAAAACTGGCGGCTATGTCCTCGTTGCAGACTGCGGTGCAAACATGAATTGTAAGCCAATCAACTTGGCACATTTTGCGCTTATGGCAAACGAATATTACAAGGAAAGATTTGGGAATAAAAACCCAAGGGTTGCTCTTTTGAATGTTGGAACGGAGGCCCACAAGGGAGACGAACTTTGCCACGACGTCTATCCAATTTTGGAAAGTTTGGATATAAACTTTGTTGGAAACATGGAAGCGCGGGACATCATGAGCGGAAAGTATGACGTTGTTATTGCAGACGGCTTTGCTGGAAATATTTTGCTGAAATCAACAGAGGGTGCCTTAAAACTTATGATGGGCGAAATTAAAAAGGCAATTAAGTCCAGGTTTTTTGCAAAGCTTGGCTCCGTTTTTCTGCTTGGCGCGTTTAAGGGGCTTAAGAAAAAGTTCGACTTCAATTCCTATGGCGGAAGCCCGTTTTTGGGCTGTAAGAAACTAATTATCAAATCTCATGGCTCCTCAAAGGCAAAGGCAATTGAGGTTTCAATTGACGAGATAATAACGCTTAAAAACAGGAATTTAAATGAGAGAATTGAACAGGCCATTGCAAACGCAAAAATTGAAGTTGGCGAGGCCAAAGTTTAATCTTTTGCTTGCAATATAAGCTGGTTTATGATAAAATTAAACTTGCAGAGTAATTTGCAAGTTTTTATTTTAAACAAATCTCACTAAGGAATTTTTAATGAACTTTAAACAACTTGAACTTGCAGGATTTAAATCTTTTGCAGACAGAATTCAAATTAAATTTGATGATGGCGTAACGGCAATTGTTGGGCCAAACGGCTGCGGAAAGAGCAATGTTGCAGATGCAATAAGATGGGTTTTGGGAGAGCAAAGCAGTAAAACTTTGCGCGGCTCTTCCATGCAAGATGTCATCTTTAGCGGAACTGAAAAGAGAAAAAGCCTTTCCTATTGCGAAGTTACAATGACGTTTGACAACACAGATCGTTTTTTTAACTATGAATTTGATGAAATTGCAATTACAAGAAAGCTTTACAGGAGCGGCGAAAGCGAATATCTTTTAAACAAAGCGCCTTGCCGTCTTAAGGACATAACAAATCTTCTCTATGATTCCGGCCTTGGAAAGGACGGCTATTCAATCATTGGTCAGGATCAGGTTGGAAAAATTCTTTCCTCAAAGCCGGAGGATAGGCGTTCTATTTTTGAAGATGCCGCAGGAATTTCAAAGTATAAATCCAGAAAGGTTGACGCTGAAAGGAAACTTGAGCGAACGAAGGACAACATTTTAAAGCTTCAACTCGTCATAGATGAAATTGAAAGGCAACTCGGGCCGTTAAAAAAACAGGCTGATGACGCAAAAAAGTTCTTGGAACTTAAAGAAATTTTAAAGAATTTAGAAGTTAATGCATATATATATCAATTTGAGAATGCAAACGAAGTTAAGGCAAAAATCTCAAGCAAATTAAACGCGATTTCTGAGGAGCTTGAACTTAGACAAGCAGAGCTTGAGGAAGTTAGCCAAAACTATACCAACAACATGGAGAGCATTGAGACGATTGACAAGACAAACGAGCGTCTCCATGAAAACATTTTAAATTTGACTGTTTCAATTGAGAAACAGGCTGGCGAAACAAACGTTGTTAGGGAGAGGATTAAGTTTTTAAAAGAGCAAAGCAAGAAGCTTGAGCTCGATTCCTTGAACTATGACAACTTGATTTCTGCAATAAAAGCTCAAATTGAAGACAGGTCTTCTCATCTTTCTGAAACCAATGAAAAACTTGGCTTGCTAAAGGCAAACGAGGAAGATCTTTCAAGGCAATATTTAAAAATTGTTGACGAACTTAATTTAAGCGAAGATGAGGCGGAAAGTACTCAAAAGGAAATGTTCGACGCGCTTGACAAGTTGACATACATTAAATCCAATTCATCTCGTTTGGAGGCGGAAAGAGAGGCTTCTAAAACATCTCTTTCTGAAATTGAAGAGAGAATTTCTTCACTCAAAGAAAAATTAAAACAGCAAAGCGAAGTAAGAGATAAAATTCAACAGAATTTAGACGGGTTAAATTCAGAAAACAAAGAGCAGCTTGACGTAATTTTGAAGGGAAAACTTGAGATTGGTGCAAAGCAAGATTCGTTTTCTGAGTTTCAAAAGGAAATTCAAAACTGTGGAACCAAAATTCAAGTTTATGAAAACAGAAAGAGAATTTTGGAAGAGATGCAGGCAGAACACGAAGGCTATGCTGGAAGCGTTAAGAAAATTTTAAAGGAAAGCGAACGCAACGCAGAGTTTAAAAAGAGAATGGTTGGCGTTTTGGCGTCGCTAATTTCTGTTCCAGAAAAATTTGAAACAGCAATTGAAACGGCTCTTGGAAACGCGCTTCAGAACATTGTTACAAAGGACGAACAAGATGCAAAAGCTTTAATTGAGTTCTTAAAGCGAGGTCAGTTTGGCCGTGCAACTTTCCTTCCAATTTCCTCGATGAAGACAAGAAGCCTTTCGGAGCAGGACCAAAAGCTTCTAAAAACAGACGGTTGCTTTGGCGTTGCAAAGGATTTGATTTCCTATGGGAAGGAAATTGAAAGCGTAATTTCAAACTTGCTTGGAGCAACGGTTATTGTAAGCAATTTGGATGTTGCAATTAAGCTTGCCCAGAACTCAAAATTCAGCTTTAAGATTGTAACCTTGGAAGGCGACGTTATAAATCCACAGGGTTCAATGACGGGCGGAAGCAAAAAGAGCGAAGCAGTCAATTTAATCAGCCGAGACCGCGAAATTAAAACGCTTGGGGCGGAAATTGAAAAATTAAAGCAATTTTTTGATGGAAGCGCGGATAAAATTAAAAATTCAAAACAAGAAATTGAAAATTTAACAAAACAACTTGAATTTTTAACTTCAAAACAAAAGGAACTTGAAGTTGAAATCGCAAAGGAAAACGAAAAACTTTCTGCCGTTTTGGATTTGATCAGTTCATATACCTCTGAAATAGATGCGCTTAACAACTCAAAGATAATTGTTTCCAACAAAATTGAGGTTATAACGAAAGAGCTTGAAAGCATTTCAACGCTTGAAAAATCTGTTGGAGAGAACAAGGAAGGCGCAAACGAGGCAATTGCAAAAAGGCAGGAAAGGTTTGCAAGCTTAAGAGAAAAAAGAGAGGAGATTAGCAAGAGCTTAACAGAGCTTAGGGTTGAAATTGCCTCGCTTAAAAGCGAAATTATGGGAACAACTCAGGAGCTTGAAAGGTTGGACGCTCAACTTTCAGAATCGCTTAGCAAAAAAGAAGAGGCCTCTCAAGAGCTTGAAAAGAATGTTTTGGCAATTGAGCAAGCAGAAGAGCTTGTTGCATGGCAAATTGAAAATTCAACAAGTTCTGAAACTCGCCAGAAGCTTGAAAGTTTAAAAGAAGAGCAGCGAAAACTTGATGAAAACAAAACAAATTTGCAGCGCGAACTTAAAGAACTTGAGGAAAAGAGAACTTTCTTGGTTGCTGAAGTTAACAAAATTAACGAAAAGAAAATCAATGAAGAGTTCAAGATTACAAAAGTTGACACAGACATTGACACAATGCAAGACAGAATCTTGGAGGAATATCAACTCGATTATGATGCTTGCCTAAAACTAAGGGTTGAAAATTTTGACCTCAGCAGCGGCCTTAGCGAAATTACAAAAATTAAAAGAGAAATTAACAAACTTGGCTACATAAACGTTGCCGCAATTGAAGACTCCAAAATTTTGGGTGAAAGATATGATGCCTTGGCAGTTCAAGTTGAAGATTTAAACAAGGCGCAAGATGAACTAGTTGAAATTATTTCAGAGCTTTCAACAGAAATGAAAACCAGGTTCACCGAAGAGTTCAACAAAATTAATGAGAACTTCAAGATAACATTTAGAGAGCTTTTTGGCGGAGGAAACGCAAAACTTGAACTAATTGGAAGCGACAACATCTTGGAGGCAGGCGTTGAAATTTTTGCAGAGCCGCCTGGCAAGAAACTAACAAACAATTCGCTTTTAAGCGGAGGAGAAAAGGCGCTTACAGCAATTGCAATTTTGTTTGCAATTTTGAAGCTTAGGCCAATGCCGTTCTGTTTGCTGGATGAAATTGAAGCGGCTCTCGACGAGGCAAACGTCTATCGCTTTGCGCAATATTTGAGAAGATTTTCAAAAGAAACTCAGTTTATTGTCATAACCCACAAGAAGCCAACTATGGAACTTGCAGATTCACTCTATGGCGTTACGATGGAAGAGAAGGGCGTTTCAAAAATTGTTTCTGTTAAGCTTTCAGATGCGGTTAAATTTGAACAAAAATCTGAAAATTAAAAAAATTGCAATAAATTTGCAATTTTTTTATAGTTTTTTATCAATTGTTTTTAATTTTCATCTTCGTCTTCGTAATTTTCATCTTCGTCTTCGTAATTTTCATCGTCGCTTTGGGTTGCTGTAAATGGCGGTTCTATTTGCGGCGATTGAGAAGTGAACGCAAGAACGTCAACCCTTCCAAGCTTAGTTTGAATGTTTCTCGTCTTGCTTTCGGCGTCCTTCATTGTGTTTGCAACTTCTTGAAGCTTTTTGTTCGTCTTTGCTAGGATATCTCCAAACTTATTAAATTCAACTTTAACGCTTGTTAAAATGTTCCAAACCTCGCTTGTTTGTTTTTCAATTGCAAGGGCATGAAAGCCAAGTTGAAGTGTGTTTATAAATGCTGTCAGTGTTGTTGGGCCGGTTACTGCAACTTTGTAGTCGCGCTGCAAACTTTCGCAAAGCGAAGTGTTTCTTAGAACCTCGCAATAGAGACTTTCAATTGGAAGGAACATAACGCCAAAATCTGTTGTTAGCGGAGGGTTAATATACTTGTCGCGTATGTCCGCAGCAAATCGTTTTATGCTTGCTGCAAGGCTTTTTCTTGCAGTTGCAACCATTGCAGAGTCTCCGGCCTCTTCAGCTTGGAGGAGGCGGTTGTAATCTTCAACTGGATATTTGCTGTCTATTGGAAGCATGACGAATTTGTCGCCAACTTTGCTTGGAATTTTGATTGCGAACTCAACAAAATCCTTGCTTCTTGGTTTCAACTTAACGTTTCTTTGATATTGGTCCGGCGTTAGATATTGTTCCAAGATGTTGCCAAGGCGAATTTCGCCCCATGTTCCGCGCGTTTTAACATCGGAAAGAACTTTCTTTAAATCTCCAACTCCGTTTGCAAGCGTTTTCATTTCGCCAAGGCCTTGATAAACAGATTCCAGCCTGTCGCTTACAAGTTTAAAGGATTCGCCAAGGCGCTTTTCAAGCGTTGAATGAAGCTTTTCGTCAACTGTTTCGCGCATTTTTTCAAGTTTTTCGCCGTTTTCTCTTTGAATTGAGGTTAATTTTTCCTCAACCGATTGTCTAATTTTTTCAAGTTTGTCTTCGTTTATTCTAGAAAAATTGTCAACACGGTTCCCCAAAATGTTGTTTATTTCTTCCCTTGTTTCTTTAAGGCCCTCGCGAAACTCTGATTTTAGTGAGTTTAAATTGCCGTCTAAATTTCCTTGTTTGTTCTTTATTGAAAGTATAATTAAAATTATATTTAAAACAATTAAAAGGCAGATTAAAACTATTATAATTGTTTCCATAATTCCTCCTGGAAAAATTATAGCATATTTGGGCTAAAAATTAATATAATTTTAAGGTTGAAAAAGCGGGCGGAACATGGTAAAATATACTAGGAGGTTTTGTATGGGATTTTTTAGTCTTGCTCCAAAACAAGGGGTTATAATAAGCGGTTTTGCTGGGATTGGAAAAACAGGCCTTAAAGAGCATGTTCCACACTTTGACGGAAAGAAAATTTATGACCTTTCGTCTTCATATTTTAGAAAAAACCCGGGATGGGAAAAGGTTTATTGCGACCTTGCAATCAACCTTGCGCGGGAATATGACTATGTTTTTATTTCAACCCACAACATGGTTATCAGCGAGCTTCTCTCAAGAGGAACAAAATTTTACATAGTCTATCCAAAGCAATATTGCAAAGATGAGTACATTCAAAGATATATAAAGCGCGGCAATTCGAAAGAATATATTGAAAAGTTTATCAAGAATTGGGATTTTTTTATCAAGCTTTTAGACGATGTTCCATCGGACAACAAGATAACTCTTAGAACGGGGCAATATCTTTCAGACGTAATTGGAAGGCTTAGATAATCGACAAAAGGTTGCGAAAATTCGCCACCTTTTTTCATTTTATTTCGTGCTAGAATTATTGAATTAATAATATAATTTAGCTGTGGAAATTGTTGTTGAATATGTTTTAATTGATAATTTGGTTATCAATTTTTTAATTCTAAAACTTTCCGCAAAGTTTTTAAAAGTTAGAGAGAATTTTTTGTCGTTGCGCCTTCTTTCAAGCGCAATGCTTGGCGCAGTTTGTTCGCTTATCTCTCCGCTTTTAAATCTTCCAAGCTATCTCCAAATTGTTTTCAAGCTTGTTTTGGGGCTTTTGATGGTTAGAATTGGCCTAAACCCAACGGGGTTTAAGAAAAACACGGTTTCATATTTAGTCTTTCTTCTTCTAACCGCGGCAATGGGCGGAGTTTGCTTTGGAATTGTCTTCTTGCTTTCGGGAGAAATTGAAAGCGGCTTTGTTTTAATTTACAACATGGAAATTCCCGTTGGCGCAATTATCCTTGTTGTTTGGCTGGTCTATCTTGGAGCCGCTAAATTAATTTGCGCCTATGAAAGAAAAAAGCTTTTTGGAACGTTTGTTTTTAAAGCGGAAATTAAAAACAACGGAAAAACAATTGAATTCGACGTGTTTTTAGATTCTGGAAACACGCTAACAGATCCAATTTCGCTAAAGCCGGTTATGATTGTTGATTACAGCTTGTTTATAAAAATTTTTGACCTTCCGCTTGAAAAAATTCTTATGAAAAAAATTGGAAAGGAGGATATTTCGGGCTCACATTACATCGACTTTGGAACGGTTGGAAACGGAGGAAAGATGCTTGTTTTTGAGGTTGAAAGTGTTGTTTTAAAAGCGGGGGAGAGGGAAACGGAAATAAAAAGCCCTGCGGTTGGTTTAACTTTTTCAAAGCTTCAAAAAAGCTTCAACTGCGAGGGGCTAATTGGAGTTGAATTTGCAAAGGAGTTTGTTCAATGAAATTGCTTAGAAAATTAAGGGAATTTAAACTTTGGCTTTTAAAAAGGTTTGGGAAGAAAAATTTTCTTAGCCCAAAGTTTCTTGTCTGTTACATTTGCGGAAACGAAGCGCTTCCGCTTCCGCTTGACGGAGAGGAAGAAAAAATTTTGTTGGAGGAGCTTTCAAACGGAAACCAAAGCGCAAAGGAAAAGCTTATTGAACACAATCTTAGGCTTGTTGTTTACATTGCAAAAAAGTTTGAAAACACGGGGCTTGAACTTGAAGATTTAATTTCAATTGGGGCAATTGGGTTAATTAAAGCCGTTCAAACATATAACTATGACAAACAAATAAAACTTGCAACATATGCAAGCAGGTGTATTGAGAACGAAATTTTGATGCAGCTTAGAAAAACTTCTAAAACAAAGGGCGAAATAAGTTTTGACGAGCCGCTGAATTTTGATCAGGACGGAAACGAGCTTTTGCTTTCGGACATTTTGTTCACGGAGGAAGATTCCGTTTCAAAAAGTTTGGATCAAAGCGTTGAAAAACAATTGCTTTGGGAAAGCATAAAAAAACTTGGTGCAAGAGAGCAGGAAATTATGATGCTAAGGTTCGGCCTTGGAGGGCGAGAAGAAAAAACTCAAAAGGAAGTTGCAGACCTTATGGGAATTTCCCAAAGCTATATCTCCAGAATTGAAAAGAAAATTTTGGATAGATTAAAAAAAGAACTGCTTAAGGTAAGCAGCTTCTAATATATTCCTGGGGTCAAAAGCGTGTTGGAAAGAACAAGACGGAAGTTGTAGTCCGTGTCTGGTGGATCGTTTGGAGTTTTAACAACGTCCAAAACAATTTCAAAGAACGAACTGTTAATTTTCTTTTCGTTCAAAACTGTAATTCCGCCATAGCCGTTTTGCGAAGCAATAACCTTGTAAAGATCTTGAATTGCCTCAAACTCCGTAAGAGTAACTTCGCCGCCCTCTGCGCCGGCAACGGCGTCAAGAAGCGAATCGTTGTTGAAGAAGCCAATTGTGTAATAGGTAACCTCATATCCAGTTGAATCCTTCTCTGTTGTAACAACGTCTGCAGGAAGGGCGTCTGTTTCAATTGAAAGCTCAAAGTCGTTTTCCCAATAGGTTCTTCCGTCTGGGTCAACGCCCTCATAGCCGTCGTCAAAGTTAATTTGGTCGCAATCAAATTCAAAAAGCTTGCGATAGCCCGTAATCTCGTTGTAATATTGATATCTAACCTTAGCGTTAATTTTAAGATCTTTGTTATAGCTCATAAAGTTAAAAACAAAGCCAGCCTCAAGCCTAATTCCACCTTCCAAAAGTGTTGTAATTGTTCTTGCCGGAACAACCAAAATTGATTGATATTCTCCAATTGGCTTGTTTGAAAATTGATAGTCAACGTCGTCCTCTCCAAAAAGCGTTTCGCCGGGGAAATATCTAACATATGTTGCCGGCTTTGCGGCAAAGTCCGTTTGGCCCTTGATGTTTCCGCTTTCGTCCGTTATGTCAAATTCAACGGTGTAGTTTGGAATTTGAGAATAGGAATAGACCCAGCTGTCTCCCGAACCGTCGTAGGTGAGTTCGTAAACGATGTTTGCAACAACCTCAACATAATTTCTGTAGTTGATTGTGTCGCGGAAATATTTGTGATCATCTATAACAGTTTGCGTCCCAATAACTTCGTCCAAAATGTAGGTTATAAACCTGTCTGCGTTGTCCTTAGTAAACCCCGTGTAGCGCGTTTGGTTTTCATATTGAGCTTGAAGAGCCTCGTTATACTCTCTTAAGCTGCCTGTGTTGTTTGTGGTTGTAGTAGTTCCTTTGTTTGTATATGAATAAACAGTAAAGTTATTTAGCGAGGAATCGTTGCAAAAATCTATTTTAATTTCGTATGTTCCACTTGCTAAACTTTCGTCGTCATATTTAATTTCAACAGAAACCGTTGTTAAATTTGTGTAACCCAGCATAATTTCATACAGGACAATTTGCAAAATATTATCGAACAAACTAAAATTATATGATGATATATTTAAATCTTCATTAATGTAGTCAAGAAAATTTTCTAGCCAGGCTGCGTAATTAGGAGTGTCGGGAAAAACTATTTGATATAGATCTGATAGAGTGGGAGAATAAAAAGGGTTAATTGACCAGTTCCAATGCCAGTCTTGCTCAAATTCTAGGACACCATTTTCATCTTCATAGACCAGTGCCCTGTTGCTGTCATAAAAAGTAGTGAACTTTTCCAACTCTCTTAAGTTATCTGCTATGTTTGTTAATTTAAAAGGATAATATGCATAAAAGTAGCTTAGAGTGTCAAAAAAATCAGCCCTAAAGTTGAAAGTTGCCCACTCTCTTGCGCTATCTTGACCTTCTTCTCCCTCATCAATCCCGCCATAGCCGGAGGAGTCGTTTGCAAAAACCGTGTTAAAACCGCCAACATACCTTTCAAAAAAGGAAGGGGAGGCGGAAGGGTTTTCTGGGTCATAAAATTCGTCGTCTTCGTCGCAACCGGCAAAGACAAGCGCAACGCCAAGAAAAAGAACAATTGCAAGCGCAATTGAAAGAACGCTTTTAAAAAAACTTTTCTTTGTCTTTTCCTTCATGGTTTTAGTATAATTGTTTTTTTTAATTTTAGCAAGCGTTTTAAAAAAATTGGGGTTGACTTTTAGTTGTTGTTAATATATAATATAACCAGAAAAGAAAGGAGAAAAACATATGGCTCTTTCAAAAGGGAAAAAGGTTTTAATTGCAATTGTTGGGGCGCTTGTTGCAACTGGAGCAGTAATTGCAACTGTTTTTGCGGTTAAAAATGTTGCAAGGACGGACAGGCCAGGAATTACAACGCCGGTAAACCCAGGGCAAAACGAAGGACAAAAACCTGGGCAAAACGAAGGACAAAAACCTGGGCAAGACGAAGGGCAAAAACCTGGGCAAGACGAAGGGCAGCAAGGCGGAGGCGATGAAGGGCAAAACCCAGGGCAAGATGACGAAGAGCAAGGCGGAGGCGATGGCGAAGGTGACGGAAATCCGGACGGCGGCGTTGAGACTCCAGAAATTTCGGAAGAAGAATATAGGCAAGACAATATTGAGGCCTTAAAAGAAATTTTGGCAAGTGAATATAATGAATTTAGCTTAGGAAAATATGTGGAATATGAACTTACCAATATAAGTGATTTAAAAATTAATAAAACAACAGGAAGCATATATTTTAGAGCGGATAGAAAAAACATAAGATCAAGCAACCCTAATGCTGAAAATTTATTGTTTGAAGGCAATTTTGTTGATGAAAATGGAGAACCTGTTATAATAAATTGTCAAACTCAAGAGGAATTCAACAATTTTCTAAACCAAAATCATAACATGGTTTTTGAGCTTGGATCTCCAATGTTGAACCAAGTTTCTGAAACGACATATGATAAATTTGTTGACTATGTAAAAGAACAAAGTTGTGACGGAGTTGACTTTTCAGCTGCTTCTGATAATGATGTTTTTGGAATAACTTGGTTTAATTCGGATCCTAGTGCCTATGGAAATAGATATATAGAATATAAAATTGTAAACAATGGGAATGTTTATACACTCCATATGGAGTGGTTCCCACCAATGTATTCGCCAGATGAAAGTATTGAAGAAATAATTACAAATAAATATGGTGTTTTCAAAATTGTTGGCGTTAAGCCTTTTGAGGAGTTTGATATCAACACGGAAATTGAGGCAACGGCGCAGGCGCAGAGCGAATTTTTCTTGGATCTTTCGGAAGTTGCAATCTCAAAAGACCAAGCCCAGGATTTGGCAAACGCAATTAGAACCTCAAACCCAAAGAAACTTGGGAACATGGAGGTTAAACTCCCAGCGCAAAACCCAGATTTTGAATTTTAAAAATAAAACTGGCAGTTGCCGGTTTTTTTATTTGTTATAATTTGACGAATTTTGTCGAAAAAGCGCGAAAATTTTAAATGAAAAGTTTTTTCTTGCGCTCAATCATTTCATCAAGGCGAGAAATGTATTCGCCAATAAACTTAACGTTTGGGCTGCGTTCAATTCTGTTTTCAACGGAGAAAACGCGCTTTGAAATTGCGTTTGCGCCGCATGCAATCACGCTTGTTGTTTCTTCCATGCTGTCAACATTGAACAAACAAATTTTCCCTTTTTGGGCGTATCCAACGTTTTCAAGGCCAAGGGGCGTGTTTTTTTGGCGGTAGAGATAGTATGGAACAAAGCCTTCTTTTAGAAGCTCTGTGTTGGCAAAGGAAATCATCTTCTCAACCTCCTTTGGAGGGGGAACTTCAAGGGAAATTGATTTGTTTTTTTGTTTTTGAATTGTAAGCGTGCTTCCTCGCTTTAGCGCAAGCGCGTGGACGGTTATATTCGCCGGCGCCATTTCAATTGCCGCCTGAAGAGATTTTTTAAAGGTTTGGAAACTTTCGCCGGGAAGGCCGGCAATTAAATCCAAATTTACGTCAAAGCCAAATTCAACGGCAAGTTTATAGGCGGAAAGAATTTCTTTAACGCCGTGATTTCTTCCAATTGCCTTAAGCGTTCTTTCGCAAAAAGTTTGGGGGTTTACGCAAATTCGCGTTACACCCATTTCCTTTAAAACGGAAAGTTTTTCGCGGGTTATTGTGTCTGGCCGGCCGGCTTCAACGGTTAGCTCCGTTGCCCTGAAATTGATTTCGGACAAAATTCTTTTCAAATCTTGGGCAGAGAGAACGGTTGGCGTTCCTCCGCCAACATAAACCGAGCGAACAATTAGATTCTTTTTTGCAATAATTTCCTTTGCCGCTTTAATTTCACAAATTAGCGCTTCAACATAACTTTCAACCATGTCCTTAACTTCGCCAATTTCGCTTGAAATGAAGCTGCAATATTTACACCTTGACGGGCAAATTGGAATATTAACGAAAAAATCGACTAAATTGTCGTTTTTAATTATGCAATTTTGATTTGAAATTACATCTCTAACGAGTTTTGCCTTGCTTTCGGAAAGGTTGTAATCTCTAATCAATGTTTCCTTTAGAAGGTGTTTTTCCGTTCCGCTTGACAAAAGGTCGTAGGCGAGTTTTGTTGGCCTAACGCCCGTTAGGGAGCCCCACTCAAAAGTTTTTCCAAGGGCGGAGGACAGGGCAAGATAGAGCGCGCGCTTTTCGTCGCTTTTTTCTTTTTTTAAATATTTTTTAATTCTAAAAATTTTTCCAAGAACATCTATTACATATTCATCTTCTGTTTTTTCAAAGAAAATTTTCCCTTCTTGGTCTTCTTCAAAAGTTGGATAGAAAAGCCTTAAAACTTCGGTTAGTTCCTTTTCATTTTCAACATTTTTGCAAACAAGTTCCATATTTCACCTAACAAGTTGTTTAATTGCGCCAAGCGCGTTAAAAATTTTTGAATTTGAAAGCTGGGATTTTGTTTTTGTTATTTCAAGCTCGATTAAACTTGTTTCGTCAAAGCTTATAATCCCAAGCTCTTTCAAGATTAAAACATATGCATAAAAATTTACAAAGGAAATTTTAACCTTTTTGCAAATTGAGTTGTACATGTGGGAGAGGTTTGAAAATGTTTGGCCAGAGAATTCTTTCAACTTAACAAAGAAGTTTCCAATTTCTTGGCGGGACAAATTTAGCGAGGCAAAAATCTTTTTATTAAAACTTGAATTTTTTGGAAGATAGATTTCGCCGTTTGAATTGTTTTTAATTTCCGCAAGATAGGAAGAATCTAAAACTCCGTCTAAAAAAATAATTTTTTTGTAATTTTTAAAGATTTTTAAATTGGTTGGATAGAGGTAGAGAGCGTTGTAACCTGCGTCGGACGAATTGTTGAAAACAAAGAGGTCGAAGATGTTTTCGCACGAATAGGTTTCAATAAACTTCCTGTAGGTTTGGCTTTTTGTTGTTACAAAAATTGTTCCAAAAGCGCTGCTGTCACACTCCGCCAAAAGTTCGATTAGATCTTCTTCTTGATATGTTTTTGTTTGAACTTTCCTTGTGTTATTCAAATATTTGAGTTGTTCAAAGCAATATGCGTCCAAATTGCTTGAAAAACTTTTGTCAAGCTCAAAACCGCCGTTAAAGTTTTTTACAATTCCTTTAATTTGGCCGTTTTGTTTGTTTTGAATTTCAAAGACAATGTTTTTTTGCTTTGCATATTTAAGCGAAAAATATTTATCTAAACAGTTGAAATAAATTAAATTTAGCTTGCCAATTGAAATGTTGTAGTGGCAGGGGAAGTTTTTAAGCGAGCTGATCTTTGCGCTTGAAGTTGAAATTTTTAAAAGCGGTTTTGCGTTTCCAAGACCAAATGGTTCAAGTTTTTCAAGGTCTTCCAAGAATTTGTCCGAAATTTGCTCCTGTTCAATGTCAAGGTCGTAATATGAAATTGGCAAAAACGCCTTTGGACTTACTTTATTTAGAATAAAACTGTTGACATTTTTTTTAAACAGCGAAAAGTGTTCAACCTTTAAACACATTCCTGCCGCCATTTTGTGGCCGCCAAATGTTTCCAAAACATCCTTCATGCTTGACAAAATTTCGTGGACATTTATATCCGTCAAACTCCTTGCAGAACCCTTTAAAAGCCCATTTTCTTCCGAGAACAAAAAGGCGGGGCGGTTGTAAGTTTCAACAAGCCTTGCGCAAACAATTCCCAAAATTCCGCTGTCCCAATCCTTTGACGAGAGAATTATTGCGGGTTGTGATGCCATGTTTTGGGTTTCAAGCATTTTTACGCAATCTTCAAAAACCTTTCCGCAGGCCTTTTGCCTTTTTAAATTATATTCGTTTATCTTTGCAATTTGAGTTTTAATTTCCGCCGGATTTGTTGTTAGATAAAGCTTTAAACTGTCGGAAGCTTCGCCCATTCTTCCGCTTGAATTGATCTTTGGCGCAATTTTAAATGCAATGTCCGTTGAATTGATTGTTTTGAGCGGAATTTTGTTGTCCTTTAAAAGTTCTTTAATTCCCGGCGGAAGAAATCTTTCAAAAAGTTTGAGCCCCTCGCTTACAATTGCGCGGTTTTCGTCTGTCAGCGAAACAATGTCTGCAATTGTTGCAACTGCCGCAATTGGAAGAAACTCCTCGCAATCGCTGTTTGAAATTGCCTGTGCAAGTTTTAGGGCAACGCCCGTTCCACAGAGCTCTTTAAAAGGGTATTCTTGCCCCTCGAGTTTTGGGTTTATCACAATTGTTTCGGGAATTTGCTCTGGGATTTCATGGTGGTCCGTCACAACAACGTCAATTCCAAGACTTTTTGCATATTCAACTTCATCGTGGCAGGATATTCCGCAGTCCACGGTTACGATTAGGTTGGGCGAGAATTTTTTGTTTAATTTATCAATTGTTTCCTTCGTCAGACCATAGCCGTCTATAAACCTGTTTGGAAGATAGTAATTTGGAGAGGCGCCAAGTTTTTCAAAAAGTTTAATCAAAATTGCCGTTGCGCTGACGCCGTCAACGTCATAATCGCCAAAAACCAAAATTTTCTTCTTGTTTTCAATTGCCGAAAGAATTTTCTCTTTTGCCTCTCTCATTCCATTGAGTAAAAACGGGTCGTTAAATTGGCTTCGGTTTGGATTTAAAAAGGTTAGAATTTTTTCCTTTGTATCAATTCCGCGCGAAAACAAAAGCTCAACAACCTTTTCGTCCAAGTTGAGTTGTATTGCCATATCGCAAATTAGCGCAAAGTTGTCCTTTGCGTTATAAAATTTTTGTTGTTTCATAGCTTTGCTTTCGCCTAAGGCGAACCTTCTTTCAAAGTTAGGATACCACAAAAACAAAAAATAAAAAAACGATTTTTTAAATCGTTTTAATTTGGGTCGTCAAAGAATATGAACATGTTTGCAAGAGTTTGGCAGCAAACAATAAATTCTAGAAACCTTCGCTTTGCATTTTCTGCGTTTATTTCGCCCAAAATTTCTCCTTTGTCAATTTTAAAGCGATAGTGATTTACAATGTCATTAATACATTGAATTACATCTTTGCTTGAAAGATTGTAAATTGTGTTCATGTAGCGAAGCGTGTTTTTATTGTCTGAAATATAGAAATTTTCATTGACTTTTTTTAAAAAAACACGAACAGGAAAAGACTTTTTAAATTCCAAATTTGTTTTAATTTCAACAAAATTATTGTCTATTTTAATAGTTTCAAAGCTTTTTGATATGTTTTCCAGCAATTTTTCCATTTTTTTGATTCCTTTATCAATTTCTAGTTTAGAATATTTTTTTTAAAAAGTCAATAGCAATTTGTTCTATATTATGTTATAATATAGTCATGTTCCCAATAGCAAAAAATTGGTTTGAGCTGCTTAAAGACGAATTTGAAACTTCGGAATTTAAAAGTTTGCAAAAATTCTTAAACGAAGAATATGCAACATATAAAATTTATCCAAAGGCGGAGAATGTTTTTAATGCTTTAAACCTTGTTAAGTTTGAAGACGTTAAAGTTGTTATAATTGGCCAAGATCCATATCATCAACCCGGTCAAGCCCACGGCCTTTGCTTTTCCGTTGAAGACGGAGTTAAGCTTCCACCTTCGCTTGTAAACATCTATAAAGAAATTGAAGCAGAAACGGGCAAAAAGTCGCAAACAAATGGAAATTTAACAAAGTGGGCTAAGCAGGGCGTTTTGCTTTTAAACAGCGTTTTAACAGTTAGAGAAAGCCAACCAAATTCCCACAAAAACAAGGGCTGGGAAAAGATTACCGGAAAGATAATTGACCTTTTAAATAAGAGAGTAGACCCCGTTATTTTCCTTCTTTGGGGGGCAAATGCACAGGGAATTGGAAAGGGAATTGACAGAAGCCGCCACTACGTTCTTTCCTGCGCCCATCCAAGTCCGCTTTCGGCATTTAATGGATTTTTCGGCTGCGGGCATTTTACAAAAGTTAATTCAATTTTAAAAGAGCTTGGGAAGAGCGAAATTGTTTGGTAAAAGAGAGGTTAAAAAATGGGCTGGATTGTTGCACTTAGCGTTATTGGTATTTTAATTGCAATGTTTATCTTTGCGCGAGCGCTTGTCATTTGGAGAAGAAAAAGGGCGGGAAAGGAAGTTAAGCGCCCAAGAAAAATTAAACTTAAAAAGAAAAAGGAAGAAAAACCACTGAGAAATCAAAATGGAAAACTTGACACAAAGGGCAGCTATTGTGATGTTGTTGACAAATATCTTTACAGAAAAGAGCTTAAACTTTTTGTTTTAATCAGCAAAATTCTTCCAAAAGGCTATATCGTGTTTCCAAAAGTTGGAGTTGACACAATTTTAGAGCCGGTTGGAAGCCATGTTCTTTATGATTCAATTAGAGACAGATATGTTGACCTTGTTATCTTTGACCTTGAAACAATGAAACCCAGACTTGTTATAGACATTTTTGATGGAAGCATTGGAGATGAACAGCTTGAAACAGAGGCGCCGGAAGTTATTGAGGCGCTTAAAAGCGCAGAGCTTCCAATTGTTCCAATTAAAGTTAAAACTTCTTACACGCCCGAAGAGTTAAAAGAGCCAATTATGGCAATTCTTGAACCAAAACCGGACGAAGAAGAATCCGAACCGGAGAATATTAATTCATAAAAATGAATAATTATGCAAAATTGCGAGGAGGGGCTTTAACAAGGCCCTTCTTTTTTTTCATATACTGAATTTGTGGATAAATGTGGGAAAATTGTTGTTTCAAAAGAGGCGCTTCTAACTAACATTAGGGAAGTTAGAAGAATTTTGGGGAACAAAAAAATTTGTTTGATGGTCAAGGCGAACGCCTATGGTCATGGGGTTGAAAGGATATATAATTTAATACATAATAACGTAGATTTCTTTGGCGTTTCAAATGTAAACGAGGCAGAGCAGCTTTACAGCCTCAATAAAAACTTAAAAATTTTAATAGTTGGAAAAACAAAAAACTTTAAGTCCTGCGCCGAGCATGGATTTAGTTTTATAGTTGAAGGACGGGAGCATTTTGAAAAACTTTTGGAGTTTTTAAAGAAAAATCCAAGTTCTGCAAGTTGCATAAAAATTCATCTTAAAGTTAACTGTGGAATGAACAGGCTTGGAATTACAAGCCCAAAGGAATTTAGGGAAATCTATCGAAAAGCGCTAGATTTTGGGGTTTTTATTGAGGGCGTCGCCGCCCATTTTTCAACGGCGGATTCTGACAACAAAATTTTTGATCTTCAAAATAAAAAACTTGAGGAATTTATTGCGCAAATTCCAAAGAGGCAAAAGCCAATTATAAGCGTTGGCGGCTCTGGAATTGTTTTTCAAAAGCTTTTGGGAAAGCAAATTAACTTTGACATGGCAAGGCTTGGGCTTGTTCTCTATGGCTATGGGCCAAGGCAATTGAATTTAAAACCCGCCCTAAGCGTTGTTTCGCACCTGATTAAAGTTTACCGCGTTTCAAAGGGCGAATATGTTGGCTATGGAAAGGGATTTTTGGCAGAAGGGGACATGAAAGTTGGAATTGTTCCACTTGGCTATGGCGATGGAATTAGCAGGGGGCTTTCCAACAAATTTTCTGTTTGGATTGGCGGAAAGAGAGCAAGAAGCATTGGATATATTTGCATGGATATGTTCTTTGTTGATTTAACTGGAATAGATGCTAAGGAAGGAGACGAGGTTGTTGTCTTTAAAGACGCAAAAAAATGGGCCCAAGTTTTGGGCACCATTGAATATGAAGTTTTAACTAATTTGGCACTTATTAGATGACTAATTTGAGCCAACAAGTTTTAACATGTCAACAAGCTTGCATGTGTAGCCATATTCATTGTCATACCATGCAACGAGTTTGACAAATGTTGGGTTTAGCATAATTCCCGCTTTGATGTCAACAATGCAAGTTCTAGGGTCGCCAATGAAATCGCTTGAAACAAGGGGAAGATCAGTTGTTCCAACAATTCCTTTCATACTTCCGTTTTCCGCTTTTTTGATTGTTTCAATAATTTCTTCGTAGGTTGTTTCCTTTTCAAGTTTAACTGTTAGGTCAACAACTGAAACATCGAGAGTTGGAACGCGGAAACTCATTCCAGTTAGCTTTCCTTTTAGTTCTGGAATGACCTTTGAAACGGCCTTTGCCGCGCCAGTTGATGATGGAATTATGTTGTAGGAAGCCGCTCTTCCGCCGCGCCAATCCTTCTTAGAAACGCCGTCTGCTGCAAGTTGAGAGGGCGTTAGCGAGTGGACTGTTGTCATAAGGCCCTCTTTAATTCCAAAGTTTTCGTGAATAATCTTTGCAAGTGGAGCAAGGCAGTTTGTTGTGCAACTTGAGTTTGAAACAACTTTCATAGACGGGTCATATTCCTTTTCATTGACCCCCATGACGAACATTGGACACTCTTTTCCCGCAGCGGTTATAACAACTTTTCTTGCGCCGCTTCCAATGTGTTTCTCAGCTTCGCTTGCAAGCGTGTATTTTCCGCTTGCTTCCGCAATTACGTCTGGCTTTGTTTTTGTCCAATTTATGTGGGCAGGCTCATATTCGCTGTAAAAGTCAATTTTCTTTCCGTTTACAATAAGTTGGTCGCCAACGGCCTCTGCCTTTCCCTTGAATTTTCCGTGAACGGTGTCGTATGTCAGCATGTATGCAGCATATTCCGCGGTTATGAATGGGTCGTTAATTGCAACAACCTCAACGTCGTCTCTTTCGCTTGCAATTCTTAAAATCAACCTTCCAATTCGGCCAAAGCCATTGATTCCAATTTTAACTTTCTTTTTCATTTTTCCTCCTGAAGTTTAAATTAAGTTTTCTGGATTTAAGCATTTTAAGCTTTCCAAAACAAATTTGCCGTCTTTCCTGATTAAAACATCGTCAAAATATATTTCTCCGCCGCCATGCTCTGGAAGCATTGACAGAACCATATCCCAGTGTATTGCAGAAATGTTTCCGTTTGGCGCTTCATACTCATAGCAGCTGCCTGGAGTGAAGTGGATTGACCCTGCCATTTTCTCGTCGAACAATATATCTTGAAACCCGCGTTTTATATATGGGTTGACGCCAATTGCAAATTCCCCGAAATATCTGGAATTTTCGTCTGTGTCTAAAATGTCGTTTAATTTCTGTTGGTTTGTTCCCGTTGCCTTAACAATTTTTCCGTTTTCAACTGTTAGTGAAATGTTTGAGAATGAAATTCCGTTGTAAGTTGTGTCTAAATTATATGTGATTACACCGTTTACGCTTTCTCTAACTGGGGCAGTGAAAACCTCTCCATCTGGAATGTTCATCTTTCCTGCGCATTTAATTGCCGGAATCCCTTTAATTGAAAAGCTTATGTCCGTGTTTGGCGCAACAAGCCTAACCTTGTCCGTTTTTTCCATGAGCTTAACCAAGCTGTCCATTGCTTTGTCCATTTTTGAATAGTCCAAGTTGCAAACACTGTAGTAAAAGTCCTCATATTGCTCGGTGCTCATCTTTGCCGCTTGGGCAAGGCCGGTGCTTGGTGCAACCAGAATTGCCCACTTTGTGTTGTTTACGCGCTGTTTTCTAACTTCTTCTGTAAATTTCATGTGAGTTGCCGTTTGGTTGGATGGAACATCTGAATTTTCAAAGGTGTTTGCTGCGCCTTTAATTGAAATATATGCATCCATCTTCTTCATAAATTCAAGGTCGAATTTCGCCTTTAACTTCAACATATCTTCGTTTTCGCCAAGCAAAAGAGCCCTTGAAATTTCAGCTGAATATAAATTTACAAATGGATTTGCTCCAACGTTGTAAGTCTCTTCAATCAGCGCTTTAACAATTTTAAGGTCGCAATCTGTTGCTTCAATCAACAAATTTTCGCCCTTTTGAAGCGAAATTGAATAGTTTATTATATTTTTTGCAAGTTTTTTTGTTCTTTCGTCCATTTTTTTACCCCACTATTATAGTATTTGCCTATTCATCGAAATTATCAATTATTTGAATAGCTTCTGCTTGTGTTGTGAAAGAGATTTCGCCGAAATGATAGTTGAAAAGAGCCCTGGAAAAAGTGTAGACAGAAATTCCAAAAAATGCAACCATTCCAACAACGTAAGAGAACCAACCAAGGAAAGTTAGGTTAACATTTAATGTTACAAACAATATTAATCCAACAAGCATTGCAACAAAAATCCCAGCCCAAACACTTGGGAAGAGGAAACATCTTTTAGATTTTTTTTGTTTTGTTTTTTCTTGAAGTGGAATTGTTACGGTTTTTGGTTCGACGCCAGCCCAACCATTAACTTTTGAAAGCAGGGCGCTTTTTCCTGTCATCTCGGACAGAGTTGAAACCAAAATTGAGTCCAAAAGAATTATGTCTGCTTCGCCAGGATAGAGTTTTAGGCCAAAGAAAATTTTTGTGAAGAAGCTTTTTATTGTTTCCCAGCTTTTTGTAAGCCAATTTTCGCTTTTGTTTTGGCGGGAGACAACAACTTTTGCGCCGCGACTGTTTTTTTCAATCATTCTGTCAACATCTGAAAAGTTTATGTTTTTTGCGCCTTCTTTAAAGAGAACAACCGTTCCCAAATTCTCGCTGTGGACCAAGCTTTCAAACATTTGTTCTGGCGTTGAACTTTCTTTGTAGACGATTGTTTTAAAGTTTGTGTGCCTAAATTCGTTTGATAAATTTTCCTTTTCAACGTTTTTGTTTGTTAAAAAGACAACTTGATATGACGGAGAAGGCAAACCAATTCTGGAGGTCAAATCTTCCAAAACTTTTCTTCTATTTCTTTCTCCAAGGAAAACAAAACTATAAAGCAATTTAGCCTCCTTTTAGCCCAATTTTTTCAGGCGCTTAGCGTGCCTTCCGGCTTCAAATTGAGTTGTTAAAAATTCTTTAACAATTCTAATTGCCTTTCTTTTTCTTGTGTATCTTCCGGCAAGGATTAAAACATTTGCGTTATTGTGCCGCCTTGCAAGAGAGGCAATTGTTGTGTTCCAACAGAGGGCAGCCCTGATTTTAGAATTTCTGTTTGCAACAATGCTCATTCCAATTCCTGTTCCACAAATGTAAATTCCAATGTTGTTTTCGCTTTCCAAAACTTTTGCATTTCCAAGTTTTGCGAAGTCTGGATAGTCAACAGAATCGGTGCTGTAAGTTCCAACATCAATTGTTGTTATGTTTTCGCGGTTGAAGAATTTTTTAATTTCTTCCTTCAATGGATAGCCGGCATGGTCGCAAGCGAGAATAATCATTTTAATCTCCTTATTTTAAAGTTAGTTTAACACATTAATTTAAATTTTAAAACTTTTTTTATGTTGATTGACAAAAGATTATTCTTAAAAATTTTAACTGGCATATCTTATTTATAAGCGAAACTATTTATTGGAAGGGACATGAAAATTTCCAAAAGGGAAAAATTTTACTACGGCGTTGGAAACCTTGGATATTCAACGGTTTCCTCAACTTTGTCAAATTTTATAATGTTCTTTGGAACAAGCGTTCTTGGCGTTAGCGGAACGCTTGTTGGAATTGCTGTTTCAATTAGCGTTTTGTGGGACGCAATTTCAGACCCAATTATAGGTTATTATTCGGACAATTTGAATTCCTCAATTGGAAAGCGCCATCCATATATGCTTATTGGGGTTCTTGGAATGTGCGCAATAAATTTAATTGTTTGGCTTGTTCCAGCAAGCGCGCCCCAGAGCATTAAATTTGTTTGGATTTTGGTTTCACTTCTTGCCGTTCAAACGTTTTGCACCTGCTTTTCAACGCCACACCTTGCCCTTGGCCTTGAAATGAGCCAAGACCCCCACGAGCAAACGTCAATTCAATGTACGCGAACAATTTTTCAGCTGATTGGAATGATGCTTCCAACAATTTTCATGTTCATCTTCATGCCAAATTCAGATGGTCAGGGTCAACTTCTGACAGAGGGATATGTAAACACAGCCTATGCTTCCTCTGTAATTTGCTTGGTCTTTGGGCTTATCACTTTCTTTGGAACGCTAAAAAGACAAGTTTGTTGCCCGGCGCCACAAGTTCCAAAGAAGAAAGAAAATCTCCTTTCTGTCTTCAACGATTTCTTTAAAATTTTGAAGAAGAAGCAATACAGAATTGTAATCTTTGGCTATGCGGTAAGTTTGGTTGCCTCGTCAATTTTAACAGCTGCTGGAATGCACATGTTTACATATTGTTTCCACTTTGACTCCCGCCAAATTTCAATTTGCATGGGTGCGCTGATTATATCCGCCGTTTTGGCCCAGTTTTTTTGGGAGAGAGTTTCAAAAAGAATTGGAAAGAAAAAAACGCTTATTCGCGGCCTTTCTGTTGGAATAATTGCAATTTTTGTTGTTTGGGGAATTTTTGTTCTTAGAGGTTTAATTCCAACAATAGTTCTTTTCTATTTAATTTTGCCGCTAATTTTTGTAATTGGCTTTGGAACAGGCGTTTTATATTCCTTTCCAATGTCAATGTTTAGCGATGTTATGGCAAAGGACGATGAGGCGGACGCAAAGAACAAAGTTGGCGTCTATTCCGGAATTATGACGCTTGCATTCAAAATTTCAAACGCGCTTTCACTTGTTATAATTGGCGTTGTTTTGGATTTAATCAAGTTTTCTTCATCTTCGCCAGTTCAACCACTTTCAGTTCAAAATGGGCTTGGCCTTTTGGTCATTTTGGGTTGCCTTTTTTCGCTTGGCGCGTCAATTGCAATTTATAACAAATTTGAGGAGTAATTGTTTGACATAACTTTTTAAAAAGTGTAATCTTTCCTTAAAGGAGAGAGCAATGGGAAGTTTTGGAACTATTTCATATGGTGTTAGAACGCCAATCATCAAAAGGGGAGACGACCTTGTTGAAATCGTTACCCAAAGTGTTTTGGGCGCGCTTAAAGAAAACAATTTAAATCTTCAAGACAGAGATATTATTGGCGTTACAGAAGCCGTTGTTGGAATTTCCCAGGGAAATTTTGCAACAACGGACCAAATTGCAAAAGACGTTGAAAGCCATTTTAAGGGAAAGACGGTTGGGCTAATTTTTCCAATTATGAGCAGAAACAGATTCTCACTTCTGCTTAAAGGAATTGCAAAGGGAACAAAGAAACTTGTCATAATGCTTTCCTATCCCTCAGACGAAGTTGGAAACCCGCTGATCAGCCAAGAAAAGCTCTATGAAAGCGGAATTAATCCATATGGGAAAGCGCTTACTGAAGAGCAGTTTAGAAATGCTTTTGGCGAAACAAAGCACCTTTTTACTGGTGTTGACTACATTGAATTTTATAAAGAAATTGCAGGAAAGGATTGCGAAATTATTTTTGGAAACAAGGCGGAAGAAATTTTGGCCTACACGCCATATGTAATCAACGCAGACATTCACACAAGAAAGCAAACCAAAGACCATCTTTTAAAATGCGGAGCAAAAAAGGTTGTTTCGCTTGATGAACTTTTGACAAAAAGCGTTGACGGAAGCGGCTACAATGAAGAGTTTGGGCTTTTGGGAAGCAACATCAACACAGACGACACAGTTAAACTTTTTCCTAGGAATACAAAGCAATTTGCCTTAAATTTGCAAAAGAGGTTTAAGGAGCTAACGGGGAAAAATGTTGAATGTTTAGTCTATGGAGATGGCGCATTTAAGGACCCTGTTGGAAAAATTTGGGAGCTTGCAGACCCGGTTGTTAGCCCAGGGTTCACAGACGGGCTTTTGGGGACCCCGAACGAAATTAAATTAAAATATATTTCCGAAACCAAGCTTGCAAACCTTTCCGGCGAAGAGGCAAGCGAGGAGTTTAAAAAAATTGTTCGTCAGAAAAAAGGAGATAGCAAACAAAACAACAGGGCAGCCCTTGGAACAACGCCAAGGCAACTTACAGATTTAATTGGTTCTCTTTGCGATTTGACAAGCGGAAGTGGAGACAAGGGAACGCCAGTTATCTTGATTCAAAACTATTTTAAAAATTATGCAGATTAACTCGCCGCCCAAAACTGGGCGGTTTTATTTTAAAAATTTTGTTTAACATATTTTTTTAAAAGGTGTATAATATCCTTAACTTAAAAAAGGGGGAGAATTTATGTTTTTAGAGACTACGGAAAGCTTGGAAAAGGCGCTTATGGAAGCAAGCGCGGTTGCCCTTAGGTTTGGCGGAGATATGGTTGAGACGGAGCACATTCTCTATGGACTTACAAAAGTTCAGTGCACAGCTAAGAAGATTTTAAAAGAATTTGGGATAACCGACACAAAGCTTTTAAACATATTCAGAGAGAACAACGAAGAAGAGGCTTTTTTCGACAGCGTTGTTTTAACTCCGGCCGTAAAGGAAGTTTTTAAAATTGCCCAAACAATTGCCCTTCAACTTGGCCACAACTTTTTGGGAACAGAACACCTTCTTTTGGCTCTTGTTTCTGCGCAAGATTGCTTTGCAACAAGGCTTTTGACAAGTTATTTTAAAATTAATGTTGGAGAACTTAAAAACAAGGTTGTTTCCTTTCTTCAAGGCGGAGCGGCAAACAACAATTATTCCGAAGGTGGGGAAGAAATTGGCGGCGAAGGCCAAGGCAAATCAAACTTGCCAGAAAAACTTTTGGAAATAGGAAGCGATTTTACGCTTAAAGCAAGGCAAGGGAAAATTGACCCAATCATTGGAAGAGAGAAAGAAATTGAGCGAGTTATTGAAATTCTTTGCAGAAAGACAAAAAACAACCCAGTTCTAATTGGAGAAGCTGGCGTTGGGAAAACCGCTGTTGTTGAAGGTCTTGCGCTTGCAATTGCAAGAGGAGAGGTCCCAGACCTTTTGAAGAACAAGGAAATTTTCTCGCTTGAAATTGGAAGCTTGATGGCTGGAACAAAATATCGCGGTGCGATGGAAGAAAAACTTAAAGACGCAATTGAAACAATTATTCAAAATAAAAACATAATTGTCTTTATCGACGAGATTCACACGCTTGCTCAGGCCGGCTCTGAAAAGGGCGAAACAAGCCCGGCGGACATGTTAAAGCCATATCTCTCACGCGGGGAGCTTCAAACAATTGGCGCAACAACAACCGATGAATATAGAAAGTTTATTGAAAAAGACAAGGCACTTGAAAGAAGATTTCAACCAATCATTGTTGAACCGCCAACAGTTGAGCAGACAATTGAAATTTTAAAAGGGCTTAGAGACAGCTATGAGGCCTTCCATAAGGTTAAGATAACAGACGAGGCAATTGAGGCGGCGGCCTCTCTTTCAGACAGATATATCATGGACAGAAGCCTTCCAGACAAGGCAATTGATTTAATTGATGAAGCAGCAAGCAAGGCAAAGGTTAATTTCAGCTTAAAGCCTTCAAGTGTTAGAGAGAAGGAAGAAAAATTAAAACAGCTTCAAGCGTCAAGAGATGAGGCAAGCCTTGAGAGAAACTATGAAAAAGCTGCGAAATTCCAGTCTGAAATTGTTAAACTTGAAGATGAACTTGAAAAACTTAACATTTCGCTAAATCGCTCCGAAAAGAAAAACAACTCAATTGGAGCAAGTGAAATTGCAGACGTTGTTTCAAGATGGACGGGAATTCCTGTTAGCAAAATTACTGAAACAGAAAAGGAAAAACTTGTCAACCTTGAAAAGATTCTTCACAAAAGAGTTGTTGGCCAAGACGATGCGGTTGAGGCTGTTGCAAAGGCAATAAGGCGAAGCCGTGTTGGCCTTCAAGATGCAAAGCGTCCAATTGGTTCCTTCCTGTTCTTGGGCCCAACCGGAGTTGGAAAAACAGAACTTTCCAAGGCAATTGCAGAGGCAATGTTTGACAATGAAAACAATATAATTCGCCTTGACATGAGCGAATATATGGAGCCACATTCCGTTGCAAAACTAATTGGCGCGCCTCCGGGATATGTTGGCTTTGACGAGGGCGGCCAACTTACGGAAGCTGTTAGAAGGAAGCCATATTGCGTTGTTTTGTTTGACGAAATTGAAAAGGCCCACCCAGATATATTTAACGCGCTTCTTCAAATTTTGGACGACGGAAGGTTGACAGATTCCCAAGGGCGAACAGTTAATTTTAGGAACACAATTATAATTATGACAAGCAACATCGGCGCAAGCGAGGTTCAAAAGCGAAGTAAGCTTGGCTTTGAAACAGAGGAGAGCGAAGAACAAACTTTTGATGAAGTTAAACACATCTATATTGATGCGCTTAGGAAAAAGTTTAAGCCAGAGTTCTTAAACAGAATTGATGTTACATGCGTTTTCCATTCATTAACTTTGGAAGATTTCACAAAAATTGCAAAGATTTTGATGAAAAACATAAACAAACGCCTTCAAAAACAAGGCTTGGAGCTTAAATTAACAGAAAGAGCTCTTAGCTATATTGTCTCCCAAGGCGCAGATGCTGAATATGGCGCAAGGCCGCTTAGACGCTTTATTCAACAACATGTTGAAGATGCAATTGCGGAGAAAATTTTGCTTGGTGAACTTGAAAAATCCGGAACAATTATAATTGATTTTGAAGGAGGGAAGTTAACCTTTACAAATCAGGAAAGCCACGAGGAGAGCAAAGAGGAATGATTTCGACGCCAAAATATTTTAAAGCAGAGGACGGGCTTGAACTTTTTGGAATTTTAAATTTGCCAGACAATTATTCAACAGAAGAAATTGTAATTTCAATTCACGGCCAGGCTTCAAAGTGTACAAATGATAGAGAACGACAAACATCAAAATTGCTTGCTGAAAGTGGTATTCCATATTTCTGCTTCAACAACCGCGGAAGCGAAATCTATACCAGGCTTAAAAGGAAAGTTGACGGAAAGAAAAAGAGCTTTAAGTTTGGTTCGATGTATGAAAAAATTTCAGAAGCGCCGCTTGACATTTTGGGGGCAATAAAATTTTTAAAAAAATTTGGCTTTAAGAAGTTTTATTTGCTTGGCCACAGTTTGGGTTGCACAAAAATTTTATATTTTTACAATCAATTAGTAAAATCAAACAGCCCGCTTTTAAAACAAATTAAGGCAGTAATCTTGCTTTCGCCGGTTGACATTCAGGGATATTATTTTTCTAAAAATCCAAAAGCGCTTAAAAAAAGTTTTTCTTTAGCAAATAAATTTGTAAAAAGAGGAAAGCTAGAAGAGCTTGTTGATAGTGACAGTGGTTTTAAAATTGCCGCGCAGTCTTTCCTTCAATATTTTGACCCAGAGCTTAATATTATCAGCTATAACAGAAATAGCGATTTTAAATGTTTTAACCAAATTAATTGCCCGCTTTTTATAAGATTTGGGGCAGAAAGAGAAATGATTGTTGATTCTCCAGAAAAAACAGTTCAATTAATTAAGGAAAAAGTCGCAAATAAAAACTTGGATGTGGGCTTTATCTCGGGCGCAAATCACAGCTATAACGGAAAAGAAAAAATATTGGCAAAACAAATTTTAAAATTTATTGAAAAAAATAAAATCCGAAAATAATTTCGGATTTTTTTATTATTTTTTATTTTGATTTTTTTTAGCTGCAGATTTTGAACTTTCAACGGCTTTTTTTGCCTCTTGTTCCATCATTTTTATTTCACTTTTAACCATTTTTTCGCCCTTGTCTGCAAGTTTTTGAACGTCTGTGCTATACCTGTAGATGATCATTCCAGCAAGTGCGCCGAACAAGACGCCAACAACAAATCCCTCTTTCATTGTCTCTTCTCCTTTTAAGCTTTTTTGCTCAAGATTATTATTTGCAAAAAGTTTTATTTTATTCTGCCATGGCATATCATAGTTTTGGAGAAAGGCGATGTTTAACTTTTTTGGCGAAATAAAAAAAGAACTTAAACTTCCGGAGATAGACGGAAGCTACAACCTTGTAAACGTCAACGGAAAGGCGCTCTACGCCGAAGGGCAAAGAGGGCTTGTTTCTCTTTCTGAAAATCTTGTTATGTTCAAAGTTAAGGGAAAAATTGTTAGCGTTTTTGGAAGCAATTTGAAACTGAAGGAACTTTCAAGCCAAACACTTAGCATTGTTGGAGAAATTGAAAAAATTGAGGTTGTCTAATGAAAAAATTAAAAATATTTAAAAAAAAAGAAAAAAAATTAAAAAAAAGTTATAGGTCAAGCGTTTTTCTTTGGCTTTCAGGATATAATCTTGAAAGATATTTAAACCAACTTTCGGCCAAGGGAATTAATTTTTTTTACATAGAAAAAATTAATTTAAAAGAATCAATTGTTGAAGTTTCATCTTCTGATGAAAAAAATGTTGAAAAATTTTTTAAATCAAAAAATATTGTTGTAACTCAAAAAAAATATAACGGTTTTTCAAAACTTAAAAAAATTTTTAAGGCAAGATTTGGAATTTTTGTTGGGGCATTAATTTGCCTTTGTTTTTTCGCAATTTCTTCTGGTTTTGTTTGGAGAATTGAGGTCTATGGAAATGAAAGAATTTTAACGGAGGAAATTGAGCAGGTTTTAAGCGATAATGGCGTTAGCTTTCTTTCCTCTTTAAATTCAAAGAGCAACTTTGAAATTGAAAAGATTTTAATGGACAATTTCGAAGATGTAAGTATGGTAAGCGTTGTTAAAAAAGGCTGTAGCATAATTGTCAACATAAAAGAAAAGGTTGTAAACGATGAGTATGAAAACATTGACACCGCTTCTGCAGTTGTTGCAACGGAGGACGGAATTATAACCGAAATTCAACTAATTTCCGGAACGCCGCTTGTTAAAGTTGGCGATGTTGTCAGGGCGGGAGATGTTTTGGTTGCCCCTTACATAATAGACTCGTCTGGCCAGCAAATTCCGACAATTGCAAAAGCAAACATATCAGCAAATGTTTCGCTTAGCGGTCAGGCGGTGTTTGAGGCTAAGAAGGAAATTACAAAAAGAACCGGTAACTTTGTTGTTGAAAGAAAGATGACGTTTTTGGACAAGGAAATTGTAACTTCAAAGACGGAAATTCCATATCTTCTATACGAACTTGAAGTTCAAGAAACTCTTCTTTCCGACTATCTTCTTCCAATCACATACACTACAACAACTTACTATGAACTCGAGCAGGTTACGGTTGAGGCGGATTTTGAAAGCGAAAGAGAAAGCCTTGTTCAAGAGGCCAAGAATCTTGCTGGGCTTAGGTTGAACGAAAACGATGTTGTTGTTGAAGAAAATAGCGTTGTAACGGAGCAAGACGGAAAAATTTTTGTAAATTATGTTTACATTGTAACGCGAAATATTTCTGGTTGATGCTTTGGGAATTGGTATAATTGTGGTATAATACTTTTATGCTAAGGATTTATTTTAACAACATAAAAAACCCTTGTTTTAAAAGAAAAATTAAAAAAATTTTCTCAATTGCGCTTGAAAAAAGGTTTAAAGAGGAGCGCAACTTTGAGGTTGGAATTAAATTTTTAAACAGGGAAGAAATTAAAAATTTAAATCAAAACTTTAGAGATGTTCCAAGGGAAACGGACGTTCTTTCGTTTCCAATCTATGATTTTAAAGCAGAGCAGTTGCCAAGCGAGGAGGCAGTTATGCTTGGGGACATTGTCATATGCAAAGAAATTGCAATTCTTCAAGCGAAAAAATATTGCCATAGCACAAAGCGAGAGCTTTGTTTCTTGGCGCTTCATGGATTTCTTCACCTTTTGGGGTTTGACCACATTGAACCTTTAGAAGAAGAGGAGATGAAAAAATTTAGCGAAGAAATTTTAAATGAAGTTGGAGCGAAGAGATGAGGGCGGGATATGTTGCGGTAATTGGGAAAACCAACGCGGGCAAAAGCACGCTTATAAACAAGCTTTTGGGCTTTAAGCTGAACATTGTTTCTCCAAAGGTTCAAACAACAAGAGTTAACGTTCTTGGAATTTTAACTGAAAGCGAAAGCCAAATTATTTTTATTGACACGCCGGGGATTCACAGGGCAAAAACAATGTTGGATAAATTCATGAACAAAAGTTATCGCGCGGCAAGCGAAGGGGCGGATTTAATCTTATATCTTGTTGACGGTTCCAAGGAAATTTCTGAAGAAGAAATTCAAAACATAAAAAACATGACAGCAAAATTTGAAAAAGTTATTGTTGGTGTTAGCAAAATTGATTTAGCGGACCAGAAAAAACTTTTAGAGAATCTTTCGCTTTTAAATGAAGTTGGTGCAAGCGAAATTGTTCCGTTCAGCTCCAAAAGCGGGAAAAATGTTGACATGTTAAAGCAACTTATTATTAAAAACCTTCCGGAAAGGAATTTTCTCTTTAGCGGCGAAGAAGTTTCCGACAGGCCGGTTTTGTTTTTCTGCGCCGAAATCGTTCGCGAAAAGGTTCTTTCAACAATAAATGAGGAAATTCCCCATGGCGTTTTTTGCGAGGTCATCTCCCACAGCGAAAGCGAAATGCTCTTTGAAATTGCCGTTGACATAATTTGCGAAAAGGAAAGTCATAAGTCAATCATAATTGGAAGGGGCGGCGAAAAGCTTAAACAAATTGGCTCTCGCGCAAGGGCAGACATTGAAAGGCTTGTTGGCAAAAAAGTTATGTTAAAGTTGTTTGTTAAAGTTGAAAAAGATTGGAGAAACAAACAAAACTTTTTAACAACAAACATATATAGTTAATTAAATATTATTTGATTATTTAATAAATATGTGCTAAAATTCCTGTTGTAAGTGTTTACAATATTTTTCTTTGCAACTAGGAGATGAAGATGAAAAAAGAACCGGCAATGCCAAATTTGGTTAAAAATGAGGAAGAGGTCTTAAAATTTTGGGAAGACAACAAAATTTTTGACAAAGTTAAAGAAAAGAACAAAAAAACAGGAAAATACTATGCCTTTTTGGACGGCCCAATTACAGCAAACAACGAAATGAAGTTGCACCACTGCTGGAACAGGTCGCTTAAAGACATTATGCTTAGATATAAGGCGCTTCAAGGCTTTGATGCCCACTATCAAAATGGTTTCGATGCCCAAGGTCTTTGGGTTGAAGTTGGCGTTGAAAAAATGCTTGGACTAAAGGACAAGAGGGACATTTTAAAATTTGGAATGGACAAATTCACAGAGGCGTGCATTGAGCGCGTAAATCATTTTGCAAACATAATTTCCGCTCAAAGTCAAAGGCTTGGCCAGTGGATGGATTGGAATGATTCATATTTCACAAATTCCGACACGAACATAACCTCAATTTGGTATTTCTTAAAGAAATGTTATGAAAAGGGCTGGCTGATTGAAAAGTTTAGGCCAATGCCGTGGTGTAGCCACTGCGGAACATCTCTTTCAGAACACGAACTTGCAGACAGCTATCAGGACATGGAACATATTGCAGTTTTCTTCAAACTTCCAATTTTTGAAAGGAATTGGGACATGCTTGTTTGGACAACAACGCCCTGGACGCTTTCCTCCAACGTTGCAATTGCTGTAAATCCAGAGCTTGTCTATTGCGTCTGCAACGTTAAATCCAGCAATAGAAAACTTGTTGTTGGAAAGAATGCAATTAAAGTTTTAAAGGACGACTTAATTTCGGTTGAAGAAGAAATTTTGGGAAGCGAGCTTGTTGGGCTTACCTATCAAACATGCTTTGAAGAGCTTGAAGAGCAAAACTTTGTTCACAAAATTGTTCCATGGGAAGATGTTGATGCAGAGGAGGGCTCTGGCGCGGTTCACATTGCACCGGGCTGCGGAGCGGAGGACTTTGAGCTTGGCCAAAGGCTTTCTCTTCCAAATGTTTGCCCTGTTGATGAGAGCGGAATTTTTTATCCAAATTTTGGATTTTTTGCTGGGAAAGACGCCGGCGAAGTTTCAGATTTGGTTTTCGATCAACTAAAGGCGCGCGGAAAGTTGTATTACACCCACAAGTATAAACACAGATATCCGGTTTGCTGGCGCTGCAAGAAACCTTTGATTTTTAGATTGACTAAGGAATGGTATATCAAGGCAGATGAAATTAGGCAACAGCTTATTGACGCTGTTGAAACTGTTGTTTGGCAGCCAGAATTTATGAAAAAGAGAATGTTGGACTGGCTTGTTAACATGGGAGATTGGAACATTTCCAGAAAGCGTTTCTATGGGCTTCCTCTTCCATTCTATCGTTGCGAGAAATGCGGCAAACTGACTGTTGTTGGCTCTCTTGAGGAACTTAAAAAGCTTTCGAGTGAAAGCCAAGTTGACGCCCTTCCACATCTCCACAGGCCATATATTGATGATATTGAAATTACATGTCCAGACTGCGGCGCAAAGGTTAGGCGCGTTTCGGAAGTTGGAGATTGCTGGCTTGACGCCGGAATTACGCCGTTTAGCACAAAGAAATATTTTACAGACAAGGAATTTTTCAAAAAGAACTTTCCGGCAGAGTGTGTTATTGAAATGAAGGAGCAAATTAGGCTTTGGTTCTATTCGCTTTTGTTCATGAGCGTTACATTAACTGGAAAGGCCCCATATAAAAAGGTTATTGGCTTTGCAATGCTTGTTGCAGAAGACGGCTCTAAATTCTCTAAATCTGGGCCAAACAACATAAGTTTTAACGACCTTGTTGACAAAACTGGCGCAGATGTAATTAGATATCTTTTTGCATCAAACAACATGTTGAACGACACGCGCTTTGGCTTTTCAATTACAGATGAAATTAAAAGAAAGCTTCTTGGCCTTTGGAATGCATATGTTTTCTTTAACACATATGCACTCATCGACAAGCCAAAACTTGACGGCTTTAAAATTAACTTTGAAAGTTTCGACACAACAGACAAGTGGCTTTGGGAGCAGTGTAACAAATTTGTTGAAAATTCAACTGCAAATTACAACAACAACAACTATTTCCTTGTTGTTAGGGATTTTGAAAACTTGATTGACAATTTAACAAACTGGTATATCCGCGTTAACAGAAGAAGATTTTGGAAGAGTGATGACGAAGAGGACAAGTTGAACGCATATTTCAGCCTTTATAACGCGCTTAAAACAATTTGCCGCGTTATGAGCCCAATTTTGCCCTTTATGGCGGAGCATATTTGGCAGAACATGGTTAGAGAAGTTGAAAAGGGAGAGAAGGAAAGCATTTTCCTCTCATCTTTCCCAACGGCAAGCGACGTTCGTTTTCCTAATTTGGACGAACAAACTCAAGCTGTTCGTGAGATTATTGCAATTGGCCAAAGGCTTAGAAATGAGAACCAAATTAAAGTTAAGCAGCCGCTTAAAACAATGTTTTTAAATGTAAATGAAACAGCCCAAAAGGCAGCAAAAACATTCGAGCAGATTATAAAAGACGAGCTTAACATTAAAGAGATTGTCTTTGAAAACGACAACAACAAGTTTAATGATGCATATTTAACTGTTAATTTTAAAACTGCTGGCGCCGTTTTGAAGGGCGATGTTCAAAAGCTTAAAAACATGCTTTTGGAGGCTACAGAAGAGCAAGTTCAAAACTTTGTTTCTCAGTTTAAAGAGGGAAAGGTTTCCGTCTTTGAGTTTGAAAACCTGGACAGCAGCTTGTTTAACTTGTGCTACAGGGCAAAAGAAGAATATGTTATTGCAACCGAAAACGATAAAACAGTTGTTTTGGACGTTACTATTGACGAAAATTTGATGCTTGAGGGCCTTGCAAGAGAGCTTATAAGGTCAATTCAAGTTTTGAGAAAGCAAGCTAACTTTAAAGTTGAAGAGAGAATTTCAATTGCATTCTTAGATCCAACTGAAAACATTAAGCGAGTTGTTGAAATTTTTGGGGATAGAATCAAGCAAGAGGTTTTGGCAAGACAAATTGAAGAAAAAATTGAAAACCCAAGTTTAGAGGAAAAAATTGAACTTTCTGACGAGAGCACAATTGTTCAACTAAAAAATTAAGTTGAGGGGAAATGGAAGTAAACACAGAGTGGAAGGACTATCAGGTTTTGGCAACAGGCGACGGCGAAAAGCTTGAGCGCTGGGGCAGCGTTGTTCTCTTGCGCCCAGACCCTCAGGTTATTTGGCCGGCAAAGAAAAATTTGAGAAGCGAAAAAAGCCTTTGCGCGGTTTACAACAGGTCTAGCAGCGGAGGCGGAAGCTGGGAAATTAAAAAAAATTTTCCAAGCGAATGGATAATTGGTTGGAGAGATTTAAAGTTTAAAATTAAACCAATGGGCTTTAAACACACCGGGCTTTTCCCAGAGCAGGCAACCAATTGGGACAAGATGATCAACCTAATCAAAGGTGCAAAGCGGGAGGTTAAAGTTTTAAACCTCTTTGCCTACACTGGCGGGGCAACAGTTGCCTGCGCAAGCGCAGGGGCATCTGTTGTCCACGTTGACTCAAGCAAGGGAATGGTTGAAAGGGCAAAGGAAAACCTTAGTCTTTCAAAATTGGAAGACAAAAATGTTAGGTTCATAATTGACGACTGCAAAAAATTTGTTCAGCGAGAAATTAGAAGAGGAAATAAGTATGATGCAATAATCATGGATCCTCCTTCTTATGGGCGAGGGCCAAGCGGCGAAATTTGGAAGATTGAAGAAAACCTCTTTGATTTTGTTGCCCTGTGTTTCAAACTTCTTTCAGAAAACAGCCTTTTTGTTCTAATAAATTCCTATACAACCGGCCTTCAACCCCAGGTTTTAAAAAATATTTTGCTTTTAAACTCAAATTTCAAGGGGAATTGCGGCGCCTATGAAGTTGGGCTTCCAACTGATGAAAAAATAATTTTGCCGTGCGGCGCAAGCGGCCTTTTAACTTTTTAAGGAGAAGAGATGGAGCAGCTTGATGTTATTTATGAAGACAACCACATAATTGTTGTTATTAAACCTCAAAACATTCCAACAATGGAGGACAGTTCAAAGGATTTGGACCTTCTTTCCATGGTCAAAGCATATATAAAAGAGAAATATAACAAACTGGGCAATGTTTATGTTGGCCTAGTTCACAGACTTGACAGGCCAACGGGCGGGATTATGGTTTTTGCAAAGACATCAAAGGCGGCTTCAAGGCTTTCGGCGCAAATCCAAGACGGAACGATGAAAAAGGAATATTTAACAGTTTTAAAAGGTCAACTTCCGCTTAAAACAAAAAAAATTGTCAATTATTTAAAAAAGGACGAGGAAAACAACACCGTTAAAATTGTTCCAATGAGCGAGGAGGGTGCAAAGAGAGCTGAACTGATCTTTGAAGTTTTGGAAACAGATTTTAGCCAAAATCCGCCTCTTACTCTTGCAAAAATTGAACTTTTAACGGGAAGAAGCCATCAAATTAGGGTTCAAATGGCTGCCCTTAAAGCTCCGGTTTTTGGAGATTGGAAATATGGAGGAGAAACAAAAAAACAAAATCTTGCTCTTTGGGCATATAAGCTTGAATTTCTTCATCCAACAACAAAACAAAAGATGAGTTTTAAAGTTCTTCCAGAGGCAAAGTTGCCTTGGTCCAAGTTTAATCTTTCAAAAATTTAGGAGGTTGTCATGAAAGCTAGAAGCGAGATTGAGGAAAAGGACAAGTGGGATCTTAGCGGATATTTTAAAGATGACGCTGAATTTTTAAATGAATTTAACTACCTAAAAACTCAAACGGATTTTTTGGCCGGCTATCGAGGGAAGTTGAAGGACGAAAAAACAATATTGGAGTGTTTGGAAAAGGACCAAGAGATGTCAAAACGCCTTGAGGTTCTCTATGTTTATGCCGTTCTCAAGACAAGAGAAGATGCGGGAAATTCGCTTTATCAAGAGCGCCAAACGCAAGTTGGAACGCTTATTAGCCAGTTTTCAACCAAATCGGCCTTTGTTAGCGTTGAAATAAAGAAAAATCCAAATTCTGTTTTAAAAAAACTTGGCGAAAACAGCCAGTTTAAAAATTATTTCAAAGACATTTTGAGAAATAAAAAACACATTCTTTCCGAAAAAGAGGAAAGAATTTTGTCAATGAGTTCGGACATGGCAAGCGGGTTTTCAGACAATTTCGACTTGTTTAACGATGCAGACCTAAAATTTCCAAAGGTCTATGATTCAAAGAGAAAAGCCCATGAACTAAACCATTCAAATTACATGCAGCTTATGCAAAGCAAGGACAGAACGCTTAGAAAAAACACGCTTAAAGCGCTAAATGGTGAATATGGAAAGTTTAACAACTTTTTGGCTTCGAATTACATTAGTGAAATTAAGTCAAATGTTTTTTATGCAAGGGCATCTAAATATAAAAATTGTTTGGATAAATCAATTTTCTTGGAGGAGGCAGACAGGCGAGTTTATGACAAGCTTATTGCTTGCGTCAACGAAAATTTGGATGTAATATATGACTATTATGACTTAAAAAAGAAGAGTCAAAACCTTCCAAATTTTGCGATATATGACCAATTTGTGCCAGAAAAAGAAGTTGAAAAAAAATATAGCTTTGATGAAGCCTTTGAAATTGTTAGAAAGGCAACAAAACCACTTGGCGAAGAATACTCAAAAATTTTGGATTTGGCAAAAGCAGAAAGGTGGATTGATAAATATCCAAACAAAAACAAGGACAGCGGCGCATTTTCTTGGGGAGCATATGGAAAGAACCCTGTACTACTGTTGAATTTTGTTGGAAACACCCAAAGCCTTTTCACGCTTGCCCATGAACTTGGCCACAGCATGCACACATATTTCTCAAACAAAAGCCAAAATTACGACCAAGCGGGCTATAAAATTTTTGTTGCAGAAGTTGCAAGCATTGTGAATGAAATGCTTTTGCTTAAATATCTTCAAAAAAATGCAAAGACAAGCGCAGAAAAAATCTATTATTTTGACCACTTTCTAAGCGAATTTAAGTCCACGGTTTTTCGCCAAACAATGTTTAGCGAATTTGAACAATTTGCCCATGAAACATTTGAAAATTCTCTTCCAATTTCGGCCGAAGTTTTAAACAATTTCTATTATGACCTAAACAAAAAATATTTTGGGAAGAATGTTAAATTAATTCCGGAAATCAAATATGAATGGTCAAGAATTCCTCATTTCTACAACGCGTTTTATGTATATAAATATGCAATTGGAATGATTGCGGCAATATATTTGGTTGACGAAATAATTCCAAAAGAGCCGGAAAGATATATTAAATTTTTGTCTTCTGGGTCAACAAAGCCTCCAATTGAACTTCTTTTCGATGCGGGGGCAAATTTAAGGAGTAAAGAGCCTTTTCAGAAGGCGTTTGATCAAGCAAGAAAATTTATTAAACAATGGGAAGAACTTATTTAGATGAAAACAAAAGTTAAGGAGTTTGTTAAAAACAATTTATTAAATTTAATAGCCTTTTTTATTGGGCTTGTTGCGCTTTTAACTCTTTCAATAGTTTTTAAAAGCGATGTTTTAACAATTATTTACACAATTTTTTTTCTTACTTATCTTTTTTCAACCTGTTCAAAACTTTGGGTTACGCCAATTTTTGGAATTGCTAGCATTGGGCTTTATGTTGCAATTTCTGCGATTTCAAAAAATTGGGGAGAAGTTATTTTTAACTGTTTGTTTGTTCTTCCAATTTTGTTTTTTTGTGTTTGGCAATATTTAAAAAACAGAAGCAAAGAAGGCGTTTATGTTTCGCAAAACAAAATTTCTATTAAAGAATTTTTAATTTTTGTTGCCTGTGATTTTGTTTTTTGCGTTGCGCTTTTCTTTGTTTTAAGAGAGCTTAAAACGCCGTATACAATTCTTGCAACAATTTGTTTCTTTTTTTGCGCAATTCCTGACTATCTTCTGCTTAGAAGAGACAGAAGAATGTTCTATTTCTATCTTTTAGCAAACATGCTTTTAACTTTGCTTTGGCTAATGCCACTAATTCGCGGCGAAGGGGGAGGAGTTTCAATGATTCCAGTTGCGGGAGGGTTTTTCTTTAGCATTGTGTTTAACTCTCTTGGGGCAATTAATTGGAAAAATAAAGGGGAAAATAAAAATCAAATTGAAAACGGAGGAGAAGATGGAACTTTTAGCGCCGGCAGGTAATTTTGAAAAATTAAAAACAGCGTTTTATTTTGGGGCAGATGCTGTTTACATTGCCGGGAAAAAATTTGGGCTTCGCGCTTTTGCTGGCAATTTTGACGAAGAGGGTTTGAAACAGGCTGTTGACTATGCAAAAGAAATGGGCAAAAAAGTTTATGTAACAGTTAACATTGTTGCCCACAACAGAGATTTTGAAGGGCTTGGAGAATATTTAAAATTTTTGGAGGGAATTGGCGTTTGGGGCGTTATTGTAAGCGACCTTGGCGTTATTTCATTTGTTAAAAAGTTTGCCCCAAAGCTTGAAATTCATGTCAGCACTCAGGCAAATGTTACAAATAAATACACTGCAAGCGAGTTTGTTAAATTGGGAGCGAAGAGAATTGTTCTTGCGCGTGAGCTTTCACTTCAAGAAATTAAAGAAATTAGGGATTTTCTTCCGAAAGAAATCGAGCTTGAGGCCTTTGTCCACGGGGCAATGTGTATAAGTTATTCAGGCCGCTGCTTGCTTTCAAACTTTTTAACAGGGAGAGATGGAAACTGTGGAGAGTGTGTTCAAGCATGCCGCTGGGAGTATTTAATTACAACGAAGGATAGAAGGGGCGAGGCCTATGAAATTCAAGAAGACGAGAGGGGAACATATATTTTAAATTCCAAGGATTTGAACATGCTAGAGCACCTCAAACAGCTTCAAGAAGCCGGCGTCTTTAGCCTTAAAATTGAAGGGAGAATGAAATCTTCTTACTATGTTGCAAACGTTGTAAATGCATACAGGCGGGCTCTTGACCTGCTTGAAAAAGGGCTTGAAATTCCAAAAGAGCTTGAGAGGGAAACGCTTAAATCCAGCCACAGAAACTATACAACAGGTTTCTATTTTGGGCGAGACGAAAGCGAGTGTTTGGAAAGCTCAATGCCAAAATCTTCCCACGAATTTGTTGCCGTTGCGCTGGAAGATGCAAGGGAGGGAAAAGTTTTGGTTGAGCAGCGAAACAGGTTTAAAGTTGGCGACACGCTTGAAGTTCTTTCTCCAAACGAAACTTTTAACAAAAAATTTGAGATTTGCTCAATTACGGATATTTTTGGAAATGAGATTCTAGATGCTAAAGACGTTCAACAAAAGCTTTACATTAAAACAGCCTTGCCGCTTAAAGCAGGGGACATTTTGCGCAAAGAAATTTAATTAAATTCCTTGACACCGCACGAAAACTGTGTTATATTACTCATGCTGGAAATGCGGTCGTGGCGGAATTGGCAGACGCGCAAGACTAAGGATCTTGTGAGTAACATCGTCCGGGTTCAAGTCCCGGCGTCCGCACCAAACAAAAACAATCCGAACCTTTTAGGTGCGGATTTTTTTATTGCTTTTTATTTCTTATTTTTTCACTTTTTCTTTTTTTCCCAGGTTCTGATTGTTTTTGAAATAAAAAATAAAAGAGAAGAAAGAAAAGTTCAGGTTGATGTTAACATGTGAGGCTAAACTAGCGCCATTAAATATTTGACCTTTAGCTTGAATGGTAGCTTTGCTAAATAAATAAGCTTTT